>ERZ802830.11-NODE-11-length-137793-cov-9.98862_pt1 | contig 137793 bp, 114 predicted proteins | sample MGYA00345654_ERZ802830 | MGnify/ENA primary metagenome ERZ802830 (study PRJEB30503, sample SAMEA104212375) | marine metagenome | biome: Westerlies Biome; feature: [SRF] surface water layer (ENVO:00010504) within the epipelagic zone...; material: water...
AGAGACTGAAGAATCGCATAGATCTTGCGCATTTTTTGAGCGTCCGTCGCCGGTATTCCCATCAATGTGGTGTCTTCGGCTCCCCCCGACAACACTGCTGATTTAGCCGCGACACGAACCTTATCGCCGATGGTGGCGTGTCCTATCATTCCACTCTGCCCACCAAACTCGCATTGATTTCCAATCACCGCGGATCCAGCGATGCCGACTTGCGCGGCGAGGAAACCATGTTCTCCAATTTTTACATTGTGTGCGACATGCACCAGGTTATCGATTTTTGTTCCAGCACCGATTTCGGTGTTGTCGAGGACGCCTTTATCGATGGTGGCCAGTGCACCGATCTCTACATGTTCTCCAAGAGTGACGCCTCCACGGTGAGGGATCTTGACGGCACCGGTCGGACTTGGTGCATAGCCGAAGCCGTCGCCTCCGATGACGCATCCCGGTTGCAGGATACAGTGATTCCCTATCTTGGAATGACTCTGAATCACCACCCGAGGGTGAATGATCACGGACTCTCCGATGTGTGTGGGGCCCGCGATGACAACGCCAGGTGCGATGCGTGAGCCTTTGCCGACGACGACTTGTGCTCCGATGACGCACCCCGGTCCGATACTTACATCTGCTGCAATATCTGCTTCTGCGGACACATGAGCTGCAGGAGAAATTCCAGAGCATTCGGGTTCGGGGTCGGGCTGCAGCGTCTGTAAAGACAACGCGAATGCCGCATGAGGGTGAGGATGCCGAATCACGGACTGATGATGCGATTGCTCAGGGATCGGTTGATCTTCACCGAGAAGGAGCGCTGTTGCGTGAATCGCTGGGTGAGCAAATTTTGAATCGCCAATCCAAGTCAGATCTCCGGGTTGTGCGCTCTCTGGAGATTGTACTTGCTGTACATCTTCCATCGGCCCGAGTTCAACAGTGCCGCCGATAGCTATGGCAAGATCTTTGACTTTCACCGTTGCCCCTTACGTTGAGGACTGACGACTCCCATGAGCGGAATTGAAACCCGTGACTCTTCCGGGATGTTCGTCGTGATGATCACGTTACCAAAGAACCCTTTGTTGATCCTAGGGATCGGCTCAGAAGCGAATGCTTTGATCAATACAGACCCATCTTTTTGGGGTGTATTGGACAGAGAGATGTCTAATCCTTCGATTTCTCGGGTCCATTCCAGACGCATATCGAGAATTTTGAAGGGCAATCCGTCTGCTCTTTTCAGACTCAACGTCTCTGGGGAAAAACCGGAGACTTGTATTTGTCGGAGGTTCCATGAGTGGGGCTTATGAACCAGTAAGCCAAACGCTTGTCCTCGAACTGGGACAATAAAGGGCAAGCCGTTGCAGAGACCTGTGATCTGGGCTGAAAAACGACCTGTCGGCCAGTTGGATGCCGCTTGAACCGAAAGAGTGGTCTGCCCTGTCGCGTCATCTCGTTGCGGGAGTTGGAAAGAGATTCTGGAATCACTGCTTTTTAAATCGGTCAAAACGGGGGACGTCCGGCCTCCGGAAGCACTGAACACGAGGCGTGTTTTCGCGGTGGGTATGTCATCTTTTTTACTGGTGGTAAACACGAGTTCCATGGCGTCGGTGCGCACTCCGGGGTGGAACATGGCTTTGACGGGTAAAGTATGAAGCCGCCGATTCTCAGCTCCGTAGATATCGATCTTTTTGGAAAAATTTCCCCAACCTCTTCCGAGAGAGAGTGAGAAGCGGATTTCCTGCTTTTGTCCCGGTTCGATCGAGAATCGAGTGGAGGTCGTCATTTTCATACAGCCGCAGCTGGGTCGAATATTCGTGATTTCCAAGGGTGAAGCGGAATTGTTGATCAATTCGAAGCTGAGCAGTTCTTTTTGACCATGTCCGACAGAACCGAGGTCAAAAGAGGCTGGATTGAGAGTGGTATCGAGTGGATTTACTGTGCTTCCGATGATGGCAGCAGCACCGACACTCGCTCTGACCGGAGAATCCGACCCTGTTAGAGTGAGAAATAGGAAAGAAAATCCCCCGATGAGAATCATGATCCACGGAACGTGCAGCCGCATAGTTTCTATTTCCTTCTCAAAACCCTGATTTGGGACCAATGGTTCACATCAGCATACAGCATTATGAGTCCGAATTGGCGGCACTTCTGGCATCTGGAGTGTCTGGGGATTAGATTTCTCAGGGAACGACTTTTCAATGAAAGAGGTGGGCCGTGTCACAGGAACCAGAGCAAGTTTGGGGTATCCCTCGGCAGGACATGATCGATCTGATCGGCGATTTTCAGGGGTTTTTGGCCGATTCGTCCGACGTATTGTCGTCTTGTCTTCGGCTTGAGAACCAAGGTTCTTTCCGTGATCGCCCCGCAGCGGAGGAAGATCCCTCTTGGAAACAGGTGATTCCCTATGTCTGCATTGAGTTTGAAGGACAAATTTTGGTCCTTCAACGTTTAGCGACCCAAGGGGAGAAACGACTACACGGGAAGAAGTCCATCGGCGTCGGAGGGCACGTGAACCCAGAGAAAGAGGGCTCTTTACCCCTTTTATTGAAAGGGCTACGGAGAGAACTCGAAGAAGAAATCGGTCTCATTCCTGAACCCGAAGATTGCGAAGTCCTGGGGTGGATCAATGATGATCAAACATCCGTGGGTCAAGTTCATTTGGGCTGGGCGGTCAGGGTGAAAGCCAAGAATAAGCCTCGAATCGTCGAAACTGACCGCATGACCGGTGAGTGGGTCTCGCTGAAGGACCTCCGTCCCGACGATGAAAACTGGGAGAGTTGGTCTTCTCTGCTGATCCGGCATATGAAGGCTGTGATCTCCGCTTGAAATCAATCTCGCAGGAATCTTTCCGCTCCGATTGACGCTCCGGAGGGTTCCACGATAGAATCTGGTCCAGAAGAGGTCGGCGACTTTGACGGTTTGAGAAAAGGTGACCTTCTTCAGAACAAAAATTCCGCTACCCGGTGGTGTAATTGGCAACACAACTGGTTTTGGTCCAGTCATTCGAGGTTCGAGTCCTCGCCGGGTAGCCATTCAATTCTTCGGGTGAGTCGATCAGCAAACAGGGATGGATCCGGACATGGACCAGTTTTCCGCTGTTATCCTCGCAGCAGGTCGAGGAACCCGAATGCGATCCTCGCTCCCCAAAGTTCTTCATCCTCTACTCGGGCTACCGATGTTGGATCATGTGATTCGACAGGTGCGACTTGCTGGGGCTGCCGACATCACTGTCGTCGTGGGCCACGGGGCCGATTCTATTCGTGCTCATCTCGACGGTTCTGATATACGTCTCGCACTTCAGGATCCACCTCGGGGAACAGGGCATGCCGTTCTTGAAGCCTTGGATCAAAGTCCTCCGCGTTTCGACACCGTCATGATCGTGAATGGTGATCTGCCTGATCTTGACGTGGAGCTTCTTCAGGGCATCGTCTCTTCGCATAATAATTCTGATCACACGTTCACAGTGGCGACTTCGATCCTGAATGATCCCTTTGGAATGGGAAGAATTATCCGTGACTCAGAGATGGTCTCAGAGGTGGGCTCGGAGGGTGCATTTGACGGCATCGTCGAACAAAAAGAGCGCGCTCCCGATGACGAAGAAATCCATGAGGTCAATCTGGGGATTTACGCATTGGATCACAAGAAAACTCTCCCGGCTCTGCGCTTTCTCGTCGAAGAGGATTTGTCTTCAGGAGATCCCGAAAAAGAGGCTTACCTCACTCGTTTGGTAGAGGTTCTCAAGGAGCGAGATCTTGGCGTAGGCACTCATGATTGCTGTGTAGACAAGGAATTCGCCCAGGTGAACGACCGCCAGCAATTGGCTCAGGCTTCCCGGCAGATCCAGCAGAGAATACAACGTGATCACATGAGTCGTGGAGTCACGATTGTAGATCCTTTGACCACTTGGATAGAAATGGATGTCTCCATAGGTCAGGATACTCTGATTCAACCTCAAACCGTGATTCGGCGTGGGGTCGAGATTGGTACTGATTGTGAAGTGGGACCTTTCGCTCATATCAGATCCGGATCCGTTCTTGGAAACGGTGTCGTGATCGGTGACTTTGTAGAGGTCAATCGAAGTCAACTTAAAGATGGTGCCAAAGCGAAACATTTGGCGTACCTCGGCGATGCGACGATCGAAGAGAATGCCAATATTGGCGCGGGTGCTGTTGTTGCAAATTACGATGGAGTGAACAAGCATCACACTCTCATAAAAGAGGGTGCTTTTGTCGGTAGCGGTTCTGTCATTGTGGCTCCGGGTCATGTAGGAAAGAACGCAACGATAGGAGCGGGAGCTGTAGTTCCTCCGGGTAAAGTGATCGAGGATGGAACTACTGTTATTGGTGTTCCTGCTAAAAAGATGGTGAAAAAATCTCAGAGTAACTCTGAGGATGGTGACGACGAGAAAGGTTCCTGATGCTTTCCGACACGATGGTAGTACTCCACGGTAACTCGAATCACACTTTAGCCGCGGATATATGCAGCGACTTGGGTCTAGAACCTGGAAGAGCTGAAGTCACTCGTTTTCCTGATGGCGAAATTTCCGTTTCGTTAGGGGAAGACGTACGAGGCAAGGATGTCTTCATCGTCCAATCCACTTGTCCTCCCGTAAACGAAAACCTCATGGAACTCCTGGTGATGATCGATTGCGTGAAAAGATCATCTGCCGCTCGAATCACCGCAGTGATTCCGTACTTTGGATATGCGCGTCAAGACCGACGTGAACAAGGTGCGCGAGTTCCCATCACCGCAAAAATGGTTGCGAACTTGATTGTCGCTGCTGGAGCTGACCGTGTTGTGACTATGGATCTACACTGCGAACAGATTCAGGGGTTTTTCGATATTCCTGTGGATCACGTTTACGCCGGTTCGGTGATCGTGGATCACTTCCGTAAAAAACAATTTGAAGACCTCGTCGTGGTCAGTCCTGACGTGGGTGCCATCAAAATGGCAAGAGCTTATAGCCGCGGCTTAGGGGCTCGACTGGCGACCGTCGACAAAAGGCGTGTCAGTGGCGAAAAGACCGAGATCGGTTTCATCATCGGCGACGTGGCCGGAATGAACGCTATTTTGGCAGATGACGTGATCGCGACGGGGGGCTCAATTACTGCTGCTGCTCGTCTGATTCTCGATAAGGGTGCCAAATCGGTGATATTGGCCTGTACGCACCCCGTTTTATGTGGTCCTGCTGTTGAAAGGCTTTTGGCCTCTCCCGCTCAGGAGTTTGCTTTCGTCGACACCATTCCGGTGGACGGAAAGATTTCCAGTGATAGGGTATCTATTCTGTCGTGCGCTGCGGCGTTCGGTAATGCCATTCGCCAGATACATAAATCTGCGTCGATAGGCCGTAATAGCCTTTGATACCAATTAGGTGTGTAACCGAAGGGTGACCCAAGATGGATAAGTTCGTGATGGAGGGATCCTCCCGCGATACCACTAGTTCCGGATCTAGTTCTACACGTCGTTTGCGTGATGAGGGCCATATGCCCCTCAACGTTTACGGTGGAGACAAGCCGAATATGAATCTCACAGTGAATGCTGGTGAGTTTTTTAAAGCTTTGGAGAATCATCATCGATTCTTCGAGATCAAGTTTGAGGGACAGGTTGAATCAGGAATTCTCAAAGAAGTTCAGTACGATATCTATGGCGATAAAGCCATCCATGCTGACCTTGCTCGTGTTTCGGCCGATACTGAAATCACGACAACGATGCGGATTCTGACTTCCGGCATCGCAAAGGGTGTCACAGGGGGGGGAGTCATGGATATGGCTTACCGTCATGTACCCGTGCGAGGCAAAATTGGAAACCTTCGCGATTCACTGACGATCAACGTCGAATCGATGGGGACCAACGAATCGATTCGTGCACGCGACCTGGTCATGCCTGAGGGAGTTGAACTTCTTCTCTCTGAAGGTACGCCGGTCATCATCTGTCACGGTCGACGCGGCGGATAAACTCTTACGGAACTGGTTCTGTTTTGGCAAGATCTCTCCCTGATCGCTCACGCCCACGAGTCATCGTTGGCCTTGGCAATCCGGGAGATTCTTATATAGACACACGCCATAATTTGGGCTTCTCAGTCGTTGACAATCTTGTCTCTCTGCTGAAAGCCCCTGACCCATTTACGCAGCCAGACCTTGAAGCCTTCTCCGCAGGTTGGAAGGGGCGCAAGCTCCATCTCCTCAAGCCCATGTCGTTCATGAATTGCAGCGGGCCTCCGGTGAAGGGTTATCTTCGTAAGATCGGGGCAACGATCGATGATCTATTGGTGGTTGTGGATGACCTTGATCTGGATCCCGGAATGCTACGTATGCGACCGGGAGGATCTTCAGGAGGCCACAGAGGCATCGAAGATCTGATTCAAAATCTCGGCTCCGACCGTTTCGCTCGGTGCAGAATGGGAATAGGCCGACCTTCTCAAGGGCAAACGGTAGAGGATTTCGTACTAGAAAAGCCCGTAGAGGCCGAATGGGCACTGCAACAGCGCTCAATACATAGAGCGGCAGATTCTGCACTTTGCTGGGCGGTTGAGGGTGTAAAGAATGCAGGTCTTCGCTACAATGGGCCGCTTCCGGAGGAGAATATCCCCGGTATTTGAAGAAGTTTCACGTGTTTCTGCTCGTCGAACTTCTTTACGAGCTTACGATTCTGCATCACTCTCGTGGTCCATATGAGTAGGCGAACTCAACAATTGGGTGCGAAACAGCATAGATTCCCTGTTGGTCACGGGGGGGCTTTTCGCAAATCAAGATCTGTAAAGGAGATCACATTGACCGAAAGATTATATGAGGGCTTATTCCTCATCGATGCTTCTGTAGCATCTCAGGGTTGGACTGAACTTGAAAGCATGATGATCGGCATTGTCGAGGGTCATGGCGGCGCTATCGAATATAGCGAAAAGTGGCCAGAGCAAAGACTGGCATACGAGATCAAAGGAACCAAACGGGGAGTCTATTTCCTCATTTATTTCCGGGCAGATACTCAAAAGATCGTGAGCATGCGAACCGATGCACAACTCAACGAAAAAATCATGCGATCACTCTTTGTCCAGGAAGATTTCTTGGAAGAAGAGATGAAGCGTCGTAAAGATATCGCTGATCGTCGTGCCGCACAGCCAGATCCTTCAGCGGCTCCTCGACGCGACTCCGCTTCCAGCGAGACGACCGAATCCGCGAGTTCGACTGAAGAAGGGGAAGCTCCTGCAGCTGAATCAGCAAATGAAGCTGAGCCTGAAGCTGTTGCAGCAGAGCCTGTTTCTGAAGAAGTGACGGAGACCGTTGCTGAAGAAGCGGGTGAAACCGAAACCGCTGAAGCGGACACCGTGGCTGCAGATGCAGCCCCGGAAAGTGAAGAAGAAAAAGGATAAAGAAGGAGGGTTTTATGGAATTCAACAAAGTATTCATCGTCGGCAATCTTACGCGAGATCCGGAGTTGAGAATGATTCCTAGTGGTACAGCTGTCTGTAATTTGGGAATCGCTTCGAATCGTAAGTATAAACGTGATGGAGCTTCAGAGTTCCAGGAAGAAACCACCTTTGTGGACGTGACTGTTTGGGGACGCCAGGCTGAGATCAGTAACCAATACCTCTCTAAGGGGAGCGGGGTGCTGATCGAAGGACGCCTGAAGACCGATCAGTGGCAAGACAAGGAAACAGGTAAAAATCGCAGTAAGCTGACAGTTGTTGCCGACAGGGTCAATTTCATGCCCCGCGGTGGACAAGCATCAGGTGGCGCCGGAAATAGTCGTGAAGGATCGCAATCCTCCGGAAACGAATCATCTCCCGCTGCCGGTGGAAGCAGTTTTCCTCAAGGTGAGACCTATAATGACGAGGTCCCCTTTTAATAATTTTGAAATGAGAAATTGAATGTTTGGACGCAAGGAAAAGAAGTCGTTGGTCGCAGACCGCGAGTTCGTCGACTACAAAGACGTAGATCTTCTTCAGAGGCTGGTTGCCGGCAATGGAAAAATGGTCTCCCGTCGCCAAATTGGTTGTAATTCAAAGATGCAGCACATTATCAAGCGCGCAGTACATCGCGCTCGATTCATGGGCTTGATTCCTTACGGTCAGTAATTGGGAAGGGAGTAATAACAATGAAACTATTCCTAACAAAAGACGTCGCTAATCTGGGATCACTCGGAGAAGTCGTCAGTGTCAAGTCGGGATACGCTCGCAACTTCCTGATTCCCAGAGGACTGGGAGTGGAATTGGGCAGAGCGAATCTTCAGTGGATCGAAGCGCAAAAGAAGCGTGTTGAAACACAGGAAGTTGAGCGGCTTGCCGGACTCCAGTCTCAGGCAGAAGCCATCAATGGTGCTTCTTGCACATTGATCGCTCGTGCGACAGAAGAAGGTCACTTGTTCGGTTCCGTCACTGCCGCAAATATTTGCGAGCAAATGACTGCGGACGGCATCGAGATTGACCCCGATACCATCGTTCTCGAGAAGCCTATCAAGGAACTTGGAATCTATAATCTTGCTGTCAATATCCACCCTGAGGTGGAGACGGGGATTAAGGTCTGGGTCGTGAAGGCTGACGAAGACGGTGACTCAGAATCTTAGGAAGTTGAACACGGGATGCACCGACGTGCTTTTTAAATATGCCTGTAGTGCGGCTTAGGACCGTAAACTTGCAGGGTTTCAAAAGTCTCAGGTCTCCGGTAGTTTATCTCAGAAGCAGCAGAAAAGGCCCGGTTGTGCATAGATGCAAAACCGGGCCTTCTTCTCGCTCTGATTTATGGAAGAAGCCTCAGATCGATTCTGACGGATTCAATCAGATAGCGTTCGATGGGGAAACAGAATGATCACTCAAGACTTTGCCGAATCAAATCTACCGCATAACAAAGAGGCCGAGGAATTCCTGCTGGGTTCTATCTTGTTTGGGGGAATGGCCAGTAAAGCCATCGTCGATCAATTTCGGTCAGAGTTCTTCTACTTCGCTCGGCATCAGGTCATTTTCCAACAGATTCAATTTCTTCTCGCTGAAGAAGGGGTCATCGAGCCCGTTTTGCTCATTGATCAAATGGAGCGAAATGGTCTTCTCGAGAATGCCGGTGGACGCGAGTTCGTTCAAGAATTGGGCAAGAAGGTTCGTACAAGTACGAATGCTTTGGAATACGGATCGATCGTTCAGCAAACCGCGCGCAGAAGAGCGGTCATAGAAGTCTGTCAAGACGTCGAGTCTCGAGCGAAACAAGGTCAGGCACCTGCCGATGACCTTATTGAAGAGGCGTCGACGCTCATCCTTGAACTTGCAGACAATAGCCGACGTAAAAATGTCACGAATATGAATGAAGCTCTCGAGAATGTTTTCAAACTGATTGACGCCAGAGAGCGGGGCGAAAATGCAGGTGTGCTGACCGGCTTCAAGGATCTCGATGAAAAAACGAGTGGATTGCAACCGACTGATTTGGTGATCGTCGCGGGGCGACCCTCCATGGGTAAAACCACTTTTAGTCTGAATATTGCTCTCCATGCCGCTTTAAAAAACCAGGTGCCTGTTGCGATATTCAGTCTCGAAATGAGCCATGACCAAATTGCGGCGAACATGCTGTCCAATGCTGCTGTTGTTCCTGCGCACCATATCTATAAAAATCAGATTACTGATCCTGAGTGGGAACGACTGACCAACAGAGCGGTCGATCTCAGTAAAGCGCCGATTTACATCGACGATTCTCCGGGACTGAATGCTCTCACGATTCGTTCTCGGGCCAGACTGTTGCACCAAAAGCACAATCTTGGATTGATCGTTATCGACTATTTGCAGCTGTTGGAATTGGGTGGGGGCCGAGCAGAAAATCGCCAGCAGGAAATCTCTCAGATCTCGAGATCATTGAAACAATTGGCTCGTGAGCTCGAGGTTCCAGTATTGACGATTTCCCAGCTTTCCCGCGCTGTCGAATCTCGGGAAAGTAAAAAACCTCAGATGTCAGACTTGCGTGAATCAGGGGCCATCGAACAGGATGCGGACTTGATCATGTTGCTTTTCCGTGAAGAGTACTACAAACCTGATAGCGAAGAGGCCAAGGGCCTCGCAGAAGTGATTATTGCTAAGCACAGAAAAGGTTCTGTGGGCAGCTTTAAACTTTCATTCCGAGGAGAAACTCTGACCTTTGCAGAGCCTCCGTTGCCGAGTGACACATTTTAGATTCATAAGCGAAAAGGAAAGATTCATGAAAAATACGATTTCCCAAGCCATCTTGCCCGTTCTGTTGGTACTTCTCTTGTTGACAGGGACCCAAACCGGTGTTCTCGGTCTTCCGTATCAATCTGAAAATCACCGTCTTGGTGTTTGTGATGTTCAAGTGGTCCTCGATCAAATCCCGCAGGGAAAGCAGATCACAGAAGAATTCAACGTCCTCAGAGCAGGTATGGAGAAAAGTCTTCGTGATATCGAGGCAGAACTCCAGCAACTTGAGGCTGAAGCACAACAGTTGCAGCCAGGTTCAAATGGAAGACGTGATATCGAGAAAAAATTTGCTCTTAAAAATGCTGAACTGATTTGGAAAAAAGAAGACTTAGAAAAAGAATTCGCGACAAGATTCACGGCTCGTCGTGAAGCGCTGGTGAATCTCGTCAGATCGACCATCGAAGAGGTGGCCACCGAGAGAGAGCTGGACGTCGTTGTTAATAACGTCTCAAGAGCAGAAAACTTTAAAGTCTACGTGAGTGTTTGGGCTCGTCCTGAATTAGATATCACGCTGGACGTCATTAACCGAGTCGCAAAAAAGTAGTAGGTATTCTTGCCCACTTTGTCGCAACAAACGATCCGAAACGAAACTGTTTTCACCGGACCTGGACTTCATTCCGGGGTCGAGACAAAATTGCGCTTGCTGCCCGGCGAGCCTGATTCCGGTATCCATTTTGTGCGGACTGATATTGGCCCAGAGGCACGTATACCACTGACTCTGGAGACCTTGCGTCGTCATCCTCGCAGGACCAGTTTCGGCATCGGGGATATAGAGGTTCATACATGTGAGCATCTCCTTTCGGTGCTTCATGTACTGGGCATTGAAAATGGGATCATTGAAATTGATGGCCCTGAAGTACCCGGACTTGACGGCAGTTCGCTTCAATTTTTAGAGGCTATTGGTGAGACGGGTATTGAAAAACAAGGGTCACGAGGCCGATCTCTCGCGATCACTAATGCGGTGAGTGCCGAAGAAGACATGGCCAGTGTGGTCGCTCTCCCTGGTGATGATCTGAGAGTGACCTACACGCTTCAATATCCCGGAGATCCAGGCTTTAACCAAACTGTCGATTTCAAAATAACCGAAGAACTTTATGCCAAAGAGATTGCTCCCGCTCGCACTTTCGTGCTTGAGCGAGAGGTCAAAGAATTGAAGGCACAAGGACTCGGTAAGGGAGCGACTGAAGAGAATACCGTGATCGTGACTGACAGCGGTGAAGCTTTAGGTGGGCGATTCATTGACGAACCCGCACGCCATAAAGTTTTGGATTTGCTGGGAGACCTCTACGTTCTGCGTTGCTCCATCCAAGGGCATATTATTGCCCACCGAAGTGGCCATGGACTCAACGCACAACTCGCGAGCAAGATTGCCGAAGCCCATGTCCGAGCGATGGAACTGGAAGATATCCTCGTCAAATCTCCTCGAGGTTTGGAAATCCGAGATATCCATAAGCTTCTTCCTCACAGATACCCTTTCCTTCTCGTCGACCGTGTTCTTGAAGTGGAAGACGGCGTGCGTGCTGTGGGCTTAAAAAACGTCACCTTTAATGAAGAATTCTTCCAAGGGCATTTCCCTGGACAACCTGTCATGCCGGGAGTTCTCCAGTTGGAAGCTTTGGCTCAACTCTCAGGCGTCCTACTCCTGCGGGGGAGTGCCGATGCCTCAAGATTGGCCTATATTCTGGGAATGGACGACGTTAAGTTTCGTAAAACCGTGATTCCCGGTGACCAGTTGATACTGGAGGCCGAGCTCAAAAGACTCCGAGAACGCTCTGCACAGGTGCAGGTTCGTGCTACCGTAGATGGCAAGCCTGTGACAGAGGCCACGATTCGCTTCATGCTTGTTGACGCTCAATGAGGAGACCGCATTGATACATCCTACGGCTGTCATAGATTCGAGTGCAGAAATAGGTGACGGGGTCGAGATCGGCCCCGGGGTTTTTATTGGCCCCAATGTGACCGTTGGCAACAACTGTGTCATTCATCATCACGCCTCCATTTTCTGTAACACCAAACTGGGTGAACGAAATATTATTCATCCGGGATCTGTCATCGGCGGAGATCCGCAAGACAAAAAATGGCAGGGCGAAGAGACCTGGCTTGAAATCGGCTCTGACAACCTGTTCCGAGAGCACTGCACAATTAACCGGGGGACAATCCAAGGTGGGGGTTCCACTCGGCTTGGCAGTCGCTGTTATATTTTAGCGAGTTCTCATGTGGCTCATGACTGCATCGTCGGTAATGACGTCATCATGGCGAACGGTGTTCTCCTAGGGGGCCACGTCGTCGTCGAGGATCAAGCAGGATTCGGCGGTCTTGCAGCCGTTCATCACTATGCGAAGGTCGGTCGTCTCGCCTTCATTGGTGGTATGACAAAGGTCAGCACTGACGCTCCTCCGTTCATGATCACGGAGGGTAACCCCGCTCGTGTTCGAGCAGTGAATAGCGTCGGAATGAAAAGAGCAGGCCTCGACGAAAATGTTTGTGCCTGGATCAAAGAAGCCCAAAGATTACTTTACAGTAACAACATGATTCGCAGAGAAGCATTCCAGCTTCTGGAGCAGCGAGAAGAAGTCCCAGAGGAGGGCGTACATCTGCGTACTTTCCTGCGTTGTTCAGAAGAAGGTCGCCAAGGCCGAGCTCTTCAGCCCTAGGAGAATTCCATGAAGGTCGCAGTCATTGGTGTCGGTCATTTAGGGAGTGCTCATGCCAGAAATTGGAATGAGATTCCGGGTGCTGAACTCGTGGGGGTTTACGACGTTTCGTCGGACCGAGCACGCGAGATTGCCGCTGAAAATCAATGCGTTGCATTTGAGCATCCCGACCAAATCATCGATGCTGTAGATGCTGTTAGCATCGTGACGCCCACACCTGAGCATCGAAAGTCCGCCACTCCGTTCCTAGAGGCCGGCAAAGCAGTTCTCGTGGAGAAGCCACTCGCTCACACTTTAGAGGATGCTCATTTCCTTTGTTCGGTCGCTCAGGAAAATGAGGCGGTATTGCAAGTCGGGCATATCGAACGATTTAATCCCGTAGTTCGATCAGCGATTCATAAGGTCAAGGATCCCGTATTTATTGAGTGCGATCGAATACATCCCTTCTCCTTGCGTTCGACTGAGACCAGTGTTGTTCACGATTTAATGATTCACGATATCGATATCGTTCTTCATCTGATTGAAAGCGAACTGACAGAGGTGGACGCTCATGGCTCTCGAGTCATTTCTCCGACAGAAGATCTTGCTCATGCACGATTGAGTTTCGCTTCAGGCGCCACAGCTTTTGTGAAAACAAGTCGAGTGGCCTTTAGCCGATCAAGAAAAGTTCGAATATTCGGTCCTCGCCAATACATCAGCCTCGACCTTGTAGATCGAACCGGTTTCCAAGTCTCGTTGGATTCCGAATACGATCCTGCAGACTTCCTCGATACAGCCGGACGCCTCGATGCCCCCGAGGGTGCCGAGTCATTCCTCGCTAAGCATCTTCACCAAGAGCCTCTTGAAATTAGTGGTGCCGAACCGCTGCGCGCAGAGTTGGAAGCCTTTATGGACTCTGCGAAAGGACTTCGTCCTCCTGCGGTTTCCGGTGCTCAGGGTGTAAGAGCCATGGTCGCTGCCGGCAAAGTGCTGGAGAGCCTGAGGGATCGACAAAGAGCGCTTTAGGTTTTATGGGCCTTTTAGACGCCATCTTTCGTCACTTTGAGGTCTTTTCTTGCCCTTCGCATGAGTTTTATTGGTTTGTCACCCTTTTGACAGGGTGATTCGATTGATGGCTCTCTCTCAGATCGCTAATTTACCTTCTGATCCGACTATGTAGGTGGGGTCATTCGACTCTTCAAAAATTGAAGAGATCACTCAAGTTCATGCTTTTCGTGGGTTACCTGCAGCAAGGGCCCCAGCATCGAAAAGCGGTAAGGAAATAAGATGTCCGGATTGCAGATCCAGGAACTCATTGAAGCAGGTGTTCACTTTGGACACCGTTCCAGTCGTTGGCACCCCGCCATGGCTGAATACATTCATCAAAAGCACAACAAGATTCATGTCATCGATCTGCGTCAGACAGTTCGGGGCATCGTCAGAGCCCAACACTTCCTTGAGAACATCTGTGCAGCAGGTCACGAGGTCGTATTCGTAGGCACCAAGTCACAGGCGAGAGAAGTCGTTCGCGAGCAGTCTGCTCGTTGCGGAATGCACTTCTGCGTCCACAGGTGGCTCGGAGGAACTCTGACAAACTTCCAGACGATTCGTGCACGCCTGCGCCGTCTCGAAGAGCTCGAAAAAGACCTCGCCGATTCAGCCGATGGAAGCCGTGGTAAGAAAGAACTTGCAACGATGGAACGCGAACGTCGCAAGATTTTCAGAAACCTCGAAGGTATCCGTAACATGAACCGTTTGCCGGGTGCCATGATCACCGTCGATATTCGTCGTGACGAGATTGCTGTTAGAGAAGCTCACACAAAGGGAATCCCTGTGATTTCAATCGTGGATACGGACTGTGATCCGAACTTGGTTGATATCCCTATTCCCGGAAACGACGATGCTTACCGAAGTATCGAAGTCATTCTGAGCCAACTGACCGATGCGATCATCGCCGGTAAGGACAAGCTTGTCGCTGAGCAGCAGGCTGAAGCCGCTCGTAAATCTGCTGACGAGGACAAGTCTCGCGCAAAAGAGAAGAGCCGCAATATGACCAAGGAAAACCGGTCAAAGGAGTTCCAAGCTCCCAAACCGGCTCCTGGCGCGGAAGCTCCTCAGGCAGAGAAAGCGAAGCCCAAGCTCGTCGTGACACCAGAAAAAGCTGCAAAAACCAAAGCAGAAGACCCCAAGCCCTCCGCCACGGACAGTGGTGAGGCTTCAAAATCTTAGAAACAGTTCAGGCCAGTGAGAATACTGGCAGATCGGAGAACCGATGAGTGACTTCAGTGCCAAGGACGTTGCTGAGCTCAGAAAACGCACAGGCGTTGGCATGATGGAATGCAAAAAAGCTCTTCTTGAAACCAGCGGAGATTTGGAGAAGGCCATCGATCTCTTAAGATCGCGTGGCGCGCAAATGGCGGCAAAGAAAGCGGGACGTGAGACCAACCAAGGTTGGATCGGATCCTACGTACACTCCAATGGAAAAATTGGAGTCATCGTGGAAGTCTTGTGCGAAACCGATTTCGTCGCCAAGAATGATCAGTTCCAAGAGTTGATTCGTGATATTGCGATGCATATCGCAGCGATGAATCCTCAAGCTCTCGTTCCTGAAGAACTTGATCCAGAATTAATTGAGCGTGAACGCGCAGTGTTCTTGGAGCAAGTTGCAGATAAGCCTGAAGCGATCAGAGGCAATATTGTTGAGGGTAAGCTGAATAAGTTTTTCAGCGAAGTTTGCCTCATCAAGCAAGCCTTTATCAAAGACGATAAAAAGTCGATTGAGCAAGTGGTCACAGATGCCATCGCCACTATTGGTGAGAACATTCAGTTGACCCGTTTCAGTCGGTTTGAAATCGGCCAGTAGAGGTCACGCGGGCCATGCTTTCGAGGCGAGTCCTCCTGAAGGTCAGCGGTGAGGTTCTCGGAGGTGACTCCGGGACTGGACTTTGTCAAAATTCTCTCGCCCGACTCACCCAAGAGGTGGCTCGGGCGAGTTCTCATATCCAGATCGCCATCGTCGTTGGAGCCGGAAATATCTGCCGCGGCGAGGACTGGAATGGAACTGGATTGCCGCAAACGATCGCAGACGCCATCGGGATGTCTGCGACTCATGTCAACGCACTGGCGATCTACGCTCACCTGCAACTCCTAGGGACGCCCTCCTTGGTCATGGGGGCCGGTAGCCCCGTTCCTCAAGTGGAACCCTTTAACTCCACTCGAGCCCGTCAGAAGCTCAGTGAGGGCCACGTGGTGATCCTCTCTGGTGGGACGGGCAATCCGTTCTTTACCACAGACACATGCAGTGTCCTGAGAGCCGCAGAACTGGAATGTCAGGAAGTGCTCAAAGCGACCAAGGTGGACGGCGTCTACGACGCAGATCCTGAAAAAGTCCCCGGTGCTCAAAGATTCGACGTCATCACTTTTTCCGAGGTCCTCAAGAGAAACTTGAGGGTTATGGACTCCACAGCTTTCACGATGTGTAATGAGCAAGGTTTGCGATTGAGGGTTTTTGATATGCACCCTGAAGGTGCCGTGGAATCCGCCTTGATGGGGGATCCCGTAGGGACTTTAGTGCATACAGAAGACGATACGGATGCGGATCTTCCGTCTCCTTCTCAAGAGTGAGCTCGAAAGGAAACAAGAATGATGGAAGAAATTGTCCAGGATGCTGAAGATCGCATGTCCAAAGCGTTGGACTTCATGAGAGACGAATTTCGGGGAATGAGAACGGGTCGAGCCCATCCAGGTCTCGTCGAGTCGATTCGGGTCGATTACTACGGATCTCCCACTCCCGTGAAGGATATGGCGAGCATTTCAGTCCCCGAACCGGACCAAATTGTCATCAAACCCTTCGACGCTTCAGCCATCTCCGATATGGAAAAAGGCCTCTTGGCCTCGGATTTGGGGATTACTCCTCAAAATGATGGAAAATTAATTCGACTCAAGGTTCCCCCCTTGTCAGAGGAGCGTCGTAAGCAGCTGGTATCGCGCGCAAAGGAGATTGCCGAGGAATCCCGCATCTCCATGCGAAACGTCCGTAGAGACGCAAACAAGACGTTTGAGGGCTCTAAGAAGGACGGCGATCTGTCCGAAGACGAGCTGTCTGACTGCAAAGATCGGATCCAGGGGATCCTTAAAAATCTTGAAAATCAGGTCGATAATGACCTGAAACGTAAGACCTCAGAGTTGATGGAAATTTGAAATTCGTGCGGAAAATGTTGACGTGTAAATTTTCACTCGGTAGATTCCCTCGTTCGGGAGCATAGCTCAGTTGGTAGAGCAACGCCCTTTTAAGGCGTCGGTCGATGGTTCGAGCCCATCTGCTCTCACTTAGAAATTAAGGCCCCATCGTCTAGTCAGGTCTAGGACATCAGGTTTTCATCCTGAGAACAGGGGTTCGAATCCCCTTGGGGTCACTTAAAACAAGAGGTCAGCACTTCGGTGCTGGCCTTTTTTTTGTACCCACGCTTGCGCATGCTTTCTCCGGTTTATCCAGACGAGTGGGCGAGAAATGGCTCACTGGACCTCACGGTCGTTTTGAAAAGTCTAGTTTGTCAACAATTCCGATCCTCAACGTGTCTCTTTTCATTCTCCCAACCCATTCCGCCGGGTAATATGGGGATACTTGTGACAGGAAATGCTGACGGAGGTCTCCATGGAAAAGTACGAAGGTACAGATTTTTACATCATTGATGATCTGCTCACTGAAGAGCAGAGATTGATTCGCGATACCGTTCGTGATTTCGTCGACGATCATGTCGTCGATGTCATCGATGATTGTTTCATGGAAGATAAGTTTCCCACTGAATTGATTCCGATGTTGGGCGAGCTCGGACTTCTCGGTGCAAACCTTGATGGTTATGAATGCGCAGGACTCGACAACACCGCTTATGGATTGATCATGCAGGAACTCGAACGTGGAGACAGCGGACTTCGTTCCTTTGTCAGCGTTCAAGGTGGACTCGTGATGTATCCGATCCATCGGTACGGTACAGAAGAGCAAAAACAAAAGTTCCTTCCTGAACTCGCTGCGGGTCGCATGATTGGTTGTTTCGGATTAACCGAACCCGATCACGGTTCAAACCCCAGTGGAATGATCACGCACGCTGTCGAGGATGGTGATTCCTATGTTCTTAACGGCAATAAAATGTGGATCACCAATGGGTGCGTTGCTGACGTAGCCGTCGTGTGGGCAAAACTGGATGGTCGTATCAGAGGATTCCTCGTCGAAAAAGGCACTGAAGGATTCAGTACCACAAAGCAAGGAAAGAAATTCTCACTCAGAGCTTCCATCACCAGTGAACTCCATTTCCAAGACTGCAGGATTCCTAAGGAAAACCTGATGCCTGGTGCTGATGGTTTGGGAGGCCCTCTTTCTTGCTTGACCCAAGCTCGATACGGCATTGCATGGGGGGCCACAGGGGCTGCCATGGCGTGCTTCGACGCGGCTAAAAAATACTCACTGAGTCGTATTCAATTCGATAAGCCGATTGCCAGTTTCCAACTTGTTCAGCAGAAGCTGGCGGAGATGTTCACAGAGATCACCAAAGCCCAACTTCTCAATCTGAGGCTCTCGCAGTTAAAAGAAGACGGCAAAATGACCGCTCAGCACGTTTCCATGGCGAAACGGAACAATGTTCACTGGGCATTAGAGATCGCTCGCAGTGCAAGAGACCTTCTGGGAGCAAACGGCGTCACCCATGAGTATCCTGTGGGGCGACACATGCTGAACCTCGAATCGGTCAAAACCTACGAGGGAACACATGACATACATGCTTTGATCCTGGGACATGAAATCACCGGTATCGCTGCTTATAAATGATCGAGTGATGGAAACTTTCTGTCCGTCACGTGCGTCTACTAAATACCCTCTATGAAGAAATTCGTAAAATCGGGTATGATTACTGATACGCATGTGAACGGGGGACGACCAGTATGGATCATCAGGAATTTCTAAAGCAATTCAGGAGAAACTCCATCGACCGATTCGAATCCAGACAAAGGATTCGCAGCTTCTCTAACTTCCTAGACGATTTTCTCGCTCACCCCTATCCCTATCTGCGCAATTCTCCCAGGTACCTTCTCGACGTTTTTGAACATTACGGTTCAGAGGACATCCAGAGGGTGGGGGTTCCCGATAAAAGATGGAAACTCTTTGATCTTGAACATGGGGATCTCTCCGAAAATCTGGTGGGGCAAGAGAGTGTTCAGAATTCGATCTACATGAAACTTCGTCAGTTTTCCAGAAATGGAAAAGGTGATCGACTGCTACTTCTCCATGGTCCCAATGGATCTGCAAAATCGACAACGATCAATGCCCTCATGCAAGCGATGCATCAATACAGCATCCAACAGGAGGGCGCGCTTTATCGATTCAATTGGATCTTCCCCGAGAAGTCTGTGGAATCGAGTCGCATCGGATTTGAAGAAGACGAGCCCAATAGTAACGGCTCTTATGCGTTTCTTAAGCCAAAAGACGTCGGCGCCATCATTCGTTGCGAACTCAAAGACTCACCGCTGCTCCTCATCCCAAGGAAAGAACGTGAAGAACTTGTTCGCCACGCACTAGAGCTGCACCCCGATATCCGGGAAATGGAAAATTTCAATTACGATTGGGTGTTCCAGTTCGACTTGAGCCAAAAGAGCAAATGGATTTACGAAGCATTACTGAGCTCGCATAAAGGCGACTGGCTCGAAGTGATGAGGCACGTGCAAGTGGAACGCTTTTTCCACTCTAAAAAGTACCGCCTCGGCTGTATCTCTATCGAGCCACAAGGAAACATCGATGCGCAGGTTCGACCTATCGGGTTGAATGGGAATGCATTACCTACAATTCTCCACGGCCTTCCTTTGTACGAAGTCGACGGTGACTTGATCGCTGCGAATCGAGGCTTGTGTGAATACTCAGACTTCCTGAAACGTCCGCCTGAAACCAACAAGTATCTTTTGACCACTTCTGAAAAGGGAACGATTCAGCTCCCCAATTTCAGAGCCCATCTCGATCTTGTTCTGTGCGGAAGTGCCAACGAGAAGCAACTCAACATGTTTAAGAGAACACCGGACTTCTCTTCTTTCAAAGGTCGTTTAGCCCTGGTCAGAGTTCCCTACTTGCTGCAATACAGTCGGGAAGCGGAACTTTATAAGCGCCAGATCGACCGACATGTCTCGGGAGGGTCCGTGGCCCCACACACGGCTCAAATGGCGGCTTTGTGGGTTGTCATGACGAGACTGAAAAGACCATCACCCAAAAACCATTCGCCAGAACTAGCGCCTCTCGTCGCTCGTCTTTCGCCACTTCAGAAAGCGATGCTCTACGATCACGGTGAAACGCCTTTGGGAATGAAAGAAGATGATCGCAAACTTCTTTTGAGAAATGTCCAAAACCTCAGAGAAGAACACGAAGGTACTGAAGGCGAGTTTGAAGGCATTTTCGGGAGCGAATACGAAGGTCGAAGAGGAGCCTCTCCCCGAGAAATGATGGCCCTTATTGCTTCCGCTTCAGAGAATCAAAAATGGCTTTCCCTTTCTCCGTTATCGATACTTGAGGAGATTGAAGATTTCATCAAGGACACCAGTGTTCATGACTTCCTCCGCTTGGCCGTTGATAACGGTTTTCACGATTGTAAACAGTTCGTTTCTGATGTTAAAACTCATTACCTTCAGTTGGTGAAAAGGGAAATATTCGACTCATTCTCGTACGTTGAAGAGGGAGAGTTTGATCGTCTGTTTAGTGAATACTTCTACTGCGTCAAGGCCCATGAGCTAGGCGAGAGTATTCCGAAAAATACAACTGCAGGCTTCAGCCAACAGACTTCAACTGCAGGCTTCAGCCAGCAGACCTCTGATGTGATGTCTGATATTGAGAAGAAGCTTGAGATCAAAGACGGAATCGAAGAGTTCAGATCTTCGTTGCTCAGTCGCATAGGTGCGTATGCCACCGAGAATCCAAACTTAGAACTGGATTACTCTCAAGTATTCCCTGAGATCTATAATACTTTAAAGCAGAGCTTCTGGGACTCGCGCAGCGACGAGATCCATGAATCGCTGATCAACATACTGAAATCATTCTCAGACGAACGTTCGACATTGTCGAAGTCCGAGTTGGAAGCTGTGGAGAACAGTCTTCAATTCCTGAAGGACCGCTATAATTACGACGAGAATAGCGCAAGAGACATCGTCGGCTTTATCGTCAGTCAGGAAAAATGATTCAACTTCGGAAGTAAGGCGTGGTATCAGCGAGTTTGCTGAGCCACTCCTTGAAAAACCCCGCTTGCTTCAGTGTTTCACTGTCAGTTTCCTCGGGTCGGTCACCTGATTCCTCCAGGATCCTGATGAGGACCTGATCAGGCTCAAGACCTTCTGCTTCCGCGTGAACACTGAGGCCCAATCGGTGCCTCAATGACGGGAATAGCACAGCGTCAATATCCTCATCGGTGACCGTGTTACGTTGGTTGAGAGCCGCTCTCGCGCGAGCGGTTGCGAGTATCGTCTGTACTCCTCGAGGTCCTGCTCCGTGGTACAGGAGCTCTCGTGCGGCTTCAGGGGCGCCCTCTTCTTGTGGACGCGTGGATCTCACGATTCTTGTCGCTCTGATCAACTGAAAATCTGGAATTTGAACCTGACGCACTTCAAGAGACGCTTCGCGGAGCCATTCTGCAGTAACAACGGGTTTGAGGGGGCCTGGGTTCATAGCGGTCGTGACTGAGACCACGTCTAATTCTTCCTCAGCATTGGGATAATCCATCAATATTTGAAACGAAAACCGATCCAACTGCGTGACCGGAAGCGGATAGGTTCCTTCTTGCTCCAAGGGATTTTGGGTCGCCATGACAAAGAACGGATCTGGAAGTGGGTGTCGAACTCCCATGACCGTCACTTGGCCCTCCTCCATCCCTTCGAGCAGCGCCGCTTGTGTTTTGGGAGGAGTTCTGTTGATTTCGTCTCCCAATACCATGTTCGCAAAGAGAGGCCCCTTGGCGAAGGAGAACTGTCGTCCGCCCGTGGAGCTTTCACGGTCAAGGATGCTCGCCCCAGTGATGTCCTGCGGCATCAGATCTGGAGTGAATTGGATTCTGCTAAATTCTAACTGAAGCAATTCGGAGATCGATCGAACGAGGAGGGTTTTGGCCAAACCGGGTACGCCCATGACGAGAATATGACCTCCGGATAAAAGGGAGATCATGACCTCTTCGATCACCTTTTCTTGACCAATGATTTTCGTCGCTAGGCCTTGTGTGATCTCGTCTCGAATACGCGAGATGTTTTCAAAGGAAATGCTCAATTGGGTTACTCCTGATTTCGGTTCTGGATTTCTTTGCCTTCGAGATACCATTCTTCGAGTTGATCGAGGGGCGCAGATTCGCGTTCTCCCAGTTTCTGATCAACAACTTTGAAACGCTCTTCAAATCGCGAAAGTGAACGGCTCAAGGCGACTTCAGGATCGACACCCACTTTGCGGGCAACACTACTCACTGCAAAAAGAATATCGCCGATCTCATGCTCTATTTCTTCCGGGACACCTTTAGCCACTGCTTCATGAAGTTCATCGAGTTCTTCTTTTACTTTCTCCATGGCACCCGTGCTGTCTGGCCAATCAAATCCTACCTTGGCAACCATTTGCCCGACACGATCGGCCCTGCACAAGGCGGGTAATGAAGCGGGGAGCGGCCTGATAGTGTTTCGTGCCGTCTCTGTTTCACCTTTTTCTTCCTGCTTGATCTCTTCCCATTGTCGGCGAACGGCTTCGGGGTCAGCAGCGTCGGCATCTCCGAATACATGAGGATGTCTTCGAATTAGTTTGTCAGAGATATTCTCGGCGACGTCGTTGAGACTGAATGTATTTTCCTCTTCTCCAATACGAGCTTGGAGAAAAATATTCATCAGAAGATCACCCAATTCTTCACATATGTGTTCCGAGTCACCTTCTTCAATCGCTTGAGCGACTTCATGAGCTTCCTCTAAAAGGAAGGGTCTCAGAGATTCCGGAGTCTGCTCCAAATCCCAAGGGCATCCACCTGGAGATCGGAGAGTATCAATGATGGATTTCAGTCTTTGAAGTGACTCCATAAACCCTGTCTCGTATTCAGATCAAAAATCGGTGCATTCTCTTCGTGTTCTTCTGCGACTGACTCCGCACTGGTCGCGGACTCTTTGACTCTTCGGAGCCCGAATTCCATTACTTCCTCTGAATGACGAGGGATCGGTTTGGAATCTTTCCGCCTCTCAGGTCGACGATGCGGAGAACTTTATCACTATCTCTAAAGACGAGAGAATAATTCCCCGCTGTTCCATTCACACTGAGCAACTCACCAAATTCTGTGGGGATGATCCCAGCAGCGATCTCTTTCCACTTGGGGCCCGATTGTGCTTCTGCGACAGAGAGCAGTTGTGTTGAATCGGAGGATTTCAGGGCACTCATCCACCAGCCGCAGGATGAAATCAGGCCTATCAGGATACACAGTGCCAGATAGCGACGATATTGGACCAACTTCAACTCTGCATTGTCGTGGCGACTTTGGGTCGATTTGAGACGATCAGTCATGAGACTCCTTGTCATTCTTCAAAGAAAGGTGTGCCGACCTTGTGGGAGCACTTGGTTCCCACCTGTATATCACTATAAAATGCCGAGGACCCCGAGACGACATTTAACTTTCCAGACAGGAAGAATTGAAATGAGACACTTCAGCCGTCAACTGGCGTCCAAAATCGCGTCATTCTTGGATCTCGATCCGGAAGGACTGGAGTTGGATCTGGTCGACCCCCCTGACGCCAAGTTGGGCGATCTGGCTATGGGTTGCTTCCCATTGGCCAAATTATTGAGAAGTTCACCCGTTAAAGTGTCCCAGGATCTCGCCAGTCGAGATTGGGATATTGATTGGCTGGAAGAGGTCGTCGCCACAGGTCCGTACCTGAATCTCAAAGTTAACCGCGAAGTCTTCAGTCAACACGCGATCGGCCTGATCGAATCCAGTGGAGAATCATGGGGTTGCACGGATTCAGGGAACGGCAAAACCGTCATCGTCGAATATTCTTCTCCGAACATCGCAAAGCACCTCGCAGTGCATCATCTCAGATCCACGATGCTGGGTCAGGCGATGGCCAATATTTTCCGAAGTGCCGGATACGAAGTGGTTTCCTGGAATCATTTGGGTGATTGGGGGACTGGCTTCGGAAAACTCCTGGCGGCTTGGGAAAGCTACAAAGACTTTGACGATCTTGATTCGCCTCCTTTGTCAGAAAGAGAAGATGCGGTCACAGATCTCAATGCTCTTTATGTCCGATACTCCAATGACGCCAAAGAAAATCCGGAACTTGAAGACCTCGCTCGAGAATGGTTTAAAAAACTCGAAAACGGAGATCCACTGGCGCGTGATCGTTGGACTATGATTCGTGACGTTTCTCTTCAACTGTTCGATAAAATTTATTCTCGACTGGGAGTTCATTTCGATACGGTTATCGGAGAATCGCACTACGAAGAAGCGATGAAAGGCGTCATCGCAAAACTCTCTGAGCTGAATCTTCTTGAAGAGAGTGAAGGCGCAGAAGTCGTCCAGGTCGAAGAAGACATCCCGCCGATGCTGATTCGCAAGAAGGACGGAGCCACCCTGTATGGCACGAGAGATCTGGCGAGCGCCATCACTCGATATGAAAACGTGAAGTTCGACAGATGCCTATACGTGGTCGATGCGGGACAAGGCCTGCATTTCCGGCAGGTATTTGGGGTCCTCAAGAAGATGGGCTACGAATGGGCTGATCATCTCGAGCACGCTGAATTTGGCGTGATGCGTCTGAATGTCGATGGGCATTGGAAAAAAGGGAAAACCCGCGGAGGCCAAGTGGTGCTTCTGCAGGATGTCCTCGATAAAGCCGTTGAGTTAGCGGGCGCTGTTGTTCGAAAAAAGAACCCTGATATTTCCGAAAGCGATTTATCCGAAATCGCTGAAGCGGTCGGAATGGGTGCAGTGATCTTTAGCGACATGAAGGCTTCGCGGCGAAAAGACGTGAATTTTGATCTCGACAAGATGCTCGCCTTCGACGGCGAAACTGGTCCTTATCTTCAATACACTCATGTCAGATTTGCTAGCATTTTGAGTAAAGCTGCGGAATCGAAGTTGGCTCGTGGAGACGGATCGGGTCTTGTCGAAGACGAAGAGCTCGTTTTGATAAAGCGCTTACTTCGATATCCTGAAGTCACTGATAAGGCTGCTAAATCAGCGGAGCCTTCACAGCTCTCGCAATACCTCTTAGAGCTGGCCAGCGATTTCAATACTTACTACGCAAAGCATCGAGTCATGTCGGATGACCCACAGTTGAGTGAGCACCGATTGACATTAATCGAAAGTCTGAAGAATACTCTGGCAACGGGGCTCAAAAGACTTTGCATTCAACCCTTGACCCGAATGTAAAAAATATCTGTACCGAACGGTGCAGATTTACAACAGATTGAGAAGCTGTAAATTAATCCAAGCGAGTCGGCCATACATTTGGATGTAGTTCATATTTGCAGGGGCTTCCCAGATCCAAGTCCAGAATTCCTCCTTGAGGGTGGGTTCCCGATCTTTTTCAACTTGGATAGAGTGAACAAAGTCCCGGTACCTTTGGAGTACTTGTTCGGAAACAGGACTCGTCCCAGAGGAGATCAATTGATCAAGGCAGATACCCTGTAAATCGACAGTCTCCCTGAGGAATTGGATTAATCGCTCTTCTGTGAGAATATTCAATGAGGCCTCCTAGGAGTCCTGTATAGGAAAAGTGACTATCTGAGTCAACGATAAGGGGGTCAACTTGCCAGAAGGAGGCCCTCTTTCTAGGATGAGGGGAACCTGAGAGATCTTTCTCTTGGGACAGCATTAGACCAACCACAGCGGTCAGACCTTCAGTAGAGGTCTTAGGAGGCCACTTGAGTAATCCAGAGCCCAGTGTCATGCAGAAAATAGTTTCCCTGAGTAAACGCAGGGGCTTCATCTTCCAATCCAGCGAAATTTACGGCGGAATGAATGGTTGTTGGGATTACGGCCCGCTCGGAGTGGAGTTGAAGAGAAATGTCAAAGAAGCCTGGTGGGCTGACATGGTTTCTCGTCATGACGACATAGGAGTGCTCCCCGGGGCGCAGAGCAGTTTCGAAATGACAGGCCTCGACTGCTCAATAATTATGCACCCTCAAGTGTGGCGTTGCTCAGGTCACCACGACCTGTTCCACGACATGATGGTGGACTGCAAGGAATCTAAAAAACGATATCGTCACGATCAACTGAGAGGTCGCTGGGCAGAGTACCGAGATAAAAAGGTATTCGTAACTGCAATGGCTGATCCCGAAGAAGAGGATGAAGCATTCACCGCCCGAGCGCAGAAGTTCTTTGGCTTGAGAGCAAAGGATCGTGATCAGATAAAATGGGACGGTAGCGCCTGCAGTCTTGAAACTATCGATGAACTAGAATTGGTTCTGGGTCCTGATGCAAAAGACGCGGGAACACTGACAGAACCGCGCGAATTTAATCTGATGTTCAAGACTCAAATGGGCGCTCTTCATAATGACGACAGCATGGCTTACCTCAGGCCTGAAACCGCACAGGGGATTTTCGTTAATTTCAAAAATGTCGTGGATTCGTCTCGAGTCAAAATCCCATTTGGCATTGCCCAGGTTGGTAAAAGTTTCAGGAATGAGATTACGCCCAGAAACTTTACATTCCGAGTGCGTGAATTCGAGCAAATGGAAGTGGAATTCTTTTGCCATCCTGACACCTCTCAAGATTGGTACAGCTACTGGCGAGATCGCAGGATGAATTGGTATCTCAACCACGGGTTATCTTCTGAAAACCTCATTCTTAGAGAACACCATTCTGATGAACTCAGCCATTACTCCACAGGTACCGCTGACATTGAATACGCGTTCCCATTCCTTCCAGAGGGAGAATACGGAGAGTTAGAAGGCATTGCGCATCGTGGCGATTTTGACCTCCGCAGTCACATGGAGGGCAAGCTCGATCCCAATTCCAAGCCTTTAGAAGTTCAACTGGGAGAAAACGGCAAGCCTCTTTGGAAAGGCAGTGGAAAAGATCTCAGCTACCGAGATCCGGTTTCTAACGAAAAATTTATTCCACATGTGATAGAGCCGTCCGCCGGTGCTGATCGAGCGGCTTTGGCGTTTCTTTGTGAGGCGTACACAGAAGATAATGCGCCTGACGATAAAGGTGAAATGCAATCGAGAGTCGTCCTGAAGTTCCACCCACGCCTAGCCCCGATGAAAGCCGCTGTGCTTCCACTCGTGAAGAAGGACGGAATGCCTGAAAAAGCTCAGGAAATCTATCGGGAACTCAAGAGGAAGTTCCCCGTTTTCTATGATGTTAAAGGCGCAGTGGGTCGACGTTACCGTCGCATGGACGAAGCAGGTACTCCATTTTGCGTCACTGTTGACGGCGAAACTCTCAGTGACGAAACCGTTACTTTGAGGGAACGTGATTCAATGGTTCAGACCCGGCTAAAAGTGGATGAAGCGATTCAAGCCATCCAGGAGGCTATCGATTGCTAAATCTCATCGTCGCTTCACTACTCTTTTTCAACGTTGCCGGGGACAAGCAACTTGATCAGTGCGTCAAAAATCAGGACGCAAATGGTCTTCTCTCGCGAATGCGAGAACTCGTAGAGAAAGATTCATACAAAGCTGTTCGTCCAATCGCAGATGCCGTCGCCAAAGTAGAGGCGGCACCAGAGAGCGCATGGTACAGCGTTGATCGACATAGAGTGTTCGTTGACGCCACTCGGATATTAGGAACTCTTCAAGGTCCAAAGTTTGATAATGAGTTGGAAAAGTTGGTGAAAAAGCACCCTGACTGGCCTGCCAGAACTTTGGGTTTGTATGCTTCACTTCAATCCAAAGGTTCCGACAGCGTTTCGCTTTCCCTCAAGGCTCTTCATGACAAAGCTCCACAGGTTGTCATCGTGGCTTCCCAAATATTGGGTCGAACTCAAGACATACTCGTTATCGAACCTCTCATCTCTGCCATGAAAAGATGGGAAGGTTCCACTACCCGTGAGCGTGCTGCTAAGGGTGGGAGAGACGAGTTGGAAAAAATGGCAAAGGATAGAGCCTGGTTGACGTGCCGCGACAGTCTCCACAGGTTAACAGGCATCTCTTTGCATGATTCAGCGGCATATAAATCATGGATCAGTGTTCACAGAGATAAATTAGATCCTTCGAAAGTAGATCTTTCAGCACCTGTTGAAAAGATGACAGGAACAGGACTCTTCGGGCTTGATATCACGGGTAAAAACATCGCTTTCATCATCGATATTTCTGGCTCGATGATGGCCACGGACCCGCCGAGTGACGAACAACTGAAGAAGGTGAGTCGCTCAACCGGAGTTGGGGAATCTGTCGAAGAAAAGATTCAAAAACTCATGGAATCGCGCAGAAGAATTTTGAGAGCTCAATCGGAACTCAAAAAGGCGATCGAAGGTCTCGGTGAGAATAAACGTTTTACCGTGATCGCATACTCTACGGAGGTATCTCCCTGGAGCCCTGTGCTCAAAGAAGCGAATCGAAAGCATCGCAGTGATGCGGTGAAATTCATTGAATCCTTGAATGCCACAGGAATAACAGTCACCGACGAGGCGTTACATATGGCTTTAGGTGACCCTACTGTCGATACGATATACTTAATCACAGATGGGGCACCCACGCATATGGGCACGAGAGGTAACAATCTCCCGCCCGATGCACCAGAATTGATGAGAAGAATCCTTGCTGAAACGAAAGCGGTCAATCATCTGCGGGGAATCCGGATTTTCACTTTAGGATTCGTCGATGCTGAAGAAGAATTCCTGCAAAAGCTTGCTGCTGACAACAATGGCAGATACGTAAGAATACGTTGAGGAAAGGGTAGACCTATTGAATGATCCCGTCGTAATCGTCGAAGGACGCAGGACGCCGTTTGTCCGATCTGGGGAAGATCTGGTAGATACCTCGGTAGACGTGCTCGCGACTTCCTGCACTCGAGAGTTGCTCGACGTCACAGGATTTCCGGTCGACGATATTGACGAGTTAATCTTGGGCTGCTGTGCTCAACCTCCCGACCGGGCCAACCCCGCAAGAGTGGTCAGCCTTCACTCCGGACTACCCGTGCCCGTCCCTGCTTATACTGTTGCCAGAAACTGCGCCAGTGGTATGCAGTCTGTCGTCGACGCGATGCTTCGTATCCAATCGAATGAAAAAACAGCGATACTTGCGGGTGGCGCAGAGTCCATGAGTCGTATCCCACTTCTTTATCCTCTCAGTCTGGGTTTCAAAATCGCCTCGATAAATAAGGCTCGATCGCTCAAAGAAAAATTGGCCGGATTCTCCTCTTTTCGTTGGTCTGACCTCAAGCCTAGAATCGGACTTCTCGAAGGACTGAAAGATCCCTTCAGCGGAGAAATGATGGGTGACACCGCTGAACGTTTGGCGCGCGAATGGAACATTTCAAGAGAAGATCAAGACCGATATGCCATGGACAGTCATAGAAAAGCCGTCTCTTCACGAGGTGCTTTCTCTCGAGAAATCTCTCCGTTTGCTATCCCTCCACACCTCGACGAAATGCTGACCGAGGACATCGGACCGCGAGATAATACAGATTTCGTCAAAATGAGTCGCATGAAACCCTACTTCGATAAAAAAATGGGAACCGTCACGGTGGCCAACTCATGCGGCATCACTGACGGAGCAGCAATGCTTCTAATGATGAGGGAATCGAGAGCCGTCGCAGAGGGCTATCAGCCATTGGCTCGAATGCTCGGCGCTCGGTTCATGGGGTGCGACCCATTAAGAATGGGCTTAGGCCCCGTACACGCCATGGCAGCGGTACTGAACGATGCGGGATTATCACTGAAAGATATTTCAGTTGTTGAACTGAACGAAGCCTTTGCTGCTCAAGTCTTGGCGTGTCAGCAAGCACTTGAAAGCCCGAGCTATTCCAAAATGGCTGGCTTCAAAGCTGTTCCCGGCTCGATCCCAGAAGATCGATTAAATCCACATGGAGGGGCCATATCATTGGGACATCCTGTTGGAGCGTCAGGCACCCGAATCGTCCTGACATTGGCTCGCCAACTGCATGAGTCTGGAGGCGGTCACGGTATCGCCACTATGTGCGTGGGTGGGGGCCAAGGAGGCGCAGTGCTTCTGGAAGGATGGTCAGCATGAGTCAATTTAAACTGATCCGTTCTTCCGTTTGGGACGGAGCGTTCCCAACAGAAGACCCTAAAGGACGTTTTCTTCACATCGTTATCGATGCCGAATCGAATGCGAATGTCCTCAGCCAATCTGTTTTAGAAGACTTGAAGGAAACCTTGCCAAGGGCCATCGAACACGATGGTATTCAGGCGGTCATCGTCTCAAGCGCAAAAGACGGATACTTCATTTCAGGTGCAGACCTCGACATCATCGAATCCGCGAGTGATCCTGATGAAGTCTTTGATCAATGCCGACTGATCCAAGATCTCTTTGGTAACTTCAGTGGATTTCCAGTTCCCAGTTTTTGCGTCATCCATGGCGTCTGCCTGGGAGGGGGCCTCGAACTCGCACTGGGTTGCTCAGTTCGAATCGCAGTGAATGACCCGTCGACGCGAATAGGACTCCCCGAAGTGAATCTGGGCATCATCCCTGGATTCGGGGGGACGGTTCGCATGACGAGGTTGCTCGGCCTCAGGGGCGCTCTCCAATGGATACTTCCTGCCGGACGGATGCCCGCGAAGGCTGCACTCAAAAGAGGCGTGGTAGACGCTCTCATCGCACCTGAAGGTTTTCGAACATTAGCGCTGAAAACCATCGATAAAATGCTCTCCGATAATCTGAAATCTGTGGATGCACGACGTTCCAAACTTCGATCAGGATTCTTATCTCGACTGGTTGATGGCACGGCACTCGGTCGTTATTTCGTTTCTCAGCAAGCGTTAAAAGCAGTCCGAAAAAAGACCGGTGGGAAAATGCCTGCACCGGAAAAGGCCATCGAAGTGGCCAGTTACGCCGCTTCAAATTCTCTAGAATCGTCTCTGGTCCTTGAAGCTCGTCAAATATCCCAACTGGTCACAGGTGTCATCTCCCGGAATTTAGTAAATATTTTCCAGGATTCGGAAAGATCCCGAAGAGGAACCCGTGAAGAGCCTAAAGGCGATTGGGATGATGGAAAATCTCTGATCGTTTTGGGGGCAGGAACTATGGGGTCGGGTGTGGCATCAGTGGCACTACAAAAGGGTATCCCTGTAAGACTCCGGGACATTTCAAGAGACTCATTACTTTCAGGCCTCAAGGTTATTGGTGCTGATCTTCATCGGCGATTCAAGAAACGTCGAGTCACCGCTCAACGAAGAGACGCGCTCCTTTCCGCACTGACATATGGCAAAGAATTACACGGTTTAAAAAATTGCGGCTGCGTACTTGAGGCCGTCGTCGAACGTATGGACGTCAAGAAGTCTGTCCTAGCAGACATTGCAGACCGCTTACCTGAAGATGCGATTTTCGCGACGAATACCTCAGCATTAAGCGTGACTCACATTCAAGAAAATAGTCCTGTGGCTGATCGGGTCGTGGGGCTGCACTTTTTCAATCCAGTTCCCAAAATGCCTCTTGTTGAAGTGATCCCAGGAGAATGGACATCTCCCGAAACTGTAGGGAAAGCTCTCTCTCTTGCTCGGAAACTAGGGAAGTACCCCGTCATCGTTAAAGATTCTCCAGGCTTCCTCGTGAACAGGATTTTGATTCCGTACATGCTCAGTGCTTCCCGCCTACTTCTTACGGGGACACCGGGGCCATTGATTGACGAAGTGGCCAGAAAGCACGGCCTACCGATGGGGCCCTTCAGATTGATGGACGAAGTCGGATTAGACGTCGGCTTGGAAGTATCGAACACACTTTTTGCGGCCTATGGTGACCGCTACAAAGCTTCTTCGCTGTTGTCAGACATGGTTCAGAAAAACTGGTTAGGGAAAAAATCCAAAATTGGATTTTATCGCCATCAAGGCCGCCAGATGACTTGGAATACGAAAAACGATATTCCTGTCAACGCTTCACAGCTCATCAACAAGCCGAGAACACCAGATCAGATCATTGCTGCTCTCGTAGATCCCATGATTGACGAAGCGGCTCGCTGCCTAGAGGAGAACGTTGTTCAGGATCCTGGCATGCTCGATCTTGCGATGATTATGGGAACAGGCTTCCCACCGCATTTGGGGGGCTTGCTTCGCTATGCTGATACACAAGGTCTTGAAGTCATCGTTGATCGACTGGAGAAAGCACACGGAGCTGGAGACTCCAGAACTCCGTCTTCTTACTTGTGTAAATTGGCCAATGCCAACGAAACATTTTATTCGTGAGAGATTCCAACCAATGATTTTTTTATGGGCACTACTGATCAACAGTCACGTTCTCGCCGCTGAGAGCGAGTTTCACGCAAACCGAGCTGAGACAGAGAATGTTCTTCAAGTGGGCGACAACGAAGAGTTAGTCGATAGGTGGGTCACATCGTTGACGACAGGTTCCACCCCACAAATACGACAAACTTTGGCTGAAATTGTGCTCAACCCGTTAAAAGAATTACTGCCCAGATTACTGCCATTGATGGAGAAAAATGAGGGCCGAACTCGTCAAGTCGTCACGATGCTCGTCATCGAAGCTTTCCCTGCGGAAAGAATTGACTTCTTTTCCAGTTGTCTCGAGAGCGAGACTGTTTACGCCCGAGAAGCTGCGGTATACGGACTGGCCAGAACACCCGACGCTCAAGTACTAGACCTCATCGTAACAAGGTTTTCAGATGAAAGTCCTGTCGTTCGATCCGCCACGCTGCGTGCACTTCAAACTTTGGTTCGGCCTCCATCGGCTCCATTATTTGAGGCTATTTTGGGAGAGAAGAACGCCAGTTCGGTACCTCTACACCCAGGGGCTCTAAATGCTCAAAATGCGATTCGCAAAGCATTGAAGACACCCGTTCTTCGTAATGACCTACGAGGATTGTGGACGAAGTTGGCGGACGTCGATTCCTGTATCTTCGCTCAAAGTTATTTCCTGAATGCACCTGAACAATCCCCTTATAAATCTGAAATTTCGAAACTACTTCAGCATTCCAATCGCTGGTTAGGAAAACCGAAATCATCGAGCCCCATCGCTTACCAATTCTCGATGATCAATGTTCCTTCTGGGAGCAGTAAAGTTATCGATATTGACGCCACTGCAGAAGAAATTAAATTAACACGCCTATTGGAATATCATCTGGATCGTGTCATTCACCTCAGGCTCGCAGCAGATCTTTGGATTCAGGCTCCCTCTTTATTTGCAGGGTCCGTTTCGGTTTCCGAGGATCGTGTTGAAGTGGAGTTCGACCTTACCGGAGCACCTTCTTTGTATGCAGGAGTCGGCGCTCTCAATATCTCATATTGGGAAGGCCGTCCTGAAGGAGCCCAAACCGCGAAGATCCTCTTCGACAAATCCACAGGAAGATTCCTCAGTGAATCCATTCTCGATTCTCTTGGAAATGAAATCTGGGTAGCACGGGTCAGCGAGTGGTTGGGTGAAGGAATCGAAAAACCTGCGCAACTGATCATCCGGATGCCGAGCGCTGCAGTGGGGGCTATGAAGATCCCCTTAAAGGTGACGGCCAATTTTACACAAAATTCAGGGAACTGGATTCTCACGGATGCTGAATCCGTCAGTGATCTTGGCAATGGGAAACCAGAAGAGATCAAAGCGAGGGCCGAAGTTCAGGTTAAGACCTCTGCTTCTGCTCAGCGCGGTACTGAACCCGCTGGTGAAGCGTCCACCGAAGAATCAGACTCTGGCCAAGGATCGACCGCCGGTTCTCCCCGAGAGTAATTCTCAAGATTCTTCAGTAACCGTCGTGCAATCTTCTCTTCGCCTGCCTGACGAGCGGCGTCAATCATGTCTCGCTGAAGTTGTTGTGCTTCGGGATAACGATTCAGTGCGGCCAACACCATCGCACGCGATTCAACAAATTCAAGATTACGGCTATCTGCTAAGACCTTCTGAAGTCTTTCAAGAACACCCCTCAATTCATCTGGAGAAGCCGTACTGAGAGTTCCAAGCAGGCGAGCTTCCATACTGACAAGCCGTGCATTGTTGTCTGTTGCCAATAACCCAAGACGACATCTCTTGAGAGCGTGTTCATGATTCCCCAATCGGATATGACACACCGCTTCAGCCAACCACGCTGAGGTGTTCCCCGGTCGAAGTGCACACACTCTTTCAAAATCTTGCACTGCTCGCTGATACTTCTTTTGTCTCCGCAGGGCGTTCCCGCGATTGAATCGCGATTCGGGTTGATCAGGATCCAGATCAAGCGCCCTGTCATAGCATTCAATGGCGAGCGTTTCATGACCTGTTGAGGCTTCCAGAACACCAAGATCAAACCACGCTAAGGGTTGTGACGGATCGAGTCGGATCGACTCTATGAACGATTCACGTGCTTCATCTGGGCGACCCAGTTTCAATAATGTCGAACCCAAATTTAAATGCACAGAAGCAGATTCAGGATCAAACTCGAGTGCTTTTAAAAAAGACGCTTCAGCTCGTTCGTAGAGATTCTCTTCAAAAAGAAGTGTTCCTTCATTCAGGTGCACACGTCCACCACGTCTTAGCGCCATGACCTCTTGTAGCCAAGGATCACTCGGTCTGGGCATCGCAGAACCTCTGAGCTTCATTTGTCGAGCCGCTTCCTCAATATCCCCAATCTCTTTGAGCGCTAATGCATAAGGATAGCGGATCGCAGACGCACCTGGAGACAGTTGCAAAGCTCTGCGCATCACGTCACAGGCCTCCTGCGCTTCCCCATTTTTGTGTAAAAGTCGGCCTTTTTGGAAAAGGGCCGGAACACTATCAGGTTTCAGACTCAAGATCGTCGCCAGTGCCTGCGCGCTTTCCTCATCTCGCTGGAGTGTATTCTCGATTTCCGAGAGGCAGAGAAGTGTAACAATGTGAGGGGGAGACAATGACGAGAAGGGTTCAATCACCTCAAAGGCTTCTTCATGAAGAAATTCAAGCATGAGAACTTTTGCTAAGAGGTAACTCAATCGGTGATCACTCTGCTGTTCAAGTGACCTACGGTAGTGATAAATCGCCGATTCTCTTAAATCATAAGCATGGTAAACCATCGCTGCTTGAGCGTGTTTTCTCGATGTCTCTTCAGAGGAACTCGCGCTTTCATTCTCTTCCAGCAGAAGAACAATTTCTTCCAGATGTTGGCGAACACTTCCTTCGAAAGCCTCTAAGGGGATCTGTGGAGGATCCACGGATAAAGAGCGATCTCCTTCACAGCCAATGACGCATACGAGACATAAAATCGAATAATATCCAAAAAATCGTAAACGCTGGGCATGACTGACCGCGGACAACCCCATTTTGGAACCAAGACTTTTACTCAAGGGGTCTTCTCTTTCAGGGTGTGATATTTCCCCGTTGTCAGCGGGCCAATTTTTTCAACATTCCCATGAGGCCATTCGACAACCACGATGAAGGGTTCGGATCGTTGCCCTAATCCGACGACGACTCGCGGATCGTGACTGCTCAAATAAGATCCTCCTCGACGAGATCTTCGGTGCAGTGTTTCACCATTTTCAAAAACGACTTTAAAATCTACGCCATCGAGAGTGACTCCTTTTGAATCTTCAAATTTCACTCCAAACCAAGCGTTCTTTGATCCTTGGTGATTGACAAGAACTCGTGCCGATTCACCATTGCCAGTAGTGACGATATCGACGTCTCCGTCATTGTCGATGTCGCCGAGAGCCGCGCCTCTTCCCACAGTCATTTTTTGGAGTGCAGGTAATTGCTGATAAGGGATCATTTCGAACTTCTGTCCTTTGACATTGCGATAGATTTGATCAGGCTGGCCCAGAGGATGTGGAATCCCTTGTGCAACGAGACTGAGCTGACGCTTGACTGCGCCATTGGTCACGTACAGATCCAACCAACCGTCGTTATCCACGTCAAACCATGCCGTGCCAAATCCTGTCCACTTCCTACTCGGGATACCTAATCCGCTGGTGACGCTAATGTCGTCAAACTGACCTGATCCGAGATTTTCGTACAGGGTGTTCGTTTCACCGTCGAGATGCGTCAGGAAGATATCTTCATCCCCGTCACCGTCGAAATCTCCCAAATCCGCTCCCATAGAGGCTTCCGGACGCCCGTCACGATTCAGCGCGCAACCACTCAGCAGAGCCGTATCTACGAAATGGAGTCGTGAGTCCTGACGCCATTGACGATTCGCTTCTCCGTCATTCGCCACGTACAGATCCATTGAACCATCTTGATCGAGATCAGAACACACGACACCCAACCCGGCTCCAGGAACGGCTCCGATTCCACTTTCAGAAGTGATATCTCTCAACGCATGAGATCCCATGTTTTCATAAAGACGGTCGGGGAGTGACGGAAAAGAACTGGGCCCGCAATAGTCGACAACACTGTTGGGTCCAAAACAGGGCTTATGATTATCGAGAGAGAAATCTACGTACGCGCAAACATATAAATCTTCATCTCCGTCCCGGTCCAGATCTGCGAAGATCGCGCTTGTTGTCCAACGATCATCATTGATCCCTAACTCTGGCGCCCGATTGGAATACTGACCAGAGTCGGTCGATACCCAAAATTCATCTTCACCTAATCCGGTGATGAGGACATCCGGCTGACCATCGCGATTGAAATCTGTGATCGCCAAACCCATGCCATATACACGCGACTGAATTCCTGTCTGAGATGTGATATCTGTGAACTTTGGAGCCCCAGAGGTCAGACTGTCATTTCGATACAGTCGAAAACCTGATTCAAATCCTGACGGGGGAGTCAGCAGCCGTGTCGGCTCTGGTGACTTGGAACTTTTGAGTAGATAGCCCTGACTGAAAGCAACATCCATATCGCCATCACTGTCCCAATCGAAAAGGGCGACGCCTGGACCCACTGTTTCAGCGAAATACAGTTCTCCGGACATTCCATTGTCATGCCAAAAATCGATGCCCGCTGAGACGGTTTCGTCGGAGAGGACCGTTTCAAATTGCTGATTTCCGCCACATCCTGAAAAGAGGGCGGTCGTTGTCAAAACGCAGATAAGAGCCGAAATTGATTTCTCTAGTGACCCTCCCTTGGATAGGGAGGTCCGTGAGAGGCATTCAGCTGCTAAAATTTTCGACCACATGGGAACCATTATTCAATGTTTTTCGTCACTCGATGGTCTTCACGGTGTTAAAAACTACATCTGGTAAAACGTTACTGTTAAAGTCTGGATCGTTACTATTGAAATCTGACACAGGAGAGGATACAGGAAATTGAGCCCTTTCGGAATTGGTCGCCTCGCACCTCTGCGTGCACTTGGTTTCTTGAATGGATGGATTGGTTTCTTTATTGGTCTCACCAATATTTTGACCAATAGTTTCTCCAAATGTTTCTCTAGTTGTAATTCTGGGGGTTTCCCCAAAAACATGAGAATCATATACAGTTTCGCACTAATTCTGTTGGTTACAATTCCCACCTTGCCCGTTTCAGCGGATATCTTTTTACTGACAAATGGAAAATCGCTAGAAGGCAATATCGTCAGAGAGATCGGTGACTTGGTCAGCATCCGAACACTGGATGGAAAAATCGTCACCATCGACAAGAACGAGATCAAAAAGGTGACCACCTCTTCGACACCTCTCGACGAGTACAATGAACGTTCTGCCAAAATAAAAGTCGACGACGTTCAAGCCCATGTTTCTTTAGCACTTTGGTGCACCGATAAAAGATTACAAACTCAAGCTTCGATACATTGGAAACGTGTGATCGCTCTTTCCCCCGACCATCTTGCCGCACGGAAAGCATTGGGATATATCTGGATTGGCGGGGATTGGTATCTCGCTGGAAGCGCTGAGGCTGTGGCTCGCAAAAAGGAGATGGACAATACTCCTGCAGAATCGGTTCCAGCGATTCCTGAAAAACTCCCACTTCCCGATTGGGAGAAGCTCGATCGCGAGAACACACCCGATTTACCGCCTGGCAGTCCTAATGCTCAGATGATTGTTGTTGTCGCCGATGAAAAACTCGGTCGTAAAAAGGTCGAGTCGTCCGGTTTGAAATATCAGCTCAATCGTATGGGAGGGAAGGTTCGCTTTTCTCCAGGAAAACAAGAAGGCGCGGCTTCCGTTTTAAAAGTCAAACTCAGATGCTATTTCGTCCGTCAGCAAGATTTCTATGGCGCACCCATCGCCAATATTTATCAAGGTGAAGCGCAACTTGAACTCCTAGAACGAAACGCCGAAGGAAAACTGGTACGAGTTCACACCGGTAAAGTGAAAATGCCATTTTCTGCAGGAGTCGGCAGATCTCAAGAAACCGCTCTCAACTATACTTATTACAAAACCTTAGAAGCCGTCGCTTCTAGAGTCTCTCGATGGAGTTGGTTGAAAAAACGTGGGACCAAAGTCCTGGCTGAGCCTGAAAAGTGATCGATCAAAAATCAAATCGACTGTCGATTTCTCCACTACCTGAAGCCTCTTCACGATCACGTGGATACGTTCGCGTGCAGATCATAAAATCACTGTTCATGAGTCTTCTCGATCTATTGCTCTTTCCATTCTTCCTCTTCACGCGCTATTTCATTCGCCGAAGAATTGCCGATCTGGTCAAGAAGAGCTCTCAAACGCCTCCTGAAATACAGTGACCACACCTTTTGAGATTTTGGGTCATTTTCGCTGCCATTATCTTTGAGTCCTGCTCGTGTGCAGATATTCCTTAATTGGGGTGCTCCTGTTATCTTTATTTGCCACAGACCTCAAAAAGGGACAGGACTCCAGCATGCGTCATATTGAAGATCTGATCACTCAGCTCAGTCCAGGAGACCGAGTCTTTTTACGTGCAGATCTCAATGTCCCTCTGGCAAACGGAAAGATAACGGACGCCAATCGTATTGAAGCCATCCTCCCTACGCTCCGAAGGTTACTGGATCAAGACGTTGTCATTCTCATGGCGACGCATTTAGGACGCCCAAAAGGGCATGATTCACGTTGGAGCACTGCTCCCATAGCACGTGTCCTCCATTCAGATTTTGATATCCCGATCGAGCACGTCGAAGAATTCCCTCCAGGCGAGGCTGTCAAGAACGCCCTAGATACTGCTTCAGATGGATCCGTGCTTCTTTTAGAGAACCTTCGATTCGACCCCCGTGAGAAAGCCAATGATCTTGACTTTGCTCAGGGGCTCGTCCGTCACTGTAAGTACTATGTGAATGATGCATTTGGTTGTTGCCACAGGTCTCACGCCTCAGTTTCTGCGGCCGCTTCAATTCTCCCGGCATTCTCCGGATTCTTGATTCAAAAAGAGTTGGAGATCCTGACAGAAATTAGGGATTCTCCGAAAAGGCCTTTTTGGGTAATTGCCGGAGGAGCAAAAGTAAAAGACAAAATGGGTGTTCTCGCTCAGTTGGGTCCTCAACTTGACGGAGTCGTTTGTACAGGTGGACTCGCAAACACTCTTCTCGCTGGAGAAGGAATAGACGTAGGGGCTTCCAGAACTGAACCTGATTCATTGAGTGCGGTGAAGGAGCTCCTCAGCGGAGGACCCGAACCTGTGCTTCCTGTCGATTTTGTCGCTGGAGACGATTTGGAACACCCCTCAGAAGTTGTTTCTATTCAAGCCGGAGATCCGGTTCCTGAGCACCTTTCATTTTTCGACATCGGTGAGAAGAGCCTGGATCACATCAAATCACGACTTCAATCGGCTCAAACAATTTTTTGGAATGGCCCTGCAGGAGTCTTCGAGACGACTGAATACTCCAACGGAACTCGAGAAATCGCCCGCTTCCTCGCTCACCACGCTGGTCGAGTTGTCATCGGGGGTGGAGATAGTGCAGCCGCAGTCCGTCAACTTCAGATTTCTGATAGATTTCATCATGTCTCAACAGGAGGGGGCGCTTCCCTAGAGTTCCTTGAGGGACGAACCCTACCTGGCTTGGAAGCACTTTCGAAATCATGCCGACAGGACAATGAATGTACAGGTTAAGCCCTCTCGCTGAACGCAGAAGCCACGGACGACAAGTCCTCGCTCAATTGAGCAGACTTGTGAAAGAGCGTTTCTTAGAGGGGCGCGATGCTGACGAGGAATCGGAACAATTATTCCGAGATCTTACTCGTGAAAAATTTCCTGACGACCCCATCAGTGGCGAAGAACTGGGCGTTGTAGACGACACCGATACGACCGGTTGGATCATTGATCCACTGGACGGATCCACCAATCACTCGAGAGGTATTCCGATTTTTGCTGTCTCTATCGCCTATAGACATCAGGGCAAGACACAGTTGGGTTGGATCTCTGATCCAGTACGAGGAGAGTGGATCGAAGCGGTCGCTGGAAAAGGAACAGTCAGCGGGGGCTTGCATCCCGTTTCTCCGACTCGCGCCGATATCCCCATGATTCACCTCACACCGAGGTGGAGAAAGAAACGTCCTCGGTGGCGCAATTTTCTTCCCAGTAATATCAAACAACGAACTCTAGGATCCATCGCGCTGGAGATGGCATGGGTGGCAACGGGACGACTCGACGCAGCAGCGTGGTACAGAACCCATGATTGGGACGTTGCCGCAGGCATGCTGATCATTCAGGAGTCGGGGGGGGCGGGGTGCCATATCATGAATGGTGGCAAAGGAGAGATTCTAGCCTGTTCAGCGCATTCACTTCATCTCCTCCAACCGCTGCGCGATTGCCTTGAAGATCATGGTGCCAGCGTTGGAATCGTGAACGAAGGGACCTCTGGATAATATGAATCAGCCTTTCATTCCCATTACAATAAAGTCCTGTATGGAGGGAACTTCATGCACCGCTGTTTTCCTAGAATCACCGAGTAAATCATTCACCATTTTCATTGGATCTCCTGAAGGTGAAGCGCTGAATAGAGCTGTTCTAAATGAACCATTACCCAGGCCAATGACTCACGATCTGGTGGGATCTCTTCTCATGGGATTTGGAATCTCGATAAAAAAAGCCATCGTCAACCAAATCGTCGAGGGTGCTTTTTGTGCGATTTTGATACTTGAACGTGTGGGGAGTGACGGTCTTCGCAATGAAGTTCATTTGGACTGCAGACCCAGCGATGCTTTTGTACTATCAGCACTTCACCAATTTCCACTCTTTGCATCTCAAGAGGTGCTGGACGAAGTGGTCGACGTGAAAATAGAAGATTTTATCCCGGAAGAAAACCTGACAGATTTGCCGAAGTTTCCAGAACTTGATATTGACGAGGAGAAGGAATAATCATGACCTCTCAGCCACGATTACCGTTACTTCTACTCGTGGGGTTATCGGTCACCTCACTCCTGATCTCGTCGGGTTGCCAAAGCATTCCAAACGTGGACGACCATTTTAGTAAAAGCGATCCCCTAGAAACCGTACGTTACTTTCGCTATGCCATCGATGCTTCTGAGTTCGACAAGGCTTACCAGTGCATGACGGAGAACACTCAGCAGCAAATCAGCCCCCTCCAGTTCAAAGCATTAATCCGCTTTGTAGACGTCCCAGAACTCGGAGATATCGGTCTTCGAGACTTGATCGTCAATTCCAGCATCGATCCCCAGTCTGAGCCTGTTCGAGGTGAGGATTCCTCCCGTTGGATGACCCTGATATGGGAAGACCCCTCACAGTTCATCGAATACTCCCTAAAAATCACCCTTGGTGAAGATCAAACCTGGAATATCGACATGCTGTCGACAAGGGGTTTGGATCTGGGAGGCCCGGCGTCGTGAATCGAGTCTATCTGGACCACAATGCGACATCGCCCTTGCTACCTTCGGTGGCTTCTGCCATGTCCGATTTACTCAGTACTCGCCATACGGGAAACCCCTCAAGCCTCCATGGGGACGGACGGCGTTCTCGTAAAATTATTGAAGAGTCCAGAGACAAGATCGCTGATTGTTTGGGCGTTGATTCTTCAGAGATCATTTTTACCAGCGGAGGTACTGAGAGTAACAATCTGGCACTGGGAGGACTCGTCAATTCTTCGTCTGCGGTTTCGGCGAGCTCCACAGAGCATCCCTCGATTCTTGAGGTGCTGAAAAGACTCCATGCCGCAGGTCGATCCGGGAGCATCATTCCCGTCGACACAAACGGGCGAGTCATCCCTGAGGAGGTTCCAGATAACGGCATCGTCTCGATCCAATGGATCAATAATGAAACAGGCATTTGCCAAGATTTAGAATCATTGGCAGAATTCGTCCATACTGGTGGCGGGCACTTCCATTCGGATGGGGCTCAAGGATTTTTCCGAAAAGCCTATCACTTGGGGGATTCGCCTCTGGATTCTGCCTCCATCACCGCTCATAAAGCCGGAGGACCTACGGGTGTAGGAGTTCTTTGGATCAGGAAAGGTTCACTGGTAGAACCCACCATCCATGGAGGACCCCAAGAGAAAAAAATAAGACCTGGAACAGAAAATCTTTTGGCGATTCATGGCATCGGAGTTTTGGCAGAAAATTTCCAGAAGGAGAATCCCTGGAATCTAGACCTTCTGCAGACGTGTCGAGCGAATTTCCTTGAACATCTCAAACCGCTTGAGGGGACTCGGTACGTCCAACACGATTCGATCGATTGGCCGGGATGTATCAATGTTTCCTTCGAAGGCGTTCATGCAGAAACTCTATTGGTCAGATTAGATATGGCCGGCATCTCCGCATCTAGCGGCTCCGCTTGTTCCTCTGGAGCTCGGGAGCCCAGTCATGTCCTCAAGGCGATGAGCGTGCCTGGACGAATGATCAGTGGGTCGATTCGTTTATCTCTAGGTCCAGAATCGACACCGGACATGGCAGCCACTGCTGGAAACACCATCGTTCAAATCGTACGAGAACTCCGAACCCGCACGCAGGGACAACCTCCCGTACTATAAACCTTACCCCACACACTCCAAAAAATAGACGCCGGAAAATTCACCTGCATGAACTTCCCGGCGCTGAGTGAGGGATCTATTAAAAAGAGCGGAACTGTATTTTCTACAGTTGCTCCCAGTACTCTTCTGGCATTTCCAAAGCCAGTTTGAGAGCTCCTTGGGATCCAGCAAAAACGGGATCGTCAACGATCATCACCCGTCCGCCTCCCAAATCTTCGAGCCCTTTTTCCAGCGCTTCCTGCAATCCGTACACCTGAGACCCGCCACCCCCCACGATGACGCGACTCCGAATCCCCTGCTCGCACTCCGGGTCAAACGCGACCACCAACCCAGAGCTTCCTGTAATCCGTACACCTGAGACCCGCCACCACTGACGATGACGCGACTCCGAATCCGATGCTGGAACTCCGGGTCAAATGTGGACACCAACTTTTGTATGCCGTCCACAATATGGGGGACCAATTCTCCAACCGCTGTTTGTATCTGCTCGGTAATGTCCACCTCGGTAGGCCTGCCATTCACGGGGAATGTCACGAGGGCTCGCTTGTTCGTATCGACGACACTACTGAAACGCTCTTTGGCTTTCTTGATCATGTTCGGGCTGAACTGAATGTCAGCACGTTGCTCTCGTAGCAACTCACATATCCTGGCGTCAACGTGATTACCGGCATGGAAAATCGTGACCTGATCCTCTTCGTTAGGAAGGCTTCCCGCCATTCTGCAGAGATCTATCGTTCCTGCACCAATATCAACGACCATGGCATCTTCAAGTGCGTCTAGGGCGTAAGCCACAGCGAAGGGCTCAGAGACGACCATCACACCGTCTATTCCAGCTTCTCTTGCCAGATCAATAATGGCCTGCTTATTTTCGCGAGTCGCTTCTGCTGGAGCACCAATGACAGCATGAACTGATTGCCCTTCAGCAGCCTTCGCAGCTTGTCTCAGCGCTGTGAAAAGGTGCAGACCGGCCTTTCGCAGAGTCTCTTTTTGGTCTCCCGCATTTTGCGTGAAAGCCAAATTTCCATCCGCGAGGGGGAAACATGTTTTCAACCCCATACGATTTTCAAGAACGGCATCTCCGACCAAGACTCTGTGACCAAAGACTTTCGCAGAAATCGCATCTTTGGGCCAACCTACGACACTGGCCATCACCATACGCTCACCTTTTGACGTGGTGATCGCACTGCGACTTGTTCCAAGATCGATACCGACTTTTACTGCCGTAGATTTACCATCCAGCTTGGGACTGCTCACGTCGCTCTCATTGGAGAGTTGATTTAACTTATTATCTTTCATGACATCCTTCCTTCTTCGCTGTCAGCGGACAGACTTCCAGCACCTTGACTTGCGGAAATCTCTCTCAAGGCAACGTTCGCCTGAAAAAGCTGATCCAGCAGCTCTTCCTTTTTATTGTCAAAGGGTTTCAATTTTGAAGTGGGGGTCACCACACTCTCTCCACCCTTTGTCAAAACTTGGTCCGTGACCCGCAAAGCACGGGTGAGTTCTTCTATTCTCATTTCGAGCCTATCTACTTGGGTTTTGTGAGAATCTCTCACTGTGGCCAATTCAGATCTCCAGTCTTTGGAGATCAGTTTCGATAACTGAATCAGCATCTCCTGCTCCTGCAGACCTAATGTCGCCGGAGATTCTTCGATCTGTTCTTCATTTGGAAGATGTGCAACTTGGGCGTCCGGCTGAGATACCGGATTGGGAATGATCTGAGGCAAGGGGCCTGGATCACCGTCGAGGATCTGTTTTTGGGCACGGCCAACAAGTGAGCGTCGATCCTCTTCACTCACCTTTAACTCTTGCGCCAATTCCAAAATCGCTCTGGCAGCGGCTTCCCGCGCCATTTCCTGCAGTTGAGACTCACCAACAACTCTGACCTTTCGAATTCCTTTATTACGGAGTTCGTCCACATTGTGGATTTGGCCTCTTTTGCCGTCATTTTCAGAAGTATTGCTCTCAGCGCTCATGGCTGCCTTCCTGATGGGGTAGAGATCCGGAGTAGATCTCGGAAGGAAGAGTGGCAACTGCCATGCCCGGTGATAGGGGGGCTGAGATTTGTTTTGGCCGCCGAGATTGTCCCGAAATGGAACCGATCGTCGAACGGTGTCTCGTTTGTGGACAACGACTGAAAAGTGGCTCAGATCGGCATTGGGGGCTCCCTGAAGCCACCAGATGGTGATACAATAGACGAGTTGAGGTAATAGAGCCCCCAGAGGCTCTCTCTGTGCACCTCTCATTTTAATGGAAGATCCGAGAGAAGAAGGTCCCAGCACAATATTGCTCCGATGTCGGTAAATCTTTACCGGCCGAAAAAGCATTTCAGGCTGCGCTTCCCTCTATCTCGCTCAGAAGTTCATCAGGAGATCACATGCTTTCTTCTCCCCGCATACTCGGCTGTCTGACGCTCATACTTTGTGCGATCTGCACATTCGTCCCTTGCTCAGTCACCGTGGCACAAGATTACGTCTTTTCATTCGATACATCGGGAACAGCTCCGAGTGGTGGATCTGTCGACGTCAGATGCCTTCTGAATAATCCAGGAGGAAATCTAGCGGGTTGGTCCTTTGCGATTTGCCAAGACAGTCCTGATTTTGAAATTACGAACGCCAGCAATGGCGCCGTCGTAGAAGTTGCAAATGGAGGAGCACCGGCTGCCTTCCAAGAAATCAATGTCTGTGCAGGAGAAGGCGTGATTCAGGGAGTCGTCGTCGATTTCGTCGGCGTCAATACACTTCCACCAGGAGTCGATTACGAAATGGCTGTGATCGAAGTCCTTTTACTCGGCGCAGATGACACGGTGGTTCCGATTCAATACTGCAACTTCTTCTTCACATGCGCCTCGTCGGCGACGGAGACTCTCGTGGTTCCACCCGGAGGATCAGCACCCTTTGTTCCGACTCAGGTTGAAGGATTGATCGAAATAGGTGGAGTCCCACCTTTCACCCTTTCGACCGCGTTCACCACCGCTTCGGTTGAACAAGCTTCAAGCGCAGATGCAGACGTCTTCCTCAATGCCCCTCTTCCTTACTATGGATTTTCTCTGGGAATGACTCATGACGGTTCGCAGCTCGCTATCTCGGATGTCACCGCCGGCTCCAGTTTGACAGCCCTCAATGGGGGAGCGGGACCGGAATATCTCCTGGTGGACACGGACCCTGTCGGTGCTGACGGCCTCGTAGTGGCTTGCCTTGCTTCCATCAGCGACGCCTTGACCACATTGCCAGCAGGGACCGAAGAACAATTGATGACAGTGACCTACAACGCTCTGGCCTCAGCAACACCCGGAATCACCAATATCAACTTTTCAGAAGAGTTGATTCCTGCTGCCGGATCCCCAGCGACACCCATCGTGATTTCTCTCGGTAGCACCGCGGCCATCGTTTCTTCCAGCGGAGATTCTATTGAAATCACTGAAGCTCCCTTAGGAACACCTTTCAAGCGTGGAGACTTCGACGGGAACGGCGGTGTAAACCTGGCAGACCCCATCAACATGCTTCAGTACCTCTTCAGCAATGGTCCTGAACCGAGTTGCCTGAAAATCATCGATATCGACGACAGCGGAGTGATTCAACTGAATGACCCGGTCTTGATGTTGAGTTACCTGTTCTCTGGAGGTGCAGCGCCTGAAGCACCTTTCGAAGAATGCGGGATAGATCCCACCGATGACGATATCTCCTGCGACAGCTATGCAGGTTGCCCCTGATTCTGAGAACGACATCCCATAGATAATTTCCCCTCCCATGGATAAAGCCTCGAGCATTCTCCATGGGAGGGGTTTTCCATCTCGGCCGAAACCACCTCGGAACACTTCAAATTGGACAATTTATATCCACTTTGGGCCGTTCGCCGGAAATAGGTGGCCACAATTCGTTCACTCACATAAGGCTATTCAATAATACATTTTACGACACAGGTCTTCCAAAGACGCAGGGGGAGCCTCAATGGTGGCTATTATTTAACCATCGCGAGGACTTCACGATGGTCACTCGGTGATGATCCATCTCCGGCAAGCTCCTTGTGAAGCTCATAGAGCCCAATTTTTAAAATAAGACAGGTTTGGCACGGCCAATGCTATGTATGAAGTGGGCTCTTTGGGACAGGGGAGCATTTGTTGACGGACCCTCGGGAACGTTCAACTGGCAAGGTCGGTGGTCGCAATGATCCGCCGAAGGCTCCCCGGGGCGACATGGTCGTCCTTCTTGCTTCATTTCTTTCCGAGGAGGTGCCATTTCCCCGATGGCACCTCTTTTTTTAATTAAATTTTTTTAATTAAATTTCGATACAGACTCTGGGGCTCTATTCGCCGAGCTTCTCTACCCGTCGATATCTGTGGATATATAAATGGGGGATTCGTGATGGTCGCCAGGCGTACAGACTCCATCGTCGACAGCTGCTAAGGAGCTGAACTCCTGCACTCAAACACGACATTTCGCATCAGAGCGATCTTTGAATTACCTAAAGATGCGACGGTCGATTCCTGATGCCGTCCAACTGATTCTCGTCGATGGGATTTCTGGCAACTGCGATCACCAATCCTACTCCCATCAAAGAAACCACGATGGAGGTCCCTCCATAAGAAACGAACGGTAACGGAAGCCCCGTCACCGGCAATAATCCCACTGTCACCGCCATATTAAAGACCGCTTGAGTGAATATCTGAGTGGCGATTCCGACAGACAATAAACGACTGAAATGATCACGAGATGACCAGCCCACGCCAAGCATACTGAAGATCAACAAGAGGAAACCTAAAATGACAAGTATTGTCCCCTGAAGTCCCCATTCCTCACCAATCACTGCGAAAATAAAATCATTATGGTCAGCGAACAGATATCCCAAATCATGGTGCGAACCTTGGTGAAGTCCTTTTCCAGCAGGTCCACCGCTTCCTAGGGCAATAATAGACTGTGTGACCTGATGATTGCCGGCATCCTCGGCAGCCACAGATCCAATCCCCAGAAAACTATAGACACGATCTACTTGGTAAGGCTTCAGAAGCATGTAACCCAATGGGCCACTCAAGAAAATTGCAGCGGTGAAAAGTAACAATAATCGCCGTTTACCTAATTGAGCCACCCAGACCATCGCTACGACTGTTGGCACAAGGACCATTGCTGTTCCAAGATCTGGTTGAGCCGCTATCAAAATAAAAGGAGCAATCCCGCAGGCTAAGATCGATATCACATGCTTCCAACGAGATTGTTCAAGTCCACCTCTCAACAACATTGCGAGAATCATCACTGTCGATATTTTGGCTAATTCTGAAGGTTGGAATTGAAGGGGACCTAATCGAATCCATCTCACAACTCCACCAAAAATCAATTTCCACACGACCATACCAGAAAGGACTGCCATGGTTCCGACAAAGAAGATGGGAGTCACTCGTTCAAGAATCCGGGGAGACATCGTGGATATCGCCAGCAAAGCCCCAATGCCGACAATAATTTTCTTTATCTGACTCACGGCATAGGGACCCGGGAACCCCATCCCGGAATCGACGGTCGCACTGTGGACGAAAACAACCCCGACCCAAAGCAACAATAACGTTGTCAGGAGGATTAACCCGGAAGTTCCAATCCAACCCTGAAAAGCCGACTTCAGATAATCTCGTACTTCTATTCTCATCGAAATTTCATTCCGCGATGGACCTGCAACCAATCCAACGCATCTTCGACTAAAGGAGCAATCTTACCACCGGACTTTTCTTGATTTTGCAACACGATCGCAAACGCCACCTTGGGTTGATCAGCAGGTGCGAAACCGATCATCCACGCATGCTTATATTCCGTGGAAGAGGTCCTTCCCTGAACGGTTTTCATGACGCGAACCGTTCCAGTTTTCACTGCTGCGTTAAAATCTTTTAATCGCGAATTCTTCGCACTTCCATATTCTACGGCTTCCTGCATTCCCTGAATGACGCTTTCAAAATGATCAGGTTTCAGATTATCAAGAACAGGACGACCTCTACCTTTGGTCGTCTTTGTTGCAGAATCGCTCACCTGGAACATTTTGACCGGAGAAAAGTCGCCTCTTCGCGCCAAGATCATCGCGGCTTTTGCCATCTGTATCGGCGTCACAATAAACCCTCTACCAATCGCTGCGCCCACTGGATTGGAATTGGGCTTCTGACCATATTTCTCGGAAGGGAGGCCGTCGGATTGGCCATCGTCAACATTCCGCCAATCGGATTCGATGGTCGCTTGCCAAAAACCGAAATCTTCAGCACCTGCGATCAGCTTTTCCAACCCGAGTCTTTGACCTAATTTGTAGAAAAACACATTACAAGACTTCGCCAGTGCTTCTTCGAGACCAATAGGACCACGACTATGGTTTTCACAGCGATTCGCACGTCGATCTTTCAGGTCGAAATAACCCTGACAATCAATGGTTTCACCGGGCGAAAGAACGCCTTCTGAAAGAGCGATCAAGGCGACAATAGGTTTAAATGTAGAGCCGGGATCAATCGGCCAACCGAGACACCGGTCTAGGAACCAGCCCGCAGATTGTTCATTTTTTCGTTCTTCGTAAAGACTTGAATCCGCAAATACTTCAACTCCTTGAAGCGGAATCGGTGAAAGTCCTATGACTTCTCCGCTCTGCACGTCTAAAAAGACCATCGCACCACTGGCAGGCCCATCGTCGAGTGGGGGGTTATATTGAAATTCGTCTCTTAACAGATCCACGCAATATTCAGAAAACTCTACGTCAACAGTCAAAGAAACATCTTTGCCCGGTATCGCCTCCAACATGGTGCCTGCAAGCCCGACTTGCTTTCGACGGTAATCCACAATTCGAATTTTTGCACCCGGTCGACCTCGTAGTTGATCTTCCAAGTAGGACTCAAGACCTTCTTGCCCCACTTGGTCAGCACTGTGGCGCGCATCTTTCTGAATAGCCGAAACGGTACGTATATCTTTCAACGACATTTGATCGATGAGTACCTCTTCATTTTTCTTAAAGTCTGATTGGTTCTTCAGATTTGATAATGTTGTTCGACCTAAGAGTTGGCCCCACATCGGGTTTCTGGGATATTCTCGCATATCCACTTCTTCAAGATGGATTCCTGGCCAGCGATCGGGGTTCATACAGATCTCAATGACTAAGTCGGGATTAAGATCGGAAATCAATAAGTGTCTCTTCACACGGAATATTCGATCTCTTCTCTGCCTTGCTTTTGCAAGATCTTCCTTATCTGTAAGATCTTCGTCGGAATCGTCCCGAACTTTATCATATTGAGTCTGAACCTTCTCCCACAGCTGATCAGGTGTGTATTCAGGATGCCACTTCGATAGGCGTCGAACCCCAACCTCTCCAGCGAAGAGCAGAGACGGGTCTAGAGACAGCACTCCGACCCCGTCGTCATTTATCCCCAAATCGACACCAGGGAAGTTTTCGGGACGACTCCTCAGAGCTTTTGCGATGCGAGAAGAGGTCATCGGGTCAATGTTTTTTAACCAAACGATAGAAGCCGGAACGTCACCGGATTTTAACTGTCGCCTAAAGGTTTCTCGTATCGCCTCTAAAGAAAGCCATAACACGTGTTCATCCCATGGGTACATTTCTGAATCTTTACCGAGTAGGCTTCGCAGTCGCCGGGCAACCCATCGGCACTGTTCTAATTCTGATAGAAGAAAAGTGGCTCTCATCATCGGCACACTTTGAGCTAATACCGTCCCATTCCGATCCAATATTTTCCCTCTAGGACCCGGAGAATACATGATCGAACGATGCGTATTTGCCGCCCGTTGTGCATATTCACGCCACTCAACAATTTGTAGTTTGTAGAGTCGCATGCCAATGACTATCGACACCATCAGGAAGATAACAACAAGAACAATGATTCGGGATCTTTGCACGAGGACCTTCCTATTAAATTACGACTGAACTAATCGGGGTATTTCGCCGTTTTTAGCAGCGGCCGTATGACATCGAGTACTGAAAACATGGTTGCTGAAACGATAAAGGCCAAAGCAGCATCCAGCAAGATTCGCTCTATGGATAAATCGAAGACCCTAAAAAGGATAAAGTTCGAAATCAAATGAGAGAGACATAGAGCAGGGACAACAATTAAGAACCGTCTCCAAAAATGAAAAGGACTGATACCACCGCTCAACATTCGAATCGTAAAAATCAACGCTAATGGGGGAACCACGACTTCAAGAGGCGTCGCAATTGTCAAAGAGAAGCGATACAAAAGAATCATTGCTGATACGGCAAAAATACGCGGCCATTCATCCTGCAAACAAAACCATGCGAGAAGTATCAAAACCGGATCCAACAACAAGATCGACGATCCGACCACACCGGAATAGACATAAGAAGTCCATATCGAGAGAGCCGTCAGCAAAAAAAGCATGCTCCACTTCATCGTCCAACCCCAGGCTCAATAGGTACAAAGATCACCACTTCTTTTTCAGTACCTAAATTCTGAGGGAATAAGATTCGCGACTCTTTCACAGGAGTTCTGTTTTCAGCAACGATACCTAAGTAAACATTTGCTGGAAAAACTCCACTGGAACCATCTGTCGTGAGGATTTCATTCAGACTGAGTTCGAGATGACTGAGCCGAAACTTGATACGGCCTTCTCCTGAATAAGAAGCTCCGCCAATGATTCCTCGATGACCTTGTTCATCGACACATGGAATGACGAAGCCTGGGTCGTCCGCTAATTGGATTCGACTCCAACCTTGGCCAACAGCAACAATTCGACCGACAACTCCGGAACTGCTGACGATCCCCAAACCCGTGGTTAATCCAGATTCCTCACCGCGATCTATACGCCCAGTACTTCGCAGGGGAGATCGGTCACGGACAGGAGTCATGAGGGCTGGAACGAGAGTGAAATTGGCCGAAAGCGGAAGCCACATATCCATCAATTGTTGACGAGTCAGTACGGCCTGAACTTCGGATTCAGCGATCAACTCTTGCTGGATGGCCTGATCGACGATGGATCGATTGAATTCCTGCCGCTTTGGGGAGGAGAACAGTTGTTCTAACCCAAAAGCGACGAGAGTCAGGAGAAGCCAGCAACCGATGGCCCAATATGCCGTCTGCCTGCGTTTCACGGACCTCCGGGGGGATCAGAGTCAGACCTTAATTACTGTCTGGCCTAGAAATCGTCTTCGATGGTATCCAATACGGACGCGTATTGATCGAGACGTTCAAGGAATATGGCCGTCCCGCGTGCCACGCACGTCAGTGGATCATCAGCAATCCGAACCGGAAGGCCCGTCTCCTTGCGAATCAATTCGTCGAGGCCTCGCAAAAGAACACCGCCTCCACAGAGTACGATTCCTTGCTGAACCAAATCCGCACATAACTCAGGATCCGTCTTCTCTAACGTCTCTTTAATACCGTCGATAATCTGACGGATAGGATCTGCCAAAGCTTCCCGAATCTCCTCGCTCGTAACACTTGTGCTGCGTGGCAGATTGCCGATTAAGTCGCGGCCTTTGACTTCCATCTCAAGTTCTTGATCCAACTCATAAGCTGAACCGAGCTTGATCTTGATCTGCTCCGCTGTGAGAGGACCCACAAACAAATTATAATTCTTCTTCATGTATTGAACGATGGCATCGTCCATGTCGTCACCGGCGATACGCAGTGAGACACTCGTGACGACGTCTGCGAGTGACAGAACCGCGATTTCAGTCGTACCTCCACCGATATCAACGATCATGCTGGCGATGGGGTCTTCAATGGGCAAGCCAGCACCTAAGCCCGCAGCTCTGGGTTCCTCAACGAGGTAAACCTTACGAGCGCCGGCTCTTTCTGCAGAGTTGTAAACGGCACGTTTTTCAACCGCAGTGATCCCACTAGGAACAGCAATGACAACGCGAGGGCTAAAGAAGAGAGAGTCTCCCTGAACACTGTTGATGAAATACTTCAGCATCGCTTCTGTGATTTCGAAGTCAGCGATCACACCGTCTTGGAGGGGGCGCACAGCTTCGATAGAAGTCGGAGTTCGGCCCATCATTTCCTTGGCAACGCGGCCTACGGCAGCACCGTCCAAGAGAACCTGGTTCGTTCCCGCCTTGACAGCCACAACTGAAGGTTCGCTGACAACAACTCCACGACCGCTCACGCAAACGAGAGTGTTCGCGGTCCCGAGATCGATTCCAAGGTCAGTAGAAAACTTACCTAAGAAACGACTCGTCAAATTTTGTGCGATTCTAAACACCATTGACTCTTCCCCTCTGGAAACATCTGTTTCCAACAATTCTGCATGAGACACATGCAGTTGCGTGCTTCTTACAGCACTCTTGATTCCCCGCGGCGTATGAACAGTCGATCAAAAGAAGAGAGTTTCTCTTCACTCCACCCCTCGATCGGCCCCGTATCGTAAGCAATAGAACGTCGTTATGACACCCACAGTTCAAAAGAAAAAGGCCCGCCTCCCCGTGTAGGGAGGCGGGCCTTGAATCATGGTCACGCGAGGAAAACTATTCGTCTCCGTCGGTCACCACTCCTTGAAAAAGATCGTCTGATCTGTTCCAGGTCTTCTTGGCAGTTTTCTCCCATTTCTTAGCACTCTCTGTCGGAGTGGAATTGGGCATCGAAAACTCTTTAAGACTCAAACACAGCAGTGCTGAGGCAAAAATCAGGCAAAATGTCGCCACACCCAGAAGACTGGTTCCCAGAGGACTCGAGTCTTTTCTTTCAACGATGGGTTGATCGTACATGAGAACCTCCTTTTCAGCTGGTCAAACGAGTGGAGGCTTTGTTGCCGTCACTGATCTTACGCCCAGATTCTTCGAAAAGAATCGTGCACCCGGCCATGTCATCCAAAACCTTGGTGACCTGTACTTTACCAATGAAGGTATTTCCGTCGTAGATAGTGAACTCGTAGCCGACTTCGACTCCGTCGTCTTTACCGACAGAAAGGACTACGACACCCTCTTGAACTCCGACAACCATACCGTCAATGGGAGGGGCAGTGGCCACACCGATATCGGGAAGGCGAACTCCAGAATCCACGATTCTTGAGATCAGAAGCTTTTGGTCATCGAAATCAGACCTGAGAGCGGTGAGCTCTTTATTGATGGCTTCATTCTCTTGGGACAACTGCTCTTTGTCGAGAAGGGCACGGTTACGCAGTCCTTCTGCAACTTTCTTAGCCATCGCTGAATCCTGAGCTTCTGTGTTCAGACGAGAAATCTCATCCTCGAGACGAGCAATATTGGAATCCTTGTCCTGAAGGTGCTCATCCTTTTGTGCGACTCGACTCTCTAAATCAGAAACCTTTGTATTCAGGCTGGCTTTCTCCTTACGAAGATCACCGTTCTCATTCTGGAGTGTTGTCACCTGAGTGCCTAATTGCTCTTTTTCACGTGAAAGAGAATCGACATTCTTCTGACTCAGATCGATGGTGCCTTCTAGGGCATTCTTCATCGCCTCGCTCTTATTGAGACTAACCTGATGTGCCTCTAGTGCGTCCTCTGCTGCGTCTTTCCAATTCTTTTGGGTCTTGAAAAGCGTTGCACTCACTCCTAGAAAAAAGAGTGCCAGGACGAGATTGATCACCACGAAAAATTTGGCGAGCCCGCTCATCTCTTCTCCAGTTCCTTCTGGCCGAGGTTCCACTCAGCAACATGATGTTGCATTTGATGGATAGACGTTCCCGTCCCTCGATCACAGACATTCAACGATCATCTTGTCGTCTCCCCGAGACGTGGCGAATAGCCCGATGATCTTGTCAAAATTTAAGTGACCAGACGACCTCCAGGTCGCCCGCATATGTGGTGCTCGTGACTCTTCGAAAGAGACACCCAACACTTCTTCGCAAGATATCCGAATTATGTGCAGAAAAAACCGGATCGCTCCCTCGAATAGAAGAAAAGCTTCCAGATGATTCCAGAATGATCGCAAGCGATCGTTGCCTCAGGACTTTCTTCACGGGGCGTACCCGCGAATCCGATCCGGCTCTAAGCAGCGCATGATAGCCTTGTCAGATACACCGGTCAAGAAACGGTAAACAACGACTTTTAAGTTTTATTTGCCCCTTGGGGCCGTGGTCTTCTTCAGATTGGTGGCAGTTTCCCAGCCTCTGCCTTAGCCTGTGACTGAAAGGTGGGCATGTGTTTACAGGACTTGTTGAAAGAACCCACAAAATAGCCTCATTTACCCCTCATCCTGCCGGAATTCGGCTGGATCTGGAATCCACTCCCATCTCCTCGATGTCCGGAAACCTCGCCCCTTGGGAGGACCTGGAGGCGGGAGAGAGTATCTCCGTCAATGGGGCTTGCTTGACCCTCGTCTCCCAAGGGACGACCCTCGGATTTGACGTTATCCCTGAAACTATGAGATGCACCAGCTTGGGTCAGAGACAAATAGGAGAAGGTGTTCATTTAGAGCGAGCGCTCCGAATGGGGGATCGAATGGGGGGGCACTACGTGACCGGTCACGTCGATACCTTAGGGACCCTGAAATCGATCAAGGAAAATGACGGTGAAGTGATTTGGGACATTTCAGTCCCTGCTGACGCCCCATTCAGAACCGTCGCCAAAGGTTCCGTCACCCTAGATGGCGTCAGCCTTACAGTCGTAGACAGCGATCCTCACCATTTTTCAGTCGCACTGATTCCCCACACCCTAGAAGTCACCGCCTTCGGCCAGAGAAAAGTGGGAGACCTCCTCAATCTTGAAATGGATCACTTCGGACGTTGGGTTGAAACCCTCTTGAAGGAACGAGATGGATCATGAGTGCTTCAGAAACTTCTTCAAATCATCCTCCCAGAGTGCGGGTGGCTCCTAGCCCAACCGGAGATCCCCACGTCGGAACCGCGTACGTCGCTCTCTTCAATAGAACTCACGCACGTCAAGGAGGAGGGCAATTCCTCCTGCGCATCGACGATACGGACAGATCTCGATATCAAGCCACCAGTGAGGACCAAATCTTTCACGCCCTAGAATGGCTCGGCCTCAATTGGGACGAAGGCCCAGACAAAGGCGGCCCTCACGCCCCATATCGCCAAAGCGAACGGCTCGAACATTACCAATCATTGATCGAACGACTCATGGCGAGTGGCCATTCTTATCGCTGTTTCTGTACCGCAGATCGCATCTCTAAACTGAGAGAAGATCAAAAAGCGAATAAACAACGTTTGGGCTACGACGGTGCTTGTCGAGAAATTTCTGCTGAAGACTCTGAACGAAGAGCCCGTGACGGAGAATCCCATGTCATTCGACTGAAAGTTCCAAATAGTGGAGAGACCGTCTTCAAAGATCGTCTTCGAGGAGAAATTCGTGTCTCAAACGCTGAGATAGATGACCAAGTTCTGATCAAAACAGACGGTTTCCCGACTTACCATTTGGCCAATGTCGCTGACGACATCTCTTTTGGCATCACTCATGTGATCCGTGCTGAGGAGTGGTTAATTTCGACTCCCAAACACGTGCTGCTCTACGAAGCCCTCGACGAGCCTCTTCCGACCTTTGTTCACGTCTCTCTCCTTAGGAATGCAGACAAGAGCAAAATCTCAAAGCGTAAAAATCCGGTCAGCCTCAATTGGTTTCGCCAGGAAGGCTACCTTCCGGAAGCTCTTTTAAACTTCCTTGCGTTGATGGGTTGGGCCCCTGAAGACGACAACGAAGTCTTTGATATGGAGACTTTTGAAGAGCAATTCCGCATTGAAAAACTCTCGACAGGTGCTCCGATTTTCGACATGACGAAACTGGACTGGCTCAACGGGATGCATATCCGCAAACTTCCTATAGATACTTTGGCAGACCGTATTCTTTCAGAGGGATTTGGGCCTGAAGGAGAATCCAAAGAACGGATCCTTGAGATCTTGCCCATGATGACAGAGCGACTGACACGCCTAGGAGAGTTCACCGATAAAACCAGCTGGTTTTTCCAAACACCAGAGCCTCCAACAAAAGAAGATCTCATACCGAAGAAAAGCGATGCAGAGACATCTCTTTCGGCATTAAAAGCGGCTTCGGAGTTCTTTGGATCACTGGCTTCATTCCAGCATGACGCCATCGCCTCGGGACTCGATGATTTAATCTCCCAGCACGGTTGGAAAAAACCCTTCCTCTTTATGCCGTTGCGATTCGCACTCACTTCAAGAAAAGACTCCCCCGACTTAATTGAAGTGATCGGAGCCCTCGGAGCGCAAGAATCCGTCGAACGCATCGATCGTGCTTGCGAAATATTGAGAGAATAATGAGATCTACACATCGTGCCGACCTGCACGTCCACACCATCAATAGTGATGGGGCACATACGGCACAGGAACTCATCGATCGTTCCGCCAAAAGCCTTTGCCTTCTCTCTTTCTGTGACCATGACACATTCGGAGCATATTCCTCTGACCTCGTTCTTCCAAAAACGATGCGCCTACTACCCGGAATAGAAATGTCTTGCCAAGTCGGAGACTCAGACCTGCACATGTTGGCCTATTTCCCAAAAGGCTTAACGGGCGAAATCCTAAGCTGGGGGCGACTGCTGGAGACCGACCGCAAAGAAAGAGTGCTCAACGGAGTAAGCCAGCTGCGGGAATCAGGAGTTCCACTTCTTTGGAAAGACTTTGAAGCAGAAACAGGATCTTCGGTTCCGTGCCGATCGCATGTCGCACGTGCATTGATACGTGGAGGCCTTTGCGATTCTGCGGGGCAGGCATTTCGACAATGGCTGCGCCAAGGCATCTTTCGGCGACCACAAATCACAGCTGAAGAAGCATTCCAACAAGTCCACGAGCTGGACGGGCTCACTTATTGGGCACACCCTCAGGCAGACCAGATCAGAACCCATGGCGAAAGACTTATAAAAGCAGGTCTCGACGGAGTGGAAAGTCTTTATAAAAATCTAGGGACCCCTCATCGCAAAGTGGCGAGAGAGTTTCAGGAAACACACGAACTAGGAGCCTGTGGAGGATCAGACCTTCACCGAGAAAGCCCACGTCTCAAAATCGGACAGTTTGCTGTCGATACACGAAGACTGGACGCTCGACTCTGAGGGGAAACTTTTCAGTGGGGCGCAAGTGGTAGATCACCCTCCGAGAGAGTGAAGGAATTCCGCGTTATCCTGGAATGCACCGACTCTCTGACTTAACAGCTCCATGCCCTCAACAGGACTGACACTGGTCAAGACTCGACGCAACTTCCATATCTGATCGATTTCTTCAGAGCTATATAACTTTTCCTCTTTCCGTGTACCAGAAAGAGTCACATCGATGGCTGGGAAGACTCGTTGATCTGCCAGCTTGCGCGACAACACCAACTCCATATTTCCAGTTCCTTTAAATTCTTCAAAGATCACTTCGTCCATGCGACTTCCGGTTTCGATCAAAGCGGTCGCAATGATCGTTAAACTACCGCCACCCTCAACGTTTCTTGCAGCACCAAAGATCGCTTTCGGCTTCTCTAAGGTTTTAGCGTCTACACCGCCAGAAAGGGTTCTTCCACTATGAGCCGTCTCAAGGTTGTAGGCTCGCCCCAAACGAGTGAGAGAATCCATCAACAACACAACATCGCACTTCGCTTCCAAGAGCCTGTGACAACGCTGAAGAACAATCTCAGAAACACGCACATGACATTTAGAAGTCTCATCACTGGAAGAGGCATAAACCTCTGCCTTCACCGATCGCTTCCAGTCCGTCACTTCCTCGGGTCGTTCATCCACAAGAAGAGCCAGCACCATGGTTTCGGGATGGGTTTCGATAATCGACTGAGCCATCTTTTGCAGGAGTACTGTTTTGCCTGTGCGAGGAGGAGCGACGATGAGGGCTCGCTGCCCTTTGCCAATCGGAGAAATCAGATCGGCGAGTCTCATAGAGATGTCGCCAGTTTCACCGAGGAGAAATCGATCCGTCGGATCGATACTGGTCATCTCTTTATAATGCGTTCTCTTTTTAACTAACTCGGGTGGGTCACCATCCACAGACTCGATCCGACCCAAACTGGGGCCTCGACCTTTTCCTGCAGATCCGCCTACAACTCCCACCATATAATGACCCGTCTGGAGCCCAAATTTTTGTACCAGATTTTTGCCGACATGCACATCTTCGGGGCGAATCCTAAAGGACTTGTCGACCGAACGAAGAAAACCAAAACCTTGATTTCCAACTTCGAGAATTCCCCTGACGCGAGTCCCTTCAGGAATATGGACGGGTTTCCCCTGAGGAGGCTGGCCGAAAGCAGCGGGGCCTTCATTGGAGACTTCACGGCGTGAGCGACCGTGCTGACGACGTTGACCTCCGCCTCCGCCGCCTCTGCGCTTCGACTGAGCCGAGCGTCCTCCCGATGCCGAGCGTCCTCCCGATGCTGAGCGTCCTCCCGATGATGAGTCAGAGGATGGGCTAGAGGATGAGTTGCGACCTCGGCCACGACTGGGTCGACGACGACGCCCTGATCCACCATTGCTGGATGAGGACTTCGAAGAAGAGTTCTCCTGGTTCAAACGATCTCCTTGGAGTTACTTCTTGATCGCTATTCATGCCTAGAGGGCGAGTTCAAGCATTGATCAAGATCATGGAGTCACACTAGAGTACAACATCCATATGGCTGATTTAGGATCTGAAACCCGGATACACATTAGTGCAGTAGGGTTTTCGTCGATTCTGTCGGTTAAAATCAGAGCAGGAACGCGTCCTTGATATTCGGACAGATCCGAAATCTCTAAAATTTACTTACAGGAATGGCCATCCACATAACTGACGATTTCAGGATTAGAAGGCCCTGTTTTCCCAACCTTAATAAATACGTATCTCAAAAGGGGTTCCACAGAAATGCTGTACAACACTTCGTATTCATGGGGGGGAGAACTGAGTTGATCCAGGTTGATGTCCTGACCAACTGAATGCCATCATACCTCAGGGAAGAACTGTTACCAGTCCCAAATCCCTTCAAGAGGAGTCACTTTGAAAGATTTTTCATGAGTCATATTCCTAATGGCTGGTACATGGTGCTCAACAGACTCCCAGAAGGAGAGTTCCCCGGAACCTCCACGCCCGATTCGCACCCAGATACGTCTATGGATATCAGTTACGAACTCCGTCTCGATCTCTGGGAAGGGGACTTTCCTCAAAAAAGACCGCCTTTGACGGCTCCTGTCATAGTGACCGATCGAGGTCATTTTGGAAATGAAGCTCGTACTCTGAAAAGAGATGCTCTCTGTCGAAAATTGGGGGGCTGGATCGACGTGGATCCCACCACGGACGCACCCGCTCCCGACGACATTCCATGGATCATGTCACGTCATTTGGAAACCCCTGATCTATCTCTGGCGACTATGTTGAGAGATGAAGCGAAGAACGCGGGTGCACGTGGTCTCAAAATAGTTTTCCCAAGCGAAACATCTCTCTCAACACGAACACGACTTCTCCAACTCTGCAGAGACACCGATTTCCCCTGCGTCGCATTTTGCCTTTCTGGTCATGGAGATGCGGATCGACTGAGCGCCCTTGAAGAAGGACAACCCTGGGGTTACCTCACAGCTGACGAGGATAAAACTGGAAATGATAAGATCCCAGGGATCTCTGAAGTGATCCACCGATATCAATGGCCCCGTATCTCTCATGTCGAAAAACGATTTGTCGTCATTGGACATCAAGTCTCACAGAGTCTCTCTCCCGACTGGCATAATTCAGTTCTCGCTGATTATCAGATACCGGCAAGGTTTCATCATTGGTCGACTGAACATCCTGACGAGATACTGACCAACGAAACTCCGCTTAACTTCGATGCGATCGCCATCACCGCACCTCATAAAAAATGGGCGAGGACTCAAGGCCTTGGCGTCGATTCATTCGCCGAAGGCATGCCCGCATGGAATACATTGCTCAAGTCCGCAGAGAATCGTTGGCAAGGAACGAGTACAGATGGAATAGCGGCTCTCGACCTCTTAGAAGACCGCGAGGTATCGATCACAAGGATCGTGATCATGGGTGGAGGCGGTGCTGCGTTATCACTGGCGCACGCCATCCAGAATGCAGGGGGCGAAGCACAGCTCCTGTCACGATCCGCTCAAGAAAACAGCACCCAATACCCAGAACTCCATTGGAGTTCTGACGACGACACTCTGAGGTCGGCGACAACGCTGATCAATGCCACGGGCACAGATCCTGAAAGCACTGTCGATTGGCCATGGGATTTGAATCTATTCCAGGGCGAGGTCTTCATGGATCTGGATTACTCACGCGATCCTTCTGTCATCACATCTCAATTCGCTCACCATCGATCCCTCACAGTGATCGATGGATTGGACTTCTTTGCAGCACAAGCACGACGACAAGCGAAATGGATGTATGGAGTGGATATATCCGCAAAAGAAGCCAGAGATCGCCTCGACGTGATCCTCAAGCGACGCACAGAAGGACATTTCCCACGCAACTAATATCGACGGTATGCCCACAGAACGTTGTGAACAGACTGATCCATAGGCAAACGCAACGTCCCTAGAGGAGAGAGGAGAAAACCCCGCTCTCTCTATTTGTTCCGATAAGAGATCTTATGGGAGTTGTGACGGGGTCAGCCGGGGGGGGCTAGGAACCCTTGTTTGAAGACCGCTCTTCGAGCAACTCTTCGAATCGACCTGCATGAGGGCAAGCGGCTCGGTGCTGATCTCCCACTGTCGCCATCACTGGGACGTCGCGGGCGCAATCCTCTTGCGCGATGGGACAACGGGTTCTGAATCCGCAGCCGCTGGGCTTCGCCATCGGACTGGGCACATCGCCTTCGAGAACCCACCTTTTTTCACGTTTGAGGTCAGGATCTGGTCTGGGTACCGCACTGAGCAAAGCTCTTGTGTATGGATGCGTCGGTGCGCTGAAGATCTCATGGGTTCGACCGACTTCAGCCAGATTGCCCAAGTACATCACCGCAACCCGATCTGAGACGTGCTGAACTACGGATATATCATGGGCAATAAAGACGATCGTGAGATCGAGTTCTCTTTGCAATGAACGCATCAGATTGATGACCTGAGCCTGGATAGACACATCCAGAGCACTCACAGGTTCATCCGCAATAATCACACGTGGATTCGTGGCTAAAGAACGTGCGATACCGATCCTTTGGCGCTGACCTCCAGAAAACTCATGAGGATATCTCTCTGCTTGTTCACGACGAAGGCCAACCTTTTCGAGCAGTTCTTCGACTCGAAGTCGTCTTTCTTCAGAACTCATATGAGTCTGATGAACCCTGAGCGGTTCTTCGACGATTTCTTGCACCGAAAGGCGGGGATTGAGTGAGGACAAAGGGTCTTGATAGACCATTTGTATTTCACTTCTGTAGGGCCGATAAGCCCTACGGCTCAGTCCACTCAATTCAACTTTACCGCGTTCGCTCTCAAAGTGGATCTTTCCAGAAGTGACCGGGACCAAACCCATGATCGCTTTGCCCAGGGTGCTTTTTCCACAGCCGGACTCACCGACAACTCCGAGTGTTTCTCCCGCTTTAACTTTGAGCGAGATTCCGTCAACGGCTTTCACGTCACCGACATGACGCGATAACACACCTCCGTGAACTGGAAACCAAACTTTCAGGTCATCCAATTCCAAAATCGTATCATCGGTGACTGGCTTTTGAGGTTCTGAACTCATGCTTGTTCTCCCGCCAGATGACAACGTACCCAATGACCCGAACCCATGTCCCGAAGTTCAGGAACTTCTTGGCGACACCGGTCCTCCACCAAAGGGCATCTCGTTGAAAAGCGACAACCCGGAGGCCAGTCAAAAATACTCGGTACGATTCCAGGTATCGTTTCCAGTTCTTCCTGTTCAGAATCCAATTCAGGCCTTGGCAGGCTGCGTAACAACCCACGCGTGTATGGGTGCATTGGATTCCTGAACAACTCTTTGACCGGAGCAACTTCTTGGATTTTCCCGCCGTACATCACCACCACTCGATCACATGTTTCAGCCACGACCGCCAAGTCGTGCGTGATCAAAAGAATGGAAGCACCTTCACGTTGGGACTTCATGTTCAACATCAAATCCAGGATCTGCGCCTGAATCGTTACGTCGAGTGCAGTCGTAGGTTCATCTGCTATCAAAAGAGCAGGGTGCAATGACAAAGCCATCGCAATCATCACCCGTTGACGCATTCCACCAGAGAATTGATGGGGATAATTATCGAGGCGAGCTCTCGCGTCAGGAAGGCCCACTTTTTCCAGCATTTCGACGGCTTGATTATTAGCCTCAGTTTTAGAAGCACCCGTGTGATGCTGGATCGCCTCTCGCATCTGAAAACCTATTGTGAAAACAGGATTCAGTGCTGTCATGGGTTCTTGGAAAATCATGGCAATCTCGTTACCACGAATCTTCCGCATCTCGTCGTAGCTCATCGCGAGAAGATCTTGGCCATTATAGATCGCGGCCCCACTGCGAATCTTCCCAGGAGGATCTGGTATCAGTTTCAAAAGGCTCAATGCGGTCACGGATTTACCACAACCTGACTCGCCCACCAAACCCAGAACTTCTCCGGGCATGATGTCGAAACTGACTCCGTCAACAGCCTGAGCCGTTTTTCCCTCGACCGTAAAATCTGTATGCAAATCACGGACACTGACGAGGGGTTCCGGCTTATCTTCTATCGGTTTCTTTTTGTGGGCTTCATTGGACATCGACATCACCTCAATCTCGAGAAGACTTTGGGATCGAAAGCTTCGCGAACGGCTTCACCGATCAAGACCACCAAAAAGAGAGTGGTCGCCATTGCCATCACCGGCAAAAACACCAAATGAGGCGAAGTCGTCAAGAATTGGAATCCCTGATTGAGCAAGCGACCCCAAGAAGGATCTGTAGGAGGGAGACCAAAGCCAAGGAAATCAAGAGAGACCAAAGAGCTGATATAAGTCACGAATGAAAAGGGGGCTCTTGAGATCACTGGGACCATCGAGTTCGGCAGAATGTGACGCATCATAACTGTCATGTCACTGACGCCTGTCCCGATGGCAGCTTGGACATAATCACGTGCCTTTTCACGATAAAACTCACCACGAATTTGATAAGTAATCGCCATCCAAGAACGCAAGATCACGAGAAAGATGACCAAAACCCAAAATCCGGGATCGATAATACTGGCCACGATCATGATCAAGAAAAGGAAGGGAACGGATCCCCAGATCTCAATGAACCTCTGCAAGAGAATATCGGTCCAACCGCCATAGTATCCCATCACAGCACCAGCGAGAATTCCTACCAGGTAACCTGCAATCAGAACCATCAACGAAAAACCGACACTCACTCTGAAGCCATAAGCCAACAAAGGGAGCACGTCGATACCCGCATCACTCGTCCCTAATGGAGCTTCCCAAGTATCGAGAAATCTTGTTGCGAGGCGTGAGCCTTCCAACAAAGTCGCTCCCGGTGTCAAAGAGATGACTTCTGCATCCGCAGATTGACCATCCTCTGCCACTAATCTCACGAGCACTATTCCAGCGACAGTTTCTTCTTGGACCACGTAGAACTTGGTTCCAGTTTCAAGAGACTGAGGATTACCCTTATCACTATAGGCCTCGACTCTGACACCTGGGCGTCCCCCATAATTCACACCGAGAGTTTCTCCTAAACGAGCCACCTGACTCTTGGGCGTCAATCCCGGAATATAGAGTGAGGGAGAATGCGGAGCAGTTCCAGGAAGGTCGAGTCGGTTTTTGTAGGGGCCGTGACGATAAAGGGGCCAAAGAACCCCAGCGTCTCCCCTAGCAAATACAGCTTCGATGGCCTCGAGCTCACCCTGACCTTCGCGCAATTTCTGCAACTGGCCCCGAGCCGCCTTGAGATCTTCAATGAGCCAGTCTTCAGGTTCCTCACCGTCAGACTCAAGGTCGTCCACCTCAAGTTGAATATCTTCTATTTCCAATTCGAGATCAGAAATTTGCTGCTTTTGTTCGAGGGCAATAGGACCAAATGCGATATCTGGTTGCTCGACCATTTTAGAGAATTCCGTGTAATCCAATGGACCATCGCCAAGGACTCCAAAGTCTCCAGATCGATCATAAGTACTCAGAGGTCCTTCAACAAAGAAACACCAAGTATTCACCAAGTCACGGACAGCTGGATACGCAACTTCATTGCCGTATCGAATCATCACAGGTTTGTCGTTGACTAAGACTTCAAGAAACAACGAGGTTGTAAAAAGACTCGTAATAATCACAAAGGAATAGTAACCACGTCGGATCGATTTGAAGCGACGTATACGTTTCTCTGTCAGCGGGCTAGATTTCACTTTGACACCCACGAGTGACATCAGTGCTTTAAAAAGCCAAGGGATTCCTTTTTGAGTCAGGAGAACACCAGCAACCAGAACCAGTAAAGTGAGAATAAAATTCATGATTCCCTACTTAAACCGGATCCGAGGATCGATAGCCGCCCAGATAAAGTCGCTGAGTATGTTTCCAGTCAGCCGAATGAGAACGCCGAAAACAACCGTCGCTAGAATGATGGGGTAATCTCGGCGAATGATCGATTCGTAGCCCAACAATCCCATTCCAGGGATATTGCACACCTTCTCGATCAAGAATGACCCTGCGAAGATGATGCCAAGGAAGTGACCGATTCCAGCGGTGATGGGGATCAGGGAATTCCTAAGTGCGTGAACATATATGACACGCCTCTCAGGTAAACCTTTTGCAAATGCAGTCCTCACATAGTCCGCACCAAAGTTCTCAAGCAAAGAATTCTTCATCAGCACTGTCATGCTGGCAAACGAACCTACGAGATAACCAAACATGGGGACAAGTGTGTGATGAATTTGATCCTTGATACAGGTCCAATACTGCCCTTGTTGCCACCAAGTCTCCCACCCTTCAGAGCGGAATCCTCCTAATGGAACAAGATTCCAGTAAGAACCTCCACCTAGCACAACAAGTAGTAGCAAGCACGCAACAAAGCCAGGGGTCGCATATCCAAGAAACACCAAAAGACTGGTACTCGTATCAAACAAGCCTCGGTGATGGACGGCTTTGCCAATTCCCAAAGGAATACAAATCAACCACGTCGCTAAGTACCCGATCAATCCGAAGTAAATCGAGATGGGGAACTTTTGAGTAATCACTTCGAGAGCGTCCTCGTTGTAGGTAAACGAGCGACCGAAATCACCTTGCAGAATTCCGCTAAAAGCGACCTTCACACGGAAGTAAGAACCTCTACGACTGACTTCCATACTTCGAGTGGAAAGTAATCCCTCTAGATCTTGAAAGGATTGTTCTTGCTCGACATAGAGAGCGCTAAGAGCTGTGAGAGAGTTGACGGAGTTGATCTCCACGTCACTCAAAGGACGCATAAACTGACTGCCGTTAAGCACCCAGCCCTGACCCTTGAGGGCATCCTTCAGACGATCCCGAACCGATGGCCCCTGAGAAAGCAATTCCTCAAACTGCACCATGAGTTGGGGATAGGCTGCTTTATCTTCGGCATTGATTTCTATGTGAAGTTTTTCACCATAAATCTCAATACCTGATTGAACCCGATCGGATTCAAACCGTTTTTCAATATCCCGATATCGATCCCAAGACTGGCCGACACTATTCCAGAAATCCGGCTCAAGATCGCGCTGTTGCAATGAAACCGGTTTTTTGTCTTTGCGGGGATAACCGCCGAGCCATTGAAGGTAGGCGATAGGTATCGGCTGATCTAAATTATAGTAAGCGCTGTTGCAATGAAACCGGTTTTTTGTCTTTGCGGGGATAAACGCCGAGCCATTGAAGGTAGGCGATAGGTATCGGCTGATCTAAATTATAGTAAGCCTTTAACTCTTCGCGCGCTTTTTCATCGAGGCCGACATCTGTGCCGCCCAGGCCACCACCACCGCCACCAGCTTCACCCGCTGCGGAAGCTCGCATTTGGTTTTCCAACTGCTCAATCGGACCGCCAGGTGCTAATCGCAGAACGGCGTAAACCATGAAGGTGATGACAATGAATGTCACCGGAACCAACAGTAATCGCCTAGCGAAGTATGTCCACATTCCGCTCATCGACGAGACCTTATCGCGGGTGACTCATAAGAAGAGTGTGTCATTGCTTGAAGCTTCAACCGATTATTCTTTTTCCTTCGGAACAGATTCCATACGGGCCTTCACACCCCAGGGATCCATGACGTCCGGCACCAACTCCATGCTCTCGCCTTTCTCTATAGATTCAGCGAGATTCTTCTGCATTTCTGGAGTACTCCACCAAAGGCTCCACAGAGAGTGATTATCTCCGGTGCGAGTCAAAACGTTATCCGGCATGCCGAAATGGTTCCAAGAAAGAATGCGCTCGAAAGGGCCGTACCAACCGAGAGAAACGGGGTATTCCTTAAAGATCAAGCTGTCGATCTTCTGCATGATTCGAGTCTGCTCATTCACGTCAAAAGTTCGATCGTATTCTTCCATGAGTGTATCGACCTCGGCACTAGCAAAGCCCGTTAAGTTATTGTTGTAGGGCTCATTCGCAAGATCACTATGCCAACCCGTCAGTGGATTCGGGAATAAGATTCCACGCCAAGCTTGACTGTGAAGCTTGAACTGACGCTCACTGACTTTCTTCATTAAGGCGTTGTAGTCCATCAGTTCGAGTTTCATCTCGATACCGATCTCTTTCAACCCCTCAGCAATCACTTGATGGATACGAGTTCCAGAAGCAGAACCAAACTCGAGAGTAAAGGACAACTCCTTACCCGTTTTTTCGTGGACTCGAATACCGTTGGCGTTCCTTTTGGTATATCCGGCACTATCGAGAAAACGTGCGGCTCTACGAGGGTTGTATCGAATCTTTCGATTCTTTGGATTCCCCCAGCGCCCCCCGGGATAGTAACTATCGATGTATTCGTATTGATTAAAGAAGATCTTGTCGAAGAGTTCCTTGCGATTCACGCCGTAACAAAATGCCATACGGACGTTTTTGTCGTCAAAAGGCCATTCCCTCATATTGAGCATGTAGCCTGAAAATGACTGCGGCTGTTCATTGTAGATTTTGCGCTTTTGCACCCAGCCTTTTTGTATCGATTCGAAACCCGTTTCCTCTGCCCAACGCTGGGCACGCAGAACTTTGAAGTAATCCAACTCCCCTGCTTTGAACTTCTCAAAGGCCAGTTCGTTATCACGGACGACGATCAGTTGGATTTTATCGAAGTTGTATTGGCCTTGAGAGGCTCGGGTTTGTCTTCCCCACCAATCATCACGACGATACAACGACACAGATATTTCCTGCTGGATACTGTCTTCTCGCAACTCGTAAGGACCTGAACCGGGAATCATCTTCCAGTTGAATTCGTCGAGATAGACGTCTCCTGGAATACGAATTTGATCCGCAGGGTAAATCAGTAAACTGGCTGAAAAGTAAAGGAAAGTACGCCAAGCCTTTTTCTTGGTTTTGACGGACAGCACTCTCTCATCATGCGCGACAGGCTTTTCGTAATACTCGGTGTATAGATTCGCACTCATGGGATCCTTGATATCGGGATCCACAATGTGCTCATAGGAAGCAACAACGTCGTCAGCTGTGACAGAGGTGCCGTCTGAATACTTCGCGTCCTCGTCGATGAGGTACCAGAAAACCTGGTGGTCTTCCTTCTCTTCCACTATCCAATGCGAGGCCAACTTTGGTAGCCACTCCAAGGTTTCAGGATGGATACCCAAAAGGGATTCATGTGTGAGTCCGTAGATGTCAGTGATCGTCGTCAGGTTTGCGTTGGGTCCATCATTTCTCAGTGTTGGTAGAAAGTTGGGAATATTGGTTCGCAACTCGCCACCGGCAACAGCGGCACTGCTACCAATAAGATCGAAATTGTTATTTGTTGTCCAAGTTCGATCACCGATGACGACGGTTGTGTAGTCGGCGTGAATCACGTCAACGGGACAAGAGACTCCCAAAAAGCACATCACCAGAAGAAGAACTGAATAACGCAGCGAAGAAATCATAGTGGACCTCCGGGCGGTTGGGGTGCACTTCCCCCTCTGAAGTGGACCTGCCACCAGCAAGAGAGAATGGAATCGGAAAAAAAGGCGACAAAGGATACAAAGAAACTTTGGAGCAGACAGTATGGAACGGTAGATCGAGAGATCACCACTCCCTGATCAACTCTCTTCGGTCTCTTCCTTCTCTTTCTTCTTCTTGGCACGCTTTTTAATCTTGAGTACTCGAGTTTTGGGAAGGCCGACGGGATTATCTTCTTCCTCGTTAAAGCGACCCTGCGACTCCATTTGAAGGATGCGCTCGTAACGGGTGAGAACATTTCTTGTTCCCCCGAGACCACTCCCAGTTTTCAGGGTCCTGTGAATCGACATCTTGTAGTCTTCTTTCTTAAAAGCTTCAGGTTTCTCAAAAGCTTCAGGAGGAGGGTTTCCGTCCAAAAAGCCAGTTTCATCCCCTCTCTGCCGGCGAGTACCGAAGAGTTGGGGTCTTGGTTCCAAGTCTTCAGGATAACGAGGCGGGTTCCCGTCGGCAAGCGAAGACAAGGCCCCACCTTGCCGAAGTCCTAGAGAAGATCCATGATCCTCCCCTGAGAGGGGAAAAATGCGTCCAGTTTCCGCAAGGCCGACTCGTGCCTTATTCGCCGTCACGGTCCTTTTTTGTCTCGTTTGGGGGGGATATTGGGCATTGCCAACCCTTCCAGGTCGGGCAGATCTGGTCATAGGGAACGGAACGGACCCCGGATCTCTTCACCCCCATAGAGCCACAGGAGTTCCCGAAGGACGCGTAATTCGTGCTTTGCACGAAGGTTTGGTTCTCCTCGATCCGAAAACTCAGGAACCCCAACCGGGCTGTGCCCATTCATGGAATGTCTCTGACGACGGACTGATCTGGACCTTCTACCTGCAGCCGGGACTCCAATGGTCGAACGGAGATCCTCTCGATGCCCGTGATTTTCGACGATCATGGCTCGATCTGCTCGATCCCTCCGCCGGAGCCCCCTATGGCGATCTCCTTGAATCGATACAGGGCGCACGGGAGTGGCGGCAAGGAAAAAGCCTGAGAGATCAGGTCGCTATCACGACACCCGATCCTCTCACACTTCGGCTGAAACTGGTCCAGCCCACTCCATGGTTGCCGTTTCTCTGTACACAAACCCCATTACAGCCGGTCCATCCACAAGCTCTCGGGAAAGCAGGCGTGGGCATCCCCACGAATGGACCCTGGACACTTGAACGTTGGGACCTTCGTGATCGAATCCGGATCATTCGCTCCCCTCATTATCGAGGGCCAGCAAAGCCTGCATTGCGCACCATCGATTTCCTGGCTGTGGAAGCGGGAAACACTCTGATCAACCTCTTTGCCAGTGGAGCCATCGATTGGGCAGTGTCCGTTCCTACCACTCTGCTGCCACTTCTCAAAAAAGACCCACTGTGGCGAAAAGCATGGCGATCAGATCCTTATCTGGGAATTTCCTTCTATCGACTGAATCCCACTCGGCCCCCTCTGCAGCACTTAGAGATTCGCAAAGCCTTATCTCTCGTCTTGAATCGCGAGCAACTCTGTCGGGATATTCTCGGTGGTGACCCCGAACCTGCATGGAATTTTGTCCCTTGGCCTGCACCCGCTCTCGAGCGCCAAAACTTAAAGAGTCAACAGCCAGATCAGCTCACGTTTCTTCCTGGGTACTCAGGATCCGCGTCGACTCGTCAGGGAATCCGAGACGTCGACCACATCTCGTCAGAACAATGGCCCCTACTGGGCTTCGATCCCGATCAAGCGAGAGACCTCCTTGCCCAAGCTGGTTGGAAAACACCTTCTTCTCCAGAAGGTCGCCCTATTCCCTCATTCGAGATTCTCCATTCCACGGGGAGCACGCACTCTATCGTCGCCCAGTGGTTGCAATCCACTTGGTCTAGAGAGCTGGGAATAGAAACTCGCATTCGATCGATGGAATGGCGTAGTTTTTTACAAACCCAAAGAGATCAAGATTACGACGTCAGTCGCAGCAGTTGGATTGCGGACTACCCGGATCCATCGACCTTCCTTCAGTTGTTCACCAGCACTTCGAACAATAATAGAACGGGCTGGAGCGATGCGGAGTACGACGCTGAAGTCGCTGCAGCATTGACCGCAGCCGCTTCTAAAGAACGCAACAAACATTGGAAAAATGCGGAGCAGATCCTTTTGGAAAGAGGACCTGTACTTCCACTATGGTCCACGACCACGACTCATTTGGTCGCACCGGAAATTCTGGGATTCCGCCCTCATCCCTTGAACCAGCACGATCTTCGTCACCTAGAGAGGAGAAGCCCTTGACTCCTTTTCTCGTACGAAGATTCGCATCAGCCACACTTACAATTTGGGCAGTGTTCACATTGTCTTTTTTTATTATTCGCTCAGCGCCGGGCGGGCCTTTCGACCTCGAGCGAGAACCCGCCCCCGACATCAAGGCCGCCATTGAAGCTCGTTACGATCTGGATTTACCGTTATGGAAGCAGTATGTCCAGCAAGGTTGGCTATGGTTGACTCTAGACCCTGGACCATCGTTACGACAACCCGATCATGACGTCGCCACCATTCTGTCGCAGGGCTTTCCTGTCTCAGTACTGCTGGGAGGCTGGGCTCTCGTGACCGGCATTCTTGCAGGGCTGGCTCTCGGAATCTTGTCGGCGTGGAGGCCGGGAAGCTGGATCGACAGAAGTGTCGTCCTCTTCGCTTCTCTTGGAATCTCTTTACCGATGTACCTCATCGCCGGGCTTCTGATCATGACCTTTTCGTTTCACTGGAATTTACTCCCTCCTGCAGGCTGGACTTCTCTCGCTTCGTTAGTTCTCCCGATGACTTGCTTGGCTCTCGCTCCTGCAGCACAAGTCGCTCGACTGACCCGCAGCGGCTTACTGGAAACCTCTTCAGAAGATTTCGCACGCACCGCCAAAGCGAAAGGTCGCAGCCCACTATCGATACTCATTCTGCACTGCCTTCGACCCGCTTCGATTCCAGTGGCGTCTACTCTGGGCCCCACCGCGGCAGCTCTTCTGACAGGATCGCTCGTCGTCGAACAAATTTTTGCCATTCCGGGGATCGGCATGCATTTCGTCCAAGGCGCCATGAACAGGGATTACCCGTTAGTTTTAGGAGTGGTCCTTCTCTACACCGTGTTACTTCAAGTCCTCACACTCATCGGAGACTTGTTGATCATGTGGCTCGATCCACGTGGAAGTGACATGCGATGATAGCCTCACTCCAACCTCATAAATCACGCTGGCGACAAACACGTAAAACTCTCCCTGTATTAAGCCTCGCATGGTTGACCCTCGTCGTCTTGATTTCGATTTTGACTCCCGCTCTGCCGCTGGAACCGATCGATAGCGTCGATCCGGAACAAGCGATTTCAGCACCGTCAATTCATCATTGGTTTGGTACCGATGTCTTAGGTAGAGATTTGTTCTCGCGAATATTGCGAGGATCAAGAATATCCCTAGCGTGTGCATTGGCAGGAGCCGCAACAGCACTCCTGGTTGGAGTCGCTTGGGGTCTCATCGCTGGTGGAGGTTCTCGCCAAAGAGATAACGTCATGATGCGCTTTGTCGACCTCGTGGATTCAATTCCTCTGGTCTTTCTTGTGATCTTAGTCGCGAGTGTTGTGAGAGGATCCGTCATAGAAGAATCCGGCGGTGGCTTAGGAGTCTTCTTCGTCATCCTTGGATTTGTTTATTGGACGCCGATGGCACGTGTCGTCAGAGGGGAAACGATTTCTCTCGCCAATAGAGAGTGGGCTTTAGCGGCGACCGCTCTGGGGTCGTCCCCGCAAAGAATTCTGCGCAAAGAGATATTACCGAATCTGGTCCCAACGATCTTGGTCACCTTGACCTTGATCATCCCTCGCGTCTTACTTTTTGAAGCATTCCTATCGTTTTTAGGATTGGGCGTTCAATCCCCCCATGTCTCTTGGGGAACATTAGCCAGAGATGCCTTTGAAGTGTTGAACCCGGTCAATACGGCTTGGTGGCTCGTACTGTATCCATCGTTGGTTTTAGCGATGTCATTACTGGCGCTCAATATCATCGGAGACGCACTGAGATCCGACTTGGATCCCAAAGACGCCACGAAATAAAAGGCTCGAAGAGGACGATTCAGTCCTTCATCTTTGGATCGAAAGCGTCACGGAGCCCATCTCCCAGCAAATTGAAGCCGAGGACAGTAAACATGATCGCAAGACCGGGGAAGATCCCCATCCACGGCATATCTACCCAGTATTCCTTGGAGTCCACCAGCATTCGTCCCCAGGAAGGTATCGGGGGTGGAAGACCGATTCCCAGAAAAGAGAGACCCGCCTCTGCCAAAATGTTGCCCGCAATCATCAGTGTCGAGACGACGACAACGGGACCCAGGCAATTCGGTAACAAGTGGCCTATGAGAATTCTGAAATCGGACTGGCCCAAAGCTTTGGCACCCAATACAAATTCGCTTCCGCGCATCGAGATCACTTGGCCCCGAACAATACGTGCGACTCCTGGCCAACCGACAAATCCCAAAGCAGCAAAGATCACCACTTCATTAGGTTTCTCAAAGACCGCCAAGATACCAATCGTCAGCAATAGACTTGGAAAAGCAAAAAAGGTATCGGTCAATCGACTGATGAGGGCGTCAATTCGACCGCCACGATAGCCGGCGATGCTTCCTAGAATCAGCCCTATCAATAAGGCAACAGCTGTCCCCACAAGCCCGACTCTTAATGAGATGCCTGCGCCGTAGACAATGCGCGTCAAAACGTCCCGACCCAGTTCGTCAGTACCGAGAGGATGCCCAGGGATCCCAGGAGGTTTCTGGTATTCCTCTGCTGTTCTAAATTGTTCAGCGTAAGTGTAAATCCCTGAACCGTCCACATGGTGAGGAACAACCCATGAGGGGAAAAACGCTAGGAAGAAGACGATCAAGACGATGGCGGCTCCGCCCATCGCCAGTAAGTTTTTCCTGAGCCTTTTTAAGGCCATCTGAGTGGGAGATTTACCTATTTTAACTTCGGTCATCACGGATCCTTGGATCGAACACAGCATATGACAAATCGACGAGAAGATTGACCCCGATAAACACGAAGGACATCAGTAATATTCCACCCGTGATCAATTCTCTATCTCGTTGTTTGATCGCCTCGACGACTTCTCTACCCAAACCTGGAAGTGCAAAGACAGTCTCTGTGAGAACCGCTCCGACCAAGAGGTAACCAAATGAATTTCCGACGACAGTCACAATCGGGATCGCGGCGTTTCGCATGGCATGCTTGAGAACGACAACAGACTCAGCAAGACCTTTGGAGCGCGCTGTTCGAATGTAATCCTGCGTCATGACGTCGAGCATCGCAGAGCGGCTGAGACGAGCAATGGTTGCGGAAGACAACAAACCCAACGCAGACGCCGGCATCGCGAGCGATCTCAACATCGTGTACGTATTCGTGTCGTCAAATCCTGTCCGTGGCAAACCCAGTACAGGAGCCACGTAGATGATCATTAATATCCCAAGCCAAAATACCGGCATCGAGACGCCGATGATGGCGATCAGCATCGATATGTAATCCACGGCTGTTCTACTTTTCACAGCAGACAAAATACCGGCACCAATACCGACGATGAGTGCAACGATGATCGACAGTAATGCCAGACGCAAAGTGACGAAGAAGGATTCTTCCAGTATCTCATTGACGCTTTTTCCGGCTTTGACATCGGATTCACCCAAGTCAAACTGGGTGAACAACCGCCAAAGATAATTGAAATACTGAACCGGAATCGGATCGTTGTAACCACGGGCCTCATTGTAGGCTTCAACAGCAGCCGGATCGGCACGCTGACCGAGTCGAATACGACCCGGATCCCCGGGAATTGCGGCATTCAACAAAAAGACGATCAGGGTCACCAACAAGATGACAGGTATCGCCTGAAGTAGTCGACGCAGGGTATATGCGAGCAAAATTCCTCGTCCCAGCCCTAGCGGGCCGTCTCCAGGTCCACCAGATGCCAACGCACATGATTTCCCTGAACATCGTCACACATCCCTGTGGGATTGAAGTTTCGGACGTAAGGCTTCAGCAGTACTGTTTCGCGACCAAAGAGAAGGAAGAGCCAAGGGGTTTTCTCAATGATGCGAGCCTCTGCCTGTTGCAATAGAGCGAGTCGTTGATCCATATCCGCGATCACGTTCGACTCGTCGAGCAACCGGTCCACCTCGCTGTCTTCGAAGAACGAGACGTTTCCGGCAGATCCTTTATTTTTCGAATGGAAAAGAAAGGCCAGAAAGTTTTCGGCATCGGGATAATCCGCAACCCAACCCAAGCGAAAGAAGGACGGTTCTCCAGAATCGGTCGCCTCAATAAAAGCTCCCCAATCCAACATCTTCAAATCGATGGGAATGCCCACCTTTTTCAGATCCGCCTGAACCACCTGGGCGATTTTTGAGTTATCACCTTGAGTGTTGAACCAAAGGTCCACGGTCGGCAATCCTTCGCCATTGGGATATCCCGCTTCAGCGAGCAGCTCCTGAGCTCTTTCTCGATCCATCCCGAAAGCAGGTCTCTCTGAATTATGGCCTAGGATTCCCGGGGGCAGAATTCCATTCGCCGGGTAAAAACGGCCTTCGAGTAAAATCTCTCCCAGAAATTTTCTATCCACAGAAAGGTTCACAGCCTCGCGTAATTTACGAGCGGACTCAGAGTTTCCAGCGTAGGGAGAACCCTCTTTCTCAAGATTGAATCCATAATACTGAACGGCCAATGATGGCCAACTTTTGACCTCGTCAGCCTTATCAGACTTCTTCCATTTCGGATATATCCCCTGCGTGACAGCCAAAACGTCGAAGTTGCCCGCTTTGTATTCTTCCAACTGAGCCAAGGATTCCGGAATGACCCGATAATGAATCCCGGCAAGACGTGGAGCTCCTTCAAAGTAATCTTTATTAGCTGTGAGAAGGATCGAAGTCCCCTCTTTCCATTCGGACAATACGAATGGCCCCGTGCCGACAGGCTGCCGGGAAAAAGAATCTCCCACTTCATCGACAACCTCACGAGGGACCGCGGCTGTGTTCACCATCGCTAGGTTGTAGATAAAGGGAGCATAGGGTTCCACGAGAGTCAGTCGAAGATTGAGATCGTCGATCACTTCGATGCCACGTATCTCTGGTGAGATCACCTGGTTTTTTTGGGAAGCGGTTATCGCCTCTTCAGCCCCGACGATCGGCTTGATGAGATTGGATCTTTTAGAACGGACCGACGCTAATCTTTGAAGGCTATATTTAAGATCATGAGCGGTGACCTTCCGACCGTTGGAGAAGGACACGTCGTCTCGGAGTTCGAAGTCATAAACACGACCATCTTCTGAAACCACAGGCATCGCCTTGGCCAGGCAAGGCTCCAATTTCAAATCGGGGTCATAATCGAGAAGTGTATTAAAAATCTTAGAAGCCACACCATCAGACGTGGTATCCGAAACGAGGATGGGATCCAAGTCGGGAGGGTTGGTCATCAGCGGAATTCGAAAATAATTCTGTGCGGAAGGAGTGGCTACACTATTGATCTTTAACAGACCTGATTCAGTGAGATCTCCCGAAGTATTGGCAGTGCAACCCGCCAGCAATACTGCGCAAAGAAAGACGCTGGCAATACTCTGCGAAAACGATTTCAAGCTACCAAAAGTAGGATTCATCAGAAACTTCTCCTCATCACACCCCGTCACAGAAAGGTGCAACCCGGGGAACGCTTCTTCCGGGTGCGCTATCGGGAGGGCACCTTAAACTAAACGGGCTTCCAGTTCGACCATCCCGGCCAATATATGCCGTATTCTGCTCCTGCTAGGCACACGATTACCATGGCCATCGTCGTGGAATGCGTTATCCTCCCAGTCCCGGAGAGTCTGCGAACCAGAACCCTGAATCAGCACTGCCCTGAACAGCGCTGCTTGAATCAGGCCTGCACCGCATATGCTCCATGAGTCCAAAAAACTGAGGTTCTAGAAAACTGAGGTCCAATGCATTCACTTTTCAGACTTCCAAAAGTCTCTTGTCAGAACTCTGTCACAAAGATTCTTCAATTGACCCTCCTTCTGCTCTTTATCGGCGGTTGCGGCCAACAAGAATCGACCAAGAATCCACAATCGAGCTCCCCAAACGGGGTAAAAGAGACCCTCGACAAGCCTGTCGCAAAAAAGCCCCAGGTGCGGATTCGTAACAAAAGTGACAAGCAACCCGAGCCAACAGTCGACATGAATCTCCCAGTGGGCACCCCCACTCCGCCCTTCGCCGGAAGTCTCAGCCCCGATGCCAGTGTCAAAAATCGCACAGGAACCTACGGCGGGCGGTTGGTCTACGCGATCCTCGGGGAAGTGGAAACATTCAACCCTGTCGAACCCAAAGGTGCGACTGATCAGGAAATTAGAGCCCTCGCCTTCTCCTCCCTCGTTTCTTACAACAATGGAAAATGGGAAGCCGAGCCTGAGTTGGCGAAGTCATGGGAGATCTCAGACGATCTTCTCACCTGGACCTTCTTCATGAGAGACGGTATCCGTTGGTCAGATGGAGAAGTATGCGACGTCGAGGATGCCCTCTTTTCGTTCCAAGCGATTTTTCATCCAAAGATTGCCACCAGTATCAAAGACGGCTTCAAGCATCCGATCACGGGAACTTTACCGAAGGTTTCCGCAGATAAGGACAGAAACGCCCTCGTGTTCAAACTGGATAGAATTGACTCACAATTCCTGACTCACGTCGGCAATGCCAGCATCATTCCTGAACACAAGTGGAACACCCACCTTCAAGCAGAAGACCCGACCCTCCTCCAACAAATGACCTCCAATGGTGATCCCGCAGATCTCATCGGCTGTGGTCCATTCATTCTCAAACAATACATCCCGGCAGAAAAGATCGTTTACGAACGCAATCCTTACTACTGGAAGGTCGATGCTCGTCAACAGCGCTTGCCCTACCTTGACCAAGTCGTGATCGTCCTTGTAAAGGACGTCAATCTCCATTGGCAGAAGTTTGAAGCTGGCGAATTAGACATCTTCATGGACTTACCAGCGGACCACTTCAAAGAAGCCTTGGCCATGGAGAAGAGTAACGCAGCAGACCTAGTACGATTGGGAGTGAGCCTGAATTCCAATTGGGTATGCTTCAATCTTCATCCGGGAAAAGACGCCGACTCTGGGGAGCCATTCGTTGATCCCGCAAAATCATACTGGTTCAACAATCTCAAGTTTCGCCAGGCGGTCAACCACGCCATCGATCGAGACGGCATCAAGAGAACAGCATTCCAAGGCCGAGCGACTCCCATATGGTCCAGCATTACCCCCGGCAATATCAGTTGGTATCACAATGGTGTTCAGAAATATCCGCATTCACTTGAGAAGGCAGGAGCGCTTCTCGACGAATTGGGTTGGATCGACACAGACGGCGACGGAATCCGTGAAGATGACAAAGGTCGAAAAATTTCATTCTCGTTGAATACCAATGTTGAGAATAACCTTCGGCAACAAGTCGGAAACTTGCTCAGCAAGAACCTGATCAGCGCTGGCCTCGACGTCAATTTCAAACCCATCATTTTCAATGACCTCGTGACCAGTCTTAGAGACAGCCATAAATGGGATATGATTCTGCTCGGCTGGGGATCAGGTGTTCCACCTGACCCTGCCAATGGCAAAAACATCACGCTCTCCAGCGGCCGTCTTCATGCGTGGTATCCACAACAACCGGAACCTGCCACGGAATGGGAAGCACGCGTCGACGAGCTCATGGCCATGATGGACGAAGAACTCGACAACAAAGTGCGCAAGAAGTACTACGACGAAGTGCAAGAATTGATCGGGCAAAATATTCCTATGATCTATCTGATTGCTGCGAACTCATACGCAGCAGTTCAAAAGGATCGGCTCGGAAATCTGTGGCCCAGTCTCTTGCGCCCAATGTTGACGTGGAACATCGAAACTATTTGGAAAAAATCCCCCTGAACTCGGAGATAACCTCTTGCTGACCTTCAGCCTGCGCAGACTTCTCTCGATTCCGCCTTTGGTTTTGGTGGTCTCACTTCTCACGTTCTTGCTACTCAAGCAAGCACCTGGAGATTTCTACAGCCAGATGGAAGCGGACCCAGCACGGTCCACCACTGAGGTCCTGAGGCAAAAGGAAAATGCGGGTCTCCTGATTCGACTCAACCGTTCAGAACTCGTCGCCCTAGGCACCTTTTCAGATCAAGGCCATGAGTGGAAGTTCGAAGATACCGGTGAAGTCAGACCGCAAATTTTAAAAGACGGCACCGTCGTGAACGCGAAGGAAGCGAGTCGTTCCCTTCTAAAGTTCAACGTCAATTCAGAGAACTACCGATGCGACGATGAAGCGGTGGTCTATCGTAAAGTCGGTGCGATCGAAGGGTTCTTTTCATGGCTCGTGAATGCCATGACACTCGATTTCGGGATTTCCTATAAGTTTAATCGCCCTGTCTTCGGAATCATTGCGGAGCGACTTCTAAATACCCTGACACTCTCTCTCGCAGCTCTTCTTATTGCCTACGGGTTGGGGATTCCACTCGGAGTCTTCGCTGCCGTTAAACCGAACTCTCGACTCGACCACTCCGCAGGTATCATCGCATTTTTGGGATTGTCGATTCCGACAGTCTTCTTTGCGCTCTTGGCGATGCTCTTTGCCTCCTATACGGGGCTTTTCCCCATCGGAGACATGCGATCCCTCGATTACGACACCTTTGGATTTTGGGGAAAAATCAGTGACCGGGCTCACCATCTCATTCTTCCCGCATTAGTACTCGGCACCTCTTCCATGGCAGGATATATGCGGCAGGCACGTGGCAACATGATCGAAGCACTGAGTCAGGATTATGTCAGAACGGCGAGAGCCAAAGGTGTTTCAAACAATGGCGTACTTTTCAAACATGCCTTCAGAAACGCCGTCAATCCACTTGTCACTCTGTTTGGATACTCATTGGCCAGCCTACTCAGCGGTTCGCTTCTTGTTGAGATTGTGATGAATTGGCCTGGACTGGGTCGCCTCATTTTCGAAGCCATCAGTGCTAAAGACGAACCCTTAGTACTCGCTAGCGTATTGATCTCTACCTTGTTGCTGGTCTTCGGAAATTTGATCGCGGATCTCTTGCTGGCGGTGGTTGACCCAAGGGTAAGGTTGTCCTAATGAATGACTCCAGCCACAATACAGACAGCCAACACTCAGATATGCCTCCACCACGGGGACCTTGGGAAATACTCTGGCTCCGTTTGCGTAAGAACAAATTAGCGATGATAGGATTGTTTATCCTCGTCTCGCTTTACCTCATGTGCAGCTTTGGTGGCTTCATCGCTCCTTACGGTATGAACGAAACCAACAAATACACCGTCAAGTACGGTCCGATGCTTCTCGGAGGTTACTCCGTCGTCAAGACGGGAGAACTGATCGGTGAAGACGAGAATTTCGAAGACGTGATTCTCTCCAGTTATGAAAAACGTTGGGACTGGTTCACCGGCGGGGTTCATTTTCATGATTCGTCAGGTTCCTTCACGCTTCGCCCCCACGTCCATCCACTCAGAGAGTACGAATCCTGGGATGAATATGGAGAGATGGAGTACCTCCTCGCCGAAGATAGAAATATCTCGATCCCGATCCGTTTCTTTATCGGATCTGATGAAAGACATGAAGTATTCAGCCTTTGTGGTTTCTTCAAAATTCACGGGAATTTCCAACTGATGGGTCTCAAGATCGAAGATTGTCCCAAAGTCGACAATATTCACTACGGCCTCTTTATGATGGGTACAGATATTCTCGGACGAGATCTATGGACCCGTATTCTTTACGGCGGGCAGGTCTCCCTGTCTGTGGGACTCATCGGCATATTTATCAGTATCACCATCGGTCTCTTCATCGGCGGACTCGCCGGTTACTTTGGCGGGATCTGGGATTTCCTTCTGATGAGACTGGTCGAATTGCTTCTCGCCATTCCAGGTCTTTACTTAATCCTGACACTTCGATATGCGCTTCCTAACGATCTCAGTTCTCGACAGACATACATCATGATCGTGGCCATTCTGGCTATCGTGGGTTGGGCCAGCACTGGAAGAATGATCAGAGGTATGGTTCTCAGTCTCAGAGAAAGTGAGTATGCCTTAGCAGCACGCTCTCTTGGAGGGTCGTCACTGCGTGTCATCATAAGACACTTACTGCCGAATACAGCCTCCATCGTGATCGTCACCGCCACCCTATATGTTCCGTATTACATTCTGGGAGAGGTGGCTTTGTCTTACCTCGGATTCGGGATCACAGAGCCGGATTCTTCATGGGGATTGCTACTCAAGGATTGCCAAGTCACTGAAGTGATGAAATACAACCCATGGTTGATCACTCCAGGCTTCTTCATTTTCTTGGCAGTACTCGCATACAATTTCCTAGGGGATGGTTTGCGAGATGCCGCCGACCCGAGAGCATTCCTAGGTACGTCAAAAACCGACGAGAAGTAAAGCGCTCAGCTTGGAGCCTATCGGCTGCGAGAAATCCCATCGAGGGCGTCAGGGTTTGCGATACTGCTGAGATCTCCCACGTTCGTATCGCCCAAGTGACGAGCGCGAATCAATCGACGTACGATCTTTGCACTTCTTGTTTTTGGTAGATCGTCGACATAGAAGATGGATTTGGGTCTGTCGACTTTTCCGAGTGCCGAAGTGACTTGATCCTTCAAATCTTCCCGCAGAGCGTCACTCTCAATAGCCGCTTCATGCAAAACGACAAAGCAAATCAGTTCTGTGCCCTTCAAATCGTCTGGCACACCGATAGCGGCGGCTTCACTCACACTCGCATGCTCCATCAATGCCGACTCGACTTCACCCGGGCCGACTCTGCGACCTGCAATATTAAGCGTGTCATCAGCACGACCAGAGAGATACCACTGCCCATCAGCATCGACTCGCGCCCAGTCACCATGATTCCAGATTCCTGGAAAACGTGACCAATAGGTTTCGATGTATTTCGTATCGGCTTTCCACAATGAACGAGTCATCGATGGCGCCGGGCTTTTACAAACGAGATACCCTACTTCTTCTTGGATAGATTCGCCCTCATCGTTGAAGACGTCGATATCCATTCCTAAACCTGGAGACTGAAGAGACGTTTCCTTGATGGGGAGAACAGGTAAAGGTGCGAGAAAACATCCCACGATGTCCGTGCCTCCGGAGATATTGATCACCGGCAGCTGGGAATTGCCGATGTTTTCATAAAACCAACGATAACTATCGGGATCCCAAGGCTCACCCGTGGATCCCAGAATTCTTAACGAGGACAGATCGATCCCTTCGAGTACATCGGCCCCTGAACGCATCAGTAATCGAATCGCAGTGGGACTGATTCCGAGGTGTGTCACACGATGCTGCTCCACCATTTTCCATAGTCGATCGGGAGCGGGGTAATCAGGGGCCCCCTCACAGACAAGAAAAGCGGTTCTGTTGAGCCAACAACCGATGATCTCCCAAGGTCCCATCATCCAGCCGATATCCGTGAACCACCAAAAAAGATCATCTGGCTTTCCAACGTCAAAATTAAACCGTAGTTCCTTGCCCATTTGCGCCATACAGCCGGCATGGGTATGGATTGTTCCTTTTGGTTTACCAGTGGTTCCACTGGTATAGATCATCAAGGCGGGATCCATAGCCCGCATCATTTCGGTGCTCGTATCAGCAAACTCCTGTTGAAGAGAATCATCCCACCAGAGATCTCGATCGGGCGTCATGGAACAACTTCCGTCACCTCTCTTCAGGACAATCACGGATTCAACACACTCTAAGTTTTCTAAAGCAGCGTCAGCATGAGATTTCAGGTCGAAAGACTTTCCTCTACGAAAACCTACATCTGCCGTAAACAAGAGTTTCGCGGAAGCGTCTTCGAGTCTTTCTCGAACAGAAGGGGCCGCGTATCCACTAAATATAGGGACAAACACGGCACCGACCTTCATAGTCGCCAGCATGGCAAATGCCACCTCTGCGACCATCGGCATCAGGCAACCAATACGATCACCTGGGCGAATCCCTCTCGAACGAAGCAAACCCGCGAGTTGATCGACATGGTCCGCCACTTCTGAAAAGGTCCAACGACGAACGGTGCCGTCCTCCGACTCTCCGACCAAAGCTAAATCGTCAGGGTTTTCGGAGGCTGGAAGGTCCACGCAATTCAAAGCGATACTGGTGCGACCGCCCACAAACCAGTCGGCCCATTCAGGTCCCTTGGAAAGATCTAATGTTTGTTCGTAACCTTGAGTCCATACCACGCCAAGATCCAACATGAGTGCGTCCCAAAAGTCAGCACTCGATTCTTGACTCCAACGAATAAAATTATTGACCGCAACAGTAGGGTTTTCAGCATCCACCTCATGACCGAGATCACGCATCCAACGGACGATATTACTCGTATCGACGATTTCGGTGGTCGGTATCCAAGGCTTCACCATCAGAGAACACTCCTGCCAGCCATCGATTGACAACTTTCCTGATATAAAGACAGCAATTTACGGGTCATTGGACCGGGCGCATCGCTCCATGATTGGTGATCGAGCTTCGAAACGTAAGCGAGACCTTGGATCGAAGAACTGAAAAATATTTCGTCCGCTAAGAAAAGTTCCTTCACCGAAAACAGCCCTTCATGAACCTGAAACCCTTGCTTCCTACATTGCTCGATGACCCATTGACGCGTGATCCCCGGAAGTACGTATTCCCGAGAACATGTATATACATTTTGATCGCGACACCAGAAAATATTCGCGGACGCGGATTCGGCAACGTCACCATTCATCGTTAACATCACAGCGGCATCGAAGCCTGCTTTTCGAGCTTCCCGCTGAGCGATCAGATTATTCAGGTAGTTTCCATGCTTCACAGAAGGATCGAGGCACTCAGGGGGGATCTTTTTCACGTTGACCACTTTGGCGGAGATGCCGCTCGGATCATCGTCCACTTCGAGAGGCGTTGCCGTGATGAACACGTGCCCATCCGTAGACTTAAAATCGAGCCCATTCATTGAGATCGCATCACGTAACACGGTAACTCTGATTCTCCAAAGAATGTTCTTTTCCATTTCGACGGACAATTCCTGGATTCCTCTCAGCACTCTCTGAGAGCAATCCTTCACCTCGATCTCTAGAGTCTCTAAAGAAGACTCGAGGCGGGAAAGATGGGCTTCCATGAACAATGGAACACCATTTTCCATCCGTATCGTTTCGAAAACCGATTCACCATAGAGCAATGCAGGAGTCATCCACGAAATGCGTGCATCTGTTAAAATAGACTTCACGCCGTCATGCCAAAACCATGAACGAGGATTCTCTTGATCAGTGACCATTCCGTTACCCTTCAAGATCCTCTAGAAGTCCACCCGTACTACCGGCAAGGACCTGCTCGACGGCCTCTTCTGCCATCACAGGAAAAAGTAACTCGCTGTGCTCGCCACAAGAGCCTGGCATGACAATTCGTCCTCCGGCACTCGCGTAGAGAGTGCTAGATTCTTCTGAGAATGAAACTCGATGCCGCGCTCTTGCTCGCTTAACAGCGGCGTCCTCCAAAGGTGGAAGCCAAGAGCACCATTTCTTGCGAAATTCAGAGAGATTCTCCCAACAGACAGTGGGATCCGGGAGAGGACCGGGTTGATCCGCATCCTCTAAATCTGCCTGGAGTATGATCTCTACTTCATCTTTCGATGATCGAAACAAGACCGCTTTTTCTTTAGGCCAATGAATCAACGGTGGCACCTCGCCATCCCAAGCCAGAGTGAATTCGGAAACTGTTTCAAGCCTATGGCCATGGCGCACACCAAAGCCTTCAAGAAGTTTGGTCGAATGTGCCCCGACACAGAGAAAGACATGGGAAGCAAAACCTTGCCGCCTCGAAGTGGAAAAATGAACTCCATCTGAAGCCTCTTCGAGAGAGTGCAATGCGGCCCCTCCATGGAAACGGCCTCCACCTTTTCTCATGCGCCACATCAGAGCACTGCTCACCTCCATGGCATCCACAGTGGCTCCATGCCCCAGAAATGTGGCCCATGAATCGGTGTCACTCAATCCGGACCAGCGATGCTTCATTTTTTCGGAATCTAAAATTTCGCCATCCGTCGTGCACTGTTCCCCCATGATCAACACTCCGCTTCTGCGAAGCCCGGGGTCGATCTCAAGCCAGCTGTCCCAGCCCTCATAGAGCTCTTGACCTCGACGACTCCACCGAGACCAACGATCACCTTCAGCGGGAATGAGGGGAGCTCTAGGGGCTCCTAAGCGAGATTGTGGGGTTTCATGGCTATCGATCAGAAGCACAGAGCCCGCTTCTCTGCGGAGCAAATGATCCACGACAGCAAGACCGGTAGAACCGGCCCCAACAACAAGATGATCACACTCCAGCGGCCCCATGAAAAACCCCAAATTCAAAACCGTTTCCTTGGTAACTCCAGCAGGCTATCACCTCCCATCGGTCACCTCCACCAACCCCGACCTTGACCCTCGTGTCAGAATTGCGAAAATAAGATCCTGAAAGGGGACATCATGAAGAGACACCCCGTCAATGAGCATCTACTGCAGTCCTTACGCTGGGCATTGCCGTTGTTGATCCTCGTCACAATATGTGGTCAAGGTTGCCAAACGTCCTCTCTCATCGTGAGCGATGGAGGAGGAACCTGGCCGGGGCTGCTGAATCAGGATGCCGCCATACGAACGCAAACAATTCACCTGATTCAACAAACAGGGAATCGTGAATACGTTCCACTCCTGTTTCCCGTACTGACCGACGAAGATCGCTGGGTTCGGTACAATGCTCGGGCTGTGATTTTGATCCTTTCCGGTTCACACGCTGAAACCGCTCCCCCTTTCGAATACCTCGGATCACGGAAAGAACGAATAGAGTCCCAATTGCAACATGTTGATTGGTGGCAATCGCTCTTTCCCGGATCCACCTCCTAAAGCACACCGGATCTCAGCTTTCGAAAAAGATATGAAGAAGCTCCTGAATTGTGTCGATACATCAGGATGGCAAAGTTGAACTCGTTTCTCTTTGCCGGATCGATCATGGATCAATAGGGAGAGTCAAAATGCCGAAGAATCAACAATCTTTCCACAAAAGATGGGGACTTCTCTTTTTCTTATTGATCACGTTGACCCTCGTGTCGCAGTTGCCACTTCCTGATCTTGCGAATGCTTCTGAGGAACAGATCAGCTTCTCCCTAGAAGACGTCGGTCTCATCGAAACTGGGACCCTAGTGACCTTCCGGGGACACCCCATCGGAAAAGTTCATAGCATTGAGTTTATTGAAAAACTTGAAGCTGAAAATTCTGACGCCTCTCTACCTCTATTCGTCGCCCATGCCAATATCTCACGGAATGCTAAACACCGGATTACAGCGGGATCAAAGGTGCAGTTGCGCCAATTGGAGAATCGAGGCAACACCATCGACATCACCCCCGGTCATACCGAATCGATACTAGAGACTGATATATTGGTGGTGGATCTCGGAAAAAAATATCATGACGAACAGCAATCCTCGATCGCCCTCAGTGCGCTACGAAGAGCGGCAGAGTCCGTGGGTAGACTGGGTGATTTCGTGAATAGATCAGGCGGGTTGTACGAGATGACCAGCACTCTTGTCACGGCAGGAGAAAGTCTCAACTCAGCCTCTCAAGAACTCCGGCAACTTGTGAGAGAAGGTCGCATTCCCATTCTTCAGTCGATCCAGAATGCTGAAGAACTACTTCAAGAGCTGCGAACCCACGCTCAAATCCTTCCTGATACTGCAGAATCCATTTCCATAGTTGGCCGAAAAACCGATCGCATCCTCGATGATCTCCATGAAATTCTACAAGAGAACAGGGCTCCGATTCGCCACACCGTGGAAAACTTGAATGACACCAGTCACGATCTACATGGCTTGGTCACTGAAATCAGAAGCCGTCCTTGGAGAATCCTGAACAGTCCTGGAGATCGTGAAGGCGCGTTCATCGCTCTGCACGAATGTGCGAATCGCTACGCTGAAGGAGCAGTCGAAGTGCGAAGAACGACTGAGATAGTTCGCGACCTCTTAGAATTCAGGGGCAAAGGCCAGAAAGCATCCAGTGATCTGGAAGAAGCTCTCAGAGGATTGGTCAACGGATTGTCGAGACAGGCGCAGTTAGAGCAACAACTCCTAGAGCGAACACGAGACCTTGCGGCAGAGTGAACGAAACACTACCCATGAGAAGGACTGTGATTCGAAAGCCCCCTACGAGTGGCTACTTTCCGCCTGATTTCGTTTTCACAGACTTTTTACGAGCAGACGTTTTTTTTGCGGCCTTAAAACTCTCTGACAAAGCTTTTCCCGTGTAACTCTTTCGGCATTTGGCGACTTCTTCCGGTGTCCCCTCAGCAACAATACCTCCCCCGGCACCTCCACCATCTGGGCCCAGATCGATGACATGGTCAGCACTCGCAACAAGGTCCATATCGTGCTCAATGACCACCACGGTATCGCCTCTGTCCACGAGTCTATGTAACATTTTCACCAACAGTTTTACGTCACCGAAATGAAGTCCCGTCGTAGGCTCGTCTAAAATGTATATTTTCCGTCCTCGCGATCGACGCCCCAATTCAGATGCCAACTTCACTCTCTGGGCTTCCCCACCTGAAAGTGTCGTCGCTGACTGTCCCAAACTTAAATACCCCAGACCCACATCTTCAAGAGCGGTCAACATCGATGAAATCGCTGGAATGCCGTCGAAAACCTGGCGCGCCTGCCGAACGTCCATCTCGAGGACATCTGCAATGCTGTGCCCTTTCCAGCGGGCTTCCAAAGTTTCGGACTCATATCGCTTCCCGTGGCAATCGTCGCACTTGACCCAAACGTCGCTCAGGAAATGCATTTCAATCAATACACCTCCTTTACCTTCACAGGTTTCACAACGACCCCCGGCAACATTGAATGAGAAACGGCCAGGTCCCCAACCCCTTAAGCGAGCCAAGGCTGTTTTGGCATACAATCCGCGCATTGGAGTCATCAGCCCTGTGTAAGTGGCGGCATTCGAAGAAGGAGTTCTACCCAAAGGTTGTTGGTCAATGACTCCTAATCCATCGAAGCCTTCGACTCCTTCGAGACGCTCATGTTCCGCACTCGCAGGTCTCGCACCGGCCAACTGAGTGGCCAATTCGCGAGCAAGGATATCCATGACCAGAGAAGATTTCCCAGATCCGGAAACGCCTGTGACACAGGTCAAAACTCCCTTTGGAAACGACACCGTTAAATTTTTAAGATTATTTGCTCTTGCTCCAACAACGGTCAATTCGCCATTTTCGGGAGAGCGTCTTTCAGAGATCTCGTAGACCCGTTCACGACCCGCTAAAAAGTCACCCGTCCGTGATTGGGTATTATTCCTCAACGATTCGGGTGTTCCTTCTGCAACGACTTCCCCTCCTTCGACTCCCGCTCCAGGACCCATATCCACGATGTGATCCGCACGATTCATCGTTCTTTCGTCATGCTCAACGACCACTAATGTGTTGCCTTGATCTTTAAGGGAGACCAACGAATCCAACAAGCGATCGACATCTCTGGGGTGCAGACCTATCGTCGGTTCGTCCAGAACATAAAGGACACCGACCAATTGATTACCAATTTGAGTCGCCAATCGTATTCTTTGGGATTCTCCGCCTGAAAGTGATTCGGTCGCTCTGTCCAACCCTAGATATCCCAATCCGACTTGTTCTAAGAATCCTAGACGACTCGCCACTTCCGTATGAATCTGCTGAGCCACCTCTTTACGATAGCCGCTCAACGTCAAACTATTAAAAAACTCAAGAGCGGAGGAAACCGTCAACTGGCACAGGTCAGAGATATTCTTACCTTCAATCCTGACCGCCAATAATTCGGGTTTCAATCGCCCCCCGGAGCAGCCGGGACATGGACGAATCGCCAAATGATCTTCGATGGCTCGTCTCCAACGAGGAGAACCGGCCCTCTGGTGCCAGGCGGAGACTCTTTGAATCAGACCCTCCCAGGTCGATCCCGTCACTTGACGCAAACGACCGCTGCCTCGACGAGTTCTGTATCGAACCGGATAAGATTGATCACCGGTTCCGTGAAGAATCAGATTCCAACCATCCTCACCCAACTCCTGCACAGGAGATTTGGGGTCAAAGCCATGAGCTTCCAGTGCTGCATCGATAACTTTTCTGACACGAGAGCTGCGTCGACCGATCCAGGAACCGAGACGATGTTCCATCGCTCCACTAAAGAGAGGCTGACTCTCATCCGTAATCAGTAATCGAGGATCGACCTGTTTCAGAACACCTAATCCAGAACAACCTGAACAAGCCCCTGAATGATGATTGAACGAAAATAATCGAGGAGACAATTCTTCCGTCAACATCATGTGACCCGAAGGACATGAAAGATGACGCGTATATCTTGCCACCTCTTGCCCACTCGCATCGGCAACAATGAGGCGATCCAATCCCCTCCGATAACATTCCTCGACACTTTCAGCGACACGAGCGCGCCCTGACTTCCCAGGCTTCAATCGATCAACGACCACGTCGACCTGGTCAGCATTTTCAATCATCTCCGAATCGTTGATCTCGTCAAAACGAAGAACTTCCGATCCATTCAACCTCAAACGAGCAAAGCCTTCCCTCTGCAAAGATCCTAGATCTGGAAAGGGAGCATTGAGAGGAGCCAAAAGTAGAGTAGGTTCCTCACCTCGTTCCTCAAGGATGCGACGACTGGCGACGGCAGGAGTTGCCGATTCCAAAGGAACGTCACAGGTGGTGCAAGACGCCTCACCTGCCCGAGCAAACAGGATCCGTAAATAATCGTAAATCTCAGTAGAGGTTGCGACAGTGGACCGAGGATTACTGCCACGATTCCTCTGATCGATAGCCACCGCCGGTGCAATCCCCTCGACTCGATCGACAAGAGCACGATCCATACGGCCTAAAAATCTTCTGGCGTATGTCGACAAGCTTTCTAAATACCGTCTCTGTCCCTCGGAGAACAAAATATCGAAGGCCAAAGTGCTCTTACCTGAACCACTCGGACCTGTAATCACAGTCATTTCTCCTGCTGGGATTTCAACTCTGACATCTTTAAGATTATTTTGACGAGCACCTTCAATGATAAATCGATCGGTGGGTTCCCCTTTTCCGGATCCCCTCTTTTTCCCTTTCTGGGTCACCTTTTTATGGACACCCGTCATCTCCGGTTTCAAAGCTTGAGCTGTCAGACCTTTAGTTTTTATGATTTCCTCGGGGGTGCCACAAGCCACGATACGCCCACCCCCAGCTCCTCCCTCAGGACCCAGATCGATCACGTGATCCGCTTGCTTGATCACGTCCATACAATGTTCGATCACGATGACGGAGTTGCCTCTTTCGACGAGGGCCTGAAGACAGTTGAGGAGATTCTGAACATCCGCAAAGTGCAATCCAGTTGTCGGCTCGTCGAGGATGTATAGAGTCTTCCCAGTGCTTCTTTTTCTCAATTCTGTGGCCAATTTGACCCGTTGGGCTTCACCCCCAGAAAGTGTGGTACTGGGCTGCCCCAAAGAGACGTACCCCAATCCCACTTTCTGCAAAGTGTCCAATGTCGAAAACACCTGTGGGACATCTTCAAAAAGACGAGCAGCATCGTCGATCGAAAGAGCGAGAACCTCGGAGACGTCATGGCCGCGCCATCTCACCGTCCGAGTCTCTTCATTAAATCGTGTCCCCTGACACTCGTCGCAGACCACCTGAATGTCTGCCATGAACTGCATCCCTATTGTTGTGACACCGGCACCTTCACACGCTTCACAGCGACCCCCTTTGACGTTGAACGAAAAGCGACCCTTTTTCCATCCACGCGCTCTGGCTTCTGGGGTTTTGGCGAAGAGATCCCGGATATCATCAAAGACCTTTGTGTAAGTTCCTGAATTGGATCGTGGAGTTCTACCGATCGGGCTCTGATCGATACGAATCATTTTGTCGATTTCATCCAAGCCCTCGACGTCGTCATGATCCCCAGGTGGCTCGGTTAACAACTCCAAATGATCAGCAACAGCGGGCTGCAAAATTCCTTGAACAAGAGTACTTTTACCTGAACCGCTCACACCCGAAATGACAACAAGGCACCCTAAAGGGATTTCAACATCGATATTGTTGAGATTGTGCATCCTTGCACCGCGCACCACCAAATGCCCCTGTGCTTTTCTTCGCTGTTGAGGGATCGCGATTTCAGATCTACCACTGAGATAATCCCCCGTGACAGATCGAGGACTCTTGCGTAACTGACTGACGGTGCCTTCGCCCGTGAGCTCCCCGCCATGAATCCCCGCACCGGGACCAATATCGATGACGTGATCGGCACTCTCGATCGTTTCCCGGTCATGTTCTACGACCAGTAGCGAATTGCCTTTGTCCCGGAGCCCTCTGAGCATCTCCAACATGGTGGCATTGTCAGAGGCGTGTAGCCCAATAGAAGGTTCATCCAACACATAGAGCACGCCTCGAAGTCCACTCCCCAATTGGCTCGCCAATCGTATCCTTTGTGCTTCACCTCCGGAAAGTGTGTCAGCAGATCGCCCGATGGCTAAATATCCCAAACCCACTTTATCGAGGAATTCTAATCGAGCCCCAATCTCGGGGAATATGGATTGGCCGATCAAAGCCTCTCGATCATCGAGGATCAGAGTCGCGAAAAACTGAGTGGCTTGCTCAACGGTCATGTCGCAAATCTCTTGAATGCCACGATTCTTAAAGAGCACTGATCTCGCTGCTGGCTGGAGTCGACTTCCATGACAACTTCGACATGGAGAGTACGGCATCCATCGTTCCAGTTCCCGCCCCCCATGCAAGTCGTAGGCGACTTCGGATAACTGAATTAATCCGGGCCAGTCCGATTTATGACCGATCGAGGCTGCACCTTCCAACAGAAACTGACGTGCTCGTTGAGTCAATTTTTTCCACGGCCGGGAGCCATCAATACGAATCTCGGCCATAGCATCGGTGAGTATCTTCCACGGAATACCCAGACCTCGGATCACCTTTCCTTGCTTACGCAATTGCAAGGCGCCATCGTCGATGGACAAGTCAGGATCTTTAACCATGCTTTCTTCAGAAGGCGATCGACGTCGGCCGAGACCATCGCAACGATCACAAGCTCCCAGAGGGCTATTGAAAGAAAACAATCGGGGTTCGAGTTCGGGAATAGTGACGGAGCAAGAAGTGCAGCCTAATCGGCTAGAAAAGAGAGTCGCTTCGTCACCGATGACAAGGTTCACAAGTCCATTGCCCAGAGAGAGGGCTTTCTCAACAGCCTCCGCAAAGCGTCCTCTTTTGCCATCGACCAACTTCACACGGTCTAGGACAATTTCGATGGTGTGACGCTCATATCTGGCCAATACGATTTCTTCAGACAGCCTAAGGATTTCTCCGTCGATACGCACTCTCTGAAATCCCTGCTCGCGTAAGTCTTCCAGTTCTTTTCGGTATTCTCCTTTACGCTCCAGAACAATGGGAGCGCAAATCGTCACGTCTTTCGCCGAATGATGATGCCAGGCATGAAGGACGATTTGCTCCCGGCTTCGACCTTCGATCAACTCTCCACACTCCGGACAATGAGGAGTACCTAATCGCGCGTAGAGCAACCTCAGTAAATCCAATATCTCAGTAATAGTGCCCACTGTTGAGCGTGGATTTCTTGAAATAGTTTTTTGATCGATGGCGATGGTGGGACTGAGACCTTCCACAGTCTCCACTTGCGGCCGATCCATGCGTCCTAGGTATTGCCGAGCATAAGGGCTGAGACTCTCAACAAATCGACGCTGCCCCTCTCGACAAATGATGTCATGAGCCAAGGTCGATTTACCGGATCCACTGACGCCAGTCACGACGACCAATCGCTCACGCGGGATTTCTACATCGATATTTCTGAGATTATTTTCTTTTGCCCCACGAACGATAAGAGGGCGTCCTTTATTTTTATTGTTCACGATGAACCTGAATTCTTTTTCAAAGCGGTCGTCACAGGGGCCACACGTTTCAATAATTCTTCATGAAGACTAGGAGCAGAAGCGATAATACTCTTGCCGAAAAGCCAATCGTCTCCACCTTCTCCATCGGTGACCACTCCTCCGGCCTCTCTCACTAAAAGTGCGCCCGCTGCAACATCGTGAGGAGCCAGTTCAAATTCCCAAAACCCAGCGAAGATCCCCGAAGCTGTGAATGCAAGATCAAGACATGCACTTCCCCCTCGTCGAATCTCTCTGGCTTTCAGCAACAAGTCTTCAAAGAGATCAACGGCCCCATGATCAACTTCTCTTCGGCGATAACTAAATCCAGTCGCTAACAACGAAGAGGCCAGATCAACAGGTGTAGCCATATGAAGAGGTCGAGGAGCTGCAACGTCATTTGAAGACGATGAGACTCGGCGCACCCAAGCACCCCCTCCCCGAGTGGCCCACCAGGTTTCCCGGAGCACTGGGGCGTGAATGACAGCCGCTATTGGACCTTCAGAATCCACCAGACCTGCTGAAACAGCAAAGAGAGGATGACCATGAGCAAAGTTCGTAGTGCCGTCTAGAGGATCCAAGATCCAACGTCTCGATCCTGTTGCTCGAACTTCTCCCGATTCTTCGCTGTAGATCGCATCCTCAGGGAACAAGGTCTGTATACCGGAGATCAGGGTCTCTTCTGAATTTCTGTCAGCAGAAGTCACCAGATCCCGAAAGCCCTTCATCTCAATCGACAATTTCCCCATGCGGAGTTGTTCACGATCGGACAACAGACCTTCCCCAGAGAGCTCCACCAGATTCAGCAACTTTAGGAATTCGTCACCGGAAAAGAGACCGTCTTGAAAGGGTCTCTTTTCAGGCAAAGGACCCCCCGGTCGCACGTCCCAAATGCTGAGAAATGGCAGCATCCAGCATTCGGCGAACCAATTCAGGTCCTTCGAAGCCGCTCTCTTTTGCAGAGAGAGGAACCAAACTTCTATGAGTCATTCCCGGACAGGTATTCGTCTCGAGGAAGAAATATTCGTCACCACAAATCATCAAGTCGGTACGACTGAGCGTTCCTAAATCGAGTTCTAAGTGTATTTGACGAACCGCCCTGGAAAGATCAAGGCTGACTTCAGTATCAACACTGGATGGACAAATGATTTGGAGGTCGCAGAGTTGGCGACTCTCTGGATCGACATACTTGCCGCTATCCTTGACTTTGCGATCAAAAGGAACTCCTTCTGGAAGACAAATCTCAACCGATTGTAAAGTCTGGGGTAGCGCTCCTTGTCGAGAACCTAAACAGGGGATCGACAATTCTTTTCCATACAAAAACTGCTCGACGAGAATCATCGGACAAGTCTCAAGAAGCCCGCCGATCGTATCGACGACTTCAGATTTGCCAGAAACGACTGAGACTCCATCAGACGATCCTCCAAAAGGATCCTTAACGATGCACGGGAGTCCTATTTCTTCGACGATCCCACGCATCACTTCGTCGGACTTCAGCCTCCATACTTCACGGTGAACAACAGCCGCTTTAGGAACATTGATGCCTAAGCCTTTGAGTCGTTGCCTAAAAGTAACCTTGCAGGCCGATATCGCAGAACCACTGACACCGGCTCCTGTATGAGCGATACGGAACATTTGAAACAAGGCCGCAACCGTGCCGTCTTCACCGGCACCTCCATGAAGGCAATTGAAGGCCACTTCGACTCCTTCATTGACAAACTCCTGGAGTAATTCTGCGGGATGCTGAGCTTCGCGGACTTCTTCAAGATCCAGAGACTCACACTTCACCCAACCATCGTGGTCCCAACGAACCGGGCGTACAATAAATCCAGCATCGGAAATCCATCGCTGTACTTGCTGAGCACTCTTGATGGAAACATCTCTCTCGCTCCAAGTTCCACCAAAAATCAGCAGCACATTCTTTTTCGAGTTCACCAAATTAACGATTCCTCTCGGTCAAATATTCACAGATGGATTCAAACTCAGCTTTGATCACGGGAGACAACTCATCGATGTCACTGAATATCCCAAGGCCCTGAGCAGACCGACTTCTGGCTTCCGCCTTCGCAAACTCGATGGAGCCACACTTGTCGAAAATTTCTATGCATTCTTGGATGTCTGTTGTCGATGTTTCTTCTCTTGATCGATCCATGATCGACACCAACCTGGACTTGTCAGCATCGGTCATGGCGGAAGATTGAAGAGAGTGGGCGAAAAGAATGGAAGGTTTGCCTTCCCGAATATCGTTCCCCATTTCACCCCCTCTTCCTTTGCCTTTGGTCAAATCTAAAAGATCGTCCTGAATTTGAAAAGCCGGCCCTAACTGATCTCCGACATTCCAGAGAGTATCGACGACGCCATCGTCCAAACCCTTGACGATGGCCACACACACCATACCCAGAGCGAGATATCGACCTGTTTTAGATCGCACCAATTCTTCATACCTTTGTAATGAGAATGAGGGGTCGGCACGTCCAGAAAGATCAAATTGCTGACCTACGACAGTTCTTCGATGCACATCGCTGACAGCGTCCAAGATTCGAATTCTGGAAGAAGGATCCAAGGAGATCGAAGAGATTTCCCGATAAACCGCTGAAAGAAGCCAATCAGCAGCATTCAAAGCCGTAGGAATTCCATGGCTTTTCCACAGCGTTGGCCGATCTCGGCGCCAGATATCTCCGTCTTGAATATCGTCATGGATCAGAAATGCGCTGTGCAGCCACTCCGTCAGGCATGCCACCGGCAGCAAACGTTCCATTTCCACACCTAGACAGGAGCCAAACCACAGAGAAAGAAGAGGCCGAACCCTTTTTCCACCTGAATTCGCCTCAATAAGTGCCAATTTGAGCGATTCCGGCTCAATTGTCCCCAAACGACCCTGAACCCTCTCATCGAGAACTTGGGACCATTTTCCGAGGACAGCGGGCATTTCGGTATGCTGACTGACCATACAACTCCAACTTAACCTGCTTATTGAGAAGGACTTAGGAACAAATGTACTGACTACATTTACAAGCGGCGATTCCAAGGCTGCTTGCTCGTCGGGGGGCGAGACTAGGAAGCCTTGAGCACCCTGTCAAGGTCAGAGACCTCTAGAAACCTCTATAACGTCATACTTTACTCCCATTCGGGGCCGTATAGAATGAGGGATAAAGAAATGGAGTCAGATCAAGCCATCACTGGTTATTGATTCGATCAAGAGTTTGGGTCAGTCGTTGCTTGAGTGAGTGTCGTCGAGTCTTCTGCATCATGGGTCTGCATCATGGGTCTGCATCATGGTTCTAGGAGTTCAGTCTGAGATGTCTGTGTATTGTCATCAATAAACAGACTCGCGACAGTCAACTCACGCGACAGTCAACTCACGCGACAGTTAACTCACGCGACAGTTAACTCACGCGACAGTTAACTCATTCGACAGTCATCTCTTTTTTCAGTGATCTCTTGCGAGAGGGATCTCTCGAGATGGATCGCTGAGGATTCTTCGAGTCGAGAGGCTCGATCTCTATAAGCACGAGTGAACTCCATCGCGTTTGAAATCGATTTGAATCTTTGACGTCAGCCGCTGACCCATGACAAGTCATCATGTCCCCATTTATCAACATGGGGCCGCTAGAAGGATTTTTTCTTGAGTAAGGGAACAGAGAGCACTGCACCATTATCTGTCCATGACCCGAAATCGGGTCGTGCGGGAGATCATCGGGAATACAGTACCGCTGTCTGGGTATCATCCGCCTCTACACAAGAAAATAGCTCTGACAGACTTCGATCTGTCATGCTCTTTATGGGCTTCTTACTCCTCCTTCTCTTTCCAACTTCGAGTCCGGCGCAAATAAAATCCTTCGCAGCAGATTCCTACGGCATCACACTCGGCGATGCCGTCGTCCTCCCAGGAACCGATGAAACTCTCGTTCCAGTTCTGATTACGAGTGAAGTTGAAATCGATTCTTGGCAGATGGGACTGGAGTACGACGAGCTCTTGCTCAATCTGGTTTCTGTGGACTTAACAGGGACAGCCAGCGAATCTCTCACTCCACTCGTGATCACGTCGACCAACTCCACCGGCGCCATTCAAGGCCTCCAAGTGATCTACACTGGATCGGCTCCATTCCCCGCAGGAAACAACGTTCTCGCGGCTTACCTGCGGTTTTCGCCCAACCCGGGAGTGCCCTTTTTCCCGGGTTCCAGCGTCACCATTCCTATTACTATCGTGGATCTCGAAACTCTTCCCATCTCGATGACGGATACGCTCGGAAACATCATCATTCCGATTTCACAGTCAGGATCGATCACAGTTCATGAGTACCCCCTCTACCTGCTGGAAGATGTCTCTTCAGACCTGATCACTGAAGTGATCTCGATACCGATGCGTGCCTGGAGTGAGAAATCCAGCTCGACCTTTACGATGGGACTGGAATACGACGAACTCCTGTTAACGCAGTTCACTATCGCTGGAAGTGACTTCGACGCCCTTTCCTCCGGTCTGTCCACCGTGAATATCACGGCAACCGATACGGGCATCTTGATCGAACTGATCAGTTCCAACGCTTTGCCCGCCCTCGATGGCCAAACTCTAGGCTTCTTACAGGTGATACGCCCTGTCGGCGGAGCGACGACCCGTGATCTCAACTTTGATCCGGACAGTTGCACCCTCGGCGGAGATAACGTCACATCGCTCGAATCCGGATCAGCGACGTGGTTGCCCCATTTCGTAAGAGGCGACACCAATCTAGACGGATCGATAGATATCGCCGACGCAGAAACACTTCTGGGTGCCACCTACTCGGGCGAAGCGCTCTCCTGTCAGGATGCGGGAGACGTCAATGACGACGGTGTTCTCGATATATCCGACACGGTGAGCATTCTGCAATATCTGTTCTCGGGATCCCCCAATCCTTTGAGTCCATTCCCTGACCCCGGTCCGGACCCGACCAGCGACGGCCTGACCTGTCAGTAATCTTGTCTGTCTGTCATCTCGTCTGTCATCTTGTCTGTCTGTCATCTCGTCTGTCTGTTGATCCCGTCTCACGGATCTTCATCTCTATGCATTTCGTCAGAACTTCATACTCCAAGTGTGTTGATGCCGTGGAATTCGCCGCTTAACCTCTGTTCAGGCCTTTCCGGTGAGTGGCTCCCGGGAAAAGGCCTCGACAAATTTCATGGAGCAGCCACTTTCTAACAAACCTGATTTTCAGGGGGAGACGACGATGTCCTTCCAACTTCCAGATCTGGGATATTCCTTGGATGCACTCGAGCCTCATGTCGATGCACGCACCATGGAAATTCACCACGGTAAACACCATGCCACTTATGTCGCAAACCTGAACAAGGCTCTCGCTGGACACGACGATCTGATCTCCAGCGACATCGAAGATCTTTGCCGCAACATTCAGGAACTGCCCGAGGCGGTTCGAGGTGCGGTGCGGAACAATGGCGGCGGGCACTTCAATCATTCGATGTTTTGGAATTCCATGAGTGCAGATGGAGGAGGCGCTCCTTCAGGAGAACTCGCCACAGCCATCGATGCCGCATTCGGAAGCCTAGACGGGTTCAAAGAAAAGTTTGCAGCCGCAGCGATGACTCGCTTTGGAAGTGGCTGGGCTTGGCTTGGCATGGGCACAGACGGCAAACTTTGCGTTTGTTCCACTGCCAATCAGGATAATCCATTGATGACAGGCGTGGTCGACTGCACCTGTACTCCCCTTTTGGGCTTGGATGTCTGGGAGCATGCTTACTACCTGAACTACCAAAACCGTAGACCTGATTACGTCTCTGCTTGGTGGAGCGTGGTCGATTGGAATGTTGTGAGTGAAAGATTCGCTGCCGCCCAAGGATAAACCTCGAGGCGTCAGTCACACAGTCATACGTCACACAGTCATACGTCACACAGTCATACGTCACACAGTCAGTTGAAAAGTTACTCGTATATCTTCCGGGGGGAAGGGTCGAATATGACCTGGGAATTGGAAGGTGCAACGATCCTTGAGGTCGTTCCACCCACCTTGTCCAGTGGCGACGAGGGATTACAAAAGCGACTTCGCCGAGTGGAAAGACTCTTGGCGAGCAACGCATTCGATGCGATCAATATCCCCGAAATCCACGACGAAGACAGTCGAGATTCACGGGGAGTCAGGACTCGCGGTTTCTCTTCTCGCCTCGATGGTCGTATCCTGGCTCGTCATATTCGCCAGCAATTTCAGCTTCCCGTGATCATCAATCATGTGGTTGCCCACGACCCCCTAGAACATCAATTGAATTGGTTGAACGAGACGGTCGGTGATTACGATATTCGGGATATTGTCCTCGTCGGGGCCCCACATGACCGTTTTGCTTGGCCAGGGCCCAGCGTTTCCGAAGCAAATCAGGCTTTCAAGAGCCAAATGGCCTCTTCTGGGATCCGTATCGGAAATATTTGTATCCCCGAACGCCCCGGAAGCCCTATCCCGGAGACGGAACGAATGGCGGCTAAGGTTTCTGCGGGAGCAGACTTTTTCACGACCCAAATTGTTTTTTCACCCCATGAAATCACGCAACTGTGGAAATCCATGTCAAAGGACCAGCCTGAACTCCTTTCGACACCCCTTCTGATCAGTCTCTGCCCCGTGAAAAAAGCCTCTAATCTGGCTTTCCTGAGGTATTTGGGGGTCCAAGTCCCCGACATCGTCGAAACAGTTCTTTCGGAAGTCCCCCATGGAGATTGCCTCGACCGATCTCTAGAAATTCTCTGCTCACTCCAAGACGATTTGATACAGCACACCTCGGGGATTCCAAATCTAGCCATCCCGGGCTGGAACATTGCCCCAGTGGGAAGCATTCCCAGCTCCGCTGTCCTCGATCTGATGGAACGTCTTCCCAGCTCTGTTTCCACTTGAATCCCGAGTATAAAAAACTGTCATTATTAACCACGGAATTCGTGGGAGTTTGCTTCCAAGACTTCTCCATTGATCTAGAATCTCAGCAAAGGGCATCCATAGGGGAATTCCCCCAGGAGGTATCGTGCCAACATTCTTGCTCCTGAATTCCGGCATCATGTGGCCATCCGTGGCTGCGGGCAATCTCGACCTCTTGTCGTTGACGATCTTCGTCATCTTGACGATCGTCGTCGGGGCCGTGCTATTAATCCTCTCGGAATTGCTGGGCCCTCGTAGAAGAGACCCGGAAAAAGAAACGATTTATGAATGCGGTGTTCCTCTGCTGGATAGTGCAAGGGAACCGTTCACAGTAAAGTTCCACTTAGTTGCAATCTTGTTCATCCTCTTCGACATCGAAACGGTTTTCTTACTGCCCTATGCGGTGGTTTACAAGAAATTGGGAATCGTTGGTCTTGCCGAAATGGGAGTCTTCCTGCTTATTCTCGCAGGGGGTCTGGTTTATCTCTGGAAGAGAGGAGCTCTCGAATGGGATTAGAGAGCCTCATTGGAGGTGAGGGATTCCTCACTACCACCGTCAACGGCTTAGTAAACTGGGGCCGGAAAAATGCACTGTGGCCTATGCCATTCGGAACGGCATGCTGTGCCATCGAAATGATGGCAACATTTTCAGGCCGCTATGACATCTCCCGGTTCGGTGCAGAGGTTGTAAGATTTTCGCCACGACAGTCAGATCTTCTGATCGTCAGTGGAAGAATCTCCCTCAAAATGATGCCGGTACTGCAAAAAATATATCGGCAGATGCCTGAACCCAAATGGGTGATATCGATGGGTGCCTGCGCTTCATGCGGAGGGGTCTTCGATACCTACACACTCATTCAGGGTGTCGACCAGTTCATCCCGGTTGACGTATACGTACCGGGCTGCCCACCGAGACCGGAATCTCTCTTGGATGCTGTCTTTGAAATCCAGGAGTTGGTCGGCGAAGACCGCTTCGACAGTGGAAAGCATGGTAGTTGAGATGAGTGCCCAACACCCTGCCTATGACGCCCTTCCGGCCGACCTTCAGTCGAAAATCTTCGAGGTTTTCGAACACCAAGGACAAGTCGGCATGCGCTGCAATGCTGCGGATCAACGCACACTATTGGAGCACTTTCGACTGTCTCAAAACTACGACTTTCTCGTCGACGTCACCGCGATAGATCATCTGGGTAAAGATGCTCCTGAACGGTTCGAAGTCGTCTACATGCTCAGAGCATTACAGAGTAATCATTCGTTCTTCAGACTTCACGTCTGGCTCGACGAACGGTTGGCATCGCTCCCCTCTGTCTTCGACCTTTGGGACTCCGCACGATGGGGAGAACGAGAGACGCATGACATGTTCGGAATCGTCTTTGATGGCAATCCCGATCTGCGTCGCTTCCTCATGCCGGAAGATTTTCCAGGTTTCCCGTTGCTGAAGGACTACCCACTCAAGGGGCGTGACGAACGTCGTCAATTCCCGAAGGTCGTGGCACGCGGCGATCGTATGGTTGAAGAAGAACCTGACCCTTACCCCACAAGTATCGGCAGACAAATGCATACCCCCGACTACATCGAGGAGGTCCGTCGTGACTCAAAGCCCAGAGAATAGCGGCCGCGAGACTCCCGTCCCTAGCGCTGCCACTCTCGAGAAAGAACTCGAGAAGGGTTGGAAGGACCACCGGTCCGGTGTTCGTCCTTCATCCGTTTCGTCCATTACTGACGACGACGGCGAAGGCCGCATGGTGATGAATTTTGGTCCCCAACACCCCGCCACTCACGGAACTCTTCGCAGCATTTTCACTCTCGAAGGTGAATCTATTGTCGAGGCCGACGTGGAAATCGGATACCTGCACACAGGGTTCGAAAAATTGGGTGAGAACATGACCTATCAACAGTGGGTCACTGTCTCCGATCGCATGAATTACCTTTCTGCCATCAACAACAATGTCGGCTATTCAGTCGCTGTAGAGGAACTCCTCGGTATCGAAGTCCCTCCTCGTTGTGCGGCTTTGCGCGTCATCATGTGCGAACTCTCCAGAATCGCTGACCATGTCCTTTGCGTAGGATTGCAGGGAATGGACCTCGGTGCTTTCAGCGTCATGCTTTGGTCCTTCGAAAAACGTGAACTGGTCTACGACATCATCGAAGCCGTCTGTGGAGCACGATTGACCACAAGTTGGACTCGGGTCGGTGGAATCATGCGCGACGTTCCCGAGTTCTTCCCTGATCTGGTCTACTCATTCCTGGATGAGTTCCCACCGATCATCGAGGAGATTCATGGAATGCTCCTCAATAACAAGATCTTCGTTGATCGAGTGAAGAACGTCGGAACAGTCACCACTGAACAAGCACGTTCCTACGGCCTGACCGGACCCATTGGAAGATCCAGTGGCCTAGACGTCGACGTTCGTCGTGATCGTCCCTATTTGGGATATGAAAACTATGACTTCAAAGTGCCGCTGCAGACTGAAGGCGACAGTTTTTCACGTTACATGCAAAGAATGGAAGAAATCGAACAGTCCTTAGAGATTATTCGACAGGCGATGGCGACCTTGCCGAAAGGCGAGGTTGTTCATGACGATTTCAAAACCAGTCTTCCGAAAAAGGATGCCGTTCATAAGGACATGGAATCCCTCATTCACCATTTCAAGTTGGTGATGCTGGGTCATGGCATTCGCCCTGAAACAGGGAAATCGCTCTACAGTTGCACAGAGGCCCCATGTGGCGAACTGGGTTTCTTCATCGCTTCGGATGGCAGTGATACGCCATACCGTCTGCGTGTGCGTCCACCTTCGCTCTACAACTACGGTCTCTTTCCTCGCCTTGTTGAAGGCGGAATGATTTCAGATGCCGTGGCTGTACTTTCGAGTTTTCACGTCATCGCTGGTGAACTGGATCGGTAGGTAATCGTGACTGAAACCTTGGCCTTTTCATCCGAAGCCATGAAAAAATACGAGTGGCTCCTCACGCGTTATCCCACGAGACAGGCAGCTCTCTTGCCGACTCTCAGGATCGCGGAATCTGAGTTTGGCGAGTTGGGAGTCCCCCAGATGCGATACGTCGCTGATCTGATGGAGATTCCACCCGCTCTGGTCTTTGGTGTGGTGACGTTCTACACCCATTACCGACGCGCAGGAGTAGGAACATATCATCTGCAAGTGTGCAGTACTCTTTCATGTGCTCTCCGAGGCGCCGGCGACGTGGTTCAGCGAATCACCGAAAGACTCGGCATCGGAACCGGTGAAACGTCCGAATGTGGACTTTTCACCCTCTCCAAAGTCGAATGCCTCGGATCCTGTGACACCGCTCCTGTGATCCAGTGCAACGACGATTACCACGAAGGACTTTCTCTTGAAGACGTGGACGCCTTGATCCAACAACTTCGTGACGAAGCCGGAAAGGGTAGCGCCTGATGAGTTTCCGAAAAATATTCACCCAGCATATCCATGAGGAAAAATGCCACTCGCTCAGTTTCTACCAGAAGAATGGTGGTTATGAGCAAGCGCGTAAATCTCTTCACGATTGGCAGCCGGACGATCTCATCGAGACCGTCAAGGCCGCAAATCTCAGAGGCCGTGGTGGAGCAGGATTCCCCACGGGAGTCAAATGGGGATTCGTCCCCAAAAACACAGACAAACCCAAATACCTCGCCGTCAATGCTGACGAATCTGAACCCGGCACTTTCAAAGATCGCCTCATCATGGAGAAGAACCCGCATCTTCTGCTCGAGGGCATCATCATCAGTTGCAAGGCTGTGGGGATTCACCACGCATACATTTACATTCGAGGTGAGTTTGTCTTCGCTGCGAATCGCCTTCAAAACGCCATCGACCGCGCCTACTCCGAGGGAATCCTGGGTGAGAATTGCCTCGGGAGCGACTTCACGTTGGACGTCACACTTCATCGTGGAGCAGGGGCATACATTTGCGGCGAAGAAACGGGCATGCTCTCGTCTCTCGAAGGAGATCGTGGACAACCCAAACTTAAGCCTCCTTTCCCTGCAGTAGAAGGTCTCTTCGGATGCCCCACCGTGGTCAACAACGTCGAGACTTTGGCCAACCTCCCTTACATCCTGGAGATTGGCGCTGAAGCATATGGAAAGATCGGCCCCGAGAAATCACCGGGACCGAAGCTGTTCTGCGTCAGTGGCCATGTTGAGAAACCGGGCGTCTTCGAACTACCTATGGGCATTTCATTGAGAACACTGATCGATGAGCATGCTGGAGGTGTTTGGAAAGGCCGGAAGCTCAAAGCGGTCATACCCGGCGGTTCGTCTGCACACGTCTTGAGAGCAGATGAATGTGACGTCGATATGGATATCGAATCTCTTGCCGCGGCAGGAACGATGCTCGGATCTGCAGGAGTCATCGTCATGGACGAAACGACCTGCATGGTGGACGCGTTGCTCAACATCATGCGCTTCTATCACCATGAATCTTGTGGTCAGTGCACCCCTTGTCGTGAGGGCACCGGCTGGCTCGAGAAGATCGCTCACCGCATCGCTATTGGTGAAGGTCGAATGGAAGATATGGATCTTGTGACAGAAGTCTGCGACCGCATGGTTGGAAAAACCATCTGTGCACTTGCAGACGCCGCAGCATTTCCTGCGGAATCGATCGTCAATAAGTTCCGCGAGGACTTTGTCGCTGCCATCGAAAACGGCGGAAGCCCTGCATGGATAAAACGACACCCCGCATCCACGGGAGGAGCCGCCACCCATGTCTGATACATCAAACGAACTCATCAGCTGGAACCTTAACGGAGAAGTGGTCCAAAACGAATCGGGAATGACCATCATGGAGGCCGCCAAGGCCCATGGGATCGAGATTCCCTGCTTCTGTTACCACCCCGGTCTCAGCATTGCCGGTAACTGCCGGATTTGTATGGTCGAAAGTAACCGATCACCGAAACCCATCATCTCCTGTTCCGAGCGCATAGCCGAGGGACTTGAGATTCAGACCGATAGCGAAAAAGCAGTCGATGCACGCGATTCGGTCATGGAGTTCCAACTGATCAACCACCCCCTCGACTGCCCCGTTTGTGACAAGGCCGGCGAGTGCGTTCTTCAGGACCACTCCTACGAGCATGGCCCCGATCGCAGTCGATTCGTCGAAGATAAAAACATTCGGCACACCAAAGAGTTGGGTCCCACCATCGATATTTGGGGGAACCGCTGCATCGTGTGTACGCGTTGCGTGAGATTCTGTGACGAAATCAGTGGCACCAGCGAACTGTGCGTTGTCGAACGCGGAGATCGTTCGGTCGTCGACGTTTTCCCTGGAATCCCCATCGATAACGCGATGGCTGGAAACACCGTCGATATCTGCCCCGTTGGTGCATTGATCTCGACCGATTTCAAATACGAAGCACGTGTTTGGAACATGGATCGCACCACTTCGGTATGCGGAGGCTGCTCTCGCGGCTGCAATGTTGAAGTTGAAGCACTCGATGGTTTCGTGAAACGACTGATGCCTCGAGAAAACTTGGACGTCAACGACTGGTGGATGTGTGACCACGGTCGCTATGGCTGGAGACACCTCTACGCTGATAGCAGACAGGTCACTGCACAAACAACTGAAGGATCCGTACTGCCCGCTGAGGCCAGTAAAGCACTTCAGCAAACACTGGAGTCCTCTTCCTCAACAGGCTTCCTCGTCGATCCATTTATGACCTGTGAAGAACTTCATCTGGTCAAGCAACTTGCAGACTCCATGACGGGATCAAGGGTCGCCGGCTGGCTACCTGCAGACGGAACTGAAGAAAGCTTCCCCGGAGGCTTTACGATCAGTGCTGCAAAATATCCCAATCGTAAAGGTGTCGAAGAAATATTTGGCGCAGACGTCTTCGGATCTGCCGCCTCAACACTTCTGAACGACATCACCTCCGGAAGCGTAGACACTGTCGTCGCCTTTGTGGGAGGTCACGGTTTTGATGGCGCAGGCGCCGAATGGAATGCCGCACTCTCCTCTGCAAAGAACCGGGTCGTCTTTACCACCCAACAAGGTGCATGGAGCGAGGGAGCACACCTAGTACTCCCAGCGACCGCCCCCCTCGAAAAAGAGGGTGTCTGGATCAATGAAGATAACAGGGCTCAAAGAGTCCGCTCTTGTCGATCCCTCACCGATCAGAACTTCCCATCCGAACTCGTCATTCTCCAAGAAGTTCAGGCTCACATGGAGTTGCGTTCACGTAGCCTTTCAGCAGCAGGCGTATTCAGAGAACTCTCTGAATCTTCCTCTGCCTTCGAGGGTCACAGCCACAGCAGCCTCGGAGATCATGGAACTCCCCTCTCACAAAAACCGGCAGCCGTCGGAAGTGAAGGAGGTGAATCTTGAGCGACTCCGGATCACCGCTCATGGACGTTTTCTTCGCTATTCTCAGAGCAGTCGTCATCTTTGCGGCTGTCCTTCAAGTCGTGCCAGCGCTCGTTTATTTTGAACGTCGCCTCGCCGCTTGGATTCAAGACCGCATCGGCCCCAACCAGGTTGGTCCTGTGGGACTTCTTCAGCCTTTGGCAGACGTCATCAAGCTGGCTTTCAAAGAAGATTTGACACCGGAAGGTGTCGACAAATGGATCTACCGATTAGGCCCGGCACTGGTTTATGCACCGGCTATCCTTGCTTTCACCGTCATCCCGGTAGGAATGGATCTACAGGTCGCCTCCTTCGACGTTGGAGTGATCTTCCTTCTGACAATAGGGAGCTTCTCTGTCTACGGACTGGCCTTTGGTGGCTGGGCATCCAATAACAAGTATTCGTTGCTGGGAGGCTTGAGAGCATCCGCGCAAATGATCAGTTATGAAGTCGCATTAGGACTCTCCGTCATAGCAATTCTGATGACAGCAGAGACTGTCGACCTCAATAGCATCATTCGCCAGCAGTGGGCAGCAGGAACACTAGGACTGCTTCAGTGGAATATATTCCAACAGCCTCTGGCCGCTGGAATATTCCTTGTTGCAGCATTTGCGGAAACAAACCGACTCCCTTTCGACCTTGCAGAATGTGAAGCCGAATTGGTGGGAGGTTTCCACACAGAATACACAGGTTTGAAATTTGCCATGTTCTTCATGGGTGAATACGTCGCCATGATCACAATGTCCGCATTGATGGTGACCATGTTCCTCGGTGGCTGGAGTCTTCCTTGGGTAGAGATCCCAACGACTCCGGGAGTGGGCGATATCGCGCTTTCCATCGGCATTTTCATGAGCAAATTGATTGTCTTGTTGTTCTTCTATATCTGGGTTCGCTGGACGCTTCCCAGATTCCGTTATGACCAGTTGATGGGAATCGGCTGGAAAGTCTTTATTCCCTTGTCCTTGCTAAACCTTGGACTGACAGCGCTCTCTGGAGTGCTCGGCTGGAACTGGTTGATCCCGCTCCCCTGGTAGGGATCGGCAAAATAAAGGAAAGGTGTCAACCGTGGCAAACCACGAAGAGACCCCCGAAGAAAAACCTGAAACGGCGACAACGGAGCCGCGTGAGAAAGCGACTTTCGGCATGCCCCTTATCAAGGGTTTGGCGAACACGCTCTCTCACATACTTCGCAACGAGCCGAATACGATTCATTACCCAGCTGAGAAGCGGACACCCTTTCCGGGATACCGGGGAGAGCACCGCTTAAAGCGAGACGAACTGGGTCGAGAAAAATGCGTAGCCTGTTTCCTCTGTTCCACGGCTTGCCCTGCTCATTGCATCGAAATCGTTGCAGAAGAGGCGCCTTGGGGAGATAGAGAAAAGCGGCCCCGTTTGTTCAACATTGACATGATGCGCTGCATTTACTGTGGCATGTGCGAAGAAGCATGTCCTTGTGACGCCATTGAGTTGACACCGGTCTACAACATCCCCTCACGTAGCAGGGGTGAAAAAATCTACAACAAGGAAAAACTCCTCTCCCTTTGATCTCTCAGTGAGAACAAAGACCCGAAGATAGGGGCAAAAAGTTGAGTGGTTGGTTAGAACATCTGATTTTCGGGATCCTGGCTGCCTCTTCGGTCGCCAGCTCATTCCTCGTGGTGACACGGAGAAACCCGATTTATTCAGCACTATTCCTGATCGTCATGTTTAGCATGGTCGCAGGAATCTTCATGTTGCTGGATGCGACCTTCCTTGGATTCATGCAGTTACTCGTTTATGCGGGTGCCATCATGGTCCTTTACCTTTTCGTGATCATGCTGATCAATCCAAGAGACGATTCCCTTCCTGAAGAAGGTGGATTCACTGAGAAAACTTTTGCAGTAGGCGTGGCCTTGCTCGTGTTTTCTTTACTCGCTTTTGGAATCAGCAACTCCGAGACAGTCTCCACCCTTGCAGAAGCCGGGACTATTCCCGATCTTCCTGAGGTGGCCCAGACTCATGGAGCGATCGAGGCCTTTGGTTACGAGTTGTTTCACAAACACCTCCTCGTATTCGAAGTCGCCTCTATTCTGATCTTGGTGGGAATCATCGGCGCAGTTCACATCGCGATGAAAAACAAACCCGCTCCTGTTGAATTGGGCGCAAACGATGAAGAAAGGCTGGTAAATGATGTTTAGTCTTCCAGTACTTCTTTATCTCAGTGCATTACTTTTCAGCATCGGCATCTACGGAGTGTTGGCACGTAGGAACATTCTCGTCGTTCTGATGTCCTTAGAGTTGATGCTCAACGCCGTCAATATCGCTCTCGTCGGATTTGGTCGAGTGCATGCACTCTCCACCACTTCAGGCGAACACAGCGGACAGATCTTCACACTCATGGTACTAGCAGTTGCTGCCGCAGAGGCCGCGATCGGACTTTCACTCCTTCTCCTCATTTGGAGAAAATGGAAGACGATCGACCTTCGCGAACTTTGCCGGTTGAGCGGCTGAGGGGGAAGAATTGGACAGTAACCTGCTATGGATACCGCTATTTCCTTTTCTCGGATTCCTGATCAATGGAATCCTTGGAAAACGAATGGGAAACAGAACCGTATCCATCGTGGCCTCGGTCGCGCCTCTACTGGCATTCTCTGTCGCCTTTGGCGCTTGGAGAAAAATCGTATCCGATACAGGAGTCTCTGCCCTTCACTGGGACGGATTCCCATGGATCTGGCTGGATGGACTTCTCGAAGTTCCCTTTGCGCTGCATTTCGATGGTCTCAGTGCTGTCATGTGCTTGGTCATCACAGGAGTCGGATCACTGATCCACCTCTATTCGATTGGCTACATGAAAGGTGATCCGGGCTACCATCGCTATTTTGCGTACCTGAATCTCTTTACCACATTCATGCTCCTTCTGGTCTTAGGGGATAATTTACTTCTCCTCTTCATCGGCTGGGAAGGTGTAGGACTCTGCTCCTACCTCCTCATCGGTTTCTGGTTTCAAGACGACGCCAATTGCGCTGCGGGCAAGAAAGCCTTCATCGTTAACCGTATCGGAGACTTGGCATTCCTATTGGGTATGTTCCTTTGTCTGATTCATTTCGGCACTCTGGATCTCGCCGCATTGGTGAATGCTGACAACATCAGCCAGGTCGCCACTGAAACCTTCGAAGGATCACTCTTTGCAGGTATGGGTGTCATCACCGGGATCGCCTTGTTGCTCTTCATCGGAGCAACCGGAAAAAGTGCACAGATTCCTCTCTACGTCTGGCTTCCAGACGCCATGGCAGGACCCACTCCCGTTTCCGCATTGATTCACGCTGCAACGATGGTGACATCGGGCGTTTATCTCTGCTGTCGATTGATGCCACTCTTTCAAGCCGCCCCGATGGCGCTGAGTATTGTCGCCGTGGTTGGAGCTTGCACAGCACTACTGGCAGCCATCATTGCCTTTACCCAAAACGACATCAAAAAGGTCCTGGCCTACTCAACAGTAAGCCAACTGGGATATATGTTCTTCGCCATCGGCGTGGGTGCATTCTCCGCGGCCTTTTTCCACGTGGTCACCCATGCATTCTTCAAAGCGCTCCTCTTTTTGGGTTCAGGCGCAGTGATCCATGCCATGCACCACGAACAGGACATGCGAAAGATGGGTGGATTGCGCAAGCAACTCCCCTTCACACACATCACATTCCTGATCGGAACTTTTGCGATCGCAGGAGTACCTCCACTCGCAGGATTCTTCTCGAAGGACGAAATCCTGTTCGCCGGATACCAGGCAGGGATCATGGAGGGCGACACTCTCTCGAGGCTCTTCTGGTATGTCTCTGTTGCCACAGCAGGAATGACGGCCTTCTACATGATGCGCTGTGTCGCTATGACCTTTTGGGGAGACAGTCAGGTCGATCCAAAACTTGAAGGCAAAGTTCACGAACCCGGTGGTTGGATAGGATTTGCCCTCTTCGTGTTGGCGATTGCCAGTGCACTCGGCGGATTCCTCAATGTTCCAGAGTTCTTGGGTGGGCATGCGATACTGGGTCACTTTACAGGACTCCATGTGTCTCCGACCGACCTTACGAAAGATGAGCTCGTCGCTCTCCATGCTGGCGAATTCACCAGTATGTTTATCAGCCTCGCGATTGCTGGAGCGGGATTGCTGGTGGGCTTCCTCTTCTACCGCAAGGGAAGTGGATTACCCGCGGCATTCAGGAATAGTCCTCCGGGAGCATTTCTCGGAAAGCTTTCCGAAAACAAGTTCTACGTGGACGAGATGTATGCAGCGGTCATCGTTCGCCCCTTTGAAGCGATCAGCCAACTGATGCATACCCTGATCGATCAGGTCCTCATCGATAAACTACTCGTCAACGGTTCCGCACTTTTGGTGCGAGGTCTCGGTGAGTTGTTCCGCAGAATGCAGACCGGATTCATACCCGGTTATCTTTTGACCTTCGGCTGCGGAGCCCTCGTCTTGATTTACATCCTCTTGAACTCCATGGCGAAAGCAGGAGCACAATGATTCCCGAACTGGAGTCTTTCAATCTGCCGATCCTCAGCCTGGTCACATTGACCCCGGCTTTCGGTGCTCTTTTGCTGGCGCTCATCGACAGCAATAGCAAAGCTCTCATCCGTCAAGTAGCGCTCATGGTGAGTTTCCTAGGATTGCTTTTCTCGCTGATCATGGTTGGAAATTTCGATTCCAGCGTGGGCGTGATGCAACTAGAGGAAAACCACTCGTGGATAGAATCGTTGGGAATCTCTTACCATCTCGGTGTAGACGGTTTCTCAATTCTTCTCATCCTGCTCACCAGTTTCACCATGCCCTTCGTTTTCATGAGCACATGGAAAGCTGTGGATCACCGGGTGAAGGAATTTCACATTGCATTATTGCTCCTTCAAACGGGCATGATCGGTGCATTTGTGGCTCTCGATCTGGTTCTCTTCTATCTCTTCTATGAAGCGATGCTGGTTCCGATGTATCTCATCATTGGTATTTGGGGAGGCAAGGATCGTGTTTATGCGGCTCTGAAGTTCTTCATCTATACGATGGTGGGCAGTTTGTTTATGTTCCTGGCCATCTTGTATCTCTACAACCATGCCGGAACTTTTGATCTGCCGCTCTTACTGGAACGTCTAAAGACCACGCACCCGCTCGATGGAATCCAACAATTCTGGCTCTTTTTGGCCTTCGCATTGTCCTTCGCCATCAAGGTCCCTTTGTTCCCACTCCATACATGGCTCCCCGATGCTCACGTTCAAGCCCCCACCGCGGGATCCGTGGTTTTGGCGGGAGTTCTGCTCAAAATGGGAACCTATGGACTGTTGAGATTCGCAATACCTCTCTTCCCCGATGCCGCCATGGATCTTCGTGAGGAATTTTGTTGGTTGGCTGTCACCGGCATCATTTTTGGTGCCTGCATGGCATTAGTACAAACGGATATCAAGAAACTGATCGCATACTCATCGGTCAGTCACTTGGGATTCGTAGTCCTTGCTTGCTTCATGACAGATGTGGAATCCCTGACCGGTGCAATACTTCAAATGGTCAATCACGGATTGTCGACAGGAATGCTGTTCTTGATGATAGGTATCATTTACGAACGCAGACACACTCGTGAACTCGCTGATTATGGCGGGCTTGCTAGCGTCGTTCCTGTCTATTCCGTGTTCTTCATCATCGCTGTACTGTCGAGCATCGGCCTTCCCGGATTGAACGGATTCGTTGGAGAATTTTTGATTCTCTTTGGAGTCTTCCGAGCAGATCCTCTTTGGGGAATGCTGGCGGCCACTGGTGTTGTCCTTGGAGCGCTTTACATGCTCAAGATGGTGAAGGCGTTCCTTTTCGGACCGGTTGTTCACGAAGTCAACAAAGAGGTAAAAGATCTCAACATGAGAGAAATCATTTACCTGAGCCCTTTCGTCGTCCTCATGGTCTGGCTGGGACTTTACCCGTCCTCCTTCACCAATCTGGTGGAGCCGACGCTGAGTCTTTACGTCCAGTTACTGCAGAACTAGGGAGATAAGATGGAACCACTGAGCCTCTCTAGAGCGGAAATCCTTGCAGTACTTCCTGCAGGCTTCCTGTTCATCACCGGCCTGATCCAGCTGTTATCTGATCTCGGGGACACCTCGAAAAATTCTCGCCATGAAAAAACTCATCTGGCGATGATAGGAGCGACCGGAGCCCTGGTCGCTTTTGCCTCGCTCTTTGTCCAAGGAACCTTGGCTTCTACCGGTGAGTTGTATGCAGGAGCGATGACTGACGATCTGTTTGGACGTCTGGGCGCCGGTGTCATCATCGTTACGAGCTTATTCGTGACTCTGATGTCGGGTGGATATCTTTCGAGTAGCGGTAACAACAAAGCAGAATTTCACAGTCTGATTAATTTCAGCGCAGGAGCGATGGTTCTCCTTTGTCAGGCGACAAATCTTGTTTCAATATTCGTAGCCATTGAAACCTTGTCTCTTGCTGTATACGTCTTGGCTGGATTTTACAAAGAGAACAAATCTGCCAGTGAGGGCGCATTCAAGTATTTCATCATGGGTGCATTCTCAAGTGGATTCTTGCTTTTCGGCATGGCTCTTGTTTATGGACTTTCCGGAGGCTCACTGTCGCTCTCCGGTATCGCTGCTTCAGGGGCCAGTTCAGATGCCTTGTTTGCTGTCGGGGTCTTGCTGGTCTTGATCGGCTTCGCCTTCAAAGTAGGTGTGGTCCCCTTCCATTCATGGGTTCCTGACGTCTACCAAGGAGCCCCTGTGCTCGCCGTAGGCTGGATGGCCGTTGCGGTTAAATCAGCCAGTTTCTTTGCTCTGTGTCGCTTCCTGTATCACTCCGGTGGAGGCGCATATCTAGATCAGATTCTCGTCGCTCTCTCAGTCGTGACGATGATTCTTGGAAACTTGGCGGCGCTGAATCAACAGAGCCTCAAGCGGATGCTCGCCTATTCAGGAATCGCACACAGTGGATACCTGATGATCCCGGTCTTGGTCGCTCTCTCCGGAAACGATCTCTCCATTGGCGCCAGTCTCCCCTTCTATCTGTGCGCATACGCAGCCACCACATTGGCGGCGTTTGGTGTCTTAACGGCGCTCAGTGTATCTACAGATAGGGATAACATTGGTGACCTGAATGGTTTGGCGAAGAGTCGTCCCATGTTGGCACTCGGTTTCACGATCGCTCTGATTTCACTCGCAGGAATCCCTCTGACGGCTGGATTCATCGGCAAACTCATGATCTTTAGCGATGCGATCGGTGCAGGCTTTATCCAGATCGCCATCATTGGAATATTGACCTCGCTCGTCAGTGTTTACTATTATCTGAGACCCGTGGTCGCGATGTGGTTCAGGGATCCGAGATCTTCATTCGACCTGATTCCGGCACCCTGGGGTGTTCAGTTCACTGTTGGAGTCTGCGGGATTGCCACTATATTTGTCGGGCTCTTTCCCGACTGGCTGGTGGAACTCTCCAGAATTTCAGTAGAAACGATCCTCGGCTAGAACAGGGCTGCGCTCTGGCTTCCCTGCTTCGGGGAGCATAGAATGAGATTTGGGTGAATATCCCAGTTGGGATATTCGCCGCTGTCGTCCGCGCCGTATTGAAGAGTGAAAAGGTCACTATGAGTTTTCATCTCTCACGTGTGGATCAGGGAAAAACATAGAGATCAGAGCAGATCACAATTTGCGTCGACTGCTGTGCTCTGAACTTCATGAACTGAGAACTTCTGACATGGGTACTAAGAATTTCCTGGGGGGATTATGAGAAATTTCATCCTTTTTAGCATCATTATTGCAGGCTCCTACTGGGCCTACCAAAAATGGAATGCTTCCGAAACCTTGCCTGCTGAGAACAATTCGGTAAAGACTGCTGTTTCTGGAGAAGGCACCCAACCCTTAGCCGAAGCCCAGATGGTTCAACAACCTCCGAATTTAGTGCCGATGCAAGAACAACCCTCCACCTCTCTCTCTTCGATGGATAAGGAGATTCTTATCCTTCGAAGTGAGTTGGCCAATGTCGACCCCGACTCCGACTTATTCAGTAACCTGTCGCTCAAACTTTCGAAGTTGTTACTCAACTCTGAAAGACCTGAATCGATTGGTGAAGCCCGCGGAATCCTGAGAACACTGAGTCAAGGAGACCCCGCTCAGCCAAACCGTGACTTGGCGAATGAACTGCTTCTTCAAGAATCCAGTGGTGCTGACCAATTGACCATTGCTCAATCGATTTTTGAAAAGGGTGCGCAGACGCCTGGTTTTGGATTTGCGGCAGAAATACTTTCTGAAAATTTGAATCAAGACACCTCCGCAGGTGCACTCCAATCTTGGGACCTCCTCTCTAAAGCTTATGTAGCAGCCCCTGATCTCGAAACAAAAACACCCATCAGGATCAAGCTGTGGAACCTCGTGAACACCTGGATATTTTCAAGCAAATCATTCCCAGAGGTCTGCACGACGGTCACGGTTGTTTCAGGAGATTCCCTCTCCGTGATTGCCCAAAAACACAAATCTTCGGTCGATGCGATCAAGTTATTGAACGGCCTTCGTAATGACGTCATACATCCTCAGCAACGTCTGAAGGTCCTATCAGGAAAGGTCCATATCGAAGTCGATAAGAGTGACTTCCGACTCGACCTCTTCATGGATGGCCGTTGGTTAATGGGATTCCCTGTCGGACACGGCAGATCTGATAAAGTCACGCCGGCACTCGACTATGTCGTAGGCGTGATGCAAAAAAAGCCAATGTGGCAACCCCGCGATGGTCGTGCTCCTATCGCACATGGAGTAGAGGGCAATCCTTTGGGAGAACGCTGGATCGGATTCAAAGACGGTGAAACATTCGGCTTGGGAATTCACGGCACCGATGATCCCGACTCCATCGGATCGATGTGCTCCGAAGGCTGCGTGAGATTGCGTAATGAAGACGTGATCACTCTGTACCCATGGATTCGCAGTGGAACTCCGGTTTCCATACGCGAATAAACTCAGAGAATGAACTGATCAAGACAAGATCAGTCATCCTCAGGGCAGCCGATCTTCCTCAGGGCAACCGATCATCCTCAGGGCAGCTTATGAAATTTGGGAAAAGACTAAGTGCGCAACTCACCTTTGAGGCGTGCCTTCAATCGGTCTACCAAACCATTCACGGAAGTATCAACTTCCTCATGGGTCAGCGTCCGATCTGGAGCCCTGAAAGTCAGTGAAAATGTCACACTCTTGTGACCACTGGCCACCTGTTTACCCCGATACATATCGACGAACTGGCGACTCTCCAGATGAGCCAAATCAGCGGCATCGACTTCAGATGAAATATCGCGCCAAAGAACATCTTCGGAAACCACAAAGTTTAAGTCTCGAGTAATGACAGGATGCCTTGAGAAGTCCGAGAATCGAACCTCTTGGCGTGCATAGTCCAAGAGATAACCGAGATCGAGTTCGCCGTACCACGTCTCTCCGGGGATTCCTTCAAGTTCTACAGAACCGACGAGTCCTACAGGATCACTGGAGAAGCTCAACGCCGCCGTACTCCCTGGAATAAATCCGCTGGAGTCTTTTACGGGGCTCCATGAAAGTGACTGGGGACCCGTCTCGCAGACCCTCAATAGATCGAGGATCCCATCTGCAATCCCGCGGGCGTTTCTGTAGGGGCCTGTGCCCTTTTCAGTCTTCGCCTGACTATGGATCCAAGAAACATGGAGCTTTTCGACGGGTCGATCAACACCTTCACGACGATGGAAAACCCGAGCGACTTCGAAGAGTCGAACATCATCGACTCCATGGAGTCTGTTTCCCTTAACGCTGGTGAGCAAACTCGGCACAAGACTGCGACGAAGAGTGCCCTCATTGGCACGAACGGGATTCCGAACCACCCAGGGTTCCCCCACATTCCACCAATTTTCGATCAGTTGAAACTCCCCCTCGGCAGCACCAAAGGAAAAAGTCATCGCTTCATGATGTCCGCAGCCCACGAGGTAGTCCTGTACACGGTCAACCCAGTTTGCACGCGGATCTTCGGGAACAGCACGCACTTCCATGCGGCGGTCATCCATCTGATCCAGCCCTCGAATACGACCGATTTCTTCAATCAGATCGGCTTCACGATGACAGTCAACTCTCCAAGAAGGAGCGATCCATGGACCGGCATCCCCTTTATCTTCTTCAGACGAGAAACCGATCGATTCAAGAATTCTACGAATAGAACCTTCCGGAATGACATCTCCCAAAATCTGAGAAGCTCTTTCTGGGCGGAGCGACACTGGCTGTTGAGGATCAAGAAGCTGATCGCGAATCACCTCAAGGCAGCCGGTCAGAATCTTGCAATCAGTTTCCTTCGACAGGAGATGCAAAAAGCGGCGGGAAGCGACTTCACACGCTTCGACATCGACGCGTCTTTCAAAGCGATGTGAAGAATCGGTCGCCAACTGTAACCGACGAGCGGATTCACGAATGGGGACAGGTTCAAACCAGGCTGACTCTAGGAGCAGTCGTCCCGTTTCTGATTTCACTTCGCTTCTGGAGCCTCCCATGATCCCTGCCAAAGCAACAGCGCCGGTCTGGTCAGCGATCACAAGATCGTCTGTATCCAGTTCGTGCTGGCTGCCATCGATGGCATCGAACACTTCTGACCTGCGGGCTCTACGAACGATGATTTCTGCACCTTCGACAAGGTCCAAATCAAAAGCATGAAGAGGTTGGCCCAGGTCCATCAGGACATAATTGGTCAAATCGACAACCGTATTGATAGATCTCAAGCCGATGGCTTCAAGTCTACGTGAAAGCCACTCTGGACTCGTACTGACGGTGACGTTTTCGACAACACGAGCAGTGTATCTTCCGCATCGTTCTTCATCGTCAACCTCGATGGCAACGATTTCATCGAGCCGAAGCCCTGACTCGGAGCTGTCTACAGTTTGAAAGCTGAGATCGAGAGGTTTGAGTTCGACTCCAAGAAGACACGCGAGATCGCGCGCGACTCCTCGATGACCCAAGTGATCGGGGCGATTGGAAGTGACTTCCAATTCGAGAACGTGATCAGAGCCGTGCTCCTCGATGCCCTCGCAATTGAGGCCACACATCGTCAGTTTGTAGGCGAGTTCGTCGATCCCCAGATCAAAATCTACGTGATCGCGAAGCCAGTCGACGGAAACCTTCATCTGTGCCCCTTGAGTTCTCTCTGTCGATTCATGCGGTCAGGAGAACTGACGCAAGAATCGAACATCGTTTTCGGTGAAGTATCGGATATCAGGAATGTTATAGGAAGCCATGGTGACTCGCTCTATACCCAGACCAAATGCAAAACCGGTCCAGCGCTCAGGATCGATCCCTACTGATTCCAGAACATTAGGATCCACCATTCCGCACCCTCCCATTTCCATCCAACCCCCACGCCAGTAGAGATCGACCTCTGCACTGGGTTCAGTGAATGGGAAAAATGACGGGCGAAGACGCAACTTCATGTCGTCGTCTTGAAGAAGCTGCTGGAAAAAGGTCAACAGGGTCGATTTCAGATGACCGAACGTCATCCCCTCTTCAACAACAAGTCCCTCTAATTGGTGGAACATGTAGGAGTGAGTCGCATCGACAGTATCCGGACGAAAAACTTTCCCTGGTGCAATGATACGAAGTGGAGGCGGAGTATTTTCCATCACTCGGACCTGAACAGTCGAAGTTTGACTGCGCATCAGAAGGTCGTCTTCCAAATAGAAATTCTCTGAAGGATCTCTGGCAATATGATCCGCAGGGATATTCAACCCTGTGAAATTATGCCATTCGTCCTCGACTTCGGGACCATCAGCAACCTCAAAACCGAGGCTGGCAAAGATCTTGATCATACGAGCCGAGACAAGACGAACCGGGTGACGGCTGCCACGTTCAGGCATGTTACCCGGTAAGGTCAGATCTGCACCGGGATCACCACTCTTCTCGTTTTGAGCAGGAGCACCAAAACGGTCTCGTGCTGACTCAAGAGCGGCTTGCACCTTTTCCTTCACCTCATTGGCTCTTGCTCCGAACAGAGGTCTCTGTTCAGGAGTGAGTCCCCCGAGATTACGAAGAATTTGTTTAAGGGATCCCTTTTTACCTAAAACCTGAACTCTGACAGCATCGAGAGTTGCGGCATCGCCGGAACTCTCGATGTCTGTCAAAGCCTGTTTCTCGATGGCTTCCAGATCCGAAAAGGATCCGTTCTCACTCATGACAGGGCGCCGCGGGCGACTCCGACGAGGGAGGTAAACGCCTCAGGGTTACGAATGGCGAGTTCAGAGATGATCTTGCGATCCAACTCTACGTTCGCCAACTTGAGGCCATGCATGAATCGACTGTAGTTCAAATCAGTACTCTGACATGCTGCCGAGATACGAGTGATCCAAAGACGACGGTACATTCGCTTTCTGTTGCGACGATCTCTCGTCGCAAAAACTTCAGAACGAACGATGGACTGCCTGGCGGTTTTGTACTGGCGACTACCTGCACCAAAGAAACCGCGGGCTTTCTTGAGAATACGCTTCTGCTTGCGGTGGCGAGCGACGCCATAGCGTACGCGTGGCATACTGTTTCCCTCTCAAATGGGCAACTTACGGGAGGGGTTTCTACCCTCTTTGGGTCTTTTTACAAAGCCCCGAAATCGCCGGATGATACGCCGGGAAGGCGCTAAAAATCTTCTCTAGCCTACGCCGAGAAGAGCCTTGATGACTTTGGCGTCACACGCCGGGCAGATCTCTGCACGACGACCACGACGAACGCGGGTTGCTGTCCAACTTCTTCTGGACATACGGTGACTCTTACCGGCGCGATGCCGTTTCACCTTACCACTGCTCGTCAGTTTGACGCGTTTTTGAAGCCCCTTATGAGGCTTGTGAGTCTTCCTGGGCACGAGGTCCCCTTTTCCTGAATCAAAATGAATCTCCGTCACGACTTCTGGTCGCAACGTCGATCATGTTTCACTTTTTCTTTGCCAACACCATGGCCATGCGATTACGAGCTTCTTGCAGAGGCTCGCGTTCCATCTTCGCCACATCTTCCATTTCACTGAAGAATCGTAGCAGTACCTCACGACCGATTTCCGGATGGCGTTGCTCACGCCCTCTGTAAACCATGGTCACAAGAACCTTGTGTCCCTCTTCAATAAACTTCCGTGCCCTCTTTAACTTGACGTCAAAATCATGTTTTTCCGTCTTCGGGCGTAGTTTCACTTCTTTAATCTTGCGCACTTTTTGAGTCTGCTTGGCATTCTTAGACTGATCATACTTGAATTTGCCAAAGTCCATCAACTTACACAGAGGAGGCTCGGTATTCGGATTCAACTCGACCAGGTCAAGATCCCGGTCAGAAGCGAGATCGAGTGCTTCGGTTTTGCCGAGTACACCCACCTGATTGCCTTCTTCGTCAATCAATCGGACCTCTCCGGGTCCCGGACGATCGATCACTCTGTATTTCATTTGCTCGCTGATGTCAGTCTCTCCTGTTCATGATGACCTCGAGAGGTCGCCTTATGTATTGTAGGATCGTTTTCGAGAAGGATACACCGTTCTCTAACACTGTTCTCAAACACTGTTCTCTAACACTGTTCTCAAACCCTGATTTTCGTCCCGATTTTCGGAATCCACGTCTCGGGGAAACCCCACAAGCCTTGATGGATACACTGTCAGACCCTTGGATGGCAAGCCAGATCCCGTAATTCTCGCACCTATACTCCGAAATACAACGAATTCCACGTTCAGATCGTCCCTCATTCCTCACATCTGGCCAATTACAGGCTCGATGTCAGGAATCTTCGCCCGATTCCTCTTCGGCGACAGGTTCCTTTTTTGCGACAGGTTCCTTCATGAGGCCCACCTCAGACAATTGATCGGTAGTGACTGGATCAGGGGCATTTGTCAGCTGACAGGTGCCTCGCTGGGTTTTCGGGAAAGCGATCACTTCCCGAATCGTCTCCAAGCCGGCCAAAATCATCGCCAAACGGTCCATTCCCAATGCAATTCCTCCATGAGGAGGCGCTCCAAAGCGCAAAGCTTCCAGGAGGAAACTGAACTTGGACTCTGCTTCTTCTGCCGTAATTCCGATCGCAGTGAACACTCGTTCCTGAAGTTCTCTCTGGTGAATACGGATACTTCCGCCACCCACTTCAAATCCGTTCAAAACGAGATCGTAGGCTCGAGCTCGAACTTCGAGAGGCTTGCTCTCCAAATTCCCTAAATCATCGGGATGAGGACAAGTGAAGGGATGGTGACAAGGCGTCGGCTGTCCTGTCTCTTCGTCTTCGTCGAACAGAGGAAACTCCTCAACCCAACAGAAATTCAAGACACCGGGTTCAATATGCCCCAGCTTGATGGCTAATTCTTTTCTCAACTGACCCAAAGAGTTGACCACCACTCGAGTCTGTCCGTCTGCAACGAAACAGGCCAAGTCACCGGGTTCCATGCCCAATCTTTGAATCAACTCCTCCCCGGCAGCACCGGCGAGAAATCTAGAAACCGGACCTGCAGGTCCGTCGTCCGTCATTTTGAACCAAGCTAATCCACCGGCACCTTGTTGCTTGACGATGGGCTCCAGAGATTCGATTTCCTTGCGGCTCCATTGTCCACCTCCAGGAATACGCATTCCCCTTACAGCTCCACCCGAATCAACAGCTCCGGAGAACACTTTGAATTCTAAGCCTTCAACCAGGTCAGAAAACTCCTGTATGCGCAGATCACTACGCATATCTGGAGAATCACTTCCGTATGAGAGCATCGCTTCTTTGTAGCTCAGGCGAGGGAAAGGAAGTGTCACCTCTTTGCCAGTGACTTCCTTGACGACATGCTCCATCAGACCTTCGACTAACCCCATGATGTCTGATTCATCAATACAGGCCATCTCAAGGTCGAGTTGAGTAAATTCAGGTTGACGATCCGCACGGAGATCTTCGTCCCTGAAACAACGCACCACCTGCATGTATCTATCAAAACCAGAGATCATAAAGATCTGCTTGAAGATTTGCGGCGATTGAGGAAGAGCATAAAACTCTCCCGGATTCTGGCGGCTAGGAACGAGGAAATCCCTGGCTCCTTCGGGAGTACTTTTTGTCAACATGGGAGTTTCGAGATCAAGGAAGTCATGACCATGCAAATACTGACGCATGGCGAACTGCATGTCAGAGCGGAGACGAAAACGTCTCTGGATCTCTTCACGACGCATATCGATGAATCGATAACGAAAACGCAACTCGTCATTGACCTGATCACCAGAGTCTGGGTTGAAAGGTAATGGAGGACACTCACCTAAGATCTCGGTGGAAGTCGCGATCACCTCAACGTCTCCCGTTTCCAGTTTGGGATTTCGCATCCCATCCGGACGTTCCATGACCGATCCTGTGACTTTCAAGACTTGATCAAACCGAAGAGTTTCGAGTGCGTCACCACCGATAGACTCCGGAGATATTTGCACCTGAATACGACCGTATCGATCGCGTAAGTCCACAAACTTTAGTCCACCATGATCCCGAACAGCATTGATCCAACCGATCAATGTGACCTCATGATCGACCTGATCGATGCGCAGTTCACCACATGTATGCGTTCTCAACACGGGATCGTCTCTTTCCCAGGACCTTCAGGGTCCTAAACTCCAGTTACCCAGATTCTAAAGCAACTGTGTATTTCGACCACCTATACCCAAATTTTGTCCGGGTGCATGGCAGTGGATTCCCAGCATTTCCCCAAGAGCCTTACGCGAACAACCCGCCGGAGCCCTAGAGACCCAACGATCGAGTTCCCGTTCTGCCGATCTTGCCAATTTGTCGGCACCTTGAACATCATTGTTGTCTCGACGGGCCTGAGCCCAAAACATCAACACGAGGGCTCTACCCTCTCTAGATTCCAAGCGAACAGCGCGTTTCCAGCCCTGTCGAGCCAAAGCCTCCCTTTCTTCAGCGGAAAGTCCATGACTACGATCCAATTGAAGGCGCAGCGACAAAGGTTGCGACTTCAATCTCAAGGCATCGAGTGCAACGACTTCGAGAAGCTTTGCTTTTTCCTCACACGTATGTGATTTCCACATCAGGGATTTATATCTCCGATAATTCTCTCTTGCCCGATGGGATCCGACAGGCTCAGGATCCAATCCTGACACCTTTTGGGAGTGCTGGCCCAAACGCCTTTTTTCCATCCGGGCCATCGAATTTTGGCCGAGCGATTCGAGCAGAACGATGCGCTCATTTCGAATTGAAATCAGATCCTTCTCCGTTCCCCGAAGGCGGAGCTTGGTCAGGCATGAATCCAAAATAAACAGAGCACTCGACGGATCCCCCTGCGAAATGACACAACGACTTTTCAAAATCGCATGCCTGGCATGAACATCGATTCTCTCCGGTTCGTGGGGAGCCATTTCAGGAGGAGCCGCTTCCAATATCTTCAAAGCTGTTTGGGGCCTTCCCGCAATCCACTCTGAGGCGGCCACAAGTAAGTTACCTTCCCAAGCAACAATTCCAGCAGGGCCTTCGAGCGACAACGCTTCTTCAATGTCTCGAGCAGCTGAACGGATAAACCCCCAGCCTGCTTGCACACGTGCACTGATCAACAAAGCTCTCGGCAGTTGCACAGGACATTCGATTCGAGCCTGTTTCACGAGCGATACGATATTTCGACGAACACTTGAGACTTCACCTAATTGTTGCAAAGCCTCCATCGCTTCGATTTCGGCAGCGGTTGCAGCTTCGACCTGGTTCGCTTGACGCGCTAAATGAGCAAACAATTTGCTCCAGATGATCAATGACGAAAGATCATCCATCGCTCTGGCCAAGAGACACCGGCCTTCCACGATTTTCAACGTCACATCATGACCCTCTAGCAAATCCAAGCCCTGACGAGCGAGATCCTTCGCTCGAAGGCGACAACCTTTCAATAAAGCTCTTCGACATTGCTCAAAGATCAATGTCGATCGATAAGGTCCGGAACACCGCTGAACCCAGTCTTCAAGGGGGTCGGTTTCACTCAGTCGACCGAGGCCCTGACGAACGAGACAACGTTGAATACGAGAGTACTCCACTGCCAGACGAGCAGCTTCGTGCACAACCATCGGGTTCGAAAAATCGATTTTGACTGCAGAGACTTCTTCAACATACCCTAAAGCCTGTTTGGGATTCCCGTCTCGTCGAGTCACATGCGCTCTCCAGCGAGCCAGTCGCAATGCAGAAAAACTACCGACAGGATGAAAACGTGCAGACATTCTCCATGCATGATCACGGAGAGCATGCTGCCCCAAGGAATCCTCGACCTTTCCCAGAAGATCCCACCAAGGGGGATGCTCTGTTTCAGGAAGGAAGCGCATCAGCGCAGGGATAACGGTGGCCAATACTGTGGCACACCCAGCACTCATTGAACGCTCAGGATGATCTCTAAAGTCTTCCAGTTCCTTCGCCGCCTCCAGAGGATGTCCACCATTGAGAAGATGAACTGCTGTATCGAGAAAGGACGGATTTTGTAAACGAGCCGCGACACTATGCCATGAACGACGTTGTTCAGCAGTCATCGCAGCAAGGACTCCGTCTGCCTGAAACGCGGCCCTCCAAGAAAGATCACTTCCCATTCTTAACCAACGCTGCGAGATCAAACCCGAGATCAGAGCAGGAAATTCGCGTGCTGAGATCCCGGCCAGTTGAGCAACGACAGATATGGGTGCTGGTGCCCCCAAAATCGCCAAAACTTGTAGAATCTTTTGCTCATCCAGTTTTAAGCATGTGACTTCCCTGCTCGCACGCTGACGCCAACGATCCTCGGGAGGAGAGATAGAAGTTTTCCAAGTCCAACGTTGTCCATCATGCCCCAACTCACCAGAACGAAGTCGACCCAGCAAGATTCGCTTCCACATTCCAGGCTTTCCCTGCCCCCAGGTTTCAAGCCTGGACAACAATCGTTGAGGCAACTGTCCACCGGGAAGAGCCGTCGCCAACCAATCTGTCAAAGTCGTTTTCAACTCAGTATCAGTATTGAGGACGATGTGATTTGGACGGGTTCTCAACTCACCGAAAAATCCGCCTGGGAGCAACTCACTACTCAGAACCCAACACAACTTGGTATTTTTCCACTGGTCTAATTCGAGAAGCCGTTTCCACTCGAGACTCCCTGTTCCGGGATCTCTGACCACGACCACCGCCTCCGAAGCTTGCGGACTGAGTCTGCTGGCTAATTGCTTCAGTGGATCTTCTCGATGCGCTTCCAATTGAACGACTGATATTCCCCTGTATTGAAGTTCTCGTATCGAGTCCGACAATATCCTTCGTCGATCTTCTGAATATCGATGAATATGAAAAATGGATTCCGGAGTCTTACCCAGTTTGAGATTTTGGATCACACCGTTCACCAAGGCATCGACAGGAGCTTTCCCAGCCCCGGCATATTCCAACTGAGACTTCAGCGAACAGATATTGTCTCCAGCGAGAGAGACATCGCTCTCTATGATTCCTGACAGACGTGCGAGAACTTCACCCGCATTTTCGGGTCTGTCATCCGGTCTCTTTGCCACCATTTTTAAAATCAATTCACTGATTTCAAAGGGCAACCCTTTACGAATGCTGTTGGGATCAGGGCATTCCTGATTCAGGTGGGCGCCACTCAGCAGAGGCATAGCGGTGCCATGGAACGGAAACTGCCCCGTCCACCAGTGGTACAACATCACACCTGCTGAATAGACATCACTCCGTCGATCAGGAGGCTCTCCAAGCCATTGCTCAGGAGCCATCGCATGAGGCGTCCCCAATATTTTCTCTTCTGCTGGACGGTCTTCTCTGCGGGTCAATCCAAAATCGAGAAGCACAGGATCAAGAACTTGATCATTTGGTACAGAGCGCAATCGAACATTATCCGGCTTGATATCTCCGTGAACCCAACCATTTCTGTGCATGAACGAAAGAGCTCTCAAGAATCCACCACATAGTTGCCACCAGCGTTTCAGATCTAAAGCACCGGAGAGATCTGTCGACATCGATCCTCGCAAGACTTCACTGGTGAACCAATGGCAACCGGAATCAACATCGCAACCGTAATCATGCACTTTGAGAATAGATGGATGCTGAAGTCGATGAAGCTGACGGAACTCTCTCCGATGTCTCTCACCGATCGGTAAACGGACCTGTTCTGGTGAAATCGTCTTCACCGCAATCTGTTCACCCGTGACTTGATCGTGGGCCAACCATACTTCTCCCATTCCCCCTTTGCCCAATAAGCGTAGGGGTTGGAAACGACCCGCAATCTCTTCGGGGATCTTCTCCTTCAATTTCGGTCGCACGCAGCTCCTGCCAAAGATATGGATTCAGCCCATATCTACAGAATTCTACGATTTTCTCGTAAATCTGACCTACTCCATACTTTCCACAGCAAAGCATGGGCGGCTATTATTACCGCCTCGAGGTAACGACTCGAGGGGACCATCTCGGTCTCTGGGCAAATGGAGTGTGTTTGTGAAGAATTCACAAGCGACCACGGTGAATCGGATTTGTATTATCGGGCCCAAATCGAACCGACTGAATCTGAATCCAAAACGAAAAAGAACCCGTACTGTCAGGAGTGGATCCCATGGACGCAATATCGAGACGACTCGACCCCACAAAAACCAAATTACCTCTCTTCTTCATGACCGTCGCTAGCTTCATATTCTTCAGCGCTATAACAGCGGACGCTCAGGTGAGTGGAGTCGTTGTCGATAGTTCTACGGGTCTCCCAATATCGGGCGCAAAGGTAACCCTCCAAGCCACGTTAACTCGAACAGAAACGGCACTGGATGGAAGCTTCTCATTGCCCGGTGTTTCAGGATCAGGCCTGGTCATCGTTGGTGCGCAAAAATCATATTTCAATGGCCCGGTGACCATCTCGACACCCCAAAACAATATCGTGATTTCTCTGGACCCCGTGCCTGTCGAGAATGACCCCAACTATAACTTCGTAACTCCCTTTCAATGTGCCGTCTGCCATCCGGATCAATTTTCACAATGGGATAATTCAAGAATGGCTCACACCGGACTCAACTCTTGGGTCTACGATTTGTACGATGGCACAGGTACAGCGAGTGGCTCGGGAGGATTCGTCTACACCCGAGATTCCGTTCATGCAGGAGACGCACCCGACGGAAGTTGTGCCTCCTGTCACCAACCTGAAAGTTGGATCGCCCAACCCTTTACTCCATTGGCTCCTCTTTCAGGTCCTCCTACTGAAGGGCAAGAGCGAGGAGTTTCTTGTGAGTCATGTCATAAGATTGCTGACGTAGATACCTCAAACCTGAATGCAACGGGATTCATACCCGGAGCCGTCACTGTTCAACGACCCGATACGAACGGTTCTCTTCAACAGGTGATGTTTGGTCTCTTAGGTGATGCTGACTTTGTCGTCGAAAATCAAATGCGGGGAAGCTATCAACCCCAAATGGCAGCAGAGGCTTGTGCCGTCTGCCACGAATACAACAGCGATCCCGATCATGACAATGATTTCGAAGAAGCCTCTAGCATCCCTGCTCAGGAAACCTATTCGGAATGGAAAAACTCACCTTACGGAGATCCTAATCACGCACTCTTTCAAACTTGCGTGGATTGTCATATGCCCCCCACCTCCACCGTCCCTATCGATGCCTGCCAAGCCATCTTTCCGCCGCTCCTTAGAGATCCCTCAACAGTTCACTCACACGACATTCAGGGAACAACAGCAACATATTTAGAAAACGCAGTGACTCTGGATATCCAAGCCGCCCAAGACGGTGCTGAGTTGGTCGTCGATGCGACCATCACCAACGATCAAACGGGGCACTCTGTCCCGACCGGCGTCACCCTACGAAACATGATTCTTAGATTGATCGTGACCGACAACAACGGCACTGTTCTGAACCAGGTTTCTGGAGATACGATTCATTCTCTCGGTGGGACGGGAGACCCCACTGAAGGATTCTTCGCAGGACAACCGGGAAAACTGTATGCCAAGATCAACCAAGACGCTTCAGGGTCCGAAGGAGTTCTCTTCACAGAGGCTACGAGCATCGTCATCGATCAAAGAATACCCGCACTGGGATCCGACAAGATTCAAGCTCGATTCGACATTACTGGCCAAAACGGACCGGTCGATGTTCAAGCGAAGTTGATTTATCGCAGAGCCCCCAGAGATTTGATCGCCGCCAAAGGTTGGGTCACCGATGGACTGGGAATGCCATTGGCGGACATCCAGGGCCCTGATTTTGGAGCGCTGATGGAATCAGCCTCCCTCAGTATCCCTATTACTCCACCGCAAACGTCTCCCTTCGCATATCGCATTCCTCAAATCGTTGCAGACTCAAACTCCTCCGCATCGACTCAGATTCAAATAGAACAAACGTCAGGGACTCCTATTCCATGTGGTGGATTTTCCATGGGCGTAGGTTTTGATCCGATATTGCTGATGGCACTCTCGGTGAATGCAGGACCCGAACTCGAAGCGCTCGAAGGTGGGAATGGTCCAGATTTTTTCGAAGTCAGTATTCTGACTGAAGGTGTCACGATCGCCTGTCTCTTCGACTTCACCCTCCAATCTTCACTTATCTTTTCCCCCGTCGTCACCGTGGCTCAAGTCGACTACGAAGTACTTCCAGCATTCCCTCCTCCCACCGGAGAAATTGTGAGTTTCGTCGACTCTCTCGGAGATCCGCCGGTGGCCAATGTGGTGGCAACGATTGCGGGAGACTCTATCGTTCCGGAGCTCTTTGGAACCAGTTTCGTCTTGTATCAAATTCCAAATTTCATTCGAGGAGACTGCAATGACGATGGCACGCTGGACATCGGTGATCCCATCTTCTTGTTAGGGGTTCTCTTTGCCGGCATGACCGGCAACGAATGCGACGACGCCCTCGACTCCAACGACGATGGACTGATCGACATCGCAGACTCTGTCAGAACTCTCGGCTTTCTCTTCAGTTCGGCAGATCCGCTTCCCGCTCCCAGCGCTTGCGGAACAGATCCGACAACAGACGGACTGGATTGCCAGAAATCATCTTGTCCATGAAATCTGTGAACTCTATCAACTCCATGAACAGGAATGCGGCCTAGGTAGAATCCTTCAGTTTCTGCAAGCGCCACCACGCTCGGAGAACTCTTGAAGCGGTCCAACCGGTCATCTGCTGTAAATCAGGAAGAGTTGGAGAAGATTCGTGAGCGCGCAGCATTTGGATGAATCTCTCCAGTTCTCGCTCTTCGAACTCGCTTCCAGGCCCCTCCCGAATGAGTCGAAGAGCATCTCCAACTCCATCTGCCAGTTCTGCACCCTCTTGAATCAAAGCATGGCAGCCCGAATGTCGTCCAGCATTCACGTTGCCCGGGAAAACGATGAGAGCACGCCCCTGTTCGAGAGCTTGATGTGCGGTGATTAATGACCCCGATTTCTTTGTCGCCTCGATGACGACGACAGCTTGACTCCAGGCACTGATCAAACGATTACGAAGTGGGAAATGATACTTTTTAGGAGGGGTTCCCGGCGGCCATTCACTGGCCAAGAGTCCGCCGCACTTCAAGAGACGAAGAGCCAAATCCGAATTCTCTCGGGGATATATACTCGGCAGGCCGTTGCCCAAGATGGCCATGGGAGGAACCCCCCCTGCGATGGCACCTTCGAGTGCTGCCGCATCAATCCCTCTGGCTAATCCACTCAAAATTCGTACACCCATAGACGAGAGCTCTTTGGCCAGTTCATACGCCTGAACCCGTCCTTCAGTCGTCGCTCGTCGTGATCCCACAATAGAGAGCACCGGGGCCCCCTCATCCGGAAATGATCCGCAGTACCACAAACATTCAGGCTCAGCATCACCAAGATCTGTCCATGCCCTCGGCCAACCCGGGTCCGCTGGAGAACACCTCTTGGGTATAGGAATACAATTGACGATGGCCGAATCTTCCCTCGTACCTCCTCTACTCTCTCTGCTCTCTCTATTCTCTCGACTCTCTCCTGATGCGCCCACAGGTCTCATAGACTCTCCTTTTGCTCTACAAATCGCCTTGGGTACCTCTATAAGCGATGTCCTTTCTCCTAAAGTTGACCGAAGCAGGACTCCCCCTAGAAGATGTCTTTGTTTTTCGAGGCAAGAGGAAACGGATTCGTTCAGATCTGAACAATGCACAAAAAGTTGCCATGGAATGAAGCACGCATTTCTAGGAATAAGGCGAGAGAGCGCTTCTGAGGTAATTCTTGATTGGCATGATTCATGCTCTTCATATCTTTACGCGTCATCACCTCGGAGATGATTTTCATATTAAATACCGATCTTGGAAGGACTCCGGTATGAATAATCTTGTTAAAGAATTTCACGCATCTCAGTTCAGCAATGCGGCACAGTGGTTTCACTTTTGTGGAAGTTGCCAATTGGAGATCTGCGAAACATGCCATCACTCGGCACGGCAAACCCACTCCTCTGTCGTGGATCGAGGGGCATGGCGTTGTCAACAATGCGCCCCCAGTCACTTGAGCACACACAGAGATTGGGCAGCGCCTCCCACAAAAACAAAAGTCATCCGGACAGATGATGGGGAGCCCACAAGTCCAGACCACAAGGGAGTGGGGTCGAAGGAATATCTTGAACCACAGGCAAAAGAACCATGTTCAAAAACATTAAAACCTGTAGTCTGTTCAGGGGTGTTGCCGCCACCTTCGAACTTTCGGGGAAGAGTCTCATCGATGCTTCAAAATCCTGTTCTCGCTCGTTTTTTGGGTTCACCGATGCAACGTGTGGCCAGCTTTTTATTGATTTCCGTCTTCACGATCACACTCTTCGCCGACAGTTTTGAGAGATACGAAAATCACCCGATCGACGCCCTTTACCTCCAGGTCGACAACATGGATATCCAGCATGATCAAAAACAGGCGATTCGGGCACTCAGAAACCTATTTATCAGCAATCAGGCACTCTCCCAGAACCCTGTGCCCTTCGACGACTTTTTGCTCGGCGTTTCAGGAATCCTCGATGATCAGCAATTCATGACATTGATGGGGAAACCCAAGTCAGAACGCCAGAAACTGAGGTACCAACTGAGACAGATTCGTGCTGAGATGGCAGGACAAGGAACAGGACTCGACATCTCACTGCGATAGGAGCACGCTTTGGTGGGCAAATTTGATCCACTGATCCCCGAATCTTTGACCAATATCAGACCTCCAGCGAACGGACCCCGTCGCGGTTTTGGTGTCACTTCGATACGCGGGTCTGGGATTCTGCTGTGCTTCATTTCTGCTTTACTGATCCATGGCTGCGCCAACTCCCCCCAAAAAACCACTTCGAAGCGGGCTCCATCAGGATCCGGATTTTCATCCGAGACTCGTTACAAAAACGAAAAAAACTCCTGGAGCAGGACGCTGACATACGGCGGAGTCAGCTTCAGATTCGAACTGCCCCCCGGCGAAGAAAATGCAAAACCCGTTTTCGGCTACGAAGGTCGGAAAGATTTTATTCAAGTTCAGCAAGTCCGGGTTTTCCGAGATCGTAATCGATTCAAAGTAGGTCCTACCTATTTCCGCTGGGATCCCACCAGCATCATATGGATACATATTCCACCCAGAAGCGACCGTCCCTTTCACAGAGAACAAGGCTCTCTCCGGCTCACATGCCTCGGCGAAGGTAAATTCCCTGTCATCGAAGAACAGACACTGGACCAACGATGGCTGTGGACTGTCGGGAATGCTCGAGTGGAATTGGATGCAAATGGAACGGTTCACTATACATTCAGAGGTAAGGAAACCTTGTTTCGTGGACCTCACCACTTGATTCTGGGTCCCAACGGAGAATCTCTTGATCGCAAGGAACTCGGCTACCGATGACTCAGAAACACAGTCCTCAAGAAAAAGCGCAGCACGTACTGGACTCTTCACCCGGAGATTCCAAAAACGTGATCGAAGACTGGTGCACCTCAAGATCGTTACCCGGCTACCGATCCAAGCAAATTCACCAGTACATTACGGATCAAAGTATTCTCGACCCTTCCGAAATGACGTCTCTCCCTAAGGGAATCCGGGAAGAACTGTCGAAAGACATTCTCGCTTCTCCCCTTCAAATTGATCAGGTTCTCCGATCAGAAGACGGAACTATGAAGTTTCTGTTTCGATTGCAGGATAAAAGGTCTGTTGAAGCGGTATGGATCCCCACACAGGATCGAGGAACTCTATGCGTTTCTAGTCAGGTCGGCTGTGCAGCGGGCTGTACATTCTGCGCCACTGGAACGATGAAGTTATCTCGCAATCTTCGGTCGAGTGAAATTGTCGGCCAATGGCATACCGTTGACGCTTTTACGCGGTCAGAAGGAAAGCCCGGGGTCACACAAATCGTGTTCATGGGCATGGGTGAACCTCTTCATAACTATGGACCCGTCTCTCGGAGTTTAAAGTGGTTAACCTCGGAGGACGGATTCGGAATGAGTCCGAGACGCATCACGGTGTCGACCGTCGGCATCGTCCCTAAGATTCCGACACTGATTGAGGATCATCCCCAGATTAGACTGGCCGTGAGTCTTCATAGTGCCGTGGAAGAAACCCGTGCTCGCATCGTGCCCATCCAAGCACAGCATCCTCTTTCGGAACTGAGAGACACCCTCTCAAAGCTTCGAAACAGTGTCCGGAGAATCAGCCTCGAATATGTGGTTCTCCCAGGGGTCAACGACGACATACAGGAAGCTCTTGCGTTGGCCTCCTTTGCGCGGAAATGTCACGGACACATCAACTTGTTACCCTTCCACCCCTTTGAAGGAGCACCATTCAGGGCCGCCAACGAAGAGGACGTGGAAAGATTTCGTGAAGAGGTCTGCCAACATTACGACGGCCAGGTCACTGCCCGCAGGAGTCGGGGTCTCGACATCGACGGAGCTTGTGGCCAACTGGCTCTACGCTCAGAAAGACCCCCCGCCTCTCAAGGTATAGAACCCTAAGAGATATAAGCCTGAGAGTTCTCGTGGACACACTCCATGATGAAAATGAGGCGATTCCGGAGAACCGGAATCGCCTCATTTTTTATGCACATTTTTTATGCACTCAGAGAAACAAACCCTGAGAAACAAACTCTGAGAACAAACTCCTAGCGACCACCTTCTGGTGTCGGTTCTGGCGTCGGCGTGGGCTTTGGCGCAGGTTTTGGCTTCGGCTTTTCCCACACAGGCTTGGGCTTCGGCTTCGGCTTTTCCCAGACAGGCTTCTTATCGCCATCCTTCGCTTCTCCAGCGGTCTCACCGGCCTTTTCTTTCGCTCGTGCAGCTTCTCTTTCTCGACGAACCTCTTCAAAAGAGCGGCCGTCAGGGCGACCGAAGACACCCGAAGAGATTCCAGCATTCAGAGTGATTTCATCGTAATTCACCTCAAGGCTCAATTCCCCATCTTCAAAAATCTTTTTGGCGATAGGTGTTTTGATCCACTGATTACGATCATCGCTAAAGCGAATACGTGTGTAGTCTTCGTAAAAAACTTCTTTAGTGATCACAGCAGGAGGTTGACCTTCCTGCCAAGTCTTCCGGATCAACAGTCCGTCTTCGTCAGAGAATGCAAACAACATACGCTGATTACCCGCGAACGAATTGAGTTCGACCACTTTACAAGGCTTACCCAAAACAGTTTCCTCGCCCGCAAGCTTGGCGATGTAACCGTTATCAGCGAAGGAACAGAAAAAGTCATCGATGTGCTTGTCCCAGACAAAAACGATCAATGTCTTTCCAGCCAAAGGCGAGACTGCGCCCATCGCTTTGACGAATGCATTTTCGCCATCGTAGACCTGAACAAAATTGAGCGGCTCATTATTCTTGGTCAAACCAAGACCCGGCAGTTGCCATTCCTCACGAATCATGAGCGCACCCTCATTCCTTTTCAGGAAGCGGGACATCTTCATGATCGTTTCATTGGTCGGCTCAATCTTCTTGTTTCGGAAGCGTTCAGTACGATCCTGAATACTCTTCAGGCGCTCTGATCCACCGACAGATTCTAGGTATCTATCGATGACAGCGACCGCTTCCGGTTCGCTGGTGGGTAAACCCAGAATGTCATCGATGGCATCCGTCGCCTCAGGCTTCTTGTCATCCTTCGCCGGTTCGGTCACCGGTGGCTTCACCGGATCCTGAGCCCAAGCGAGAGAATCAGAAAATGCCCCTGCCAATGGAAGACCACTGGAAAAAACGACTGTCAGCATGATGGCTGCTAACAATGTAGAAGTACTAAATTTTAAGATCGATCCAGCGTTCATCGCTGACATCCTTCCGGTTAAGTTCTCTCGAGAAGGTGACTTCCAGAATCCCGGGAGCCATCCCTGATCTGCTGATTGAAGTGTACCCTGAATCCTCATAGTCCCCTTTGAGAACCATGATTCGGAATCCTGATTCAGAATCCTGACACAAAAAGGATACTCTGCCCGGGCCTCAGGGTCAAAATGACCCGGAATCCTGATCAGATGGTGCAGAAATATCGCCCGAAGCGGTCACTGGGACCCCTTCATGGGCCTCCAGGAGGTGAACATAGCCTTCTCTGCGAAGCCAAGACCTGACCTGCGAAAGCGGAACAAAGAGCCCCATATGAGGGACGACCATCGGTGAACGCTTGCCATAGGTGTAAATCATACTGCTGATTCCCACCAATTGACCATCTCCTGAGCGGAATATTCCTCCGCCAGAATTCCCGAAAAATGTCGGAGCACTCACCATCCAATAGACTTCATCACCGACCTCTTTGTACTGGGAAGAGATTTCTCCGCGAGTCGGGATCGGCTGATTTCCTAAAGGACAACCCACAGCATATACCTGATCAAACACTGTTAAAGATCGGCAGACCTCTTCGCTCGCGACGGTGGCCACGTGGATCCAAGGAGTATCTCTTTCGACACGCAAAAGAGAAAGATCCGATTCTGGGAAAGCCACGATTTCTGTCCCGATATGTTTCGTTTCAGAAAGTCGATTCAGTTCGGGGTCGAAGAAATACAGTTTCACCAGGGTCGAATTCATATCGCTGAAATCTCGAACTTCCTCGACAACATGATAGGCGGTGACAATCCATGTATACCAACCACCATCTGGACGAAGCTCATTTGAAACGACGACTCCGCTACCGACGGTGCCATTCCCCTTCATTTGCACGATGGGGTAAATCATTCGCTCGACCTTATCCGCATTGGCGAGTTTCTTTTCTCCCACAGGGATCGAGATTTTCTTTGGCGTGGAGGTGCTCACATCGTTTTGTGAAATCCTTTGGTCTAAAGTCGCCACCCTGGAATCGAGTAGATCGATGAGACGGTTTTCTAACTGATCTCCTGAACTTCGGATCTCTGCCCGAAGGTCTCTTTGTAATCCTTGCCCCTGAGAACGCATCTCTTGTAAGAATCTCATTCGTTCTTGAGCACTAGGATCAAAAGGTATCGAAGTCATGGTCACGCGGGACGTCGAAACGGAATTGAAACCGGCTTCGACTGTCACGGGTCCGAGCTTGGAAGTATCGGTGACAGAATCGACAGAACGGTCTGTAGATTCGAAGCGGCTTTCATGAGCCTTTAAGATCGAATCCAAATCCATTGTTTCAAAGGGAGGCCATGATTCAGCTTCCGCAGGGCTGCCTGAGGAGAACCCCCTCGTCAATGAGGAATCTCCCGCCAAGAACAGTAGAAACATCACAGTGGAGATCACTGCGGGCCAGCGGAACGTCTTCAGTAGAGTGGTCATCGATCCCCCGATTCATCTCGTGGAATCACCGCCCCGAAGCTCTCTTCGGTCGATACGGGTCCACAAATGAGAATACGATGTGAGCACTCATGACGGCAAAACGGCACAGGAGGTCATCTGGACCACACTGCACACAGAGGCCTCATGCGACGTGATGAGACGTGATCACATGTTGGGGTCAAAGAAGGGTTCGGCACTCTTCTCAGGCGGCTGTTCTTTTTCTTGTCCAGATTCGGTATAGATCAATTTCAGTAAACGATCAGGGACGTGAACCACGCGATCTGCCGATTTTCCTCCGGTTCGATCTTTCACGCTCTTCAATTCCAGAGCCTGATCAATCACCTGAGTTTTAGAAGCTTCCAACTCCACCGTCATACGATCGACAAGGCTCTCATTGACAAAGACTGCCAATTGGACCTCGGTGGGTTGTAATAATTCATTGCTGTGTTCAGGCCATGGCTCCTGCGTAATATCGGACTTCTCTCCGAGGAGATCCCAGATTTCATGAGCCATATGCGGAGCAAACGGAGCCAACAAGACGGTGAAGGTCTTCAGCGTCGCTTTGTCGACCTCCTCCATGGAGAACTCTTCTCCCCTGAGCAGTTTGACAAACTCCATGAAAGCACTGACAGCCTTATTCAAACGGAAGGTGCGGATCGCACGACTGACTCTACGAATCAATCGGTGCTTTGCCACCAACACATTTCGGCTCACAAATTTACCTTTTCCGATACGACCTTTTATCGTCTCGTGTGTACGTTGAAGGAATCTCGCACACCCTTTGAGTCCTTCATCACTCCATTCGGAGTGATCTTGAGGAGGCCCCATGAAGAGCAGGTGCAAGCGAAGAGCATCCGCCCCATAACGATCAAGGTATTCTTCGGCAATCACACGAGGTCCCCTACGAGACGCTTCGGCATCGTCGATGCCGTCCGTTTCCTGAGAACGAATCCGTCCCTGATTGAACAATCGACGATAGGGTTCCTGACGAGGCGTCATTCCAATGTCTGCTAAGAAATGACTGACAAATCGGACGTACATCAGATGCAGCTCGGCATGCTCGATGCCGCCCACGCAAAGATTAGCGGGAGTCCAGATATTCAGGAGTTCTTGACGAGCGATCACTGTTTCATTCTTTGGATCCAGACAACGCAAGTGACCCCAACACGATCCGATCCAGTCCGGCATCGTATCGCTGCTCCGTAATGAAGCCTTTCCGCACTCAGGACACTTGGTCTGCATCCAATCATCAAACGCTGTGAGCGGATTTTGACCTTCTGCGACTTCGACCAATTCCTCAACATCCGGCAATCGGACGGGAAGATCGGACTCTGGGACGGGAACTTTGCCACAATCCTCGCACTCGATGATGGGAATGGGGACTCCCCAGAATCGTTGTCGATCAAAAACCCAATCGTGCAACTTATAGTCGATGTAGGATTCCGTCACGCCACGGACTTCCAGAGATCCCTGGAGCCCTTTCTTTTCAGCTCCGGAATCCGCTCCTGGCCTGCGACGAGTCGGACGACGCCGACGCCGAGACGAAGACTGCCCTCCAGCTTTGAGGGGTATTCCATGACGCACAGCGAATTCTTTGTGTGCCTCATTCTCGTCTGGCATCCCCAGAATTGCGCCGAATCGAATGTCGGGCATCACGTAACTGCTCACCCAAATCGGTATGTGCTGAAGAGTGGACGGATTCAGTGCATATGCTCCCGTTGCCACCCCGTCTGAATGAGCCCGGTTGGCCATCCGTTCACGTTCGCCGAGTTTTAAGGTGCGATCCTGAAGTTCACGCACTTCATCGGCCTGAATCGGATCAACTATCTGTTCTAAGAGCGGGTGCTCAGGGCACAAGACCACGAAACTGGACTCCGGAAGAGCTTCGATACGGCGACAGAAGACATCGAATTCTTCCCACCCATCGTACAACTCTGAGCTCGCCTTCAGAATGAGGCGACAACCCTCTCGGCGTCCGATCCAGTTTCTCTGCAATGCTTTTGTTCTCGGCGGCCACTTCAGATGCTTTAGACCGGTATGGAGAGGTTCGGCATAATCCGTGATGGCCACTTTCCAGCCCGCATCGTCATGATGGACATGACCTTTGTCGAGTAACTGCAAAAAGAGCCACTGCGACCAACGATAATCTTTAGGGTTACTGGTATCGACTTCATGATCCCAGTGCACCAGAGTTCCGAAACGACGCAGTTGCTTCTGCATCCTTTCGATACCACGTTCCACCACTTGATTGGGCGAAATTTTGTTCTGGCGCGCTTCCTCTTCAACGGAAGCCTGGAAAGAATCCCACCCGATCGGTCGGAGTACACGGCGTCCTCGAGATTGCTGATACCGTGCGACGACATCATTCGTCGCGATCCCCCGCAACTGACTGACACTGAAACCATCCAATGAAGGATAGGGAAACATGTCGAGACAGAAGAACGTCTTTGGTCCTTTACGTTGCTGATCTTCGACTGGGGTTTTTTCCGGCGACCTGTCAGTCAGGGGCATCGTCTCGTCCGAAGATTTTAAATTTTCGGCAAACCCGCTTCCTGCGTCGTGATCCTCACGCCCCTCTTGATGTTCCGAAATTGAAGCGTCATTCGAGTGCCGCTCTTCTTGGGGCGAGATGCCCTGATTCGACGAATGATCTTCAGAGATCTGGTCTTGACCGAGTTTGGGCTGTGTCGACGGATCAAGGTCCCCTTCGTGAGTTGGGGAGTCTTCCTCGGTCACTTCCTGTGCAGATGATTCAGAAGGAGCTCTCGACGTCGAATCGGCTTCTAGAGGAGCATTGTCCTCCGCCTCTTCTGCCACAGGTGATTTCAAAGGGTGATGCTGCCAGATCTCCTGCCAGCGCTTCTCTATTTCTCTCAAGTCAATGCCCACGGGGCCTCGATTCAGTATGGGAGGAAGATCCATCCAGGGTCGGGCGACGCAAATCGGCTTCTGAAAGCGGCGTCGCCTACGAATTTCCCCTGCAGCCTCGGAATACCCTCAGGAATGCCTGTGGATCTCACGAGTTCTTCACAGACAGATCCTAGGTGTTTACAGGTCTCGTCACAATCGGTTCCCTTGACGGAAGCCTCGTGTTGGCTATGCTTTGGGATTGGTCAGAGGCGGTTTTTCCCCCGTTTCTGCCCACCCGCTAGAGATCGTTACGATCTCTGCAATGGGCCTGTAGCTCAGCTGGGAGAGCGCCGCACTGGCAGTGCGGAGGTCAGGGGTTCGAGCCCCCTCAGGTCCACCACTCTTAAATCGGTACCCCGGCTCGTCTTCTGATGGGTCGGGGTTTCTTCATCTCCGCACAAATTCTTGGAAATTCAGTTTAGTGGCTTTTTCCAGAGGCATCATGAAGTCAAGGCTCGTTCAGTCACACAGTAAGGACC
>ERZ802830.13-NODE-13-length-132082-cov-10.8179_pt1 | contig 132082 bp, 82 predicted proteins | sample MGYA00345654_ERZ802830 | MGnify/ENA primary metagenome ERZ802830 (study PRJEB30503, sample SAMEA104212375) | marine metagenome | biome: Westerlies Biome; feature: [SRF] surface water layer (ENVO:00010504) within the epipelagic zone...; material: water...
TCCGACATCCTGCTCCCAAAGCAGGCACTCTGCCAGGCTGAGCTACGCCCCGTTCTCGTAACCACTATTTATCATACTCCCGGAAATCATTTTCTGCTGACGATCCGGTAAAAATGCCAAAGTTTCGCCCAGGAATTGGAAAGTCTCCAACTCTTGACTCATCAGGCACCATGCCGATCGATCATCCCACCTTGCCAAAATTCTCCAGGCCTTGCCAAAATTCTCCAGGTAGAAAGCGGCCTCAGCAGAAGTTCAGAGTGAAGTCACTCTCACTCGAACCCATTCCGTTTGTTGATACTCGTCGATCAGGAAAACTCAAGCGCGGAAGTTTCGCGCATCAATTCAGCGGTTTCCACGAAAATCGTCTGATTTTCCTTGTTGCGAAAAAGCCAACCTTCGACACCGTCTTTGCGCCAACTCTCGACCGGCACAATCTCGTGAACTCTGGCATACTGATGCAATTGCTCAGCCACGCTTCCCCCTACCCTATGATCCGCCAGTCATCGTGTTCAGGCGATACCCCGGGTTGAAAACCCGACCCTCACCTGAAGTCACCCGATCTGGCCAGAAAAGCCTTCCAAAATCACACGCCCATAGCCACTCTTTCAATCCAGCAACAATTCAAAGACGATTCATTGAAGAACCGATTCATCTGAGAATCACTCGCCAGATTGTCTCTCCACGGAATCCGGAAATGTTATTCCGGGACGATCCCCCGACCGTCATCCGCCTCACCTCAAGGGTGAGATTTGGGCTATCCAGAAAAGGATCCTGCGATCAGATGACCCCAGTGTCAACCACCGGGAAAAGAAGAGTCTCCTCAAGCCTAGTGACAGGGTTCCCTGAGTGCTTCCCGAGGATATCCTGAGGGTATGAAGAGTCCCGATCACAGCCGTCAACATTCTTATGGGTCGCCCCCCCGGCTCCATGAACATTTTTTCAGTCGCTGGCGCCTCTCGGATCCACGCCTGCGCACTGGACGAAGACGCATCTTGAGACATATCGGAACTCGGGGTGCTCGACGGGCACTTTGGTTATCTCTTCCTCTGCTTCTTCTCGCGCCATGGTTTCCTCTCCCTGAAGCGTGGAGACTCCAAACGGCACCTGCGACGGCTCCTGCTCCTCTATCCTTAGGCTTCATCGTTCTTCTTGTCATATCATTGACCGGAAGCCTGGGGGCCCGGTTTACCGTTGGGAAAACATGGCCAAAGATTTGGGACCGGATTTCCGGGCACCCGGCTCTCGTCGAGACCTATCTCTCACTCGCCTCCAGACCGCCTTCGAGTCACCGGATTTCTTCGTCGGAGCCTCTTTCGACCCCTTCTTCGAGATCCGCTCCGATCAGTTCTTCCGAAATTGAATGGCGAGAAGATCTACTGACGAGAATTCGCCTGTTGACTCTTCCGACTCCCGCAGAATTGGACGCCGAGATCCCACGTCCCCAAATGATGCCGTTACTCTTGGGACTCGCCCTCTGCATGACCACCTGGGGCTTCCTAGCCTCGCCCTCGTCGACTTCAGCCCCTTCGGTAGCCGATTTCCCCTCACCAGCCGTAGGAACCTCTGAGCCGCTCTCCTCGTCCTCTCCTGAACAGGGTCCACCGGGGACTGAGAGTCCTCTGCTCCCAAATGACCCCAATCCTGATGTCTCAAATCCTGATGTCTCAAATCCTGATGTCTCAAATCCATGGGATCGTCTCCTGAGTGGCGAGGTCTCGGAGAGTGAATTCCTAGAACTGATCCGCACACTGAAGCCCGAGGAAGCCCAAGCACTTCTCTCTTCTGCCCTTTCTCGGCTCCAACCGGATGAGCAGCAGCTGAATACTCTAGTTTCTCAAATCGAGGCCCTCGATACAGATCTCAGGTTCACAGTTCCCCTTCCCGACCCTGGAGAAGATACTGGTACCGGAGTCGTGGGCCCTGCGGAGAGAATTCCGGCTCAGGTCCGAAATGAAGATCTGGCGGACGGAGGATTCGATCCGTCCAGTGGAGACACGATCCTTGCGAGTTCTCCAGAAAACACGGATTCCACGGAATCCGAAATAGATCGACTCCAGTTGTCTGGCACCCTGGTGGAAACCGCAGAAAGCATCCACGACTCGACCGACTCCAGGACAGATGTGGAGACCGAACCCAGAAGCCGGTCGATAAAGCTCACTCCTCGCTGGCAGGCAGTGATCGACCGCTACAAAGAGCTGCGATCAGAAAGGAAGAAAAGCGATGAGCGTCGATGAAGAGCTCAAAGAATTTCGCCATTGGGATGAACTTTTACGAAATTCAGTTTCCAAAATCATCCTAGGCCAGGCTTCAGCGATAGACGCCTCCACATGTGCGCTGCTTGCAGGTGGGCATCTCATGCTCGTCGGAGTCCCCGGAACTGGAAAAACTCGTCTCGCAGAATGCCTCGCTCTCGGAATGGGCCTCCAAAAAGGTCGAATCCAATTCACTCCGGATCTCCTGCCTGCAGATATTCTCGGTGCTGAAACTCTCATTACTGGAGAATCTGGAGATCGCATCGAATTCCGTCCCGGTCCTATTTTTCGCCAACTGGTGGTCGCAGATGAAATTAATCGTGGTACACCTCGGACCCAATCGGCACTGCTAGAAGCGATGCAGGAACGATCGATCACCGTCGCTGGAACTCGGCATAGGCTTGACCCTCTTTTCGGAGTCATCGCCACACGGAACCCCATCGAGATGGAGGGCACCTACCCTCTGCCGGAGGCCCAGCGCGATCGGTTCTTGATGGAAGTCGTTCTGACCAGTCCCGATGCAGAGACACTCTCAAAGATTGCAGCATTGACGACGATCAATGAAGAACAACAAATGGAGAGCTGTTTCACTCCTTCAACCTTTTCAAAACTTCGCGAAACTGTGCGAAAAGTCATCGCCGCTCCCGCGGTTCTTGATCGTGCAGCACGCTGGATCGCAGCGACCCGGCCTGAAGACCCGACGGCACCTGAATCCGTTCGCAAGGGAGTCCGCCTGGGGGCGGGGGCGAGAGCTCTGCAGGCCTTAATCCTTTGTGGGAAGGTGGAGGCTCTCCGTGCAGGACGCACTCACCTTGCCGATGAAGATTGGCAGACATGGCGAGAAGAAATTATTCGTCACCGACTAGTGATGAGCCTAGAAGGAGAACTCCAAGGTCTCCAAGTGAGTGAAATTGTCCGTACTGTCGACAAAGAGGTCCGCTAAATCATGCGTCGCAATTTCCATTCTCTGAGCGGGGTTCGCTTCGACCCTAATTTCTGGAACAGGAAGTTGCCTCTATCCCTGTGGCTTCTCCTTCTCGTCTCTTTTCTCGTCTCTTTTCTCTTCACTCTCCCTGCCCCAACCCTGGCTCACAATCTTGATCAAGATCCGGCACTCTCTGCGATTGTGAATATGATCATCACCCATGCTGATCAAGATGAGGTGGTCGAAGAGGCTTGGAACTGGGCCCGCGAACGGGCTCGCATGGAAGAACTTCGACAAGCTCTCATCTCCGAAGCAACAAAGAGAAAGAGTGCGACTCTTTTTCGAAGGGCTGCAGAAAGTTACCTTAAATTTGAAGGACTTCCCGAGGTCGTCTCTCTGCTGGAACAAGCGATCTCTATCGACGATGACCCGGCGGCGCGCAGCGCTCTGAGTCAAATCTGGCTCCGAGGAGGTTGGCCCGAAGAAGCACGAAAAATTCTAGGAAACCTCAGGCCAACAGCCGGGGCTCAGTTCATTTTCCAGATTATCGATCCCAACTCTTCTCAAGCAGTCGGGGTTGGGACAGAACTCTCACCCGATGATCTCCAACTCATCAGCGATGCTTTACCCTTTTATTCAGAAGTACAAAAGGGCTCTCGCCTCCTCCTCGAAATGGGATACCCCGATACTGCACTGCGATTGCTGATCCACAGTGGAGATTCACGTGAAATCGAAACTCTTCTTTCTGAACATCCTGAATCGATCGAGTCATTAGGCTCTATTCAGGAAGCCCTCGCTTACTGTCGCCTAGTGGGCCAACGCCTCGACCCTGGGTTTCAAAAGTCTTGGTTTCAAAGGTCACCCGCACTGGAAGAACTTTGGCGAGGATCTATGGGAATGTCGCCTCAATCGGTGACCTCACTTCCTGATTCAGAACTGCCCATCCCCTCTCTCCTTGGAGCATTCGCGTCTTTGGAAAAGGGGGACGAGAGAACCGCCCGAAAAATCGTCGCCATTCGACAGGCATCTCTGACTCCTCTTCAACGCCCCTCCTCCATCTCCGAAGAACTCTTCCAGCGCAAACCAGAGTGGTTTTCCAGAACACTTCCACCGGAGCAACGTGAAAAATTATTGAGCTTCGTCCAGGATCCAGAAGCCGCGAAATTCGCGCGTATGGCGGCACTTCACTCCGACCCAGGAAGTGCGCTAGAGGCCCGTCTCTGGTTTCATGCGGGTCGACTCTCGGAAGAAGTGAGAGAGAGCGATCGTGCACGTCGACTCTCTCCCGATGCCGCCGTTTCAGTTGAGATCCTCCCAGGAGTTCTCGCCACATGGCCTCTTTCTGCTGCCAACTCCCCCAGAGACATTCCAGCACAAACAACTCAACCGGGGCAAATCATCGGCCGCTGGAATCACCGATCACTCCGAGTTCCCGGCCCAGACCTCTCCCATGAAGAGTGGCATTTACAGACTTGGAGAGAGACGGGTACAAATGGAGAACCGATTCAGCAAACGCCTGGCTTTTCACTCGAGGTAGGAGACCTTCAGATAGAAGGAGATGAATCCTTATGGTCTCTCCAATTCGGAGAGACTTCTATCCAGCTCTCCCGGGTCGGTGACGATTCGAGACCATTACTGGACCCGGATTCGGGGCCACGCCTTGATCTCCTGCAACTTTGGGTCTCCTCACTCGACAAACTGGTCTCTCACGTACCCAACGATCGCTGGCCGACTTCTGTCATTCAATTTATGAAATCCGTGGCCCACAGAGAACGTTCCTCTGCGGCACTGGAATGGGCCTCTCTCATCGTCAAAGCGGATGCATTGACCGTCAATGTCTCGGGTCTGGAGGGGCAATTTTCGCGGATGCCTGTCACCCCCTCGATCCCCCTCGCTCCGGCAGACACTGTATTTGCAACCATTACTGAACCCGAACTCCCGCTGCCGATTCCAGATCACCTCGAGTTGTTGCACAACATTCCAACCTCCGGGGAGAACCCAGCGGCACAGGGTCCTCAGGATATCCTGTGGAACCCTCTTCCCTCCGGAGAACAAATCTTATCGACGACTGGTACGACTGACCGAATCGTGATCACCCGGTCGGGGTGGGTCGGTTATATCGAGGAGAATCAACCACAGGCACGCTGGTGGAGACCTCTTCTCGAAGCTCCCTTGCCCGGCCCATTAGGATTTGCCCCTCTCCCAAAGGAAGAAGTCGGCTCCAACCCGATTTTTGAGGAATCAGCATGGGCATCCTCGGCTTCCCCTCGTGTGGTCTCTTGCGAAAGTCCATATGGGGTTTCCAGTTTCCTTCTGATCTCAGATAAATTCTGGAAACTGGATCGATTGGGACCTCAAGTCATAGACCCTCCCAAAAATTATCTGGGGCATTGTGCAGCCGCCACATTAGCCGGCCCCATGAGCGAAACTCTGATATTGATCGAGAGCTCTGGTCTCTCTCTCGTCACTCCAAAAGGCCATATCCCTCTTCCACAATCGGGGGGATATTCTGTCCATCCTTATGAAGAGGGAGTCTTGGTCTTGGGGCAAGAGAAGGGTCAATCATGGCTCTCTTTTCTGCTTCATGACGAATGGCATCCCATAATTCTTCCACCACTTCCCGGAGAGCGAGATCGTCCCGATTTAAGGGCCACCTCGATCACGACTCATGGGGAAGAAATTTACCTCCTTGCTGATCGACTCTGGCGCATGCCTTCTTGGTGTCAGGAACGGGGTCAATTTCATGGAGCGATGAAAGCTCTCACGCCGGCCCCTGAACCCGGAGCATACCGAGCAGTTCGTTGGGTTCAGCCAGCCCCGCTAATTCAACGCAACAAAATCTATTTGCTACGTCCATGGGGAAACCTAGAAGTTTGGGGTTGGGACGCCAGCGGGAGCAGACCATGACAGGTTACGATGCGACCCTTCCCGACCATTTTCTTTTAAGACTTCGCTGGCGTGATGGTCGTGGAGGGACTCTTCCAGGAACAGGGGTTGCCCACCTTGCAGGTGGTACTGGCGAGTTCGATGGTCATCGCCCTTGGAACACCGGCGACGACTTGCATCAACTCGACTTGGGCGCATGGCTTCGATTCAAACAGCGCTGGATTCGCCAATATCGTCAAGATGCAGATGAGCCGGTCCACGTGATTCTTGACGGGGGCCCGACCATGACCTTTGGTGATCGAAAGAACTCATTGGAAAGTCTTCGGTCGATTTTGAGAGGTATTTCGAAATCGACTCGGGTCCCCCATAGAGAGTGGTTACTCGATGGTTCACAGCTTCATTCTTGTTCCGCTGAGAACCACCCCGGCGAAGCTCGTCGTGGCCCCCTGAAAACATCATTACCCCAGATTTCTGGATCATTTCCCACAGGCCGAATCGTGATTCTCAGTGATCGACTTGTGTTTGAAGAACTTGAAAATACACCTTCTCTTTCTCGAACATCCCATTTCCATTGGTGGTCACTTTGGAACCGAGAAGAAACTCATCCTGAATTTCAGGGCTCGTGCCGACTTCAAGCTCTCAACGGAGACCACTGGCAAGGGCAGATCGATGAAGAGACTCATCGCCAATACCAACGTGAACTCTCGACTCAGATCAAAAGGCTTCATGATTGGCTCACACGAAGTAGAGGATGTCATCACCGTATTGAATCCGCTGATTCTGGTAACTTGTTACTCCATCAACTGACTCGTCATCAAGGTCCATTGGAAGTCATATCAGGATGAGTATTGAGCTGATTCAGCCTTACTGGCTCCTAAGCTTGCTCCCTTTTGCACTCTACTGGTGGTGGCTTCGTTACCGACAAAGATCCAAGGTGAGCCCCATCCCAGTGGCTCAAGTGGAGATATGGAAGCGTCTATCGACACCCACAGAGGTCCGGACAAAACTGCTTCCATTGTGTATTGGTTTCTTTCTCATACTGCTTTCAGCAGGCCCCCGTGTTGTGCCGCTTCCGGAAAACGAGATCGGGTGGTCCCGAGACTTCAATGGATTTATCCATCTCGACGTGAAGACTCCCCCCCAAGGCCCACTTTCATTACTCGATACTGGCTCACCTGTGAATGCAACCTACGTATCATCGGCATCAGGTGCTGTGACAATTTCATTTCTAGAATTACCTCCGGAGACCCTTCTCAATTTAAAGGGTTCAAACAACTCTCTGGAACTCAAGGTTCCTCCTAGACCTGACCCTATTCGAGTCTTTCAACTCGGAGAGCAGCCTGGAGTGAATGAAGTTCTCACCGCATTGGAAGAACAGAACTGGATCACACGCGTCGATGCCGCCCAACGGTACACTGCGGAAGTAGAAATCGGTCCAGCGAGGTCTGTTCGAAATCGTCATGTCGGTTTTGTCTCGGATGGACCGGAAGTTTGGCTACCTTCCATGCGCGCTGCAAAATTAGATGATCCCCTGCTGAGGGGTCTTCAGCCTGAACAATGGACTATTTCTTCCAGTTACCAAACAGCGACAGGGACACCCATCCTCACGGGATCCAAGGGAGAGGCCCTGGTCACCCGTACTGCAGATGGGTTTCTATGGGGATTCTCTCCAACAGGTGGGGATCTATCTGAAAGATCTGATTGGCCGCTCTTGCTGACGAGGATGCTGATCGAACTTGGAGAGGCTTCTCGATCTCGCATCGATTCACAGACTTGGGCCGGGCTCCACCTCCCCTTCCTTTTCACAAGCATTCTCTTGGTTCTACTCCCGGTACTTCTCGGGTCAGGATCAAAATGGAGTGCCGCTGTGCTCTTCATCGCATTACTCGGCAGTCTCACTCAACATGAATACCGACTTCCGGAGAAAACTTCCCAGACATCCTCTTATGTCCTCTGGGCGAAGAGTCTTCCAGCCGGATCCGTAATTCAAATTCCTCGTCAAGAAGTCGCCCCGCCTCCAGAATTCTTCGAGGCGCTGAAGACCAGAGGAATGGGTTGGAAATTCTCGGGACAACAGACACGCCAGTGGAGCCTCTCGAAGAACTCATGCCGACCCGGAGAAGTGATTCACATCGTCCACCTCCAAGACTCTGATGTTTCCGGTTGGACACAAAAGAATCCACGCGGATCGATCTCGCCCCTCACCCTTCCACTCACACCTGAATTTTCAGGGCTTTGGACGATCATCGATTCGCAGGGCGTCGAGGCTCCTTTGCTGGTTCTTCCTTCCTTTCCGGTCTCTATCGCAGAGAAAAATTCTGATGGACTGAGCCAACTCTTTGAAGAACCCACTTTTAAATCGTCGACGATTTCGTTACCGACCCCGCCACTGGGAGGACTCTATGCTTGGCAAGGCCAAGAACTCTCCTCGGAAAGAATCGAAGAGATCGATAGATGGGTTCGATCAGGGGGGATCTTGTTCGCCAGTGTGGGATCACCCGGTTGCGAAGATGAAGAGACGAGAAATTCACTCAGTAACATTCTAGGTGTAAACCTGCCGGAACCTCCCCCAGAGGGAGATCTCGATATGGGTTTATTACTCATCGATCTCTCAGGAAGTCTATTGGGATCAGCAGCCACGACTTTGTTGGAATCTACTCTGATTCTTCTCGAGTCAGGAGATGGCAATACACGCTGGGGGCTCGCAGGATTCAGAGATGAGTTGAACTGGATTCTAGAGCCGGGAACCTCCATCACCTCCAACACGCTGGAGAAAATCCCAGAGTTGATTCGTTCTGGCGGCGGAACCCACCTCGGTAAGGCCATTCGAAAAGTTCTTCCGGTTCTCAAAAATCATTCCGGACAAAGAAGAGTTGTGCTTATCACCGATGGAAAAACAACACCCGATCGGTGGAGCGACTTAGGAAAAGATTTAGCACTTGCTGAAGTGGAACTCGAAGTTCTTCTTGTAGGAAAGAAAACCGATACTTCAGTTGTTTCGCAACTGACCCGTGCCTCTGGAGGTCGCTGGCAAAAGGCCGCTAACCCTAAAGAAGCACAAGAAATTTTGAAGACTCTATTAGAAGAGAATCCAGCAGGCTGGAAGAAAACAACCTCGCCACTGATCCAAGATTTAAGCTCCGTCTTCTTGTCGGGTTACACCGATCCTGTAGGAATCCCATACCAGAGCCTCACTCCAGACTCGACAGCTCGCATTGGCACCGCAGAACTCGTTTGGACAGATGCACAGAGAAGACCTCTACTCACCCTTCAACGTGTCGAACTGGGATTGGCGGTGACATGGTGGTCAGGCCTCGATCCTCTACGTTTGGGATCTTCAGGACCCCGTATCAAAGCACGCCTGAGGGAACTACTGGTGTCAGCACTGGAGAGAAATTCGACCTCACTACGCCAAGGGGCCTTGACCCAGTCCGCTTCAGGAAAACGTGTCTTCATGCTGGAAAGACGACCCGGGGATGGCCTCGAAATGGAGCAAGGATTTGATTCTTCGACATTGAGCGACCAATCTCTTCTGCTCAGTGCCGAACCCGGCTCAACAATGTTCAAGGGTGAAATTCCAGATCATATTTTGGACCCCGTGATCTATCAGCAATCTCCTATAGATTCTGAAAGATCATTTGTCGTGAGTGAATCTTCTTTGGAAAATCTCGCACTCATGAAATGGGTAGATCTACCTCCAAAGGGAAAGCAAGCCATGGGGTTTCAGCCCCACAGTTTCCTGCTTTTCCTTGCGGCGATCATACTGATTAGCAGCCCAGTCCGTCAGCGGTCGGGTCTGGGCCGGGAGCAGCGGTAGGTTCAGGGATAGTGACGGAGCCCTCGAATAAATATTGCAACAAGAAGATGGCATCCGAAATATCGACGCCGCCATCATCATTTGAATCTGCAGCATCAGGACATGGCAATGCAGACGTCGATCCGAATAGGAAATCCAGAGTCAGAATAGGATCACTAATATCCACAGTGCCATCCTGATTGGGATCACCTCTCAGGAAATCATTTGTGGAAGGAGGAGACGGAAGGGTTGCAGATCCCTCATTTCCTGGGCTTCCAAGGTCACCCGTTCCGAAAACTTGCTGAGCGGCCACCCAAACCGTTGGATCACCAGGATTCACTGCCAGTAAATCACTGATTTCACAACTGAGTCCTGCAGCATAAGGAAATGTTCCAGACGTGTAGTTGACTCGAGTGTGTTCCACTCCTTGAGGGTCCAACAGAACAACTTCATCCGCACTATTTGCAAGTATCAGAGAGCTGTAGACGTAATCAGGAATGATGCCCCCATTGACGGTAGAGTCACCGGACCGCGCCAACACCAAAAACTGAAGGGGAGCGATGACTAACCCTCCTGGAGAGCTGATCACATGAAGGTCAGTATCGTTGTCTTTTACCGTCCACCCTGCGAGATCTACAGAGGCCGTTCCGCGGTTGAAAATCTCAAACCACTCTCCAGTGGCATCGCTAGAAGCTTGTGGGTTTGGCATCAGTTCCGATATGACCAGATTGATCGATCCTGGATCGGGCGGAGGTCCACCACAACCAGTCCCCACTGTCGGAGTCGCAGAAGCCGTCGATCCTGCAGCACTCTGATTTCCAGAGAAATCAGTCGCTGTGACCTGATAGTGATAAGTCGTTCCACCATCGACAACGGTATCCGTAAACGCACTGAGAGACGAGGTCGCTAATGCTCCAAAGGGCCCTGCAGGAGAGAGCGATCGATAGATCGTGTAACTCGAAAAGTCAGGTTCAGTATTATCTGACCAATCAAGCACTGATTGACAATCCCCTGAAACCGCAACAAGACCTACTGGTATAGCGGGGGGAATAGTATCGGTCACGGGGCAAGACCAAATTTGACACACAAACTCAGGGTGATCGATGAAAGGATTTCGGTTTCCCTGAAATCCAAAAATGACATCATTCCGGTTTTGCTCTTGAAGGCTTACAGGATCTTCTACATGCCACTCGAGTAAAACACTCAGTATTCCCATATGCGCAACGGTTTGATTTTGATTGGTATTTGAAACGATCAAATTGCGATTTTCTGTGACCCTCAAATCAGGTTCAGTGCAACCCGTCAAAGAGTGGGTTCCGCCCTCATATCTCGTATCCATGTACAAAATATTTCTCGCAACATCTCCCCTACGGTCTTCCCAAGACTCCCATGAACCTGTGCTTCCAAATCCACTGGAGAGATTATTGAAAGCGGTACCGGAAGCAGGGAAGGATTCACAATTCGCTGAGACACACCAATCGTACGGTCTGTTACCCCTCGCAGAATTATAGGAAGGGCTCGCCGCTCTCAGTTGATGCAAATCTGAGTATGGGTAATTGCAACCATTGTCATTGGTGTAACCAAAGGAGGATGGCCAAGTGTGTTCACGGTTCCAGCCGTCAGCCGTATTCTGTTGAGACCAGGGCACCGAAGTATTTCGATAAACCGTGATGACATTTGCAGGATTTGAAGGGTCTTCCTCTGCGATACCAAGAACGTCCCATGTATCTGTAGCACTACTGGTGTAAGGAATTCTCTGATGGTCATCGATAATTTGATGGAGAGCCACTCGAAGAGATTCACCATTCAGTCCACTAGCGGACGAATAGTATCCGGGTGGAGGATCAGCCTGAGCTTGCAAACCCCAACAAACGGGGGCCAACAATAAGAGAAGTAAAACCCCTGAATTCTTCAACAGCATGTGTCAGAATCCTCTCTCGGGCATGAATGGCAAAATTAAAAGATATTGAAGCAAGATTGTACAACTGCCCATTCCGGCAGAGGTCTGATCACTCCACTACTCCATTTTTACACATTTTTCCAAACCTATCGACCGTATGAGGGCCATTCAGGTCTCCCATACATGACTTTATTGCCGATTGTATATTTTACAACCTATACAACCAGATCTCTCTGTGTAACAATATTGGCACTGACTCCATGTTCCAGAGTCATAAATTCTACCTGTAGGTTTGTAATATCACCGCGATTAGGAGAATTCAGCGAGATGCGGCAACAAGAGTATTATTCGACAAAAATCTGGTTCTATGTGTTCACAATCCTAGCCGTTCTTTACACAGCGGATTTGTCAACATTACACGCTCAAACGTGGGTAATTACCGGAACTGTGACTGACGCTGCAGGAGGCCCAATCCCTGCGGTGGACATCGATCTCGTTGATCCTCTCAATCCCGCGCTCGCCATCTCGCTGACAGGAGACTCCACGGATCTGAATGGGGTCTTTTCTGCAACAGTCCTCAGCAACATTGCCACTGGGGAATACATCCTTCAATTTGAACCCACCTCTGCTCACTTGAGTCAAGAAATGACCATTTCGCTGAATGGCAATTTGGATATTGGAACTGTGGCATTGGCCAATGGCTGGCTACTCAGTGGGCAAGTCGTCAACTCTGATGGCTTGGCAATGTCGGGAATCGATATTGATATCAGAAGCGACCAATCCGGCTGGCTCGATCTCATCGGAGATGTGACAAATCCTCAGGGATTTTTCTCAGTCGCAATCCCGGCAATCATCGATGAATACAGGATCACATTCAGTGATACAGCATTGAATCCAACTGTATTTCCAAACGAAATAGACCTTGGATTGCTCTTCGGTAATACCGACACCGGAGTCGTCACTATGGATTTAGCACACACACTTACGGGCTTGGTTGTCGATGAAAACGGTGTTGCTCTACCGGGTATCGATATGAACGTATATGACCTATCTGGGGCAGGCATAGATTTGTTCAATGATGACACCAACGCTTCTGGCGTGTTTAACGTTTTAGTACCGCAAGGTACTTGGGAGATTCGCCATCGCTTGGTATCCCCGATTGCTGGTGAAGAACGAGTCACACACGTAGTTAATGATTTGATCGTAAACTCGAATATCGACATGGGCACAGTGGTCGTTCCATTGGGGTATCACCTGTTAGGGACAGTCGTCTCTTCCGCAGGTACTCCAATCCTGGGAGCGATGTTCGATGCCGAATACACGACAACAACAACTCCAATCTACCTCAGCTCAGATATTACAAATGCAGCAGGTGAGTTCGATCTTCTGCTGCCAGCAGGGCTAGTGACTCTTGAGGTGGATCCCCCACTCTCTGGCCCAACACGCATTTCAAAACGAGTGAGTATTGATCTACCGTCCTCGAGTCCAATCAACCTTGGAACCATCCTTCTTGAGGACGGGATTAATATCACAGGCTCGTTCACAGACTCCTTAGGTACTTCTATCCCTTTGGTAGACGTTGAATTCTACAGGACTGTTAATGGGCAACTCTACGATACGCTTCATGAAAATGGCAATGCAGCTGGAGATTTCAGTGCTGTAGTCTACGCAGATGACTACAACCTTACACTGACTCCACCAGCAGGATCGAACCTTGCGCCCAAGTACATCTACAACCAGTCTTGCTACGCACCAACAACTCTTGGAACCATAGTCCTCGAAGCAGCAGTGAATGTGAGTGGAATCGTATGGAGTGCCACTTCACCTCTTCCAAACACTTTGATAGAAGCCACTAATGTATCAAGTGGCGTCATTCCTCCGTGGGGTTCAACTCTTTCAAATCCGGACGGTACCTATCAACTCAACTTAGGGAGTGGCGTTTGGACCCTCACTGCCTCAGCACCTGCTGGCACTGGTTTACAGAGTAAAGTGATTCCGAATGTTTCGATCGACTCTGATCTTTCTCAAGATTTCCAGTTTCCCAGTCTCGCCGCTTCGATATTCAATCTGGAGTGCGTCCATAATAATCAAGACGTTAGTCTCACATGGGAAAACGGAATGACCTACGACTGGATTCAAGTCATACGGGATGGAATTCCGATTGCTACCTTGGCAGGAACGGAGACCTCATTCATTGATACTCCTACCGGATCTGGAAGTGTCGAATATTCATTAAGAGGCGTTGCTTTTGGAATCTTCTCCGAAATGACCGACTGCATCGTAGACCTACCTATTTTATTCATTCGGTGCGATGCTGACATGAACTCTGTACTCACGATCTCAGATGCTATCAACGTATTGGGTTACCTCTTCAGTTCAACAACCCCCGTTTGCTTAGATGCTCTTGATTGCAATGATTCAGGATCCATCAACATCGCTGACCCCGTATTGTTACTCGACCTGCTCTTTGGAAATGGCCCCTTGCCTCCCCTGCCCTATCCAACCCCCGGAGATGATCCGACCCTGGACTCCTTGAACTGTATTTGATTCAGTCCTTCTCCATTATTTATTGCAGGTTCTTTAACCACAAAATAGAAGCCCATTTTCCAGAACAAAAAAAACCTGCGAAAGAACTCAGTCTTTCGCAGGATCAAATTGCATCAAACTACTCTAGTTAGATTAAGGGCAAGTGGACTGACTCGAGCAGGTCAATCCATCAGAAGTGGGATCGGAACCACAATCCGGATATGGTGCAGTCGGAGTGAGAGTTCCCTGGAAAATCTGGGTCAGCTTCCCAATCGCATCTGCGATACCTACCGTACCGTCGTCATCGAGATCGAGGGCAGACTCGCAGGACGCGACTCCAGTGAAGAACATGAACTCTAGAATCTGGATCGCATCCGAAATATCGGATCTACCATCTCCATTCGCATCTCCTCTAACAAACTCAGGCGCAGCCAACACTTCTATAAACCCTGTCTGCGTCGATGTATCGCTACCACCTGGACCGACTACCGAGAGGCTAACGGAATATATCCCTGGTGCCACGTAGGTATGCTCGGGGTTTTGAATCGTCGAAGTATTACTATCACCGAAGGTCCAACTACGAGAATTGATGTTGCCGGTGCTCAAGTCAGAAAACTGAACGATCAATGGTGCTATCCCCGAAACAACATTCGCACTAAATCCCGCGACCGGAGCAGGTTCCGTCACTGTAATATTCAACAATGCTGAATCAGATCCGCCCGGGCCCGTGACGGTCAAAGATACTGAATAAACCGAAGGTGCGTTGAACACGTGCTGGGGATTCTGCTGATTCGAAGTGATCCCATCTCCAAAGTCCCATTCCCAGGACGAGACAAGACCTGTACTTCCATCCGTGAACTGAACCTGCAACGGAGAGGTTCCTGACATCACATCCGCACTGAAGCTGCATACTGGCGCTGAAGGGACCGTGACGTCGACAAGACATGAGGTGGATCCACCCTGAACCCCAGCTGTTATCGTGGTCAGGGAATAACTCTGAACGCCTCCTGGCGCAGTGGAATCCGTGAACGACACCTCTGATCCGGGTAATGTGGAAAGCAAAGTGCCATTTCTTCTGACCTCTATTGAGGTCAAATTAGCTGGAGCACTCCAGTTCAGTTGAGCAGAGAAATCAGCCGGGCTTGAACAAACTAAGTTTATTACGGGTCCCGGTGGAACACTGATGGAACAATCCGTTGCTGCACCAGAGAGAGTTCCTGCTATGGGAGTTATCGAGTACAACACTTGCCCTGATGGAGGGCTATTCTCTTGATAGAAGCTGGCATCCCCAGCAAGCGTTCCGATTAAAGAACCATTGCGTTCAACAAGGATCGAGGTCAATCCAGCTTCGGCACTCCAAATCAAAGTAGCAGTACTCCCTGAAAATTGGCAATCCAGATTCGAGACACTTTGAGGATTACGAATCACTCCACAACTCACAGAGGTACTTTCGACACCACCCGCTATAGCACGAATCGAATAACTGAAACTGCCCGGGCCAGGGTTCTCACCGTAAGTAGTGGAAACTCCAGAGAGGGTTGCGACATCCAATCCATCTCTTGAAACAATCAAAGAAGAATAGCTTTGAGGGTTTGACCATGAAAGATCGACATTGGCTCCGGAAGTGGAACAAACCAGATTTGAAGGTGCTAATGGAACTACCGTTCCATTGCATACAACTTCTGAAGAACTGACTGATTGTAAAACACCGAGAATGGACCACTGGTGACTACCCGAACCAGGTTGATCCTGGAAAGTGGTGGCTGCTCCCGCCAGTGTCGCGATCAGTAGCCCATTCCTGCGAACTTGGACGTTGTCGTAGGTATCTCCGTTGGTCCAGGAAATCGCGGCGGTGACTCCTGTGACCTGACACGACAGTCCTTGCACCGGATTAGGAGGAATAAAGACTCCGCAACTGGAGGCATTACTATCCACTCCATTCAAGAGTCCACGGACGAAATATCCGTGTGTACCACTACCGGGATCAATATCGGTAAAAGAAGTCGGAGCCCCGACGAGGTTAGCGATCACGTTGGAATTTCTAAGTACCTCCATCGAATCGTAAGCAACTGGGTTTGACCATGACAACTGAACGTTCGAGCCCAATGGGGTACAACTCATATTAGCAGGGCCATCCGGTGCAATACCAATCGAACAAGCAGCCGGAATTGAAACTTCTGTACCGATGATCGAACTCACCTCAAAGGTATGTGATCCGATCCCCAAACCATTGATCGTGGTCGTAGTCGCAGAAGCGGGAAGCACTAATGGTGTTCCTCCGTCAGTGACCACCTCTATCGAATCCCAGTTTCCTGCGTTCGTCCAGGACAGCGTCACCGAAGATCCACTGGGCAAACATGCCAGATCAGTAGGAGCAATAAGAGTGCCCCCCATACAAGCCAGAAGTGCTTCGACCAATTGTAATCGAGTTCCGGTGCCATCGACGAGCCCACCGTTTTCGTAAGAAACACCGAGAGTCAATTGTCCGCCGTTTTCTCTATAGATAGCGACATCATATGCGGGAGTTTCGTTCGACTGAACAACAGCAGAGCCGACATTCGCGGAGATACGATCGACCCAACTATTTTCACCCGTATAAGTCAATGAGAGACCCGATAGATCACAGCCTGTGGTTGCAAAGCCTGTCACCGTTGCCAAATCATCGACACTGGCTCCATCGGATGTTGCGGTGATTCCAAACTGTGCATGAATGGGTCTCTGAGGATCAAAGAACCAAGTATCTCCACCCTCCATATAAATGGCTTTTCCACCGACGCCATTGGTGAGGAAGGTCACAAGGGACGCAGATTCTGCCTCTGATATCTGGTGGTTGTTTGGGTACATTCCCAACATCACCCAGATCCTGTCGAAAACATCCAAGTCTTGAAAGGCTGATAGATTGCTGGTGAGTATGGCTTCTCTGCCTGTCTGGACGAGGTCATTCCCAAAGTTCAGGCCAGAATTCACGGTGCCTGTTCCGGGTGACCAGATCAGATCTTTTGCATTTCCAATTAGGAACAACGAGCAGTTCACACTCAAACTCGGAGTTCCTCCAACGAAGCCTTGAATTTCCCAAGTGTGCTGCCCCGCTGGGGTATTCACATCGAGGAATCCCGTGGCATTCCCTCCCAGTGTGGAAAGAAGTACACCATCTCTTCTCACGACGACCTGATCATAGGTCTCTCCGGGTGTCCAACTGATTTGTACTCCAGCACCTGTCTCAGAGCATGCCAGATTCGTCGGAGAAGCAGGTCCCCCCATCAGTGCAAGCATGTTGGCAAGATTCAGGCGTCCATGTCCAAAATTATCATCGAATCCAGGTCCATCCTGTCCAGCAGGTCCGACTTGGTCGTCTGCTGCGATTTGCAATATATCTACGGCCGTGGCAGCGGAAAGAGTCGGATCATGAGACAAAATAACTGCAAGCGCTCCAGCAACTACGGGAGTCGCTGAAGAGGTTCCATTGAACGAGGAGGTATAATCACCATTGACCATTCCTGAAGGCCCTGTGATGTCTGTGGTCACCATCAATACCCCAGGAGCAACAACCGACTGTTGAGGCCCTGTGTTGGAACCCCAAAAGTTTTCTCCATCACATGAGGATATCGACTTGATCTCATCGCAAGGACTCGAAGCTCCCACAGCCACTGTTTGAGAGTACGCCGCAGGGAAACTGACACCGGCACTCTCATTGCCACTCGCAAACACCAGCAGGCAACCGAGACCATTTCGCCCCACGCTCAGCGCGTAATCCATAGTGTTGGATTCTGCGGTACTAGGAGCACCACCACCCCACGAATTTGACAGGATATCTGCGCCGTTATCCGTGGACCATGTCAGTGAATCTATGATCCAATCATTTTGTGTCCAATGATTTCCGAATCCCAATCTCACGGGTTGTATCTGAGCATTCCATGCCACTCCCGAGATTCCGATCCCGTTGTTACCACGGGCTGCGGCAAGTCCTGCACAGCCTGTACCATGCGAATCATTCACGTCACAATTACCCGGAATACCCCCGGGACTGGCCTGAATCGTGACAGAGTCGTGGCCGGCAACAATGTTTGGAGCAAGGTCTTCATGATTGACATCAACACCCTCATCGATAATTGCAATGACGACATTAGCGCCACCCGTTGCAATTCCCCATGCGGATTCCGCTTCGATGTCGACTCCCAAAGTTCCTTGTTGCCCGGTGTTGTTCAAATGCCATTGGGAGGAATACCCAGGATCATTTGGAGCCGCCATCCCCTTGAGATGCATGATGAAATTGGGACTGACAGAAGCCACACCCTCAATAGAAGAGATTTCTTCTAAGGCAGATTCAAAATCTATGGGTGCATGATTTGTTTCGACAAGGAAGAGAGGTTTCGTTGAGGAAAATTCACGGATCAATCGAAGGCCCGAATTATCTACAAACCTTTGGTATACGCTTGATTCATAACTGGTCAGACTGACGAGAAATTGCTGAGTTGGAATGTGGAGCTTACCTCTGTAATCCAGGCAGGGAGAAACCCAACCTGACTCCAACTTACTGAGGGATTGAAACAAATCCCCGTTCAGGTCTTTAATGAACACCAAACCAGGATATGGCGTCTCTTCGATCAATTCTTCGGCAAGAACGATTCCCTGAGATTCTAGTAATCGATTCAATTTCACCGGCGCGTCATCTTCACTCGAAGGAGGAATATAGAGCGCAAACTGTCCCGGATTGACTGTCAATTTTACGCGCTGATCTCCCCAGTAATATGACATGGTACTGGGAGTCCCCGACGATTCGAAAGGGATTTGAGCCCACACACCCGAAGAGATAAATACACTCAATATTATTGCTGCGTAGTATTTCAACCCTGTGGCTGTCATCTCAACTCCCAAATTTTTGGATTTATCATTCATACCCTATTAATAAAAAGGTCGATGGCATGAGCCATATTGCTCGCGCCCTCAATAATAAAAGTCATGGCTACCCCCAATATACTTGCTGGGAAAGAGCGAATGAAACACTCATTACCAAGCGGGAAGCATCGACACTTCTAATCCTACGCATCTTCGCAGAAGTATAAACATTACAACACAAAGGAATCCCGACGAGGAACTGTCAATCCTGTCATACCAGTCAAGGTTGGAGTTAATTTCCGATAGTGCTGTCCCATATGTGAAAGTATTCGGCTACAAGGGTATCAGGGGAAAGAGGATAAAACCGATTCTGTAACCCCCCAGTAGTCTCTCAGGATCTTTTGAGCATCGTCTACAATGACCTGGAGCTCGGAAAATCGCAGTGCACAACCTACAGGCAAAGCCTGTTGAAAGGCCGACGATGATTCAGAAACATCGCTGTATCTCGAAGTCTCCAGCGTTTTCGATACCTTCTCTTACCATGTGGATCTTCCTCTTCATTTGTCTTGGAATTGTTTCTGGTTGCGGAGGTGGCGGAGGAACAGCAGGAAGCCCTGCTCCTGTCATCGTGTTCTCAAAGAACAGACCCGATCCTCCAAATGACTTCATCTCTCCAATTCTGAATGACCGGTTCACAGCAGATCCTGCGGCAGTGTCCTCAGATTTTGATTATTTTGAAGTCGACAGTCCTTGCATGGTGGATGATCCCGGCAGAATTATTAATGACCCTGTCACAGGTCTGTGCACCAGTTGCGATCGATACATGCTCTTTTATGAAGCCACCGATGGCGCCACCTTTGAAAACAGCATCGGCTTGGTCACTTCCGATGAATACAACTTTGATCCCATCCTCGGATCGAGGACCCAGGTTCTGACAGCCGCTGAACTTCCGCAGTTAGAATTTGGGAGTGAGCTTCAGACCGCTTTTAATGTGACAGACCCATCCGTCATCCTAGACAAATCTGTTCCAGCAGGAGTTTCGGGAAGATACCTGATGTGGTTTGAAGGCACATATGGAATAGCGGGCCAATTGAGTGCGACACTCACGTGTCAGTCTGCAGATGGAATCACCTGGACCACACCCGCTCTTTGCATAGGACTAGAGGTCGGACCATCATTCGGCGATGTCTTTCGGATTTCAGATCCAGAAGTCATTCAAGTCAGTGTTGGAACAGAACCTCTTGAATATCGAATGGTCTTCGAAGCGGTAAGAACCGACGGAAGTGCAGTCATCGGGATGGCCACTTCTTCGAATGGTTTGGCTTGGACAGTGACCGATGGAGCTCTCACCGGTGTGGACGCGGGTCCGATCTTCAGTGGTGGCCCCGGAGCCTTCGATGACTTCGCAGTGCGTTCCCCAACTTTTGAAATAGAGAGAGACAGCCTCGACAATATTGTTGAGTGGCACCTCTTTTACGAGGGGCAACAACTATCCTCCGATAATGACTCCTTTATCGGATACTCGAACAGTATCGATGGCTTCAGTTGGAGTGGATATGCCGTCCCCGTCATCTCCCCCTCTAGTGACAACTTTATCCCTGTGACGTTTGACTCGGATGACGTGAAGCACCCGCACATCGCTCTCAGGGACCCTGATCCCCTCACAGACTCCGAACCTGACCTCAATAGGTTGCTCCTTTACTACAGTGGCGATCCCCAAATTTCAGACGGCTCAGGCAGTCTTGAAGAGGTCAACAGGATTGGTCTTGCGGTTTCGGAATGACCTCGCAAGACGGGTTCGCTTAGATGTTGTAAACTATTGGGAGAATGAGACTTTCACTCTTGTGAGGGAGAGCGAGTTGATCCTAATAGGTCCGTCCCTAAGACCGGTACGCAGATTATGTGGAAAGTGGGTCCTTCACCGATCAGGTGCAGGGCTGACCTTCGCAATCGCTATCTTTGTAGCCATTTTTTCAGGCTGTACGCCGGCTTCGGAATCTTCTCCTACCACCAACACATCTCCCTCTTCACTTGAAACTGATGCTCCCGAATCCTCAGCACAAGGAACCCGCATCATTCGACCTTCTTCAGAGCCAAAGATACGTGGCTCTGCTGAGGCTCGACTCAAGGATGAATCCCAACCCCTATTCATGGGGATTCAACAATTACTTCCTGGGGATGGTGAAATCATCATCCAATGGGAGTCTGGTGTTGACGACCACACGTCTTCTGAAAACCTTCGATACCAAGTCTTCACTTCAACCAAATCTGGGAAACAGGACTTCAGCGCCCAACCACAATTCGTCACCGAACCCGGCGTAAACTTTTGCAGGGTCACCGACTTGAATAATGGACAAGTAATTCATGCAGTCGTGCGCTGCGTGGATGAATTAGGAAAAGTTGACACTAACGAAAATGAATGGGCCGCTGTCCCGAACCCTGTGCGATATGTTAATGATTCGGTCTCTGATTCGGGAACGGGATTACAGCCCCCTTCAGCATTCAAGACTATCGACGAAGCAATAGGCGCTGCTATCGGTATGCCGGGTGTAAATATTTATGTTTGTGAAGGTAGCTATGCTGAGCGATTTCTGTTGTTTGACGGCATGAGTATATTTGGTGGATTCTCAGACGATTTCACCACACTTCCTGACCCTAAAAAACATAAGACCCGGCTTCTGGGTGAACCTCATAAAGACACGATCATTCTTCCCCCAGGAGAGTCACTCGTCGCGATTGATGGCTTTTCATTTGAAGGATCGGGAACTGCACGCAGAGCCATCATGGCAGACGACTGCGTTATTCGAATTTCCAATTGCGAAATTCGGAACTTTGCCGACAAAGGGATTCAAATTGAAACGGATGACGACGACGGAGGCGAAGCAAGCGGCTCTATATTGAGTTGTCGGGTTTCTGAAAACCGGGGTGATGGGCTGCGAATAGAGGGCTTTGTTGATCTCTCCATTCGAGAAAGCCTTTTTCTCAACAATGCTCAAAGCGGAATCTCTGCTCCCTCGCTCTCGACTCGAAGCGGTGGAAAAACTCGACTGGACCTACAGCGAAACCAAATCTCTGGGAATGGAGATATCGGTCTCAATATTCGAATAACAGGTCAGAAAAAGGTCGATAGTAACGACCCTCCGCGTGTTCGCATTGGTCTTCGAGGCATCGACTGCCACGCGAATGGAGACCACGGCATCAGTCTAGACATTCGCTATACCGATGAAAATCTCATCGATATGCGCACACGGATTGAATCTTCATCCATCAGGGACAATTTAAGATCCGGAGTTCATCTCGACGTGGATGCTTTAGGTGACTACTCGATTCAGGGGTGCGAGATTCTAAGCAACCGTGGAGAAGCCGGGGTTTTCATAACCGGAGATTCTGCTCGACCTCTGGTGAGAGTCATCGACTCGAAACTATTTCTTCAAAGCGGAAATGGGATTCGTCTCGATGGAATAGGAATGTTAGAGGTTCAGCGTTGCGCATTCGGAGGGAATAAAGCCCCTGCTGTGAGCCTCAAGGACAACTCCCCTTCCAAAGGACTCCTTACCGACTGCACCATCTTGACGGGACCCGTTTCGGAAAACCTCACTATCCATGATTCGGGTCTCACTGCTCCTACGGATTTGGGCCCCGTGGCCATCAAGATTTCGTCGACCGAGAAGGTATCCAATACAGAGAGACGGATCACTTCCGAAGACGGTAGCTCTCAACAATTCCCTAAAGCGGGCTACCTCTTGAACCCCACTCAAAATTCAACAACTCTTTCCTTTGTCACAGAATCAACCTCTCCGCTAAAACTACTTCTCAGTGGAGAAGGCGAACTCAAAGTAGGAAACACCTATTACCTATCAAAATCGGAAAGTCTCTTTCCTTCTCTGGAAGCTCTCCCTGCATGGTTTGATATCGGACGTTTACCGAATTCAGACTTCCTGTCTCACCAGATAAACTCACATTCGCATCAAGAGTTGTTCAGAGCTGATCAAATTATCGGACTGACTCCTCCTCTCGGTGAGTTGACACCCTCAAGCTCACAGAGCTGGTCCTTTGTACTCTCAGGAAGCGAAGCAAAGCCGCAAGTTCTCGCCCAATTGAATGGGGTTCCAGTTGAAGTGAGCCTGCAAGTTGTCGACGAACTTCTGAACGTAACCATGAATGATTCAGATTCCCTATCAGGCTTCCTTGAAATCATCATTACAATTCCTGAACATCAAAACTTTCCTGAACGTCAATTCCGTTACACCTGGAATCTGACGGTGAAGGAATGATTCTATGTTGATTCGCGACCGCCTCAGGCTTCTCTTCATCGCACTACTCAGCGTGTTCTTCGGAGCAGGTGCTCTCGCACTCATCGTTATTCATGACCTCGATAATGCGATTCAAGAAGGCTCCAGTGGACGAAGCCGATTAATAGAAGTGGGTAAAGTCAGAGACTTGCTACTTGAGGCGAGTTCAGAGATAGAAGATTTGCAATCATGGGGAAACAAGGAGCGAAAAGTCTTCCTAGATAGGCTCCAAGAGTGCCGTTCCATCCTCTCGAGGATGCAAGATGAGAACCCAGAAGAAGATCAGCTTTTCCAAGCGGCGATGAAACGACTCTCTCGTCCAGTCACAGACTTTTCCAGAGCAGTCACTCGAGCATTGAGATACCTGGATGAAGAAGGTGCTCAATCAAAAAATCTGGATCTACCGAAGCGTTGGCTCAAAACTCGATTAATCCCCGATATCACAGAGGCGATGCAAACTCTGGAGCAACTTCTCCAAGGTAGAAGCAATGAACTTGAGATTGCTTCTCAACTGAACTCTTCCCGAGTGAAGTTGATTTTCCAAACGACCAGTATTTCACTAATTCTCTTTGGTTTCGTCTTTTATGTCCTGATAGGACGCTGGATCGTTAACCCACTGGAACTTCTATCCAAAGCGACTCGCGAGATCTCAAATGGAAGATATGGCGAGATCATCCCGATTTCCTCACAAGGAGAATTGGGACAATTGGCAAGAGACGTAGAATCGATGTCCAAAGAGATTGCAACCTCTCAGGAAAAGTTGGTCGATAAAGAACGACTAGCCGCTGTTGGAGAAATGACTGCAACCATTGCCCATAATCTCAGAAATCCACTCGGGAGTATCCGTGCTCTCGCTCAAAACAAAATGCGGTCAGACCCAGAACCCGATGCTTCGGGTTCACTCAAACAAATCTTACAAACTGTCGACAGGGCTGATCGCTGGCTCAAAGACCTCTTAAAAGGTCTCAAGCCTATCAGGCTTACGGTAGAGACGGTAAACCTTACAGATCGCCTGCCGCAGGTTTGCGAAGCAGTCTTAGGTTATGCGGAAAAAAGACAAGTCAAAGTCACTTGGCAGCTCGACCAAAATCTACCGGTAGTTCAGATGGACGGTCGAAAGGTTGAACAGTCGATCCTTGTTCTCCTCAACAATGCCATCGAATCCTGTGACCCCGGAGGTGCGGTATCTCTCAGTGGCCAGTACGATAGAGATCGGATTCACATAACAGTTGTCGATAATGGCCATGGCATGACTCAGGAAACACTTGCGAATCTGTTCAAGCCATACTTCACAACTAAGAAATCTGGACTAGGATTAGGCCTGTCACTGACTCAACGTATCATGGCTAGCCATGGGGGTCAGATAAATGTTGAATCTGAAGCAGGTGTCGGAAGTAGTTTTGCTCTCGTGATCCCCATCAATTCAAAAATGTTCCCAAAGGAAGAATAGGTAAGTTCAATGGCACAGATACTTATCCTTGACGATGAGATTCCATTGCTTCAATCACTCTCCCTTGAGTTGGGAAGAGGTGGTCACCGTTGCCTACCTGCAGAGACCGGAGCAGAAGCTCTAAGAATCATCAAGAATGAGTCGATAGATATGGCGATTCTTGATGTTCAACTCCCAGACATTGATGGTCTAGAAGTACTTCGTAGCCTCAGAGCCGAACTTCCGGAAGTCCCTGTCCTCATGGTCACAGCCTTTGCGTCAGTGGACAGCGCTGTCGAGGCCATGAAAGAAGGCGCTCTCGATTATCTTGAAAAGCCCTTGGACCTAGAAGAACTGAATCTCGTAGTGGAGCGTGAACTTGAAAACGCCGAGATGAGAAGACTGGTAGATGCCCACGAAAGGGTGTCTGCACTCACTGAACGTAAAACGATTGTTGGCGAGTGTGAACCTATTAAGAGAGTTCTCGAAGTCGTAGAACAATTGTCCAAGATTCCCATCGATAATGCTGCTGAGCTTCCCACCATATTACTCGGCGGTGAGACCGGTGTCGGTAAAGATCTATTGGCACGATACATTCATGAAAAAGGAAGTCTTTCCCGGTTCCCATTTCTCCAAGTTAATTGTAGTGGTCTACCCAAAGATCTCATCGAGAGCGAACTGTTTGGTCACGAGAAAGGCTCATTTACAGGCGCTTCTCAACAGAAACAGGGCTTGTTTGAGGTTGCCGCTGGCGGAACGATTTTCCTCGACGAAATCGGCGACATGCCTCTTGAAATGCAAACTAAGCTGCTCAATGTTTTGGAGACAAAAAAGGTACGACGGGTCGGTGGAACTCGTGAATATTCTGCAGACGTACGCATCATTGCCGCCACGAATCAGAATCTGGAACAAGCGTCAAGAGACGGCACTTTCAGGTCTGATCTCTACTATCGTCTCAAAGTGGTCTCAATTACTCTCCCGGCTCTCAGAGAGAGGGGTCGAGACCTCGACTTGTTGATTGATCACTTCGTTGCCATTCATGGAAAAAAATATAGGAAAGAGTCGCTGAGCATCCCCGATGAGGTCCGGACCGAACTGCGCCAATATGGATGGCCTGGAAATGTCCGAGAATTAGCCCATACCGTTGAAAGAATGGTCCTGATTTCGAATCAGGAGACTTTGGCCTCGCCCTCACTGGATCTTCAAGATGCAGCGGGAGGATCTGCCGCTCCTCCGCCCATGACTCCCGACAGAATCTCATTCGACTTTGAAAATGGGAGCTGCACATTGGCAGAAGTCGAAACCCGACTTTTAGAGCAAGCTCTCGATTTCACTGGAGGAAACGTATCTGAAGTGGCCCGATTACTCGGGTTAACCCGAGGAGCGCTCCGCCACAGACTCGATAAAAGGGGACTCTAGCCGCTCCCCAGAGGCTATATTCCGCCGACCTTGGCCATATTCCGCCAGGCGCTGATGGCCACTATTCTATGCGGTCGTATCTAGCCATTCCTTGACGGGTTCTCTCTCGGCAAATGAGCACCGAGATCTATGTAAATCAATATAAAATAACGACTTAAGTCAAACGGGCGCCCCCTAAATATTATTCCTGCAAGTTTCCGATATATGGCCCCGCATTTGCGATTGTTAAATACCTATCGAACCGACTGTAAGTGAGAAGGAAGAATACACGAAATGTCTTTAGTGCCAGAATCACCACCACCCATGACGGAAAGGCCCCTGAAAAGGCTCGCCTTATACAGTCACGATGGTTTTGGTTTAGGACACTTCAGACGCTGTTTACTCCTGGCCCAAAATGTCCAGGAACACCTACAAGACATTCAGATCATGCTGATCACCGGTTCCCCAAAAGCCGCTTTCTTCTCCTTGCCCAAAAATACAGAATTGGTCCTGATTGAGCCCGTTACCAAGGATGGAAACGGCAAATACATTTCCAGAAATCCACAACTCGATCACATCACCGCATTCAAACGTCGACGTGACAAGTTGCGCACCAAGCTATTGGAATTCAATCCCGATCTTTTTGTCGTGGACCATGTCCCCACCGGGCTCAACGGGGAACTCATTCCTCTCCTTGCAGACTTGAAGCAACGAGGAACAGAACTCGCAATAGGACTTCGCGATATCATAGATGAGAGTCAAAGAGTTCAATCCGACTGGGGAAATGAAGGTTCGAAGATACTTGTCGAATCTCTTTACGATCACATTTGGGTCTACGGAAACCAAACGATTTTCGATTTAGGCAAGCTCTACAATTTGAGTCAGGTTACGCAAAATAGAATCGAATACCTCGGCTACTTGCGAAGAATTAAATCATCTGCTTTCAATGAAGAGCACCTCATGAGGCTCAAGCACCGTTTTTCGATTGCCAAGAAAATAGTGTGTGTCACAGGAGGCGGAGAAGATGGTCTCCCTGTTGGAGAAACATTCCTACAGACACTCAAAGAGAATCCAAACAAATACTATGGAACTCTCATCACGGGTCCGCACCTTTCTAGACAAAATGCACGGGACCTAGTGGAAAAGTATCAAGGCATCAGAAACACGGAAATCATGCGTTTCACAACGCATCTTGAAGATCATTTGAAGTCGGCAGATCTCATCGTTTCCATGGGCGGTTACAACGCCACCCTTGAGGCGATCGCTTTAAAGAAGCCCACCATTATCATCCCTCGGGTAAGCCCCAGAAAAGAACAATTGATTCGTGCAACAAAGTTCGCAGAACTCAATCTCATTGCAATGATTCATCCCGACAAATTGAACAGTGAAGTTCTGAATGAAGTGATCAAGCAATCACTCGAACGCTCGTTCTCCCCTACTGCTGAAGAAGCTGGCATCCAAATGGATGGCATCGGTAACTTCCTCTCTAGGGTCGACGAGATTCTTTTACGCCAACGAATCTCCCGGAAAGAAGAAAATGACTTCACAAACAAACTCCTCAGAGCATGAGCCGAAGCTCAAGGTCGCATACATCTTGAAGATGTTTCCGCGATTATCCGAGACGTTCATTCTCAATGAAATCTTGGAATTAGAGCGTCAAAACGTAGGCGTTGACGTTTTCAGTTTGATGCCGCCAGGAGACGGTAGATTTCACGGGAGTTTGAGTGAACTCAAACTCACGATCGATTTCATTCTCAGAGAAAAACCAGAATCATATTGGGATAAACTGTCAAAGTTTTCTCCTGGTGTCGTGCCACATATGGATCGCTGGCAAAATGCTGCAAACTTTCTCAAAGAGCATTCGATACCCAAGGATTTAGACATGCTGCTTCGAGCACTCTTCATAGGTGCCAAAGCTAAAGAAAAAGGGATTCAACACCTGCATGCCCACTTTGCAACAGTAAGCACTCGCATGGCAGCACTCGTGAACATTCTATATGACATCCCCTTTTCATTCACATGTCATGCCAAAGACATTTTCAGAGAGACCGTCAACAGGAACTTGTTTCGGGATCTCGTCGATCGTTCAGCGTTCGCAATTACGGTGAGCGATTTTAATCGTGATTACATTATTGAGAAAACCCCAGGTGTAGATGCCACAAAAATCCACCGTCTCTACAATGGAATAAATCTTGATTTCTTTGAAGTGCCTGATGACAGAAGCCCTCTAAAGGCCTCTCCAATAAAGCTGATTAGCGTGGGCCGGCTTGTTCCAAAAAAGGGCTTCGATGTACTTCTCAAGGCTATTCGAATCCTCGCTGATGAAGGTCTAGACCTAGAACTCAACATCATTGGCGACGGTGATGAACAAGAAAAATTGCAAAATATGGCCCACAACCTCGAACTCGATGGGCATATCAATTTCTTAGGGGCTCTCGCTATTGAAGAGGTCAGAAGAGTTTGCGCGGAATCCTCAATGATGGCTCTCGCATGCGTCCCTGACGCAGATGGAAATATGGACGCCCTGCCGACAGTCCTCCTTGAAGCACTGGCTTTAGACCTTCCTGCTGTTTCAACCACTCTGACAGGCTGCCCTGAAATCCTCGGAGACGGAAGTGGACAGTTGGTGGAACCCGGAAGCGCTCAAGCAATGGCAGATGGCATTAAAACTCTTCATGCACGCATACTGTCGGAAGATTGGAAAATTGGCACAGGAAGAGCCAGATCCGAGAATCTGTTCGACTTGAGTAAAAACGTTGCCACCCTTCGAGGTCACTTCGAATCAAGTACGAAAAATAATGCTCAATGAAATCAGTCGATAAGTTCACCTACATTTGTGCAGATCCAGGAATACCTATTCCTGGACAAAAAGGAGCCAGCATTCACGTGGCTTCTATTTGCAAGGCGTTCCGGGAATTGGGACTCCAGGGTGATCTGTATACAATTCGACCTGAAGCAAAATCCATCGAGGGCATTCCTATTCACACGATGGAACTTCCTCCGAGACGTAAATATAAATCTATTGAGGAGCGAGAGACCCGATTGTTTCTCGCAAGGCTCGACGACATTGAGACTGTTCATGATTTTGTTTACGAGAGATACAGTTTGTGGCATCCAGGAGGCTTATACCTCGCTCGCAAATTTGGTGTTCCATTCGTTCTTGAAGTCAACAGTCCACTGGCTCTCGAATCCAAAAAGTACCGTCAACTCGCGAATGAATCCCTTGCTGATGGGATTTCACGCCTTCTTCTTCGAGAAGCAGATGTCGTCATCTGTGTTTCTGAAGAGATTAAAAAGTGGGTTGAATCAGAACGCGAACATTCCGAAGGTGTCGTCCTTGTTCCAAACGGAGTGGATTCTGAAGTTTTCACACCTAAAGCAAATAAACGCCCCTCTGGACTTCCTCCTGCTGGTGTTCCCATTCTCGGTTTTACGGGATCATTCCGTCCATGGCATGGCATCCATGACTTGTTGCAATCCTTTGAAATACTTGTCAAAGATTTGGGTTCAAATGCGCATCTACTTTGCATTGGCGATGGCCCAGAAAAACACGCCTTTGAGATTAATGTTCAGAAAAAAGGACTCAGCGACCGGATACATTTCACTGGAAGTATCCCCCATTCTGAAGTCGGTGAATGGTTAGGGGCATGTGATCTTGGAGTGGCCCCATACCCAAGCATGGAAGACTTTTGGTTTTCACCGTTGAAGATTTACGAATACTTCAGCTCTGGACTCCCGGTAGTAGCCACCGATCGTGGTCAGATATCAGATATTGTCTTGGGTGATCGAGGAACACTCGTCCAAGCAGGGGATAACAAAGGCTTTGCACTGGCCATTCAGTCGCAAATCTCAGATTTAAAAAAGTTGTCGGAGGCCGGTCAAAGTTGCAGGCAGTGGATTCTAGAAAACAGCACTTGGAAAATTAGAGCTCGTCAAATTCTGGACGCGGTGGAGAAGGCGAAATGAATCCTGTATCGACTCTGGGAAAAGGTCTACACGACTGGAGTACCATTACAGGAAAACATGGAGACCTATTGCGAGAACAATCTCCTCTTTTGGGAGCATCTGCATTCGCGCTGGTTTTTGAAATCGGATTCGCACTCCTCGCTCCATGGCCCGTGAAGTTCATCTTCGATGGCTTATTGATGCCGAGTAACGCTGACACGCTTCCATTTATTAATCCCGCTTGGCCACTTGAGCAGCCGATTCAATTCTTGGGTTTTGTCAGTCTCGCGGTCCTCCTTATCTCTTTGGGTCAAGGAATCGCAGGTTATTTCCGGACAATCCTGAGCGCCATCGCTGGCCAACGAATGATGATGAAGTTAAGGAAGCGTGTGTACTCACACCTTCTCCTACTTTCAATGAGATTCCACAAGAGGCAAAAACTGGGAGACCTTCTTGTCCGAATAACAGGCGATGTGCCTATGCTACGAGACGTCTTGTCGACAGAGTTAGTAGACTTTTCAGGCAGACTGGTTCAGGCCATAACCACCCTTTCACTGATGGCGTGGATTGATCCGCAACTTTCTGTTGTCTCACTTGTCGTATTAATTTTGATCACTATTCTTGCACGATTATTCAGTGTCAAAATTACAAAAGTAGCGAAGAAACAAAGAGAGCATGAAGGAGATATTGCCTTCACAACTGGGGAAGGCCTTACCTCTCTTAAACTCATTAAATCATTAGGTCGAGAATCTGAAGTTGTTCGGAAGTTTGCCAGAAAAAATCGCTCGTCCTTGCGCCAAGGAGTCCGGGCAACACGGCTTCAAGCCGCTTTATCGCGTTGGACAGAACTGATTTTCGCGGGAGGTCTTTCAATAGTCTTGCTAGCGGGGGCCTACAGAGTCCACATCAACTCCGACATCACTCCTGGTGACCTATTAGTATTTATCTCCTATGTAAGGTCACTGCAAAAGCCGCTTCGAAAAGCAGCACGGCTATCAGGGAAAATCGGTAAAGCATCGGCATGTGCAGAAAGAATCTCTGAAATACTTCGCATCAATCCAGAAGAAATCGATTTGCCCAACGCAATTGAAGCGCCACCACTCCAAGGAAATATCACCTTCAAAAACGTCACGTTCTCATATCAGGCTCCCATTGAGGAGACCGAAGAACAAATCGCCACGGATTCACCAGAGGAACCGCGACGAATGGTCTTGGACGATGTTTGTCTTGATATAAAGAATGGTGAACATTTGGTTCTCTGTGGCCCGAATGGTGCTGGAAAAAGTACGCTAACGGCTCTCCTCTCAAGATTATACGAACCTGAAAAAGGAGCCATCCTCATCGATGGAGTCCCCATCACTTCGTGGACACTCCAAAGTCTGAGGGATCAAATCTCTATCGTCTTGCAGGAAAGTTTCATTCTTTCGGGGAGTGTTCGAGAACACTTGGAATTCCATCGGCCAGAGGCGACCGATGAAGAAATGTACGAGGCATTAAAAAAATCAAAATGTGACTTCATCCTCGACGATCCTTCAGGCTTAGACAGAGAACTGTCTGAAGGTGGTCAGGATCTCTCAGGAGGAGAGAAACGCCGCCTCACACTGAGCACTGCGTTACTAAGAAACTCCCCCATTGTCATCCTCGATGAACCGACTACAGCCATCGATCCTGAAAGTCGGAGAGTTATCCAAGACATGTTGCTCAGTGAATTTACGGGTAAAACATTGTTACTCATCACTCATGATGAAGAACTGATGGAATCGTTTGATTCAAAGCTTGTCTTGGAAGCGGGGAGAGTCGTCTCGCATACCTCTGGAGAATCCGGAGGAACCGCTCAATGATTCCAATTCCACCCAATTCACCACAGAGTTTATCTGCCTTTTTCTCCGGCGAACTTTGGGAGAAATGGCAGAAAAAGGGATGGGTTTTCGAAATTGAAGACCTGCCTAAACACGTGACATACATTAGAAATAAACCTGAATCTTGCCGACTCTTTGTAAAAGGCCTGAAGGATGGTTCGTCTGATACTCCTCCTTCTGGGATTAACCTTCGAATCTTTGGAAATCTTGAGTCAGCAAAGGATTACCACCAGAAGATCCTTACAAAAAATCTAGGCACAAATAGTGTTGGCGATTCCTCTTTTCTAGATGAAGAGTCCTTTACCGTTGGAGTCCCCTTCCCGGGTGATGAAGAGATTCCTCAGTTACGAAGGATTTTTGAACCCAGTAGGTTCAGGAGACTCCTCGAGCCGATGCTGGGAGAGATCTCATATGACGATTGGCGATTACAAAGAAGCCTTACTCGTCATTCATTGATCGCATACAAACCAGGTCGTAGATGTGTACTGAAAACAAAAGTCAAATTGAGAAATTTGAATGAAGACAAGAAGATTCGAAAGTTACTACATTTAAAAGTCGAAAATCGAAAAACCATTTCTCAATCTCTAGAGCTGGCTCTTGCCATTTCTAATGCCACTAAGAATTGTCAGTTTTTCAAAACACCTCGATTTGTAGGAACGAGTCCTGCAATGAACATCTTTGGGCATGAGTGGATCGAAGGTCATCATTTAGATTTCTCAGGACCCAATGCTGGTGATTTCCCTCAGAAAATCGCATTGGCACTCAATGAGCTTCACCAAATCCCGCTGGAGACAAGCACTCACCCTCCCCCACAAATCATGGCCAATGAAATTGATAACCTTGTCTCAGATCTGTCAAATCTCAGGCCTCAAAGTCGATTTAACCTTCTGTCACTTTCAAACAGACTCAAAAATCATGTTCAGTGCCTAAATCTTGTGCCCTCTGTTCTTGCCCATGGTGACCTCCATAGGCTTCAAATACTTCAGGATGGTGACCAGATCATTTTTCTTGACTTCGATAGAGCCGGCAGAGGATTTGCTTGCATGGACTTAGGGTCCCTCATGGAAGATCTCATCCTTGCGGGGGAATCGGAAGACGTGGCACAAGCACTCTTAGAGCAGTACCAGAAGTGTGCTCCTCGCAAAATATCAAAAGAAGAACTTATTCTTGGTCGCTGTCTTGCTCGACTAAGAAGATCTTTTGACCCATTTCGATCATTCTCAGAAACATGGCCCGATGAGTTGGAGAAATCCATCGAATGGTGCAACTCATTGCTCCGAACGGTGGAACGAAATGGATAAATCCATCTCTTCCAATCAGGAAGCAACCCCACAATGGACCGATCATTTGATCTCACCTCTTGATCGAGCTCTTCGTGATAAAGGTCCTTGGGTCCGAGTAGAAGAATCCAAAAAAGGTGGCTGGTACTGCCTACATGGTGAATCCAGTGATCACGCCGTGAATTGGTTCCATGTGAACGCCGAAGGAAAAATGAAACCTCTGGCTGCGCTAGACGATACGCGTCTCCCCGCCATCTCAGCGGCGATGAATAATTGGATATCTAAAGGTACACCCGTGGAACTCTTAGCGTGGAGAATCGGCAGTAGAGCTATATTCAGATTAGGTCCTGATAAATTCGCGAAAATATTCCGCAAGGATCGCCAAATATTAAAACGCTGGAAATGCCTCGCTTCGGGAAACCCTGAACGCAATATTTCTGTCCCGGCCGTCCTTGACTGGCAAGAAGACATTAAGACACTCACTCTTGAAGCCGCCCCTGGAAAAAGTCTCAATTCTCTTTGGAAATCCGGACTTTGGGATCCTCGACACGGAACCGCTTTGGATAACATTCTCGAATGGCTCGCCGAAAGCGATATCACTGAAGATCTCCCAAGCCACACAACTGAAGATGAAATTGAGATTCTTGAAAAACGTCTTCAGGTATTCAATCGTATGCTGAGGGACGCTCCAGAAGACGTCACCCCATTGGTTGAAAAAGTGATTTCCAGATTAAAATCTCTGGATTCTCAAGAGCCTGTCCTTTGCCATCGAGATTTCCATGATAAGCAAGTTCTTGTTTCAGGTGATGAAACATACCTACTCGACATGGACCTCTTGGCTTACTCAGACCCCGGCTTGGACGTAGGGAATATCATTGCCCATATGAGATTACGCTCATATCAAGGCTGTCCTGTTCCATGGAAAGAAGTGGCTCTGAAATTGATTCGATCAGCAAACTCAAGAGGAGTCGATTCGAATCGGATAAAAACTTGGACCGCTTCAACCTTCACACGATTACTTCTTATATATTCTAGGCGAAATCGACCCGATTCATTGCTGCACAAACTAAAAAGTGACTTGGATGATCTGCTCCACGACAGTGGAGATTGGCAAGGAGTTCTCTGATGAGCTTAATCTTCATCACCCTACTAGCATTGACCATCGGACAAGATGGAATAAATCAGGACGATAAAAAAAATGACTCGATTCTTTTCGCACCTGGTACTCGAGTAGAGGTGGATGGAGTCTTCGATGGAGAGACTCTCAACGCTGTCAAATTGGTGAGAGAAGAAGACGCTGATTTCCTAGAAATCAAAGGTATCGTCCGGGAAGTTAATCTTGAAAACTCGCAGATGGTGGTAGGACCATTCACTATCCTCATCGATGACAACACCGATTTTGACGATGCTGACAACGAAGGTGAATCTCACGAGCTTCATGAGATAAAACTAGGTTGGCGCGTTGAAATTGAAGGCGAATTCACCAGTCCATTGCAATTCAAGGCTGTTGAGATTGAAGTTGAAACCTCGCCTAAGCCAAAAAAATTGGGCCTATTGGAGCTTGAAGGATATGTCGAAGCTCAGGAATTAGACGAAGATGGAATTTCTATATTGATAGTCCATGGAATCCGATGCCGTATCGGAAGTTCGACTGAGATTCCTGAAGGAATTTTTCGAAAAGTAGCAGTGCCTCTTTATGACCGTGACGATAGAAGGCCAAAAACTGGCACAAGGTTCTTAGACGATCGTCTCGGGATTTCCGGAAGACTCTACTTTGAACATGAAGAACGTGAAAACATGGACCTCGACGACTTTGAAGAAGCGAATCGAGAAGATCAAGAGTGGTCTCTTTCACTTCAAGCTTTATGGTCTATCGACGTTGATCGCTTCCTCTTTGCAAAAGGGCGTACCAAAAATTCAACAACTGCAGAAGATGACGAAGCCGTCACACTTTCAGAAGATAAAACGGGCCTAGAAGAACTCTACTATTTTCAACGAGGTCTTGGAGGACAACCCATCTCCTTACAAGTGGGTCGAATGGACTTCGATGAAGGTCGAGAATGGTTTTACGATACTTCTCTCGATGCTATTCGGGTCGAATGGGAAAAGGGTCCGTTCTCTATTGAAGCATCATGGTCTTCGTTTTTTGGATCTCCTCCTGTTGAAATAGAAGATCGTCACCAACACATTTTTGTGGGTCGCTGGCGTCCAGAAACGAAGACACAGCATGCGATCTACATCATTGATATTATTCAGGATCGAAGTATCGATCCTTCCCTCCCTGTTCAAAGACTCAATGAATCGCCCTTCTTCGTCGGGTTCCAATCAAATGGAAGAGCCATGGATGGGGATCTCCGCTGGTGGGTCGACGGAGCATATGTCGATGGAGTCAGCGGTTTCGACAAGATTTCAGCATTTGGAATCGATGCCTCCGTGGCGCGTCGATTCGATAAATTGCCGATGAATCCTTACCTGTTTGGCGGCTGGGCTTGGGGATCAGGAGATTCTGATCCCGACGATGGCACCGACAACAATTTTCGCCAGACGGGATATCAGGACAATAATTCCCGATACTATGGAATATCTTCCTATAGATATCTCGGAGTCCTACTCAGGCCTGAACTTTCCAATATGTCCATCTTCACCATTGGTGGCGGGATTAAACCCATGGAAAACTGCAGCATTGATCTGGTGTTTCATCGATATAATCAAGTAGAGGCTGCAGATTCCCTTCGAAGATCCAGACTTAAAGCGAGTCCCAATGGTTTGGATACCGATCTCGGGTCAGAAATCGATCTTGTGATCGGATTCAACGACTTTCTGGATCAATTCGATCTGGAGTTTGAAGTCGGTCACTTTCTCCCAGGCGATGCATTTGGTCCCGATGCAGACTCCGGTTGGTTTTCCTCAGTTCAGATCAAATACTATTTTTGAGGTCACATGCTAAGAACCTTCGCCTATACATTATGCCTCACCTACATTCTTATCGGATGTAGCAGATTCACTCCTCCGGAGAGACCGACGATAGACGTCATCTCTATTGAACCCGGCAGTGGTCTTGGAGCGAATGGACAAGCACTCGTCACCCATCCCCGATTTGCGGGACTGAATGACCTTGTCGCTGGAGACGGTTGGCTCAAAGTCGGCTGGGCGCAAGCCACCGATGATTTGACCCCCCATGAACTCATCGAATACCTCATCTACATGTCCCCAAGGGGAACCCCCATCAATTTTGCCAATCCCACTGAAATCGTCACAGGAGAAACACACTCGATGATCGAAGGATTGGTCAATGGTCAAACTTGGAATGTCGTGGTCCTCGCTAGAGACGAGGACAATGAAGTCAGTCCCAAATTCCCATCTTGGCCAGCGACTCCCCATCCGGTGCGGTACATTCGATCTGGTGCCTCAACTGCAGGGGCTAACGGCCTGACTCCGGCGAGTGCATTTCCTACAATGGGAGCTGCCATTGCCTCTAGTATTCCACTGGGAGGAGTCAATCTTCATGTCGCCGAAGGCCTTTATCCCGAGAACTTGTTCCTTCTTCCAGGAATGATGGTTTTCGGAGGTTTCGAAGAATCATTCGATCCTCTCACTCGTAATCCAGATGAACTCTTAACTCAATTTGGCATCCTTTTTTCAACGGACCTCGTAAACCTCAGGCCCGGAGAAGCTCTCAATGGCATCGATGGACTCAGCCTTGCAGGAAATGGGATCGCGGAGAGTTGTGTTTTTGCAGAAGATTCTTTCTCTAGGATCACCCGTTGCCAACTTTCAGGTGCGATCACCCAAGGCATGGACCTTAGGTCGGATTTCCTTGAAGGAAATGTGATTGAGGTTCTCGTCGCGAACTGCCTGATCACAAACTGCAACGGTGAAGGTTTGAGAATTGTTGGCATCCCCGAAATCCGTATCGACAATTCAGAGATTCGAAACAATCTGAATGAAGGTATCGAGAGTCAATGGATCTATACAGGTTTTGACAAACAAGCAAAGATTGAGATTACCCGCTGCAACATTTTCAATAATGGTGACGAGGGAATCGACCTCGACCTTGCAGCAGTCCCTCCTCTGATCCCAGGTGCGATCGAAGAATCTTCAACACGTGTCAAGATACGGAACTGCCGCATCTCCGGAAATGCTCTTGAAGGAATCGTTATAGATGTCGATAGCACTCCATCTGATTCCACAGATATCCGGGTACGCATAGATGACTCCCTTATCAATGATAACGGAGCAACAGGATTGTTCCTCGATGGAGATGCTCCTGCGGCGTTCAGAATTTCACGATGCCAGATCAGTGCGAATGGCGCCGATGGACTGCTTGTTTCTTCCATTCCAAATGGATCTCAACCTCAGGTGAGAAACTGTAACATCATAGGAAATGCCGGATTCGGGATCGCCACACTCGATCTCTGCTCCATTTTTGCAACCAACTGCTGGCTCGAAGGAAACCTTCTCGGTCCCCTTCAGGCTGACCGAGGACAAATAGCGCTTCAGGATAGCATTGCTTCTGATTTCGCCAGTCATGCAGACTTTTCGAACCTTCAGTACTGCCTGATCTCAGGATCAAATCTCCCCCTCGACCTTCCCAATCAATCCCAGGTAGGAATCGCTCAGATTCTGGCAAGCCCCAGTCAATACACCCGTGGGCAGATCCTTCCCAATGGTAATTTACTGGCGGACATTCCTCTGAATCTGACACCAGGAGCAACTGTTGAAATCTGCGACGATGGTCAGTTGAGAAGTTGCAGCTTGCTTCAAGGCGGACAATATTCTCTGGATCCTGCTCCGAGCATCGCTTCTGCTTCTGTCGCTGTCTTTGTTTGGAATCAGGATCAGGGTCCCGACGAAGACTCGACTCCGTTGCCGGGGACCCTCGCCGAGAATGGCGGTAATCCTTTTGTAACCGGACTCGATGGTTTCCCTGAGAATCTGGGACCCAGCGGAAATAACCCACTCTCATTTGTGGGGCCCGATCCAGCATTGGCGGATCCTCCTCGAAATACAGAACTGATCTCGATCACGCCCTCTCCTGCTACACCTTTGACAACCGATACCTTGACTCTCGTTTTCACTCGGCCCTTCTCCCCGAACATCAAAAATTCAGCGCGGATATACGTCAATGGCGTCGATCAAAGCGACTTTCAAACTCTGATGATCAATGACAATCAGTTACAGTTGCAATTGGACGGATTGGTCGACGGAGATGATTGTGAGATCAGACTGCTTCCTTATTCCGGTTTAGAAAATGGGTCAGATGTCTATCGAGTGATCCGTCATAGAGTCGGAACGCATATCGACGAAGATATCAACCTGGATGCATTGAATGACTCCCTAGAGACGACTCCGCTCTTCTCGGGCGGCTCATTTCGCATACAGGGATCCCTCTCGACTTCCTCTGATATCGACTGGATCAGAGTTCAGCTCCCAACGACAAATCCTGTCCGGGTGGAGGCTCTCGCCAAGCGAATTTCTTCACTTTTGACCCCCGTCTTGAGTCAATATTCAGCCGACGGATCTGAAATTATTCAAACTCGTCAAGCCACCCCGCCCTTCTTCTTCGATCCCTTTTTCGTCGAAGCCGGACCAGATACCAATGGAGTGCTGGTTTTACGGGTTTCTTGCTCAGATTCGACCTTAATAGGCCCTCTCGAATACGACTTGATTATCCAACCGTAGATCCTCTCTGGATCCTGCTTCCTTCACCTCGTGAGGGTTGCTCCCGATTCTCGGAATTCGTCCCCTTCTAATTCGCCATATTCGGCTCAGATCTGGTCATTGTGGGTGCTTCGGTGCGTTACCGGATGTATCTTGGCGGGTCGTGGTCCGGGCTGCTTCGGACCGGATCAGCAATTGATATGGGGAGGCTCGATGGCATCCGAATTCGGATCACAATCGAAGGAATTCGGGGAGAGATCCCACTCATCGGATTCTCTCTCTGAAGGACCGGGACTTCCCCCGCAAGCATTGTGGAATTCCTCCGCTTTATGGAGTGAAACCCCATTTGAAAATGCATTTTTCGATCTGAATTCAAGTTGGTTTCTTGGCGGAACTGCAGAGAGTCCTCGGACCTGGAAGTCATCTGCGCCGGACCACCTCTCTCCTAGTTCTACAGAAATACAAACCACCGCTCCCCCGATATCGGGCTGGATTCCCTCTGTCCCTACTTCTTCAATGGGTTCTTCAGATTTCGTGCGCGATCATCATTTGGCACATGCGTACGTGGGCGGATCGATGGCCAACGGTATTGCCAGCGTTGATCTTGTCGAGGCTCTGTCCAGAGATGGAAGTCTGGGTTTCTACGGCGCCGCAGGTCAAACACCTGACAAGGTCGCACAAGCGCTCTCCGAACTTCAGTCCCGTTGCCCGGACAAACCATGGGGCTGCAATCTCATCCATAGCCCGTCTGAACCTACGATTGAAAATGAAGTCTCTCGATTGATTTCGACTCGTGAGATTCGCCATGTGGAAGCCAGTGCATATCTCGATATTTCCGAGCCCTTGATCAGACTCCGTTTACAGGGTCTCGAAAAAGGACCCGGAGGAGAAGTTCGGGCGAAAACCTCCATCATGGCGAAGGCATCTCGACTCGAAGTCGCACGTAAATTTCTTTCACCCGCTCCAGAGCCCATCGTCAGAAAATTACTCGCTTCAGGAGAGATTACTGCTGAACAATCTCAATGGGCCAAAGAGTGGCCTCTTTGTGATGACCTCACTGCAGAAGCCGATTCGGGAGGTCACACCGACAACAGACCCCTGACAACACTCGTTCCCGCATTCTGTAAACTGAGAGATACGCTCGCTGGAAACCTACACCGTACGGCAAAGGTACGAATAGGAGCAGCAGGTGGATTGGGGACTCCCGATGCCATCGCTGCAGCATTCGCACTGGGTGCGGGCTATGTCGTCGTCGGCTCTGTCCATCAGGCTTGTTCTGAGTCGGGTTCCAGTCCCAAAGTCCGAGATCTATTGGCCACTGCGGGACCTGCCGATGTCATCATGGCTCCAGCATCCGATATGTTTGAGATGGGAGTCCATCTGCAAGTACTCCGCAGAGGAACAATGTTTGGACCGAGAGCACGAAGACTTCTGGAACTCTACAGAGCTTATGATGCGATAGATGAGATTCCCGCCAATGATCGCCAACGCATTGAAAATGAAATTTTCAGAATGCCTCTAGAGGAAGTGTGGAGTCATACTCGAAACTTCTTCCTCGAAAGAGAACCTTCACAAATCGAGCGTGCAGAGCAGGACTCGCATCATCGGATGGCTCTGATCTTCAGATGGTATCTTGGTAAATCATCTGACTGGGCAAATAGTGGAGATCCTCAAAGAGCACTCGATTATCAAATCTGGTGTGGACCCGCAATGGGAGCCTTCAATGAATGGACTCGGGGAACGACACTCGAATTCCCTGCTGGGCGAGGTGTCGCCCGTGTATCCCGCGCATTGATGGCTGGAGCCGCTCTTTGCCTTAGAGCCCATGATCTGCAAAGACAGGGCTTTCAAATTCCCGTGAATGGCTGGCGTATGCCTCAAATTCAATCTTCGGGAAATTCCGACCATCAAATTCAACATCTTAGATCAACACTGTGAGGATTCTTTCATGACAGCGTCTCGAGGAAATGATCCCCGACCTAATGAAGACGACATTGCCATAGTCGGTCTCGGTTGCCTCTTCCCAGGCAGTCAGGATCGTCACGGCTATTGGGCTGGGTTAAGATCCGGAGAAGATCATATCGAGGAGATCCCTCCCGGATATTGGGATGTCGATGACTACCACGACCCCGATAAAAGTTCCCCCGACCGCACCTATGGAAAAAGAGGAGCGTTTCTCTCTCCTATTCCCTTTCATCCTTTGGAATACGGAATTACCCCACGCGATCTAGAAGCGACTGATACTTCCCAACTATTGGGCCTCGTCGCTGCCAAACAGGCCCTCGAAGACGCCGGCTACGATGCCACTCGTACTTTTGATCGTTCGAAAGCCTCGGTCATTCTCGGAGTCACCGGAGCACTAGAACTCGTCGTCCCCCTAGGTGCTCGACTAGGCCATCCCCATTGGTGGAAAGCTCTTCGAGAAGCGGGAGTCGAAGATGATGTCGCTCGGGAAGTTGTTAGAAATATTTCTGAAGGATATGTCGATTGGCAGGAAAATTCATTCCCAGGCTTATTGGGTAATGTCGTTGCGGGTCGCATTGCCAACAGATTAGATCTCCACGGTACAAATTGCGTCACTGATGCCGCATGTGCGTCTTCATTGGCAGCAGTGCACTTAGCTTCTATGGAATTGAAAAGTGGACGTTCAGACATGGTCATCACCGGTGGTGTTGACACGTTTAACGACATTTTCATGTACATGTGCTTCTCAAAGACTCCTGCACTCTCCGCTACGGGCGATGCTCGCCCCTTCGATGCAGATGGAGATGGCACCGTCCTCGGCGAAGGTCTCGGAGTTCTTGTTCTCAAGAGGCTCTCGGATGCGGAACGTGATGGAGATCGGATATATGCAAAGCTACTCTCTGTCGGAACTTCTTCCGACGGAAAAGGGTCCGCCATCTACGCTCCAACATCTCCGGGGCAACAACGTGCACTGAATGACGCTTACTCCTTAGCAGATATAAATCCCTCTACCATCGAAATGGTAGAAGCACACGGAACCGGAACTGCTGTCGGAGATGCGACCGAATTAAAAGCTCTCGATGAAATCTATCGTCAATCAGGGACACGTCCAGGAAGTGTTGCGCTAGGATCCGTGAAGTCACAGATCGGCCATACCAAAGCCGCCGCTGGTGCAGCGGGATTGATCAAGGCGGTCTTGTCTCTCCACCACAAAGTTCAACCCCCGAGTCTAAAAATCAGACGTCCTCTCGAAGAACTTGGATCGACAGAAAGTCCATTCCACGTCGAAGAATCTGCTCGGCCATGGGTTCGACGACCCGATTCACCTCGAAGAGCGGCTGTCTCCTCCTTCGGATTCGGTGGAAGTAACTTTCACGCGGTCCTTGAAGAGCATTCAGCGAAAAGAGCGGAAGTCGATTGGAGCGGGCTTGCTGATATTTTCGCATTCTCCGCCCATTCCCCTACTGGCCTTGCCGACAAGTTGTCTCAGTCCATTTCGAATTTAAAAGAAGACGACAGTTCTGATTCTCTTGAGGCGAGTGCACGCGAATCACGAAATCAATTTCAGCCCACCGATACGGACAGGATTGTGATCACTGTGCCCAATGGTGGAGATGCGAAAATCCTCCTCCAGCAAGCACTTCAAACTCTCAGAAGTGAATCCTCGACATCCTGGTCATTACCTTCCGGAATCGAGCGAGGGAATGGCCTTCCCAACGGAAAGCTCGCCATCGTTTTCCCGGGCCAAGGTTCACAGAGAATTCAGATGTGCAGATCACTCGCCTGCCACTTCCCAGGATTACTGGAAGTTTTGGATCAAGCTGAGGCGAGTTTTTGGAGTCCCAACGATCAAAAGGGGCTCTCCGAAGTCATCTGGCCACCCAGAAATTGGCAAGATTTAGATGAGCAATTACAGGCAGAACTTCGCCGTACGAATATTGCTCAACCAGCAATTGGAGCCACCAGTTTGGGGATGTATCGCATCCTCGAAGGACTGGGAGTCCAGGGAGATCTGTTTGCCGGGCACTCATTTGGCGAACTCACGGCCCTCGCCGCGGCCAATAGAGTCTCACCATCTGACTTCCATCAATTGGCCAACTTTAGAGGTCGACTGATGGCAGAAGCAGGCGGAGACGATGCTGGAACGATGCTCGCTGTTCAGTTACCACTCGGAGAACTCGAAAGACTGGTCCATGAGAATTGGCCTCACCTCGTCGTCGCCAACAGAAATGCTCCTGAACAAGCCGTTCTTTCAGGTCCGACTTCTGCGATAGATGCCGCGCGTAAAGATTTGGAAAATAGAGGTGTTCGCTGCATACCACTGCCCGTCTCTGCTGCTTTCCATTCCAATCTTGTGTCATCAGCGGCAAGTCCCTTCGAAGAAGTCTTAGAAAAAGTAAGATTCGAAACGGGAACACGACCGGTCTATTCGAATACCACGGCGACTCCATACCCTACTGAAACTGAAGATTGCCGCAAAATGCTGGCGCACCAAATTGCTCAGCCCGTCCTCTTTAAAGAGATGATTGAAGAAATGATACGGGACGGTGCTTCGACATTTGTTGAAGTGGGTCCAGGAAAGATCCTGACAGGTCTTATCCGGTCGATCGCATCGGCTTCAGCAAAACCTGTGTACGCCATCAATACAGAATCGGATGAGCCCGATGGCCGCAGCCTTGCACGCGCGCTGGCGGTCATCGCATGTCGAGGACATGTCACCGACCTCCGATTATGGAAACCAAAAGCTCTCTCTTCGCCCAAGGAGAGAAAGGGACCCGTGGTCTTCTTGAGAGGGGCTAACCTCAAACCTGGGGAAGGCCTTCCTGGAAAAGAAAAACGTGCAGTTCCAGAAGCACCCCAGCATCTGCCCCAAAATATACAGACCTCGGCAAAGGAGAAGGCTCCTCTCTCCGACACCGCAGCTTCCAACTCTCATGCAGACGCTCCCGTCTCCAAGATAGCGGCTCAGGAAAATGTGACTCACAGTCATACCGAATCCACAGCGCTTCTCGATCAGCAAGAAGCATTGATGGATGCCATCGAGAAAGCACTCGAAACAAGACGCATTCTTGACGCGGTACAAAAGAATGCAGAATTGGCGCTTGAGCACTCTCTTTCAGGAACTGAGATTCCCCTAGAATTGAAAGCTCCTGTAAAAGCCGAGGCACAAGTTTTTGCCGAGGAGATCATCAAAACTCACGACGACGTGGTCTTCGAGACTCCGGTCAACGTTTCCATTGATACACCGGTAACTGCACCAGCGGTCGATTCACCTGTAAGTTCACAAGAACAATCACTCCGTACTTTTCTCACCCAAGTTATTTCAGAAAAGACGGGATACCCCACAGATGCCATCGGACCTGAAATGGATCTGGAAGCAGATCTCGGGATTGACAGCATCAAAAGAGTAGAAATCTTGTCCGCACTTCGACAAGCGCGCCCCGAACTTCCTTCTTTGGAACCCGAGACACTGGGATCTCTGCGAACGATGACGGCACTCGTATCTCGATTTCTAGAATCGTCCCCAGATTCTCCAGTGCATCAGGGAAGTCATGCTCCCGTAGAAACTCCATCTGTTGACGCTTCAAATAGCAAAGAATTCGGAAGCAATGATTCTCTAGCAACTCTTTTGATCGAAGTTGTTGCAGAAAAAACGGGATATCCCGTGGAGGCGATCGGCACAAACTTAGACCTCGAAGCCGATCTGGGTATCGATAGCATCAAGCGTGTAGAAATTCTCAGCTCTCTTCGACAAAGAAAACCTGAACTCACGGCTCTTCCCCCCGAAACTTTAGGTTCACTCCGAACCATTGACGCGATCATTGAGTACTACGCAGGTGCGGAGCCCGAAGAAGTTCAGCACTCTTCAGAACTTACAATTTCAGAGACGGTTTCCACGGAGACACATGACCATCCGCCACATTCACTCATCAATACTCTCGTCGAGATTGTTGCAGAAAAGACAGGGTATCCGGCATCCGCGATAGGAACCGATTTAGATCTCGAAGCCGATCTCGGAATCGACAGCATCAAAAGGGTCGAGATTCTCTCAGCTCTGCGGCAACAGGACCCCACACTTCCGACGTTACCTCCCGAAACTCTCGGATCACTTCGGACCATTGACGCTTTGGCAAAATATCTAGGCTCAGATTCAGTCTCAAATGACGACTCGGATCGTCGTTCAACGCAGGCGACTTCTGCTGAACAAAGCCCCTCTGACGACGTGTCATTGATCCCTCTCATGGTCACCATTATTGCAGAGAAGACGGGATACCCAGAAGACGCCATCGGAATCGAATTAGACTTGGAAGCGGATCTAGGCATCGACAGCATAAAACGTGTCGAGATTCTTTCGGCTCTTCGGCAGGAGATCCCAGAATTACCCACATTGGCCCCCGAGTTATTGGGTTCCTTAAGATCCATCCGCCTTTTATCAGAGGCCTTGTCAGAATCGGGAAGCGCTCCTGAGAAAGAAACGCCTGTCGATCTTGGCGAAATCTCTCCGCAGAGTGTAAGTACCGATACGAATCTCACCGATTTGACGTCTATCTTGGTCAGAGTCGTTTCAGAGAAAACCGGCTATCCAGAAGATGCCATCGGAATCGACCTCGATCTCGAAGCAGACCTTGGTATCGACAGCATCAAAAGAGTAGAGATTCTCTCAGCCCTGAGAGAACACAAGCCTGACTTGCAGGCGATCCCTGCAGATAAATTGGGGACTCTTCGTTCGATCGAGGCTATATCAGGGTGGTATACGACTTCCACCGAGTCCTCTCCTGCTTCCACCGAGTCCTTCCCTGCCATACCGCATGCGGTTGAATCTCCACTGGAACGCAAAGAAGAGAAGAATGGCTCTCGACCGATCGTGGCAACACCGGTCATCACTGAACTCTCCTCTCTGGATCTCTCTAGCGAAATCGAACTGGATACAAAGAATTCCTGGTGGCTGATCTGTGACGACGAAAGCATTCGCGTCGCTGTTGAAAAAGAGCTCTCGAATCGAAGCGTACACGTGATATCTCTTCCTTCTCATTCAGAGATTCCTTCTCGCAGCAATGATTCTGCTCTTGGTGGAATGATTCTGATCGGAAACAAGACGACCTTAAGTAACGATGCGTTAACGTCCTTCCGGTGGCTGCGTGAAGCAGGAAAAAGACTCGGCAATGACGCTCAAGGTCATGCGTCGATCCATCTCGTCAGTCGCATGGATGGTCAATTTGGATTATCTGGAAAGCAAGATTGCGGAGATCCCAACAGCGGACACCTTTTGGGACTGGCTCGTTGTGCATGCCGAGAATGGCCGGAGTTTGTCGTTCGAGGAATAGATATCTCCTCAGAAACCGCTCCCGCAGTTGTTTCAAAGACACTCGTACAAGAAATTTTTCATGGAGAAGAAATGGAAGTGGGTCTTCACTCCCAAGGTCGATGCCACACCTTGCTCCAGAAAGAAGAAACTACCGGAACGGCTCTTCCGCGTCTCTCTGAAGGAGACCTCGTCGTAGTCACAGGAGGAGCACGAGGAGTCACTGCGGCTTGCGTGGATGCTCTGACACGAACTGTTCGTCCTTCACTCTTACTATTAGGAAGAACTCCTGAGCCGGGGGATGAACCTGAGTGGGCTCGTGGAATAAAAGATCAAGATTTAGAATCACGGTTATTCCAACAAGCAGGAACGAACCACTCCCCTGCCGAGGTGAGATCCATCGCCAAATCGGTTCTTCAATCGCGGGACATTGGACGCAGAATCGAAGAATTAGAGCGCTGGGGTAGTTCTGTCACCTACAGAAGCCTGGATGTGAGGAACACATCAGATCTCTCCAGAACTCTTGAAGAAGCAAGAGCTCTTTACGGACCTGTTCGAGGTCTCATTCATGGTGCTGGAGTCTTGTCTGACGGTTGGATTGTTGAAAAATCAGACGACCAGTTCCTTCAGGTTTGGAGCACAAAGATAGAACCTGCTCTCCAACTCTTGGAACTCTTCAAAAACGACGATCTTAAAATCTTGAACTTCTTTTCGTCGACGACAGCTTCCCTAGGTCGTAAAGGTCAATCCGATTACGCAGCGGCCAATGAAGTGCTCAATCAACTGGCACTTCGTGAGTCTCAGCGCAGACCTCACTGCCATGTTCGCAGCCTCGGCTGGGGACCATGGGATGGAGGAATGGTGGCAGAGGGACTCAAGGATTTGTTCCACTCTGAAGGAGTGGGTCTGATCTCCTTGACCGAAGGATCCAATATATTCGTCGAGAAACTCTCAACAGAATCGCCCGTCCATCAGATTGTCATTTCACCGTTCGCAGAAGATGCGAACTTCCTTGAAACGATTCAATCGTGGCCTGGCCCTGACAGACAAAGAAAAAGAATCTCCACCACTTCGATCATCGAGACTGAAAAATCTGTCGATATCCAGCAGAGCGATAAGAAAAGAATCATCTCCTCCCCCAATGGTTCTGGAGATGAGATGGAACTCGGCTTGGAAATGCAGATTTCCTGTGAGCAAGATCCTTCCCTGCGGCATCATGTATTGCACGGTCGAGCTGTCGTTCCGGCTGCTTTGCTTCTTGAATGGTGTACTCAAGTCGCGATTCACCGCCATCCGGGTCTTCAACTTCTTGGAGTCGACGACTTCAAAATACTCAAGGGTGTCGTGCTCGACTCACAGCAATCGATGTCGCTCTCCATATTTACCGGAAAGCCAGAATCGACTTCGGACGCTCTGTACATCCCGGTTGAAATTCGTACTACAGGAGAACAAGGAAGGATCCACGCAAAGACGCGCGTTCTTCTAGGAGATCGAGAGCACACCTCTTCACGGATTGCTGCAAACGGGATTGCCACTTCTTTCGTTTATGACGAGCAATTGTTCCATGGCGAAAGTTATCGCTGCATTACCAAGATTGTGGGACTGTCCGATTCCGGGATTGCCTTCTCAGCATCCGGCACTCCTGCGCCCGGGGAATTGTTCAGATCTCCACTCTTACCTGAGTGGCGGATTGATCCTCTGAGAATCGACGCCATCTTCCAGGGCCTGATCATATGGAGCAGAAAAAATGCCGGATCACCTTGCCTGCCCTGTGCCATAGAAAAACTTCGGATTCATAGGGATATCCAATCCGGACATCTCGAAACACGCATCGAAATCGATACCTTTGATCCATCTACTGCCAGTGCTTCTGCAGAGATCTTGGACCACAACGGAATTCCAATCATGACGATATCGGGGGCTGAGGTCATCATTGATGGAGCCCTTGAAGATGCCTTTAGCAATCAGCAACTCTCGGAGGAGGCCCATCCTTGAATGCGATTGCCATTGTCGGGATGGGTCTGCGATATCCGGGAGCCAATAACGCCGAGAGTTTCTGGGATATGGTTCGAGAGGGGAAGGACAACACCCGTGAAGTCCCTCCTGGTCGTTGGGTTCTCCCTCCTGAGCTGGCTGCCGGTGGAAAAGAACCCGGCGAAGACAAAGTCCGTGCGATACGCGGAGGTTTTGTTGAACCTCTAGGACGAGATTTACTCTCTGGAGAACTTTCAAGAGACCTACTTCAATCCCTCGATCCGTCAGTACAACTTGCAGTTCATACTGGTCTCGAAGCCGCTGGTGGGCTGACTCGAAGACTCGACCCGGATCGAACACATATTATTCTGGGACAGCTTCTTCTTCCCACAGAATCCACTTCTGCCATCGTCGATGCCGTTATTGGCGACACCATCGAAGAATCGGTCTTGGGTGATCCATGCATGGATGACCGAAGACCTCGTGGATACCCAACCTGCCACCCTCTCGATAGACATGATGCCTCACTGCCCGCCACGGCTTTGAGAGCCGCGCTGGGGCTTCGTTCATCTGCTTGGACTCTGGATGCAGCGTGTGCTTCAGCGCTCTATGCCGTGGCTCGCGCCTGCGAAGACCTTCGTGAAGGGCGTTGTGACCACGCACTTGCGGGTGGAGTATCCCGACCTGATGCACTTTTTACTCAGATGGGATTTTCACAACTTCGTGCCCTTTCACCTGAAGGCCGGTGTCGTCCATTGGACGATCGAGGCCAAGGACTGGTCGTGGGAGAAGGCGCAGGAATACTCGTCTTAAGAAGGCTGAAAGATGCAGAACTCAACGGTGATCCGATTCTTGGAGTCATCAAAGGTTGGGGTCTTTCCAATGATCGTTCTGGTGGATTACTTGCACCTTCTGGAGAAGGACAAGTCAGAGCCATGCAGCACGCCTATGATCTTGCAGATTGGTCTCCCAGAGATGTCGATTACATCGAGTGCCATGCCACAGGAACTCCTGTAGGAGACGCCACTGAGCTCACTAGCCTCGCGGCACTTTGGGAAAACGAGGAATGGCGTAACGGTCAATGTGCACTCGGTTCAGTGAAATCATCGATCGGCCACACTTTAACTGCTGCGGGATCAGCAGGATTGATCAAAGTCTTGCTGGCCATGAAGCATGGAGAAGTCCCTCCACTTCCAGATCAAAGAAATGCACCCGGTGATCTGGACATGGCCAAGTCTCCTTTCCGAATCCCGGATTCGGCTGAGCCGTGGCTGCGGCAAACAGGACGTCCGCGTAGATCGGCAGTGAGTGCCTTTGGATTTGGAGGCATCAACGCCCATGTCCTCGTCGAAGAATATGCTCCAGAAATTGGAGGCGGGAAAAATGCCCAAGAGGTCAAAAGCCCAGTCCCTAACTTAAATAAAAAACCATCTGCCGATATCGCCATCGTGGGTTATGGAGTTTTAGCCGGTCCCCATATGAACCGTATGGAACTTCGATCGACGCTATTGACCCTGGATTCAGTGGAAACCTCAACTTCCCAATATCCCGGCCATTATGGCGTCCCCGATTCACTCTGGGTCAAAGAAGAGGGTCTTCGACTGGAGCCGGGTTTGACAACCGGTCCTCTGAGAGGATCGCCTGTCAGTCTAAAAATTCCTCCCACGGAATTACAAGAAATGCTTCCCCAGCAATTAGCCCTTCTTCAAGTCGCTCGCGAAGCTCTCGAGCACTCAGGGAGATCTGAACTCGGTATAGATGGCTCAATTTTTGTAGGCCTCGGTCTCGATCCAAGGAGCAGTTTTTATCATCTTCGCTGGATGCTCCCCGAACGGGGGAAGGCTTGGCTGAATGAACTCGGTATCGAAGCACACCCAGAAGATGTCGATCATTGGATACAAGATCTTCAAAACGAATTATGCCCTCCCCTTAACGCGAACAGAGTCATGGGAGCACTCGGCAGTATTGCAGCAAGCCGATTGGCAAGAGAACTCGGAGCCGGAGGTCCTGCCCATACGGTCAGCAATGATCATATTGGAGGATTCAGAGCGCTTGAACAGGCGATACATACCCTGCAGGAGGGGAAGATTGAAATCGCAGTTGCGGCTGCTGCAGATTTTGGGCTCGATGTCATTCAGCGTCTCTGTGACGCCCGAGAATCAAAAGGGTCCCGATCCGATGCTGCCGTTGCACTCATCCTTCGTCGCTTAGACGATGCGAAAGCCGATGGTCAAGAAATCCACGGCATCATTGAAGGTACAGGAAGCACTGCAGCCGATAGTCTCTTCTCTGGAAGTCGCACCTTGCCCTCCGAAAGAGCGACTCAAATCGCCATGAAGGGGAACACAAAACCCAACATCGTTTTGAATCCGGGTGATCATCCCATCAATCTCACAAACGAAACTCGGGAATCAGGAATCAGGGTGATCTCACTTCCTGGCCCCCTAGATAACTGTGGCTGTGCCACCCCACTGCTATCAGTCGTTCAAGGAATAGAAATGTTTTCGGCAGCGGTTCTGCCAAGCCTCTCACAGGACCGGACAGCGACACCTTGGATACCTGCCATCACTGAAGATTGTGCTGTACGCATCGATTGTCGAGGTCAGTTGGGTGACCATGGATCTTTAGTCATGCGCAAAGACAACAGCACAGAAAAAGCACCGACTCCAAATATTGAGATTCTTGGAGATACGGGTTGGGGCATGTTAGTGATCGAGGGTGATCCGATTCTTGAAGAGATTCGCTCTTTTCAAAATTGGCTAATGGATTTAGATCTCTCTCATCTGAGCCCCACCCAAATCTCGAAAATGTGGCTCGATCGATCTCCCTTGAAAACAACTCTTCCACAAGCAGTGGGCATTCTGTTCAAAGACATTCCGTCTCTGTTACAAGCTTCGCCAGAGCTTTCAGGAGTATTTGAAAACCAGATATTCGATCTCAAAGGACAGGGCTGGGAGATCATTCGCTCCCATCCCACGGCTCTCGGTTACTCCGGAGACGTCGGATTCATCTATCCAGGATCAGGGAGTCTGTACCCAGGTGCAGGTCGCCAACTCTTTACTCGATTCACGGGCTGCCTCACCTCTGCACGCGATGACGGTGGGATGCTCAGACGCATGATCTCCGATTCCTCTTTTTGGAGTCCCGTCACTCCCATTCCGATGGATGTTCGTGAAGCGATCCTCGCACAAGTCAGTTTGGGATGCTTCGGGACAGATCTCTTGAGGGGATTTGGACTGTCTCCAGCGATCGCATGTGGACACAGCCTCGGCCAAACTGCGATGCTCTTCGCGCTCGGGATCTGGAAGAATCGCCAAGAAATGCAAAGCCTCCTGGAAAAAGGAAACTTGTTCGATACTTGGTTGGGGGGTGAGTTCCGAGCTGCCCGAGAAGCATGGAGCCTCAAAAATCATGAAGAAGTGGATTGGGGAGCTCGAGTCGTCGATAGGCCCCTCGATGAAATAGAAGATGCGATTCAGCACCAAAATAGAATTTATCGCCTGATTGTGAATGCTTCGAATGAGACCGTCATCGGCGGGCGAAATAGCGATCTAGATACTCTTATTCACCGAGAAGGTTGGTCGGCAGTCCCCCTTGAGGGAGTCACTTCTGTTCACTGTCCTCTCGTTCAAGCTGTGGAATTCAGTTATCGAGATCTCCATCTATGGGCAGTGAACGCCCCATCCTCGAGTACACAAATATTGTGTACGGCTACAGCAAAGATCTTGCCGATAGAATCGGGAGCCATCGCCGACTCTATTCTTCAACAGGCATTGTCCGGGTTCAACTTTCCAAATCTTGTTCAGGAGATGTGGAATCAAGGAACCCGAATCTTTATCGAGCCAGGACCCGGTGCATCATGTTCGCGACTGGTGAGAAAAACTCTTGGAAATTCTTCGTATCGAACGCTACCCCTCTTTTGGCGTGGTGAAGATGAAGAGCTCAGTTTGGCACGTCTATTGTTGACCTGTGCCGTTGAGAGAATAGAGGTCGATCTTGGGCGTTACTTTGGCAGCCTGACACCCAGCAGCGGGCAAGAGCCCACCATCCTTCTTGAAGACGGACGTAACCACAGGACGATTCCCCCACTTCCAATTTCCATGAAACGAATCTCATTGCAGCAGTGGGAGAGTACTCCTATTCCTCAGATCAATACTGAAACAAAGCGAGCCCAGCCGACTTCAGAACTGACAGTCGCAGAAACAAGTTCGCCTCTGATTGCAAACCCCACACCACCAGTGCTTAAAGAAAAACAATCCACCATGTCGAGAAAAGAGCAAATTCAGTCGCGGCTCAAAAAAGCCCGTACTCTCCGAGAATCTCTCATCGGAGAGAGTCCGAACCTTCTCACCGAAGTCGAATCTTTAGAGCTGGCTGTGCTCCCAGCAACGCTGGAGCCACAGCCCGCAGTTCGCATACCTCATCCAGAAGCACTCTTCGATAGAGACCTGTGCCTAGAGTTCGCAAGAGGACAAGTCGGACCTGTCTTGGGGCCAAAACATGGGGAAGCGGATACTTTTCCAACTCGAGTCAGGCTCCCCGATGAACCTTTGATGCTCGTCGACAGGATATTGTCCATGGAGGGAGAGCCTTTGACTCTGGGCAAAGGAAGAATCGTGACTGCTCATGATGTACTTCCTGGGAATTGGTACTTAGATTCGGGACGCATACCCACCTCCATCGCAGTAGAAAGTGGCCAGGCAGACCTTTTCCTTTCTGGGTATCTAGGAGCAGATCTTCATACTCGTGGATATTCGGTCTACCGATTACTAGACGCCCAAGTAATTTTTCATTCGGAACTTCCCGAAGCTGGGAAAACCATCATCTATGACATCCATATAGATGAGTTTTTCCATCAAGACAAAACTCTTCTCTTCAGGTTTCACTTTGATGCCACTGTTGACGGAGTCCCCTTTCTGTCGATGAAAGAGGGCTGCGCAGGCTTTTTCTCTCCCACGGAATTGGCTTCTGGGCGAGGGATTGTCCAATCGCCGCATAAACCTAAACCTCCACGTAAATTTCCTGAGAACTGGTCCCCCCATACTTCCGTAACTGAGACATCACTGGATTCGCATGCATTGGCTTCTCTCAGAGATGGCGATTTACAAAAAGCATTCGGCTCTGAATTTTCTAAGGTCCATCTCTCCTCACCATGGACACTCCCCGGTGGCAAGATGACTCTTATTGATCATATTCCTGAATTGCAGACTCATGGCGGAGAACATGGTTTAGGGAGAGTTGTAGGAGAACTGGCAATTCAACCAGATGACTGGTTCCTGACCTGTCATTTCTCAGATGATCCAGTCATGCCTGGAACGCTGATGTACGAAAGTTGCATCCATACTCTTCGAGTATTACTGATGTCGTGGGGTTGGGTTGGAGAAGACTCCCAAATCATACCCATGCCGGTTCCCGAAGTACCGGGACGACTCAGATGCCGTGGTCAGGTCACTCCCGATTCCCAGAGAGTTCGGTATGAAGTGGTCGTACATGAAGTCGGATATAGACCGGAACCTTACGTCATCGCCAGTGCATTAATGTTTGCAGATGGAAAAGCCATTGTCGAAATGGAAGGACTCTCATTAAGACTGGTTGGGCTCTCCGAAGAGCAACTCCATCGTCTTTGGGGTTCCGTTCAAAAACCTTCCCGCCAGAATATTAATTCCATCGTTTTTGATTCAACAAGTCACCCCCTTGGCCATCAGGGAGCGGCACCGGTCGTGCCTCTGACCATGACCTCTTCTGGCGGAGGTGGAGACGATCCTGCGATCATGTCAGCGAAACCTACTCTTTATGATCACCAGAGTATTCTCGACTATGCAATGGGAAAGCCCTCCGCAGCATTTGGTGATCGCTATCAAGTTTTCGATGGCGATCGATTTATCGCCCGCCTTCCCGGTCCTCCATACTGTTTCCTGGACAGAATAGTCGAAGTCACCGGAGACCCTTGGGTTGTGAACGCCGGAGCCTCGTGTACTGCGGAATACAAGGTGCCATCTGACGCGTGGTATTTCTCAGCAGGCGGAACAGGCGAAATGCCATTTGCGATTCTTCTTGAAATCGCACTTCAACCTTGTGGCTGGCTCGCAGGTTACGTGGGCTCCGCACTCACCGAAGAAGGCCCCCTACATTTCAGGAACCTCGGAGGCGAAGCGACCCTGTTACGCCCGATCACTCCTGATACCCAGTGCCTCACGACACGAGTAAAATTGACATCCGCCGATCATGGTGCAGGAATGTGGATTCAACACTTTGATCTCGAAGTGGATGACGAAAACGGCCCTATTTATAGAGGTAACACTTACTTTGGTTTCTTCCCCCCAGAAGCTCTGGCAGCCCAAGTGGGTCTTCCCGGCGCCGTACCCAAGACGATCTCTCCTCGAGACGCATTAAGTGGGCGGGCATTTTCACTCAAAGAGTTGCAACCTGGGCCTACTGACGAGTTTCGAATGCTCGACGAGGTGGAGATCTTTCTTCCTGAAGGTGGGGCTTCCGGTTTAGGGTATATCCGCGGATCTATCGACGTGGATGCTTCGGCTTGGTTTTTCCAGGCTCATTTTAAAGACGATCCAGTTTGGCCCGGCAGTCTGGGCCTGGAGTCGATGCTTCAACTATTACAGGTTGTGGCAAATGATCGCTGGGGAAGTGGGAAATATGCTCACAGAACCGTCGCTCCTGGGGTCGCCCACAGTTGGACATATAGAGGACAGATCATCCCGACTCGAAAGAAGGTCGTCGTCGAGGCTCATATCAATGAACGGGATGAAGAGCGTGGAATCATGCGAGCAGACGGAATGCTGATCGTGGATGATCTCCCTATCTACGGGATGCAAAACTTCACAGTAGAGCGTAGGAATGAGAAATGAGTAGTCTTCAAAACACCCATCTCGCAGCATTCGGTGTCGAAATGGCGCCATGCGTCATCACGAGCCAATCTATCGAGGAAAGAATGGAGTCCACTTGGAATTCCTTAGGCATTCCTCAAGGACAGATCGAACAATTGACAGGAGTGAAGGAACGACGTTGGTGGCCAGAAAAAACGTCGATTTCTGAAATGTCTGCCCGTGCTGCCTCAAAAGCTCTTCAACATGCGGGAATGAATATTGGCGACGTCGACAGGATTATTTATGCCGGTGTTTGCAGAGAAGGATTTGAACCTGCCACGGCGTGCGCTGTCGCCGACCATCTAGGAGCAAATTCCACGGTGGAACTCCATGATTTATCCAATGCGTGCCTAGGTGCTATGGACGGTGTGGTTCTCGCTTCGGATGCGATTTCTACCGGACGACATCAGGTCACCCTCGTCGTCTGTTGCGAGAGTGCTCGCGAAATTGTCGAGATCGCCTGTCAGAAAATGGAAAATAATCCAGGAATGGATCAATTTACTCGATCCTTAGCGACTTGGACCGGTGGATCTGGAGCAGCGGCGATCCTCTTGGTTTCCGGATCAATCTCCGATAAAGGCCCTCTTTTTCTCGGATCAGGACATGGGAGCGATGCCAGTATGCATCGACTTTGTCGCTGGGGAGTCGAAGAGGTTCCAGAATCACCCCATCGAGCAGATCGCCGCGAGTACATGGAAACAGATGCCATTGGCGTTCTGCGATACGGAGTCCAATTAGGAATGAAAACTTGGGATCGGTTTCTTAGCCAGATGAACTGGTCTTCAAGCGACATCGATCGAACGATTTGCCATCAAGTCGGCTCCGCACACCGGGAAGAGATTCTTCCTGCCCTCGGATTGACTGCTGAACAAGATTTCATCACCTATCCGTATCTCGGAAACATCGGTACCGTATCCATACCGATGACAGCAGCTCTTGCCCAAGAGCGTGGATTTTTGACTGAGGGGCAAAAAGTAGCGTTCCTCGGAATTGGCAGTGGTCTTGTTTGTCGAATGTTGGCTTGGGAGTGGCGAGGAAACGTATGATTTTCAATGAAGAATATCCTTTCTCAAGGAACACATGGAACCGTGGTAACGGCATCAAGATGAATTACATCGATGAAGGACGCGGAGATCCTATTGTTTGTGTTCATGGAAATCCAACATGGTCATTTCATTTTAGAAATCTGATTCAGGGTCTCTCGACCATGAATAGAGTCATCGCAGTTGATCATGTTGGCTGTGGATATTCCGACAAACCCTCAGCAGAAAACTACGGGTATCGCCTCCAAGACAGAATCCTAGATCTCGAGGGGCTTCTCGATCACCTCGGAATCGAAAACAACGCTACTCTCGTAGCCCATGACTGGGGTGGAGCCATCGGTTTCGGTGTTGCAGGACGAAAACCAGAACGCTTCAGGAATCTCGTTGCGATCAATACCGCAGCGTTCCCGCTCCAGGAAGGTATGTCTTTCCCCCCCATTCTTAAACCTGCTAAAGGAATGATGGGTGAATTTCTCATACGTAAATGGAACGCCTTCGTACTGGGAACTCTTTCGATAGGTGTTAAAACAAGAAAGTTATCACGGGCAGAAAAAGCCGGTTACAAAGCTCCCTACCACGATTACAAAAGTCGATTAGCAGTCCACCGTTTCGTTGAAGACATTCCGCTCAAATCCGGAGATCCATCTTGGTCAAGTTTGATTGAAGTCGAAAATGGTCTTCAAAAACTTCAAGATCATCCCCTTCTTCTTCTTTGGGGAGCAAAAGATCCTGTCTTTAATACTGACTTCCTGAATCACTGGCGCAAACTCTGGCCCTCTGCAGAAGTACATTTGTGGGATAAAGCAGGACATCTCCTTCTGGACGAAGTCCCAGAAGAAATTTTGCCCTTGATTCGAAAGTTCCGTGATTCCACACACCCCCGGGGAGCTCTGGCTTGACCACCGATCACGAAAAAAGAATTCCTGAAGCCGGAGTTTCTCGAAGACTCCGGCAACATGCTTTCGAGCGTCCTCAACAAGTCGCAGTTCGAGAATTGATGTCGGGTCGCTGGCAAGAAAGAACTTTCAAAGAACTCGACGCTCTTGTCGACAGAACCGCACATGCACTCGTCAGAAACGGAATCACTCGCGGGATGAGAACAGTTCTCATGGTTCCACCGGGAAGAGAGTTTCTGGCATGCACGTTTGCCCTGCTAAGAATCGGCGCACCTCCCGTAATGGTGGATCCCGGCATGGGAATTTCGGGCCTAGGTGAATGCCTTAATAATGCCAAACCGGAAGCTTTTATCGGGATTCCAAAGGCTCACCTAGGAAGAGTTCTGCTGGGCTGGTCTCGCTCGACGATTCGCCATCGTTTCACTGTAGGCCCGGGCCCACGCCTTCCCTTCGTCAAGGATCTAGAAAAGCTAAGGACTTCGGTAGAGGACTCCGTTCCATTTTCGGGCCCAGTTCTGGGCTACCACGAATTAGCAGCGGTACTGTTTACCTCGGGCAGCACTGGACCTGCCAAGGGGGCAATGGCGCACCACGGCCAACTGGAAGCTCAAGTGGATGCCCTTGCTCAATGTCACGGCCTTCAAGCCGGCGAAGTGGATCTCCCCACCTTTCCACTCTTCGGTCTTTTTTCAGTAGCACTCGGGATGACCTCAACTGTTCCTCAAATGGATTTCACACGACCGGCAGACGCGAATCCCGATCATTTACTAGAACTCATAAAGACATTCTCAGTCACCAATCTGTTTGCCTCGCCGGCCCTCTTGGGGAATCTGTCGACTCATCTCGAAGAGAAAGAAATGAAACTAGAGGGATTAACCAGAATCATAAGTGCTGGTGCGCCTGCAAGGCACGGTGCCATCTCTGCGCTCTCGAAGCGCGTTTCCATGAATACCAAAATAGAAACTCCTTACGGAGCAACTGAGGGTCTCCCTCTTTGTCATATTTCTCACACTGATATTTTGGAAACCGAACAAGAAACGCAATCCGGAAAAGGTGTCTGCATTGGCAAATCTGTTCCCGGCATTGAACTGCAAATTCATTCACCCAACGATCAGCCGAATTGTTCTCCTCTTCCGGAAGAAACCGCTGGAGAAATTTGGGTCACAGGTCCTTCAGTCAGTCTCGAATATTTGTTTGATGAGTTATCGAACCTTCAACATAAATTCACAGATGAAACAGGCCGAATCTGGCATAAAACGGGAGATATAGGTTTACGCGATTCCAATTCCAGGATTTGGTTTAGAGGCCGAGCATCACAAAGGATTCAAACTGCGACGGGGATCCTCGATACAGTGGCCATCGAACGAATCTTCGAAGTGCATCCATTGGTATACAGAACTGCTCTCGTAGGGTTGGGCACTAAAGGTCAGCAAATCCCAGTTCTATGCGTAGAACCAAACTCGGATTTCAACGACGACAAGAAGACTTTAATTTCTGACCTTCAGGCGATGTCGCAAAAAAATCCACTCACAGATTCCATTACACACATCATTATCACAGGACCCTTCCCCGTAGACATTCGTCATAATGCCAAGATACAACGTGAAAAACTGGCATTGATCGCAGGAAAGGCCCTGTCATGAGATACATGATCACTGGAGCCGGTGGATTTATTGGTGGAGCCATCGCGAAAGACTTAGTGGCTTCCGGACATGAGATTGTCACATTTCAAAGAGGACAATATCCGCATTTGGATGCTTTAGGTGGAACTCATGTAGTTGGAGATTTGAGTAACCTAGATCTACTCGCTGAATCTATGCGAGGGTGTGATGGAGTTTTCCATGTTGCCGCTCTAGCCGCTATCTCAGGCGATCCCGCCGAATTTGAAAAAGCAAACATTCAAGGAACGCAAAATATTATCACGGCATGTCGACGAGAAAAAATCGGACGGCTCGTGTTCACCTCTTCACCGAGCGTCGTATTTTCCGGAGAAGACCAAAACGGTATCAATGAGTCGACGCCCTATCCCGATTCATACTTAGCAGACTATCCTCGTACTAAGGCGATTGCTGAAAAATTAGTCCTAGATAACTGCGACGCTTCTCTTTTCACAATCGCAATTCGTCCTCATCTCGTCTGGGGACCGGGAGACCGACATCTTTACCCAAGAATTATCGATCGTGCAAAAAATGGAAAACTCAAACTTGTGCGAAGACCAGGCATGAAAATAGATGCTTGCTACATCGAAAACGCCGTATCCGCTCATGTTTTAGCCATGACTCAGATCGCTCATAATGTTGATTGCAGAGGAAAAGCGTATTTCATTTCTAATGACGAGCCCATCGCACCTGATGACCTTATTAATCAATTCCTTGAATGTGCAAACCTTCAGAGGATCACGCCATCCATCTCTCCCCTTCTTGCAAAAATCGCTGGGTATTTGATTGAAAAGGTTTATTGCCTTCCATTCTTCACAAGTGAACCGCCCGTTACACGTTTCGTTGTTCATCAGCAAGCGACGAGTCATTGGTTCGACTTAGATAATGCAAAGAGAGACCTCGGGTGGCTACCGCAAGTATCCACCAAGGAAGGAATGAAAAAGTTTCGAGAGTCTTTGGAATCTGAAGAAGAACGAGTGACTTCTTCATGAACGATCATTCAGACCATGTCGATATAGACGTTTGGCGCTTCTCTCTCGACTGGACCAGAGAAGATATTGAGTCGCAGCTCGACCATCTCACCTCCGAAGAGAAAAAATTCATCCATCGCGGCATCGCTCCCGTTATTGGAGAAAGATCGGCATTATCAAGGTTAGGGCTCCGTAAAATTCTTTCGACATACTTGGACATAGAACCCCATAAAATCCCGCTCTCAATTGGGGAGCATGGAAAACCGTTTCTCGATAGCGGCTCACTGCAGTTCAATCTTTCCCACTGTAGAGATCGAGCCATCTTGGTGGCTTCGACAGATACCGAATTAGGCGTGGATCTGGAGAAAGTTAGAGAGGAATCACCTATCGAAGATCTAGCGACAAGGTGCTTTAGCGAGAAGGAACAAAAACTATGGAAAGCCGTCCCTGAACAGCAGAGGCGAATTTCTTTCTTTCATCTGTGGGTTCAAAAAGAGGCCCTCGTCAAAGCACATGGAAACGGAATGACGATTCCGCTTCGAAAGTTCGAGGGGGTTCCTGATCCACAAGTCTTAACGGGAACCATCCGCTCAGAGTTGCCAGAAATCGGAAATGAAAATTGGAACTTTCAGGCTTTCGAAGAATCACAACAAATGAGATCTGCCGTAATGTACAGAGCACGACATGCAAAAATCACCCAAAAAGATGTCGAACCTGTCGGCCTCAGTCGCTGGTAATACTCAGAATACCTGGCCCAGATTCAACGCCTCCCGTTGATAGTGCTGCGAATCCACCGACACGAATAAAGTACTGCTCGCCTTCGGTGACCGGGAATCCACTGATCCTAGAAGTGAGGAATGGGCAAGCAATGCCATTCTCATCGAAGCCATCTCCATTACATGCTTCCTGAACCAGTTGTCCGCAACCACCGCTATAAACAACAAGGTCAGTGTCGAACGTTACGACCTTGTCACAAAGCGATAAAGTTACTGTTCCAGTGTTGGTTGCCGTGAAGTCGAACCAAATGTCGGAGAGCATCAATCCAAGGAATGTTGTGTCACAATCGATGTTGCTATATTCATCAGGAGAATCTGTCATCGAAGTCGTATCAAAAAACGTATCACCAAGACTGATTTCAATGGCACTGATACATTCATCTCCCAATATTCCTCCACCACATGTCGAGTCACTACATGGCTGTGCGCAGCCGAGGGAATCGGGTACAGGATCGAATCCGGCGAGTGGGAATGGTGCTTCTGGTGAACCGCCTCCGGTAAACAGAAAAGCCAAAAGATTAATCGCGTCAGACAAATCGAGTGAACTATCGTCATTAAAATCAGCAGCCGAAGCGCATGGCATTTCTCCAGCAACAAACAAATACTGCAGCGTTGTAATAGGATCAACCAGATTCAACTGCCCATCACTATTCACATCGCCTCGAATAAACAAGACCTCTGGAATAGGAAGAAAGATTTGGCACTCCTCAGACGTTGCCACAGAACCACCTATGGTTCCCCTGATTTGGTAGGCCAGGTTAACTCCAGAAACAGGACTTCCGTCTAGGAAAGAACTAGAACCTTCGCTGAGAATCTCAATCGAGACACCCTGACGGATAATCTCAAGCTGACTGAAAGGTAAAGGGTTCGACCAAGTGAGTAAAACGCCGGATCCACTTTGATTACAGGTTAGGCCAACAGGTGGCTCAACTTCACCGTCTACACTGATTGAACAATTTGATAGCGGCGACTCTACACCGTTCAGAATTCCCTGAACTGAATACTCCCTAATCGAGCCAATAACTCCATCGGGGTCTTCGAACTGCCCCTCACCTGAATTTATTTCGCCGATGAGAATCCCATTGCGAATCACTTTCACCTGGTCATATGCAATTGGTTCAGACCAACTGAGATAACAAATGCTACTCGCTTCACCACAGAGTAGTTCGGTAGGTCTCGGAACATCACTAATCGTGATTTCTTCTGTATCAGTAACTGTCGGTATGATCGCACCCGCATCATTTGTGACGAGAGAGCCGAGCCACCCACAGGATAAATCTGCTTCCGGTGTCGAAAGAATCGTCTCTCCGTTGGCGGCATTCCCCACCACTCGAAAGTATAATTTTGAAAGTGGAATTGAAGAGTCCGCGATTGCAGACTCAAAGACCAGACCCAAGCTCAGAGCTTCGTCTCCGCTCCCATCCCACCATTGGGCACAGCCGCTGTCACCACCAGAGCCTGCGGGTTGTGGCGCATTCCACACAAGTATTTGAGGAACTGGTGAACCCGCTAAGTCGCCAGGGATCTCTATATCCAATAGTTGCAACACAGCAGAATTCCAAGATACCGCATGCTGTAATCCACGAATCGATTGCTGCTCTGGATTGAGAATCTGTAAATCAACCTCGAAGGTTTCACCGGGAGTGAGTATCTGTTCACTGGAGACCAAATCGAGATTGATTTGCTGCCCCATCACAGAGGAGGTGCTAGATATGCTGAAAATCACCAACGACAAAAAAAGAATCTGTCGGAGAGACCCTGATTTTAAAAAATTCAATTTCTGATTAGGCATCATTCTTCTCCCGCATTATCCCCAAAACAATATGCTTCAAGGATATCACTAGAGGCGTTTTTACGAAGTCCGGATTCAGGATTTCGCTTTGTTCAGCCTAATGTGTTGAGTGCTGCACCCGCCCAAAACCATTTCACCTGACTTTCGCTACAGGTGTGACTGCATTCGAAGGTGTCTTCAGATCCATCTTCGTGCCTCAAGGTTACCGTCACCAAACTTCCGGGGGCCAACTCTGTCAGACCCGCTAGGCTTACAATATCCCCCTCTTTCACCTTCTCGTAATCTGAAGGATCATTAAATCTGAGAGGAAGTACGCCTTGTTTCTTGAGATTGGTTTCATGGATTCTTGCAAATGACCTGACAATCACTGCTCCGCATCCCATGAATCGTGGGCACATGGCGGCATGTTCTCTACTCGAACCCTCGCCATAGTTTTCATCACCGACGACTGCCCAAAATTTGCCGGAATCTCTCAGATTTGCAGCCATCTCATGAAGCGGTTTACTGGCTCCTGAATCTGTCGAGTCGTGTCCGAGGCCAGGGCTTGAATGGAATGAGTTCACAGCACCCAAAAACATATTCCTTGAGATATTTTCGAGGTGACCTCTATATTTCAACCAAGGACCCGCAGGAGAAATATGATCCGTCGTACACTTGCCTTTGGCTTTGAAGAGCAACGGCATTTCCGAAAGTTGAGATTCTTCCCTCGGCTGGAATGGCTTTAATAACTGTAGTCGGTCACTCGCCGGATCGACGACAACATCGACAGACGAGCCATCTTCTGGAGGAGCAATAAATCCCTCGGTATCTACCACGAATCCTTTTTCAGGGAGACTATCGCCTGAGGGAACAGGAAGCATTACCTCACGTCCATCTGCAGTCACTACGGAATCGGTAAGAGGGTTAAAGTCTAAAGATCCAGAGATAGCAAATGCCGTCACAAGATCAGGACTCGCAATAAAAGAAAGTGTCTCAGCATTGCCGTCATTTCTTCCCGGAAAATTCCGGTTGAAAGAACTAACGATGCTATTAGACGTTCCTTTTTCTACATCACCCCTTTTCCACTGACCTATGCAGGGACCACAGGCGTTCGCGAGTACAGTGCCACCTAACTCTTCAAAAATACCTGCCTGCCCGTCTCGCTCTACAGTTTTGAAGACTTGAGTCGATCCAGGAGAGACCAGAAATTGGCTCTTTGCCTTCAGCCCCATTTCCACGGCTTCTCCCGCTATTCCGGCAGCACGATCCATATCTTCATAAGAGGAATTTGTGCAAGAACCGATCAACGCAGCACTGATGTCGAGAGGCCACCCATTCTCGCGGGCTTCTTCAGCCAATTTTGATATCGGTCTGGCCCTATCAGGAGAATGAGGCCCCACCACGTGTGGTTCCAGAAGTGATAGATCGATCTCAAGTACTTGATCGTAATAAGTCCCTGGATCTTCTTCTACACCATCATCTGCACGCAAGAGATCTGCAAACTCTTCAGCAAGCGCGGAAACATCTTCCCGACCAGTGGACTTCAAGTAACTGGACATGGCCTCATCGAATGGGAACACAGAACAAGTGGCGCCGATTTCGGCACCCATGTTGGTAATCGTGGCTTTTCCGGTACATGAAAGAGATCTTGCGCCAGGCCCGATGTATTCAACTATCGCACCTGTTCCACCTTTCACCGTCAATTCTCCCGCCACTTTCAGAATTACATCTTTGGCAGAAGTCCAACCATTCAGTTCGCCTTTAAGGTGAACGGCAATCGCCCCAGGCCAACGTACATTCCAAGGCAACCCTGCCATGACATCGACGGCATCTGCTCCACCAACCCCAACCGCCAACATCCCCAAACCACCCGCATTGGGTGTGTGGCTGTCGGTGCCAATCATCAGCCCACCTGGAAATGCATAATTTTCTAGAACAACCTGATGGATGATTCCTGAACCCGGTTTCCAGAAACCGATTCCATATTTTTCAGAAGAGCTTTGAAGGAACCGATAAACTTCGGCATTGGTTTCTTCGGCAGCAGCAAGGTCAGAACTCGCTTCATGTTGCGCCTGAATCAGGTGATCGCAATGAACAGTAGAAGGAACCTGAACCTGATCGAGTCCTGCCTGCATAAACTGAAGAATAGCCATTTGTGCAGTGGCATCCTGCATGGCAACTCTGTCGGGGTGAAGATCACAATAGTCGGTCCTTCGTGAAGGAAGACTATCAAAATCTTTACTATCGACTTCGAGATGAGACACGAGAATCTTCTCAGCAAGGGTGAGCCCCCTGCCTAAAACATGCCTTGCACGTTCATGACGAACAGCGGCATTTTCGTAAAGATCACGAATTTTGGTAATATTCAGCATTTTCCACTCCCTTATGCTACTTGAGAGCAACGATTCAGGGGTTATCATCCAAGTACGTTTCAGGATTCTCTTTGAACGGCCTGCCAGCATGATAATCGCTGACTTGTCCGCTCGGGAGCGATTCCGGAGCATATTCAAAGGAGTGGGCGAACCGCCGCAGTGACCCACTTCACATCCGCCCCCCTGCAGGGCATACGTACAGGATGTGACGAGGCAGGAGACTATGATGATGCTTAGAAAACAGAACTTTACCTTCATCGACAATTTCTTGAAATGTCTTCTATTTTGCCTGATTGTTTCGTTACCAACGGGATCCGCTGAACTCAATGCTCAGTCGACCTTGCTGGATGTGGGAGAAATCTCCGTTGAACCTGGACAAGATTTCACTTTGCCGATACTGGGAAATTGGTCCGGAAACATCGCTGGATTCAGTTTTTCAATGAGCTTTTCAGGGCCCACCCCTTTTCCACTCGAGAACATGCTGATAGACGTCCAAGGAACTCTCGCAGGGGCGATTGAAGCAGAATACGTTCAAGAGCAAATCGACGACGATTCTCAAACGATCATTTGCGGAGTACTCTTCGACGCGCTCCCACCTTTCAATGGCCAAACCGTACCATCGCTGGGCTTTGCTCAGGAAATCGCATTCCTGCATGGAAACGTATCCTTGTCCGCTCCTGAATCTGTTGTCTCATTCAATCCTGAGGATGGATTTGGTAATCCTCCTATCTCGAACATGCTCGTCTTCGGGACACAATCTGTAAATGTCGAAGTCTTGCTTCCAGGGTCCATCGAAATCGTATTCCCACCCGTCCCTCAAGTATTCATTCGGGGGGACGTAAATATGGATTCTCAAGTCGATTTAGCAGACGTGATTTTTCATTTGGATTACACGTTCTTATCAGGTCCATTACCGGCTTGCCTAGATGCCGGCGATGCAAACGATGACGGCATTTCCGACATTTCGGATGCCATATTTCTTCTCTATTGGTTCTTTTTGGATGGACCAGGACCATGGGTCCCGTTTCCGAATCCTGGAGAAGATTTCACCAATGACTCTTTGGATTGTGAGCAGGGGCTGTAAAGAAAATCCCCGTCATGCGAAAGCAAAACGAGGATCGATCTTTTTTAAGTTGGTGAGTCTCACGGCAGGCTCGAAACCTAAGCTAACTCCACTCGCGAAAAATATCGAGAAATCTATCTTCGTATTTCTCATACAGACCTAATCGATCCAACTCTGCTTTTAATGTAGAAGCTTGAGTTCTGTCGAAATTGGCTCGCGCGAACAGCAGTTCCAGTTCGTCAAGATCACCCTGGTTCACTTCCGATTTCGTAAGATCTTCATTGGCATAGTTTGATTCCATATGGAAATCAGAATTCAGTCCCAATCGAATTGAGTCCCGCTGGCGAACCATACTTGCCTCCAGCTCGGAGATCTGGGCATTCAAATGGTCCAAATTCAACCTGAGGTTTACGAGTCGACAAAATGTTTGAAGCAACATTTTTGTAGTTTTTGGATTAATCGTGTGAAGACCCCAAACAGGAATTTCCGAAGCAAGGCATGCACCCATGATGCCTTTCTCGTATCCCGCCATGAGAGTCAGTCCGTTCAGGCCACTGATGCGTTGATCTTTTATGGGATCTATTCCCAATCGCGCGATTTCTTCTCCAAAGACACTATCGGTAGTCGCAAAAGAGACTTTGGGATCATCTTCTGGCTCAATGGCTCCTGAAATAGCAGCGAAAGTGATCACTTTCTCAATGTTAAACGTTGATAGTGCTACAGATATTAATTTTTGGGCCAGCTCCATAGATTCAGACTGTGGCTGACTCTCTGGGGTGAAAACAACCAAGTCGTGATCAGAATTTGTAACGATGATCCTAAACAGCAATTGGGGAAGTTTCCCAGGAAAGCAAACGCCATTTTTCACTTCAATATCTTCAATATCAAAGTGATCACGTGGATCTAAAGCTGAGACGACTACCGAATTTGTAGAATTAATCAGAGTTCTCACGCATGAAGAAGCCACATTCCCCAAACCCGGCCAACCAACTACCAAGATAGGTGATTTCAAACTACCGATGGCTTGAGACAAGTTGAATGAAGTCATAATGTTCCAATTTTATATAGGCAACGCACATACATAACGAAATAAAGCGCATACATGACGAAATATTGTCATCGCAAAAAATATTTAACCGTTAATGAGTATTATAACGGCATAAATCCGTCAAGATACTCTTTGAAATCGTGTTTTATACGAAGTCTATATATCTCGGATACTTAACGCATAATACAAACAGATATATCGAGAACACCTTTTTTGCATTCTCTGTATATCAGGAAAACTCATTTTTAGTTCATACTTGTCATTAATGACACCACCCAAAGGCCCAGCACCAATATCGGCCAATATGAACCAAGAACTAACTCAACTGGCTCTATTTGACCACCCGCACGGATCACCTCTTGGTGATACTTCATGAGACCGATCGCAACAGGACATATACTCCACCACCATCCCGATGAATCCATCAAGGGAGAAGACCAGCAATACCACCCATAGCCTAGCAGGGAAATTAAAGCACTCCCTCGAAAAGCAAAGGCAAGAGTTCCAGTCGAATAGGTACCCAAGCTATTTCGGAATACAGAACCCAATCCGCTGGAGAGTTCTGAATACCTTTTCCCAATAGCCATCATCAAGGCCAAACTAAAACCGGTCATCAATAACATCGCGCTGGGATAAACACCCGAGAGTGAACAGCCTAGAATCAGCCTTAGTAGAAAAAACAGACCCAGAAAAATCACATCCAGCCAAACGACAGACCTCACCCAAACTGTGTAGATCACATTTGCGATAAAATATGTGAGTCCTATCCCTGGGAGACTCAAAATAGTTTCTCGGAAGTCCAGATAGTTACAACCGCCGTAATAAGCCCCGAATCCCAATAGAAGCATTCCCAGAATCCCAAGAATGAAACTTAACTTATTGGCCATACTCAAACTAACTTCACCAGAGGCGACAGGCCTGTACCTTTTCGAGGGATGCTCTGCGTCTCGATGTCGATCTTTCACATCGTTCAAAATGTAGACCGAAGAGTTCAGAAGACAAAACCCTGACAATCCGAACAAAAAAGAAAGCGGATCTAATTCCGCCCCTGTCGCCAAAGCAAAAGGGAGAGGAAGAAAAACGAATACATTTTTTATCCAGTGGGTAACTCTTAATAGACGCAGAAAAACCCATGGAGAACGAGAGTCATTTTCGGGGAGATGTTGAGAGAGAGGCATCAAATTCGGTTTTCTCCTTCTCCACATTTCATTGAACTGGGGTAACATCTGATTTCGACGGAGGCTGGCATGATAACCGACCCATTAGGGAGTGAGAATTCCTCACTCAACAATCTTGACTCCTATGCTCGTGGAATCGGCTTTCATTCTCTAGGCGTTGCCAGAGCAGACCGGTCCCCCCATGCTGAAAAATTCCAATCATGGATCGATTCAGGGATGCATGCTGATATGGAATGGTTGACCCGAAACACAGATCGTCGCCTCGATCCGAGAAAAAGCCTTCAGGCGGCAAAAAGTATCATCATGGTGAATCTTCCTTATTCTTCGAAGTCCGACTCCCCGCCAACTGCACCAAAAATCGCCCGCTACGCCCGGGGAAGAGATTATCACAAAGTCATGAAACCGATGCTTCAGGATCTCAGCAACCATATCTCGGAGAATGGAAAATGGAAGACTTGGTACTGTGTAGACGCCTCCCCTATCCTTGAAAGAGATTGGGCTGAAATCTCAGGTCTGGGCTGGATCGGAAAAAATGGATTAATCCTCAATAAGGAAATTGGTAGTTGGTTTTTTTTAGGTGGGATTGTCACCGATCGTATCTTCCCAGTGACTCAGCAAATTACCGATCATTGTGGCTCATGCACTCGCTGCCTAGATGCTTGCCCGACACAAGCTATTGTAAAGCCGCGTACCATTGATGCCCGAAAATGTATTTCATATTGGACAATAGAACATCGTGGCGATTTACCCGCAGATGCTCGACTACACAACTGGCTCTTCGGATGCGATGTGTGCCAAGAAGTATGCCCCTGGAATACTCGTCCAGGCAGAATAGACCCACCTATACACAAGGAACTTGAGCCGCGCACTCCGCCAGAATCTTCCGAGCAAGTAATAGATGCGACTCATGAAGAATGGTTGGAGATGTTCGCTGGAACACCTGTGACCCGGACAGGCTTCACTGGATTAAAGCGAAACGCCCAACAAATTATCCAAGAGAGAAATGAGTCTCCTTCTTGATACTGCTCTCGTCACCTCGAACAATTTTTAACGCTGGAATGTTATTCCATCTCATCATTGCCACTGTAGCAGTGATCTCGATATTGCTTCTAAAAGGCCTAAACTTCTTCAGTTTTCAAAGCCTCGCAAACCTCACGACATCTCTGCTGATCGGTGCCGGTATTGGTCTCTGTTTCCAGATTTGTTACCGATCTATATCGCAACGCTTCAGTTGGACTTCAAAAATGGATTCTCACTTAGCAGTACACTTTGAAGGAATGGTGATCGGAGAAATTTTCTTCCTGGCTCTGATTTCGTCTATCTCTGAAGAACTCTTGTTTCGAGCACTCATTCAGCCCTATTTAGGACTATGGCTCACGAGTCTTCTTTTTGGTCTCGCACATTGGACCGGAAAACGAGAATTGTTGGTTTGGCCATTTTTGGCTTTCTTCGCAGGACTCATGCTCGGTGGGCTGTCGGAACAGCCTGCAATTGGAGTGACCGGGGCCACTTCCGCTCACTTCATCATCAACTTCTTGGGTTTATGGCATCTTTCGAAAGCCCGAAAGAATTCGGCGCTGAAAACTTTCTCCAGTGACGAGAACCCGATTCCTGATCCCACTTCGCCTCGAGAAATCGAAGACCGATAAATCAAGCTCTTGGCTGGACCTCTTCCAGACGTTTCTAAAATGTCTAGATATCGCCAAAGGAGTCTATTTCCAGACATTTAGACAGATGGTCGTCGGTTGACAGCACCCCTATTTCCGAACACGATATAAGGGCATTGGTGGGGCGAGCCAACGACCTCCCGATTGCCTGATAACAAGGCAAGTTGCCAGGTTCACTTCCTTTCATGCAGACATCTTTCCCGAGGCTTTTCGTCCGGGATCTTTGACGAGCTTTAAAGAGAAAAAACCATACAGGTAATGCAAGCGGGCTTTGAGTAAGAAGAACAAGGTGGGGGTTTCATGGTCATCAAACGTATCGATCCAGACAAAGCGCACGATCTGCTTCAATCGGATCAGGGGTTCACATATCTCGATGTCCGTATGCCTGAAGAATTTGTGGAAGGTCATGTTCCCGACTCCAGAAACATTCCAGTCATGATTCGTGGAGAAGGCGGAGTCGGCCTTCGTATGAATCCGGAGTTTTCTGAGGTTGTCGATCAGGAATTTAAAGCCGATTCAAAAATCATTCTGGGTTGCCAAAAAGGCGGCCGCTCGCAAAAGGCAGCGGACATCCTCTCAGATAAAGGCTATACGAATCTTCACGACATGCGTGGAGGATTCATAGGTGAAACGGACGTCCTTGGAAATGTGACATTTCCTGGTTGGCACTCAAGAGGCTTACCGACGACTCGCCAATAGTCTCGAAGGAATACTTTCATATTGCTAGAGCTCTGTTCTAGTTTGATCTGCTCTAGTTTGATCTGCTCTAGTTTGATGTTCCCTCAGTATCTTTGTAAATTTTTGCAAACATCTTTCTTGATACAAATCCAATCTGCCCTCTGGGGACAAACCTCAACATTTGAAACAATATGTTATTGAGGACCCCGGGGATAACAGTGGCTTTCCTTTTCAGGACTCCCCTCACGGCGACTTTCGCTACTTTACCTGCGCCCATCTGCCCAGATCGAATATGGTCCTCTGATATGCCAGCACTGGTAAAGAATGAAGTTCGGGTCACTCCAGGAGCCAGAAGAGTCACACGAACCCCAGTGCCTTCTAACTCCCACCGAAGTGTCTCAGAAAATCGATTTACGAATCCTTTTGTGGCGCTGTAAGTCGTCATTCCAGGGCCTCCGACAAAACCAATCATCGACCCCACAAATAATATGAAACCTTTTCCCCGCTTTTTCATCGGATCCAGCAAGTGGTGAGTCAACTGCATCACTGATTGGCAATTGAGGTAAATCATATCTTCCTGATCTGCACAGGACGATTCTGAAAACCCTCCCCCTAACCCCACTCCTGCATTATTTACGAGACCGTCGATTTCGAGATGCGAGATGCTCTGCAATAGCGACTCTACACCCTTCTTCGAAGACAAATCTGCGCATACTAATTCACAGGGAACCGAACATTGATCTCTGGTTCTCTCCAGTCTTTTCATATCTCTTCCAGAAAGAACAAGAGTCCCTGCCCCTGCAGCTGCAAGTTCCTTCGCAAGCTCTGCACCTATTCCGTCACTTGCACCGGTGACGAGAATTGTCATTCCATCGAGGAAACCCGACATACTTTAACTCCTAGGGCTCGAGCCCTTGTTCGCTGACCTGAAGACGACCGAATCAGTGCCACTCACCTGTTTTACTGTCCTGAAAAACTTTTGGGAATCGACGAGTTCCTCAACAGATCTCATGGGAATGGTCTTGAGAGACTCTTATAGGCTAATCCGACGGCTCACTTGACATTTTTTCGCATTCGGACGAATCTGTAGTACCGCTAGAGAAAGGAGAAAAACGCCCGGATGCTCGATCTCGATTCAAATATCCCTGCCATCTTCTCTTCTCTGCCCCTCCCTCAGTGCCTATTCATCCTACCTGAATGGCTTGACGGTTCCAGAGCGGCGGACAATCTATCCCGCTTCTGGATTCAATCCAACTGGATCGACGTCGTTATTATTCTTGGAATGCTCGCAGGACTCTTCACTGGTGCAGGACTTGGATTTTATCGATCGACAGCTCTTCTCTTTGGCTCAACATTGGGTGCATTACTCTCCATGGAGTTTTCTATTCCATTATCCATGAGTGAAACTTTTGCCACTGTCAGATTAGAACTCGGCCCTCTCGGGGCTCAGATCTTGTCGGGGTTAACGATTTTCATCTGCTGTATAGCCTTAACGATGCTCGTTACATTTTTCTTCAGAAGTTTCTTCGACAGAACGCTATTGGCATGCGATTCGATACTGGGAGCTCTCATGGGGGGCGGCATGGCAGCGCTTCTCTTCGGGCTTTTAATGCTCGGAATTTTTCAATGGCCCGACGGTAGGATTCACACACCCATTAAATCTTCCATCATTGGAGTCCCACTCGCAGAGGCCACCGGGAAATTGGACCGCTTTTTCCCTGGAGAATTCAGAGATCGATTTCAGATTTCCCTAGAGGACTGCCTCGTAGACGAGATCAATATCGTCCCTGCCTCGTCACGGATAAAGACTTCACAACCGAGATAATCGGACATTTATCTTCGACTCATACCCGTCTATAGTATCTATCCCTCGTGCCTAGGGAGAAGCATTCATGAGTTCAAAAAAAATAGGGAGAGCCTTTATTTCAGGCTTCCCATACATCTCAGCAATAAAGATAAGTCCGTTTCATGGCTGCCTGTTGATCTGCCTTATTGGGTTGATCCTATCTCCCATGAATTTGAGTTCACAAACTCCCCTACCCCCGGCTTCTTCAGGATCTTCCTCTGAAGATTCTGTTCGTAAGGCTCTTTCGGAGATCTACGAAAAGTACTGGGAGTTTAAATTAGAGACGTCCCCATCTCTGTCTGCAGAGTATGGAAACAAAGACGCAGAATTTCATCTTGCTGAGTCAGGCGTCGCCACCATCGATCGTGATCTAAAGATTTACTTCGAACTTCAAACCGGCATCTACGCACTCGACTTGAATGTCCTTCCCGCTTCAGAACAACAACAGGCAAAAATGTTGCTGATGATTTTAGAGGCAAAACTCGATGGGATTAGAGTAGGAACCCATCTCACACCTATCAATCAAAGACGAGGCCCACAAATGTGGCTTCCAAGGCTTTCTTCTCAAATGAAATTTCTCAAGAAAAGAGACTTCGAGGCGTACCTTTCGCGACTCCGGCAAGTCCCTCGATATATCTCTGGAATCAAAGAGATCCTAGAGAAAGCTGTAGCAGAAGGATTTCTTCCTCCAGCAGTAACTCTTCAAGGGGTGCTAGATCAATTTTCAGCCTGCACACAGCCCGAGGTAAAAGACTCTCTCTTCTATAATCCGTTTCGGATGATGCCTCCTGGAATGACCTCCGACGAATGGCAACTATTGTGTCAGCGAGCACAAACTGTCATCTCAGACGAAGTCGTCCCTGCTTTGAGCTCTCTCTCTCAATACCTTGAGGAATCTTATATTCCTCTCTGTCGAGACAGCTTCGGGGCTTATATGTTTCCAACAGGCTCTGATTACTATGGTCACTGCATTCGACAACACACCACAACAGGAAAGTCTGCCACTCAAATCCATCAGCTTGGATTGAGAGAAGTGGCACGCATACGAAGTCAGATGCAGGAGATCATTAAAGAAGTAGAATTCGATGGGGACTTCGGGGCATTTGTTGCACACCTTCGTAACAGTCCAGAATTTTACCACCCCTCCTCTGAAGAATTACTCAAAGGATACCGGGATATCTGCAAGCGAGCCGATGCAAGACTCCCTGATCTGTTCGGGAAATTACCTCGAGCGCCTTATGGCGTTCGTGAGATTCCTGCGCACGAAGCCCCTCGCGCAACAACGGCATATTATATGTCCCCCCCCGCCGATGGATCTCAACCGGGCTGGTTTTACGCCAATACTTACGACTTGCGAAGCCGACCTATTTACGAGATGGAAGCATTGGCTCTCCACGAAGCTGTGCCAGGTCACCATCTGCAATTAGCTCTTCAAGGCGAATTAGAAGGTTTACCCAAGTGGCGAAAGACGACACACTTCACCGCATACATTGAAGGCTGGGGCCTCTACGCCGAATCTTTAGGTACACAGATGGGCTTCTACAAGGATCCCTATTCCCGTTTCGGTAAGTTGTCATATGAAATGTGGCGAGCGCTGAGACTCGTTGTGGACACAGGAATTCATGAACTGGGGTGGTCGAGAGCCCAAGCGATACAAGTCATGAAAGAGAACTCTGCTCTGACAGAAAAGAATATTGAAGCAGAAGTTGATCGATATATCGCATGGCCTGGACAAGCACTGGCATACAAGATCGGTGAATTAGAAATCCAGTCTCTGGTAAAGGAAGCCCGTGAAAGTCTGGGAGCGAATTTTGATATCAGAGGATTTCACGACCATATGTTGAAAGAAGGATCGATGCCGTTGCAAATCCTGAGAACTCGAATGGAATCTTGGGTAGAACAACAATCGCGTTAAAATAAAGGGTCTCCGCTGGGATCACCTCTGGAATGAGAGAGAACTCCCCGAGTGATCAGGTCCCAGCGACAGAAGAAATTCTACCGCTTCCCTGCCCCAATCACTGGGTTCCACTGCCATGGAGGCGTCCTTTTCGCCAAAAGCTCGCTTCAACATTTCTGTATGAACCACACCTGGAGAAAGAGCGACAGCAGCTAAGCCTCCAGGAAGCTCTTGAGCAATCGAGCCCATCAGTCCTTCAATAGCAAACTTAGAGGCGCAGTAAGGTGCCACCTCGGGTGACGTACTTCGACCCCACCCAGAAGATAGGGCCACCAAAGTGCCGCGGCCTCTCTCTATCATGCCGGGAGTGAAGGCTTTAAGAGTCTGGAAGACTCCCTTCACATTGACATCGACAACATCTGAGAACTCTTTATTGGAGACCTTCCAGAATGGAGCGCGAACATTGAGCGTACCAGCATTGGCAATTACCAGATCCGCCTCAAATTGATCTGCTTCGAGATCTCGGACCCAGTCCTCGAGCCCGTCACCATCGCAAACATCGAGAGGCCTAAATCGAGGGGCAGGTCCTAGTTCAGCGACAGCATTCGAACTTCTCGCACAGCCTGCGACCGCGATGCCTCGCTCCTGAAATGCTTCGACGAGAGCACGCCCGATTCCACGACTACAACCCGTGACCACCACCTGCCGAGCCACTAATGCATCCTTGCTTCTATTGGCATCTCTGAAATCAGTTCAGCTTCAATCTCTGCTGCTTCACGAATTCTTCTCAATACGACCTCTTCTGGACACACTTCCATGGCGAGGTCTCGGAATGACTCCCAGTGCCGACCTTCTGCATCTGCTAATCGTTGATAAAAATCGGAGAGGGTTCGCTCTTCCTCATTTCCTTCAGCCAATGCTTTCGACAAGACTCTAAATCGTTCGCATGAGCGTGCTTCAATAAACGCGTTCACAATCAGATGATCGCCCAGTCCGCCAATGCCCGATCCTTTTGCACAGAGTAATCCCCGCAACTTTTTCACATACGGATCCGGTAGAGGTGCCCCCAAAGAGACTCCTCTCTCTTTCAAAAGATCTGTGACTTGACGAAAGTGCAACATCTCTTCCTGAACGAGTGCGACCATCGGTCGGTGTAGAAATTCATTCTCTGGAAATCGGGCCATCAATCCAAGGCCCGCGCTCGCAGCCTTGTATTCACACCAAGCATGATCGCGGAGAACTTCGTCTAAACGTGAGCAGGCTAACGGTGCCCACTCAGGGGAAGTCTCCACAATAAGAGGAAGTCCCTCCAGCAGTGAAGTGGTCACGTCTTTACTCTCCATCGTTCACTTTGAAATTATATGCTTCAGGATCCCGACTCAGTGGCCTTGGAATTTCGCGAGGTCTACGGAGACCACCATTCTTATCTGGATCTGCGGGACGAGTCATCGCGATCCATTTACGATGGGCTTCTCGGGACTTTTCGGGACTCACGACGATGTCTCCGTATTTATCAGTAGGACTCGCGACCCTCAATCGGACTCTTTGGTGCCAACAATGCATCCCACTGACAGGATCCGTCTGGACAGGGAAAGCCAGATTTTGATGAACACCGCTTTCATCCCACCAGCCACGCTCGCTATCAGGATCGTCACTCTTGAAAGGCTTAGGCCCTTCTTGACGACGCATACGAATAGTGCCATCCGGCATGTCTTCGAACTTCACAGTGGCACTTCCCCAACGAGAGCCGGGACCATTTTCCTTACGCCATCTTCCCATATGATGAGAACAGGCGATGACTCCCGGACGAATTCCATCTGTGATCCTTCCACGGTTCACAAAATGGCCTATTTCAGTCTCAACTCTGACCAGTTCTCCATCTTCAATACCATGGAGCTGAGCATCGTCGGGATGAATCCAAACTGGATTGGCATGAGAGATTTCCATCAGGTGTTTGGAATTTGCAGATCGAGAATGAATCATCGTCGGAAGTCTGAAAGTAGGAACCAATACGTAGATTCCCATCTTTGGATCGAGTTCCTCTGGACCAACATGACTCTGAGGAACACCCGGGAGAGCTTCTTCAGTAAATCCCCAATCCGCGAGGATTCCGGAGTAGATCTCCACCTTTTTGCTGGGCGTTGGAAAGCCCTGCCTGATCGCACCATCGACAGCCACACCTACGACCTTGCCTTCGACCGTTGCTAAGCCTGAACGCGGATCCACTACGGGTAATTCATCATCTTTGAGTTCAACTGCTTTTTCATGCAGGAGATATGCTTCACCGGGCAACTCATGTGCTCCAACACGACTCATATACTCGAATGGAGACATATCATTCTCTGCCGCTTTTTCGGGGAGCCCAGGGACACTGTTCTCGAACATATGTCGATATTGCTCCTCGACGGTCACCTTTTCACCCGGGCGATATGGGGATTCGAAATGCTTCCGGATTCCTCTGGAGCCATCTGGGTCGATCCGCCAAGAGAGCTCTATCCAAAATTCGTCTTCTTCCCAAACTTCCCCCGGATTAAATCCGCGAGTGTCGCCACTGGGTTTCCCTTCCAATCGGGCTAACGCCCGAAAGATCGGCTGACGAAAAGAGAGCCACCGTGCGGAATGGGTTTCTAGACTTTGAACATCATGCCGTTCCGTCGAATGCCCCATTGGCAACACAAGATCGGCATAATATGCGGTCTCATTCCATGTCGGGGTCATAGCAACATGGAGCCCGACCTTGTCTTCGTCGGAGAGCATTTTCATCCATGACATCCCATCTGGATAAGTCCAGACAGGATTGAAGACTCGAGTGAAGTACACCCCGATCTTGCCGACACCATCCTCTACCAGATGCGGTAACAGATGACTCATTTCATAGAATGAAGTAGGCCATTGCTTGGGCCAGATCAGTTCATTCCAACGCTTCCCGGGATCAGGAGTGGTAAAGAAGGCAGGCTTGAACTTGTTCCAACCTGCTGGAGAGGTTCCACCCTCTACCCCCAAAGATCCTGTGAAGGCATTGAGAATCGCCAAAGCTCTGGCAATCTGCCAACCCCCGAGATTTCCACTCGCAGCACTTCGCCAACAGTGGGCAGCAATCCGGTTTCCAGCGCGAGAAATCTCATCTGCCAACTGGCGAACACTACCGGCTTCAAGACCCGAATACTGCTCAGCCTCTGCTGGAGTCCACTGTTTCAAGTGTTCACTAAAACGCTTCAAGAAAACATCTACGGAAGGTGTTTCTTCCGGATGCAACGCTTCCATATACCCACGCCAATCGACCCAGTTTTCGACAAAAGGAAGATCAATTCTTCCCTCATCGATCAGGATCCGAAGAGCCGCCAATAGAACAGCCCCCTCGGTTCCAGGTCGTGTCGGCAACCAAAGATCGGCTCGAGATGCCGTATTTGAAAGACGAGGATCCATGACGATGATACGCGCTCCACGTTCCTTCGCCTCCATGATCCGCTGTGCGTGAGGATTGAAGTAATGACCCGATTCCAAATGAGCACTCAATAATAGAATCAGTTGCGCATTGGCGTGGTCAGGTGCGGGTCGATCGTATCCCCATGTGAACTGATAACCCGCGCGAGCGCTGGCAGAGCAAACAGTGGTATGACTATTATGCCCATCGATCCCCCATGCCTGGATCACTCTTTCAACAGCGCCCTCATGACCGGGGCGTCCGACGTGATACATCACTTCGTCATGTTGATCCGAATCAAATTTTTCTTGTATCGATGAGGCGATTTGATCGAGAGCGGCATCCCAACTGATCGGTTCAAATTTTCCTTCTCCCCGGGGGCCCACGCGCCGCATAGGCTGAAGTATCCGCTCGGGGTCTTGAACCTGATTGAGAGTCGCCGGCCCCTTCGCACAGTTCCTCCCCCGACTTCCGGGGTGCAATGGATTACCTTCAATACGAAGTATTTCTCTGCTGTCTTTATCCACCGCGGCGAGTAATCCGCAGGCGGCCTCACAATTGAAGCAAGTCGTAGGGACCATCGCCAAGCGACGAGGCTTTCTCTTGCTATCCAACTCCTCGACCTCGAGCCATTTTTCGAAAGGAGGATATCTGAGAAGACCCTCACCATAAGGCTTGGGCTCAGGCCACTTACGCTCACTGGGAACGAGGCCGACAAGCCCTGCCAGTTTTTCGATCCAGCTGATCTTGTCTTTCATATGAGACTCCTCAAGCCAAGGGGAGACGTTGGGGCGCCTCCACCCATAAATGTTCCCAAACCGCGATTCCAAGCAGTGCAAGAAGAGCTGGGACTGCCGCTAAACCCTTGTCGGAATCCAAAAACACGATCCATAGGATCGGTATGAGGCGACCGAGGCCCAAAGCACCGAGCCAATAAAGCCGTCCTCGATGCCCAACAAGAATCGACTTCGCCGCTCTACGGGCCGCTTCGGTTGAATGGCGACCATGAACATCCAAGAGAACGAACGGTGTTTCCAAGATGAGGAAGATCAGCAACCAACCTTTAAGTTCACCTAACCCCGAGGGATCCAATAACCAAAGAGTTGCTGCCCCCGCCACGAATGCTTGTAACGTCAGATGCAAAGGAGAAAGGGCAGATTGCCAAAAGTCTCTGCCTTTGGCTTGGCCAAAGAGCCAACCCGAATACGCTGCGACAAAAGTGCCGAAGATTCCTCCAAAGATAAGGATGATCAATCCAGGCCACGAAGACACGCTGCTCTTCAACAGAATTCCGAGTAGAAGAATCCCATTATAGACAGTGATCCCGTAGGCTCCCCTGACCAGCCACGAAGACCATTGGGGTCTCAGTAGAACCCAAAGAAACCTCTCCGGCTTCTTGAGATCGCCGACTAATAACGCTCCAGTGATGGCCATGAAAATCAGCGCAAGTAACCATGCGCTATCCAAAGCTCCATCGATGAGACTACGCCTCTCAAAAGGAAGGAGTAGTGCTGGCACCATGACGACTCCTGCAGCCACTGACTTTGTCCAAAGATATGCGCTGACCTTCCAACCCCAACTGAGCGCATGACGCTGTTGGATATCGTAGGATCTTGTCGGTGCACCTCTTGCTGGCTCTGCAGGAATATCTGTTCGATCATCTGTTCCGTCAGTCTGACGTTCGCCCCAAAGAGTCCGCTGGGGTCTATGACTGGCCAACGGGTCGAGCGCTTCAACGTGCCCCTCAATGTAATGAATCTTTGGAAGAGTTCCTTTTTCGGGTTTTCTCACCATCGTCGGCTCGCCAGCAACAAGGCGTGCAATCCTGCTTTCAGGATTCGAGAGATCCCCTGTCACGATGGCTCCGGTGGGACAAACCACAGCACAGGCGGGTTCACGCCCGGCATCGACACGGTGCGAACAATAGTTGCACTTGGTCGCTGTCCCCGTCTCGGGGTGAATATCGATGGCATCGTAGGGACACGCCTGCATGCAAGCTTTGCATCCGATACACCGAGCCGGATCGAAATCTACGATGGCATCTTTACGAACAGAAAGACTGGCTGTCGGACAAATCTCAACACAGGGCGCATTTGCACAATGATTGCACCTCATGACGTGAAAAGATCGCTCAGCCTTGGGGTGGACCCCTTTTTCGAGGTATTGAACCCAGGTTTTATTAATTCCTACAGGATCGGAGTGCTCCGTTTTGCAGGCCACAGTGCATGCGTGACAACCGATACAACTGCGGTTATCGATCACAAATCCATAGGACGGGTCTTTGCGGGAATTCATACTCATGAATCTACCCGTGTAGAGCACTCTCGGCCATGAGTAGAGACCGGGTTGACGAAGAAGTTTTCAGGGGGCAATTTCATATTCTGTCAGGATGTCTCGATTCGCTCGTATAAGACCTGAGAAAAAGGAGTGACATGCCACACATGAAACAGGTCTTTTTGGGGAAATCTGACCTCGTATTGAGGCTGGCTGCCCACAGAATGCTCAGTATGGGTACAGACGCCCCTGAGGGCTCTCCCGTCGACCTCAGACGGTTTCACGCCGCCCTGCCGGGCCGAAGGGCCATCCGGCTGTTCATGAGATACCTGCAGGAGTTCTGTGGGGAACTCGGTAGAAGCCTTCTGCCTCCTTCCTGCGTAACTCCGGGTCAACTCGAAGAGCTCCTGACGACTCGTGACCTACCCCTCATCACTCCTGCTGAAGAGAAGATCTCTTGGCTACTCGCATTAAAATCCTCGCCTTCCGAAGACCTCGAACCTCTGGGCATAGATCCTGACCTGAGCGGCACCTCAGGTCTTCTAGCCATGGGGAAACTATTTTCCAGAATCACAACCACATTGAGGACCGAGGGACTCAACCCCGGCGCGGCGGCACATATAGCCGCCGATCGTGATCAGGAATGCGCCCTGCGTTTACGAGCATTAGAAAAAATCGAAAACCGCAGACAGGGATTCTTGAGAGATTGGGATGTCAGTCAGAGCGGATTCAATCATGGCGCTCCGACCCAACCTCAAGCCGAAGTCATCCTGATCGGTTTGATGGAACTCCCGAAAAGAACTCGAGAGTGGCTCGCGGAACACACCCGCTGCGAAATCTGGACCGATGCTCTGGAACAAGACCAACATCTCTACGACGAATATGGAAGACCCGACCCGGCTGAATGGGAAAATACGTCGATGCCAGATCCGGAACACTTCCTCGTTACAGACACACCACAAGACCTCGCTTTGGCGATGATCGATCATGTTTCACAAATAGACGAGATCAAAAAAACCAGCGATGTTCGACTGGGAGTGGCAGACAATGATCTGATGCCATGGATCTCGGAATCCTTCCGTCGGAACTCTACGGGACTTCATCTCGCGGCAGGTCAGCCATACAGCCTGACAGCCTGTGGTCGATTGATCACAGGAATCAAAGACGCCATCTCCAACGAAACCTCTGGAGCCTTGGTGGCCCTCGCCCGATATCCTGAAATATTGTCATGGCTTCCTAGTCGAACTGACCGTCACGGCAAAACCATCCCCGTGATCAAGGATCTCGATCAGTGGTGCAGAGATCGGCAACCCGTACTCGGAGATGATCCGGGGGCTCCTCCTGCCGTTGCGGCACTGAGCTCCGCTCTCGCTCCCCTCCATCGACGCGAAGATGAATTCCTTCAACGTCTCGATCAATACATCGAAGTCCTATCAGGATTATTGGGATCTGATGAAGAGGGAATGCCGAATTGGCCCGAATCCGGCTCTGAAACCCTTGTCGAGATTCTGGAAAATCTACGCTCTTGTGGACTTTGGACGGCTTGCCACCTCACAGGTGAAGAACTGGCCCATTTAATTCACGAGTTAACGACCGATGCGATGCTTCCCGAAGATGACGATGGCCTCAGCATCGAGGCATTGGGCTGGCTAGAACTTCCCATGGACAATGCACCTCATCTTATTTTGTCCGGCATTTCAGAAGGACGACTTTCAGGGTCTAGTAATTCAGACCCCTTGTTGCCGGAAAGACTTCGACGAGAATTAGATATTCCAGGATTCGACGCCAGAGTCGCCAGAGACAGTCACCATCTTTACAACTTATTGGATGGAAGACGAAAGGTATCGATCGCACTCGCAGCAAGAGATGCCGAAGGAAATCCCATGCTTCCGAGCAGATTACTTCTTCGAGGAAATAATGGCATAGAGCGACTAAAGACATTCCTCGATCATAAGCATCGAATCCTGCTCTCAGAAAAAAGGCCGGAACGAGAAACCGAAAATACAGATCTCGCAGATCTTGGGCCGCCTCGCTGGAAAAGTGTTCTCCCCCCAGAAAAAATCTCGGTCACCGCTTTTGGTCGTTGGCTGACAGACCCTGTTTTGTTTCAAATGGAAACCATGTTGAGCTTACGCGATTGTCATGACCGGGATCGCCAGCTCAATCCACTCTCATTTGGAAACATGCTTCACTGGGTGTTGGAGAAATATGGGAAATCTGAAACCGACAGAGACCTCAAGGACGCTAAAGAAATTTATGTGGCCGCTGAAAACTGGTTGCAAGAATATACAAAAAGAAAATTAGCTCGCCACCCGAGAGCAGCAGTTTTAGTTCAAGTGGAACAGGCCAAAGCACGACTCGAGATTTGGGCACGAGAACAAGCCAAAATACGATTTCAGGGTTGGCACATCGTAGCCACGGAAATCAATCTGGATCCAAAGAATTGCAAACTTGAGATCGAAGGGCAATCTTTAGGAGTTTCCGGACGTATCGATAGGATCGATTACAATAAGAGAACCGGAGCATGGCGTATCTTCGATTATAAAACCGGTGATCATGGGCACTCTCCCGAAAGAGATCACGGTCGAAGGCCTGGCAAAGAAACCCCATGGAAGAAACTTCAGTTACCCCTCTACAAACATTTTTCGCCCACCCTTGTCATCGATGGGAAGCAAGTCTCTTCCGATAGTGAAGTTGGCTTTTTCTGTCTACCCGGCAAATCAGAGAGTCCATCCGTCATGCTGGCGAAATGGACCGAGGACGACCAGATAGATGCTGTGGAATGTGCGACAAATGTTGTGCGGGAAATATTGAACCCTGAGGAACCTGAAACGAGAGTTCTCAAATCATTCTCCCATTCTTGGGAGAGAGCATTTGCCGGTGTCACCGTCGATGCAGAGTCCAGTTTGTCCGAGATGGGACAAGACGACGAGGAGGACTCAGAATGAATTTCCCTTATCACAGGATCATTAGAGCCAGTGCCGGCTCTGGAAAAACGCATCGCCTTACAACTCGCTATTTGGGTCTGATCCTCTCTGGTGAATCACCGGAAAGTATCCTCGCTGTCACCTTTACACGAACAGCGGCTGGCGAGATTCTTGAACGAATCCTCGAACGCTTATTGGACGCTCTGGAAGAGGACGGCTACAAACGCCTACTCGAGTCCCTCCAGCAAGAAGGCTTTGCAGAGCTTCATCAAATGCTGAGGAGAGCCGGACATACCAAATCTAGAGAAGATCACCTGCTTCCGACATTGCGGCTCCTCCTCGCTCAGCTCCATCGTTGCCAGATTTCAACTCTAGATGCTTTCTTTGCAAAATTAGCCACGGGCTTCACCTATGAATGTGGGCTCACCCCTGGCTGGAAAATATTGGATTCGGATGTGCAGGCAAAAATTCGCTCATCCTCAATCCAACAGATACTGGAAACCCAAGGGCCTCAAGGTGCTCGGCAAATGATGCACCGTCTCAACAAAGGGAATCTAGGGAGCCAAGTCGCAGTCGATCTAGAAAACTTGGTGACTGGTTTTCATGAAAAATCGAGAGAGTTCCCTTCTACGGCTTGGCAAATTCCAGAACCGGTTCCAGGACCCACCAGTAAAGAACTAGAGAGTGCATGGAACAGTCTTCTGAAATTCAAATGCCCCTTGAACAAAAGCGGAAAAGAAGACATTCGTTGGAAGAAGGCCCTCGCTTCAACACAAAATAATTGGGACGACCCTGATCTGTTGGCCCGAGTCAAATCTTGTAAGAGCGGCCTGATCAGTAAAGTACTGAATGGCGAGTTCAAATATTACAGCACCGATATCACACCTGATCTGGCAGAGCCGTTAGAAATCTTCATTCAAAACGTACGAAGTGAGTACATTCAATTACTTCGAAAACAAAATGAATCGACAGGAGAGTTCCTCGAATTATATGACCAGGTGAGAGAACGAGGATTGCAAAAAAATTCAGGGCTGGATTACTTTGATGTTCCCATCGCATTGATCGCAGCGCGAGTTCTCGGTCAGCCAGGACTGATTGACGAACGGATCGATGCGACAATTCGCCATATGTTGCTTGACGAGTTCCAAGACACATCGCTTGTGCAATATGCAGCATTGCTTCCCATTATGGAGGAGCTTGCAGCAGGAAGTCAGGAAGGACGTTCTCTTTTCTGTGTAGGAGACGGAAAACAAGCGATCTATGGATGGCGCGGAGGTCGTGCAGAAGTCATGGATCAATTTGAAACTCTCCTTCTTCCCGAATCTGGGTCTTCTCTTGACGAGTCGTGGAGATCTTCAGAGCCCGTACTCAACACCGTGAATAAGGTCTTTTCTCAACTCGCTTCTTTCCCACCAAAACCAGAAGACCAAGGTTGCTTAGAAAAATGGTCGAACTCCTTTGATCAACATCAGGTCGCCCAACTCTTGGGAGATCGACCTGACGGTCATGTTTCATTACGAATAGCGAGTGAGTACGAAGGAAAAGCGGAAAAAATATGGCCCTATCATGAAACTTTGGCAGAGGTCGATCGTCTGCGAAGTCTCTCAAAGGATAGCAGTATTGCGATTCTGGTCCGAAAAAATCGGCATATCTCAAAACTCGTAGCGGCATTGAGAGCCAGAGGAATAGAAGCCAGTGAAGAGCGTGGAAACCCCCTCGTCGACTCACCCGCAGTGGGCCGAGTAGTGGCTCTTCTCGAACTTATCGAGCACCCAGGGGATGGCACTCTGCGGTACGCTGTGGAAAATTCTCCTCTCCCACAAATCCTGAAATGCATGCCTCAACTCGATCTCGCGGAAGTCGCAGATGAGGAACTCTTAGATCAAGCGATCAACCGCCTTCGTGCACTTCTCTACGATGAGGGATTCACCGATACGATTTACTCCATAGTCAACTCTCTTTCCCTGCAATGTTCTGAAGAAGATCAATCACGCCTCGATCAATTGATCGAACAAATTAGGGTATTTGGATTTCATGGCTTACGACTCGATGACCTCATCCAAAACCTTCGTCAGAATTCAGTTCCCCGTCCGGGAGGATCTCCCGTCCAGGTGATGACCATTCATCAAGCGAAGGGACTCGAGTACGACGCTGTCATCATGCCTGAGCTCGACTACGCATGGTTTCAGCCCGTCCCCAAACTCCTCACGCTTGAGAAAAATGGACAGCAAGTCCATCTCTCTCGCTATCTGGGAGAAGCGGATCATGCTCTTGTCGGAGATCCATACCCCGAAATGTCACAACAGAGTCGGGATCGGAAACTGAGCGAAACAATGTGCCTACTCTATGTCGCCATGACTCGAGCACGACATACGTTGACGATGATTCTCCCTCCACCGAATAAGAAGGGGAACTATAAAGAATCCTCTTATGCCCAACTCCTAGTGAAGACTCTCGCACCTGGAGAAGAGTGCTTACCCGGTAAAGTTATTTATGAATGTGGTTCTGCTAAGAACGATTCAGGGAATCCGGGAGAAGAAGAAAGACTGAGAAGATCTGTTCGAGTCGAACCCCTGGTCCCCGACGCTATGGGGAAAAAGAGAACTACCGCCTCGAAGAAAGTCATCCGATTGACTCCGAAGAGACGTAGAGCTCTCTTGAAAGGTACATTAGTTCACTCGGTACTCGAAACCATATCGTGGAGCACTCCATCGCTAGAAGACATCCAAAAGATTCTCACTTCATTACACCCGCGAGAAAAAGACCTTCATCAAGAGGTCACAAACCTCGTACTTGCAGCACTCAGTAAAGAAAATTTCTCAAGTATTTTTGATCCATCGGCAACAGCAGAAAGACTCGAATCTGACTCCAAAGATAAACTAATCCTTGAGAAAGAAATCTCTTTAATGACTGACATTAACGGTATTGGGTTTAGTGGAGTAATCGACAGACTCGTCTTAAGCGAAAATTCGACGGGCTTTGTCTCTGCTGAGATAGTTGATTTCAAAAGCGACAATCTTCTGTTGAGTAACGAAGACGCATTAGGAAAGTATAAAGACCAAATGGAATGGTACCGCAAGGCTGTTCATCAGTGCTGGGGTATCCCCATTGATAAGATCTCTTTGCTGATCGCCACTACTCAAAATGGCGATATAGAACACCTCGAAATTCCAACCTGAGATGTGGATCTTTTCAAGGGCAAGATGGGTGTTCAGTACAAGGAAACAAAGCCGAGGCTGGGGCTATTCCGCACTCAGGAAAAGGCCCAGGCGGGGCTGCCCCTCCAGCGAACTCGTAGAAGAGCAGATATAGTCCGTCTGAAATATCATGAAAACCATCGGCGTTGGCATCAGCAGCTTCTTCGCAGTTCTCAATTACAGTTGAACCAAATACACGAGAAATCAGAAGGACGGCATCCGCTAATCGAACCCCAGGGGTTCCATCAGCATCACCTCGAATAAACTTAGGTTCGCAGAAATCCACGTAATCATTCGCATTCGAATTCTCAAGAGGATCCTCTAGATCGCATTCGTCAGGGAGCCAATTATTATTACAGTCCTCTGATAACCCAGACAGGACCGAACAAATGTCGGAAATCCCATCTTCATTACAATCGTTTTCACAAATATCTGGGACGCCGTCTCCGTCACAATCCGACAGTGCGCCAGAATCTATTTCGCATTCATCAATTTGGCCATTTAAATTGCAATCATACATAAGATTGAAGATTTCGCAGGGATCAGGAATCCCATTAAAATTGCAGTCGCCCTGGCAAATATCTGGGATGGAGTTCTGATCGCAATCATCGACGAGCCCTGATTGTGTTGAACATGAATCGGGAACTCCATCGGCATCGCAATCTTCGACGTTCCCTGCCAAAGTTGAACAACTATCGGGTATCAGATCATTGTCACAATCCGTAACCCACCCTGCTAGGATGGCACATTGATCCGGAATACCGTCTAGATCACAATCTTGTGCTGTACCATTATTAATGGCACAAGCGTCAGTGATTCCATCACTATCACAATCGAAGTCTCCTTCGACAATGAACTTTGCTCCGCCTCCGAGTATTGCAGTGGACGAATCCAACGGCGCACCTGCCAAAATGACTCCGCGATCGATAGCGATCGAAGTGCCAAGGAATCCTCCAGAATTACCCGCCAATGAATATTGGTAATTCCAGCCTTGATCAAAAGCGTAAATGCTGATCTTCCCAGCAGGCATGGCTTCGTTTCCCATATCCATGGGCGCCCCGATAGCCAACAAGTTGTCTTCCATAACGAGAGTCGCTCCAAAGCCAGTGCCCAATACGCCAGAGTTAGGAAGCAAGAGAGGTTGGAGAATCCAGATCGCATTCGATTTACGGTAGGAAGCCACCATTCCAGAAGCGGGTCCCGCAATATCTGAAAATGGACAACCTATAAAAACAAAATCTTCAATCAAGGAAACAGAGGTTCCAAAGCGATCGCCTTCATTCGCGATCCCTGGGCCGAATGCCGCTGATTCAGTCCAACCATCTGAGCCCCCCGAATAGAGGAACGCCACACCGCTATCTATTCCATTTCCATCTCTACCGGGTGATCCCACAAGAATCTGCCCACTCGAGTGAATTGAAATTGAAGTGCCAAAGTTATCTCCGGAAACACGATCTAGAGCTTCAAGCCGCTCTTCGAATTCCCAATTCGCCATCCCATTCAACCGCCATAGTGTCACACAACCTGCGGGTCCTACGTCGGTCTGGAATGTGGGGCTTCCTACTGCCAGTAAATCACCCTCAAAGGCGATAGAACTACCGAATCCGTCGTCAGCATGCCCTTCAGGATCCTCGATCGTGCAGCACAGTTCCCAACCAAATCGGGTACTTTTCCATATGTCGATGTAACTTAACCCAGCAGCACCAATCGCCAACCAATCTTGATTCGCGGCTATGGAACTTCCATATTCTGAACCTGACTGGCCACTGAAGACATTTTCCAACTGATAGCCACTGCTCGTTCTGCGGAATGATCGAACACTTCCACTCAGTGTTCCACCCCCATCATCTCCAATAGCACCTACAAAAAATCGTCCACCACTCACAGCCACCGATCTTCCAAAACGGTCGCCAGCACTGATACCAAAGATCTCCAGATCACTCTGGAGGCATTGAGACCACAGTGTATTTTGGCCTCCCAAACCTACTAAGATCAGTAGGCAGAACGGCATCAGAATATGTCGGAAATGATTCATTGTTGTAGTTTCTCGCAGGGGTAATGGGCACCGGGGAAAGTGCTACTGCGAGTTCAATTCTTGCGGTCCTTCCGAAACTGTCAATCCCGGAAGGACCTTGCAAGAACTTGTGACAGGAAAGGGAGAACTCCGGCTTAGAGCGGATCTCCCAATCTTCTTGGCCAATGATCATCGGGAGCAGGAGCATCAAGATCTCCTCCTGGCCTAATATGATCTAAGAGCCCTTCTTCTTCCTTGTCGTACTGAAGTTTGCCATTCACGAATGACCATCTCACCAACGTCATGTAGTTGAGAATATCACCATCGGTAATGATGAAGTCGGCATCTTTTCCCACCTCTATCGAACCGATACGGTCGGAAACTCCAAGCAAACGAGCGGGTTCGATGGTGATCGCTTCGATCGCTGCCTTTTCTGGAAGTCCACCCCTTACGGCAAAAGCGGCTTCCAGTGAGAGGTGAGCCAGATCGCGTCCTGCAAGTCCCCACAAAGCCACTTGCGTGCTTCCTGGGAGAATCACCAATGGAACTCCGTTTTCATGAAGTATTTTGGCATTTTCGATACTCGACCCTGTCGGACGATTAACGCTCTCGTTGGCATCCCTACGGGCTCTCGGTGTGACGATAGCAGTGGCCCCCGTACGCGAGAGAACACCGGGATCAATCCAACCTTCTTCAGCACCCTCAAATACGATTTCAAAACCGTATCTGCGCGCAAGATCAGAGTAGGCCCTGATATCTGGCATGGTACTCACACGCACCAACGCAGTAGACTGGCCCGTCAACAAATTTCTGACGACGGCGAAAATGCCTTTAATCCATTTGTCTTCCGGTGGAACAGCCTCAGGATTTTCTTTCTTCTCCTCGGCATGTCTTTCCAAGGCACGGAGGTGCTCTTGGACCCGATCAAAAGCATCTTTTAATTCTCTGCGTCCGCGTGGATTTCTATAACTGTAATTGATCGAACTGAAATTTTTGGGACGAATCGTCAAGTCTTCAAGACTTCCATGGATCAGCTTGGTGACGCGAGAGCCATTCCAAGTCGAGGTGATTCCAGCAGCTAATCCCATCGTTGTGTCGAGATCAAAGGGGTCCTGGCTTTTTTCTGCCTCACCACTTCCGACGATGCCTGAAGATCGGAAAGCCACCAATCCTGGGTATACATGGTGTCCCTTGGCATCGACAACTTCTGCACCTTCGGGAGCCTCTAATCTCCCTGCGGAGACCTGATGAATCTTTCCGTTTTTACAGATCAACGTGCCGTTTCTATGCGTAGCACCTGTCACCGTATGAATCGTGGCTCCATGAATCACGACATACTCATCTTCAGGGTCTGCCGCGATAGTTTCTTTCTTCTCCGGCTCGGGCGCAGGAGCCGGCGGAACTTGAGGACGCATTCTACGACCTCTTCTACGACGCGGTGGGTCCTGTGCCTCAGCAATACCCTCGGTGAGACTGGACACTCCCGGCAAGACCGGAAGATCCGCAAAGAAAATAACAAAGGTCAGAAGGCCAAGAAGGCCTCGGAAAAAGCTACGCATTAGCGATCCTCCCGATCCCATACCACTTCGCCACCGATGATGGTTTTCATGACACGAGCCCCTGGTTTCAAGGGATGCCCTTCAAAGAGCACGAAGTGAGCATCTTTGCCCTCTTCAATAGTGCCCATACGATCTCCCAGACCTAAAAATTTAGCGGGAGCAGATGTCACAGACGCCAATGCTGCTTCAAACGACATTCCAAATCTCACTTGTTCAGAAAGTAGTGAAGGAACAGCTCTCATGGCCGCAGCATTATCCGACTTTGGAAGAGTGATCACTTCACAACCGCCGCGAGATAGAGCTGCGGGCACATGATACCGAACATAAGTATCTGGCAATGCGCTCACTCCAGGCGGAATCATGACTGTAGACTTCCTCTCGATCAGTGTCTCCATGACTTCGTGAAAAGCCCCCGTTCGAGAAGACGGAAGAATGAAAACATTTTGAGGATCTCGATCCTTCATTTCTTTGATGTCTTCGAAAGCCGCATCCACATGAAGGAGCAGCCCTGGGGAATTCAGCGAAAAGACCAGAGGCATGGCCTCATCTTTATTTTCCAGAATGTCGACCAAAGGCTTTAGCGAAGGGTTGATAGGAGGAGCCTTGTATTCCTGAGGCTTTTCATCTTTTGAGTCCTTCTTCTCTTTTGAATCAGAAGCCTTGCCCTTTTCAGAGTCTTTATTTTCAGCTTCTTTCTTCTTCGCTTCTTCTGCTTTCTTCTTGGCTTCTTCCTGTTCCTTGTCCCACTTTTCACGAGCTTTCTTCTGGCCTTCGATCTCTGATCTCGCACCATCGAAGGCTTGCTTCACAGTTCTATGAAGACTTGATGAAGAGCTCAGATTTACGGGAAGAAAGACGCTCTTTTTCAGAATGCGATCATTCGATTCTGGTGCGGTATGAACAACGATGGCCTGCCCATGAAAACCAGTGCCAGCGGGTACGAACCCCGCAGCAACATAACCCGCTTCCAGGAAAGAATCCCAGTCCATTTCTTCATCGACCCAACGATTCTCAACGGTCTGATCACAACTGATGCCACTGACTCGGTTACCGAGTAACCCTTGACTCGTTCTGGGGAGAATCATTCCCGCTATCAGGGTCAGTCCATTCGCCTCGATCACCCGAGCATTCTCAGGAATTTCAAGTTGGCTTCCGACCAACGAGATTTTTCCATCCTCGATGACCACTTCACCAGAACTGATTTCTTCACCGGTGCCCGTAATAACGGTGGCACCCTTAATCACAGTGACACGATCAGACGCGAGAAGAAGACTCGGAGTGATGAGGAGTAAAAGGATGAGTCCCCCCCAGCTCCAAGGCCTCGCCTTACTCATTCTCATCGTTCTATTTTTTTGATTCATCAGAACACCCTCTTCTCACTGGCCTCATAGGTGACCTCTCCGTCGATGACGGTCATTTCACAAGATGATCTGGGATCGATCGGATCGCCCGTCCAGAGACAGAAATCGGCATCGAGTCCTACAGTGATACTTCCCAGTCGGTGATCCATCATGAGGGCTTCTGCAGGAATCCGAGTGATCCCCTTCAGAGCTTCATAAGGCTTCCAACCGTAATAACAAGCCATGCTCGCCTGATAGAAAAGTTCTTCTTGCGGGACCACCGGAGAGTCGGTGTTGATCCCTAACTTTCGAACTCCACCCTGCCACCAGCGAGCGGCATTCCCCATCAATCGACGCTGGGTTCTGTCGTAATGCAACTGACGAGGCCCGTTGATCGTGTAAATGCTATCATTCTCATTCACCAGAGGAGCCACTTTCCAAGCGTCGAAAGTGGAGTGATCCAACACCGTTCGGATGTTGAATTCCCCAGCGACCATCTTCACGGTCGTCATCAGCACTTGGTAAATTTGGGTATGAACAGATGCGACCGTCTCACGGCGAAACAACGGTCTAAACTCTTCCCAGTTCAAGTTGAAAGCGGGCTCAACAGCTAACTTGCCCTCTTCCCACTCTGTGCGGGCCAAATGGTAATCTTTCGCTTTGCGTAGAGTCTGACGAGTATTGAAGTTCATGAAGGATCTTCCAACACCGTAAAAGTATCTCTCCGGGTTTCCGGCCTGAGCAATCTTGAGAGAACCTGGAGCCTTGAGGACTGATTCCTCAACTGAGCCGCCTGCTGTTTTCAAGATTGTCCCGAATCCCGACATGTTGTTTCCACTTCCGGGAATCGTCAGGATCGTGGTCACTCCCCCTGCTCTGGCTCGCACCATCTCAGGATTGTCGGGAACGAGAGATTCGAGAGTACGCAAACCAGGATTTGTCAGATAAACGTAGTCGTGTAAATCAGAGGATCCGCCACCCGTGTGGTTATGACATTCGACCATACCTGGAACCAACCAGAGGTCTTTATGTTCAATCACCTTTGCACCCGCCGGTATCATGATCTCTTTGGATTTTCCAATGGCAGTGATCTTACCGTCGATGACGATCACGGTGGCATTGTTGATCACGCGTTCCTGATCATCGAATGTCACGACCTTGCCCACTTTGAAAGCCAAAGTCTCTGCATGAGTGACTGTTGAAAGTCCTACCACTGAGGTGAACATCACTAAGAACATGAACAATATGGAACTCTTTGAGATCCTCATTGTTGGACCTCCTCTCCATGAACAAAGACTCTTTCAAGGCGACTACCAGTTTCGAAAGGGTGTCCCTTCCAAATCAACAAGTCCGCATCCATGCCTTCATGAATATGCCCAATGCGATCGTGTGCTCCCAATACGCGAGCAGCACCGTGGGTCAGAGCTTCCAATGCAGCATCAGCAGCCATGCCATTGGCCACCTCCTGACGTGCCCGGTGAGGAAGTCTGCGTGCGCCATCTTCTGCAAGAGACATGAAGCCCAACGTTATCCCCGCTCTCCCTAGGAAAGTGGCAGGGACGTATGCGTCGTCACCAATGTTGAAACTACTCGACATCGGAAGCACTACTGGAACTTTATTCTCCACCAAGAGATCCCTCTGGAATCTCATGTCGTTATCAAGTTGCACAGAGAAAGAAATCTCCTTCTCAGTGAAGTATTTCACGACAGCAGGCAATGTCTGGAATCCACTGACATTCACCATCACTGGTATTTTCTTTTCGAGGACGGCTCTCAATGGTTCGAGATTCTCTCTGACACGCGGAGGAAGAGGCTTTCCGTCATCATCTTGCTTCTTACGTCGAGTAACTTTGAAAGTCTTGGCTTCTTTACTGGTTCGTGTGCCTTGAATATCAGCACTAAATGTCAGGATCGAAATCTTTCCAGTGAGACTGTCTTCGCCCGTCAACTCGGCTTCGATTTTGGGAGAGTCTGGAAGGACGTCACCGGGAACTTCGATCGTTCCCTGGAGTGTGGTTCCTTCAAGAGTTCCTGTAATTCTCACCGGCATTGGAGGAGCGGGCTCGATCACACGTCCTTCAAAATTGCTGCCCGTTAACTGCATCGAAACTGTAGCAGTTTCAGGTTCAGGAATAGGTCCTCCACTGACCGTCAACTCCCAGATACCTGTCAACGGATCTTCCAACTTCTCCTCAGGAGCTTTTTCGACTTCGACTTCTTTTTTCTTCTCGATCTCTTCGCCTGCAGCTTTTTTACGCTTCCACTCTTCGAGATCTTTGTCGTACTTATTCCAACTATCGAGATACTTTTGGGCTTGGCCAAACAACCTGTTCATTGCCGACAAATCGCTTGAACTCGCTTGCAGAAGCAGCATGGAAACTTCTTCGTCAATACGACTGGCTCTGCTACCTCCCGCAGTTTTGGCGATCAACCCAACTCCGGCACCGCGCTGCAACCGCCTAGGCGCCAGCAGTTGAGAAGTGACGCCCGCAAGAGCAACACTGTTCTCCGCCGCCCCAGAAACTCCAAGAAGACGATGAAGTCGATCCCCAGTTCCCATGGAAGCCGCTTCGCCTTGCAATCCTAGATGACCATAGCAATCGATAAATCCCGGAACGAGATAACTACCTTTGCCGCCATAAATCACCTGGCAATGTGGAGGATGAGCAACCCTTTGACCCACTGAAGTAATTTTTCCGTTTTCAATAAGAACTTCACCATCGTGAATCTGATGATCGGAAGAGATCCAGATCGTATCAGCATGAATCACAGTGGCTGTTTTTTCTTGGGGTTGCCATGCCCGCAGTCCTTCGACGAACACTTCAAGAGGGCGAGAGTGCAGATGCCAGGGACGATCATTCCAAACGACGATGTCAGCATCGGCACCGGGCTCGAGATGTCCCACTCGATCTTCGACTCCCATTATTTTTGCCGGATGGTGAGTGACCCATGAGATCACGTTTTCCGGGTTCTCCATGTGTGCGGCTGCCTCAGTGATCGCCCAACTCATATTACCGAGATCATCTCCAGGTGGAGCGAGAGCCCATTCAGGAGAAGAGTCGAGAGTCGGGAACCCCCATGACTTGAGGACACCACCCGGAGGAGTATCACCTTGGGGAACATTCATTCTCAAAACGACGGGCACGCCGGCTTCTGCCAATTTGCCTTCGATTTCAGCCACTGTGCCATCTGACACAAAGTAACCGTTGCGACCTTGATCTTGCATCATGGCAAGCATCCCGTGGAGGTCCGCCAAAGAATCGGCACTGACTCTCAAGGGTTTCCCCTCACCCCAATAACGAACCAACTCTCCATGAGCCTGCTGATCTGTCGCAGATTTTGCGAGCGCTTCCTTCAAGGCGAGAATTCTTGAAATTCTGCCTTTCGGTCTTTGATCAGTGGGCGGTTCAATCTGAACATCACTCGAAGCGGGAAAGGGAATCTCCAAGAGAGCGTCAGGATTATCGACACTGTCCTGCATTGATATTGCCAAGTCAGAAGACTTCGACAAGACGCGCCCTTGTGGCTGACCCACAAGTTTGACGACGGCTCCCTGTCCCGACAGCAATCGATGCTCACCAGGATTGACGTGAATGGTGGTCACTCCAGTAGCAAGAAAAGGACGATGATCCCCATAGGTGTTGTAACCATCGACTGCGCGATAAGCGGCGGAGATGGAATCTTGTCCTCTGTGAGGTCCGACGACGTTACTGCTCGCAGAGACCATACCCGGAGTGACATAGGCGTCAGGCCAATGCAAAACCGGAAGATCTCCCTGCAGTTGTGGCTCGATCTCTGCCCAAGGCCCGCAATGCGTGACTTTTCCTTCTCTGATAACCAGAGTTCCGTCCGCTATGGATCTCAACCCGGTGTGTAGATGACCCGCTCGAAGAACGAATCCATCCCCGGCCTGCAAGTCCGTTGAAGGACCGGCAAACAAAACACACAGGATGAGAAGCCCGGCGAACCGGAGCAACTTTCCAGTGAGCATTCTATAGCCCTCCCTTGATTCCGGAATCGATCCCGGGTGCAGGTTCAGGTTTCGGCACAGGGGCCGGTTTCGGCGCAGGGGCCGGCTCGGCCTCTGAGTCCTGACTCTTCTTATCCTTATTCAGTGGCTCGGGCTGAGCTTCATCGGCCTCTTTGTCGCCACTTTCGACGGCGTCTGAATCTACCGCTGATTCGCCAGTCTCTGCTGGCATCGGCTCCTCATCTGTCGAAGCCTCATCTGACAATGGTTCTGACTTTTCGGCGTCTTCCTCAGGCATTTCCGGGAACAGACGCTCCAATCGTGCATCTTTTTCACGATCGTAAGCCAGCTGGCCTTCAATCCAGACTTTTTGAACCCATGACGTCATCTCAAGAGGATCGCCCGTCCACATGACAATGTTGGCGGCCTTATCTTTTTCGATGGATCCATAATGATCTGCGACACCACAGATTTCAGCAGCTCCGAGAGTGATCGTTCTCATGGCTTTCTCAGGAGAAAGACCATTCCGAACAAGTCTTGCTGCTTGATAATTGAGATATCTCTCTGGCAACACATTGGAACTTCCCACCTGAATCGCAAATGGGACTCCCTTTTTACGGAAGACTTCGGGAATGAAGGTTTCCTCAACATCACCGGTGATCAAATCACGTTCCCTATGAATCAGATCGGCACCCAATACGACAGGGACCTTTGAGGCCGCGATTTCATTTACAGCAACATGTGCGTCGCCGGAAAGAACAAGTACAGCTCTTCCAGTCCAACCACGCTTCTCGATCATGTCGAGAGCAGGTGCGACATCCGTGGCGGCTCCACAATGAATCCATGCCGCCAAACGACCATCATTGAGATAGGCCAAGTGACGGTGACGATCATCGAGATCCTCTTCGCGAATCAGGGCCTTGCCCTCCTCGCGAGCCTCTTCTGGCGGAAGAGGATTGAGATCTTCATTCTTTTCGGATTCCTGATCGTAACGGGTCTCTGAAAGGTCAGAGTGCCAACGATCAAACTCGGAAAAGACTCCACGCAGTTCTGCCCTGTGACGCAAACGGTCGTATCCCCCTTTGGGAGAACTGGACATCTTTAAAGCCAGTCCAGGGAGTCGAGTCATTTCATCAGGGGAGAGCCCGATCGGGTGAACCACTCGGCTCACTCCGCCAACCACACAGTTGTTCCCCTGCATGACATGAACCGTCGTCACGCCATTCCTCAGGGCTTCTTCGAAGAAGAAACGGGAAGGGTCGATGGCATCAAAGACATCGACAAAAGGAGCAACCGCCAAATTTTCATTGGGGATGTCCAAGCCTCCTGGGTTGTGGGCATCGACAAATCCTGGAGCCAGGATCATGCCCGTACAATCCACTTCCATGGCATCGTAAGGAATGGCCATGCCGCCGTCTCCGACAGCTTGAATGATACCGTCCTCGATAAGGATGGTCCCGCCATCGATCGGTGCACCGGAAACGGTGATGATCTTCCCTCCTGTCAAAGCCACTTTTGGAGAAGATTGCCCCTGCAAGTCAGAGTGCGCTCCAAAGGTGAGCAAGATCACAGAGAAGATCACAGAGAAGATCAGCATTTTATGAGTCAAGATCGACATCGATTACCTCAGTTTCAATTCTTCAGTCCAACGGTTCAGTCCCTCGGGACATGAAGATTTATCAGTTACGCTCGTATGAAATCTCACCACCCAGAACGACTTTCTCAATACGAGAAAGAGCAGAGAACGGAGAACCGTTCCAAAAGATCATGTCTGCTCTTCGTCCGGGTTCTAGGGTTCCTACTTCTTGATCTACACCTAATAGTTGCGCGGGATATTGAGTGACCATTCTCAATGCTTCTGAAGGGTCCACTCCATATCGAATCGCCAACATCGCTTGCCTTGCCAACCCCTCTTCACCTCGAAGATCTTGGGCACTCAGCGCCATAGGGATTCCTGCCTTGGACAAATCCCTCACCGTATGCAAACGACTGTTTCGAGTTTCGCTAGATCCCGCAAGAATGCCGCTCGGTCTGTCAAAAATGGGGCCGAATACGACGGGGATCTCTGATTTCTTCAGGAGATCCACCCGCTTCCAAGCCTCGACGGGGTCTTCAAGAGTAAATGGAATATTAAACTCTTTAGCAAAACGGAAAGCCGTCTCAATATCACTGCCGGTTCTCGCTTGGATTCGCATGGGAATCTCTCCTTTGAGAACACCCTGCAATACTGTTGAGGCTTCTTCCGAAGTCTTGTCAGCTCCAGTCGGTTCCAGTCCACGTGCTCTCAAAAGAGCGTCGTAAAATGCTCTACGGAAAACCCATCCCACACCCATTCGTGAGTCTGGACGACGAGTGTAGATAGAGACAAACCCTCTGAAGGGACTACGATTCCTTGTGCCGTAACGGTAAGCATCGCTTCCCACCACAGTCTTGATCGCTCCTGTTCCCATGAATCTTTTTTCGACCGGTCCGCCTGTTCTCATCATGGCTCCACGAGAACCGATCACTGCTGAACCATCAGGACTCACATATACAGTGGTGACCCCCTCTTTGAGGAGGCGAGAGAAATCCTGTGATCCCTGATCGATGCCGTCCATGATCAAAAACTGTGGCACCACCTCACTCGACTGATCGGTCACCAAGCCACTGGCTTGGGGAACCCCGGCTGCCATCGCACGGGCTTCAGCTTCCATAAAATCAGCCTCTTCGATTTCTTCATCTTCAGAATGGCTGTGAGGATCGTGTTCGGGGTAGCCGCAAAAAAGGCAACTTTCATCATGCTTGTGAAGTGTCACCGCCGGACAAACTGTTCCACAAGGACAAACGTCCCCTCCGTGGTAGTGCTCTTCCATTCCCAGAGCTCTAAGAATTGTCAGTCGGGGATCTTGCTGAGGATAAAGAAGCGCATCCATGACGTCGATTTTTGCATTGGCATCAATCAAGCCTGGAGTCACCTCTGCAACGTTTACGACAGTGGCTCCCTCAGGAGGAGTCCCATTCGCAACCACTTGCTGGATACGTCCATCGACGACTGTGATCATCGCATTTTCGATCACTTGGCCATTGCCCAGATGAGCTTTCTCAGCCATCACGACATATGAATCCGCTACGGTCTCTTCAGAGAGATCATTCGCTGACAAGGATCCTTGCAGGGAGCACAGCCCCATAATAAGGACCATTGGAAGAATTATTGATCGGTGTTTCATCATATTGAACCTCTTATCTCCTGAAGGTATCTAGTTCGCCAACCTGGGAAGTTCCTGCAACTCGCTGACCCTCACCGCCACGCCAAAGGTGGATCACCTTTGAAGCAGGATCGAGAGGATCGCCTGAGAAGAGGACGAGGTCAGCTCTTGCACCCGCTTCAATGACTCCGGTGCCTGTCGCCGCCGCCACCGTTGCAGGATTACTAAACAACGCCCGACGAGCAGCCTCGGGATTCATACCGGCTGCCACTGCAATCGCAGCACTCGTTCTGAGGTGATCTGCCGGCCCTGCCGGTAAGCCACCCGCGAAACTCAACTCGATCCCTTTACTTGCGGCTTGAACCGCCATCGAAAGGTGAGACGCATCTCCCCCTTCGAGAAGAGGTCCAACCACCATGTGCACAGGCCCTGGAAGTCCAGAAACAAGATCGAGCGGAGATCGTGCATCTCCTCCAGTATGTATAAACACAGGGACAACTGACCACGGCAAACTCAACGCCTGACGTAAATCGATGCCCTCGTAAACATACAGAAGACCCGCACTCTTTAACTCTTCAGGATCACTCGCAACCCAGTCACGCCAGAGCGAAATTAATGCGGTACGACTGGTGGGCATTCGATTTCCGGAGAGGACAGAGTCCCCGAGCGCCATCGTCTGTTTCCCTTCTCCAAGTCGGAGAGGAGTCTTCGCTGTTTGACACAGGAAAGTCGCACTTTTTCCGTTGACCACACCGAGGGGCATCGCCGCCAAAGTCGTGTAGAGAACACCCTGCTGAGCGGCGACATCGAGCCAAGGGTCGGTGGGGTCAAAGGCCTGACTGGCATCCAAGTCTGGATCAAAGAGTTCCGTCCCCGCTTGCAGCGATGCGGCCTGACCCCGTGTGCCCAAAGCACCCATCAGATCGTGTAAACCGGGAGTCAACACCGATCCCTCAGGAGCGTTAAAGATGCTCCCCTCAAAAGCCTCAGAGACTTCTTCATTCGGAACGAGGGCCTTGATTTGGCCAGTAGGACCGACGATGACCGCCCACCCCGAATTGACAGAGCCATCCGCGGTGACCACTGCTGCTCCTGTGATCACAGTATCAGCAGCGAGAATTCCGCGGGGAGTGATTCCTAAAAGGGACAGGCACAAAACGCCCCACATCCCCAAAAGACTCAAACTTCGCATTTTTTGCTGGGAAGTCGCCATCTTCAAATTGTTTGCAATGCTCATAGATCGAATTGAGATCTGCATTAGAACCGCCCCTCTCGGGTTCCTGCGGGACGCTGCCAGACGACAAGTCCATTGATAAGTATTTTTTCGGGACGCGCAGCGGCGTCTGAGGCCGGGTTTCCACTCCAAAGAACAAGGTGCCGCATTCCGGGACTGACCCAATCTCTTCGGGTCTTTTCTCCTCGTAGATTTGTCGTCTGAGCGCTACTCAGTGCCGCTTCAGATCCTGCCATCTTGCGAGTCATTCTCCAAAGTCCCGCGCCACTACCACCACTTCCGATGACCCAATCGAGATCATTTTCTTCCATGACCGAGATCAAATCTGCAGATCTGCGAGGTTGACCATCGATCACTCCTGGACCCGAAGCGGAAAGGGCGTTTGCCGGGTTATCGAGAATGAAGGAGACATTCTCAAGCTCATTGAGATGATCCATCACCAATGCTGCTTCATCAGCACCATGAATGATGGCATCCAGTTCAAACTTTTGAATCAACTCGCACGCATTGATAAGGTCGGCAGATTTTCGCGCAGTAATGAGAACAGGTAACTGATGGGCAACGACCTTCAAGAGAATATCTGAGGGCTCGTCATCTCCCGGTCGCACAGGTTTCTCGGGACCTTTGTTCTCTTCTTCTTCTTCCCCATCTTTTTTCTCATCTTTTTTCTCATCTTTTTCAGCGCTCTCGTCAGATGATTCTTCATCACCTTCTTCAGCTTTTTCCTCGATCCATTTCTTGAGTTCCTCGAGGTACTCCTCGAGATCTTCATCGTAGGATTCGAGTGCGTCACGACGGTCTTTAGCAGCACTAAACTGATCGAGGATCGCGGCGTAGGAACGCATGCGGGCGACTGGAGAGCCGCTTGCAAGGTCGATACAGAGCGCTGCCTCTTCCTCCATCAAAACCCCGAATTGGCCTGAGGAAGCCGCATTCTCACCTGCGGGCTCAAGAGATACCCAGCAGGATCTGCCCGAGATTCCGCCGCTGCGAACGGGAACTAAATGAACACGGGTCACTCCGGTCGCGAGTACCGAGAGGATGGCTTCCTTGTCATATCGGTCAAAGGCATCCCAGGACCAATGGTCGGCTGCACCTTCACCACCCAAGGGCAAAGTCAATACAGACGCATGATCGACGAGTCCGGATGTGACAAAGAGTCCATCCGCTGCGATCTTTTTTGACATCATGGGAGCATCCCCTGATTGGGAAATACCAGCGATCCGTCCTCGACGAATAGTGATCATCAAATCTTCAAGAACCTCTCCCCGGGGTGAAATCATCTTCACTCCCTCGAGGATAATGGGTCTCTCGAAGAGTTGAGCCTGGAGAACTCCAGGCATCATCAAGAGGAATCCCAGCAAGTAAATGTGCACAGATTTCATTCGATATGGCTCTTTCTTCTGTCGCGAGAAACTCAACGAGCTTCACTATCGACGATGTTAGAATCTCATGTCAAAAAATGTCAGCGGGAGTCAATCCCGGTTTTCTTGTCGCAAGAAACATGCTCAGAAGTTACAAGCCTTCAAAGCATTCAACGGGTCAGCACCCGAAGAGTTCCGCAAAAAATCGTTCGTAAATCCGCAACACGAACAGGGCTTCGCCCCATGTTCTCTCGTCGAGACTTACTTCAGATGGACGTCATGTTAAAGGGCATCTCTCGCCCTTGTTCATCTCACTCGGACTGAATGCACACCATTCAGACCAAGTGTGGCGGAAAGATCCATGAAGAGATCGATCCACCTCAATTTGCATACCCTGTCGAAACTCGAGATCCCCATACCTCCCACCCGAAGATGGTCGAAAAAAGGATCGTTGTGCTTCCCAGTTCTGTATCCCCCACCCCTCGCCAAACGGCTATAGAGGTATCCCCACGACTGGAACTCCCGAATTCCCGCAGGTCATTCAACAGAATAACCAGCAGATATGACCTCCGAAACCCATATATGCCAACCGATCTGCTCGCATCGACCGAATTCAGGGGTCATATTCCAGTACATATCCTTTGGGAAGTGCCCGCGAGTTGCCGGGATCCCTGAGAGACCTTTAGAAAGGAACTACCCATGACCGACTCTTTCCAGTCTCCCCTGCGAGGAACAGAACTCTCTGCTGACCACAGAACCCGTATCGGTTTGGCTGAAATGCTTCGTGGCGGTGTCATCATGGACGTGACCACCGCAGAAGAGGCTCACGTAGCCCAAGAGGCCGGCGCAGTCGCAGTCATGGCCCTCGAGCGTGTTCCTTCCGACATTCGTAGAGACGGCGGAGTCGCCCGCATGTCTCCCGTTGATAAGGTCGAAGAGATCCAGAAAGTCGTGTCCATCCCTGTGATGGCTAAAGCGAGAATCGGTCACTTTATAGAGGCCGAGATTCTGGAATCACTCGAAGTTGATTTCATCGACGAATCAGAAGTCCTGACCCCTGCCGACCATGCCCACCACATTGATAAACAACGCTTTAAAGTTCCCTTCGTTTGTGGAGCCACCAATCTCGGTGAAGCCCTCCGCAGAATCGGCGAAGGCGCGGCTATGCTGCGAACAAAAGGAGAAGCAGGGACGGGAGACATCACGGAAGCGGTTCGCCATCTGCGTGCTATCCATTCTGAGATTCGTCGACTTTCCACAGCTCCTCAAGAAGAGTGGATGACCCTTGCTAAAAATCATGGTGCGCCCTACTCACTGGTATGTCAGGTCGCAACTGAAGGTCGACTGCCCGTTCCAAATTTCGCAGCGGGCGGGATCGCGACTCCTGCAGATGCGGCTTTGGCAATGCGCCTAGGTGCAGAAGCTGTCTTCGTCGGCTCCGGTATCTTCAAGTCCAAAGACCCCTTGAGAACAGCCAAAGCGATAGTGCATGCCACTGCTCACTTCGAGAACGCTTCGGAGATCGCCAATGCCTCAAGGAATTTGGGAGAAGCAATGCCAGGAATAGACGCCAGCAAGCTGCCTGAGGCGGAACGGCTCCAGGACCGAGGCTGGTAACCTTGAGTTCGGTTCACGCCGCTGTTCTTGCACTCCAGGGTTCTGTCGAGCCCCATCTTCGCTCCCTTCACGCCTCGGGCGTGGACCCCATCGAGGTCCGCAAGCCCGAGCAATTGGCTGGAGTGACCCATCTCATTATTCCTGGTGGAGAAAGCACAACACTGCATCACCTGTTCAAGCTTCATGGGCTCGACACCTTGATTTCCGATCGGGTAAAGGAGGGTTCATTAGCTCTTCTAGGAACGTGTGCAGGGGCGATCCTAATGGGACACCATCCGGATCAAGCCCCTCCTAGGCTCGGCTTGATCGATGTGGATGTGGATCGCAATGCATATGGGCGTCAGGTTCATTCCTTCGTAGACCAGGTGGAATGGAATGAAGGCCCCGGACCCGGAACCAGCGAAGGCGTCTTTATTCGAGCCCCACGATTCACACGGATCGGGGATTCCGTCAACGTTCTCGCTCGGCGAGAAAATGAAACCGTCGCTGTTCAACAAAATCGCTGCATCGCTTGTTGTTTCCACCCGGAGTTGACCACGGATCCTCGTCTACACCGCTGGTTCTTAGGACTTTGAAGCCCAGAGTTTTTCGGCCACGTCACTCACCTCACTCGTCAGCGTGATCCATCTTTAAGCGTCTTTAAGAGATCCAATTGTTGTTTGAGTGGTGGACCCAAAAACTCTTCAAACAATCGATAGAACTCATCGATATCCGCTGTCCCGGCATAGGTTGAAACGGCTCGTTGCCATCCCTCAGTTTTGACCCGTGGATAAAACTGATCTCGGAAGTCACTGACACTTCCATCATTGGAACGCGAGATCTCTCGTATATTCCAGATCCGACAAAACCCTTTGCCACGATCTCGTCCTTGCTGTGCGCTCCTTGCTGTGCGCTCCAGAGGGATCGATGCATTGCGGTTCTAAAGTCAATCCAGCCATTCTTACTCCCTAGCTAGGCTTCAAAGAAAACGGCCCCGCCCTCCATTCACCAGCCGGGAGACTCTGGGAAAACACATTGAAACACATTCCACCACCCACGAATGACTAGAAAACAGGACTCAAAGACAGGAAGATGCCATCGAACCCGGACTGACCGGGTCGGGGCACTCGTCCGCTGACGAAGGAGAACTTCATTGAGCGAAAACCGCAGCGAAAATATGGTTCAACAATCCCGACGTCGAGTGGGTGTCTTTGGCTGGGGTGTCGTCGCTCCGGGATGCGACGATGTCGAATCCTTCCGAGAGAAACTTTACCAAGGTGGCTCTTGGTTAGAATCTTTTGAAGATTTTGGTCCCAGCAATTTCTTGGTGGGTAAACCCGACTTTGATCTTGAAAAATATCACCCTTGGATAGACGAAAGATTCCCCCCCAATCGCTTCAGGCAACTTCAAAGTAAAATGGGACTCCCGACCCTGATGGCTGTTGGAAGTTTTATACAGGCGTTAGGACAAAACCCCGGAATTGAAAAAACACTTCAAGAACTGGGGAACGCTGCTCATGTTTATGTCGGTACAGGTCTGGGAGATCTTCCGACCATATCGGAAGTCGCTTTGACCGCAGACAAGGCACAAAGAAACTGGGATGCTTTCTGGGCTCACCCCGATAATTGTCCAGCGCGAGCTGCATTCGATGCAGGAGATGCGCGTCCCGATACACTTTCAGAATTACCTGTTCAACCAGAATCTCTTCCCGTCGCTGATCAGGAAGATGCACGAATCACTTGGAATAAATACTGGGCTTCGCAGTCTTCGAAATTAAAGGAATACCTCGTTGAAAGCCGTGAAATAGAAGGCGTCAACGTCGTCGGAGAAGTGGAGAGCAACAAAACTTCCGTCATTCGCGGAAAGATGAAGAAAGCGGCCCAACTGCGTAAGGATTGGGGAGTTCCCGAAGAACCCTGGAATGCCATATCTCCTAACCTCCTATGGAATATACACAGTTCTGTAGCCACTCAGATTACGATGATGGGCAAGATCACTGGGCCTAGTTTTTCACCTGTAGCGGCATGCTCGACATTTGGAGTCGCTCTCAAACTTGGTATGGATGCCATCCAAAGAGGTGAAGCTGAAGCTGTTGTTATCGGTGCTTCCGATCCTCCACCCCACCCGATGGTTGTCGGTGCTTTCAATGCTGCCCGCGTTCTCTCCAATGATGGGGACGTATCAAAACCTCTCACCGGTCTCCGAGGAACACATATCAGTGGCGGATCCTGTGTCTGGATCATCGGTGATCTCGAAAAAATGACTGCGCGAGGCTTCACACCCATTGGCATGGAACCCATCGGTGTTGGCCTGACTTCAGATGCAGACCACATCATCACACCCAGTGAAGAAGGACCGACAGCTTCGATTCATTCCGCACTTTGCTCTGCAGATGCCAAGGTCGAAGAAGTGACCTCATGGGACCTTCACTGCACAGCCACCCCTGGAGATTTCCTTGAAGTTCAAAATGCTCGAAAGTTGTTTCACGAAGACATCCTCATGACAGCCCGCAAAGGTACTTTTGGTCATGGCATGGGAGTCTGTGGCGGCTGGGAGCTTACCGCTCAAATGATGGCAGGTGAAGAAGGACACGTCGCACCAACCTCTCTCGAGAATACGGAACTCAACAGCCAGATCTCTGAAATCCACGGGAACTTTCTCTTGGGAGACTCCGTCAACTTGCCAGAGGGACTTGCCGGAAAACTGTCGATGGGCGTGGGCGGCATCAATGCCTGCGTGATCAGTCGACCTTGGGCAACAGAGAACAACCCAGAAGTCCGGTAATTACAAAATTCGGTCTATTTTGGCCCTTGGAGTCGGTTCACTCCCCTTCCGCTACCGCTAGGCATCGGATAGGCTCCTATATTCATCATATTAACGATCTCTTCAGAAGTTGAGGTCGAAACGGACTCGACCTCAGATCCATACATTTGGGGTCACTACTCATAGGATTCATTCCTCGCAAGGAGAACTCATGAAGTCACCTTTGATTTGGGTTTTGTGTCTCTCGATTCTAACCCTCTCGTTGACTCCAACGCTCATGGCCGCTCCAGCAGACGATGCCGCTGCTGAATTAGAAAATGGCCTTCCTTGGGTCATGGACATCGAAGTCGCCAAGGAGATGGCGAAAAAAGAGGGCAAAGACATCCTTATCAATTTCACCGGTAGTGACTGGTGCGGTTGGTGCAAAAAGCTCGACGCTGAAGTGTTCAACCTTGCAGCCTTCGATGAAACTGCGGGTAAGCAGTTCATCTACCTTTACTTGGACTTTCCCCAGGGAGAAGAGCCCAAGGCCAAAGTCATCTCTCCAGAGATGAATGACAAGCATCGTGAAGAGATGGGCATCAACGGATACCCCACTATCATGCTTGCGGATGCACAGATGCGTCCATACGGGAGAACCGGATACGTTCCCGGAGGTCCTGAAGCTTACTTGAAAAACCTAGAAGAACTCAGAACTGCCGGCGACAAGCTCAAGAAGATGTTGGCGATGGAAGACGGATCAGTGCCACCCGCCATGTTCCTCGAAGTCTTTAGCGTCATGTCCAAAAATGAGCTTCTCGGTTACCCGGGCTATTCCAAGTTCCTCGACATGGCTGAGAAGTCCGACAATGAGGAACTACAGAAGGTGGTGGCGAATCATAAAGCCTCAAAGCGCCTGCAAGATCTTCTCAACACTCAGGAGCCAGACTTCCCGGCTTTGGTCAAGTTCCTTCAGGAGAACAAGGATCTGGGTGGACCCGAGTGTCTGAATGCCCTCTGGTTCTGCCAGCAGTGGCTCGCCGGCGAAGATCGTAAAGAAGAAGCAAGAGCCTTCCTTACCCGAATGCTCAACGATCCACTAGTGGCTGAAAACCCTCAGGGTCAGAAAATGATTCAGGGAGCGATCGAAGCGATGGATCACGCCGAAGGAAACCACGATCACGACGGTGACGGGATTCCTGATCACTAAGAAACCCTGATTTGGGACTGTAAAAGTTCTGCAGGGGTCGAGCCATAATGGGCTCGACCCCTGCTTTTTTGCTTATTTATCGACCTTCTCCCCCAGAATATTCACCTTTCACGCCCGAACCTGTCGAGGAACATTCTCCGAACTGTTCCTTTTGGATATGATTCTATGGCAAGGAAAGGGAGGGCCGTTGTCCAAGGCAGGGAAACCGAAAAAAGGATGCGAGGGATTCCAAAGACCCTCGCACCGCCAACCCGGGCGATCCGGTCGCCGCAGAGCTCTGGTTCTCGGGTTTGTTCACCTGCTGATCGCCGGCCATCTTTTGCATTGGTGGATCACAGGGTCAACCCTCTCCCCGATCGAACCATCCGAGAGCATGTACACGCTCGAGAATGGTGAAGTCAACGCAGGGTTCATCTTCTTCATCCTTGCCATTCTCTCCACTGCCATTCTCGGTCGCTGGTTTTGTGGCTGGGCCTGCCACATGGTCGCACTGCAAGATCTCTGTGCGTGGATGATGAAAAAAATAGGGATTACCCCTCGACCGTTCCGAAGTCGGTTACTAGGACTGATCCCATTTTTCTTGGCGTTCTATATGTTTCTTTGGCCAACGGTGAAACGCTGGACATTCCCATGGCTTGAGAATGTGATCCCCTCCTGGCTTGACTTTTTTACTCCAGTGCAAGCATGGCCCGGATTCTCTTCTCATCTCTTTGTCGTAGATTTCTGGTCCACTTTTCCTTCTTGGATAGTGGCGATTCCATTTTTCTTCATCTGTGGATTCGTTGTGGTATATCTCCTCGGAGCAAAGGGGTTTTGCACCTACGGCTGCCCATACGGAGCGTTTTTCAATGCCGCAGAAAGAGTATCCCCCCTGCGAATAGTTGCAGACATGAGCCTCTGTGAATCTTGTGGACTTTGCACCGCAAACTGTACTTCCAACGTACAAATCTCAAAAGAGATCAAGGTTCATCAACAAGTCGTTGATCCGGGCTGTATGAAATGCCTCGACTGTGTTGACGTTTGTCCAAATGGTGTCCTGTCCTATGGATTCGGAAAGCCAGGAATCCTCACAGATAAGAAGAGTTCCGAGGCTCGTAAGGTGCCTCGTAAATCGAACCTTTCCTGGGCAGGAGAGATCTCACTATCGATACTATTCATTCTGAGTTGGCTTGCATGGAGAGGTGTCTATGAACAGATACCTCTTCTGATGGCGACCGGTATCGCACTCAGTGTCACGTTCTTGTCTTGGAAATTATTCCAACTACTTTTCGAAAAAGATGTATCCCTACAACAACAACCCCTGAGAAGGTCCGGGAAATATTCGATCGCTGGGTACGTAACGATCGGCCTGACCATCTTGACCCTACTGGGGACAGCATCTGCAGGGCAGACTCGCTGGCAAATGAGACAAGCCACCCTCCAAATGCAAGCCGCCAGCGTCAATCTGGACGATGTCTTATTACCGGGTCGCCCCCCCCTTCCAGTCAAGGTTCAAGAATCTGCGCTGAAAGCAGTCTCTCATCTGACGTCCTTGTTGAGTTGGACACGAGGAGGCGAAGCCCTTCTCGAACCTTCGGGAACAGTTCTCGATGAAAGATTGGGGTATATGAATGCGGTCGCAGGCCAACTGGATCAGGCGAGATACTGGTGGGACTCTGCGCTTCAACAGACCTTGAAGCCCGGCCATGACCTGATCTTGAGATTCGGGCAACTGATTGAAAAAACAGAAGGCCCAGGAGAACTGGCGCTGTGGCTTGACCGTTCCAGAGAGAAGTGGGGACTGCAACCGGCTCTCGTGACACTGAGAGGTATGTTGGGGCAAAAACAGGCGATTGCTGCTGCTCAATCGGGTCAACCATTAGCCGCAGCTCGTCATCTGGAAGCGCTCATTCCCTGGGTAGGTGAAAATCCGGGCTTGTTAGATGATCTGCAAAAGTTACTGGAGGAGGGTGGAGAAACTGAAAGAGCCGAAGCCTACCGTGAGCGGATTCGCCAAATCAATCTTCAGAACTAATACAGAAGCCTCCTTCAACGGAGACTCTTTATCCTTCTTCTGACGTGTGTTGAGTGTCAGAGGTGAGTTTCAGATATGCCTGCTCGAGGCTGGCTCCCTCTCTCAACTCGTAAGCGGGAGTCCCTAAGTCGACAAGCTTTTGCTGAAGTTCCAACAATGCCTGATTCAATCCGTTCTCCCCACTCGCATCGAGATCGATGCTCATTTGAAAACCATCATAATTGGCGGATTGAACGCCATCCAACTGATCAACCTGAACCAACATTTCTGGAGTGACAGGAACCCCAAACGTCACCTCAAATCTGCGATCTCTTTGTGTGACCTCTTCAACAGTACCGCTAGCGACCAGTTTGCCAGCGACAATCACTCCGACTTCATCGATCAAGTCCTGAAGTTCCAACAAGTTGTGAGATGACACGATCACCAGAGCATTTTTCCCGACCTCACGCATGAATTCTCTGATCTGGCGAGCATTTGCAGGATCGAGCCCAGCAGTAGGTTCATCCAGTAGAACAATCTCCGGTGAACCCAATAATGCTTGAGCAACACCCAATCTCTTTCCCATTCCATGGGAAAGGATAGAGGCTCCTCGATGGATTTCTTTTTCCAATCCCACACGCTTCATTATTTCCAAGGCACGGTTTTCTGCACGAGTTCCGTTGATTCCATCAAGTCTCATCAGAAACAGAAGTTGATCGAAAATCGAAATATCCTTGGCGAAAATAGCATCCTGAGGCATGACCCCCATACGCCCTACTAATGAAGGATGGTTGGGTGAATCTGCCCCCAAGATTCCTATTTTCCCTCGCTGAACTCTTAAGAATCCCGCAATGAGAGAAAAGAGCGTGGTCTTTCCTGCACCATTCGGTCCCACCAAACCGACAATCCCCTTTTCAGGTAACTGCCAATTGATGTCACTGAGGGCCACCTTGTCTCCGAAGCGATGCTCTAACCCCTCAATGTGAATGCTATGTGTTTTGGTGTTCAAAGGTCTGCCCTTCTAAACTTCAGCAAAGCCAAAGTTAAAAACAAAGCAGCGTGACCCAGACAATAAGCACTCGCCTCAAAGAAATTTTCCATCGATGGAGAAAGCAACTGATGGGAATAACCCCAAGGAAGTAAATAGAGAAGATTGCCAAGAGGTTCCCAGGCTTCTTGAAGACTCAGAGAGAGCAAGGGAATACCGACTGTCGCTCCTATAGCGGCCAACAATGCCACCATGGGCGCACTGAATGTCGCCGAGCACAGGATTCCCAATGAAACGTATGGAATCGTCAGGAAGAAAAGAGCAAGAAAACACCGGCCTCCCCATGGAATCAAATCTTCAAGAGACTCGGAAGGAATCATGATGGAGAGGTATATCACCACTGAAGAAATGAGAAACAGTATCAACGCCCAAGACAGAATCAGGCTTCCGAGCCAACGCCCCAAAAGAATCGAGGAACGAGTCGTTCTAGGAAGCAAATATCGAACTGTTCTATGCTGGACATCGCCAGAGATGACCGTAAAAGAACCGAGAGGCAGCAACAGAGGTAACACTACACCCAATAAGAGGACCGTGATCGACAACAACATCGGATTTTCGACGACGAGGTATCGAGCCCACATCCCCAAATCGACCAGGTCTCCTGTCTCCATTCTGGAGGTCAGAGAATCGGAATTGTCGTCTCCTCCAGAAGCTCTGAGAGTGGCCGTCGCCAATGCGACTCCGATAAACTTCGCAGACGAGTCTTGTAACTCTTCCACGGTGATCATTTCCAACTCAACAGGAGTTACGGTGAGATTCGCTAATGAAAGGCCGATGATGATCGTCAGGAAAATGAAAGCCACTCCTGCACCGGAGCGCATGGAATGGGTCATCATCATCATGGCGTGATGACCAATATGACGGGCCGGATGATGCATCATGAATTCTGCCTATTGTTCAGGAAGTCTCTGCGAAAAATTACATGAAGCATGAAGATCAGAAACACAGGAAAGAACATCTGCCTCGCTATGGAAAGTCCGCTTCCCCGAAGAAAAGAATCGGGAAGCCATAGTATGGAAAACACAGAGAAACAGGCGAGAGCGACCCCCCCTATTGTTCCCAGCCAACGTCCGAGAAGATTACTTTGCTTCAGTATTCCCCAAATCGAAACGAGTAAGAAAATCGTAGCGATCAGTCCCATGACTCCAAGAATTTGAAGATCCAAGGGGGTCAAACCTTCATCGAGGAGACTTTGGAAATATTGGCCTCTACGACGCCCAAAGCGCCCTGAGCCATCCATTTTCGCCATCAATTCGTAAGAGGCTACAAACCTCTGAATGGTGGTCCCTCCGACACCCAATGCAAAGAAACCATTGAGAACAGAGAGGGCTGTCATTCCGCCTGGTCGGTCATTCACCGCCAAGATGGGACTCCCCGAGTAGCATTTGTAACTCCGAGACATGCTCGGATTCAATCGCCACCTGTTGGCGAGCGAACTCTTCGAGGATCACATCTCCACTACCTTCAACACACTCAAGAAATTCTCGGTAGCCATCCAGTGCCGCTTGTTCAAACAACAAAGCAGATTGCAATGCTTCAATTCCAGTACATTTCTCGCCGGTCAATTCTAAATTAATCTTAGGGGAGGGTGCGCCTCCTATTTGAATGATCTTTTCAGATACCTGTTCGGCATGCTCTATCGTTTCTTCATGGTTTTCTTTGAGGACTTTTTGAATGACCAGGCGATCGATGCCTTGACCAAGTGTGCTCAGGTGGAGATACCTCATCGAGGCTTCCATCTCTTCAGCAAGAAGCTCGTTCAATCTCTGTATCGCTTCAGCCCGCGAATAATTATTACTCATCGTCGTTGTCCTCGTGTGTAGAACTCGAATTTTTCTCGAGTTCGGATGAAAGTGTTTGAACTCTGTCACTGGGGAAAATATCCACTGAGCCATCCTTGATGCGACCTTCAAGCGAATGAACCTGTGCTTCTCGCTCTTTGGACTCTACGGATCTGCTTTCCAAAAAGAGAGCGAGTGCTTCCGCAGTCACATCACTGACAAGGTGCTCAACTTTACATGCATCCTGTTCAGCGAGATTTGAGGGAAGACCCAGATGCTCACTCAAAAAGGATTGAAATAGAATTCTTTTGGTATGGATACCGCGGGCAATTCGAAGCCCCTCCTCAGAAAGCCCCAAATGCTTATGGTCGTCTTCGACCACCAGGCCTCTTTGTCGCAGGCCTTTTAGGGTGACTGAAACACTACCTCGGGTAATTCCCAGCTTTCTGGCCACGTCCGAAACACGGGCATACCCCTGTTCCTCCAGCAATTGCTGAATAGACGTCAGATGGTGAGCGGCTGAGTGACTCACCGGATTGTGGTCGAATTCGCGCCAATCGATCAAGAAAACCCCTTGGGTTTGGGTTGCCAAACAGGTTGACCAGTACCTAAACAAAAGGTAAAACTGGGACTCCGGATAGGAGTGATGAAACCTAGATCAGGTTATCGCCCCTCAGAGAGCCTGACAAGCACACTCCTGTGAGCATTCCCTCGACTGGAAGAGTCGGGAAAGTGGCACTGGTGAGCTTGGAACCGCTCACATGGCTGTCATCGCCGTATAGTGATCACTGTTGTGATCTGTGTGTTGATCAGTCCGTTGATCAGTCAAATTGTCATTACTGGGCAGAATACTGCCATTCAGGAGCACTCATGAGGCCCGAGCGTACGACACAACAAGAGCTCACCGTCGAATCGGTCGCCCATCACATCGACTCCAATGTGCGATCTCTCTTTGATCTGCGCAAAGGAGAGCGAGGCAGACTTGTCGCCGACTCGGTCCCTGAGGCTCAAAGACCACTCTTCGAAGCCATGGGAATGTGTCATGACTGCGAACTCCGTGTCTGCCACAACACCGGATCTTGTGTTTTCGAGGTGGCGGGACAAAGAGTGGGACTCAGTAAGGAAGTGGCCACAGCCATTCGCGTCCTTCCTGTTCAATCTTAAATCCTTGCTCAAGATAACCCCCCTTCTCGTGCTAGCTCATCGGATAAATCTTCGCTGAACGGGAGTTGTTGAATTGACTCAATTCTACAAACAATCCGGATTCACTCTGGCTCGATCCAATCTCTCTACAAAAATTCTGCTGACACTGTTTCTCTTCACCACTCTTGCAGGGTGCGTGGTCGCAGCGCTTCAATATTCATCCAGATCTGGGGGATATGACTCCGAAAGTGCGCGCCAGTGGATCCAGGGAAATGAAGAAGATCTCGAGGCGAAAGAATTCATTTCAGAAAAAACACCACGAGAACTTCTTTCATTCATTCATGACCATATTTTCTCATTGGGCATCCTTCTTTTTGTCATCCTTCATCTTGTAGAACTCACACCATGGACAGAAGGCCCCAAAATTGCGCTTTCGATCTTGGGATATTCATGCCTCTTTTCGATGCTGTTTTCGCCTTTAGCCATCCAATCGGGAAGTACAACCGCCACCTATACTCAAATCATAGGAGGTTCAGGATTGCTATTGACCCTGACCCTGGGGTCATTCGCCTGTCTCGACGAACTCTGGTGGGCCAGCGGAAGAAGAAAAAGTCGCCAACAAGAAGAACCATCCCCCCCAGCGCCGCTCTTTCCCGAAAAAAGAACGGAACAAAAGTCTGGAGGGCGCTGTCCTCTAGGCCACGACAATCCAGACTCCGATAAATAGAAATACCCCGAAGACCATTTCAAGAATGACCTTCGGGGTAACTTGTTTTTCGAGGTTGTCAATTTCCCTCAGCGACTACTTCGTTTCTGCTTTCTGCTTTTCAGTTCTTAGCTCAGCCACCAGTTCTTCAATGGCTTTGTCCATATCCTCACCCCGAACATCCTTGTAGCGGATGATTCCCTGGGCATCGATCAGATAGATCGTGGGCCAGCCACTGACATTCCACCTTGTAGATATAGGCCCATCTGTGCCTCCATCGTAGAAGTTCAGCCATGTGAGATTGTTCTTCTTAATGACTTCTTGTGCTGCTTCGATGGTTCTTTCGGAGTTAACACCAACTATAGCAAACTCATCTGCTGGGTATTTCTCAACGAGCGACCGCTCGTGAGGGTACATGGCCCGGCAAGGGCCTCACCAATCACCCCAGAAATCAAGGAGCACGACCTTGCCACGAAAAGACGACAGTTGCATCAGGTTGCCAAAGACTTCCTTACCAATGATCTCTGGTGCGACACAACCAATCTGAAGGTGCTCCATTTCAAAGAGATCACCTTTGACTTTGTCGCCATAAACTGTATCGCGGTAGTAAACCACGTCACCGAAGTCGGATCCGATCTTCTTTAATAATTCTAATCCTTCTTCACGCGTATCTTTCGAAGAGCCCAATACTTTTGCCAAGGCATAACCACTGGATGCTTTCACATCTCGATGTGGAGAGTCAGCGAAGATGGATCTCAGTAGCTTAACATTCGCAGGAGAATCGCCCATATAATGGGCCCTAGTGCAGAAGTTCTTCAAAGATTCACTCTCAAGATAATGCGTGATCATGAGGTCAGAGACCCTATCAAACATCCATGCTTGAGATTCTTCTCTCGACGCTAAGTATAGTAATTCGCTGCATTGCTCTAGCGCGACTTCAGTACCCACGTACTTTTCAATGGCCTTGAGGATTTTGGGGCCGACTACTTTGATCGGCAGAAGATCCGGATCGAGCTCAATCATGCTCATCTCTTCCGGGCTAACCCCTTCTTTCTGTGCCTTATTCAATGGCTCGAAGTAAGCATCCCTCGCCTGGCTCATGGCTTCGTCTAATTTTTTGAAGGCTGCCTCGGCCTCTTCTTTTTTAGAATCCATTTCCCTAGGTGCATCTGATGAAGCAGAAAGCACCGGAGGAGCCCCCGTCATCGAAATGGTGAGGGTCAGAATTAATAAAAGCATTGGGCGCATCTGCTCTCCTTTCAGGGAGTGAGATGTAACCCATCGAATCTCATTCTCTCATAAAAATCCAGACCTATTTGGTTCTCAACTGGAGCAGTCGTTACACCCAGAGGAAGAATCGGATTTTTTCCGCCTGAACAATAGGAATAATGCCAGTCCAGCCAGCAAAGTCACGATATAGAATTGGATCTCGTCTGAAGATAAAAAATGCATCAGTTCCAACCCGACATGATCAGAAGTCCACGGAGCAATGCCGCCAGACTCCATGCAAGAAGACTCATCCAAACGAATTGGAGAAGCGCCCACTTCCATGATCCTGTTTCCTGACGTGTCACTGCGAGAGTCGGAAGACACTGCATCGCCAAGACGAAAAACACGAGGAGTCCAGCGGAAGAAGAAATCGTCAGCAATGGACTTCCGTCGTCACGTTTCGAATTTGATATCTTATCTATAATAGTCTCTGCTTCGGCATCCTCGTCAGATCCCAAAAGAACGCTGAGTGAAGAAACGAAAACTTCTCTCGCAGCAAAGCTCGCCATTACCGAAATAGATAGTTGCCAATCAGCGCCGATAGGAGCGAACACGGGCTCCACCGTTCTCCCGATCATGCCAAGGTAAGAAGCCTGAGTTCTTTCCCTGGCATACAGTTGATCAGCCATGACCGTCAGGTTTTCAGATTCGGCAATATTTTGAGTGGCTTCGGCTTGAGTCCTCAACGCTTTCACTTCAGTGCTCATATCACTGAAAGGATAATTCCCCAACCACCAAAGAATCACGCACATGAGAAGAATGACGGTTCCGGCATTTTTAATAAACATACCCCCTCGCTCTAGAGCGATTCGGGCAGATTCCATGAGGGCTGGTCTTTGAAAGGGAGGAAGTTCCAAAATGAGATCAGGACTCGGTCCAGGAAGAATAAATCGGCGCACCAGAGTTGCAGAGATGACTGCTGCCAAAGCTCCTAAGAGATAGCAACCCACGAACGCTGCCCCCGCCATGAGAGGTCTTCCCGGAAAGAGAATCCCCACGAGAAGCAAATACACCGGTAAGCGTGCAGAGCAGGACATGAATGGCGCTACCAGAATTGCAGCCAACCGGTCTTTTCGGTTTGGTATCAATCGTGTACAGAGAATCCCAGGAATGGCGCAAGCGTGACTTGATAGCAAAGGTACAAAAGAATGTCCGGGCAATCCGAACGGCCTGAGCCAACGATCCGCAACAAACGCGGCTCTCGCCAAGTAACCTGTTTCTTCCAAAATCGAAATCATGAAGAAAAGCATCAATACTTGAGGAAGAAAAATCAGAGTGCCTGAAACTCCGCCGATGATTCCATCCGTCATCAGATCTCTGAAGTCCCCAGGCGGTAATTGGACTCCCACCCATTCCGCAGCACCGGCAAAAAAGGTGTCAATCCACTCCATGGGGATCTGAGCCAACCAAAATACACTGCCGAAAAGAACGCTCATGATCAACATGAAAAAGACCAGCCCCAGAACGGGATGCATCAGGACTCCATCGATCCGATCTTCACGTTTGCGACGGCGATTCGCTTCCTCAGGACGGACGGGTCGGGACACCGCGGCAACCAGATCTTCACTCCAAGACACCCGCTCCTCAATTTTCGATGATTCACGTGCTTCTGAAAAATGAGTTCTCATGATCTTGTTCAGATCTGATGACTTCGCTGAATTTCTATGAGGCAGTTCGGCCACGGGAACTCCCAGAATGCCCGAGAGTTTCTCTACGTCGATTTCTATCCCGCGGAGACGGGCTTCATCGATACGAGTCAATACCACCATCAATGGAAGCGGCATCTCCATGCACTCTAACAGCAAGCTCAGATTTCTACGGAGGCTGACGGCATCCAGCACGCAAACCACTAAGGTATTTGGAGGTATTGCATCAAAGTATTGACGGCAAAGTTGAGCTTCAGGAAGGTCGAGAGACAAACTATAACAGCCGGGAAGATCCGTCACCGATACTTGATATTCACCCCAGACAGACGTGGCCACCTGAGCCTCAGCGGTGATCCCCGGGTGATTGGACACTCTTGCTTTCCCTGAAACGAGGGCATTGAACAAGGTCGTTTTTCCAACATTGGGGTTTCCACAGAGGGCGACCGAGAACTCGTTTTCGGCGGATTCTGAAGTCATCGTGACCTTTCTTGGGTCCCCGTCATTCATTCACCCCGAGTCTGCCCAATGATTCTCGGCTCTTCTTCCCCTTCGACAAGAATCACAGCAGAAGATCCGGGATGCCCATGAAGGACTTGTGCTGCATTCTCTGGCCCCACCAAGGCGACCGTCGTACTGAGGAAGTCCGCTTCCGTCGCTTTGGGCGAGAGGATCGTAGTGGACAAGATACGTGTAGCGGATCCAGTGTCGAGAAGATCAACAAGATGATCTCCTCGCTCGTACCGAGCACTCGTCGCCAATGAAGCGCGTGTCAAAGGAATCATCTGAAGGACAGTTTCCCCATCCCTAGGATCAAAAATGCCCACATCCCATGCGTCTTGACCGGGAGGCGCTTCCATCGCCAGCAACTGTCCGCCGAAGTCCAGTAAGGACTGAGTACAGTTGTACTTTGCAAGAATCTCAGAGGCCTTATCGAGAGCAAAACCTTTTCCGATTCCGCCGAGATCCAGAATCAATCCGGCTTGCAGAAGAGAGATCGTATTCAGCTCTGGATCAACTTCGACAAATTGATAACCCCCTTTAACAAGGGTTGGATCAAAAACGCCACCACTGGACCGAGCGGCCTCAAGGGCTAGTTGCACGATCTGTATCGTCGTCGGATCGACCTTCACCGCGACTCCCGGTTTGGCATTCTCCACTCTCAGAACATCACTGTTCGGGCGCCAACGACTGAGGAGAGACTCTATCCTGTCGACTTCTTCAAATGCCGCCTCCAAGGCTTCCGCGGCTTTTTCACCATAGACTTCCAACTTCAGGATAGTCCCCATGGCAGGGCGTGCCCTTTGGGCCCCCATTGAAGAATCATGCTGAAGTGTTTCACTACTTTTGTGCATGCCTGACGTGACGGAGATTTGAGTTCCGGAAGAGGCCGCTGATATCGAATCGGATTCATGGGCCTCTTCGGGTACTTGGTTCTCGGGACCGACTGACGCATCAGCGGGACCTGAAGCGGGAACGATGCTGGCACTCAGTTCTTCAGCGCCATAACTCAGGAGCGGCCCATTTTCGGCACGCCAACTGAGGACTCTATCTTTTCGGACTGTTTCTCCGACTGTCGCCAAAGCTCTGCGAACGGCTCTCACAGCTGCTCGCGCAGAAAGTGTGGCACCTGTCAGGTTTCTAATATCCCTGTGAAGGCGTAGTACACTGCCTTCCTTTTTGTCTCTAAACTGGCGCGTAAACCTATTGGATTCTATCGCCTGTCCAATGTGCTCTCTGTAAACAAGAACCTGCAAGTCCAACACTTTGTCGGAAGAATTCAGAGCGACCAGAAATGTAATCGGTCGGTACTTCCCGACCTCGTCGAGGATCACGGCATGTCCTTGTTCAAGGCCGTGACTGTCACTCACCCTGATGAGGGTGGCGACATGATCTCTCATTTTCACTCGACTCCGCTTTGAAATCGAACTCATCAACTCACCCTCAACGGGAAGAGAGACCCTTTCGAAATTCACTTCTCCAGGCCAAATTTCTTGGAGTACCTGGCGATCAAACTGACCCGAAGTGATTTCCAGCGGAGTTTCGACAGAGACTTCATGGGTCTCATTTGCCAGCAGAGATTGTGGAGACGGGACCCCCATAAAGATCGTCATCCCCAGAGACAAAACAGCACAATTCAGCCGCATCAGGGAGAGCCATCCCTGGATTCGGTTTGTGCTGTTGGAGTCTTCTCTAGGAACTAGCAAAGCTCTTTCTCATTTCCGAAACTTGGGGTCGAACAACGTCCTTGGGTCTTCCATCTCGACGACTGTTGAAATAGACCCCTAAACGTACTGTTTGGCAAGCCAAACAAACGATCATTCTGGGCAATTCGACTGAAATTACGAATATATCGGGCCTATTTTCACTTCTGGGGGGCCCTCCACAGAAAGAACCCTTATCTCGTCGCCCGTGTGGGTTGAGAGATAGGGGAAAAAAGGGCCTAGAAGTATGTGGCGACAGACATGATGAAGGTTCCGTCAGGATCCTCTTCACCCTCGGTGGACTCTTGCTCAAAGTCGAACTTGATGACGGTTTCATCCGTGGGTCTGACATTGAAACCGTATGTCATGCGGTTCGACACTGCTGCAGAAAGATCCTGCTCTTCCCAACGAACAGTGAGAGCACATGACGCATCTTCACCAAACATTTTGTTCAACATATCTGGGAAGAATCGACGGCTCACCTCAATAGAAGTCGCACCCAATTCGTCGGGAACACCCCCTGCAATAGCATCGGCATCTCTATCTATGGAAACATTACCCAGCTCAAAGTTCACTGTAGTAGAACCCAGTGCTTCGACATAACTTCCGAGGTCCGTCGTGATATCAAAAACGGAGATGGTGAGATCGAGTTCACCCGCATCGTCCCATGGTCCCGACCATGCAGAGAATCCAATTTCAGTTCCAAGAACTGGACTGTAAGAAAATCTACCGACGATACTTGGAGGTCGATCTCCCCCATTTGTCTTCAGACTGGGCCTCGCGGATCGAATTCCGCTGGAAGTACTGATGTTGTAACCGTCGATGGCATTTCCACCTTGGAAACCATTCACAGCATAAACTTCCATACCCCAACTTCCGTCATCTGCTCCCCAGACTCCCCCAATACCTGCACTCGTCATCGTAGAAGGGACAATCGTACGTGCGACAAAAGGACGATTCGTCAGTTGACGCATCGGAGAGTCGTGATAGAGATTGGTGGATCCCAACGGGATGAGGATCGCTCCCGATCGAAGACTCCAATTCCCCATATCAATATCCGCGTAGGCATATTCGACTTTTGTCTCTCCATCGCCTGCAGCAGCGTCACTTCCTCCGTACTCAAATTCGATTTCAGCGGAGAAACTGACTTTGTCACTGATATTGGCATCGAACATGGGAACGAGTCGATGTTGCTTAAAATCGAATCGATCCCCATTCATAAACAGTTCAAGATCCATGTACCCGCCAACACGGATATCACGATCACCATCAGCCGCAGGCCGTCCATCGTAACGGTCGACTTGGGCGTGGAGAGTCCCTGGCATGGCAATTACAATCAGTGCCAAGAGGTACATTCCGAGAGTTTGAAGACCGCGCATTCTGCTCTTGTCCACTTTTCTAGCTCCATATCCTGATTCCCTACGAATCTGAGTTCCTGACTTTCAAATGACCGAAAAGGCCATGAAGAGTATGTACCCGAGTCCCCAATGTTTGGCAACCCAAACAACTGAAATATTAATCAAACTCTCGGTGGTTTGCCCAAATATCGACGTTCACGGCCCTATGGCGTACTATTCGAAAATGAAAACCACTTGGCATGAACTCATATCTGGAAATCTGGACATCCTCATCGAAGCGGCTCAGTCTGCCGTTCCGGATGATGTCCAAACTATTTCGAGGCTACGAAAAAAAGGGTCGCTCGAACAAGTCTCCACCGTCCTCGAACTTCTAGAAGCCCGTCGCCGGGCTCGAGGTCGATTGAGCCAACCCGATGAGTGGTGGATCGATCGGGAAGGAGCAGAGCAAGCGACTCGCAGTATCGTTGCGGAACACAAGTCCCGAAGAGTGCGAGAAGTCTCAGGAGAACAACCGATCATCGATCTCTGTTGTGGAATCGGGAGCGATGCTTTGGCTCTGTCAAAAAGAGGGCCTGTTATTCTCGTGGATCATGATCCATTGAAGTTGCTTCTCGCGAGTGCAAACCTCCGTCACTTTTCTGAAAACAAATCTCATGATTCTCACTTAGTGATTCGCGCAAAAGCTGAAAATCTCCCCCTCGCTCCCCTACCGATACACATCGATCCAGCACGCCGCTCAGAAACTCAACGCCTGCATGCTTACTCTGAGATGCAACCTGGTCCCGCAGTCATCGAATCCATCATTGAACATCATCGGGATGTGGCTCTCAAATGTGGCCCCGGGGTTTCTGCGGACGATCTTCCTGCTGGGGAAATCGAGTGGATACAAGATGGACCTGACTTGGTGGAAGCCACATTGTGGTGTGGTCAATTCGATGGAGGGAATCGGAGAAGAGCCACCCTTGTAAAAACGGGCTTATCCGTCTCAGGAAACCCGATTCCACTTGAGGAACTGACTCTGAAAACACCTCAATTCTTGCACGAACCTGTTCCCGTTCTGGAACGATCCGGCCTCACTGGGCATCTTCAAGCCGATTTAGCAGCCGGAGAGTTACACCCGGGACTGGGTTGGCTCGCGGGCCAAGATCATAAGACGAGTCCATGGTTTAGAAGCTTTGAAGTCGTCGATCGTCTCGGCTGGCACGAGAAAAAAGTAATCGACTGGTTTAAAGCACGTGGAGAAGCTCCTCGCGCGATTAAAACCAGAGGAGTGAAAGAAGACCCTGCCGCTCTTGGACGCAAGTTTCCCCGTAAAAAGGGCGACTGGACCCTCGCTCTGCTGCGAAGAGGAACAAAAATAGAGGCCTGGATTCTACAGGAATTGAAGTAGTCCTGTCTCACGACAAGAGTTCAGTATCAGCGCTAAGTCACGTTTCAGTGGGAAAGATCTCCCGCACAGGGCACTTCAAAATTTTCGGGGATTTCTCTCTCTCCCAATATCGCTTCGACCACCCAGCGAGCCGTCAACGGCCCGATCAATAAGCCCGTTCGATAATGCCCTGTCGCCATCCAAACTCCTGCAACATCTTTAACTCGACCGAGAAGTGGCCCCCCATGCCGTGTCGCCTTAGGTCGGAGACCCGCCCAGTGTCCTCGAACAAGAGAGCCGACATCATCTCCAAACATCGTCTCTGCAGCAGCGACAAGATGCGATTTTCCCGCCTGTGTGGGCTGGGGATCTCTCGCATTCGCCGAGTCTTTTGCACCCACACTATTTCCGAACCACGAAGATCCATCAGGTGCTGGAATCCAAGAAAAGCGACTCCTGTTTCCAGCCGGATCAGGATGATCTGGTAACAGGGCATCAAAAGTCACGATGTGCGGAGGTGCTGGTATATCTAAAGCGATGGCTTCTCCTCTGACGGGTTCCAAAGGAAGTGGACCTTCCCGCACTCCATCGACAACGAATCCACTTTCCCACCCGGCAGCGATCACCAACGGATGCTTTTCAGAAGGCTCGTGCAGTTTGATGTCCGTCTCTGATTTCAGTACAACTTTTCCATCTTCTGAGCATTTTCCATCTTCTGAGCACAGAGTGATGGAACCCAAACCACTTTGGAGTTGAGCTCCCAAATTTTGACAAGATAACGTCAGTGCTTTTAGTAATGCACCAGGGTCAACGACGGCTTGGTGCTCAATAAATACGGCATCTCCCAGAGGCCTTCGAACTCTTGGAAGAGTCGATTTCAATTCCGCTTCAGGGACAACACGAACCGATCCCCCGGAACCGTAAAGTTTTTCAATAGCCTGCTGTGGATCTTTCATGGTGCGATCGCGAAGATCGAGCCCACCACAAAGTGAAAAGCCCACCTCAAGCCCTTCACTTTCCTCATAAAGAGATTTCGCCAACAAGGGCCAATCCTCCCAGCTGAGGTGTCGGAGATCGAGATAAGGAGATCGACGATGCTCAGGAGCTTTGAGAACCCCGGTTGCGGAAGGAGTGCACCCGGCTCCCAGTTCTCTGGCTTCAAACAGTTGGACGGGTATCCCTCTCAAGCGGGCCTCGCGAGCCACTGAGAGGCCCACCACACCAGAACCGAGGACTGTAAGGCTTTCGGGGACCATTCTCTCTCTACCTTTCCTCAATTCGGAAGATCGCTTATCGATACGCTGGAGAATATAATGGACTTCAATGCAGGAAGGATAAACCCATGAAGAATCTTCTATCTTCTCTCGTCTCCTTAATCCTACTCAGTCAGGTTCCCCTGATCTTGCACGCCCAACCTGTGAATGATGATTGTTCTGGGGCTACTGCTGTTTTTCTCGGATCCAACCCCATCGATACCACTCAGGCAACCACCAGTACGGAACCGATTCCTGATAGTACCTGTCCTGGCTCAACCCTCGGACAAGTTCTGTACGATGCTTGGTTTCAATTTGCTGTTCCCGAAACCGGTTTTCTTACGATCTCTACTTGTGACACGGTGAACTTTGACACAGACGTGATCGTCTATACGGGTTCATGCGATTCATTACTTCCCACGGCATGTTACGGCGACTCCTCTGATTGCTTTGTCCAGGGCACCACGAACTCTTGGAATACCATCGTTCCCGATCTCCCTGTTACCCAGGGTGACATCCTTAAGATTCGTATCGGAGGTTGGGGAAGCAGTGATCAGGGAACCGGAACTTTCGACCTCAGCCTCTCTTCGCCACCACCGCCACCACTGCCAATCTCTCATGATGAGTGCCTCGATGCCTTCCCCGCTGAGATCGGAAATAACCCCGTCAATTCCATCGGGGCGACGACCAGTCCTGAACCATATTCCACAGCAACCGGCTGTACTTCTCAGGGTCAAATGACCGCAGATGTCTGGTTTCGCTGGGTCGCTCCTGAGGATGGCTTCATTCACTTGAGTACATGCGATACGGTTAATTTTGATACCGATCTGATGGTTTACTCCGGAGAGTGCGACGACTTACAGGAAGTGGCATGCAGTGGAGATGAACCCAACTGTTTCGTGCAAGGGAGTACCACTCAGTCATGGAATTCCCATATTGATAACTTGGCGGTCACCGCAGGCGAAATCCTTCATTTCCGAATTGGGGGTTGGGGTGCCAATGACTATGGCACCGGTGATTTGGTCCTGGAGTTCGTCACTGACGTCATCGCACAACTCGAGGGTAACTCCGTTCCCGGATCGTATCAGATAGATGCCTCGGTAGAGCTGTCCGGGGATTGCTCAGCACTCCTTTTTTCGGTGGGTTCCGAATCGCTAGAGGTGCTGGGGCCATTCAGCACGGGTCAGATGGTGAATGCGCAGATTTCGAGTCCCTCGATTCAGACCATGGCCACGCTTTGCGTAACTCCCCTATTCGGACAAACACTGGGAGTTCAGCAATGCACTTCGGTTGCTGTTCTCAGCCCCATTCTATACGAGGCCTGCTCCAGCCCGGGGACAACCATCCCTGACTCGGGTGAACCGGTTGAAATTCCAATCGTCGTCGCAGGCAGTCCCGATAGCAATATTTGGGACCTACAAGTACAACTCGTGATCGACCATCCCGATGCCAGTGATCTTCAGATTCAGCTCACCGATCCCAACGGAACCACTGAACTCTTACACAATTTACCCGCCGCAGCCGCAGGGAGCGGACTGGATCTCACATGGTGGATGAATGGTCCTGAACCTAGCACCGAATTTTCAGACGGCGGATATTGGCAACCCACATCAGGAAATCTATTTTCATTCACGGGTCTACATCAACCCGGAGTTTGGACTCTTTCTGTTTCCGATGAGATTTCTGGAAACACAGGAATCATAAATGAAGTCTGTCTCAAATTCTTTGACACTGTGCCGTTACCGGTGGGTGGACAAGATTTAATCATGGGCAACACGAACAACACCGTTTACGTGGGTCGCGAAGGTAGCATCGCCAGTTTTGGTATGGAATCCGTCATCTGTAATGGCGGAGATGAGCCCCTCAATTGGTATGCAAACCCAGACCCAAGACATCCCATGATGGTGTTTAACATGTTCCGAGTCGACGAAGATCGTATTCTTCAAATCGGAGGTTCATGGGCTAAACATGGTTGGAGTTCAGCTCAAGCAAACGCTTGTGGGTTCGGCTGCCAACCCAGTTCGACAAACCAACAAACCGGTATTGGTTGCTCCGATACCTATGGCGCTGCCGGAAATGCCGCTCAGATCAATATGGGCCCCCGCTCCGAAATCAACCCTTGGGGAGGAGGATTCGTCTGGGATGGCTCATACATGTCTCAGGATACAGGTCCTTGGAATGAAACAGAGGAGCGTCTCAGCATCGAAGACAGAGACCTCGACCCTGCACAAAATGTGGGATCGACTTATCTTGCTGAGGTCTACGTCATTCAACCTAGCGACGTTGACACCTCAACGAATAGAGCATGGGAACCCGTAGGGATTTCCGGAACCCCTGGGGATAGCTGGTCGATCGACATGTCTGCAGTCAGTGAAAACTCACCGATTCAAAATGGATGGCCTGGATCTGAGATCGTCACAGTGAGCCCTCCTGCAAATATTGATGGCACTCTCGATCTGGCTTACAAGGTTACAGAAAACACAGATGGCACATGGCGATATGAATACGCGATCTACAATTTCAATTTCAGTGCAGGGATCGGTTCTTTCAAGATTCCCGTTGATCCTTCTGTCAATATCAGTGCCACTCGTTTCTACGCTCCCGTCAAAGGGTCACCCTTTCACTCCGATGACCCCTGGGTCATGAGTCACCCCGCCGATGAGATTTCTTGGTCGACACCTGGAATATCAGCGGGGCTCCCCTCGAATCCACTGACGTGGGGCTGGATGCATAACTTTGGCTTCGACGCCGATGCTCCGCCAGTACAAACGATCGTCACTTTAGAAAGCCACTCCGCTTCTCCCTTCGGAGTTCTAGAAGTCATGGTGCTGGCCCCGCCTCCTCCTCCACCGGCTGCAATATTCCTGCGGGGATACTGTAATGGTGATGGAGCATTGAATATTGCGGATCCCATCTTCTTACTGGGTCATCTGTTTTCAAATCAAGCAGATCCAGATTGTCCAGATGCATGCGACGTGAATGATGATGGGTCTCTCAATATTGCAGACGCCATCTCTCTGTTGAATAACTTAATCTGCTGCTCACAAACTGTTCCTCCTCCGCCAGGCCCAGTGAACTGCGGAGAAGACCCCACCGATGATGATTTGGGCTGCACGACGAATACCAACGCTTGCCCTTAAACCCCATCGTATATCCATGAGTGTTCGTCATGTTCAGACTTGTTATGAGTGATTCAAATCCTCAATGACGGAAGCATGAGTCGCCCAGCGAGTTCCAGGGTGTTGATCGACCACGGCTTGCCAATCCGCCTTCAAGAGTTCCATATCGAATTTGTTCCCCAGATAAGCCGCCATCCCTCTGCGATACAATATTTCGGCAACAGAGGATCCTTCAGGTGCTTTGGAGAGTGCCATATTATATTCCTCGACGGCTCCGAGAGGATTTTTGCGGTCGTGACAATCGATGCCTCTAGCGACATGCATTTCGGCAATAAACTCATCCGTGGGGAGCCAGCCAGTCCATTCTCGTAATATTCGTTTTCTATCACTGCTGAAGAATCGAACACGAGGAGAAAAAGGTATTTTCGTCATCGCTGCTGCTTCACGGAAGTCCTCATGACGCTCCGTCACATCGATACGAACAGGAGCGACAAGAATAGAAGTGGCCTGATGAAAATCGGGGTCTGGATACGTCACGGCACCCAGGCGTTTACAGCCGAGTCAGCCGGGAGCCTCTAAGATAACGAGCAGGGGACGATCATCCTCTTGAGCCGCAAGACTTGCTTCATTTAATCCCGGATACCATTCCATTGACCCACTCCTTTTTCGTTGCATCGATTCAAGAAGTGTCATTTTGGGATTATTGAGAGTCCAATTCAACCCGTCTCTATCGGGCTTGGGGCAGATGAGTGTCAGCAGCACCCCAGTGCTGTAGAAACTTTTCAAAGTGCGTTCTAGCACTTCCAAACTCTCCCAAATCCTGCTCAATAACACCCTGGCTGTAGAGAGATTCGATCATTTCGGCAACGGGCATCATGTGACGCCCTTCCGGTGTATCGATAAGTTTATGGACTAGAGAGCCTCAACACTAATTCTAACAGATTGACCTTCAATCTCGATCTCTCGCACATCGTCGACCCCACTCGTATCCAGCACGAGCTCTTCCGCAAGAATCTCAGACTTGAGGTGCTCAGAGTGCTCTTCAACAGCCTGAGCCAATTCTCCGGATACCTCGATGAACAATCGAATCCTCTGGGTATATCCGAGATCTAAATCTCTCCTGACACCTTGGACATGACTGATCACTTCGCGGACGAGACCTTCCCTGTGTAATTCTGGTGTCACCTCTGTCGACAAGACCACGACTGCGCCTTTTGTCTCGGCCGCACTCCAGCCCTCTTTCTGATGAACTCGAACATCCAGATCACCGGCTTCAAGAGTGACTTCCCTGTTACCTTCAATTGTCAGAGGGATCGACTTCCCTGCACTCGCAGATTCTACAATTGAAGCAGGATCTTCGTGTTGAGCCAATGCAGCAGCAACATGACGAGCATCTCCACCAAATCGGGGACCTATCGACTTAAAGTTGGGCTTCACTTCATAAGAAACATACTCAGAGGCATCCTCAACAAAGTCGACTGACTTTACGTTTAACTCTTCAGCGATGAGATCTGCGTCTTGCTGTAAGGCAGGAACAAGCCCACGATCTGCGAGGATAATCCGCACGGATGGAAGTGGTTGGCGAACTCTCATCTTCTCTCGCGATCGGCAAGCTCGACCAAGAGAAGCAATCTCACGAATCATTGCCATTCGAGCACAAAGCTCAGGATTCAGGAAACGATCACTGACTGTCGGGTAATCACAAAGATGCACAGATTCAGGGAACTCATCGCCACGAGGACTGACAAGAGCGCCATAAAGGTGCTCTGTGATGAAGGGCACGAAGGGAGCGGCCAACATCGTTGTGGTCACTAGGCAATGATAAAGAGTCGCCTGGGCTGCGGCCTTGTCCGAGTTCATCCCTGAACTCCAGTAGCGATCCCTTCCTCTTCGAACGTACCAGTTCGACAATCCATCGACGAACTCGTTTAACGCTGTAGCGGCAGTAAGATTGTCGTGAGCATCTAGAGCAGTGCGCATAGAAGCGATCGTTGCATTCAACTCTGCAAGCACCCAACGATCCAGATCAGATAGATCCAAATCTACTCCGGGCTCTGCAACGAGATTCCCACTCGGCTGCCAATCATCAATGCGGGCATAGATGGCGAAGAAGGAATAAACATTCCAAAACCTTAACAGGAATTCTCGCTGTCCCTCTGTGATCGCCTGTTCCTGGAAACGAAGACTCGTCCAAGGGGCCTGCCCGGCATAGAAGAGCCAACGCATTGCGTCAGCACCCTCATTTTCAAAGATGTACTCGGGAGTCTTGTAGTTTTTCAGTGACTTGGACATCTTGGTGCCATCTTCACCCAGAAGATGGCCCAAAACTATGCAGGATTTAAAGGGCATGGGCCACTCAGCGAAAAGGTCTTCAGAGATTCGATCGTCCCCTTTTGCAGCTCCACGAGGCCCAAAGAGAATCGTCGATATCGACAATAGTGCGTAGAACCATCCTCGAGTTTGATCGATCGCTTCACTGATAAAATCTGCCGGGAACTGCCCTTCGAAACGATCGACCCCCTGATGAGGGAAGCCCCACTGAGCAAAAGGCATGCAGCCCGCATCGAACCAGCAATCAATAACGTCAGGAACTCGTCTCATACGGGCCCCTTCAGAGAAGGGCGAATCATATGTGACTTCGTCGATGTAGGGACGGTGTACTTTTAGATTATCGTCGAGTTCCGGATCAACCGCCTTGGCTTGATCGAAGACTTCATGCCCCGAGGCTCCCGTTTTACCCAGGAGTTCCTCGTAACTTTCCATCGCTTCCATCTGTCCCGTTTTCTCACAGACCCAGATCGGTAGAGGAGTCCCCCAAAACCTTTCTCTTGAAAGTGTCCAATCCACATTGGATTCCAGATACTTTCCGAATCTGCCTTCCTGAATATGATCAGGAAGCCAATTGATTTTTTTATTGTTCGCCAGCATGTCATCGACGAAATCTGTCGTACGAATAAACCAAGAATGACGAGGATATTGAATCAATGCATCCTGAGGTGCACGTGGACAAAATGGATAATCGTGTCGATACATTTCTTGGTGAACCAAGAGTTCACGGCTTTTCAATTCACGACAGATTTCCTTGTCGCACTCTTTAACCCAACGTCCTTGGAATGCTTCTCCAGCAGCCTCATTGAAAGTGCCATTGGGCTCGACCGCACACAAGAGCGGTATGACGCTATTGTCCTCAAAGCGAGCTCTCTCATTCATCAGAACTTCGTGGTCGATCTCTCCGAATGCAGGCGCCTGATGGACCACCCCAGTTCCGCTCTCCGTTGTGACAAAGTCAGCGGCGACGACTCTCCACATGATCGACTGCTCTCCCCCATCCTTGAGAGCTGAGCACTGATCACCATGCTTGGGGTAGTAATACTGATAGGGTGGTAGGTATCTGTTTCCAACGAGTTCACTGCCCGAGACTGTGGAGACGACCTCGAAATCACGCTTCCACTTTTCAGACAGCGATGCGATGAGATCTTCGGCGATGATCAGGACTTCCCCTGATTCCTTATCCTTGATCTCCGAGTATTTCACCTCTGGATGAACCGCTAGAAATTGGTTGGAAGGCAAGGTCCATGGTGTCGTGGTCCAAGCCACGAAGGACGTTCCATCCTTCGCGCCGGAATCATCGATACGAGGCATGCGAACAAAGACGCTCGGATCATCGACTTGTCGATATCCTTCCCCGACTTCTCCTGCAGAGAGTCCGGTTCCCCCTTGCGCCCACCACCAGACTATTTTTTCGCCTTGGTAGAGCAAGCCGCCCTCGAATAGCCTTTTTAATGCCCACCATACACTTTCAACAAAACTCTTGTGGTAGGTTGCGTATGCCTCATCCAGATCGACCCAAAAGCCGATATTGCGAGTCAGAGATTCCCACTCTTTGACATACTTAAAAACCGACTTCTGGCAACGCTTCACGAAGGGTTCGATGCCGTATTCTTCGATTTCATCTTTGGAGTGAATCCCCATGTCTTTACAGACTTCGATTTCGACAGGTAAACCATGTGTATCCCAGCCCGCTTTTCTTTCGCAAAGCCGGCCTCTCATCGTTTGGTACCTGGGAAACAGATCTTTCATGGCTCGGGTCAAGGCATGACCCGGATGGGGTAATCCATTTGCAGTAGGAGGTCCTTCGAAGAAGACATACTTCTCAGCGCCCTCGCGAGCCTTGAGAGATTTTTCATAGATGGATTGATCGTCCCAAAATTGTCGAACCTTGGATTCCAGTTCTGGAAATTTGGGGGAACTGACCGGTTCAGGAAACTCAAACCCGGTCTCATTCTGATCTGCTTTACTGGACATCCCGGTCCTCCCTTGCTGCTCGCCACGAGCAACGCAAGGGAATGTTATCAGATCGTCACATGGGTCACACCCTGAACGGGCAATACCCTTTCAGGAGAAATTTACCCTGAAGATCTAGGGGCACCCGGTTGTGAGGCAATCGAGTCCATCGTCAGTGGGATCCGACCCGCAACCATCGACAACACTCGGGAAAGGCACGGGTAAGGCACCCGGAACGAAAAGACCTGAAAGCAGGAACACGGCATCCGCCACATTCACGCCGCCATCGTCATTCACGTCACCCGTATCTCTGCAGCCCAGAGGGGACGATCCTGGAACGAATAGACTTGAAAGTAGGAATACGGCATCCGCCACATTCACTCCCAAATCCAGATTACAGTCTCCTCGAATAAACTGGTCGCCTCCGGGTGGGCATGGGGTCGACAATGTGACGATCGCCAAACCGTTGATGTCGTGGTCGGCATTTCCTATCAAAGTGGCAATTCCAGAGGTATCCAAAAGATAAATCGATCGGGCCGCATCTCCGGCTACCCAGACAAATGCACCTTCATCTTCCCACCAAGTGATAGTTCTCACCGGTTCAGAAATCAGTTCCGGTGGGATGGTCACTGTCACGACATCGCAAGGATCTGCACCATTCGGATTGGGCGCTTGGAGTCGAGAATCAAAAGCTCCCCCACCTGAAGCACGATACAGCTGACCATTACCATCGATGCCAATCGACTCACCTGAATCAGCCACCGGGAAGTTGCAAAGATCGATGGGGCCTCCGGTGAAAAGACTCAACTCACAATAATTAGCGGATCCATTCGCCAATGGATTCGTGATCGCTCGGATTTCGCCGGAAGGCAGAAAAGCAAGATCATTGAAATCCAACAACGTTGAACCGACTGGACTCACAAAAAGACCGACCGGATCGTAGTAAAAAAGAATGGGAGTCGCCGATGGCGGGTTTGGCGGCAACGTTCCGATGCCGAGCATGTAGAAAAGACCATTCACAGGATCTATTGCGAGGCCTCTGACACTATCCACTTCAAAAGAGGTGGATGACAATGACATCTCTATTTCCACTGTCATTGACGAAGCTTCTACGGTTCGCAAAAGATCGTCACCCTCTGAAACTGTGAGGAAGTAAGTCACATCACATTGAGGTTGACCGTTGGCCGTCAAGCAGAGACCAAACGAAGCCAAGAGCACGCACAAAAATACTTTTATGGAAGACATAAGATAGCCTCTTCTCCTCACGCGGTTCAGCACACATGGCTTCGATCTCCACTCAACGGGGATCGCCATGGCCTCGACCGGTGAAATTTAATTTTGTATTACTTTCGCAACACTTTCTTCAGTGACTTCTCTAGAGCTGAATAGTCTTGGAATCCTGGGCTCCTCGAAATCAAAACGCCCTTGCGATCAATAAAATAGACCGTCGGCATTCTCTTTAAATGATACTGCTGAAACCCGACTCCGTCGCCCTGAAGAAGCATTTTCTGCTGTAAACCCTCTTCGGAAACGTATTCACGGATCTTGATCGGACCGTCATTGTCCGCATTGACTCCAAGAACGACGACACCCTGCTGACGATACTCTTTCTGAATCCTGCTGAGGTGCGGAGACTCCGCACGACAGATACCTCACGAATATCCCCAGAATGCGAGCATGACGACTTTGCCGACATAGTCGGAAAGTTTGACCGGGTCACCGTCTAAATCTTCGAGAGTGAAGTCGGGAGCGGGCTTGCCCAGCATCTTTTTCGCACGTTCGTCGGGGTCGAGGGGTTGGGCTGCGAGTTCTCTCGCCTCCTTGAGCAAGCCAGCAATCTCTTTGACAACGGCACCCAGTGCACCCTTCTCATGAGTCTTACGCTCTTTCTTAAACATTTCCTCAGCAAGTTCTACAGCGGGAAGTGACATTCCTTTTCGTAGAACTCTGACAACAGGCTGTAGGAATTCGAAGCAGGATTCAATTTCATCCCCCTTCTCCTGTTCAAGAATTTCGACAGACGATCTCTTCAGGTGCAATTCTCTGCCAGGAGAAGCTTCACCTCCGCGAGTAAAACCACCGACCCAATGAGCCTCGATCAATGCGCCCTTCTCGTCATAAAGAAGTTCTTCTTCAAACGCAGTCAACTTTAGGGGCTTCTTCCCGCCACGAATCTCAACTTCCTTAGGCTTCAGCTGCCCCTTCAAAGAAAATCCTGTTTCCACTGATATATCTGACCTGACAACAGGAATGGTTCGACGAATTCCGATCGCGTTTCCATCGGCCCATCCTTCCCCTTCCTCTGCTTCCACCGCGGCGTGGATTGCCACCAGAGCCTGCATCACTCCTGGAGAAAGAGGATCGAAAAGTTCAGGACGGGGTTTACCTTTTCTTTGAATTCTCAGCGACCCAATGGGGAACCCCCCGGGGTAGTTTTCTGTCTCTTCATCAAAGGCTCGCCAAATCCAACGAACTCCCCCCGGAGCTGGAACTTGATAAATCGTGATGTCGTATCGGGTTTCGTCTTTACCTTTGACCTCCCGAACTTCCCAGACTGCAGAGGCCACCGGGTCGTCCGCAACAGAGACCGGCTGGGGTCGATTCCCCGAAGCCAATACTGATTCTGAGGAAAAGATTCCGCAGGGGCCGAGAATTGCCAGCATGAGAACAACGGTACTTTGAAGTCTTCCCAAAAGGCCTGAAGAATAGCGGGAACTAGGTCGAATCAGGGTCGAATCATTCTTTTTTCCAATCGACGGCGTTTCGCGAGAGAAATGGAGCCCCGGAGTGAGCCTTTGAGGTGAATCTACCCCAAATAACGGCTTCTCAGGTCCATAAACCTAATCTCAATAGCCCCTCGTCGCAACCCAGCAACCCCTCTAGTTACAGTCCTGAGGGACG
>ERZ802830.14-NODE-14-length-131743-cov-11.5952_pt1 | contig 131743 bp, 106 predicted proteins | sample MGYA00345654_ERZ802830 | MGnify/ENA primary metagenome ERZ802830 (study PRJEB30503, sample SAMEA104212375) | marine metagenome | biome: Westerlies Biome; feature: [SRF] surface water layer (ENVO:00010504) within the epipelagic zone...; material: water...
GAACAGACATTGGCGTTGTTGTCGTCGCTGTCTGCACCGTCTAGGGCACCGTCGTCGTCGTCGTCGGTGTCTCCCAGATCACAAAGACCGTCACCGTCGTAGTCGAAGCCGTCATTCGCTGGAGCGTAGGTATTGGCTACGCTGCAGTCGTCACAGCCATCACCGTCGGTGTCAGAACAACTGGAAGAGTCTAACGGAGCGTTGTCGGCGCCGTCGGCAACTCCGTCGCCGTCGTCGTCGGTGTCGGATGCATCACAGGTTCCATCGCCGTCGGTATCGGTGCCGTCATTGCTGGCGTCGTTATCCGCAAGGGGACCGAAGCCATCGACTCCTACAGCACAGTCATCACAGCCGTCTCCATCCGCATCGGCGCAGATGTTCGGATCAAGGCTATTGGTGTCTGCCCCGTCGAGGATGCCGTCATTGTCATCGTCGACGTCACCGGCGTCGCACTGACCGTCACCATCGGTGTCGGTTCCGTCGCTGGCAGGGTTGTCGGTTCCGCTGGAGCAGTCGTCACAGCCGTCAGCGTCCGCGTCACGACACTCGGTGTTGTCGAGTGGCGCACTGTCATCGCCGTTTGCCACCCCGTCACCGTCGGAATCGGTATCGGTCAAATCACAGATTCCGTCACCATCAGTGTCGGTTCCGTCGTTGGCCGGATCGGAGGAGCCGCTTACGCAGTCTTCACAACCGTCCATATCCGTGTCACCACAGATGAACTTATCGAGCGGAGCACTATCAGCGCCGTCGAGCACACCGTCGTTATCGTCGTCGGTATCGCAATCATCGATGGTTCCGTCAAGATCTGTATCTGTTTCACAGGAATCGATGTTTCCATCAATATCACAGTCAATACTTGGATCTGCGTTAATCTGACACTCGTCAGGAGTATTGTTTGAATCGCAATCCAAACTGGTTCCATCTTGAAGATCACAGGAATCGAGTGCTCCGTTGTTATTACAATCGAGAGCGGCATTTCCACCTAACTCCGCGCTGTACTCACAAAGGTCGAGGATTCCATCAACATCACAGTCCTTCGAAGGATCCGCTGTGATCTCGCAATCATCGGGAGTGCCGTTGGAATCACAGTCCGTGTCACATTCGTCAGGGACCTGGTTACCGTTGCAGTCAGGTGCGCCGAGCGTCACTTCACAGGGGTCCAAGATTCCATTGTTATTGCAATCGAATCCGCTCACGAATTGGCAAGCATCGGGAACCCCGTTGCCGTCACAATCCTTCGCAGTCCCTGCAGAAATATCACACTCATCGGGAACTCCGTTGGTGTTACAGTCAGCGGAAGATCCGCAACCGATACAACCACTGTTATCGACGTCACACTCATCGGGAAGCCCGTTGAGGTTACAATCGAGACTGGTCCCATTTGAAATATCGATGGTGTCATCGATTCCGTTGTTGTTGCAGTCGCTTCCCATTGGGAAAACGGGCAGCATCGGAATCAGGAAACTTGCCTGAGCCTGAGAACTCATTCCCAGAACAAAACAGATAACCAAAGCTGGCACACCGGTGCGCGCCAAAGACTTGAGCGAACTCATAAACACTCCTCACAAAAAGCTAGCAAGAAATCAAAACGACGATCGTTGATTTCCGTGAATGCTGGACTGTGACTAATTCTTAATTTCTAAAATCATTACACAAACGAGATCAGAAAACCGACCCCCTTTTTAGAACCACTCGTATTCAAATGGTTCCCCAAAATCTGGAGATAGATTTCTGATACACCATATATTTATCGAAGAGGAGAAAACGAAACCCATGAAACACGGAAAGAGAAAGCACTAAAGCCCAGCGTTGGAAAACAAATTGCAATATGCCTTTGCTGCCCCACACACATCCCAATACACGAATCACGAATAACGAGATCACACACACACACTCTCACTCAATCAAATATAAGGCATAACGTCGGGCTTCAAACAAAAAAACATCCTGAAGGCAGCGAATCAAATACCGAGAACCTCAATCCGTTCACGCAATAATGACTTGCATATTCATGGCGACAAAACAGTTCGCAATGTCAATCATGTCTTTCTATGACCTCGTCGAAGAAGGGGTCGCTGCTCATCCAAGGTGGCAAACATAAACCCTTAAAATTTTGTCGCTTACATGAATGAAACCCAGCGGGCTGTACCCCACAATATTTACTAAAAACGAATACCTTTGTATTTCGCATATCCACTTCTCTAAGTGCATACGAAGTGACCACTATTAGCCACAGGCAATACAAGCCTCGTAGCAAACAGGAAGCGATTAAAGAAAATAATCGAACTATCGAGACATGAAGGGAATTTTTGCCAACTGTTTCAGGTCATATAGGAATGAAAGAGCTTCCTTCGGAGTGGTCTCGTCGACATCCATTTCAAGTAACTTCGTCAGAACTTCACTCTCCGCTTTATCGAAGAGACCCTGTTGAGTCAGGACCACTGATGCCTTTTCTGATTCAGATTCAGAAACACTCGCACTCAATACCTTGCCACTTTTCGATTCGAGGTCTGCCAGTATGAGTCTCGCCTTTTCCAGAACAGCGAAGGGTATTCCTGCCAATCGTGCCACGTGAATCCCGTATGACTTGTCGGCGGACCCCTTTTGAATCTTATGCAAAAAGACGATTTCGTCTTTCCACTCTTTGACTTCCACCCTTAAATTCACCACCTGTCCTGGAAGCAGATCCTCGAGAGCGACTAACTCATGGTAATGAGTCGCAAAGAACGTTCGACACTTCACCCTCTTGGCCAAGTCTTCGGCGATAGCCCATGCAATAGAGACACCATCATGAGTACTGGTCCCTCGCCCGACCTCGTCCAATATCACCAAGGATCTCTCGGTGGCATTGTGAAGGATCCGTGCCGTTTCAACCATTTCGACCATAAAGGTGGATTGACCATGTATCAGATCGTCTGCAGCCCCTACTCGCGTGAAAATCCTGTCGGCGATTCCGATTCGAGCCTTTGCTGCAGGAACAAAGGATCCCATTTGACTCAAGATACTGATCAACGCCGCCTGACGAATATATGTCGATTTTCCAGCCATGTTAGGGCCCGTTATCATCGCCAATGATTCCTGACGACCGATTTGAATATCATTGGGCGTGAAAGAGGCTCTGGCTGGGCCGGCACCCACAACGGGGTGGAATCCCTCTTCAACCTCCATGATCGGCTCATCGAGGATTTCAGGCTGACACCACTGCTCTTCCGATGCGATCAACGCCAGAGAATGATAAACATCTACCTCTGCAACCAGAGCTGAAACAGACTGAAACAAACCGATATGACGCGTCAATTCGGAACGCAGTTGCTGGAATAGTTCTTGTTCTAGCTGATCGGCACGCTCTCGCGACCCCAACACCTTCTCTTCCATCTCTTTAAGTTCAGGTGTGATATATCTTTCAGCATTCTTCAGAGTCTGTTTTCGAATATATGATTCTGGAATGCGATCAGAATGTGAATGAGTCACTTCAATGAAGTAGCCAAAAACCCGGTTGTAGCCTACTTTGAGTGTGGGAATGCCGGTCTTTTTGGACTCCTCTGCTTCGAACCTTGCCATCCACGAGACACCGTCATTTGAGATCGACCTCAACTCATCTAACCCTGGATCAAATCCATCTTTGATCACGCCACCTTCAGATAAAGTGAGCGGTGGTGTTTCGATGATGGTTTCTTCGATACGCTCGACGACCGCTTGAGCAAGATCGGCATCGAGGTCTTTTTCTAACTCCTTGAACCGGAGAGGTTCGAGATCCCTAAGAGTATCTTTCAGCTCAGGAATCGCCTTCAATGACAACGCTAATGCGCGCAGATCACGTCCGTGAATTCTCCCCATGGGTAATCGAGATGCCAATCTTTCGACATCCCTGATCTCTGCGAGCACCGATCGAAGCCTGACGGTCACTTCCCGATCACGGACCAGGCACGCCACAGCTGTTTGCCTTAAACGAATTAAATCAGATTCCGCAAGCGGAGATTGAAGCCACTCCCTCAGGAGCCTTGCCCCCATCGCCGTCCGAGTTCTATCAAGAAGTCCCAGCAATGACCCTTGGCGTTCACCCGTTCTCGCCACTTCCAGAAGATCCAGTGCTCGATGCGTGGAAGCATCCAGTCCCAAACGCTTTTGTTCGCCCGTTGATCTGAGAGTCGTAACATGAGCGAGAGACTGCCTTTGAGTTTGATTGAGGTATTCAAGAAGTGCCCCTGCTGTCCCCAATCCTCCGCGTAAATGTTCAACACCAAACCCGTCCAAAGTCGAGACGGAGAAATGGGCGAGCAGTCTCTGCCGGGCAGATTCATGCTCAAAGTGCCATTCTGGCCATCGAGTCGTTGTGCATGCAGGGAGATAGGCCTTTAACCAGTTGAGTAATGGGTCATCAGAAATATCGAAGCCTTCTGGAACCAGAATCTCCTTCGGCTGTATGGCAAGAAGACTCTCTGTTCCTTGACCCTCCTCCAGGTTCTGGCAATGGAATTTACCTGTCGACAAATCGATCCAGGCCAGTCCGCCCAGCCCCTGTAAAGCCGGACGATAAGCAGCAAGATGAATAGGAGAATGATTTTCGAGACTCTCTTCCGGAACAAATGTTCCAGGAGTCACGACTTTTACGACCTTACGATCCACGATCCCTTTGGCTTCCGCCGCATCTTCTACTTGTTCACAAATCGCAACCCGATGCCCTGCCTCGACGAGTCTCTGGATATAAGAATCAACGCTTCTCACGGGAATACCCGCCATGGGAATCTTATGGCCACTGCGGTCCTTGGATCTGGAGGTCAAAGTGATGCCCAGCAGCTCTGATACGAGACGAGCATCGTCAAAGAACATCTCATAAAAATCACCCATACGAAAAAAGAGTACTTCTTCCGGATGATCTTTCTTAGCGGCATGAAACTGACGCATCATGGGTGTTTCAGTGCTAGACACCGTTGATCCTCCCCTATATTCATCGCAAAAATACTGATCTGTGGCATTCTAACGACTTCCTCCACTCAGGCGAGAAGCCTCCTGAAGAGATTTTCAGACAATTTTTCCGCCCTACGATCTATTCCAAAATATCCAATTCCAACGTTATTATAGTATTGATGGAGAATCTCTGTTGAGATGGGGTTCTCTCGACTGAGCCAGATATGTATGACGAATAGGCTCTGTTTCAACCAATCGGAGAGGTATACCTCCTATGTGCACTTCGAAATCAATTTTGAGATTCGCCCTCATTGGCCTTTACATTGCCTTCGGGCCAAAGATCCATGCGGACATCACACAGTGTACAAATTTACCTGCTGCGATCCCGATATCTGAAGATCCTGCTGCTCCAACAGAACTCATCATCAATGTCACCATCGATGAACCGGTCGTAGACGTAGATGTTCTTGTAGATATTGCTCATGACTACATCGACGACGTCGTCGCAGAGATTATCTCTCCCAATGGAACTTTGGTCAGACTTCATGACCAAGGGGGAGGCTCCAACGACTTCATCAATATTATCTTCGATGATGGTGGTGCTCCGAATAACACCATCCCTTGGGACTCCGGCTGTCGAATGCAACCTTCGGGTCCAGGCTCCCTGTCAGATCTTGCTTCTGGAAGTTCTATCGGCGACTGGACTCTTCGTTGCCAAGATATTTTTCCTGGTGGAGCCACCGGAGCCTTGTCGGGTTGGTGCCTGAATACCTTTGACCTAAACGCCTCCGGGGCAGTTCTTGCACCCCAAAACTTCCTTTGTCGCGACCTTGGAGGAACAGGCACCATCGAAATGTCCTGGTCAAACCCTCAGGTCTACGATGACATTCAGGTTCTCTCGGGAGGGAATCTGATCGATGTACTCGCTGGAGACGCCACCACCTATAACCTCCCCACAGGAACTGTCGGAACAAGCCAAACTCTCTGCCTTCTTCCTTCCCTCGGTGGAGCTATACCCTGCACGACGACTTGCTACTCCCTCACGACACAAGCCGTCACTCCTTCTCTTGAATTTTGTAGTACTTCAGGTGCCGTCGTAGGAAACACGGTCCCAGAAACCCTCGATGTCATTTCGATCACAGATGATTTGGAGATCGGGGACCTTCAAGTACAGGTCGATATCCAACACCCGTTTGTCGGAGATCTCGTCGTCGACCTGATCCATGCAGGGACGACTGTCCGATTGCATGATGAGAACGGTGGAGCGGCCACAAGGATCGAGGCCACCTTTTGGGATTTAGGAGCGGCTCAGGGAACAACAGGCATCAATTGTGGTTGCCCACTACAACCCACCGGCCCCGGTGTCTTAGGTGACTTCAACGGATCCAACACCCTCGGCGACTGGACTCTTCGAGTGGATGACGTCTTCTCCGGTGGAGGACCCAGAATCGGCTCCTTGAATTCTTGGTGCCTCAGGGCATTTGAACTTGGCAGTGTGTCAAATCTTGTCTGCGACACGCCATCGGGTTCCAGTACGTCAACTTTGACATGGAACAACCCTCAAACTTATGACGGATTCGAAATCTACGCGAATGGCATTCTGGAGACCACTCTTCCAGGTGGAACAACGTCCAGTTACGTGACGGACCCTCAGACGATTCCTTCTCAGGTGATCTACTGCATCACACCTCTTCTGACAGGTGAACTGGTTCCACAAAATTGCTGCGAATCCAACTACCTCGTCGAACCGGTTTCTGAACTTCGTGCAAGTGCAGAACCTGGAACGGGTGTGGTGACTGCGAGCTGGGTCAGCACAACGATTTACGACCAAATCAACATCTACATAGGTGGAAATTTTGAAGCGACGATTCCTGGCAGTTCCACCACATGGACCGGTGGATCTCCTCAGGCTCCTGGAACATCTGAAGTCTGTATCGAAGGAATACAAAACGGCAATGTCTCAGATTTAACCTGTAAAAACTTGGTATTGCTTCAAGCGAGAGATTACTCCGCTTGCAGAGAACCGGGCTCAGTCATCAACCAGGCCGTCAGCCCGATCACAGACATCATTTTTGTAGCGAACAATAGTCTCATCGGTGATATCGACGTACTCGTGGATATTCGTCACCCCTTCATTGGAAACCTCTCCCTCGATCTAGCGTCACCTGGCGGAGTAGGAATACGACTTCACGATTTCCTAGGTGGATCCGACGCGGACATCAATCTTGTCTATGCGAATGGAGCGCCTGCCAATGCTGGCCCCTATAACTGCGGGTGCGCCATGGAAGCCAGCGGTCCGGGCTCAATGCAAGATTTCATTAATACGTCCAGTTTGGGTCCATGGATCATGTCTATTGAAGATGATTACCCAGGAAACATCGCCACCTTCGATCGCTGGTGCCTCCAGTTCGATGCCGGCTGTCAGGTATTCCCTCCACAGAACCCCAATGCAGTCTCAAATGGCACAGACATCACTCTCAGTTGGACGAGCCCCTCTGCTTATGATGAGATTCAGTTAATTAGAAATGGCGTGCTGATCGCAACTGGAATCCCCGGTGGATCAACGAGTTTCGTAGATACTCCTCCTGCGGGATCTCATACCTATGAGATTATTGGATTCGACTTCGCCCAAGGTTGCAGCAACACCAGTTTGCCCATCACAGCGGGGGCAGGAATCACAGACGTTATTTGGATAGGAGAAACAGGAGGCAATATCCTCAGTGGTGAAATCCTTGCTGATTCACTTTCCCAATTAGGGCGGGTCGTTATCACTGTTTCGGAATTCACTCCGGACCTTCTCGATCGCACTGGCATTCCCGAAGTACTCTGGGCATGCCTTGGCACCTACCCTGAAAGATATGAACTCACAGCGGCAGACGGATTATTGCTTTCCGAAATTCACACCGGAGATATCGGTCTCAATGGTTCTCAAGATCGCCCACCAGTATCCATCTTTATCGAGAGTAATGATGCCTGGGGATACGACCCTCAGACCATTTTTGCGAACTATGACGGCGTTGAAAATACAACTTTCGGAAATGTCGAAAATGGAGATGACTCACTCGTCAACCTAGTGGGAGCGGACTCTGGATTTGGATTGGATATGAGTCTTTTTGATTCTGTCTATCCGCAAGACTCGGCAGGAAACGACTACACCGACAGACTTATTCCGTGTGACATCAATCCCGATCTCGGTGGAGATCGCTCAGGAGTCATCTGGTTGGGATCGGATCTGTTTGGGCCCTATAACGTAGGTACTTACTACGATAGTGATATTGCGCCCGTCATCTGTCAGACATGGGAAATCGGCGGTTACTCCAACGATTTGTTCCAGATCCTTCCCCTGTACCTGACAGCTCTTGCCAACAGTACAAATCCACCGCTCGACCCACAGTTTATTCGTGGAGACGTCAACAATGATGGCGGAAGAAACGTAGCAGACGCCGTATACCAATTAGCCAGTTTGTTCGTGCCTGGTAGTCCTGCGATTTCTTGCCGTGATGCAGGAGACTGTAATGATGATGGAGGAGTCAACGTGGCGGATGCGGTCTTCCTCTTGTCAAATCTGTTCATTCCCGGAAGTCTTCCAATACCTGCTCCTGGAACAACCCTCGAATGCGGCTTAGATCCCACTGACGATGCTCTCGATTGCAACAGCACAGGTAGCAGTTGCCCTTGAAGGTTCGCCCAAAGATGACTTGAGGACTGATAGCCCGTCTTCAGTCTTACGGCAACTTCTTGAGGAGTTGACTGATCAATAGAACTCCAAGAGCACCGAGAAGTGCTCCCAGAATGATCTCTCTGTAAGAGTTCCCTGAACCCACAGGAGATTCATTCAGAGATTCATTCAGAGATTCGTCCTTTGCCGGAGCGGAAAGCACAGGCTCCTTCGTCTTCTTCTTGGAAGAACTGCCTGATCGTTCAGATTTGCGTGTGGGCTTTCTATCAAAACGTGAAGACTCTGGGTCGGCATTCACACTACGAGTCACTCCCACTTCATCTTCGAGAGCACGAACAGGCACTACATCAACGGCAGGCTTGCTCCCCTTCGCTCGTGTAGTTTTATTCACAGTCCTTTGGCGAGACTTCTGGGAACTGATCTCTGAATCTTGCTTCGCTAATATGACCGGACTTCCCAGTGCTAGGATTCCGTCGGCACATGCCCACTGCAAAGATTCTAGAGCCCCCAGTTTCTGGTCAATCTTGAGTACTCTGAGTCGGATTCGATCCAACACTTCCGGCATATCCCGAATTTGAAAGAACCCTTGCTGTAGCTGCTCACGGGTACGCTGTATTTCACGGATACGAGACGAAAGACTTCTTTTAATGTCTTCGGCACTTTCGACGATCGTCAGAGATTCGGATTTGAGGGCATGAAACACTCTCGGCTTACTTTCGCTCTCTTCAGACCATTCCGCTAGACCGGCAAGAGCACTCGTTCCTTCCGACAATACTGTGCCATTTCTGGAACTCATTTCGGACAAGAGACTTCCGTACTCGTCGAGCCAATCCATACACTCTTCGCGAGACATACCTTTTTCTATCGTTTCACTGAGCGGCTTGAAAGAAACTTCACTCTTCTTGTTTCCCGATTTCCTGCGGTCGCTGCCGGAACTTGCGGATTGATCTCGTGAGTTGCTGGAACGCTCCGCCTTTTTCGCAGCTCTGCGCTCCCTGCGAACCTGTTCTCGCTGCTCCATTTTCAACGATCTCTGTGATTGGATTTCAGCAGAAATTTTCATTCCTAGCGGTTGGCTCGAAATAAGATCACTCAAGGCAATGACGACAGAATAATGAGAAGCTAATTTCTCATTGAACAGTGTGATTCTATAACCCGCATCTTCGAGAGAAACTTCAGCGATCTCTTCGCGTTCTTGGCCAAAGAGAACAAAAGTCACCCTTTCGAGCATCTCCTCAGAAATCATGACAGAAGTGGAAGCATCCCGATTCACGGATAAACCACCATCAGCGAGATTCTGGACGCATAAGGTCAAGAAGAAACATCCGAATATGCTGAGCACTGCTCCGGATGGATTCCGGGGAAATCGGGTCTTATTGACAGAAAATGAATCCGTCTGAAAAATTTCTGAAACAGGCATAAAACGGGGATTCTCCTGAGATCTCTTGGTCAGGGCCAAGACTCTCCAATAGCTAGATTTTGCGACCAATTTCTTTCCGGGAATCCATTTTACTTCACCCGGAACAATTTTTCCTCATCGTTTCTTGAACATGCTCCCATGTTAAAATTCGGAACGTCTCGCAGCAAAGAGAAGAGTACAGCCCAATGTATTTGTTCATGGTTTCACATCCCACCTCAGGAGCGACCTCGTTCGCTGAGGATCTTATCGATAACAGCCTCGCAGCGTGTGTTCATGCACTACCTGCTGGGACTTCGATCTACTGCTGGGATGGGGAAAAGAAACGGGAATCTGAAACTCTTCTATTGGTAAAGACTGCTGTTGATATAGACGTATTCAGTCAACGTGCTCTAGAAATGCACCCATATGACTGTCCCGAAATTATTGCCCTTGAAGTCACTGGCGGTCTTTCGGGATATCTTGAGTGGGTCCACAACATGACGAGAGGTACTTCATGATTTCTCTTGAAAAAGTTCGCGATACGATCCTCTTAAGAATTCAAAGACTTCCAGAGGAGCAGATTGCAATAGAACGCGCCACTGGAAGAACATTAGCTCATCCGGTTATGACGAGAGATGCGATTCCGCCTTTTGATAACACCGCCATGGATGGCTTTGTTATCCAGAGTCAGGACTTAAAAAATGCCTCCTCAGAAAATCCTGTGACTTTACCCGTGGCCGGTATCATCGAAGCGGGAATGCCAGGGAACATCCCCCTACTTCCAGGACAAGCCATGCGTATTTATACGGGGGCAGTCGTCCCACCCGGTGGAGAAGCCATCGTTCCCTTTGAACTTTGCGAGCAAGTGGGCAGAGACTCTGTCACCTTTACTCAAGAAGCCCCAAGGGGTGCGCACATCCGTAAAAAAGGTGAAGACGTTGAAGAAGGGGGTGAAGTTTTAACAACGGGCTCGAAACTGACCCCAGCCGCCATCGGTCTCCTTGCGAGTGTGGGTGCCACAGAGGTCTCTGTTTTCAAAAAGCCCGTCGTCGCAGTCCATTCCAGTGGAAATGAACTTGTCCCCGTGGGCTCCAGTTTAGAACCGGGAAAAATCCGCAATTCAAACCTCTATTCACTTTGCTCAAGAATAGAGCGTTGGGGAGCCACCGCACTCCCCAGACCCGTTTTGATGGATGATCTCGACTCCATTCGAACCGGTTTGCTTGAAACGATTGCTCAAAAACCAGATGTCATTCTCACGACTGGGGGCATCAGCGCTGGAGATCTTGATTTCATACGTGACGTCGCTAAAGAGATGGGCGAGGACGTCGAAATCAGGAAGGTAGCGATGAAACCGGGCAAACCTCTCGTAGATGGCACTTTAGGAGGCATTCCATTCTTTGGCCTTCCTGGAAATCCTGCAGCCTGTCTCGTTTCCTTTGAGATGTTTGTGCGTCCAGCTTTAGCGGTTCTAGAAGGTCGACAAGATGGAATACCACCCCAGAGAAACGGGGTTCTCAAGGAAGGTTGCCGTCTCCCAGCGGGTCAAAGATTACGTTGGCTGAGAGGGCGAGTACAACCCGATCCCTCTGGAGGATTGGACAAGATTGAATTACCCGGAGGTCAGGGCTCTCATCTTCTGACCGGATTCGCGACAGCGAATTGTCTGGTTCAGGTTCCGGCGAGCGAGACCGATCTTGCCCCTGGATCACCCGTGACTTATTGGTCATTGACCGAGGAAGACGCATGAACAAAGAAAACAGTTTGCTGCTCAACATCAGAGATAAAAACGGAGCCCGGCAACATCGATTAAAGGGCGTCGGCCCATGGCTGATAGGTAGAGGAGAACTCCCAGAAATCGGCCTCGAAGAAACTCTGTGTTCACGGCGACACGCAGAGATCTTTTTGAGCAATAATAAATTCTTCATTAAAGATCTCGGCAGCACCAATGGTACACGAGTGAATGAAAATCTTCTTGAGAAGGAAATGCCTTTTCAACAAGGAGATGTCATCGTGATCGGTCAAGCTCGATTAAGTTGGGCCAATAACCGAAAAAAACCAGCAGTCACTACGAGTCCACAAACCTCTGATAAAAAACCACTGAAGACGTCCAAAAAATCTACCAAGAAAAAGGCTCAACCCTCGATAAGTTCCACGAGGCGCACCAGTCGTCCGCAACGATCCCCAGCAGGATCGATATTGCTCATCATAGGAGCCCTCTCGATCGCAGGTTTCCTGATCTTTGATTCGACGGACTCTGCTATTCCTCAAGAGTCCACCACTTTGGGCCTATCGAGTGAAGCGACAAATAAAGACAACACTCCCGACTTCAAGCCCATCAGCATTCCTATCCCCAAGCCTCTCGATATCACCCCACCACCCGTCAATACAGAAGACGAGAACACAGAATCAAAAGCGATTTTGATTCAGCAACGTAAGTCTTCATTTGATGAAAAATCTCGATTTGACTTCGACTTCGAAGATTCTGAATCTGACACTGAAGAGTCGATTACCGATTCAAGCATCAACGAAATCTCTCCTCCTACAGAACTCGCAGAGACTTTGAGTTTTAAGATTATTGACGAGGCATGGCCGCCATCAGAAAGAGTGATTGCGTACGAGTATCATCAAAAGGATCACCATGGTGGTCCCGATTTCATCGATCGCCGTGGAGGTCAAATCACTCGACGCGGATCCGGTAACCGGAAGGCATTTCGAGTCATTGCCTTGGAGGTATCGAACAAAGACAAGTCTGAACGCCTTGTTCAATTGACCACCCCATTACGAAAAGACCTGGAAATGAGATTCCGGGTTCCTGCCGGAGATAGCCTTCGTAGATACATCGCCATCGAAGACCCAGGAGACACTGCCATTCGGGTGGAGATGTTGGACGAAGAAGGCGAGATTTTACAATCCATTGAGAGAGTAATCGCATCTGGTCATCGGACAGAAAACCTTCGTGAAGCTCTTGCAGTTGCCAAAGAGCGAGAGCGTGAAGAATGGATACGGGAACAATTCAAATTGCGTCCTATCGAAGTTCAAGTGCTCGATGAAGGACGGAATCCAGTCGCAGGTGCCCAACTGATACTACTGAACAAGGAAAGCCTCGCCGTCGTTGAAGGAAAAACCAATGCGAATGGCTTCTGGAGCTCAATGGTCGTTCCGGGTGCATGGACTGTCGTTGCACACGGAGAGATTGAAGATGACATCGATCCAGATGCGACGACTGCAGTCTTCCGATTGCCCAGAGTATTCCTACTACAGAGCACTCTTGCTGAAAATGCGGATTCCTTGATCCTCGTGCCCCAAAAAGATACCGAGATTTCGGTCATGGACGAGAATGACAAACCCCTCTCTGTCGAGAAGGTCTGGATCACTCCTGAAAGTGTTGCGCAGGCCTTCACAACTGAAAGAGTCGCCAGGGAGGTAGGCTCCAGAGCACGACTCGAAACTCAGAAAGAGGTCCCTTCTGGACGATTCAGGCTATTGCTTTCAGGCATCGCTGTAGAACTGTGCGTCCTAGGGAGAACCTCGGATGGAGAACCCGTACTCCTTCGTCAGAGAACAGCGGGCGACCGCCAGGTTGTCCCGATCAGGTTCAGTAAATCCGTGATGGGTCGCCTCGAGTATTCCTCTGCCAGCGCATTCGGTGGAGCGAGTGATGGACGCATCGATATAGTATCGATCGATGGTTTCAGAGAACGTTTCTCACTCGAGACAAAGGACGCCAGAAGAGCATGGGTGTTTCCTGGAACCTATCGTCTAGAAGTGAGAAGTCAGTTACCCGGCGGAAAAAGTGCAAGGTTTCTTCCCTATAGGGTTTCTGTAGCGAATGCTGGAAAGATTGACCTAGAACCACGCGGTCCATGGAAATCAATCCTTCATTACGAACGCAAAGACGGCACTCTTCAAATGAGACTTTCCCTGAGCGATGCGAATGGAAGAGTACTGGATTCCGTCCCCAGTGGAGTGGGTTCACTGGCGGCAGTGGATAGCAAAGGCACAGTGCTCATCGAACGCGAACTGGGATCGATGCGCTGGCAGGAACCCAGAACCCTTGACCGGGTCGACCTCTCAAAAATAAGGATTCAGGTCGATGTGCCTTACGGAGATTCGGCCATTCAGGGAATCGCCATTGCAGAACCTCCCATCACCGTCAATGACGCTGGATCCAGTGCCTCTGGTCCTAGCGTTTTCCGACAGCGCATGACAGACATGATGCCTGAAGTCTCAAGAAGCCTAGAGGGTTGCAGAGTCCATCTCGGATGTGCTGACGGAGTACAAAGACTGTTTATGGATTTCGACATCTTTATGCCTCCCGGCGTTGGAGGGCTCGGTGGCGGTGGAGTTATCGTTCTCGATGCTGCAGTTCTTCATGAATATACCGGTATCGGAGACATCTTGCCGGGTCCATACACTCATGAACTCGGACATAACATTGGTTTTGGTCATGATCCATATATGCTGCTCGCCGATAGCGGAGTGGACGAAGGTATATATGGAGAACTCGGCTATCGCCTCCTAAATATGTCTGCTTTCCAGCACACCATGGATTGGTTGCTCAACCGCTCTAGTGACCGAATGCAGCCTTGGCAGCCCAATGCTTCCGTGTTTGCCGCCATGCGATTCCTCCATGGCCTTGGAGTTCATCACAAAATGTTCACGGAGAGAAGAGCCTCAGAAGTAACACTGTTACTGCATGGCCTCTCCAGTATAGAAAGAATTGCAGCTCTATATTCACTGGCCCTTGGACAGAATGTGGCATGGATATTCAGAGCGAATGGTTGGCCTGTATTCGATGATCGTATCGATCTTGGCGGATCGTCAGTAAAGTTCATCAAAAGCCACCCCAAGAAACTCAACTATAATCGAATCGATGGAACCATTATCAATGGTTGGTGGGTTCGGGGTCCTGTCGAAGGAAAAACAGACGAGGCCAACTCTTCATGGAAACGCACTGTTTGGCCCACTCCGTTTACAGACCTCGCCTCAGATCTGGATCCAGCAACGAAAACCCGGCAATGGATTCTCTTCAGAAGAATCGCAGTCAATAAAGATATGGAAGCCCGCTTGGCAGTGGCAACAGATGTCAAACTACAAATCAGGGTTAACGGAAGCCCTGTTGGGTTTGTCGATGCGAGCGCTCAAATGTTCCAACCCATGCATGACGAACTCATGCTCAACCAAAAAAAGCCATTCCCTGTCACTCTCCTAAAAGGTGAAAACGTCATCGAAATCGCAGCCACCCAAATTCGAGGAACGCGTGGATTTCGAATCGAGTTAATGACTCCTGATGGTACTCCAGTTCCGATGGGCGTTCTCGACGAAGGCCCCCCCGGTGAACCTCTACTGGATGATGTGGTTCGAGTCGAAAATCACACTCCCTTACTCAATGGTGATTTTGAGGCCCCTGAATATCTTGATGGCTGGATCAACGGAGAGGTTGATCCCGTTGGATCTATCCAGTTTCGTCCAGAAACAGAAGTTATTGGAACGGGAACCTGCGCGCTGAGAGCTGAAGTTCGTGAACCTGGTGCTGGAGGCATCATTCAAAGAATTGTCGTCACTCCTGGAAAGAAATACGAGATCAGTGCGATCATGCGCTCAGAAGGTTTTAGAGGAGAAGCTCATCTGGGATTCTTCACTGGAAGACTAGGGTCCTGGACAGGCCGTTCTAAACCACTGCGCACAGATTCCGACTGGCGTCGAGTGAAATTTGAATGGTCACCCGGCCAAAGTAGGACAACTTATCTGGCATGTTTCGTACAAGGCCTTGAAGGAACTGTTTGGTTTGACGAAATTGAGTTCAAGGAGTTGCCATGAACATACAACAAAATCCATTTGAAGATCGCTGGCCCGATCTACAAGACATCTTCACTGCTTCAGGAGCCGAAGGCTTAGTCTCCTATATTCATGATCGAGAGGAATCGATTGAGAGACGAGCGCTCTTCCTCATGTCGAGTCAGCGAATTTCAAGGGGACAGAACATCACTCGGAATCTCGATGACGTCGTCACGACTTCACGAGCAGCCATCGATGAGTTTTTCCAACAATCCCAATCAGAGCAAGATCCGGAACAATCTCGACTCCGGCTTGAGGGAGCAAATATTCTCTCTTATAACCTCGCAGCCGATTTAGCTCCTTGCTGGGTTGACGATGACGAAACCAGAGAACCCAGACATCATGAAGAAGGTATTCGGTGCGCCACCGATTGCCTTCAGTGGAGAGAGCAACTCGAAAAGGGTTCAGTGGCATTGAGTATGGCTTGGTGGGCCCTTGGTGTTCATCAGGCTGGGCTCGGAAAATGGCACAACTCATGTGAATCTTTTCAAGGAGCACTTGAGACAGCGATGGAAGATGCCAAAGACAACGCCACTCCAGAATTGGCAGGCCCCGAGTCTAGTTTTTCTGTCAATATTGCGACAGGCTGGCTCGAGTTCGCAAAATGGCGCAGTGGTGACGCTTCCTCGTATGACCGCTTCCTTGAAGTCATGAGCGCATTTTCCCTGCAGTTAGATAGGCAAGACGAAGGTCGAGAGGAAGCCCTCGCTGGCATTCAGCAACTTGAGATTGCAGCCCAAAGACTACCAAAGAAAGAAATCTCTTCGTGAAGCCAGGTCGCCTCCCCCGCATAGAAACACTTTTTTCAGATGATGATTTCGTTGCCGTGTCTAAACCTGCGGGATTTAGCACTGTCAGTGAACGCTGGGATAAAGATAAAAAATGTCTTATCGACCTGCTCTGGGATGAGTGGAAGAAAAAAGACCCAGAGGCTCCCAAACCCCATGTCGTCCATCGTCTTGATAAAGAAACTACGGGAGTGATTTTGTTTGCTCGAAATGGGCAAGCGCAGTCTTCACTTCGAAAACAGTTCATGGACCGAACAACCTCAAAAGTATACCTCGCCCTTGTCGAAGGATTTCCTGAGCCCGCAGAAGCGGAACTCACTTTCCATGTCGAGGAAAACCCAAGCCGTCCTGGAAGTATGCGAATTCGAAAGCAGGGCAAGGAGTGTCAATCCAGCTACTCATTACTTGAATCCTACGATCAGCATTCATGGGTAGAAGTACGACCACTCACAGGGAGAACTCATCAAGTCAGGCTGACGATGAGCCAAGCAGGTTCTCCTTGTAGTTGTGACCCTATATACGGATCAGGGAAACCTGTTCTTCTTTCTGATTATAAACGATCTTATAGCCCCGGAAGAGGAAAGCAGGAGCGCCCACTACTCTCTAGGCTGGGACTACACGCTTTTCAGTTGACGATCTCCCACCCGACTACCGGCGAGTCGATGACGATCGAATCTCCACTTCCTAAAGATCTCCGCACCAGTCTTCGCCAAATCAAACGTTGGTCCAAAAGATAGTACGTCGATCTCATTAAGTTGAGTTTCTCGCCATTATATCTTCCTTAACCTGTAGACTGAGTTGAAGGGAGGAGGCCTATGAATTCACCATTTGAAGACGAGAATCACAATCCGATTCAGGAAGTTTCAGATTGCGTGGTTCTTGCAGGAGGAGCCGGTCGCCGAATGGGTGGACCGAAGGCCTTTTTGGAATACGAAGGCCATCTTCTCATCGAGCGAATCCACTCCAAGGTTTCACCGCTCTTCGATCGGGCCTGCGTTTCTGTAAAAACCTCTTCAGCTCTGGATCAAATCCCACATTTAAAGTGGCATGCTGTCATCGAAGATCCACCTGAATGTTCTTCTCTTCACGAGGCTCTTGGAAATATCATCGAAACTGTTCAAGCTCCTGTATTCATTGTCGCAGTCGACCTCCCTGAATTGACCGCATCAATGATAAGAAAAATCTGTTCCGCTTATACACCGGGCACATCCGTTATTGTCGAAGCAGATGACCGTCCGCAACCACTAGCAGCTGTCTGGGATACCACTGCATTGGATTTCTCATCTCCTCAGGATGGAGATCTAGCTCTACTCGCCTGGGTTCGACGTGCACCATTCCAAACACTCATATGGCCTCAGGATTTCCCGGGGGCGGTTGAAAGTTCTCCATTCAGAAATCTTAATGAGCCTGGAGATATCCCGGGGAAAGGCACAGACCTTTGAGTTCCTCCAATGAATCAACACGAACTCGATTACTACGCATTCAGAAGGATCTAGCGGAGAATTCCAGAGAAGAAATCTCTTGGAATAGTGGATCTATCAAAGATATAGAATCCGTCTATAAAAAAAGCACTCACCAACCTTTTGAACCCGCTGAGTTCACAGAACTCGTCCAAGCCGCCCTTGAATCCCGAATCATATTCATTGGTGATTATCACACCCTGAGGGAATCTCAAAAAACACCCCTTCGACTTGCTAACCGTCTGTTGTCTAAAAACAAAGAACTCGTTTTTTGCACCGAAGCGTTCCACATCGATGACCAACCTCATCTTCAGCGTTGGCTAGAAGATGAAATAGATGACAACGCGTTACTCAAAGAAACCGACTGGAAGAGCAAATGGGGTTTTCCTTGGAGAAACTTTGGAATGCAATTGCAGTACTTCAAAGATCGGTCAATACCTGTAGTCGCACTCAACTCTCATGAAAAAATTGTTGGAGAATCTTTTGCTGCGAGAGATCGCATTGCAGCGATGCGCCTTGTAGAGATTCTCAAAGAACGTCCCAATGCTATCCTACTCGTTTCATTTGGTGATCTGCACATGGCTCCAGATCATCTTCCATCTGAGGTCAGCAACGTCTTAGCATCCCTTGGACATAAAGCAGTCCAACACACTATTCTTTTCCAGAATGTCGATGAGATTTATTGGGAGCTGGCGCAACAAGAACTAGAACAGACTGTATCTCTTGTTCGACTGGAGGACGGAAACTTTTGTTTCCTAGGAACGACTCCACTGGTCAAAGTTCAATCGGCACTCAACTGGTATTCCAATGAACTCGAACTTGAAGAATCTGTAGGACTCGAACAACCTCCGACTATCTCATCATCGGTAATGAATGACCAAATCTGGCTGATCATTGAAACGCTTTGTGAATTCCTTGAAATAGAACCTGAGGGCTTCCAAGACTTCAGCGTGTATACCAGCAGAAACCTAGGTCTCCTCGACGACTTGACTGGAACTCGAAAATTAACCGAAGCCGAGATCAGTCGTATTCAGGAGCAATACGAACGAGAAGAATCATGCTACCTTCCACGACCAAGAATCATCTTCTTAGGTAACCTCTCCATGCGACATGCTGCAGAAGAAGCCAGTCACCACATCAACTTCGTTCTGTGCAAGGACACTTCTAGCCCCAAGAGCCCCATTGAAAACTTCTACGAAACAACGATTCGAGAATGCCTTGGATATTTGGGGACAAAAATCGTCGACCACAACAGAAGGCCTTTAGGACTAAAAGATATCGATCGAATCCTAGTGGATCTTGAAGAAGGATATTCTCACCCATTTCATGATGAAACCCGAGAGTCACTTCTTGCGACTCGACGCTTCCTAAAACTACTCTCGTCTGAGAAAGTTCCTTCAGCGATGGACTTCCTCCCAGCAGAAACGAATGCCGAAATCATATCTGGTTCAGCCCATCTCATCGGGTACCTGTTGGGCGACGGAATTTATAACCGCCTGATGGAAGGTCAAATATTACGATCAGAGGTCTGCCAATTATTTTCTGAATCGTTAGCAAAGCCAAACTCAGGTTCTCAACTATTCAAGGCTTGGATCCTCAGAGCCAAACCTCAAGCCTGATCAGAGCCGTCTTCCGGAAGTTCAAGGCGTGGGAATATAATACCGGGAGGATGGAGATCGCAGCCCGTACGGAGAATATTCTCAGTCCCCAACAACTCAAGAGCATCTGACGCTGAGGGTGCGCAAGAAACGAAAGTACTTAATAGTTTCTCGCTGGAGGTCGGCAAATAAGGCTTCAAGAGAACACCCAAAGCAAAGACCAGCTCCAAAAGCACGGCGAGATCAGCACCACAGCGTGACAAATCTGATTTCCTGCTCTTCCAGGGCTCAGCCTGATCGAAGAGTCGATTTCCCTGACGCGTCATCTTCAAAACCTTCTCAAGTCCTTCTCGGAATTTTTGGCGATCGAGGGCATCGTCCCAGTCTTCTTTGGCTTCTCGAATTACCTGAAGAACTTCATCTTGAAACTCCGAGTTCTCGGCTCCCTCTGGGACTTTCGATTCGAAATTCTTGGCGGTGAACGTCAACATCCTATGCGCGAAATTGCCCACCACGTCAGAAAGCTCGTCATTGTTTCTTTGAATAAAATCTTCCCACGTAAATGAAGTATCACGGCCTTCGGGCGCGACTGTTGTCAGATAATACCGCACTCTATCAGCATCAAATGACTCAAGGATCTCTTCCGCAGTAACACCTACTCCGCGGGACTTGGAGAACTTTTGGCCCATGAAGTTGAGATACTCATTTGCAGGAATAGAAGTCGGTAAATTAAATTCACCTTGCCCCATCAACATTGCCGGCCAAATCACGGCATGGAAAATGATGTTGTCCTTGCCCAGAAAATGAACCAACTCAACATCTTTATCACTCCACCACTCACGCCATTCCTCCGGGTTATCCGTCCCTTTGAAATGTTCTTTGGTGAATGATATGTATCCGATGGGAGCGTCGAACCAGACGTAAAGAACCTTGTCTTTAGCCTCTTCGAGTGGGACGGGGACTCCCCATTCAAGGTCACGGGTGATAGATCTAGCTGGCAGACCCTCTCGGACTATTCCTCGTGCGAAGTTCCGAACGTTGTCACGCCAGCCTTCGCACCCCTTTAACCATTCCTCAAGCCGCTCTTCATATCGATCTAACCGAAAGAACCAGTGCTTAGTAGGAACGATCCTCGGCGTCGATTCACAAATCGCACAATGTGGCTTATCTAATTCGGATTGCTCGTAGGATTGTCCACAAGCATCACATTGGTCACCCCGTGCGCCCTCTGCTTCACAGTGTGGGCAAGTTCCTTCGACATATCGATCGGGGAGAAACATATCGCATGACTCACAGTAAAACTGATCGGTGACATTTTCTTCAATGTCTCCAGATTCAAGAATTTTTGAGAAGAACTCCTGCGATAACTCTGCATGACCCTCACAAGTGGAGGTTCCACTGTAGTGATCAAATTCAACTCCGAGTGAGGAAAATACCTTTTCTTGAATTCCTCGGTAACGTGCAACCACTTCAGTCGGTGTGCAATTTTCTTTCTGAGCAGAAATCGTTACAGGAACTCCATGATCATCGCTACCACAGATGAATACGGTCTCGACTCCTTTGAGACGTAAGTATCTGTTGTAGGTATCAGCAGGGAGATAAACACCTGCGACATGGCCCAGGTGCGGATGATTATTTGCGTAAGGTAGCGCAGCGGTGATCAGAACCCGTCGAGGCGAGGTCATGAGTTAGTCCACATCATTCTGAAGGAGAATCGGCCTCTGAATCCATGGCCGCCTGATTCTCAGCGGCAGCAACCTGCGTGTAGGCGACATGGAGATCTCTCAGAAGGTTCTTGATCATTTCATCTTCCTCATTTGAGAGATTGCCTTCGGTCTTTGCATCGAGGACTCCCAGAAGGTCGATGGTGTCTCTTGCTAGATTCAGGTCGAGCATTCGCTCACCTGTTCTTGGGTCAGGAATTTGTCCCAAAGCCATCAATGCCGGGTATGCAATCTGTTGAACTAATCCAGGAAAACGCGGGTCGCTTTCAATGGGAGCTCTCTCCTCTGAATCAGCTGAATCAGCAGTCTCCTCAACAATCCCACCCATTTGAGAGGCGAGCTTTTGCTTCTCCTCAAATGCACGTTTCTTCCAATCGTCGTCAATACGCTTGTTATCAGACACTCTGGTTTCTCCTCTCAAGAGCCGCTTTTACAAGACCACTAAAGAGAGGGTGTGCATCAAACGGCTTAGATTGGAACTCGGGATGATACTGGCAAGCAACGAACCACGGATGATTCTCTACTTCGACAACTTCAACGAGATTTCCATCTGGAGAAGTACCTGAAATACTTAATCCCGCTTCGATCAACCGGTCACGGTAGTCATTGTTGAACTCATATCTGTGACGATGTCTCTCGGACACATCTGAAACACCGTACTCTTTTTCGCAAATAGATCCTTCTTTGAATTTACAGGGCCAACCACCCAGCCGCATCGTTCCACCTTTTTCAGAAACATCATGCTGGTCCTGGAGAAGAGTAATAACGGGGTGTGGGGTGTCCTTGTGAAGCTCGGTCGAAGACGCCTCTTTGATGTTCAATACATTTCTGCAGTACTCGATGACTGCTGCATGCATTCCGTAACAAATCCCGAGGAATGGGATATTGTTCTCACGAGCATACTGAATGGTATTCACTTTGCCCTCAAGGCCACGCTCTCCGAAACCACCGGGAACCAAAACGGCATCCACTCCGCCGAGAACAGACTCAGGATCTCCATTTGCCAGATCCTCTGCTTGAACTCTCCGGAATCGAACGCGCGTATTATTGTGAATACCACCGTGAGTCAGGGCTTCGTAAATCGATTTGTAAGAATCGGTCAATTCGATGTATTTACCGACCACAGCGACTTCGATTTCATGCTTCGGATGACGCAATGACTCGACCACTTCGATCCAGTTGTCCATATTCCCAGATCCTGGTTCCCTGCGGAAATGATTAAGGATTTGAGTATCGAGCTGCTGTTGCCGAAGCACGAGGGGAAGCTCATAGATGGAAGTCTCGACGTCTTTTTCAATGAACACTGATTCGGCAGGGACATTACAGAAAAGTGCCAACTTCTCAGTGACTTCTTTCTCCACATCCATCTCAGTTCGACAAACTAGGAGATCAGGAAGAATCCCGATCTCGCGGAGTCGTCCGACTGAATGCTGAGTAGGCTTGGTTTTGATCTCGCCACTGGCTTTGATAAATGGCAGCAACGTGAGATGAATGAAAAGAACATTCTCACGACCATGCTGATGACCGAACTGACGTAATGCCTCAAGGAATGGAAGACTCTCAATGTCTCCTACAGTTCCACCGATCTCGGTGATCACAACATCGACATCTGTCGACCCAACCTTTGCGATACTATCCTTGATCTCATCGGTGATATGAGGAATCACTTGAACCGTTTTACCGAGGTAATCTCCACGACGTTCTCTTTGAATGACTGCGGAATAAATTTTTCCGGTCGTGTAGTTTGAATGAGCGCTGATCTCACAAGAGGTGAATCTCTCATAATGACCAAGATCCAGATCAGTCTCTGCCCCGTCCGGGGTCACATAAACTTCACCATGCTGGAAGGGGCTCATCGTTCCAGGATCAACATTGATATAGGGATCAAATTTCTGTAGAGCGATCTTGAGCCCGTGGCTCTCGAGCAGCGTACCGATCGCCGCACTCGTGAGACCTTTTCCCAGTCCAGAAACAACACCACCTGTGACAAAGATGTACTGCGTCATAACCTTCAGTCCGTTCCCCCTCGAGTAATCTGAATTACTCGCACACCCAATTTCGCCCATCAGTAAAATCCGGACTCAACGAAAAGCCCGGATTCTTCCGCTTCAACAATTTATTCACTCCGTGCATCTTCCCGCATCTGGAGTGTCTTCTCCACGAATCGTTCATAATCTTCTTCAGTATCGATGCCCGGCATGGCTCCCGAAACCTCCCCAACCCTGATTTCCAGCCCGGATTCGAGCAATCTGAGCTGTTCCAGGCGTTCTTGAGATTCGAGGCCCCCTACCGGTAATCGCGTAAATTGCCGGAGAGAATCGGGTCTAAATCCGTAAATTCCCAGATGTTGGAGCCAGCCAGCGTCCGGGATCTGCCCCACAGGACTTGAGGGGACGGGTTCTCTGGTGAACAAAAGTGCTCGCCCCAGCTCATCGAGAATCACTTTGACCCTGTTCCTGTCTCTGAAAGAACTCTCAGAATCAACATGGACATGTCGTGTCGCCAATGTCGCAGCGGCACAATCGGGGTGATTCTCAAGCAATTCGAAGAGTTGAGAGACATGCCCAGGATCCAGTTCGGGTTCGTCACCCTGCACATTCACAATGTGGTGATCATCCGATAGCCCTAATCGCTCGCATGCAGCAGCGACCCTGTCGGTTCCACTCGGCAATTCAGGAGAAGTTTCAATCACCTCTCCACCGAATGATTTCACCGCTGCACCGATTTCAGCGCCATCTGTCGCCACAACCACTCTCGACACGCCCGGCACCTGAAGGCAACGGTCATGCACATGCTGGATGAGAGTCCAGCCCGTTCGGTCGAGAAGCATCTTCCCGGGAAGTCTCCGGGAGGCTAATCGTGCAGGAATGATGATTACGCGCGGCATCCCAATAAGTTAAAGCTATAGATGCCGATTGTCCAGCCTGCGAAAACTGTGACATTTATTGAACTGACAGAGGCTCAACAAGATGTGCCAAATTCTCAGGAGAGCACCTGATTACAAATGTTTTCATGAAGAGCTTCCAGATTGTCCAACATGGTTCTCATTGGGAAATGGTCCCTGACATGATCGATCCCTTTTTGAACCTGCTGACGAGCTCTCTCCGAATCAGAAAGCAATCCTTGCCCCGCTTCTGCTAAAGCCTCAGGATCCCCCGGCTTCACGAGAGTACAAATGCCATCCTCACCCAGAAGGGAAAGAATTTCTCCCCCTCCTGTGGCAATCGTCGGAACCCCTCTGGCCAGCCCTTCCAGAAGATGAAGACCTGATCCTCCCCAGTCGCTCACCAGCATCAGCATATCAACAGCACGATAGACCGAAGCCAGATCTGCTGGCGGTGCAGCAAAGGTCAGTGAACCATCTAAATCCAAGGACTTACTCACCGCTCGGAGACGATTCTCGTCGGGGCCTTCTCCCAAAATGGTAAACATTTTCTCTCCGGGAGCTTTCCTCATCAGGCTAGCAGCGTGAATGAAATCATCCAATCGCCGACCCTTCTCCAACCGACCCACAGTTCCGATCACCGGAATCCCTGAGAAATCATTACGATCCCGGTCGATGACTTCTTGTTCGATTCCGTAGGGAATAACCCTGATCTTATCCTTAGGAATACGCAACTCATTGACCAGATGCTCGCGAAGGTCCTCGTTCACGACGACCACCGCTGCAGCAGATCGGGTAGATCGAGCAGACCTCTCCGACTTTAGCCATGAATGAACAGTATGGATCAATGGACGATCGAGGACTGCAGACAATCGGTGGCCGATTCGTAAGGAGCCCGCTCCCCCCGTGGCATGGATAAATTGGGGGTCGAAATCTGTGAGGTAACTACACATTCGACGCCGGGCGAGCCAAGAGGCAGGATCCTCATAAACCTCAATCCCCAATGATCTGAACAAGGGTAGAAAAACTCCTCCCCGACAGACCATCTGGACCTTGTATCCACGCTTCAGCAGACCCTTTACCATGCCAAGGGCATAAGTTGTGGGTACCGACCAATCTAGTCGTCCAGAAACCACCAGCATTCGCATGAATTCCCCCTCACCCTTTCGGGGTCCAGAAACTGGGACTTGTTGTCCTCGAGGTGTCAGGATATACGACAGAACACTGATCGACCAACAGGAGAAAGATATGCCTGAAAATACAAATCATTTCGAATGTGATTCGATCGCTCTCGCCAGTGGTGGGCTCGATTCGAGCACCGTGCTCGGGATCGCGGTATCAAAGGGGTACAAGCCTCTGCCTCTCGCTTTCCGCTATGGCCAGCGTCATGAAATTGAACTGGAATGCCTTGAACGCGTCGCCCGATCGCTCGATCTTCCCGCACCTTTGATTCTGGACCTTCCATATCGTCAAATTGGAGGATCCTCCCTCTTGGGGACTGAGGAAGTTCCTGTTGAGCCTGAAAAAGGCGCTCAGGAGAGGGATCAAATCCCGTCTACGTACGTCCCAGCTCGCAATTTGGTCTTTCTCTCCATCGCCACTGCAGTTGCTGAAGCCCGAGGAGTCCGCGATATTTGGATAGGCGTGAACGCACTCGATTACAGCGGATATCCCGATTGTCGCCCCGAATTTCTGACCTCCTTTCTCGAGACGATTCACCGGGGAACACGGGATGGATCGAGTCATGAGGCCGATGGAGAACCTTTTTGGCGAATCCATGCCCCCCTCTCCGACATGTCCAAGGCGGACATCGTCAAAACGGCAAACACTCTCGGGGTAGACCTCGCTCTGACACATTCCTGCTACAACCCGGATCAAAAGGGCCTGGCCTGTGGAATTTGCGATTCTTGTGGCTTACGCAGACGAGGATTTGAAGAAGCAGGAGTCGAAGACCCCACCCGCTACACCTGATTCGTCAAAAAAACTGCAAGATCCTGCCAAATACACCTGCTGAATTTCCTCTTGTCGAGTTAGCATCCACTCGGAACTATCAGACTCAACAGGTCGGGATCGTCTGCGGAACCGATCGAGTGAGAATCAACAAGGAGAGGAAGAAGCCTTGTCAAGAAGCGTACTCGTGACAGGTGGAGCGGGCTTTATTGGAAGTCATGTCTGTGAGAGGCTTCTCTCACGGGGTGACGAAGTCATCTGCCTTGATAATCTCGACGATTATTACGACCCGGCCATCAAAAGATCTCACCTTCATCATCTCTCGGCACTGGAAGGATTCACTTCTGTTACCGGAGACATCAGAGATCCTCAACTTTTGGAACGCATCGCCCGCAATCATCGCATTGATGGAATTATTCATCTCGCAGCGAGAGCAGGTGTTCGTCCATCCATCCAAGAGCCGGCTCTCTACGTGGACGTCAATCTCAACGGAACAACACAACTTTTAGAGATGGCCAGAAATCATTCGATTGATCACTTTGTTTTCGCCTCCTCTTCTTCCGTCTATGGCGACCGCAACGAAGTACCATTTAGGGAAACTGATCCTGTTGACCAACCTGTTTCTCCCTACGCGGCAACGAAAAAAGCGGGAGAGGTGATATGCCATGCATTCCATCATCTTCACGACATCAACATCTTCTGTCTCAGATACTTCACCGTATACGGACCACGTCAACGTCCTGAAATGGCGATCCACCGATTCACTTCGATGATCCAGCAAGGACAAGCGATCCCCATGTTTGGCGATGGATCTATGGAACGGGATTTCACTTACATCGATGACATCGTGACAGGAACAATTTCAGCTTTAGATCGAGTTTCTGGTTTCGAAATACTCAATCTAGGAAATCACCGTAGCATCCGTCTGGATGGGCTGATTGAACTGATCGGAAAGTCATGCGGACTTCCAGTCGAAATCGATCGTCTCCCCGCACCTGCAGGGGACGTATCCCGAACATGCGCTTCCATCGATAAAGCGAACCAACTTCTGGGCTACTCACCACAAACCCCCATCGAAGATGGCGTCGAAAAATTTGTCTCTTGGTTTAATGCCCAGCAACAGAAGAACAAATGCTAGAAGAAAGCTCTCCATGAACGAAGATCAGAGAATACGAATGGTAGCAGTCGGGCCAGACGATGCGGCAGAGAAGGCCGCCTGGCTTTCAGCGGTCGAAGCGGTCATCGATCAAAATGGCTATTGTCTGGGCTCAGCAGTTGAGACATTTGAAAACTCCTGCAAAGAGCAATTAGATGTCGAGCATGCGTTCGGGGTCTCAAACGGAACCGATGGACTTAAGATTTGCCTCAAGGCCTCCGGAGTCCAACCCGGCGATGAAGTGATTCTTCCTGCCTACAGTTTCTTCTCCACCGCTTCCGTAATTCGCCAGCTGGGAGCCCACCCGGTTTTCGTTGATCTCGATCCGGGAACCTTATGCATCGACACCGCTCTCATTGAGAGCGCCATCACCGACCGAACTCGAGCCATCATGCCTGTTCAACTCTACGGACAGACGTCTGACATGGATTCGATCATGAAGATTTCTTCCGATCGAAACATTCCAGTTGTCGAGGATGCCGCACAGTCATTTGGTGTTCGCTACAAAGGGAATTCTTCAGGTGCGATTGGATCTGCGGGAGCTTTCTCATTTTACCCCACCAAGAATTTGGCGGCTGCAGGTGATGCGGGAATGGTCGTTACCAACGACGATAAGATTGCGACACAAATCCGTCAGTTACGAGTTCACGGAGATACGGGTGGTTACTGTCATGAAAGTTTAGGCTGGAATGCCCGCATGGATGGTTTCCAGGGCGCCATACTTTCCGTGAAATTAGGAAGACTGAAGCAGCAACAAGATATTAGGGAACGAAATGCCACAGAGTATCTGCGAGCATTGAGTGAAAATAATCTGCTCGATCGTATCAAACCCCTCGAGCGTACTCCGGGGTCGGAACACTGCTGGCACCAGTTTATTATTCAAACAGATGCCAGAGATCTCCTTCGAGAGCAGCTTGCTTCCCGTGGTATCGATAGTGGGATTTACTATCCTGGCACCCTTCCTTCTCAGCCCTGTTTCGCAGATCTACCTTCTGCTCAAAAACACTTCCCTGTCGCCGACAACGCGGCCCTCAGCGTATTGGCACTCCCGGTCCATCACCGTCTCAACGAGGGAGATCCCTCACGAGTGATAAAGGCCATGGCTGATATTATGGAAGCCGCGCCGCACTGAAATGTGTGGGGCAAAAAAATTTGGGAGGTGATTCCGGCGATATAGAGTGCCGAACTCACACTCCCAAACAGCGAGGAAGAGTCTGATTAATCCCGAGGTCACATTGAAGACAACCTCGTTCCTTTGTTAACTCTTAAAGCAAGGTCGGGGCCAATTGCCGGAAAACTTTTCCTTAATGCCCTGAATTGCCTCCAATAGGCACATATAAGGCAATTAAAATTATTGATCGAGATACATGGGAGTGACAAAGGTGACATTCATTAAATACAAACGTACAGGAAATCCACGACAGGGCCGCATTTAGCCGGACCTATCGGCTTTTCTTGGCCAAATCCAACTCTTGGAGATCCCGGAGTCGGGAATAGAGGCCTCCCGCTTTTCTCAAATCGGCGTCGCACCCCTGCTCAACGATTTGACCATCCTGAAGAACAAGGACTCTGTCAGCGTCCTGAACCGTCGACAGGCGATGGGCTATCACCAATACAGTTCTATCCCTCATCAGTCTCTCTAAAGCCACCTGGACCAGCTGCTCGCTTTCTGAATCCAAAGCAGCAGTGGCTTCGTCGAGAAGCAGTATCGGCGCATCCCTGAGGAATGCTCTCGCAATCGTCAATCTCTGACGCTGCCCACCTGACAAACGATCGCCTCTCTCGCCCAAGGACGTTTCGTACCCTTCAGGAAGGGCGAGAATATCCTCATGAATCGCAGCAGATCGTGCAGCTTCAATAATTTGCTCCCGAGAGGCTCCGAGTTCAGCCCCCCTGATATTTTCCTCGACAGTCGAATTGAAGAGGAAAGGATCCTGGCCCACAAAAGCAATCTGGCGAAGTATCGAACTCTGGGTAAACCCTCTTGAGTCCTCTCCATCCAAAAGAATCGATCCTTTTTCTTGCTCTCGCAGTCGCGCAAGGAGATCAAACAATGTTGATTTTCCGGCACCCGAGGGCCCGACGAGCGCCACCTTCTCTCCTCTAGATACAGAGAAGTTCATAGCAGAGATGGCGTATTCTTCCTGATGAGCATATCGATAACAAACATCCCTAAACTCGATACCACTTTTCAGGCCAGGAAATGACTTCGCATCGACATTGTCTTTCAGCAATACAGGAGCATCGATGATGTCGAAAATACGATCGGTCGCCGCAGAAGACTCCGCTAAAGTCGTGACCATTCTCGCCAAATTTTTGATCGGTGTATAACAGGAGATAATCGCAGCCATGAATATGGCAAAGTCTCCAAAACTGATCGACACTTCCCCTCTTAGTAAAAACCAGCCGCCTCCTGCAACGACTCCCGCCGACAAAAGGTTATAGAGCCCTTCCACCATGCTTCGGCCTTTGGCACGAGCGACTTCAGTTTTTACCTGTGCTGCCTGCAAAGACTTGGCAGTCTGATCGAATTGCTTCTCTCTCTGCTCTTCAAGACCAAAGGTTTTAATAACCCTGATTCCTGAAAGCAATTGAGAAAGGCCTTCTGTCGTTTCGCCAGCGTGCGACAAAGCCCCCTTCGCCCCTCTGCGAACTTTCCTCGCCTGCCGGAAAACCGGAAACACCAGAAGAAGAAGAAATGGAATTGTAATGAGAGTTAATTCCCAAGAAGCAAAGAATGCCAGTCCCAGAGAAAAGAGAACCGTCAGCGGGCTTTGGAGGAACTCTCCGAAGAGCAATTGTATTGAAGAGGAGAGAGTACTGACATCTCCCACTGTACGAGAAACAACGTCTCCATGTTTTCGTGATTCAAAGAAATCCAAGGACTGCCGCGACAAGCTACCAAAGAGTCGTTGTCGAATATCAATGATGACCTGAATGCGGACACCTTGTCCCATGATGGCACGATAGAAACCAGAGAATGCCACTACGAGCGAAATCGCAGCGATCAATCCTGCACAAAACCACAACAAGGTCATCGTTCCGGTTCCTGGCGTTCCCGAAATAATGGATACGACCAGTGGCCCTGCGAGCTGAGCTTTTTGAAGTTTACTTTGGCTCTCGCCTGAGGAAGCCGACTCCCATGTAAACGGATCTGTCGGGCGGAATCTGAGAGTGACAGGACTGCCCTCGCTCCTCAGCACACCTCCACCGGTCATGAGTGCATGAGTCAACCGGGCTTCCCTCACGAGAATTGTTCCATCGCTCTCTGGGTTCTCCGGAATTCCAAGAATCTCCACCTCAGTGAGGTGAAGAGTTGAAACTTCTTCACTGGGAAGAGCAATCTCTCCAGGCAAAAGTGGCAATAACTCATCTTCGAAGAATCGACTCGCTCTTCCTCTATCTTCTTTGGACCCCGAGGTCACGACCCCATCGATCACTAATCCCATAGCAGCTATTCTTAAACTGTTCGCCCCTGAATAAAGGGCCATCAGCAATACAATGCCTGCAATAGTTGTTTTATAAGGCCTTACATGACCGAGAAGCCGCCACAAGCCGCTAGCAGCAGTTCTCTGTTCGGGAGCTGTCATGACTGAGTCTCCAATGAATACTCCCAAGCCTTTGACTGCTCTACAAACAAGTAGGCAGAAAGCATGACAGCGATGACAAACCCGGCCATTCCATCACGAAAGCCGCGATGAGTGATGTATCGAGTCCAAAAGAAAGATGCGCTCGCTTGCAACCATCTCCAACGAGATGCTGGGAGCATCACCCGCTTGCGTAATCCACCGGGCTCTCCACTCGCCAGAAGTGGAGCACTTTGAGTGGTATAGCGATTCATGCGCATGACAAAATCGTGCAAAGTGGGATGGGCAAAGTGAAGAATACTCGACTGGAGATTCTCAACTTCTCCCTCTACAACGGCGTCAGCGTGGATACGACCTGGGACGTAGCTTCCATGTCCTGCACGAAAAAGCCTCAAGTGCAGATCATCCCAGCCTCCATGCTTGAGCCAGCGCCCGAAGACATAGTGACGAAAAGGTATTCGGTATCCGCAGACTGTAGAGTCCGACTCGACCAGCGCTTCAATCTCTGACTTCAACTCGCCAGAGACTCTTTCGTCGAGATCCATGATCAGAACCCAACCCTCTGAAACTTCGGCAATACCCAACCTCCGAATATCTTCGATGAGACCTTCGCCGGGGGTGGCCGAGATGCAATGGCAATTGGGTTGAAGACGAGCCTGCTCTAAAGATCCATCGACACTTCCGTGGTCGACGAGAATGATCTGGTCTGCCCATTCAAGATTCTCTAGCCAAGGCTTGAGATTCTCTTTCTCGTTGAGCATCGCTGCGACCACTGTCAGGGGCTGTCTTAGCCCATGAGCGGGTGCACCGGGATTCCCGTTCGATACTTCTGTGGAACTCAATTGACCTCCGGCGACGCGATTCCGATCACTCTGCGACACGACTATGGATGTTGAGCACTCGAGCGGTCAGCGTCAACCGAGGTTGTCCGGATTCTCAGAATCCCCAGAGGAGGATTGTCGGCGATTCTTACGTCTTACACGGAGTAGAGCCTTCAGGTCCTCGCTCTCCTCATTTTCAAGTTCCCCAGTTTTTTTGGCGGAACTGTCGGGATCAGGATTTTGATCTCCCGCTCCAGACCGTGCTGACCTTCCAAATCGCCTCCCGGGAGAAGCCGCGACGGTGGCGGTCTCCTCTTCGCTCATTTCAGCAACATTTGCTTTCTGCTTCTTTGAACGGAAAAACGGTTCCAGCTGAATTCTGCGAATCGCGGCATCAAAGAAGAAAAGACAAAGAGCCAACATTGTCAACTGGGGCCACAGAAGAGACTGGCTATTTGTATTGGGACCAGACTTGTCCAATAAATCGGACTCATCGTCGATCACTCTACCCCCCGAAACATCCGCAATTTTTCCGAGGAATTCTTCATTCGATTTCAAAGAGCGAAACTCTGCGGGATAACCCACTGTGAAATATCTTGAGAGACCTTCCACTTCGCCTTCCTTATTCGTAGCTTCTACGCGAACAAGGTAATCCCCACGCTCCCTCACAGGAAAGTGCCCGATATATCTTCCGGGCCCCTCTTGTTTGATTTCAAGATCTTTGGAGGTCAATTCAGGATTCAAAACAGATCCGTCAAACTGAAGGCCATCCACAAAGCGACCCTCTGCATCGATGGCATCGATGATCAGTACTCCGCCTCGGCCATCGACTCTAGTTGTCGCTTGTAAATATTTATTTTCTTCTACTTTAGAAATCGAACGCAGCAGTTGAGCCCAAAAGGTTCGATTGCCTTCCCAACTCACCCAATCTCCCGACCAACGATCTCCTGAATCTGATGAAAATGCAGCAGTCACTCCTATACCGTGCCGCCGAGTCGAGAGAAGTGGGTCGTCCTCATCGTTCACCAGTATCGCTCTAGCCAAAGGTTTCAATGTTGTGAGGACAATGCCATCGATGGGCGGGATGTCTGTCTCATTCAACCCACCGACAATCTCCGAGGATTCTCTGAGGATAGGTTGAAAACGTTTCTCTAAAATCAGGTTCTTCCTAACCCTAAGAGCTTCCCGAAAGAAGATTCTAGGAAGCTGACTCGGATCGTCCATTCGGTAGAAGCGACCTCCTGTACTATCGGAGATCTTCCTAAGAGCCAATTCTGGAAACTCACCAGAATGCGGTTGAATACAAATTGTCGAAATCTTGATGGAGTTATTGGCGAACCCCATCAACAACTCATTACTGGGAGGGGTAGGATCTCCATCTGAAATGATGACGACATGCTTAGAGAATGTGGCGGGTGATTCAGATCCGGTCAATGCAGTAAAAGCCATCGACATCGAGGGTTCGAATTGAAGCATATCCTCGGGGCTCAAACTGGATATGACAGCGTTCAAATTTGCAATATCATCGACCGGACTCAGGGGAATCCCCCACCCATCGACCCCATTTTTATAGATCAAAACTCCAAAGTAATCCTTCGCAGTTAATCCCCTGATAGAACTCTTGGTGATCTGACGCGCCCATAGATTGCCTTGGTTAAATTCACAAGTGTGAAGAATGACGACCAATGCACCGTTGGGAACAACTTTTCGTTGACGAATATCCATACTGACGGGCAAGGCGGTCTCGACCGGGGTACCACCCCACCCGCCCGGACCAAACGAATTCGGCCCCCCCACCATCAGTAGACCCAAACCGTTATCGTGCACTAATCTCTCCAGCAGTTGGGTCTGCTGTTTCTCGAACAAAAATGAAGAGACATCATCCAGCACAACTGCAGAGTATTCTGAATAATCAAAAGCACTGACTGTGAGTTGCGAAGGCGACATTTGATCTACAAGTATTTTAGATCCTGCCAGATGGTCGACGATTCTTGAATCTTGGTTCTCTGAAACGACGAGCACTCTTGAAGGCTTTCTCATACGAACTAACGTCGCGCCGCTATTATTCACAAAAGTCGAATCAGCGCCCGTTGCTGGTATGACCGAAACTGTAAATTTCCTGTTACTTTTTTCGGACGGGTCTAAAGAAAATGAAACTCTGTTCTTGCCAACACCAAGATCAACTTCTCTTTCAGCAATGACTGTATCTGATTCCCTTAGAATCACTTGAGCCTTTGAGTTGGAAGAAGAATCAATGACAGCATCGACTCCAAAGACTTGTCCAGGTGCGACCATTTCTGGCGCAGTGACGGACTCGACTAATATTTCATTTAATCTGTCATAGGAAATCGGCCACACATCGATGGGTATCCCCGAAACAGCCAGATTCCTCGCCTCTCTCAGCGCATCTCCCTCAGTGGTGTTTCCATCACTGATCAAAATGATGCGCTTGAGACCTCCTCCAGAATTCGAATTTAGAAAACTCGCTGAATATCTCAGCGCAGAGGCGATATCTGTGGAACTGTTATCCAGAGAAGTCGCCTTTCCGTTACCGAGATTCAGGGACATACCTTGCTCTAAGCGCGAGTCTCTTCCAAAAGAAATGAGACCCACTTGGTCAGGAGCTTTCAGGTCGCCGATACGATTTGATATTTGAGACAGAGCAGAATCGCTCTCAAGCCTTGGAACTGATTGAGAGAGGTCTCTGAGAACAACTATTGAAAGGCCTTTACCTTCCTTGTACTCAGAGACGCCTGCGAGCCCGAAAATCAAAATCCACGTGCACAGTAATCGCAAAATAAGAGATGCTTGATTCACGGCAACTGGAGTTCGAGCTCTGCTGGTTTTCCAAAGGTAGACGACGAAAATCGTTACTGGAATTAATAAAAGAAGGAGTAGAGGTTGTTCAAATCCGAATGACATCATCTCAGCTCCTTCCAATCCAATACACTGTGACTGATCCGATGATTCCCAGTATCAGCAATATATATCTTCAGTAGATCACCCGACAAAGTAACCGCAACACCCCGTGGTTCATGAAGCCTTCCAGGCTGACGCCCGATGCCTCCAAAGCTATGGAGCGATTCTCCTGTTGAAGAGAATAGATTCAATCTACAGCCACTCCTGTCGACGACAAACAGTGTACCGTCAGCCAGAACATCTACATCAAATGGTGTACTCAATTGCCCGCTGGGGAGTCCGGCACTTTCAATCGTCTGTATCCAAGTTCCATCCGGAGTAAATCGTAACACTCTCTGGTGGCCACAATCGATCACCCACAGCGTCCCATCAGGAGCCACAGCCAAACCCTCCGGCCTGAGGAAATCTGCGAAGCCATCACCTCTCTGTCCCCAGAAATCGATGAGAACTCCTTCACGAGTAAACCTAAAAATTCGATCATGCTCTCCGTATGAAGCGACATAAATAGTGCCGTCAGCTCCCACATCTATTCCCCGCACCAATTCGAGTCCTGCTTCTCGACCAAATCGGCGAATTTCTTCACCGTCCTCAGTGAACTCGATCACTCTCATGTAATGAGTATCGGCAACCAGAAGAGTTCCCTCAGCGGTCATACAGAGATCAATCGGATGGCCCGAGGACCATTCAGGAAGTGTCCATACCCTTATCACTTGATGATCGTTATCAAAAACCTGAGCCCGCCCACTGCGATCGATGATGATACAACCACCGTCGTTTCGAGTGACAATGGCTCTGGGCTGGAACAACTTTCCGACACCCCGGCCAGGCTCGCCAATCACTTCAACATTGGGAATTGCAGGAAGTGCAGAACTGAAAGTTCCGCTCTGGCATGAAGATAAAAGAAGGAATCCCAGCAACCCGCTGAAGAGAAATCCACCGGTACGACAGAACGAAGCACGCCTCATGATGCGAGATACTCCTCAATTATCAGAGGAATTCCCCTGCAGGCGATCAAAGTAATCCTTGGCCACTTTTTGTAATGCCGAAGGTAAGCGCTGCTGCTCGATTTTAGATTCGGAGAGTCTTCCACTCGCCTCTACAGCTTTAGAAAATTCTTTCTTGGCTTCACCAGAGGGAGCCTCCCCCCGAACAAGCATCGTAGAAACGATTTGCCCCCCACTGCCTCCACTCGGCAGTTGACGATCAACAAGCTGGCCAGGATCTCCCCCGATTCCGGGGTTGCCTCCACCCATACCTTTACCAGTGGGCTGGCCAACGCCTTTTCCACCGGCCTCACTCGCCGCTGAAGATTTCTGCGATTTGAGATGGACGAGACCTCGTCCACTTTTTCCGCCACTTCATGTTCCACCTGATTTGGCATTACATTTCCCAGCAAGACAGTCCGGACAAATATCAGGTGGTGGGCTCTTTGGCCAATCTTTCGCGAGCTCTGCGAGTTCCGCTTCGGTAAACTCAATCTGATTCTGAACTTGATCCAACAAAGCCAAGTCTTTCATCCATCGTGAAAGTTTCTCCAGTGACTCTGGATCAATTTGAGAATCGGAGTCTGATAAATTTTTTCCCAACGACTTCAGGGACTGCTTTCCCAAGAGGTCCTCTAGCTGCTTCTGGAGATCCTTCATATCCATAGAAGGGTCTCCAAATTTACTCAAGAGGGCGTCCAGTGCAGTAGAGGCTTGGCCTAAATCGCCTTCCTCAAGCGCCTTCTTCAACTGTTTCATTTCAGGAGATTTCTGACCCAGAGATTTCATGGCATCTTCACGCATTTTTTCGTAGATCCCCTTCATCTCCGGGGTCGCCTGCGCTCTCTGCTTTGCAATCTCAGACCGTTGAATCTTCAGTTCTTTTCTTAGATCAGCGGCATTCAGCTTTTTCTCCGGCTCACTGAGGGAGCGTTTAATACTCTCACGACGCTCCTGGACCACCTTCTCAATCGTCTTCTTCACTTCTTTGGAAACAGTGTGCTTCTTGGAAATGTCTGATACTTTTTCAAGCCTCCGTGTCAGCGCTTTTTCTTTGCGCATGACCCTCGCACTTTCCTGTCGTTGATTTTCGAGGGCTTCGCCCTTCCCCAACAGATCCATCTGAGGAATAGCCAACGAAATGACGAAGAATGAAACGGAAACAAGAGTCGGAAGTCCAAGCTTTGGTTTCCCGAGAGGAATAACATCCTTAGGAGTCACACCCCGGGTAATCCGAGAAGCATCTTCCAATACTGTCCGAGAAACTTCTTCTCCCATGCCCCCTTGCCGTGCATAGAGCGCAGTGGAAATCGTTTGTGGGATATCCACTTCTCGCTCCACCGTCACAGCAGCGCTGATCGCGGAACTTTTCACTCGGAGAATATTCACAATAATGACCAGAAGAGATAACCCGACAAAAGAGATCACCTTGATCAAGTTCGATGTCACTTCGCCGAACATTTGATCAACGAGGGTCAACATGGCCAAACCGCACAGGCCTAGGCTGATGGCCAACTCCAAAGAATCCACGGCGGCCTTGAGATGAAGCCGTAATGAAATCCTTTTCAGGAGTTTATCAATGTCATCTGACTTTAGATCTGCCATTAAAATATCTCTCAACGTTCAAGAATCTGACGACCATGCTCGCACCCTTAAACACTGGGGAGCGTTTAACTATGCAGGTTTGAGTATACAGGATAATGACGTCATGAATGTCAGCGATTCTGCCCAAATGCGCTATTCTTGCCTCGGAGGCATCCAGGTCTCCAAATCCACTCCTGTAGCTTCCGCAACTCTATTGATATGAGAGAAAAAGCCGACGACATGGATCAATTCGAGAATTTCCACTTCGGACAATCCTGCATTACGAAGTTCGTCCATTTCTTCTTTAGAAACTTCTCGCTCCAAGCTGGCGAGTCGAATGGCGTATTTTTGAATCGCTCGTTGGCGATGGTTCAGGGCTTCTTCGCAATCCGACCGGATCGCTTCAGCGAGAACCTCTCCCCCTTCAAGGGATTTCAGGTCCGCCAAATGAGAGTGGATTCAGTAATGACAATCATTGACCTGACTCGTCAATACTGCGACCCACTCTTTCTCAGCACAGGAAAGGCCAGAGCCTTCCTTCATTAAACTGACGTAGAATCGCATGAATAGTTCCAACAAATCCGGACGCAAAGACATGACTTTGAGGATTTGTGCTACCGACCCCACCCTGCCACTCGCTGCAGAATAGACTCTCTCCAATATTCCTGAATCATCTTCGTTAGGATTCAATTCCGTTATCCAAGACATCTCATCACTCTTTCGAAGGAGGAGTGGCATTTCGAGCTAACATGCGATCAGCAAGAACTAATGCCAACATTGATTCAACCACTGCAACAGCTCTTGGGAGAACACACGGGTCGTGCCTTCCAGTCCCTGAGAATTGAACCTCTTGCCTCGATTGATTGACCGAGTCTTGCGTTTTCAGAATCGTAGAAGTCGGCTTGAAACCAACCCTGAACCATATCGGCTCACCGTTGGATATTCCGCCTTGAATACCGCCACTACGATTAGTACGGGTTTTTACCTCACCTGAAGTCGTCGCTGTGAATGAATCGTTATTTTCACTCCCCATACGACGTGTCGCAGCGATTCCGTCACCCATCTCTATTGCCACTGTTGCGGGAATGGAAAGCATCGCTTGGCCCAACAGAGCTTTGAGTTTCCCAAAAACAGGATCCCCCCAACCTGCAGGAACATTTCGAGCTACCGCCGCGACCCAGCCACCTAAACTTTCTCCTTCATCTTTCGCTTGCGAGATTCGATTCACGAAAAGTTCAGAAGAAGAAGCATCGGGGCAACGAACGATCGACTTATCGACCGCCTCTGTGGAAACTTCCAGAGGATCAACCTCGCTAGCGATACCTGACACCTCTGAGACCCAGCCGACGATTTCGATACCATGTTCGATTCGAAGAAGTGCCTTTGCCACAGCACCCGCTGCTACACGAGCGGCTGTTTCACGAGCACTGGCACGTCCACCTCCTCTGGGATCCCGATGTCCGTACCTCGCTTCAGTGGTGTAATCAGCATGCCCAGGACGATAGATCTTCCCCAGCTCGTCGTAATCTTCAGATCGAGCATCGACGGACTCTATCCATATCGAAAGGGGTGTTCCTAGAGAGCGACCTTCATGAACTCCAGATAATATTCGAGGCTGATCAGGCTCTTTTCTGGGAGAGGTCAGAACCGCCCCTGGGCGTCTTCTTTCCAGCTCCTTCACCAACATTGCCTCGTCCACGGGGATTCCTGCAGGCAGGCCATCGATCACGACCCCGATGCCCGGGCCGTGGGATTCTCCCCAGGTGGTGATTCTTAGGTACTCGCCGAAGGTATTGCTCATACCCTGAAATGTAGTCATTCTTGAAACAGATGCCACCTACCATAGAGAGGACTGGAGAGTTTGATGAGCGAATCCCGCACCCAAAATTCGATTTCAAAACGTCTTCTGGGCTGGTTTCAGCAGGATCCGGAGCCGATGCCCTGGCGTGGATCCACCGATCCTTACGCCATATGGCTCAGCGAAGTCATGCTCCAACAGACACAAATTCGAACCGTCATCCCATACTGGAACAACTTCATGGTCCGATATCCTGACCCTCAGAGCCTTGCAGATGCCACAGAGGATGAAGTCCTCTCCGATTGGGCCGGATTGGGATATTACTCTCGAGGACGAAATCTACATCGCGCAGCAAAGCAAATCGTCCAGGATCACAACGGTCAATTCCCAAAGAAACCCGAAGATGTCAGAAATCTTCCTGGGGTCGGAGAATACACAACCGCTGCGGTATGCAGTATCGCCTTTGGTGAACCTCTTGCAGTCGTCGATGGAAATGTTGAAAGAGTCATCTGCAGACATCGGGCCTTGTCAGGGGATTCTCGAAAAGGAGAAACCAAAGTCCTTATTCGAAAATGGGCTCAAGAGTGGATCGACCCCGAACAAGCGGGAGACCATAACCAAGCAGTCATGGATCTCGGGCGTAAGGTTTGTACACCAAAAAATCCAAACTGTTCGGCCTGCCCCATTTCCACAGATTGCCTGGCCTTTGAATCGGGTGAACCGGAACGTTGGCCAACCCCTAGAAAAAGGCGCGCAACAGAGAAGCAACGTTGGTGCAGCGCGATCCTTCTGATCGGTGAAGATGTGTTACTGTTACCGGGCAACACTGAACTACTACCCCGACATTCAGGGCCTGTTCTCGCCCGTTGGGATAAAGAAAACGATTCTCCGGCTGACGTTCTCAAAGAAGAGTTTATGAAACGTGGACTTCCAGTTCCGCAACTCATTGGGCATGGCGATGTCTACAAACATGCCATCACTCATCGTCAACTCGAAATTCAACCTCTGCTCTATCGGTGGGAAAAAGAAGTTCCCCATGACAGCAAAAGAATTCCTTTGAGCGAACCCGACCGACTTCCTGCCCTACACAGGAAGGCGATCATCGCTATCCAGCCATTCATCTCAGGAACCAGCAAGGGAGTGGACCTTGTCCATGATTCATAATCGCGAAGAGTGGCTTCGCACCCCTCCCGTTAAAGCAGCACCGCTTCCACCCACTTCAGGTGTGCTCGTCTGTTCTCCACAGTTCTTTGACATCATCGATGTTCGAAACGAACACATGAAAGGTCAAGAAGGGAATGTGGATAAAGAAAAAGCACTTCAGCAATGGGAAACTTATGTTGAACTCATCTCCTCTCTTGGAATTCAAATCCACAAAATCACGCCACAAAAAGACCGCGTGGATGCCGTCTTCACTGCGAACCCTTCTCTATGCACGATCGATTCACAAGGCAAGACCCGTGCATTCCTAGCTCAGATGGACCACCCCAATCGGATTCCAGAAAGCCTTCTCCATGCAGAGCAATATTCCTCGATCGGATTCGACGCCGAATCTCTCCCTCCTATCCCCAGCTCTTGGGAAGGTAATGGGGACATGTTGAGGGATCAGGAAAGAGCGTTACTCTGGTGCGGCCTCGGTTCCCGAAGTTGCCGCGAAGGGCACATCGCCAGCGCAGAACTGCTCGGCTTAGATATCGCCTTTCTGGATCTTCCGGATCCTCGTTACTATCACCTTGATACAGCTCTCGCGATCTTAGAACCCAATACGGTTGCCGTCGTTAAAGAGGCTTTTTCAAAGGATGGACTAGATCTAATTCAGGGAGCCTTCGAAAGAGTCATCGAAGTCGACCCCGATGAAGCCGAAGAACGATTAGCGGGCAACATGTGGTCACCGGATGGTATTCATGTCTTTATCACCAGTGGTTCTCCTGTGACAATAACTCGTCTTGAGGCCGCAGGTTTCCGAACGATTCCTGTGGATACTGGAGAGTTTCTCAAATCTGGGGGCAGTGTTTTCTGCATGAGACAGGAGATCCGTGGGGAAATCTGAATTTGAATTATCTGTCGATCGCTTTCTCAGATTGATCGCAAAAGACTCTCCAAAAACTCTCTTCAATCCATGGAAAGACGTCAATGCTCAATTCGATATGAAATCGGCACCTTCCATTCGTAAAAGCAACCTACGCCAGTATCTCTTCGCTCATGAAAATGCACGGGCAATCCTGGTCGGAGAAGCAGCAGGCTGGGCAGGATGCCGATTTACGGGGATACCTTTTACTGGCGAAAATTTGATCACCGGTGACGAGAAACTCGAGTGGGCCTCTGGTAGACCTATGAAACGCTCTTCATTGGCAGAAAAACCTTACAAGGAAAGATCTGCAACGATTGTTTGGGGTGAGATCGCCGGCGATTCAAGGCTCGTATTGTGGAATGCTGTGCCATGGCATCCCTACAAACCCGGAGAGCCCTTGTCGAACAGAAAGCCTCGTCGGGGAGAGCAGGACGCTGGAAAAACCATCCTCTCCGCTTTTCTCCAACTGTTCCCTCAAGCGTCGGCATATGCGATCGGGCGCGTATCTCAGGAAACTCTGGAACAACTAGGACACACCGCAGGCTACATTCGCCATCCTTCTATGGGAGGGCAGAAAAAGTTCTGTGAGGGGATGAGGAGTTTAAGAAAAACCCTCGACAGGTCGTTCACGACCTGACGAGGGTTCTTGGTGAGTCGAAAATCTAAACCTAAATCTAAACCTAAACCTTGACGCGCTCGATGAAGTCTCCCGAATCGGTAGAGACTTTCACCATATCACCTTCATTGACATGATTTGGAATCTTGATCTGCAGTCCAGTCTCCAGTGTCGCCGGCTTAAACACGTTATTCACGCTATCGCCTTTGAACCCAGGCTCGGTCTCTTTTATCTGCAAAACCACTGACGGTGGAAGATCAACAGAAACCGGCTTTTCTTCATAGAAGGTCACGGTGACATGCTCATTGTGTTTCACAAAGGGCATGAGATCGCCGACGAAATCTTGGTGAAGTTGATACTGCTCGTAATCGCCTGTATCCATAAACACGAAGCTCTCCCCCTCTGGGTAAAGATATTCGCAGTTCTTTTTATCAAGGAAGGCTGTTTCCACTTTATCCGCAGATCTGAATCTGTGGGTAATATGATCCCCGCGCTGAAGGTTTTTCAACTTGGCTTGAACAGCACCACCACCCTTGGATAGTTTCTTCTGTTCGAGCTTGATGCACACCCAGAGGGCATCCTCGAAATTGATAACCTGTCCGACTCTTAATTGCGTTGCAGGAACTCCCATGGTGTCGCCCTTTCGTCACCTCAAATTATCTGGCTTCCAGATTTCCAGCGCTGGAAAATAGAGCATTCAAAGGAATACCCACCCGCTGAAAGTCTGCCTGTACCTGAGCATACCACGTAGCACCCAGATGTATCGACCGATTGGGTCAGGCAGCTTCCCCAGTAGCAGAATCCTTGAACTCCCCTAGGCCTGTTTCACCTTCCTTAGAGGCAACAATCGCTGAACCCACGGTATCACTCCAGACATTGACCATCGTTCGACACATGTCCAAAGGCCTGTCAACAGCCAAGAGTAGAGCAGCTCCCTCTAGAGGCAATTTGAGGGCACTCAGAATTGTAAGCATCATGATCAATCCCGCAGAGGGGATTCCAGCCGCACCGATCGAAGCCAAGAATGCAGCCATGACCACCGTGACTTGGGATCCAAATGTCAGATCAAAGTCACCGGTACTCGCGTAATACTGGGCGAGGAAGACCACCCCGATGCACTCATACAAAGCAGTACCATCCATATTCACTGTCGCTCCAAGGGGAGCAACGAATGAACTCGTCTTTGTAGAAACTCGGCCACGTTTTTTCAGAGTATTCAGAGTTGTCGGTAATGTCAGCGAGGAAGATGAAGTTGAAAAGGCTGTCATCAAAACCGGACTCATGGCCCGGAACCACTTCAGTGGAGAGACTCCCCCCACTACCCTCAACAGGATCGGCAAGACCACACCAGCATGAATCACGAGGGCCAAGAATACCGTCAACATATAGGTACTCAGCGGGATAAAGATGTCGAATCCGGTCTCTCCAACAACTTTTACCAAAAGACAGAAGACACCATACGGAACCAGCTTCATGACCCAAGAAGCCATCAACATGACCACTTGGAATGCTGAATCGAGAAGTTCAGTAAGGAACTTTCGAGGCTTCTCTGGAGCTCGCGTAATAAAGAACCCAAATAGAAGCGCGAAGAAGATCACCTGGAGCATATTGCCATTTCCGGTGAAGGCTTCGAAGACGTTCTCAGGAACCATCCGGCGCAGAATATCCAACCAGTTCTCGGATGCTTGCCCAAACTCTGCTTGAGTCGACAATCCCAACTGCGCTCCCTCTCCTGGACGGATGAGGTTCACCAGAACAAGGCCCAACCCCACCGCGAGAAAAGAAGTCGTCACATAGTAGCCAAAGGTCCTGCGCCCTAATCTGCCAAAATCTTCACCGCCTCCAAGCCCGGCAACACCCGTGACTATGGATGTGAAAACCAGCGGCATGATGAGCATTTTCAGTAATCTCATAAAAATATCGGCAAGGAAGACAAACGGATACAACCAACGAGATCTGTCCGATTGCGGATCAAGAATCACTTGGGAACTTCTTACAGTTCCGTCCTCCAAAATGATGGAGACGACTCCACCAGCACCGACTTCACTGAGGAAATCTGTCAAAGAGGACAAGTTCTCGATCTTGTCGAGACGTACTTCATCTTCCATACCCGCGTTAAGAATCACACGAGAGATGACGTCGCCTTTTTGAAGAGCTTCTGAATCCGAACGGCCTTTAGGTTTCAGATTGCGGGATACATTACCGACGACCACTGTTGCGGTTCCGGCTTCACCCTCACTAAAACTTGAGCCTATATACCCAGGCGCTGCGGTCAGTTGTTGAAAAGCGATTCCCAGAATCACTCCACCCAACAACCAAACAAGAATTTTCCAATGTTGCTGCATTTTACCCCCATGCTCTGTAGATCAGGTTCTCAGAATAGTTCCAAATCTGATCGCGATCAAATCAGACCATGACGAGCGAGGATCGAAACGACAACTCAGGCAGGCGAAATAATCGAACAAACCATCCGATCGGGATGAATATGCTCCCTGAGTCTCTCTACCACCTCTTCTGACTGAATCTTGTTGACCAGATCGACAACCTCGAAGGGATTCGACCCTAAGAATCTAGCACTACAGTAACTGCCAGCAATGTTCTCAAGCGAATTGAAACTTCGAAGAAGTTGCCCTGTCGCAGCTCGCCTCTGGCGATCGATGTCTTCAGTACAGATGCCTTTGGCCAATATCGCGGGCAGTTCTTCCAAAATGAAATCTCGGACCTGATCGGGTTCTGCGACATCTCCGCCAATGGCAGAGTGCCCCACATCGCCATAAATCATGTAACTGGCACCAAAGGAATCGTCGACGAGATTTGCAGTCTGGAGTTTCTCGAAGAGCTCTCCGCTCTGCCCGAAGACGCACTCAAGGACCAAATCCGTCAGCAACTCCTTATGCATCATTTCCTTACCGCTCAGACCGGGATGAACATCCTTCCATCCCATGAGCAGCTTCGATCGACCCACATGCATCTCTTGTCGGATCTCTGTTTTCGCAGGAGCGAGTTCTTCACTTGTTGCAATTTTTTCTAAAAGAGGTGCCGGGCCTAAGTCTTTTTCTGAAAGAAGACGATCTGCCTGTTCAAAGAACTCTTCTTCAGATTCGTCTCCCACAGCAAACAAGATCATGTTGGACGGGTGATAAAACGCCGACCAACAATCGTCTAGCAATGGGGATGTGATTCCAGAGATGCTTTCTTCGGTTCCAGCGATGTCTTTTGACACCGGATGGTTTGCATACATGGCCTCAAGCAAATTAAAGTAAACGCGCCAACCCGGCATATCTTCGTACATCCGGATTTCTTGACCAATGATCCCCTTCTCTTTCTCCACATTCTCGGGAGTGAAATGAGGAGACTGAACAAAGCGCACCAAGTGAGATAAGCATGAATAGAACTGATCAGTACAAGAGAAGAGATATGAAGTTCCATTGAAACCAGTGAAGGCATTTGCACTCGCACCCAGTCGACTGAACTCTTGGAACGCATCCTCTTTTTCACCCTCAAACATTTTATGCTCAAGGAAGTGTGCCACACCATCAGGTAAAGAGACTTCTGAGCCTCCACCTATTCGGAAGCGATCGTCAACGCTCCCAAAGTTCGTGGTAAAGCAGGCATATTTTCTGAGATACCCGGGCTTATGACAAAAAGCGACGGTGGCTCCGCTCGAGTGAACTCGCTCGACCACGCGCTCTTGAAGTGTTGAATTCTCTAATACTGTGGGATCACCGGTCCAACTCAATTTGTCTCCTCGGGGGCAAGAAGGTAAGTCATATCCAGGTGAAGCAACTCCATGGCTTCCACCACATCTTCACGCTTTACTCCTGCTATTCGGCTGCGAAGAGCCTCAATAGAAGGATCTCGCTTTGATATCCTCGACCTCAAATCAAAATCTGCAAGCGCTCCAGGAGAATCCTGCACCATTCGAAGTCGAGAATCCCATGCACTCATTGTCATGCCGAATTCTTCGTCACTAAACTTTCCGGCTTTCACGAATTCGACCTGCTCCAGAATACTCTCACGAGCGCGATCGGCCGCATCTCCATCTACGCCAGAACCAATCGTCATCAATCCCGTATTGTTGTCGACGTTGGAATGGATGGAATAACAGAGACTTTCTTTTTCTCGAACCTGAGTAAACAACCTGGAATGAGCAAATCCGCCCAAGATTCCGTTGGCGATCATCAGGGGTTCCTCCAAGTGGTGTCCCCGAGAGACCATCGTCCTAAGGGCCATAATAAGATTGGCCTGCTGAACCTTAGCGTACTCGGTCAACTCACGAGGATTCTCTGACGCACGAATGGCGCATGGTTCCGTAAGCGCATCCTTGGAAGCTTTGTTTCCTGAGAACAATCTCTCAAGGCGTCCAAAAACTTCTTCCGGATCAAGATTCCCGCTGAAATGAACATGCAGAGGATTATTCTCCACCACATCACGCCAGCGACGAGTCATCTCAATATTATCGAGACCTTCAAGGTCGTCTGTTTTTCCAAGATGATGAAAGCGCCATGGCTCATCAAAGCATGCTTCTTCCATACATCTTTGCTGTGCCCATGCTGCCTTGTTGTCGATGGCTCCTTCGATCAATCGACGATGCTGAAGAATTTCAGACTCGACGATATCGGAAGGGAACACTTCATTAACAAGATGGGGTTCATGAATCAGCTGCCAAAGGAAATCAATCGCATCTTCAAGGACCGCTTCTCCCTCAGGAAGATTAGCGTCGTCTGGGAACTCAGCAGTGATGGAAAAAAGGTGCCTTTGACCGGAACGATGCGTCGAGCTGGAAGTTGATAACCCCCAGAGCTGTTCACTTCTCCGATTCAATTCCCGCTGAGAAGGATGTTGTTGAGTTCCTCTCAGCAAACATGCCGGAATCAAACAGCGACGAGCATTGTGAGGGCCCAGATCAGCAACCCATGTCAAATTGAGATGACTGGTTTTGCGACGATTTTCTGAACGAACGTGCAACTGGCCACTTTCTCCGACCTGTCTGGTTTCGAATCCAGAGATCAGATTCGCTGCTGAATCGGTCAAATGTCCTCCCCGCCGGGAGCACTGATCAGGCCTTCCTGCGTCACGTGCTGCCCCCCCGATACGATTTGATGAATAGATTTCAACTCTGGAACCAGATTTCTAAACTCTTCCGGTGAAAGAGCCTGTCGTCCATCTGACAACGCTTCTTCAGGTTGATCATGAACCTCAACAAGTAAACCGTCTGCGCCGACAGCCACTGCTGCTTTTGCGAGTGCAGGAACCCTGTAGGATTCCGCCGATCCGTGAGACGGATCAACGATCACAGGCAGATGAGTCTTTTTCTTCAGTTCTGGAATAATGCCGAGGTCGAGAACGACTTGTCGAGAAGCCGCCGCACAGCGGATGCCTCTCTCGCACAGAATCACATTTGGATTGCCTCCGGAGAGAATGTACTCAGCGGCAAGCAAAAATTCCTCTGAAGTCGAAGAGAACCCACGCTTGAGAAGCACCGGCAATCGAGTCATTCCCAATTCCTTGAGCAAGGAATAGTTGTGCATATTCCGACTCCCTACTTGAAGTAGGTCTGCCGTTTCTGACATCTTCTCGACATCTCTAGGATCCATTATTTCTGTGACAACCCCGAGTCCAGTTTCCTCTCGAGCTCTGGAGAGAATCTGTAATGCTTTGTCACCGAGTCCCTGAAATGCGTAAGGAGATGTTCTTGGTTTGAATGCTCCGCCACGAAAAAGATGCGCACCCGATGCGGCAACACTCGCGGCCAAGCGAAGTGTTCTTTCTTCTTCCTCAACAGCGCAGGGACCTGCGATGATGACAAACTCTCCTGCACCGAGCGTTACGTCCCCTACGGATACACGTGAATGGGTTTTCGAATCAACACGGGTACCATGTCGATGAGCCTCGCCGATAAAGACGGATTTCTCTACGCCTTTCCAGGAGTCTAGGGCAAGAGTACGGAGAGGTTCGATATCCCCCTCAACTTGGAGATAGTTCCTGCCTTGCCCATCCAGAACGGAAACCTGAGTCCCTAAAGATTCGAGTCGGTCCCGAATCCTTCTACGGAATGTCGAGGCCAGGCCGGCCTCCAAAACTATGAGCAAGGACGGGGCGTCAACAGGGCGATCCATGGAGACCTCTCGTCAGCGGATACATGTGATTCCAACCCGTAACTTACAGATTCCGGGATTCAGGATCACTACATATAGAAATTACCACGTTCCCCATATATCAGGAAGCCAAGTGACTCATTTACGATCGAATCGTCGCTGTAATTCCAGCCAAGAAATAAACAATTCGGAAGGTCGGCCATGTGGGCAGTTTTCAGGCTGAAAGGCTCCCTCTCTTGCACGGACCAAGTCCTCTTGGGCCTCTCTGGACAATGGCTGGCCAGCCTTGACGGCTGCCTTGCAGGCCATGGTTTGCAAAAGCCTCTCCCTAATGTCTGGCAAGGGGGCTCCTGAAGAGACCACAGGCTCCATTTGAGCCAATAAATCACGAAGTAGATTTGCGGGAGATCGATTTTCAAATCCGTGTGGAACCGCCCTCACCAGGGCGATGCCATCACCGAATTCCTCGGCGACCAGACCCAACTCACTCAGCGATTCTTGTGTTTCTACAAAAATCGTCCAAGCACGGGGGTCGAGTGGAACAGTTTCAGGAACCAACAGTCCTTGTGAAGCTCCTCCCGATTCCCGACGGGCAAGGATTTCTTCATAGAGCACTTTTTCATGAAGGGCATGTTGATCGATAACCCTCAGCCCATCTTCTTCCTCAAGAATGAGGAATGCATCATTCACCTGAAAAACACGCACCGAATCTGCCACCAGACTGGATTCGGCCGATTGAACAGAGCGTCCTTCTTGATAGTTTTCGCTGACGTTTTCTGAATGAGAAATTCCGCTCATCGTCATCCCTAACGATTCCAGCATTGAATTTCCAGAAGCAGCGACATCAGCTCTCTCACCCGATTCTGAATGATAGGGGTTCAACGTTTGTGTCTCAGAGGAAGCACCCCCTGAAGAAGCTGTGCCGCCTGCGGCGGCTCCGCTTGCCCCACCCGGCAAGTCGAGAAGCGGAACGGACCCGGTCTCTTCAAGTGTCTTACGAATAGATCTACGAATCTTCCGGTGGATCGATTCTTTATCACGAAAACGAACCTCGAGTTTCGACGGGTGAACATTGACGTCCACTTCGCCAGGATCCACATCGATACCGATAACAGCTACCGGGAAAAACCCGGGGATCTGATATCCCTTAAATCCTTGTCGAACTCCATGTTGAAGAACGGAATCCTTGAGTGGTCGGCCATTGAGGAAAGTCCAGATCCCATCAGAATTTCTGCGCTGAACATCTGGACGAGCGATCCAACCTGTCACTCCATTCTCCCCGGAAAGCGGAATCATTCTGTCTTGAATACCTTCTCCAAGAACTTCAGCGATTCTCTCAGGAAGCGATTGGTCTGCAGGATATTTCAGTACCGTTCGGCCATCGTGCGTGAGACAAAAAGCCACCGTCGGATGAGCCATTGCAGCGGCTTTAACAACAGCAGAACAACGAGCCACCTCTGCCGAACTAGCACGCAGAAACCTTCTTCTTGCCGGAACAGATGAGAAAAGGTCGATCACCCTCACACGTGTTCCTGGCCTGAGTGCCACTGGCGAGAGATTTTCTATCTCTCCGTGACGACCAGAGATCCTAAAGGCCATCTCTGTCCCCGATGTTCGAGAGGAGATTTCGACGGTAGCGACCGCAGACATACTGGAAAGCGCCTCGCCCCTAAATCCGAGAGTCAAAATACGATCCAGATCTGCCACTTCTTTCAATTTGGAAGTGGCGTGACTCGCGAGCGCCAAAGGCAATTGATCCTCAGAGATACCCTGGCCATCGTCGGTCACTTGAATCAGCCGCTTGCCTCCGTCCTCAAGGTCAACTTCGATAGAAGAAGAACCTGCGTCGAGACAATTCTCGATCAACTCTTTCACCACAGATGCCGGACGTTCGATCACTTCGCCAGCAGCGATTTGATCGACGAGTAACTGTGGCAATTTATTGATCTTTCGACTCATGATATTTCCTCATCACCTTCGGATACTCGAGCCGGACAACTATCAAACAGTCTGTTGTTTTTCCGCCTCTTGACGAATCGCACCGTCTAAAGTGTTCTCCAATAACTTGGCGACAGTCATCGGGCCCACTCCACCCGGGACCGGCGTGATGCCGCCCGCGCGTTGCTTTGCCGATTCAAATTCGACATCCCCCACAAGACGACCATCGTCTAATCGATTGATTCCAACGTCAATCACCGCGGCACCCTCTTTGATCCATTCGCCCTTGATCATTTCAGGGACGCCGACTGCCGCCACGACAATATCGGCACGACCTACATGGGAAGCCAAATCTTTGGTTTTAGAGTGACAGATCGTCACCGTTGCACCTTCAGCAAGAAGTAACTGAGCCGCAGGCTTACCAACGATGTTGGATCGTCCAACGACGACAGCCTCTGCTCCCTGAATTTCGACTCCAGCCCACTTCAATAAATCGACACAGCCCAACGGTGTGCATGGAACAAATCGAGGCTGACCGACGGCGAGAAGACCTGCGTTGACGGGATGAAATCCGTCCGCATCCTTCTCTGGCAGGATTCTTAATAGGAGAGGCTCGGCATCCAGATGTTCGGGCAGTGGCAACTGAAGAAGAATCCCATGGACCTGAGCATCCGCGTTGAGTTGATCAATCACCGCCTCAACCTGCTCTTGAGTCGCCTCTCTTGGCAACTGGTGATGGAATGATTGGATTCCTACTTTGGCGCAGGCCCGTTCCTTGTTTCGAACATAGACCGCACTAGCAGGGTCTTCTCCGACAAGTAAGACTCCGAGGCCGGGAGGGTAGCCCGACTGTTCGACAAAAGCGCTGACGCGGCCTTTGAGTTCCTTGCGAAGTTCTTTGGCTCTTGCTTTTCCGTCAATGATTTGCGTCATCACCGAATTCCTTCCGTAGCCCTAAGGCCACTTTCTTCAGTCTGCACGTGTCCAGTGACCCGAACGCCCACCTGATTTCTCTAGTAACCGGATCTGATCCAGCTCCATATGACGATCCACAGCTTTACACATGTCATAGATCGTCAACAAACCCGCACTCACGGCGACCATCGCTTCCATTTCAACTCCGGTTCTTGCCTGAACTCTGGACTGAACTCTGATCATGACCCAAGCGCGATCTCCCTCGACTCCGTTTTCAATCTCCACCTCGACATGGTCGAGAGGCAGAGGATGACACATCGGAATAAGACGAGAAGTTTCTTTGGCACCTTGGATAGCAGCGATTCTAGCAACCGCGAGAACGTCTCCCTTTTCGACTTCACCTTCACTGATCAGTTCCAGTGTCGACGGATTCATCAGGATGCGGCCCTCCGCAACAGCACGGCGATCAGAGATTTTCTTATCTCCGACGTCAACCATTCTCGATTCGCCATCCTCATTAGTGTGAGAAAGACCTTCGGAAGGTGACACATCTTCAGCAGGCGACATGAAACTCCCTACAATTCTCTTTGAATGATATACTCAGCGAGATCTTCCAGACGCTGCCTGGAAGGTGATTCAGGTGCCGCCCCTCGTAGGTCCGACAATGCAGACTCAATCGCATCTTTAGCCCGTCCACGAACACGCTGCATGATCCCATGATTGGCCAAAAGGGTTGCCATCTCTACTCTGGAACTCTCGGAAGCCTCTGATTGGTAACAATCTGCTAACAACTGCATCAACTGTTCCCGCTCTGCCCCCTCGAGGGAATCACGCAACAAGAGCAGTGGCAAGGTCAGCTTCCCATTCGCTAGATCTGTACCCAATGATTTCCCAACGACTTCCGGGTCCCCCACAAGGTCGAGAGAATCATCGATGATTTGAAAAGCTTCACCCATTCTGTTCCCGAAAGATTCGAGAGCGGCGACCTGCTCGGAAGTGGCTCCAGAGAGCATCGATCCGAGCTTGCAGGACAGTCCATACAGAATCGCAGTTTTCCGATGAATGATTTCCTGATATTGCTGAAGAGTCAGTTCCAGGTTTCCGGCATTGCCCACCTGAAGAATCTCTCCTATGCAGATTTCTCGAGTACATTCAGCCAAGAGGCTAGCAGCACCTTCAACCTCGGTCGAGATGACAAATCCACGAGCATAGATAATGTCACCCAACAAAATGGCAGCGCGATCGCCATATCGTTGATGAATAGTTTCGACTCTGCGACGCACGTCAGCCTGATCGAGAAGATCGTCATGAACGAGCGTTGCAGTATGAATCAATTCAACAACTGCAGCGCAACGGACATGATCCGAATTCACTTCACCAAAGCATCGAGCTGCCAGAAAAACGCACGCAGGACGAATCTGTTTTCCCCGAAACTGCGCCAAATGATCCAACAGTTCATGCACGTATGGCTCACTCGAAACAAACTCTGCCGAGAGGAACTCTCGGAGGTGTTCCATGTCATCCGCAATGGGCCCGTAAAGGTGTGCTAGGATTTTCGATCGTTCGATCGGGCTCTCCTCAGCAGCGAGTCCTTCCGAATTCACCGGACAGGCCCTCCTATTGCAGGAAGATCATCGATGGGGTGAAGAGGCAATTCGAACGCCTTACTCACACCACGATGGAAGACTTTCCCAGAGAAGATATTCAGTCCCTGAGCCTGCAATGGATTTCTACGGACAAAGGATCCCAACCCATCATTAGCGAGCTCCATGAGAAACGGGAAAGTGGCATTGGTCAGTGCAAATGTTGAAGTTCTGGAAACCGCACCCGGCATGTTTGCGACACAGTAATGAACCACTCCATCGACGACATAGGTCGGATCGGCGTGAGTTGTGGGCTTGCATGTCTCGACACAACCCCCCTGGTCCACAGCCACATCCACGATCACTGAGCCCTCAGGCATCTCTGATAGCCAATCTTTGGGAACAAGGACAGGGGCACGATCACCCGCCACGAGAACCGCTCCGATGACGAGGTCAGACTGTTGAACAGCTTCGCGTATCGAATAGGGGGTGGAATAACACGTATTCACATTTGCCGGCATCGTGTCATCGAGGTATCTGAGTCTGTCGAGATCGATGTCAAAAATCTTGACTCTGGCACCCAAACCTGCAGCCATACGAGCAGCATTGGCTCCCACCACTCCGCCTCCGAGAACGACGACTCGACCCGGCTCTACTCCCGGGACTCCAGGAAGCAAAACACCGCGTCCACCATTTTGGCGTTGAAGGACTGTGGCTCCTGCAAGAACCGACATTCGACCGGCGACTTCACTCATAGGAGTCAAAAGTGGCAATGCCCCCTTCGAATCCTCAATCGTTTCGTAGGCCACCGCTGCGACCCCCGACTCGAGGCAGACATCTGTCAATCCTCGAGAAGCGGCAAAGTGGAAGTAAGTAAAGACAATGAGGTCGGGGCGAAGATATCTGTATTCGGACTTCAACGGCTCTTTCACCTTGACGATGATTTCTGCGCGGGCCCAAACTTCATCTGCGCCTTCAACGATCTCGCATCCAGCGGCAATGTATTCCTCGTCAGAGATACCACTCCCGAGTCCGGCTCCTTTTTCGACGAGAACCGAATGTCCCGACTTCACCAGAAGGAATGCTCCTGAAGGGACAACAGAAACTCGCTGCTCCTGCTGTTTAATTTCTTTGGGTACGCCTATAGTTCGGGCGCTCATTAGATGCTCCTTATTTTCAAAGTTCAGTGATGGGCAAAACCGATTTTCAACGACAGAAGCACTCGGAGACCCACTCACGAGCACACGGTCAATCCCATCCTGAAAGGCTCCCGGAACCCCGGGGAATCCCATACGGAATCCGGATTCTACGAGGGGCGCCCTAGACTGACAAGCGATGGCGAGGGTCTCCTCCCCTCCAAAAGGACGATTCTGGGTAAAAAAAGCCGCAGGGGATGTGGATTGGAGCGGTTCCAGACCGGATGATGTCCCCTAGCCCCCGGGAGCCATCACTGGGGAAGTAGGGAGAGGGACCTATGATCAGCGAAGGCGGCACAGACATGTCCAGAAAATCAGCACTGGCCCTCTTTGGGGGTGTCTTTGATCCCGTTCATCAGGGTCATGTGGACATCGCCTTTTCCGCCCTTGCTCATCCCGGCATAGAAAAGGTCCTCTGGATCCCCTGTCCCGTGATTCCTCATCACAAATCTCCCCCGCTGGCTCCAGCTGAAGCCCGCCTAGAAATGACCAGAATCGTCTGTAACGACGTCCCCGGATTCGTGGTCGAGGATATTGAATTCCAGCGCAACGGACCCGCCTTCACGGTAGATACTGTCAAAAGTCTCTCCGACCTGTATCCCGACAGATTGCTCCTTTGGATCGTGGGAGCCGACAATGCTTCTTCGATATCCCAGTGGAAATCTGCGGAAGAACTTTGGAATCACGCGATCCCAGTGATTGCGCCACGACCCGGATCCTCGCCGACATCCTCCCCACAAGATTCGGAGAAACACTATCTGCGCAGAGAAGACTTCCCCTATATTTCTGAAGATCGCTGGACGTTGTTCCGCGAATGGACACTTCCTGCCGTCTCTCAAGACGTTTCTTCGAGTCAAATTCGACACCTTCTTGCGAATCCTGAAGAATCCAAGAACCCGACTCTAAGCAAAGGACTTGGGGTCCCCGACCCTGTTTTACAATACTTGCTCCGGGGAGGCTGGTATCAGCAATCCGGTTCGTCTGAAGGATCAACTTGATTCAGAGCCACGTCTGGGCACCATCAGAATTGAAGTCCTTTATTGGGCTCAAGAAATAGACACCATCGTGAGGCGTGAGCCTGAACCCGATAGGTCGTCTCAGCGGTGAGAACAATTTGCGATTGCCCCCCGGAAGGGACTACTTCGATGTCGAGAACACGTGTCAGGGATCTGCTCAAGTCTAATGGCGAAGATGTCGTTCTTCGTGGCTGGCTGTACAACCGTCGCTCTTCCAAAAAGTTCCACTTCTTGTTACTGAGAGATGGTTCAGGAATTGTCCAGTGCATCGTCACACGTGCAGAGATGGATGAAGAAGCCTTCCTCGAAATCGGAAAAATTCCCTACGAATCCTCCATCGAAATCCATGGAAAAGCCAATGCCGATGAACGTTCACCTGGCGGTGTTGAAGTTCATGCCACAAAGGTTGAAGTGATCAGCGAAGCCGAAGAATACCCCATCTCCAAACAAGAGCATGGGCCTGACTTTCTTCTCTCGAATAGACACCTGTGGTTACGTTCAAAGAAACAAGTCGCGGTGATGCATATCCGAAACGAAGTTCTTCGTGCCATTCGAGATGACATGTATGAACAAGGCTTTCAGTGTATCGACGCACCCATCTTCACACCGAACTCCTGTGAAGGAACAAGCACACTTTTTGAAGTGGATTACTTTGACGATGACAAGGCATATCTCACGCAGAGTGGCCAACTTTACATGGAAGCGGCTGCGATGGCTTTCGGAGATGTCTATTGCCTTGGCCCCACCTTCCGTGCAGAAAAATCAAAGACGCGGCGTCATCTGACAGAGTTTTGGATGTTCGAACCAGAGATGGCATTTGCAGATCTTGACGACGTCATGAATCTTGCAGAATCGATGCTCTGTAAAATTACGACTCGGGTTATCGAGAATTGTAAAGAAGACCTCGAAGTACTTGAACGGGATGTGGATATACTTAAGAAGATCACAGGCCCTTTCCCCAGACTGTCCTACAGTGAAGCCGTCGAGAGACTAAATGCTGAGGGACATGCCTTTGAGTGGGGAGGCGACCTTGGAGCTAAAGACGAAGCCATTATCTCGTCTTGGTTTGACACCCCTGTGATGGTTCATAGATACCCTCAAGAGGTGAAAGCGTTCTATATGAAGAGAGATCCTGAGGATTCCAAAGTGGCCCTCGGCGTCGACGTATTAGCTCCGGAAGGTTACGGAGAAATCATCGGAGGCGGCCAACGTGAAGATTCCTTGGAAACGCTGCTCGGACGAATCCATGAGCATGAGTTAGATCCGGAAGATTTTGCTTGGTACCTCGATCTTCGTCGATACGGATCAGTTCCACATGGTGGATTTGGTCTTGGGGTTGAACGCACGGTTTGCTGGCTCGCCGGCATCGAGCATGTTCGGGAATGTGTACCTTTCCCGCGTATGCTTTATCGGATCTACCCTTAACCCCCCTTGCGACCTTTTCTGGTAGCGTTACAATGAGGTTTACATTGAGGGATGTATGGTCTGAATGTTCCTATTGCGAATTCACGCATCGGAATCACTCTTCCAGCTCGCCTATCCCCCTCAATGTGCGTCTTCGATAAGTCTTGATTCTATGAATCCTGCTTGTTGAGGTGAATCCTTGCATGAGACTCATGCGACTCATACAGATCCTTCTGGAGAGGAATTGGAATGCCTTCGTCGCCATTCAGTGACTACGAATCCAATAAGCGAATCATTACCGGCTCTAAGCTCATGCTTTGGGGTCTGGCCATCTTGCTGACCTTTCCAATTTTTACCGACAATTTGTCCGCTCAAAATGGAAGTCTTCTGCAACAGACCAGTTCTTGTGGAAGTAATCCCAATACCGTCGACATAGCGGTCAGACCATCAGATGCCACGGTCTGGAGCATCGATGCCACCAGCGGCAAAATTTGTGTCTACGATACCTCTGGTACTCTGGCCCTCACCAATATGATCGACCACCCCGTCGGTGCCGCTCAGGCGCCTTTGTTCCAACCGCAGTGCGCAGGGATCACTTATTCAGCCTCCACGGATTCATTCTGGATTCTGAACTCTACCGGACTCGAGCTGATCCAAATGGATCCCCTCGGTAATCCAATAGGTGCCCCTATATCACTCAACTTCTCAGGAACTCCTTCAGGACTGACCATCAACCCCCTCAATGGCAGACTTTGGTCCCTGAATCGCCAAGAAAACTCCGCAGTAGAAATCGACCCCGTGAGTGGAAACATTCTTTCCACATTACCTCTCCCTGGCGACGTGGTTCGATTTGGAAGTGGCCTCAAGATTCGCCTCGATAATGGAAATCCTATTCTCGACTACACCTACGGAAACATTTTTGATAGCACAGTCGCTGAAACGCGCAGTGTAGACCTCGCCACGGGTGAACTTCTGTGCCACTACGTCAATCTCGAATCGATTCCACAAGAGGAGACACTTCTTGGAATTGCCAACGGTTTGGGATCCGATTCGATTTACGGTCTCACCTCATCCAACATTTACGAGATTCAGAGCACACAAAGTATCCTCCTTCCTCCTGCTGACCTTCTCTGCCTCGCAGACGGCGAAGGAAGTGTGAGCCTGAGCTGGAGAAACTGTGGACCGGGTATCAATAATATTTACAGCACGATTCGAATCACAAGGAATGGTGCCATCATCGACACCATCAGCGGTGCGGCAACCAGTTGGAGTGATAATGCGGCTCCCAATGAAGCGGGAATCTTGTATCAGGTTCAAGGAGTCCTCGCCTCAAACGTGTCCACCTCGTCATGTCACGTGAACAACTCTCCGGGAGGACTATCGCTGTTCCTTTCGATTCCCAATTTCTACCCACGAGATCTTGCTTACGACACGACTATGGATGACCTGTACGTCACCGATAGTTTCTCAGGTGAACTCAGAGTCTTTAGTTCAGATTTAGTTCTAAAGAGAGTCATCGATACCGGGCTTACGAATCTACGTGGAGTGGGATACAACTCGGTACTCGACGTTCTTCTAGTCAGCAGAGTGGGAAGCAGCTTGATGACCTTCGTCGATCCATTAACGGGTTCCGTTCTGTCCTCTTTCCCTTCGGGGTCCAACAATATCAGTTCCATCTCCTTCGATGCTTCAACCAACGATTGGTTACTGTTCAGCAGTCCATCAGGCTCGAACTCTGAAATCTTGCGCATGGAAGCGGAAGACGGACTCGAAGGAAATCCTCTCGGAGCCATATCTCCCCCACAAACTTCAGGATTGGTCATGAGTACGGGCATAGCCACTCTGGCAGATGGTTCCTTCCTCGTCGGCATCAATAATGGCGGCGTACCCACAAGCCTCAGTCAGCTGACGTCCTTCGGATTTCCTTTGAACTTCATCATGCCTATGGCGGCCATCGGCCAGTCGCTCGAAAACCTCAGTACTCCCTGGACCGGCATCGAGCTCATCGGCAATACAGTTGTCGTGGCAGGATACGGCACTAACACGCTTTACAAACTATTGGTCGTCAGCGACGGTCCCGATTTCCTTCGTGGAGATTCGGACTCGAACAATCTGGTCAACCTCGCAGACGCTATCTTTACAGCGATGTGGCTCTACTCTTCTGGAAGCACTCCAACATGCATGGATGCTGCAGACGCCAACGATGACGGCACTTTGGACATATCTGACCCCATATACACTTTGCTCTATCTATTCGGTGGTTCTGCCGCACCTCCCTTACCATTCCCTCAGCCGGGAGAAGATCCCTCCTTCATTGACAACCTTGGTTGTTAACCCCGCCGCGCTTGACTTGTAAACCTTTGTCAATAAACTATGTAAATCGCCCTTGAGGGGGAGATACCATCTCAGCTTGCGCCGCAGCGAGCACGATGGGGAAGAGTCTCACGTCTAAATTCTGACGTGAGGGGGAAGATATTCTTGCGGGGGCCTCCAAAGAGGCAAGCAGAGGAGATGAAGATGATGGGTACCTGCATCCAGCAGGTATTCGCGGCGGTGTGTCTGTGTGTATTCATGACCAGTCCGGTCATGGGTCAACAATCCCTCACCATCGCGGATGCCACGACTCAGGGGCTATCAGCATTCAACACGGAGGTGGTTCTGCAGAGCGACAGCGAAACTCAAGGTTATGTATTAGCCATTAGTTTCGACTCAGCCTTGCTCAATGCCACCAATGTCACAGTGGAAGGGTCTGATGTGGCGAGCATCGGGGCAGAACTAATAGCAGCAGAAATTCTCCAAAGTGGTATCACTCTTGGAGTCGTTCTTGATGCACAAAGTCCATTCGACGGTCAGGTGATTCCACCCGGCCAGTCGTCATTGGGTGTTCTGACCTTTTCGCCAACAATCGTGACTTCCATCAACCAGTCGACAAGCCTGGTGTTTACTGATGGCACTCTGAATTCACCGCCACTCGAAAACCTTATTGTTCAAGGTGGAATGTCCATTGGAGCCCCTGATGGGCTCGGACTGAATAATGGAACAGTCACTTTGACACCGCCGCCACCAGACAATCTCAGAGTGGGCTCTAGTGCTATTCCTGCTGACGGTATTGCGATTGCGGATGTTCCCATCTTGCTATCGAACAGCACCGGCGCTGTTCAGGGATTCGTAGTAGCAATCGCCCATGGACCGGATGATTTGACACTCAACGAAATCACTATCGATGGAACGATTACATCGACAGTGGGTGCAGAGTTCGAAGTCTCCAACATCTATGCTGACGGTGGAACGATTGGTGTCGTTCTCGATTTCCAACCTCCATTTGATGGTCAAGTGATCCCTCTCGGTACTGATCAGCAAATAGCGACCTTCCGTTACAGCTGCAACAGCATCATTTACTTACCTGAGAACGACCTGGTTACACCACTCACTCCGATCAACAATTACATTGGCGATCCGCCTCTGGAAAATGTCATCGTTGTTGAAGGATTGTCTCTCAATCCTTCACTCGAGGCGGGTGAGCTAACGTGTGAAGCCATTGAACCGCCCCCTGAACACAACACCATTATGACCGCAGAAGCGGTTTTTGACGGTTCCGTAGGCAACTACGCACATTCAGGCATGACGGGAACACTCAATCTTTACTACAGTGACCCCGACGATGAGATTCAGGGTTTCACCATTACGATTTGTTACGACTGTGACCTGACGATTGAAGCAGGCACCTTTAGTCTTGACGGATCCATCGTTGAGGAAACAGGTGCTGAATATCTTAACCATCAAGTGGATGACGATTGCTCCGACGGAGAAACCGGTGAGTTGATCCTCGCAATACTCTTGGATGCATTGCCCCCCTTCGAAGGTCAGACCCTTCCACCAACCTCAGAAAACTTGTTGGTAGGATCGATCTCAGTCTCCGTTGACGAGTCGGCAGAGTGCAATGAACTGCAAGAGATCTACTTCTGTGACGACATCAACGGTAATGGTTCGGTTTCACTCTACAACAACGTAGTCATCGATTACCAATCCGTTCAGGACTACGAAAGAATCGATACAGGAATCAACGTCGTTCCAGAAGAGATTTTCCAAAGGGGCGATTGTAATAGCGACGACAAGGTCGACCTCGCAGATGCTGCGACGACCATTGCTTCCCAGTTCCAAGGCCTTCCAATTCTCTGCCCAGATGCATGCGACATCAATGATGACGGAATCATCAATCTTGCCGACTCCGTGTATGTCATGAATTGGTTGTTCAAGTTTGGACCAACTCCGCCTGATCCAGGACCGTTTGATAATGGGCCTGATCCTACGGATGACGAATTACCTGTTTGTAATAGTAATGACACAGGCTGCACAACTCAGCCTTAAGAAGTTCATCAATAAACTCCTCGATTAGTAACCGAGGTAACTCTATAGCGAGCTCATCGAATATGTAACTCGGTGGCGTGGAAGGAATGCGGGATGCTAAATCTCAAGAAGTTCGGGAGTTCACTCATTGCTCTCCTGATTTTTTCTGCAGGACTGAATGTATCAGTTCATGCACAAAGCACAGATATCACGGTAAAACTGGAAAACGGAACCGCCTTTGGAGGTGGATCTGTTATCCGAACTGCGAGACTAGACAATCAACAAACGTCTGGTATTCAAGGTTGGAGCCTAGGTATTTGTAATGATGGAAGCCACCTCACACCGGTAGGTACAGCGATGGGCGCCGACGCTCAACTCGTCAAGAACGGGGCAGCTCCCGATTTTGACACGATCAACACCACTAGTGATTCTGTCACTCAGGGTGTTGTGATCTGTTTCTCAGGGTGCGCAACCTTGGGAGAAACAACCGATTTCGAGTTACTCGATATCGAATACTTAACTCTTGGAGAAGTAGGATCTTCTTCCGAGATACAATTCTGTACTGCAGGAACTCCTCCAGTGACTACCGTCATGGTCATCGCAGGAGAAAGTGTTCAGCCTAGTCATCAGAATGCGACTATCGAAGTCCTGAGTCCAAACTTCTTGACCATTGGTTCAGGCTTTGGTGTCGTCGGTCAATCTGCTTCCGTACCTGTATACGTGACCACCGAGAGACCCATCGATGGACTTTCTATCGCGGCCTCTTTCGATCAAAGTCTTTTGACTTTCGATGCGGCCACGGCAACAGGCGTTGCACAAAATGCTGATTTCGTTGAGGTTTCCCAGACTGCCGAGGCTGGAACAGTCGGCGTCGGAATGGTGATGAGTTTCTCACTCACTGAAGAAATCCCGGTTGGAGACGACCAAGAGATTATGCAACTTTCATTCATTGTCAGCCAAGATCTAGGAACCAATGTTGCTCCTCTGAGCACACCTGTTTCCTTTATCGCAAGTGCTGGAAACCCTCCGATCACCAACAGAATTGTTGATGGAGCTTACAGTGAAACACCAAACCTCGTAAACGGATCTATCGAGCTTGTCGATTTCAACCCGTTTGTACGCGGTGACTGCAACAGAGACTCGCTTGTCGACCTTGCAGATGGTATCGCAATTCTTGCATACCTTTTCCAGTCAGCTCCCGTCGGTGGTAGCAGCGGTCCTTGCTTGGATGCTTGCGACGTCGACGATAGTGCTGGTCCTGGTGCACCAGGGATTGGAATCGGAGACGCGGTATACGTCTTCACATACCAGTTCGCTGGCGGAAGTCCTCCTCCTGCTCCCTTCCCGAATCTCGGCATTGATCCGACAAACGGAGATGGAATGGGGTGCGACGGAGATGGTGACGATATTTAGGAATCATCAGATATTAATGCTCGTGTTGAGTTACGACCCTGGAAGAGAAATCTTCCAGGGTCCAATTTTTGCCGGATTATGAAGCAAGGCAAATCATGGGCCAGCAAGGATTCACCCTGATGGTGGATGGGCCACTCCCCGGTGGTAATATGGGAACTAATGAATGAATGGGATGGTACGAAGTCTCAGTCAATCTAGCGGTACCTGATGCCCTTGTTTCAGGACCGTTCCGAACCCTTAAACATGAGGAGCTCCGTAATATGAAAGCAAGACGACTACCAGTCATCGCTGGCTTAATCATTGCCATGTCATTGCTCTTTAGCGGAACCTCCATGGCATCAGACGCTCTTTATATTGCAAACGTGAATGGGAACTCAGGAGATACTGGCGTCGAGTGCTATGTATCTGCGACGAATAATAATCCTATTGAAGGATATTCCCTCAGCATTGAATACCCAAACACCTCCGTATTTTTGACCTCCGTCGATTTCTTGAATACGGACGTCAGTGATTTATTGTCTGGAGCGGATCCGGACTTCGCAGGAATCGAGATCGATTCGGTAAACGGACAAATGACTGCCGGAGTTATCCTGAGTTTTGGAAGCATTTCCCAATCTCCCGCTTCTCTTCCTTCGTCACCCAGTATCCCGCAAACAATCTTGAGAATGATGTTCAGCATCAACAACGATGCACTTCCTGAATCATTGCCCATTACATTCACGAACGGTCTTGGTGATCCTCAGATCGAAAACCTTCTCTCTTCAGGAGGTTTTTCAATAGCACCTGACTTGAACTCCGGATTGATCACCATCAATAACCAACATACATTTTGGTTTGACTCCATGCTGGCAAACCCAGGTGGAACAGTAAATGCCACTCTGAGATACGATCACATCGATCCCATTCAGGGCTACCAAATTGCAATCACCTACGACAATACGGTACTGACTCATATCGAGCCTTCAACGGCTGCCGGTTATTACGAAAACTTGTCGACCGATTCTTTCTTCCCTGGAGGCCCAGGAGCACCTAATGGTATTGAGTTGTTTTACCCTGCTCTTGATCCAAATGTAGAGCCCGGTGTAGGACTCGTTACCTTTGCGGCCATCTTTGATTTCCTTCCGCCATTTGGTGGACAGGTTCTGCCTGCAGGAAGCGGTCAATCATTGCTCCAGTTAGAATTCTCGACTTCGTCTTCTGCCCCTCTTGGCTCAACGACGATTCTCACTCTAGATGACTCATACAATCTGCCATCATGCCCGACAACGAACCCCAACTGTGTTCCTGGTGCAGCATTGAACTACGTCATCTATGATGGAATGTCCATATCCCCCATTCTTGAACACGGACTCATAGAGTTCTCGAATGTTTTGGGCTTCAAACGTGGAAACACAAACGGAGACAACAATGTGGATTTGGCAGATGCTCTTTTCATCGTGAACTACTTGTTCTCCGGTGGAGGCTCTCCAACTTGCGCAGATGCAGCAGACATCAACGACGACGGATCTATCGATATTTCCGACTCGATCTCCCTGCTGAACTTCCTTTTCGTCAGTGGTCCGCCTCCGGCGTTCCCAGGCCCCACTAACTGTGGCCCTGACAACACCGACGATAACCTTGATTGCATACTTCCCAGCGGTTGCTGATTACGTCAGCTACCACTTTTTTAGAAGACAGTCAGAATAGTTTTCCGGAATCCCCCGATACCGGCCGGAATCCCCATCCCCCTTGAGGAGGCACCTCATGCGTTTAACGATTTTCTTTGTCCTTGTCATGGCAAATATGTCCATGACCGTTCAGGGACAAAACCACTTTTCTCTCGATTCGGCTTCTACGATTCCAGGATCATCAGTCGACATCATTGTTCGCCTGGAGAATCAGTCCCCTGTGCAAGGTTTCCAGTGTGCAATCACCTGGGACTCAACACTCTTCAGTTTTTCAGATACAAATACTGATGGAACCGACATCGAGCAGATCCTGTCGCCGGATTCCATTGAGTTCTTCACGTATACTGATAACGCTGAAATCGTCCTTGGAACAGGCTGGGCCGCTTGTGCAGCTATATTCGATTTCAGCCCGCCATTCACGGGCCATACACTCGAACCCAGTAGCGGAAATTCCATCGTCAAATTCAAACTTCTCAGTGTTGCTGATAATGCTCTGGTAGGTTCATGCAGTGCTATTGAATTGGTCAATGGATTTGGCCAGCCTCCGATCAATAACATCTTGACGATCAATGGCATCAGCGATTTACCGGATTTGAGTCATGGCGAGGTTTGCTTTACCGATTCAGTCCCTTTTATTCGAGGCGACGCCAACTCTGATGGAACAGAAAACCTTGCAGACGCCATCTTTTTGATCAGCTACTTCTTCTCAGATGGAGCACTTCCCGATTGCAACTCGAGTGCAGATGCAAATACAGATCTTAAAGTTGATATTGGTGATGCCATTTTCCTGATCAACTACCAGTTCGTAAACGGACCCGCTCCAGCTTCTCCTTATCCCAGCTGCGGCGGAGATCCTCTGGGATCCGGTGGACTGGGTTGTGCGAACTACAACAGCTGCCCCTGAGCACGATTCTCATAAAACTAAATCTTGCTTCGAGGACTGGCGATTTTCGCTAGTCCTCGATTTTTTTATGCGAAAGGTACCAATCTTTGGAATCAAGCTCGTCATCCTGTGATCTTTGTTTGGCATCAGCCGTTGTTTTTGGAGGCGGAACGATAACAGCCTCACCCCTAGTCCAATTTGCAGGACATGAAACCCCATGACGATCAACAACTTGCAGGGCTTCTATCACTCGCTTAATTTCAGAGAAGGATCTTCCGACTTCCGGAGGGTAACTAATGACCGCTCTCACTGTTCCTTCGCCATCGATAAAGAAGACAGACCTCACTGGAGCAGTCTGCGAAGTCGGCTCAGATATCATTCCGTACTTCCTTGAAACTGCTTGATCCAAATCGGCAATCACAGGAAAGTCCACGTCTACAGAGAACTTCGATTCGATATCCCTGATCCACGCAATATGAGAATAGATGCTATCAACAGAACAGCCTAGCAATGCCACATCTCGATCTTTCATGAACTCAGAACAATGGCAAAACTCGACAAACTCTGTGGTGCACACTGGCGTAAAATCCGCAGGATGTGAGAAGAGTATGACCCAACGCCCCGCCTGCCACTCAGAAAAACGAATCATCCCGTGTGTCGTTTGAGCTTCAAAGTCAGGTGCTGAATCTCCCAGTCCGGGAGAAGAACTTTTTGAATCTTGCATAGTCATAGTTTGATATCCATCCTGTGAATTCTATCCGCTAAAAGTCATTTTGATTTGAGACTGAATCATGACCCTATTACGGATATCCTAATGTCATGGCAAAAGTCTTTCACATCAAGAGAGGTTGGATTCGTTGAACCCGGTGCATCATTCGCGGCTCTTCGAGTTGCAAGTTCCATGGACATGGATTCCCCCTGAAGGAGAGCCCAAATTAATACTCATGGGACTTCATGGTATGGGCCAGGATGGCGATGATCTTGGCCGAAAGTTGCAACAGCTCAGCCAACACGGAATCGGGCTGATTCTTCCGTCAGGTCCATACCCCGTGGAAATCCGAGGTAAATCTGGACCTCGTCAGGGCCATGCCTGGTACATCTACACTGGCGATCAACCCGGTTTTCGCCTCTCTCTCGATAGGTCAGAAGAAGACCTCCTCCAGCTGGTGGAAGCCATCGCTCTAGATTCGACGATCCCTGACGTACCTCTTCACCTGCTAGGATTCAGTCAAGGTGGCTATCTCGCAGGCTACATCGCCTGTCGACACCCTGATATTTTCCAATCCTGCTGCATCGCATCTGCAAGACTCAAACATGAATTTCTGGAAAAGGAACTCGCTCAGGGGCACCTTCCCAAGATTCTCTTTCTGCACGATAAAGCAGACCGCCTGACTGCAGCAGAACCTGTCGTAAAATCAGCGGAAATCCTCACTACAGCAGGGGCGAAACCCACAATTGAATGGCATGATGAGAAACACGCAATCGGTGATCATTGCGTTTCAATACTGGCCCAATGGCTGAAAGAATTTTAAATACAATGACAGAACTAGACCCGCTCCTGTTTCAACTCAAGGACTCTCTTCAAGAGTTCGACTACGACCGTTGCCTAGAACTCGCCCGCAGTCTCGAATCAAAAGTTGATGACATGGATGGTCGCCTTCTTATTGCAACTGCTTATATCGAAGTGGGTCTACCAGCGGATGCTCTGAAGATACTCACCGACCTAGACTCTCTCGGTAGCTCCGCCCCAGGCTCTGACGAAGAGTTGATAAAGATGTTACAACTTCGTCTTTCAGAAGCACGATTCTTGACTGGAGATCCTCAAGGCGCTCTCATTCTGTCGTTAAGCCACGACCCCTCAGACGAATTAGAATCTGCCGATCGAGAATTTTTCCTCGGTCTTTGTCGCGACCACATGGGTGATTCCGAAACGGCTGACGAACACTTCAAGCGAGCGACCGAATTGGATCCCGCAGGAAATCCTGCTATTCCAGTGATCAGTGCGGACGAAGCTCATGAACTGATCGCACATGTTCTTGAAGAACTCCCTGACCCTATTCGCAAACAAATGGAAGAAGTCCCAGTGATTCTTGAGAATCTTCCGGAACTGATTCTGATTCAAGAGTCCCGAGGTCAAATCAGTCCTGACACACTGGGCTTGTACTTCGGGGACGGCATGCCTAACCGCCACCTTGGCGGATTCTCTTCATCAGAGGGAATGCCAACCGCTTCATCTATTCGAATTTATCGTAGAAACCTTGAGCGCATGTCCCGAGATGCAAAAGATCTCGTGGAGCAAGTGCGTATCACCTTGCTCCACGAGATCGGTCACCACCTCGGCCTCGATGAGGACGATGTCTCTAAAATGGGTTTGGCCTAGGCTCCAGCGACGCCTTCGGCAAGAGACTTGAGAGCCTCGACTTTAGAAACTTCTTCCCATGGGAATCCGCCGTCTTCGCGCCCGAAATGTCCATGGGCCGCAGTGGGACCATAGATAGGGCGACGAAGATCGAGGCTTGAAATGATTCCAGCAGGAGTCAGATCGAAAGCTTCCTTCACTAATTTCTGCAATTCAGCACCCGAAACTGTGCCAGTTCCAAAGGTATCGACAAGAACGGACATCGGCTCAGCAACTCCAATGGCATACGCCAATTGAACTTCACAGCGACGAGCCAATCCTGCTGCGACGATATTCTTAGCCACGAATCGGGCCATGTAGCATGCTGAGCGATCTACTTTTGAAGGGTCCTTGCCACTGAAGGCTCCTCCTCCATGTCGTCCCATTCCACCGTATGTATCAACGATGATTTTTCTTCCTGTGAGGCCGCAGTCACCTTGGGGACCGCCCACAACAAATCGCCCCGTTGGATTGATGTAGTACTTCGTATTGTCATCAAGGAGCTCCGAAGGAATGACGACTTGAATGATGCTTTCGTTGATAAAGGCATGCAAATCTTCATTGGAAACATCCTCTGAGTGTTGAGAAGAGAACACAACTGCGTCAATCCGCGCTGGCTTTCCATCAACATACTCGACTGTAACCTGACTCTTTGCATCCGGTCTGAGGAACGGAGCAGCTCCGGCATCTCTCAACCTTTTGTGTTCAGCCACCAACTTGTGGGAGAGGCTGATCGACATCGGCATCAACTCAGGAGTTTCATCGCAGGCGTACCCGAACATTAAACCCTGGTCACCGGCTCCCTCTCGATCGACACCCATCGCAATATCAGGGCTCTGTTTATCTAGAGACACCATCACCGAACAGGTTTCCGCATCGAATCCCATAGCGGAATCGGTGTATCCGATCTCTCGGACTGTTTTTCTAACTAAGGCGGGAATATCAACAACGGTGTTACTCGTTACTTCTCCAGCAACGACCACTAATCCCGTGGTCACCATCGTTTCACAAGCCACCCGACTCTGAGGATCTCCGGCGAGGTATGCGTCGAGGACAGCATCAGAAATCTGGTCAGCCATCTTGTCCGGATGTCCGACGGACACCGACTCGGAGGTAAAGAAAGCATTCTCGATGAGCATCGGTTTCCTTCCTGCAGTGGCCTCAAGGCTATACCCCTTGGACCACGGTCATTTGTTTCATGTGAATCGGATTAATCTAGCCACTGATGGGCCCTTCGCCAACCAACTCCGGGTCAATCGATCCAGGGTGCCAGATCTTTCACGGTCCTTTTGGCGGCTCCGCCAAGATTCTCTCTGACCCGCGAAATCAGTCCCTGACTTAATGGCCCCTCTGAACGGCACTGAATACGCTTCTGGAGCCACATCAAGAGCTCCTGCCTGTCTTGAACCTCTCGGACAGCCCCCATCTCTGCGAGGGGTGTCGCCATATCCCTGAAATTTTGGACATGGGGGCCATGACAGGTGAAACACCCGGAAAGGACCGGTTCTAGGAGGTTATGCCCGCCGCGCTGGACAAGGCTTCCGCCCACAAAAGCCGCATCGGATTGCTCGTAAAATTCGTCGAGAACTCCCAATTGATCCACGATGACGACTTCGTCACCCTTGGCCACGTTACTCCCAGAAGAGAAGATCGGTCCCCATCCAGAAGCAGAGACCTGTTTCCGAACAGTCTCACTTCTCTCAATATGTCGCGGTGCAATGATGAGATGAATATCGGGGAACTCTTGAAGTAATTCCCGGTGAACCGAGAGAACCACATCTTCTTCACCGGGATGCGTACAACCGGCCATCCAAGTGAATCCCCTATTCGACGACGAACCTCGTCGGGACACTTCAGGTTTCGCCATGTCATACTTGAGATTGCCTGTGATTCTTACTCGCTCGGCAGGAGTTCCAATCTGAACAAATCGATCGGCGTCTTCTTCACTTCTCGCCAACACTCTTGAAGGGATTCTCGTCATCCAGCCAAGAAGCCAATTCCATTTCTGCCAACGCTTCAGGCCTCTATCTGAAATTCTGCCATTCACGACGAGAACAGGAATCGATCTAGCTTTGCATGCTAATAGAAACTGAGGCCAATATTCCAACTCGACCAAAATGACTGCAGTAGGTTGGATTCGAGACAAAAAAGAATTCATGAACACACCTAGGTCCAATGGCAACAGCTGAACCTGGCATTCCGGTAGAATCCGCTGGGCAAGATCGTAGGCCCCCGTCGTCATTGTTGTGACAATGAACTCTTTGCCAGGATGCTTATCCCGCAGTTCCCTGAGTAATGGAACTGTCATTCGAACTTCTCCCACACTCGCAGCATGGATCAAAATTCGGGGACGAGAGGGCCGAGATATATAAGCTCTTCCGATTCGATCCCTCAGACTCCCAAAGCCTCTTCCCTCTATGACAATTTTGAAGAGTAGCCAAGGAAGAGCGATGAGGAGCAGCGGGATCATGAGAACATCCAACAGAATGCTCAGACATAAGGTCACCCCAGATAAAGTGAACGGTGCAGTCCTCATGTCACAAGACCTCCGGGGGACTTGAACGCTGGCAAACCTGAATCAGTCTGCTCAGGTTTTCCCGTGGCACTTTTTGTATTTTTTCCCACTACCACAGGGGCAATCATCGTTTCGACCCACCTTTGGGTCGTCATTTCGGATGGTCTCAACTGAAGCCTTGGATTGCGAGCTCGAGACTCCCTGATCCATTCTCTTCGAATGTGATTCAAATTGCTCACGTGCAGCATCGACAGAAACGCCTTCAGAGCGACCACTCCAGGTGCTTTCCAACTGCTCTTGCTGCGCCGATTCATCCACTTTCTCAATACGAATACGAGAAATCACAGAAGAGGTTTCCTCTTTATACTGATGCAGCATTCCAGAGAACATGCGGAATCCCTCACGCTTGTACTCCAGTTTAGGATCAACCTGCGCATAACTGCGCATCCCCACCCCTGTTCTCAATTGATCCATCGCATGGAGATGTTCTTTCCATTTCTCATCGAGGGATCGGAGTAAGAGGTAATGCAACAATCGATCAAAATCGCCATCACCGGCACGGTCTCTCTTGCTCGTCACCACAGAAGTCCAAAGATCCGTGATGCCTTCCAGTAGATGATCCTCGCCCATCTCCTTGAGATCAGAGGCGGACACTTCCACTCCGAAGCGCTGAGAAACGTGCTCTGAGAGCATCTTTTCCACTGATTTCTCGGGATCATCAATCTCAAGTAATCCTGCATGGAACTGTGTCAGTGATTCTTCGAACTGATCACGGATCAATTCGAGGAGGTTATCCGAGACCAAAACTCGATCGCGGATTTGGTAGACAGCTTTGCGCTGACTGTCCATCACCTGGTCATACTCCAAAAGATTTTTTCTGATTTCAAAGTTTCGGGCTTCGACCTTTTTCTGAGCTTTTTCAATCGATCGTGAAACCATCGGGTGAGAAATATCCACACCCTCTTCCATTCCAAATCTTTTCAGCATTGCGGAAACTCGGTCACTGGCAAACAAGCGCATCAAATCGTCTTCCAAAGACAGGAAGAATAGCGTTGCTCCAGGATCTCCTTGTCGACCACATCGGCCTCGTAACTGATTGTCGATTCTGCGAGATTCATGTCTTTCGGAACCGATGACCATCAGGCCACCCACCTCATTGACCCCTTCTCCCAGAACGATATCAGTGCCTCGACCCGCCATATTTGTAGCGATGGTCACTTTATTCATGAGACCCGCTTCAGAGATGATCTCAGCTTCCCTCTCATGATGTTTTGCATTGAGTACATTGTGCGGAATCCCTCTGCGGGTCAGTGCGGCAGAAACAGACTCCGAATCCTCGATCGAAATGGTTCCAACCAGCATGGGGCGACCGATTTTATTCTCTTCTTCGATACGATCGACGACAGCATTCCATTTTTCGCGGGTCGTGCGATAAACGATGTCGGATTGGTCATCACGAGCGATGATTTTGTTCGTCGGAATCTCGACGACTTCTAATCCGTAAATCTCACGGAATTCTTCAGCTTCAGTCTTTGCAGTTCCGGTCATTCCAGAAATCTTGTCGTAGAGCCTGAAGAAATTCTGGAAGGTAATCGTCGCGAGAGTCTGATTCTCATCCTTGATTTTAAGGCTTTCCTTAGCCTCGACCGCTTGATGAAGTCCGTCAGACCAACGCCTTCCGTCCATCAATCTTCCCGTGAACTCATCCACGATGACGACTTCGCCCTCGTTGACCACGTAATCGACATCCTTGCGGTAGAGGTGGTGAGCCTTCAGCGCCTGTTCGATATGATGGGGCCAGTGCATATTCTCGAAAGAATAAAAGGAATCAACTCCGACGAGTTTTTCAGCCGCCTCGATTCCCTCCTCTGAGAGAATCACCTGCTGTTCCTTTTCTTTGACTTCAAAATGGCGATCACGAACTAATTTCCGGACCGCACGATCTGCGTTGTAGTAAACGTCAGTAGACTTTTCTGCAGGACCAGAAATGATCAGAGGAGTTCGAGCTTCGTCGATCAATATAGAGTCGACTTCGTCGATGATGGCAAAGGCTCGATGCTTCTGGCATTGGTCCTCTGGTCGAGTCTTCATGTTGTCCCGAAGATAATCGAAGCCAAACTCATTATTGGTTCCGTAGGTCACATCGCAGCCATATTGCTCAAGCCGTTCTTGGCTTTGCATGTTCGACTGAATCGCACCCACCGTCATCCCTAAAGCTTGGAAAACCGGCCTCATCCAATCGGAGTCCCTCTTCGCGAGGTAATCGTTCACTGTCACCACATGAACGCCCTTGGCAGGAAGCGCATTGAGATAAGCAGGCAGGGTCGCCACAAGGGTCTTTCCTTCACCTGTTCTCATCTCTGCGATGCCACCATGATTGAGAACTATGCCACCAATCAATTGGACGTCGTAGTGTCTCATGGAGACACCTGTGCCCGTCTTCAGATTCCTTCGGGAAGATTCCCTGACAGCGGCGTACGCTTCGGGGAGAAGATCCTCGAGAGATTCACCGGATTCTAGACGTGAACGAAACTGATCGGTGAGAGAGAGCAGATCATGCTGACTGAGCCTTTCAAACTGAGGCTCTAATTCATTGATCTTGTCCACGAGAGGAGTCACCCCTCGCAGTATCTTGTCGTTCCTTGAAGGAACGAACTTTTCAACAATCCCCCGAATACCGTCGAAGAGACCCATTTTTCAGCCCTTCTGAATTCGGCCTTATTAGATTCAGTTCTTAGGGTACTGGACGGGATCTTTCCGGCAACCGATCCGAGAGACCCCCGAAGGTTCCTCGGAGTTCGTCGAGGTGGCAGATGCCCTCCTTGGCGAGCAATTCCTGTAATTCACGGAGAATTTCAGGCAAACACGTCGGCTCCCGATAGAGATGGGTTCCGACCTGAACCATGGAGGCTCCCACGCTGACAAACTCGAGGATATGCTCAGCGGAAGATATGCCACCTATCGCACAGACGGGGATATCGACGGCCTGACACGCTTCCCAGACCATTCTGAGAGCGATAGGACGGATAGCAGGCCCGGAGAGTCCTCCGGTATCGGTACCAATCCGTGAGCGACCTTGACGCCAATCCACAGACATGGCCCGAACGGTATTGATCAGGGAGATCGCATCCGCCCCTGCTGATTGAGCGGCTACGGCATGCTCTGCGATATCAGTCACATTTGGAGTGAGTTTCGCCATCAAGACTCCGGAAGTCTTCTCTCGGACAGCGGAAATCAAAGCTGCAGTGGCCTCGGGGTCGAGACCAAATCTGAGACCTTCTTTCACATTGGGACAAGAGACATTCAGTTCATATCCCCGAATCAGTTCTTGTCCCTCTAGAGCCTCCACGACAGTGCAGTAGTCTTCGATATTTTTACCGACCACGTTGACGAGGATGGGAACACCATATCTCTGCAGTCGCGGTAAATAGTCGGAAACAAAAAGATCGAGACCTGGGTTTTGCAAGCCAATGGAATTCAATAATCCAGAAGGGGTTTCGATGGCTCGCGGAGGTGGATTTCCCGGCCTTGACTCCACAGAGATGGACTTCGGAACGATGGCGCTGAAGGTACCCGGAGGAAGAAATGGTTCAAACTCTTCGCCGTATCCAAAAGTACCCGAAGCCGGCAACACAGGATGAGACAACATCAGGTCACCACCAGGAGACGGAACCCTTACTGACAACTCAACTGAAGCGCTCTCTACGGACTCTCTCTTCAATGGGCCTCCTGGATCAGGATCTCTCCCTGCGGGCCTGTGCCTCGACGCAAAGCCGGGTCCACGGAATCGCCTGCAGGCGTGGTTCAGGAATCAAATCGCCGGTATCCTCGCAGACACCGTAACTCCCGTCCGCAATCCTCTGCAGAGCTTCATCGATCTCTTGGATCAAGTTCGTCTCACTCTGCATTGCTGTCAGAGTCAATTCGATCTCAAAGTTCTCTGAACTCAGATCGCCTTCATCTCCACTGGAGCCGCGACCTTCTCCCTCCAGAGTACTCATGTTGCCTGTAACAACTGCTCTATGTTGAAGGAGGATCTTCTTGAAGGAGTCCAGTTCACGCTTTAGGTATTTTTTCTTCGCCATACTTCTCCCCGAAAGAACTGTATTCAGTTCTGGTCAATTTTAAGATCTCGATAGCCAAGTCATCCGGATTGCAAAAGTCATTCGAGCTTCGCTTTCCCACCAAATGTTCCGAAGAGTTTGCAGTCGTCTCACCTCGGAAACCATGACACTCCTGATAAATTCTGCTCAAAGATTCAAATTCTGGCCCTTCTTAAAGGAAAACTGGCCTGAATTCGCAAAATTCGATATCCTACGGTGGTCTGCCCACGCACCCGGGAGGGATTCGGGACCATGTCTATTCCACCCCAAGGGGTCGAAAAACCTGAAACAGGACCCTTCCCAGAGATACCTGAGAGCGGCCCGATTCTATGAAGCGTCGAATCCCCTCGCAAGGGACCAATGGAATTGGTTCTGGAGGACGTCATTCCAAAGATCTCCCTCCCAGCCTGACTCTGTGGATAGATTATCTCCGTGTTGAAAAAGGTCTGGCAGATAATACCCTCTCTGCCTACACACGGGATCTCCTCGAGCTTTTCAATTTCAGTCAGAAAACAGGACTGGATTTTCCTTCCGGAATTCAACGCGAGCACCTCCAGCAATTTCTTAAGGCTCTCTCCGATCAAGAGATCAGCGCGCATAGCCGGCAACGAAAACTGGTCGCTATTCGTGGGTTCTACAGATTCCTTGTCAAAGACAATCGTCTCGAAGATAACCCGACCGATCTGATTCAACTCCCTCGCAAAGACAAAAAACTGCCCCACACCTTGTCCCTAGAGCAGGTCGAAAATCTTATTACTGCGGCGGGGGATCCTGATCGATCTGCGCGCTGCCCACTCCGGGATAGAGCTATCGTTGAGTTACTCTACAGTACAGGAATGCGTGTCTCTGAACTTTGCGGCTTAAGGCCAGGAGACTTGTTCCTCAGAGAAGGGTTTCTGAGATGCATCGGTAAGGGATCCAAAGAACGCATCATTCCGGTCGGAGATCGAGCTTCTCTCGCGGTCAGCAAGTACCAAGAACATGAGCGGCCCGTCGTCCCCGCAAAGGATGACAGAGTCTTCCTCTCGATCAGAGGGCTCCCGGTGAATCGCAGAAGTGTTTATGAGATTCTTAAAAAATCAGCGCTCCACGCAGGACTCCATTTACCCGTACATCCTCATATGCTGCGGCACTCTTATGCGACACATTTATTGGCAAACAATGCGGAGCTGTTTGCTATTCAAGAATTACTGGGGCATTCAAGCGTCAGTTCAACAGAGATCTATACTCACGTAGAACGAAAGAAGCTTCTCGATACTCACAATAAGTTTCATCCACGCCCATAAAGACTGATCTATGTACGACGACACCTGAGAGTCGTTTTCCCGACAGCGATCAAATCTCCGGGACGTAATATCGCCTGTTGGATCAGATTCCCATCCAGATATGTTCCATTCAAAGATCCCAAATCAGTCATCATGACCTCGCCCTCAACGACTTCGATACGACAGTGCCTACGACTGGCTCTCGGATCTTTGATCGACAGATCGTTATCAGGAGATCGCCCTATTAGAAATCCAGGGCCCGAAATAATACTGAGGTGCTGCATCTGATCATTGCTCTCACCTCGCTCAAGATCGATAGCCATCACAATTCGATCAGCAGGTTCGGCTGTTTTCATAGAAGTAGGAGGCTCAAATGAAAAATGTAACTCGTGCTCTCCCAGACGAAAGATTTCTCCCCCACCCAAAGTTCTGTGCGTAGTTGGAATATCGTTGACGAATACTTTCGACCCACTCAAGTCTTGGATTTCCCATACTCCTTCAAGAAGGCGGATTCCTGCATGTCGGCATGCCACCTTGGATCCGGGAAGGGAAATGGAGATCTCCGCATCTGAACCAAGAACTACAGGCTCTCCAGCGAGGGGAAAGACAGCGCCCTTTCGAGGTCCATTAATGATGGTGAGATATGCACGATCGTGGATAGAGGTGACGGCCTCGGTGATTCGGATCTCTTCGTTCAAGGTACCTCCAAGACTTCAATGGCCCCGGAGAAGAATACGATGTTGTTTCGAGATCGTCCGCCCGTCGAAATCTCTTTCGATTAGCGCTGGCAGGTCAGGGAGTCCGGTGTCGGATCGGAACCCGGCTCGGGGAAGGGAGCCGCAGGGGGCGGGCCGAAGATATAGAGGTAGTTGACCAGTTGAATACCGTCTGCGAGGTCAATCATTCCGTTGTCATTGACGTCCAATGCTTTGAGGCAAGTGGGGTCAGGGCACTCAGGACAAGTACCCGTCATGAAGACGAGATTGTTGATCACATCTGACAAGTCGAGATAGAAGTCACCGTCCGCATCTCCCCTTAGGAAGATATTCACAGCTTCAACCTCTATCACGGCATCCACCTTCAATGGCTGTATCGACTGGTTATCGATCACAAAGACATTGTCGACAGTAGGAGAACCGACTGAGGGAGAAAACTCGATGACGCTGATCGTTGATTCGACCAGGTCCGGCTGAACATCGAAGTAAAAACGGGCCAACTCCAATTCGATTCCTGTCGCAGGAATGACCTGCCCAGAATATGGAGGGAGAATATCCAAAAGAACACCGAGGACGACATTCCCTTCGGCATCATTGGAAAACTCTTCGACAAATTCGGCCCCTGCTGTTTCGGTGATCGTGCCCTCTATGGAAACGTGTGAGTATTCCCAAACGAGTGGATCGTATACGAGTGATATTGAGAATCCCTGCAAGTCTTCCGAGTTATACCCTCGGATCGAAATCTCATGATCCGTATCCCCCAACTGTGCGACTCCAGTCGTGGACTCTGCGATCAATACGTTTTGCTCAATCACACTCAATAGGCCATTTTCGAGAGTCGTAGCCACTTCAGTGCCTTCGACAAGAATCGTGCTGGGTAATGCTGCTGTTCCCACAGTATTCTCGAGAGATATCAACTCCTGATTGGAAGGGATCAACCAATCCGCGGCATCAAATGCCAACGAGACCAAATGGGTCTCTGTGGAAATCGGTAGGGAAGTATCAAAAGGGGCCTCACTGTCGATGATCACGACGAGCCCCGCCTCTCCTTCGACGATATCGACGAAAGAATCTGTGAAATCCACATTGATCGCTCCTAGGACTCCACCTTCAAGGTCGAAGCCACTGAGAAGAATACGATCAGGGTCCACAGAAACGGCGATCTGAAATCCACTGACGGGATCACTCGAGAGGCCATAGATAGGAGTTGTCACGCCACTTTGTCCGGGATATACGCTGACGTCCTCAACTCGCAGTGAAGGCGATTGAGCCTCCAACACAAGAACACCCTGGAGAACCAGAATGACGGGGAGTAGGTTTCTCAGAAGTGACGAAATGCTTGGGAGCATGAACTAAATCCTCTTTTCGCAGAAAGGCACAAGAGCAGCGCCTTCCTCGACCTCAAATCTACTCCGATTATAAGATCACCAAACGACTAACAAAGACCTTTTGTTAGCATTTACAGGCATGTCACTTGCGGTAGTTCTCTGTCGATGGCCAATCTCTTCAAAACTCCTAGAACCTCCGATTACCGCACGATTCCAACACAAAATACTGATTCGGCAAAAATAGGTGAAATCGAAATCAAACTTACAAAGTCGGGAATTGTTCCCGAACCGAAAGCGGCATTGAGGCAAGAAATGAAATTTCAACGGCACAACGAGAGCTGGATCTGCATATGGAATAGTGAAGCATTTGGAATAGGGAAGCATATGAAATAGAGAGGAAAGATGTCGGAGGAAAGATGTCGGGGGAAGGATGAGCCCGGCCCCAAAAGGATCCCTGCTCACCTCTATCCCCCCACGCACCAGATCAACTTTTTAAAGAGTTGTCCGAGGTTTCGAATGATGGGGAAGAACGAAAAAAAACTGACGCAGACGAGCCCGCCCGGTGTCCAGCATCAGCCGTTCTATGAACCCACAAACATCATCGATCCTCGCTACCTGGCCAAGTTCAAAAGTGGGAGGTCACCGATTCCGAGCTCAGCCCGCCTAGAATGGCCGGAGATCGATAACCTGCCCTCAACGAGGGCCGCTTTTCAAAAAAGCCCCCCCTCAGTTGCTATGGCAAGGGGTGTGCCAATTCGAAAACAGTGTGTATGAGCGAAATTCGTCCGATGACGGAAACTGAACGACCTGTTAGGAGAGAGCCCATTGCCATAATTTAGGGCACAGAATTCGTAAGCACTGATTTCACTGATACTTAGAATCCTGCCTCGAAAGAACACACTGTTTCATTATCAGGCAGCTCCCCTCCTCAAAAGGAAGGGAGTTCGGATTCAAGTCGAAATTTGATACTTCTCGATCAACCGGTAGAGACGATTGCGATCAATCGACAACATCGTAGCCGCACGACTTTTGACTCCACGGGATCGCTCTAATGCCTCCCGAATATGCTCCGCCACCAGTTCGTCATAGGTCTTGAAGTGTGAGGCTGTCGCTGTCAGTGAACGGCCTTCCACGAGAGCTTCTGTCGTCCTCTGCGTCGCCTCCTGAAAAGAGCTCAAAAGTTCAGAATCATCCGAAGAATGATCCGAAGTAAATCTCAGTGAGATCTCGGGAGGAAAATCTTCAACCCTGATCTCTGAAGCATTGCCACCGAGGGCAAAAGATCTCTCGATGCAGTTATGCAGTTCACGCACATTCCCAGGCCACTGATATGATTCCAGTGCCACACGAGCGGGTTCCGTCAATTTGCGCGGTTCACAATTGTATTCCTCAGCGAAGTCGCGAAGGAAAGCCTCCGCCATCGGCTGGATATCCCCAATCCTGTCCCTCAATGGGGGAACTTTAAGACTGACGACATTGATCCGGTAGTACAGGTCCGCCCTGAACTTTCCTTCATTGACCAACTGTTGAATGGGACGATTTGTCGCAGTCACAACTCGTGCATGAACGGGAATCGCCTTCGTCGCGCCTACGGGAGTCACTTCCCTTTCTTGGAGAGCTCTCAACAATTTGACTTGAAGATCCAGATCGAGTTCTGTGATTTCATCGAGAAAGAGAGTCCCTCGCTTCGCTGCGACAAAGACTCCATCTTGATCTGCCACTGACCCGGTGAACGCCCCTTTTTTATGTCCGAAGAGTTGACTCTCCAATAAGGTTTTACTGAGAGCTCCACAGTTCACAGCCACGTAAGGGTGCATTTTTTCAGAAACCTGATCACCGGCACGCCGAAGGTGCTTTAGGCGCTGATTATGAACCTTGTATGCGATCAGTTCTTTTCCGGTTCCAGGTTCTCCCTCAATCAAGACGGGCGAAGGGACAGCCGCAAGCTTGGTGACCATATCAAGGACTTGCTTCATCTTCTCATCTCGATAGATGAACTTCCTTCCGCGACCTTTCACCTTTCGTTTACTACTCATGGCGATCTCTATCGCATTAGGTAGCGCGAGGTGAACACTATCGGCTTTATCAACAAACCCTTTCGCACCGGCTGCAATCAAATGATTTTTCTGCTTATTTCCTTCACCGGTAAAGACAATCACTGGCAAGTTGACATCGAAATCAGAGACTTCATCGAGAACTTCTTCACCAGATTTCATAGGCATTTGAAGATCAGTCACAACCACATCAATGCGGTCCTGATTTTCTTCCAATACTTCACGAATCTTTGTCGAATCACTCAGGATGATCACTTTGTAATTGAACTCCGGATCTTCAAGCACCTCTTGGGTTGTCACGAGAAGATCCATATTGTCGTCCACCAAAAGGACGCATTTCTTTTTTTCAGAGTTGCTCATTTTTTCACTCCCCGCAATTTTCTATTCCCCAGCCCTTATCCGCAGGAATAAACCGATAGAATTTTGACATGAGATCATTGAGCTCCGGCGGGGCAACGACCTCACCTTCGCCATGTTGCTCAATTACAATTCTCGACTCGTTCACAGAAATGATGATGAGTGAACCTTTGATCATACGGGGTCTCAAATATTCCAAACTGCAGACCAAGGGAGCCAAAAAACGATCAATGATGGGGCTCTGATGGGGATATTCGATTTCGACTTCAGAGTTGGAATAACGTTTCTGATAGTGCGAAAGGATGCTCTGAGTATCCATGGACTCGAGTAAACTGATGGTCTTGATCACCATTTCGGCCCTCTGAACGCCAAGAATCCCCAGCTCACTGCTTCGTTCCAACCGGTCATGCTGCCCCATTTCTAGGGCTTTCTTCATCGAGAAATGTGCGTTCTGAACGACCGTCAGATGATTCTTCAGTTGGTGAATCAATTGCGGAATCACCTGGAAGAGCAATCGGTACGAATCCAAAGTGCCAATCTGGCCATCCGGGTCCTGATTCTCTTCTGCTGAAATGTTATCCAGACTCATATTTTCCCATTTCCCCACTTCTGCCAAGCCCAGAGATCGCTCAACTCAAGAGATCTCCAGATTCGACCCAGAATACGGCGACGATGCGTCATTTCATCCTGAGCCAAGTAGACTGCTACAAAACGTAGCAGTCCAGCACAGGGTTCCCAAGACCCCAAAATAAGGGGATGACCTTCAATAGGTCTTCAGGGGCACTTTATGAGAAAAAAGGGAGGCGGAGTTCCGGATTTAACCACACCACGGTTTTTCCGGAACTCCGCCAGGGATGGCGATTTGAAGGGAGAGAGGAGTCAGAAAGAGACCTCTCAGAGAGACGAGAAAAATCAGACAGCCGGCGTTATTCCTCTTCCAGCACACCAAAACAACGAAAATCCGGCTGTCTGAACTCAAGATTCTCATCATGCACGGGGAGCGAATCCCCGGCTTCCGGGTCACCCCGGCTTCAGAGAAGACTGACATCTAAAACAAAATCGCGCCAACTGGCACAGGTCACTCGTCAGCCTGCCAGAGGCAAGATATCCTTCTGGCTTGCTCTCGAGGCTAATTTGGGCCTCAAACTAAAGAGAGACGGGAGTTCCCATGTGTGGTTTTTTTGGCGTCGTCGGTAGTGAGAATTCGGCGTGTCACGAGATCTATGAAGCTCTGATTAGCCTGCAGCATCGTGGACAAGATGCCGCCGGTATCGTGACTCATGACGATCGATTCCATCTGAAAAAAGGAAACGGTCTCGTTCGGGATGTCTTCCGTCTCAAGAATATGGAGCGACTCACGGGATCATCTGGCATCGGACAAGTGCGCTACCCCACCTTTGGTGGATCCACCACTGAAGACGCACAACCCTTTGTTGTCAATTATCCTTACGGCATCGCGATGGCTCACAATGGCAATGTCACGAACGGTGAAGAAGTCAAAAATTGGCTTTCGAGTCAGAAGAGAACCATTCTTCATTCCAGCTGCGATGTAGAATTGATCCTCTTCACTCTTGCCGTTGAACTCTCAGAAATCGGAGACCTTCAACCTGATTCAGAATCAGTTTTCGCCGCACTGAAGAAGGTTCTTGAAAGAGTTCATGGTGCCTACTCTGTAGCAACATTGATTTCACAATTCGGGATGGTTGCCTTCAGAGACCCCAATGGCATTCGTCCAATGGTGATGGGCTCAAAAGAAAACTCTGACGGTACTTTGTCATGGGCGTGTTCATCTGAAAACATCCCACTAGAGATTCTGGGATATAAAAATGTTGAAATGATCAAAGCGGGTGAAGCCGTCATTTTCATTCCCGGAAAAGATCCGATACGAAAACAACTCGTTCAGAGAGCCCACAATCCTTGCATTTTCGAGCATGTCTATTTCGCTCGCCCCGACAGCATCATCGATGATGTCAGTGTCTACGAAGCACGACGAAATCTAGGGAAACAGCTCGCAAATCGCTGGAACGAAAGAGGCCTGAAGGCAGATGTCGTCATTCCTGTCCCCGACAGTGCCTGTACCTCAGCGAGTACGATGGCTCAACATATCGGCATCGAATATCGAGAAGGACTGGTTAAGAACAGATACATCGGAAGAACTTTCATCATGCCTGGGCAAGGAGACCGAACCTCGGGTGTTCGCCGTAAGTTGAATTCCATTCGTAGCGAATTCGAGGGGAAAGACGTTCTACTCGTAGACGACAGTGTCGTCAGAGGAACCACATCTCGTCAGATCGTGGACTTGGCGAGAGCAGCCGGTGCTCGAAAGGTCTTCTTCGCGTCGTGTTCGCCCCCGGTTCAATTTCCCTGCGTATATGGAGTCGACATGTCGACCCGTGCAGAATTGATCGCTCGTGAAAAATCCGAAGAGCAGATCGCTGAAGCCATCGGTGCTGACGCCATGATCTATCAACCCATCAGTTCTCTTAGAAAAGCGCTAAAGGATGCGGGATCGGACCTTCACTACTGCGCCGCCTGTTTTGATGGGGAATACCCCACACCGGAAGTGACAGCCGAGACTCTCGCTGCGATCGAAGCTTGCCGCATCGGTGAACAAGAAAAGTTAAAAACAGAAAGCGCTGAAGATATGAGTCCATCTCACGGGTGATCGACAAAAGGCCTTCATGGGAAAAGAACTTTGTTTGAATCGTGAAATATGTCCCCTGCAACGATAGAATAAATCTATATTGTTGCAGGAGATCGAATCCCGTTTTTCGTCAGTGTTGGGGATTCTAAATCGAAACTTGGCTTTTATTTTCGATATCAGTTTGGGTTCGATCCCCTTTCACACTGACTCTACTCGCAACGACTTTTCTCTGGAGGAATGATGTTGCCATCTGTGGGCCTAGCTCTGACCGCTTCCTTGGTATGCTCCATGGTGGGAATGCTTGTCCTGATGGCTCTCGACTACGACCCAGAACTGGCCCGCAAAAAAAACTCCCGCTCATTAATCCTGAGCGGACTCATTGCTACATTTGCAGTTCTTTGCCTGATCCTGTTTCGCCTCCGCCCGCCATTACCAATTATCGGTCTCTTCTCATTGGGGACATTGATGTTCATGTGGCCTGCGTTTCGGCGCTTGAACAATCCCGATTCACGAATGAGCAGAGACAGGAGTCCATGGCTTTGGCGGTGGAGAACACGTCTCAACAATAGACGCCCGGAATCCTGTTTGAGAAAACTAGAAAAAATAGAGCGGCAGTTGGCAGCGACCCCTCTCGACCCCATCCTTCACCTCAAAGCGTTAGAGCTTTCACTCGCTTGCAATGAAAATACGCGAGCACTCTATCACTGCCACGTATTGGACGAGATTCTTGACCGGGGATCAGCACATGAGCATACCTTGCGAGCTCAACTCTTTATCATGAGTCATCGGCAACGACGGAATGAAGACGCCGAAAAGGTGCTCAAGAGAATCGACTCACTCTATCCTATAGATTTCCAACATGACCTTCCTCCCAGAAGAGAAGAAACCTCCACGCCTGGGAGTGATCAGGAATAACAATAAACTCAGAAATCAGTGACGAACCAAAAATCTAACTCTTGGGCTCGTTCACAGGATGCTGAACCTGACCCTCAAGAAGGAATGCGGCGACTTGCTGAGCTGACTGAAGGCCGACATTGTCCTGAGCTTCCACAGTCGATGCTCCCAAGTGTGGCGTGCAGAGAACGCCCGGGTGAGACCGGAGAGGGTCGTCAACAGCCGGCGGTTCCTCCACGAATACATCGAGTCCAGCACCGGCAACTTGGCCATTATCGAGCGCTTTCAGCAGTGCTGCGGAATCAATCACGGGTCCACGACTCACATTGACGATTCGAACACCCGGCTTGCATTGGTTCAGAAACTCTTCATTCACCATTCCACGAGTATGATCGTTCAGTGGCGGATGCAGAGAAATGAAGTCTGCTTGTGAAAGCGCCTGCTCCAAAGGAGCGAGGGTTGCTCCATTTTCCTGACACACTTCTTCTTCAACAAAAGGGTCACAGCCAATAACTGTCATGCCGACTCCACTGGCCTTGCGACAGACTCGCTGTCCAATCTTGCCCATACCAACCACAACGAGCGTCTTTCCTTCAAGTTCAACGCCCACGAGTTGCTTGCGATCCCAGCCACCCTGACTCATCCCGAGATGACCCTGACCCACATTGCGAGCGACTGCAAAGAGCAGCCCCACGGCATGCTCCGCAGCAGCATTCGAGTTTGCTGCCGGAGTATTCATGACCTGAACACCCATTTCAGCGGCCGCATCACAATCGATGTTATCGACGCCTGCGCCCGCACGGCATATGCACTTCAAGTTCGGAGCTTTCTCCAACAACTCACGCGTGATTTGAGTACCGGATCGCAATATCCAACCTGATATTTCAGGAAGACTACTGTCGACCTGATCCGCACCCACGATGACTTCGAGGCCAGCACCTCTTAAAATTTCGGCAGTGGCTTCAGGCAAAGGATCTGAAATCAAGACGGGACCGGATTGAGTTGTCATGTGAAAACCTTTCGAAGTTTTTTCAATAGAAGTCGAGTGGGGTATCAGCCTTTGAAACGACCGACACAAAGGCAAGCATCATGGCCTCCGAACCCAAACGAGTTGGAGAGTGCAACTTCGATCTGAGCTTCTCTGGCTTCATTCGGAACCGTATCCAGAGGACATTGCGGGTCTGGGTCGATTTGATTGATGGTGGCGGGGACAACGCCCTCTTTGATACCAACAGCAACAGCCGCCAACTCAACAGCACCCGAAGCTCCCAGAAGGTGACCCACCTGGGATTTCGTCGAGCTCATCATCACCTTTTCTGAATTTGCTCCCAACAGCTTACGCACGGCGTGCTGTTCCATCACATCATTCAGAGGAGTCGAAGTTCCATGAGCATTGATGTAGTTCACTTCATCAGTATTGCATCCGCCATCGACCAAAGCCAACCGCATCGCTTCTTGAGCCATGGCTGCTTCCGGATCGGGAGCAGTCATGTGGAAGGCATCATCCGTAGCGCCAAAACCGAGAACTTCGCAGTATATTTCCGCTCCGCGCTTACGTGCATGTTCGAGTTCTTCAAACATGAACATGCAGCCTCCCTCACCCATGACAAAACCATCACGACTGGCCTGAAATGGCCTCATCGCAGTCTGGTATTCGTCATTGCGAGTCGACATGGCTTTCAATGCACAGAAACCAGCAATACTCACGGGTGTCACCGAAGCTTCGCTTCCCCCTGCGAGGATTGCGTCACAACGATCGGCTCGAATCATGTCAAGAGCGATACCGAGAGCGTGCTGACTAGAAGCACATGCAGACACGGTAGCGAAATTCATCCCTTTGAATCCGTGGGCAATAGCAATCTGTCCTGCTGCAGCATTGATGATCATCTTCGGAATGAAGAAGGGAGACACCCTACTAGGGCCTCTCTCCCTTAGAATATTTGCCTGCTGCTCCATCTCAAGGATGCCTCCGATTCCGGAGCCGGTGATCACACCGTACCGATCGGGTGCTTTAGAAGGATCCAAGCCACTATCCTCGACAGCTTCCCCTGCGGCATAAAGCGCGTAGAGAGAAAACTTATCGAGTAGACGCGTAGTCTTTCTGTCGATACGAGACGAAGGATCAAAGTCCTTCACCTCCATCGCGAAGCGAGTTCGAAAACCTTCGGGGTCAAACTGTGATATCAACCCGACGCCGTTGCGGCCTTCAAGGATCCCATTCCAGAAAGTAGCGAGGTCATTCCCAATGGGAGAGACCACGCCAATTCCTGTAATAACAACTCTTCTCTTGCTCATCTGGATATACCTCCGATGGAGCGACTAAACCTGACTCGAGTTCTTCTCGATGTAGGATATCGCATCTCCCACAGTCTTAAGGGTTTCTGCTTCCTCATCAGGAATCTTCATCGAAAAGCTATCTTCAAGCTTCATGACAAGTTCCACAATGTCGAGACTGTCTGCACCCAGATCGGTTTGCAATACGGCCTCATCCTTTACCTTTTCGCGGTCCATACCGAGTTCTTCGGCGATAATGTCTTTGACTTGATCTCCGACGCTCATCAGTACCTCCTTCTCTCGCCCCCTATTGGTTGAAGAGGGGATTTGCAGTAGTGACTCAGTTCAGCGGCAACCCCGAGAAAATGGGAAAAGCCCCACTCCGGGTTAACGAAATGGGAGCAACAGCAACCATTCCGGGTTTAGATTCTATGCAACAGCAAGAATTCGTCCAGTCAGAATTACATCTAACAGGCTAATCCACCATCTACTCTCAGGGTCTCTCCAGTGATATATGAGGCTGAATCGCTGGCCAGGAAGAGTACGGAAGCCGCCACCTCATCAGGAGTTCCGGATCTTCGGGCAGGAATTCTCCCCTCGATCGCCTCCTTGGCTTGATCCGAGATATCGGCCGACATATCTGTGGCAATCATTCCGGGAGCGACCGCATTTACGGTGATATTTCGGCTGGCCACCTCTTGGGCTAGAGATTTGACGAACCCGATGACTCCCGCCTTGCTCGCAGCGTAGTTCCCTTGACCGGGATTTCCCGTCAGGCCAATGACGCTCGTGATGGCGATAATTCGACCAGATCTCTTTTTTATCATGGGGCGAATGACTTCGCGGGCACATAAAAATGTTCCACGAAGATTCGTCGAGATCACATCATCCCAATCCTCATCTCGAGTGGCCATCACCAATTTATCTCGAGTGATGCCAGCGTTCGCAACGAGAATATCGATGCCTCCAAGAAGCTCTATGGCTGCTGGGAAAAACTCGCTGACACTGGCTGGATTAGAAATATCTAATGCGAGTCCATGGACATTTCCATCCAACTCGCTGGCCACTTTTTTAGCCTGCTCTTCATTGCGCCCAGTAATCACAACTACGGCACCTGCACCCGCAAAGGCTTTGGCAACCGCTTTACCGATACCGCGAGTTCCACCAGTGACGATGACTGTTCTATCCTTGAAATCCATCATGACACGGTTCCTTCCAGCAGTTGCTCAATACTTTCCTTGCCCAATACAGATCTCGTAGGGATTCCACGGTCAACCTGTCGAACCAATCCCGCCACTACTTTTCCAGGACCTGGCTCTAAAACTTCTGACATTCCTTCAGAGACGAGACTCTGAAGTGTCGGCTCCCAAAGAACAGGAGACTCCACTTGGCGAATCAAACCCGCTCGTATCTCTTCTGGGTCAGAGACCCTCACTCCAGAGACATTTGCATAGAAGGGAACAACAGGAGTATTGATCTTCAACTCAGCCAGTATGGGCTTGAGGGTTTCCGTGGCAGAAGACATGAGTGGCGAGTGATAAGCGCCGGCAACTTCTAGGGGAATCACCCTACGAGCGCCTTTTTCCTGAGCGAGTTCTCCCGCTCGCTCGACTGCCGCCTTTTCACCGCTGATGACGATTTGTGTGGTCGCATTGACATTGGCGACCGCCACGATGCCTTCACCTGAGGCTTCTTCTACCGCTTCCCTGACGGCATTGAGGTCGATACCCAATATGGAAGCCATCGTCCCCTCAGTCTTGTCACAGGCTTCCTGCATCGCTCGTCCTCTAGCGACCACTACCTTCAAAGCGTCTTCAAAGGTCAAGGCGCCGCTGTAGACGAGAGCACTATATTCGCCAAGAGAAAGCCCTGCGGTTGCTCTAGATTCGACCAAAGCTGCGCCTCCAGAGTTTTCTATCACAGCGAGGGCTGCCATCGAGGAGACGAAGATGGCGGGTTGGCTGATATCCGTAGCATTGAGCGCATCCTGCGGACCCTTGCTGCAGAGACTCACAAGGTCACAACCCATCAAATCACCTGCGGTCTGAAAAAGATCCCTGGCTAGGGTCTCACTCTCCACAAGATCTTGTGCCATTCCCACGAACTGACTTCCTTGTCCCGGGAATAGAACGGCTCGAGAAGATTCTGAATTGAAACGTTGATTCATAGATCCTCGCCTTTAACCAAGATGACTTTGAGAAACGGGGAATGTCAGACTTGTTGCTCGGAATCAGGATTACAAGATTCGATTCGCGAAGTGACTTCAGCAACGGATTGAACCAAATCCTCTTCAATACCGGATTCGATCATTTTGAGAGTCCAACCGATCGCATTACAGACGGCCTTCTCGTCACTCTTGCCATGCCCGATCGTACAAACTCCACGAGGCCCCAACAGTGGAGCTCCCCCATACTCTGCGTAATCGAAATGGCTGGCAATACGCTGCAAACCTGCGGCGATCATTTCCTTGAATGGACCCAAATCGATGCCAGAGGAGGATTCTCGGGTCAGCTCTCGTGCGATGGTCGAGAATATAAAGCTTGCGAGCCCCTCAGAGGATTTCAGAATCACGTTCCCTGTAAATCCGTCACATACGATGACGTCCAGAGAGGTGTTGTAGAGATCGTTGCCTTCGACATTTCCCTGGAAGTTCAGTCCACTATCAGAGAGAAGGCTATAAGTTTCTTTAGCAAGAGTGTGGCCCTTGTCTCGTTCAGATCCGACATTAAGGAGGCCCACTCTTGGAGACTCCACGCCGTACACACTTTTTAGGAATGTGGCTGACATCACTGCATTGTGAAGCAGGTGAAGGGGACGACTCTCAACATTGGCGCCTCCATCACAAAGAATCACAGGTGACTCTCCGCGAGGCATCGGCAAAGCGATCGCCGGACGACGGATGCCCTCAAGTAATCGAAGATGAATCGAACACGCCGCAACAAATGCGCCTGTGTTCCCTGCAGAAAAGATTCCCTGAACCGATCTTTCCTTCTGCATATTGACGATGGCATTCAATGACGATTCAGGTTTGCCCCGCAATGCTTCTACGGGAGACTCATCCATGGTCACCCATTGAGGAGCATGCACGAACTGCATTCTGTCGGAGAGTCCGCCATAAGATTCGATCTCAGGGATCACCTGATCTTCAGGACCCACAAGGACAACTTGAAGATCTGAGTTTTCTTGTAATGCACGGAATGCTCCCTTAACGGGAACGGAAGGGACTGTATCGCCGCCCATGGCGTCGACTGCGATCAGAGGCATGTCACTCCCACTCTGGGATTTAGAAGTCTTCTACTGCCAGAAGTGCACGGCCCCGATAGGTTCCACAAACGTCACAAATACTGTGTGGCAACGTGAGTGAATTACAACGGGTGCATTTGGTGTGACGAATCGGCCTGACGGCATCGTGTGCCCTGCGCTTACGCTTACGGGCTTGGTTTGTCTTACGCTGTGGGACTGCCATCGGTCTCGCTCCGTGATCTCTGGTGCTTAGCACTCAGCTTTTTACATTTGGTTCAAAAGGAAAGCCACCTGCAGGGGATTCTCCCCGGGGCTCATTCCCGATCAAGCCCCGATGTTAAAAGTGCGGCGCAAATTGGTCAAGAACATCCGATGAGGTCATTGAGCAATTCCTGAAAGAGCATTGACCAGTTCGGAAGCCATGGCTTCGAGAGCCTCATCTAGCTTATCGAGGTCCTTACCCCCCGCCTGAGCCATATCCGGCCTTCCGCCGCCGCCGCCACCGAGGATTCCAGAGCCTAATTTGGCCACTTTCCCGCAATGAACCTGCCCTTTTGGGACCGACTCAGAAGTGCCCACGACGAATTTCACCCCGTCTGAGCCTGCCGAAGCCAAAATGAATCCACGGGCTCCTTGGCGTCTTTTCAATGCGTCCGCCACCACTAGAAGCTGCTCCTGTGGTGCATCTTTCCAGCACGCCCTGACGACTTCTGCTTCACCTGCAGAAATTCGATCTCCATGACCGCCATCTAGATCGGCCAACAAGTCCCGGACAGGACCCGCTGATCCTTTTCCATCTTTGAGATCTTTATTTTCTTTGATCAAACTGGCGATGCGATCACCCAGTTCCTCTCGGGAACTTCGGAGAATTCGGGCGAGATCCTGGATCAGATCTTCACCTTCCCGCACTCGACGACCACCTTCGAGTCCGGTGAGCGCTTCGATTCTTCTGACTCCAGAAGAGACACTTCCCTCACCGGTAATCATCATCGGCCCAATCTCTCCTGTATTATTGCAGTGGATACCACCACAAAGCTCAACAGAGAAATCTCCGATCTCTACCATCCTCACTCGGTCGCCATACTTTTCTCCAAAGAGAGCCATCGCTCCACGATCCTTCGCCGCGTCGATGGGAACATCAGTATGTATAGCGACCTCTTGATCACGAAGAATCCAGCCCTGAACAATGCCTTCTACTTCTGCCAATTGCTCTGGAGAAACTTTCTCGTAATGACTGATATCAAAGCGAAGTCTTTCGGGTGAAACCTGAGATCCCTTTTGTTGCACATGATCACCCACCACCTGGCGCAAAGCAGCGTGAAGCAAATGAGTTGCCGTATGGTTTCTTTGAATATGAAGACGCCGATCTAAATCGACTTCTGCGTGAATGGTGATCCCTCTTTGAAGGGCTTCCACGTCAATACCTGAAAGATCAACACTGTGAACAAAGGTTCCCGCTGCATTTTTCTGGCAATCCAGAACTGGTATTTTTTGTCCCTCGAACTCCAGAAGACCTGTATCGCCGACTTGGCCGCCGGACTCTGCGTAGAAGGGGGTTCTATCGAGCACTAAGGCCCCTGTGTCACCCTCAGAGGTACATGACAACAATTGAGCCTCTGCGCGACCTCCGTGGTATCCGACAAAGTCAGTAGCGCCGAGATCTTCCATCATCCCCAGATCTTCACCTTTGACGGCGACTCCTATTTTGTTCCCAATTCGACTCCGCGTTCTTTGCTGCTCCATCAAATCTTCGAAACCGCCTCGATCAAGGTCGAGCTCAACCTCTCGAGCCATCTGCTCAGTCAGGTCGATGGGAAAGCCACAAGAGTCATGGAGAAAAAATGCAGCGCCGGCAGGAAAGAGCCGGGATCCTGAAGTTCCCATCTGCTCGACTTCTTCGTCAAAGCGAGTCATTCCGGTTTTCAAAGTCTTGAGGAATTGTTCCTCTTCTTTACCGATGAGCTTAACGATCAATTCTTGTCGGCTGCGCAGTTCTGGAAAAGCATCTCCCATTTCTTCAGCCAGCAAGGGCACTAAGTTGTAAAGGAAAGGACGCTCAACTCCGAGTTTGTATCCGTACCGACTCGCTCTGCGAAGAATCCGACGCAGTACATATCCACGTTCTTCATTGGAAGGAAATGCTCCGTCTGCTATCGCAAAAGAGAGACTTCTCAGATGATCTGCGATGACCCTGTGAGGAATACCTTCGGGGCCTTTTCTCGGAACAACCCCTGTCTCTTCCCCTATACCCTCGATCAATCGGGACATCAGATCCGTCTCGTAAACGTCGTCTTTGTCCTGAAGAATCATGGTGATGCGTTCGAGACCCATTCCTGTATCAATACTCGGCTTGGGCAAAATAATGCGGTCACCAGGACTGCGTTGCTCAAACTGCATGAAGACCAGATTCCAAATCTCCATCCAGCGATCACAGTCGCAAACGCCCAGAGCGCAATTTGGGCCGCAAGATCGGCTTTCGCCCCGATCGACGTGGAGTTCTGAACAAGGCCCACAGGGCCCGGTGTCTCCCATCGACCAGAAGTTATCCTTGACCCCGAGACCGACAATCCGGTCAGGCGAGACGCCGACATGATCTCGCCAAATTTCGCGAGCTTCGTCATCATCTTCGAAGACTGAAATCCACAGTCTGTCTGCTTCGATTCCAAATGTTTCTGTGATTAATTCCCACGCCCAACTGCAGGCTTCCTTTTTGAAATAATCGCCAAAGGAAAAGTTACCCAGCATCTCAAAGAAGGTGAGATGGCGTGCGGTATACCCCACATTTTCAAGGTCGTTGTGCTTACCACCGGCACGAATGCACTTCTGAGAGGAGCAAGCCCGAGGTGTTTCCCGGACCTCTTCTCCTGTGAAGACACTCTTAAACTGATTCATCCCTGCATTGGTAAAGAGCAGTGTCGGATCATCGTGAGGAACCACTGGACTCGAAGCCACGCGCTCATGCCCTCGTGCCTCGAAGAAATCGAGAAACTGTTTCCGGATCTCTTTCACGCGCATCGATGCCACTCTTCCAGATTCATGAGCCTCTATAGACTCGGGGTAACCATCGTCATTCGCCTGAATTCATGATCGTATCCAGAGCTTATTTGTTCAAGAGAACTGAATGGATGGAATCAGGTGATTTGCGGAATCTCCACTGGATCCAACTCGAGCATATTCCTGTATTGCCCGAACCTTTCCTGAAGATCTGTAGGACTGATTTTCTTCAACCCCTCAACACCAAATCCTTGGCAGCAGAATGATGCTGTCACTGTTCCCCATGCAACTGCCACTTTGATCCCTTGCAAATCAGTACGATCACTGCGAAGAAGGCAGCCCATCATTCCTCCTGCGAAAGAATCTCCTGCTCCCGTGGGATCCACTACATTTCCGAGTGGGATTGCAGGAAGGGTCACTTCGCCATCTGCATGAAAAATCATGGCTCCATGCTGCCCGCGCTTCGTGATCACGTAACGAGGGCCCATGGCGAGAATTTTGCGTCCTGCTAGAACAACATTCTTCTCTCCAGAAAGCTGTTGGGATTCCTCGTCGTTGAGAACCAATGCATCGACATTGGAAACAAGAGACTCCAAGTCTGGACGGGCGATATCGATCCACAGATCCATCGTGTCGACCACCGTAAATGGGCGAGAGCCCATCTGGTCTAGCACACTCGCCTGAGTCACAGGCGCGCCATTTCCAAGGAAGAGGTACTGGGCATTCCTATAGGAGCCCGGCAGATCTGGCCTGAAATTTTCGAAGACGTTCAGATCGACACTGAGGGTTTCCCTGCGATCCATGTCGTCAAAATATTTCCCTGACCAGCGGAAAGTCTTTCCGCCCTCAACCACTTCGAGTCCATCGATGCAAATCCCACGATCCGTGAGCAACTGTCGATGCTCAACAGGGAAATCTTCGCCGACGACTCCCACCAATTGAACGCCTCCGAAATATGAGGCGGCCATGGAAAAGTGGACTGCGGATCCCCCAAGGGCGTTCTCTAGAGCGCCATCCGGGGTTTGAATACTATCAAAGGCAACACTGCCAACGACGACGAGCGACATGAGTCGGTCCTCTCTCTATAGTCCTGAATCAGGGATTCTCTGACTCTGCATCTGGGTCATTCGCCTCGTCTTCACTCACAAGGCGTTCAGCGACCTCTTGAACACGAAGTTCCGCTTTCTTCAAACGATCCCCACAGATCTGCAACAGTTCCGCTGCTCGCTCGACATCATCGGCAAGGGCGTCAACATCGATCTCCCGAGAATCCTCTATTCTATTGAGGATAGCGTCGATCTCTTCTGTTGCTTCTCGGTAACCGGGTTCTGTGTTTTTCTTCGCAGACATCAGTTTCCATTTCTGTCACGAAACGATCTATCAAGAAATCCGTAAGATTCTCCGCCAGCCAACGCCGGCTCGACAAGACTCGTTTCTCCAAAGTGCCAATATATCGTTCTGATCGAAGGTCTGACAGGTCCGTTAAAGAAGAGATCCAGGAATCCTGCTCTGTTTTTACTCCACTCGGGCATCTACAGAACCGTCCTGAAGCCTTACAACGATCGTATCCCCCACCTCGACCTCTCCCGTGCGGCGAACCGTCTGACCCTCCGCATTTTTGACCCATGCGAAGCCCCGGGCAAGGATGTGGACAGGATCTAAAGATCGAATCCTGTCAGAACGTGCGCGCCAGCGCTCCATTTCCCGCTCAATTCGATCTTTCGGTAAGGTGCTGAAGCGATCCGTCCTGAGTTGCAGCGCCACGCCCTGACTCTCGACACCCCTGAGAGCAGACGACTGCAATTGCTCTCGTTTCATTCGAAGCAAACTCTTCTCCCGAGAGACCCGGCCTTCTGCTCTGCTTCTCCACAACAAAACCCTTTGTACGAGCGCATGACGCTCCTGTTTCAGAGCTCGAGTTCCCAGTCGTTGCCAGCGGACTCTTGAACGATCTTGCTCATCCGCTCGGATCTCCACAGCCCTGCGTCCTCTTGAGACCAAAAAGCGTCCTCGATCCACATTCAGCTGTCTCTCTCGATCAATACGCTCGATGGAACTTCGATGAATACGCCTGGCTTTTTCAAGGATCTGTTGCCAAGAGTCATCGACCCAACTCACGAGGAACTGTCCGACAGCGGTAGGTGTCTTTTCAGAATGCGCTAACTCATCTAAGACAGAACGGTCAGCATGGTGCCCGATTCCGACGAAGACCTTGAGGGGATGCAATGCGACAGCCTTTGCGAGTTCAAGGGTGTCAAAGGCCATCAAATCTGTCTTTGATCCTCCACCTCGGATCACCACGACAGCATCAAACTCATCGTGTCTTTCAGCAAAGTACTGGAAAGCTCTGAGAAGATCTTTCTCCGCCAGTGATCCTTGAACCCTCGCATTGTGGAGACTGACCTGAAATGCATAGCCCGAAGATTTCAACTCATCATGAAAGTCTTTCCACGCATCACTTCCCTGACTGGTCACTACGCCTATTCTCAACGGAGTCATGGGCATCGGAAGATTCAGGTTATTCCGCTCGATCCCCAGACGCCTCACTTCCGCCAATATCTTCTCCCTGCGTCGAGCCAACTCGCCTAACGTGTAGTCAGGATCCATTTCTTCAACGACGGCCTGAAACTGCCCGCGAGCCATGTAGAGATCCACACGAACCCTCACGCGAATTTTTAGACCATCTTCAAGTGGGGTGTCATTCGATTGAAAAGCTTTGAAAGAGGGGTCTGCCTTGAAGTTCCACAGAACGGCAGAGACCTCAGCGAGCGACCCTTCTCCGTCAGGATCTTTCTCCACTAGCCGGAAATAAAGATGAGCCGCCCCAGATCCACGTCCCAGACTGCGGTCGACCCCCATGATTTCTCCGACGAGCCACACCGTTTCCGGGAACCCCTTCCGAAGAATCGATTGGACTTCATGATTCAGACGAGACACCGACCAGTCGGCAGGATCTCCAGAGGCCACCGTTTCCTGATCTCTACCAGGTCCCGATTCCCGCACGACCGCAAACTCCTCGCTGAGTCCCGAGATCCCTTCGACTTCGCCATTGAGGAGTTTCTCCACCTCGGGTGCCGCTTCGAAACCCAAAGGAAGAAGTATTCGTGCTGCTTCTCCGGCACTAGAGACGGGGACTGACCAATATTTGTCTTCACGGTGCCAACGACGACCTGCGACCTGTTTCACCTCAGCAACAAGTAGGGGATCGTATTTAAAACGAACCCTGATTCGCCCCTGTTCAGGCCACCATTCGAGAATCTTCAATCCTGAACTCCTCTCGGCTCGCTGGACCATGACCAGTAACCGGGCTAACATCCCCCTTCGAGTGTGCGAGCAGCGAGACTCGACCTCAAGGTCTGGTCCGGAATCAACAGCAAGAATTTTCGAAACTTCCGATTCCTGCCATTCGCGTTTCTTGGCACCTAGCAGCAGAGACCTCAGGATAACTCCTGAATCATGACGGCTATGAAGGGTTTGCACGACATGTCTAATACTGAAAATTCCTCCCCTGAGAATAGCGATCCCCGGATGGTGAGTAGGGCTCTGGTCACCGTCAGTGACAAATCTGGAGTCGTCGATTTCTGTCAGGAACTCGTGCATCTGGGAGTGGAGATCCTCTCCACGGGCGGAACGGCAAAAACCCTGAGAGAAGCGGGGATTCCTGTTCGCCCAGTGGAAGATGTGACCGGGTTCCCGGAGATGATGGATGGTCGAATCAAGACTTTGCATCCCCGTATTCATGGTGGCCTTCTGGCGCGACGCTCCGTGAAGGGTGACCTAGAATCCTGCGATGAATATGGAATCCCGCCCATCGATCTACTCGTGGTGAATCTATACCCTTTCGAGAGAACTGCGGCTTCAGGGGCCAGTTTCTCTGACACCATTGAGCAGATCGACATCGGTGGTCCAGCCATGGTACGAGCCGCCGCTAAAAACCATCTCGATGTCGCCGTCGTCGTCGACCCAGATAGTTACCCTGCTTTGATTCATGAGTTGAAAGAAACGACCGGTCAACTGAGTGCAGAAACACGGAACCAGCTGGCTTTAGAAGCTTTCCGCAGAACCGCTGCCTATGACGCTTCGATTTCGAATTGGTTCGGCCAACAAATGGACGGCCCCTTCCCCGGAACAGTCACAGAGCAATGGCACCGAGTCGGAGATTTGCGATACGGCGAAAACCCGCATCAAGAAGCCGCTTGGTACCAGCGGAATGACGGTGACAGTTTCTCTATCGCTGAAGCGATATGTCACGGCGGCAAGGAACTCTCCTACAACAACATCCTCGACGCCTCTGCCGCCATCGATTGCTGTCGAGGACTCGAGGGTTCCGCAGCTGTTATCGTCAAGCATTGCCTCCCATGTGGAGCGAGTGAAAGTACCCATCTCGAATCCGCTTTTGATCTCGCTCTCGCAGGAGATCCTGTCAGTGCCTTTGGCGGCATTCTGGCTTTATCGGGTCCTTTAAGTGTTGAATTGGCGAAGAAGATCAGTACCAAAGATCACTTTTTTGAAGTGATTCATGCCCCCTCTTATGAGGACGGCAGCATCGAAGCGATCCGTGAGGGTGCCAAATGGGGTCAATCTTGCCGAATACTCGAAGGTGGATTCTTCGGGGATGATGGTGGAGTCCCTATCGAAGCCCGAGCCGTTCCAGGAGCGATGCTTCTGCAGACGAAGGATGTATCTGTCCGTGGAGTCGACGACTACGAAACCGTCACAGACAGGATTCCTACGGAAGAAGAATGGCGAGATCTGCTCTTCGGTTGGAGAGTTCTCCCCCACGTGAAATCCAATGGCATACTTCTCGCTCAGAATAATGCTGTGACTGGAGTCGGTGCGGGGCAACCCAGCAGAGTCGACGCTGTCCACATCGCCGTCCGTAAAGCAGGCGAAAAAGCCACCGGATCAGTTCTCGCTTCAGATGCGTTCTTCCCTTTCCCAGACGGTGTCGAAGCCGCCATCGAAGCAGGAGTCACTGCCGTGATTCAACCGGGAGGTTCTCGTAGAGACCCAGAAGTGATCGAGGTCGCCAATCAGGCGGGGATTGCTATGGTATTTACGGGAGAAAGACACTTCCGCCATTAGGGGGCTTATGAAAACACTGGTGGCCTTCACTAAGGCATTGAGGTTTTTCTGGATCTCAACTCTGTTTGCGACATTGTTCACCATTATGGATCTGGGCTTAGGGATCTATTCTTGGGTGACCACAGTCCTCTTCTCCAATACTGAGGGATTTCTACGTTTCGCACTGGGAATCACCCTTGCTGGGGTGTTGCTGGAGAACTTGCTCGGTTCATGGACCCGACGCAGACAAGGCATCATGGCTCGCTCGCTCATTCGTCTTCAGCCAGGACTGCAACATGTCGCTGCTATTGAAATCCTGATTCAAGCGATGAAGGGCTGCTCCCATGAGACTGCCAAGACGATCCATCAGGAATTAGTTCGCCTCTCTGGTAAAGATTTTGGATCAAACCCCGCCGATTGGCAAAAATGGCTGAACACCCAAAAAAAGTTGATTCAAGATTCCAAACCTCCTGTCGCTTCTCGGCAAACCTCAGAATCAGAGCCGAACGACTCCGATCTGCATGGGAACTCCCCGACAAGTTCCTTCAAAGAGGGGCAATAATCCCCTATGAATGGCTTCGAATCTCCTCCTGATCCTCTGGAATCGACGACCACGCCTTCTGGGACCTCTGCCTCCGGAGAATCTCATGCTCCGCACAGTCAGCAGAATCCATTCAGGCGACTGGCCCTCGAGGTCCTCCTTGTGCTCTGTATCGCATTCCCATTGGCATTGCTGCTCCATACTTTTGTCACACAGGTTTACGCCATCAGCGGGCATTCCATGGAACCGACTCTTTTTGATGGTGAGCGGGTCATGGTCGACAAAATCAGCCCAGCACTGGTGAAAGTCGACAGGGGAGATTTGGTGATCTTTAGTTCGCCGGAGGACTCCAGCAAAAACCTCATCAAAAGAGTCATTGCCATTCCAGGAGATACGATCGAATTGATCGGCGAAAAAGTACACCTGAATGGCAAACCGCTGACAGAGGACTACACGCGTCGCGTCATTTTCCCGCAGCGCCCCGGAGAATCACTCCTTGTCGGAGATGGCACCATGTTTGTCCTCGGAGACAACAGACCTCAGAGTCGCGACAGTAGAGATTTCGGCGTGGTGCCTCTTGAAAACGTAAAGGGCAAAGTCCTCTTGAGACTTTGGCCTTTGGATAACCTCACACTCTTCTAGGTCGTCAGCATCCATTAAAAAAAGGGAACCCATCGATGCGGCCGCATCGATGGGTTCCCTTTTTTATTTCCAAGCTCAAAACTTCAGTATCGAGCTCCAGCGATCAGATTAAAAATTCCAGTATGACTGAGCGTAGAAGAAGGTCGTGGTTTCGAGTGCTCCATTGGTAGAGATGAATTTCGCAGCCCCGTATTCCACCTCTAGGTCGCCCCAGGTGTGCTCGGCAACGATATCTAACTCGTCTCCCCAGTCTTCCCCCTGATCCGCACGAAGCTCGTGGTAGGTGATTTGCCAATCAGTATCGAAAGCACGGGTGCGAACGCCGAAGTATGTGTTCTTAACATTACTGTTATCGATGATGTCAGCGATTCCATGGGTGCCATGAGGAGTTCCAAAGGGAGACAGGAATGCTTCATTCCTTGTCGCTCCACTCGAAGTTCCAGTCGCCCTGATGTGACCCACAACAAGATCCAGATCCCAAATTCCCTCTTGAGGAGGCAAGTCATACTCACCTTCGATGGCATAGTAGAGAGAATCGAGACGCTGGATGGCGTCGAATTCGGAAGAATAACGGTCACCATCCTGTAAAGCGTACTCCACAGAGAGAGAAAGATTTTCGATCAAACCCTCTCTTAAGTTGAGCGCCATACCGTATGTGTCCTCTTTGGTGCTACCAGGATCAGCATTACCGCTCGCACTGGCAGAATCAGCATTCGATTGATCAGCCCGATACTTCCAAAGGAAAGCACTCGCTTCTACAAACGGCAACTCATTCATTTCGACGTGCAAACCCAATGCATACTCACCCACATTATTTGCATCTGTCAGATCACGAGAGATCGTCAAGTGGTGAAAGTTGATATCGAGAGCATCATCAAGAAGAGAGCGCTGCAATCGATATCCACCGGAGGTTGTTGGCCCCAAGTTACTCCACTCATCCGCGTGAATGATTCGCCCCCTGTTGTATGTGGGCAAATCCATTGCGCCGAATTTAAGATTCCAGCCTGCCATGAAATCCAGATAAGAATGGATTCTGCTGACATCGTCGATTTCAAAACTGAGTACCTGCATCTGAGGTGTATCAGTGACCTCGGATTCGTCTGCTCCTGATAGAAGAAAACGTGAATCACGGACTGTCATTTGAAATTGAATCAGGTCATTGAACTCGGTGAAAAAACTCATTCGGGTTCTTGAGAAACCACGAGTCACATCATCCGCAGGGAAAGGTGTGCGATGTTCCCAACGAAGACGGATATCCGTCTCCATCCTGATCGGATCTTGCGACGATGCGGGCGTGGACAAACATACTGTGATGACAGCGATGCTGAGGCAGAGAAATTTTCTGAGCATACTGACTCCCTTTCGTAGGTCTCTACAAACGTGCTCTCTTGAAAAGAGCACCACGGAGATCTTGAGCACCACGGAGATCTTGAACACCATGGAGATCTTACTTCACTCCTCCGAACCCAGTCGAAGAAGTTATGCCCACATCCTGCCCGGAATCCTGTTCCTGTAAAGAGGAACCCGAAACTTGTTGAGGCCGAGAATGCGGCTTATGGGGAAATCGGAATAAAAAAAGAACGAGGACGCGCGCCGAAGGCGCACGTCCCCGCTCTAGGTCAAATCGAAATTCGGGCCCCGGGAAGCTCCCGAAGCGCGGATTTCTTAGAAGTCGTAGGAACTCTGCCAGTAGATGTAATCCACGTCCGGAGCTGCTGTGTCAGAAGAGAAACTTGCGTATCCCAAAGAGCCACAGGAGAAGTCCAGAATCAGATCCATCTCAGTACCGATGTCATCACCGGTCGAGTCCGTAGCAAGCGTGATGAAGTTGAGGGTGATACCCACACCTTCCATGAGAGCGTCTGTTGACACACCGATGGTGGTGTTATCAATATCTGCTCCACCCACGAGATCAGCGATACCATGTGTCCCGTGCGGATCACCATTCACGCTGGCCCAAAGGTCGTCAGTCACACTATTGCTCACGTGCAGATTGAACTGATCAAGAGCGTAGCCCACTGTGATCGAGGTGAGAGTTCCGTCATCTCCGCCTGAATCGGCGTCGTAAGAGACGTACTCAATACCGAGATCGAGCCCCATGAGCGCATCGCCACCAATATTATCAATATTGAAGGCCATCCAACCGGGATCGGCAGCACCAGTGCCACCTTCTGAAACATAGTAGAAGCCCACATTGGCGAATCCACTCATGTCACCCAAGTCGAAGTTGAAGATCATGGCATTGGAATCGCTGCCGTCGTTACCGCCCCAGTAGTGGAGATCAAATCCCACACCACCCAAGGTGGAACTCAGCTTGAGTCCGTCATGGTTGTTGGGACCATTGAGTTGATTCCAGTCCGCAGAGTTGACGACACGACCAGAACCGAGGTTCGGGTTGTTCATGCGTCCAATGTCCATCGACCAGCCTCCGAGGAAGCCTGCCATTGAACCCAGGTCCGCCATCGAAAGATAGGACTGCTGGATGTCAAAGTTGTCACCAGTTCCACCCGCGGAACTAAATAAGTACCCGTGGCGAACCTGACTGGTAAATTGAGTGTTGTCGTCGATCTTCGCACCTAGGTTGATGTAGGTCCTGGCACTCAGGCCATTGTCGAGGCCAGCGCTATCGCTGTACTCGTAACGAAGGCGAACGTCGCCACCCAGAGAAACGTGTCCGTCTGCAAAGGCCGCAGTCGGAACCAACATGGCCAAGAGAAGGCCGAGCACGATGCTCTTATTCATTTGTCTACCCCTTTTCTTCCCCATGATCTCCGGCTCTCTGCCTTCGACCTTTAGGGGATCCTGATGATTACTTACCTACGTATGCGGCGTAGAGCAAGAATCGAGGAACTCGTACATGCCTGCCGAGGTCCTCGGCCCCTGCTCACAGAACATAGGAGAGTCAGAATCGATAAAAGTGGCAAGACCTCTTCTGCAGAATTCGGTCGATTTCCGGTGAAAAGTTTTCGAAAGTGGGTCCCCAAATGGGCCCCAGGAACACCCTCACTCAACCCTGAAATGTGACATAAATCGTTTATTTAAATAGACTTACGGGATCGGCTTTTCGTGCTCAAGAAGCGCGAATTTCGACCTCAAGGCAGCGCAAAAGAGTTCCTACGAAATTTCAGAAAAAGGCCCGATAACGTGACTAAAGTCCCGGCATCGGCTCCCCGACAAGTGTGATATATGTCACGATGTGGTCCTCGGGTAAGCCTAAAAACTCGAGAAATGCGTCGTCAAAGAAGCCTGCGATGCCGCTGACTCCCAAGTTCAAATGCATGCATGCCAAGTTTATCTGATGTCCTAAAAACCCAGCATCCATATGAACATCCCGATAGGCACGATCACCTTTTATCGCGAGAGTATCCTTCAAAGATGCAGAATAAATCACAACAGCCGCCGCGTCTCCTGCGAGTTCTTGACCAAGACAAAGCTCCTGAACTTTTCGTCTGTGGTCACCGTACTTCGCATCGAACAGTACGTGATTTTCCTCGTCATACCGCCACAAAGCAGGCTCTAACCCCCGAACTCTTGATGTCACGCAGTGAATCTTTAAGGACTCCGGTGCGCCTACAAACTGAGTAGGACCCGGTCTGATGAAGCGATGAGTGAAGTCCAAAATCCTTTCGAGATCTCCTCTATCCATCGGGGCACCTGTAAATTGGCGAGTCGATCTTCGGCGCAATGCCAGAGAACTAAACTCCCCGCCCAGGTCGATCATCGTTTCGCCGAGAGCCTCGACTTCCCCATCGACGAGTTCATTCGATCGAGGCGACGGTCCTTCTCTTTCCAAGTCAGAGACTTCATAAATCAACGCATCGTCAAGAAGATGCCCACTTTGGTGTAGCGCAAGAATCGCATCTTCTTCGGGAGGCTTTGAGATCTCGGATAAAGCCGAGACCCTTACACCTTGCCGGGCAGAATCCCCCATGCCCACGCTTCTGGAAGCGGACCAGGGTTGCAAAGGGATGACCGAGAGAACTCCTTCCTCTTCCTCATCGAGAAAGAGCAGACGTTGCAATCTCTGATCGACAAATCGGGTCAGAGGAGTCGCCTGATATCCTTCGTCTCCAGCCGCATGTACCAAATTCCCTATGATATGCCCAGTATCGAGCAATATTCTTCGATAAGCACGATGGTGATATCTCCAGCGAGATCTCTGCCAAAGACCCGACAACAATACACATATCTTTGAATTCTCGAATGAGGGGTGATTCCAACAAGCCGCTGAGACCTCATCCAGTTCGATGCCTTCAAAGAGAGGAATCAATTGATGGTGAGGAACCGAATAGGCATAGAGCCCCTCTTTTAAACCGTCGATCCCCCTGAGTGCGAGAGTCACTTCCGTGGGGTAGAGCGCTCCTGCAGAAGGTGCCGCTCTAAAAATCTGAGTTCCCGAAGGCGTTTGCTGAAACCCGGTCGCACCACAAGAGAAGAAAAGGAGGCGGGATATGGCCCCGACCTCATCTGACAAACTCTTAGGATCGAGAGGTTCCTGATCTTCCGCAGGGCCCAATGGAAAATCAGTGAAGGGTAAATATGGGACCAGATCGATGGGATGTCGCGAGTGCCACTGTTTCCATGGCGGTGGCTGCTGCTCATAGTCGGGCATGGGTATCAGATTGATCGTCCTACGATCATATTTCGTTTCCTGATGAAACCACTCCGCAATCGAGATTGAATCTGGATTATCCAAAGACCTAAACCTCAAGTCCCTTAGGGGCTTTATTGAAGTTACGGCAACCGTCAGCGGTGACGAGGACCACGTCTTCGATACGACACCCACCAATACCAGGATAATAGAGTCCCGGTTCTACGGTGACGACCATCCCCTCTTCAAGCTGAGGGCCGACCGGAGAAATGCGAGGAGGTTCATGAATATCCAATCCCAAGCCGTGTCCAGTCCCATGAAAAAAGCCCTCCCAAGTGCCATCTCTTTGCTGAGTGGAAAATCCCGCACTTTCAAAGACCTGCTGCACCCTTCGGTGAATCTCTTGGCCACATGCGCCAGGCTTGATCAGAGAAATCGCCGTCTCTTGAGCCTCAAGGACCGCAGCGTGAATCTTCTTTTGATCCTCCGTCGCCTGTCCCTTCACGACAGTTCGTGTCATGTCTCCCCAAAATCGGTGAGTCATATGCTGGGGGTAGATGTCGCAGATCACAGTCTCGCCAGCCCGAATCGGCCCACTCCCCACATCATGGGGGTCACACCCCTGATCTCCTGGAGCGATGATGAACTCACCAATTTGAAGCCCCTTCGAGAGAAGGAAGGATCTGACCGAATATTTAATCAACTCTGAGGTGAGAGGTTCTCCATCGAGCTGTAGAACCCCATCCGGCCCCGGCTCACTGTTAGAGATGAGACGAATGGCGAGCGCCATCGCCTCCTCCGTTGCGGCCTGAGATTCCTCAAGACAGCGAATCTCATCGGCTCTCTTGATTCTGCGATCACTAAAAAAGGGATTTTCGCGTGCGACCACTTCGATTCCGCCAGATCTCAAGAAATCTGCGATCATCAACGGGAACCGGCTTGGCACCTCCACCCTCTCAATATTCCTGCTCTTCAAAAGTTGGAGAACGATCTCTTCAAAAGAACAGGGCTCACCCCCTTTTACTTCTCTGGCAGATTTCTCCACTGCGGACAGGCTGATCACCTCATCCACACGGCTCTCTTTCTCTCCCCGCCCCAATTCGAGATCTGTGAGCATAATGGCACTCCCTCTGGAGTCCCTGAGCCAGGTGAACTGATCCACCGCAAGGAAACCTGAGGCCCAAAGGAGATCGGATTCCCGTTCACTATCATCGATGATCAACTCGGCAGTTTTTTCGTGCATGGAGTCCCCCGTCTCTTAAAAAAGCAGATTCGTTGCCCCTGCCTATCACCCCTCAAGCACTCGGGCAAGACCCCGGAGTAGGAGTCGCCCAAATTTGCGGGTCTTCAGGGAGGCATCGTAGTCTTGAGTGCCGGAACGTACCCACAAGTCGTGGTCGCTCAAATCCGGTTTCATGGAGGCTGATTGGGCATCATTGACGCGTGGAAATCGAAATCTCGAAATTCGAAATCCAGTGGTGGAACTTCTCGACGCGAGAAGCCGCTCTCTGGAAATCGCCACAAGGACCGCCTCGCGGCCCTATTCCACTCTGATGGTCGAAAAGATCTTCTCTCATGGGTGGGTCAACTAGAAGCCCGTTCCGAATCGGAAGCGGCTCTGAGACTTCTCCGTGCTGGGGTCGTTCGATTCCATCCATGGCCCCAAGGCGAGGAACAACTCGCAACGCTCGAAAAGAAACAATTCAGATGGAACCTCCCCGAACTTCAAGATGCGGCAGAGAACCAATTCGACGCCCTCTCGGCCTCACGGCTCGCCGATGCGCTGGACTGCCTCGGGGATCGTGCGGGCGCACAACTTTGGGCACGAGCGGCCATCGAGGAAGATCCCTGTCACCCCGAGGGATATCTCGCGGTTGCGAGAGCACACCTCAGAAAATTCAGAGAAAAGAGTGATGCCGTTGCGGGACTCGGTGCACTTCGTTATCTCACCAAAGCATGCCAGCTCCGACCTGGGCATGGAGAATGCCTGAGGGATCTCGCCACGATGCTACTCCTTCTCAAAGCCCCGAAAGCGGCAGGGAAAGTACTTCAGCCGTTGATCAAGGCGGCCCCTAGAGATCCGATGGTTCTAGCGTTGACCACCTTGGCCAAAGAACTTCCCGCTGAAAACACTTCCAACATTCAAGAATTGTTCCTGCGTTGGGAAACCGGCAGTGAACCTAATCGTGCACTCTCCCCTGCTCGCGTTCTTCCCTCACCCCCTGTGGGTCAGTTGTGGGAGATCGATAACAACCGCACGCTCGTCGCAACCTGTGACTCCGCCAGCCGTGATGACAAAACCATCGAATACCTATCCGTTGTCAGTGGAACTCTCATGAGCGCTCTTCCACAGATGGGCATCGGCGAGTTTGTTCGCTTCACCTCACGATCTCGTGGAGGAATTCTCCTCGGCCAATCTGACGGAGAAAGTTCATATTTCGGGCACTCACAACGGGGATCCCATGAAGAATCTCTTCACCGATTCCTCAACAACCTTGGTGACAAGGAGACCTCTCGATGAAACAGATTCTTCAGGGACTCAATGAGGTACCCGGTGTCCTCGGGAGCATGGTGATGACTGAAGACGGCATGGTGGTTTGTTCTGCCCTGTCTTCATCGTTTGACGGAGAGGTCGTCGCCGCCTTCGCTTCTAACGCACGCCTATGCATCGGCAAGGCCGCTGTCCAATGCGGAGATGGAATCCCCCATGAAATGGTCCTCGAAGGAGAAGAAGGAAGTTTAATTCTTCTCGATATCGAAGACGCCACTCTGGTAGTGATCACTCACGCCGGACTCGAATTGAATACTGGAATGCTAGAAATCCGCAGCCTTGCAAGAAAGCTGCGTGGGATCCTCGAGATCCAAACTTCCTGAATGGAAGTTCAACACATTGATAGAGGAGACAGACAATGGTTCAGATAAACTTCTCGCTCAAGGAAGTGAACTGCAAGATCGTTTATTACGGTCCTGGACTCAGTGGTAAAACCACAAACCTTGAAGTAGTTCACAAGAAAGCTCCCCAGCCCAGCGTGGGAGACTTGACGAGTATCGCAACCGAAGGTGATCGCACCTTATTTTTCGATTTCTTGCCTCTCAACCTGGGACAGGTTGCAGGCATGAAAACGAAATTCCAGATCTACACCGTCCCCGGTCAGGTTTACTACAACTCGACACGGAAACTTGTTCTTCAAGGTGCCGACGGAGTCGTGTTCGTCGCAGACTCCAAACGAGGTAAGATGGAAGAGAACATCGAAAGTCTCAAAAACCTGGAAGAAAATCTGAAGGAGCACGGACTTTCCTTCAACAGCATTCCGGTCGTCCTTCAATACAACAAAAGAGACTTGCCCGATGTGTATTCAGTGGAGGAACTTGATGAAGCCCTGAATTCTTTTGCTGCGCCCCACGTCGAAGCCGTCGCAAGAGATGGAGAAGGAGTCTTCCCCACTCTCAAAAAGTTAGCAGGAATGGTCCTTCAATCCCTGAATGACCAACACTCTTCGGTAAAATCGGGATCTGTCAGTTCTCCCCACTCAAGGACAACGCACACTCCTGCCGCCGCAGAGACGACAACAAACTCAACGACAGCAGTGGCAACAGCGACCACCCCGCCACGCACACGTACACGTGCGACAGGAACCAGACAGGCGGCTCCCCCAAAAGGACGCCGAACAACTGCGTCTGTGGCTTATGGCGCGAGTGCACGCCCTCGAATTGTATCTTCACCCCGTCGACAAAAACGTCGTCAGGGAATAGTCATCGGCATGACCGTCGGCATTTCTGCCGTCGCTGCCGCCATCGGTCTTTACCTGAGCAATATGCTCGGCTTCTTTTCTTGAAGCTTGGAGAGGATAAGAAATTGATCAATGATAGCGATCATCTTAAGGATCAAAGACTCGTCTTCTATCGTGAAGACATCGAAAGCATCGACAAAGTACTGAGTAACTTCCTCGAATTATCCAGCAGTAGGTGCAACCTGCTCATCGATAAGGAAGGTCACATGGTGACCTGTTGTGGAGACACCAGCAGTATCGATGAACAAACCGTTGCAGCTCTAGTCGCCGGTTCATATGCCGCGACCCGTGAAATGGCTCGCCTCCTCGGTGAAGACGAATTTTCGGTTCTCTTTCACCAAGGGAAAAAAGACAGCATTCAACTGACGATGATCGGAGATCGCACCATCATGGCCACCGTCTTCGATGATCAGACCACTGTCGGAATGGTCAGGCTCTACGCCAAGGCTGCCAGCGATGGTCTCGAAAAAATCTTCGAGGAGATCCGCCATCGACCTGCATCTAAGGTCTCACTGGATAAATCGTTTGGTGATTCTGCCAAGGGTGCACTCGACTGTTTCTTCGCTGAGTGACGTTCCTAAATCTCGGAATCAGTTCTCTCCTTGTCGGCTCTGTTCCTCCAATAGGTCGAGGAGCAGGGCACGGATATCCCATTGACGATCTCCAGACTCGGCCATAAAAAAGCAAGCCTCAGCAGCGATGCGCAGCATTGCGAATCCTATGAGGGTAATGCCGACATTCAGCGCGATGCCTCCTAGCCTTCCCCAATCGAAGCTGTCCAATAAAAAAATCCGCGGCTGAATAAAGTCAAAAATGGCGTGGAGTCCGAGCAGCAGGAAGACCACCCACGAGAGTCCCAGTAACAAACTTCCCATTTGACGCAACCGACCGTGACGGGTGCCCGCCCGCGGCTGGAAGTTTCTGACAGAACTCTCGATACCTCCGCGCAGCGCTTCTTCTTTCTCCAGTCGCGTCAATAGATCCAGTCGTGCTTTACGTTCTTCTGATCGTTCGTTCTCACGCTCATTTTTTTCGAGCAGTGCCTTTGACCCCTCCGAATCAAGAACTCGGGTCTTGCGATCACAGGTGGGACAATTGACTTTGGATCCCAGACTGCTGTCCGGGGCAGAAAGTCCAGCACCACAATGTTCACAAATCGTCGAAATCGCCATCGACCCTCACTTCCTCTCTTCAGTCTGCCTGAATCCCGACTACGAAAAAAGCCCCCACCTCTGAGGGTCTCCCCTGCGGACACTCTGATACAAAAAAAGTGCCCGGATTTCTCCAGGCACTTCACACATCTTCACTCGATGAAAAAGATTACTCTTTCGGCAGAATCGGGCCCCAGTCGGAGAAGCCGTCGCGACCGGCCATCTCCCGCAGTCGATTCCCTGCTTCTTCGGGAAGGAGTGGCTCCACTTCGTTGGTCCACTCCTCGGAGAGGCGACTCGGCTCAGGGATGTATTGATCCCGCAGAGTCCACGGACGGAAACGATGCACGATGGTGTATTTACCGGCGCGTTCACCCCGGTCTCCCTTGAGAATGATGTTGCCGCAACCCTTGATCTCTTTTGACCAGGCTTTGGCATAGTCCCCGGTGATGAACTCCTCGAACGCCCCCTCGGTGACTCCGTCGCGCAGTTCCAGTTTGTGAGAACCGTAAAGAGCCGGCACCTGACCTTCTGAAGGATCCGGGGTGGCAAAGACGACCACGTAGTCGGTGAAACCTGTGGACTGGCACAGGCTGAAGAGCTGGCTCATGATCTCGCCCACATGCTGACCCACTTCTTCCTCGTAGAGGTCGGTCGCCTCTCCTCCCTCTGGGAAGTAGGAATCGCGCTGGGCCACACTCTCAAAGAACCAGCCCATTTGGTACTGGCCGACAGATTCTCCGCGATCGCATTTGGAGACTCCGACCGACACACCATTGACCGGCTCACGGAACGCTTCACGCAAGGGACCGGCGACAAAGGCCTCAAACTGCTCCTCGGTCACACCCTCCCTGAGGGCCAGATCGTGAATTCCCACGAGCGGACGATCATCGCCGGTGGGTAAGTCCCGAGAACCCCCCATGAACTGACAACCACAGAGAAATAGAATGCTAAGCACTCCAAGCAACAACAAATTACGCATACCGGACACCTTTCTGAGTGACTCCAATTGTGGCCGCCTGGGTCCTTTATCACCCAAAAAGAAAGCAGAGCGAGAACACCTCCGTGTTCTCGCTCTGCTTTATATTTCCAGAAACTGATCCGCGACTAGTTGCCGATCAGTCCTGAAGCTCTTGAAGCCGCCTGAATCAAAGCCACTTCACCGGTATCCATGGCAGAGTTGATGACCTCCATCACGCTCGGTGCGACTTGGGAAGTCCCTGCGCCTCTGTGAATGTTACCCAATGCCAAAAGTGCTGCGTAACGCAAGTCGACACTGGCGGCGTCACCTTCAGCGACGATACGTACCAGAGCATCACTGGCCCCTTGGGGAGCCAACTTGGCCAACAACTGACAGCATGGAATCCTGACCGCATCTGCAGGATCATCAAGAGCACGAATCGCACCCGAGACACACCCATTGAGGTCAAAGGCTCTACCAGGGGAAGCCATGACGTCCAAAGCGACAGCCGCTTTTTCTGCCACGCTTTGCCCGACGGAGGCATCCGAATCTGCCAAGAGTCCGACTAAGAGGTCATTTCTTAGGCGAAGTGCATCGATGGAACGATTGACGACAAAGACTCCTGTTTCTTCATCTCCATACACTTGCTGTGCCTGAGTGAAGTTGTCGTCACTGGCGAACACCAATATCGGTGTTCTGCTCGTGCGGTAATCTTTGCGTAATCTGCTGATCAACTCTGCAGCTGGCATCGCACCCGTATCAGAGGAGATCGCAATCAAATGCTTGGGGAAAGAAACCGCTCTTTCGAGCCCTCTCAACGGATCCTCATCGTTGAACGGCTCAATGTTTGCACGGGCCAACAAAGCCCCTACACGAAGAGCGTCGTCCTGATTTGGGAAAATCGTCAGGGCCACTTTACGGCTCGCCTCAGCGAGTCCCTCCGTCAAGTTTGGAACCACTTGATCAGAGTTCTGGAATCCGGTTCCACCACCCATGTGTGCGACACAATTAGCAGCAGAGAAACGAACGCCCCTGTGGTCGTAGGCCAGCGCGCGCACCACTGATGCAGGAACGTCTGAGGAGCCGCTATCTTTATTGAAGTAGCTCAATGTATCGATCAACTCGATAGCCGCTTGTGGACGACGATCTGTAAGAGCCACTTCAACAGCGGCATCGACGACAGCTGGAGACATAGCGAAAGCAGACGCCCTCACCTTTTCCATCTCCAGTTCACGTCCTCGCAGATTTGAGATTTGAGACTCGTCCGCATCGCCGGCATCCACCTGATTGGAGATCACAGCCGTGACGTCACGGTACTCACTCCAACGTGCCATTTGGTTACAAGCGTGAAGAGCCAATGCAGCAGCACCACCCGGCTTGAGTGAAAGGGCATCCATAAGGAATTGCTCTGCACGCAACTCGTTCAGTTCCCAACCTTCAACAGCAGTCCAATTCAAGGAACCACCGTCGACCTGCCAAACCACGGGATCGTGGTAGGTACGAACGAGCATTCCGCCGTCGGTGCTGAAGGCGTGAGCTTGGTCGGTCAAAAGACCGTAGGCTTCACGACTGCTGCTCCCAGGAAGAATACCGTCCGCTGCATCATTAGCAGCAGCCTTCACCAGTGGATCACCGGTGGACTGCGCCAACCAACGCAAGGAAGGAACTGCAGCGGGGTGTCCTATTTTCTGAAGAGCACCCACGGCGCCCATCACGACTCCCTGCTCGGAAGCGTGAAGACAGCGGCATAACGGCAACACAGCATCGTCGCTGATACGAGTGATCGCCTGAATAGCGAGAACTCTCAGCTTTTGTTCCGGCTGTCCCAGTCTTTCGACGAGCCCCGGCAACAAGTAGACACCGTGATCGCTGATAGCTCTGTAGAGAAGTTTCGTACGCTCGAGAAGATCTTCGTCACCAAAATAGGTGTCGAGAACATCATTGATGGCACTTTCGTCCATCGAGCGACGCTTCGTCTCTAGAGAAGTGAGGCGCAGAAGAGTTCCCATCTGCCCACTCAATGTGTCATCTCCAGTACGAATGACGCGAATCAGTTCTCCATATCCAACCTTGTCGACCCAATTGAGGGCCTCCTCAGAAGTGATATCCAACAGCAAAGCTCTTTCGAAACTCTGACGAGCCTCACCCAGCTTTCCTTGTTGGAAGAGATTGATTCCCTCGTCGAGAAGAATTCTGACATCGGGTCGAACCTGGGCTTCAACTGTTTCAGTGAAACTTGGAACAAATCCCAGCACTGCGACGAATGTCACCACTAGGATCCAGTTCAGACCCCAACGATTCCGGTGCTTCATGACCACCTCGTTCATGCTCCTCTATCCCTCCTGTGTCTCGCCCTGAGGACATATTCCTCCGTGCAAGTCACGTCAGTAGTTTTCAGTTAACTCGTTTGGTACTCAGTTAAATTCACAATCGAGTTCAGGAATACAGCACGTCATTCTGAACTTGTCATGTCCTGAATTACGGCTGTGATCCCCAACACTAAATTGGAAATTTCATTTCTTTCCGCACTCGAGCGATCCGAGCGATTCTAGCGATTCTAGTGATCCTAGTAATCCGAGTGATCCCTCACAAAACTTAACTCAAATACGATTCCAAGGGCTCATGGAAACATATTTAAACAAGATTTGCTGAAGATCCGAATCGGCTTCGGACCTCCCACAACCCTCGAGAGCAGTCCATGTTGTCTCACAGGTCTCTGCCTCTGTCGAGTCATCGCCGGAACTGGAAACGGCCTCACCCCGTTGGCCGAGAAGACTCCCCGTAATATGGTGGCCATCAGATTCCCGGATCTGTCGCTTCCCGGAGGGTCTATCGCCAGAAAAGGAATAGACATAAACCAATGTCAGACAATGACTTAAGCAACTACGAACCCGTCCTTGACTCACCCTGTGAGCTCTTTATTGATGCCAGCAGGGGTGTGGCTGGGGATATGTTGCTCGCCTCCTTGATCGATCTCGGAGCCCCTCTGGAAAAAATTTCGGAAACCCTGAGCGAGGTTCTCCCCCCCCACCGTCTGGAAATTGTGCCCGAAAATAGGCGGGGAATCGTCGGTCTGGGGGTAAGGGTCACACCTCTCGAAAAATCCCCTCCTCATCGAACTCTTCCGGATCTATTGGCCGCTCTCGAGCATCCCGCTCTCCCTGACTCGGTCCGCCAATCAGCGACCTCTGTTTATAATTGCCTCGCGGTCGCGGAATCCCAGGTTCATGGCATTCCCCTCAACAAGGTTCACTTTCACGAAGTGGGCGCCATCGATGCACAGGTCGACATTCTGGGAGTCTTGCTCGCTATCCATCACTTAGCCCCCCGTCGAATTTCTGCTTCACACATCCCTCTTGGCAATGGACAGGTGAAAGCGGCTCATGGATTGATCCCGGTTCCGGCACCCGCCGTCGTGGAGTTGCTCAAAAAAGTTCCGGTCATTCCTGGACCGGAAGGGCGAGAGTTGACAACCCCCACCGGTGCCGCACTCGTCGTCACACTCGCAAAAGAATATTGTTCTGCCCCCACAGGGGAGTTGCGTGCTCAGGGCTGGGGCTATGGACAGCGGATTGCTCCTTCTGAGGATCCTCTCAACGTCGTTCGAATCCTGCAGACCCACGCTTCAAATGTGCACACCTTTTCGTCGGACAATACCGCGACAGAAATCACCCAATTGGAAACTCTGGTCGATCACCTTTCAGGAGAAGAACTCGGCGGACTGGTCGACAGGTGTCTCACCGAGGGAGCACTCGACGCATTTCTAGTCCCTGTTCAAATGAAGAAATCCCGTCCCGGACAGCAATTGACGGTGCTCGTCAAAAACGAATCGGTTCAGCCCCTCTGTGAAGCGATCCATCGCTGGACAGGATCACTGGGCATTCGTATTTCAACTCGACAAAGAAGCACCCTGCGTCGGGAGTTCAAGACGTTGGAATTCTCAGGCGTCTCTCTCCAAATCAAATTGGCTTGGCTCGGAAATGAACTGATTTCTGCGAGACCAGAACAAGACGACGTGGAGAAACTATCTCAAACGTCCGGTCTCTCCCGAAGCGAAATCAAAAGGCAACTGGCTGGCCATATAGAGGCTCTCCTTGGGAAAACAGGGCTCTCCACCTCTTCGCTGTCTGAGATCCCCGAGAAATTACGGAATTTGGGGAATCAGAAATGAATGATATCCCCGGTTCTGCGTCATCCCGATCGCCGGAGATTCCTGACTCCCCCCAAAAAGGGGGATCGGCGAATAATGAGCAAGATGGCGAAGATCGTCGTCTGGTCCGGCTGCATCACTCTGGGGATACCCAGGGTTTTGAACAGTTGTACCTCCGGCATCGGGAAAGGATCTTCGCAGTGCTGATGCGTATGTTAAGAAACAGGGAAGATGCACTCGATGCCACCCAAGAAGTTTTCATTCGGATTCACAAGGCTTTAGACGGATTCGACCCCTCCGGGCGCTTCCTGACTTGGGCCTATCGCATTTCTACGAATCATGCGATCGATCGGATTCGTCGCAGAAAAGTGCGGAAAGAACAATCCATCGTCGAAGAAGCGGTCAGTGATCGACAAGATCTTCGCACCGGACGATCGGGAGAAAACTCTCCTCAGAAACACTTGGAACAAGCAGAAATATCCGAAGCCGTTTCTCGTGCTGTCGATCAGTTGGGAGACGCTCACCGAATGGTATTCACTCTTTACTGCTACGAGGGACTTTCCTACGGAGAGATTGCAGCAGTCATGGAGATCCCCGTGGGGACTGTCATGTCGAGGCTTTACCACGCACGCAGAAAAGTGCGCGATTCACTCCCCGACGATTGGGATCCAGGCGGACCCCGCAAAGGGAAGCAGCAGCAAGATGAAGGAGAGCCATCATGAGTCATGACTCCGACCTCCAACGCTTCCAAGAACTGATAGAAGCCTCAGCATCACGGGAGCTCTCCGAAACAGAAATCGCTTTCGTAGGGCGCATGGGATTTCAGTCTTCGGAGTGCAGAGATTGGCTTGAAGAGGATTCGACTCACGTCGACGAACTGATTCATCAGGACGATCTGGCTCAGGTCACCTCTCCCAGTTCGCTGGATTGGGCGCGCGTCGACACCGGTCTGCGCAGAGCCGGAGCTCTTCCCACTCCCGATTCGAAAATGAAACGTGGATTCCCACTCCTTGCGACGGCAGCAGCATTGTTGATTTGTACCAGTGTGATTTACTCAATCCTCGAAGACGGTCTCTCAAAGAACACCTCCCTTAATCCAGATGAGGTTGTCTTTGAAGTTCTAGACTTGCCAGAGGGCGATGGAAGTTTCATCCTTCACGAAGAAGAAGGTGACGACGACGGAGTCCTGATGATCATCTTCTCGAATGGATAGGATCGAATGGTGAATTTTATGTACGGAAAAAAAGTGAATCACCTCATCCTTTTACAGGGAGTCTATATGCGGAAATTATTGTTATCCGGTTTCCTGTTGATGATGTTCGCCTTCGTGCCAGGCCTCACGACAGCACCACCGTTGCTAGCCGCCCACGACCTATCACTGAGTCAGACTCCTGAAATTAAGCACCGTCAGGAAATTAAGCTCCGTCAGGTCGCAGAAAAGAAACTCAGAGTCCTGCACGTCCGTGGCAACGACAGTGGAGATATTCCAGAGAAACTCAACAAGTACAAAAGATACCTTCGTCGAGCGGGTACCCAGCACTGGAAGCTGCTGTCTGAAAAAACAGTCACACTCAAGGGCACGAAGACTCAGCGAGTGTCACTTCCCGGAAAAATAGGTCAGGCCATCATATCGGTCGATGCCAAGAAAGTGGCGACCGTTCGCTTCGTCGATGAAAAGGGTAAAAGCCTCGGAACCTACCGTTCTAGCCGTTTTCCCCTCGTTATCGTCAACCAGCGATTGAAGCTCGATGGACAGCCCTACGTCTTCATTCTCGATCAACTCCCAAAGAAATAATGGGACTTCTAGTTTTTTCATTGCAGTCAGGCCCCTAAAAATCCGATCTTTCCAGAGATGAATGATTTCAGAATCGCCCTACTGGGATTGGGAACCGTCGGCACAGCCGTTGCGGAACTGCTAGCGACGACGCGAGACGAATGTCTCGCTCGTGCTGAGCGGCCCGTTGTGGTCGATCGCATCATCGTGCGAAATCTCGATCGTCCCCGATCTATTCCCGAGGATCTCCCTGGGAAGAAAGTCCTTTCCAGTGATCCCATGGATGCTGTTCACGATCCGGAGATCGATGCCATCGTCGAACTGGTCGGCGGTGAAGATCATCCCCGAATCTGGATCAAAGAAGCTCTAGAGAGTGGCAAAAATGTCATCACCGCCAACAAAGCGGTTCTGGCGATCCACGGAGAAGAACTCTTCAATATTGCTCTCGAACAGAAAAAAGGTCTCTACTACGAAGCCTCTGTCGCTGCAGCCGTCCCAGTTCTTCAGGTGATCCAGCAAGGTATCCCTGCCGGCCCTGTTGATCGATTGATGGGGATTCTCAACGGAACGTGTAACTACATTCTCGACAGTCTTGAAGAAAACTCATTTGAACACTCCGTGGAACTCGCACAAAAAGCCGGCCTGGCAGAAGCAGATCCGACACTGGACGTTTCTGGAATGGACTCGGCACACAAGCTGGCACTACTCGCAAGAATACTGCTCGGCTACACCGTTTCGGTAGAGGACATGCGCGTAGAAGGCATCGTTGGTATCGACCCCATCGATCTCTCATTCGGCTGGTCACACGATCTTCGCCTGAAATTAGTTGGAGTTCTCGCCCGCAATGGCAAAGGAACTTCCATGGGTGTCATGCCCTGCTTCCTTCCCGCTGATCATCCCTTGTCCAACATTCGCCAAGAAGATAACGCCATATTGCTCGAAGCCGATCCATTCGGATCTCTCGTGCTTCAAGGTAAAGGTGCAGGCGGAAAACCTACAGCCGGAAGTGTCGTCGCAGACATTCTCAGAGCGGCTAGAGGAGATACTTTCGCGACTCCTTTCGTCGAAAAGCGACAAGACATCTTAGACCCTGGAGCAATCCCCATGCGTCATTACCTTCGCTTGGATGTTCCTGATCGTCCGGGAGTTCTGGCAAGAGTTGCGGGAGCCCTCGCCTCAGAAGAAGTGGGAATCGCTGCTTTGGAACAATCGGAAAATCTCAGCACAGAGTCCAACATCGTTCCCGTTCAAATTCTGACTCACCCGGTCTCTACGATTCAATTAGACAAAGCACTGGAACGTCTAGACGAAGATTTAAAGAGAACGACCTCTCCGGTACGAATCCGGATAGAGGAATAAGAAAAAAGAAACGAGGACCAGATGGCAGGAATCATCGATCGGTACAGGGATAGACTTCCCGTGACTGCCGAGACCCCGGTAATCAGCCTCGAAGAAGGTTCGACCCCCCTAATTCCTGCACCTGAACTGAGCACTATCATTGGTGGCGACCGTCAGGTCTTTCTTAAATTTGAAGGCCTCAACCCTACTTGCTCATTCAAAGACCGAGGAATGACACTGGCCGTTTCCAAGGCGATGGAAACCGGTTGCAAGGGTGTCATTTGCGCTTCGACAGGAAACACCTCCGCAGCAGCGGCCGCATATGCAGCCCGAGCAGGTGTGCCATGCTGGGTCGTTTTACCTGCTGGAAAAGTGGCCGCCGGAAAACTGGCTCAGGCCCTCGTCCATGGAGCACGAGTGATCCCCATCGAAGGAAACTTTGATCAAGCCCTCCAGTTAGTCGTCGAGATTGCTGAGAGTGAGGGCATCACCCTCGTCAATTCTCTCAATCCCTACCGTATTGAAGGACAAAAAACTGTAGCCTTTGAAATCGTCGATGAACTGGGATCAACTCCGGATGCACACTTCCTACCCGTAGGAAATGCAGGGAATATCACCGCCTCTTGGCGTGGCTATCGCCAATACCATGACGAAGGAGTCATCGACTCCACCCCTCGCATGTACGGTTGCCAAGCAGCAGGAGCAGCGCCCATCGTCCATGGAAAACCCATCGAGGCTCCAGAAACCATCGCCACTGCGATTCGCATAGGAAATCCTGCTTCATGGCAGGGAGCCCTCGATGCCATCGAACAGTCCGAAGGTGAAATCAGCGCAGCGACCGACGAAAAAATTCTTGAGGCCTATCATCATTTGGCATCTCGGGAAGGTGTTTTCTGTGAACCGGCCAGCGCGGCCAGCGTCGCAGGATTACTCGCGCGCCATAGATCAGGGAGCGAAATCTGCCCAGAAGGAGGCAAGGTCGTGTGCACGCTGACAGGTCACGGACTCAAAGATCCTGACAGAGCTGTCGACGGACTCGATATACCAGCCCCTGCGCAGTCCAATCTGGAATCACTGCGCCAACGAATGGAACTCTGATGCCGGGTTGGAAAGTGACAGTTCCAGCCTCCAGTGCCAATCTGGGTCCAGGATTCGATGTCTTAGGGCTCGCTCTCGATGCCCATCTCACGGTGGAATGTGAACAGGATCAGGTATTCTCCGTAGAAGTCAGCGGAGCCGGAGAAGGTCAGGTACCACTCGATGAAAGCCATCTCGTCATCGATACCGCCCGGTCCATTGCTTCTGACGCAGTTCTCAATTGTCGCTGGAAGATTCACAGTGATATTCCTATGACTCGAGGACTCGGATCGAGCGCTGCCGCATGTGGAGCAGGTCTCGCTGCAGGATTCCTTCTAAAAAACGGCACCATCGATGACAAGACTGAGATGTTTCAGGAATTATCCCGAAGAGAAGGACATGCAGACAATGCTGCAGCAGCCATCTTTGGTGGCCTGCAAGCCGGCTTCCAGAATGCGGAAAACGCCGTTGGACATCTGCCACTTCCATTCCCCCAACATCTTTCTGTATTGGCGTTGATTCCTGCGACTGAACTATCCACTGCCAGTGCACGGGAAGTTCTTCCAAATCAACACTCCACAGAAGCTGTCAGCAATAACCTTGCCGCCATCACTTGCCTCATCGAAGGTCTTCACTCTGGAGAGATCGAAAACATCTCGCGGGGTTGTCAGGACCACCTACACCAGCCCTATCGATTACCTCTAGTACCCGGGTTAGAAGACGCCTTGCTCGCTTTAGAAAAAGAACCGCTACTTCATGGAGCATGGCTCTCAGGTGCAGGACCTACTCTCGCAAGTTTTTTGAACTCCGACGACTTGATTCCAGGGGACCTTCACTCCATTTCCGGTGTGGAGCAAGCCATGTCACATCTCGCAATTCATGAAATCGATTCTATCGCACGACATATGCAGGTAGATTTCGAGGGAATGCGTTGGGAAGTATTGCCATGACACCTCAGGATTTAAACAAACCGATCCACGTTCTCAAATTTGGTGGAACAAGCGTGGCGAACCCTGAGTTGATCCGCAACGCTGCCCAGCGAATCGCACGAAGGCGTGATTCGGGCGTTCATGTCGTATGCGTAGTTTCAGCAATGGGAGACACGACAGATCGCCTACTCTCGCTTGCGAGAGAAATCTCAACTCGCCCTCCCAGCCGAGAACTCGACGTCCTTCTCTCTGCAGGAGAAGTTCAGTCGATGGCCCTTCTCTCCATGGCTCTCAACGAACTGGGAATCGCCGCCCGTTCGTACACTGGACAACAAGGCGGTATTCGTACCGACGCTCAACATTCAGAAGCGAAGATCTTGAGCATTGATCCCGACAGAGTTCTAGAAGCTCTGAACCGGGACGAAGTCGTTGTCCTCGCAGGTTTTCAGGGACACGACGATCGCGATGAAATCACGACCCTCGGAAGAGGTGGCTCAGACACCAGTGCCGTCGCCATGGCTGCCGCTCTCGAAGCAGAACGGTGTGAGATATTGACCGATGTCAGTGGTGTCTTCACAGCAGACCCACGCATCGTTGAAGGTGCACGCCAAATCTCTGCACTCGGTTATGACGAGATGCTCGAAATGGCCAATCTTGGCGCCAGAGTTCTCCACGGAAGATCTGTAGAACTCGCTCGCAGATTCGAGGTTCCCTTGATTGTGGCTTCCGCAACCGCTGACACCGCTGGAACCCGCATCTCCAGAAAGGATGACTCCATGGAAAAAGTAGAAATACGAGCCGTCACCGATGATCGAAATGTCAAAAAGATCTCCTTGCTCTCGGTTCCGGATACACCCGGAGTCGCAGCACGCATCTTTGGATCCCTGGGAGAATTCGGAGTCAATGTTCGACTGATCGTTCAGGCTCAAAGCCATGCTGGGCACAACGACATTACCTTTGTAGTTCCTGGAGATACTCCCCTAGACGACAAAAGACTTGAACAACTGGTGACAGAAGTCGGTGGAGAAAACTGGATTATTGACGAACAGATTGCTCTCCTGAATATCATCGGAGAGGGCATCTCTAGAGCACCCGGTATCGCGGGAACCATCTTCAGGATTCTTGCAGACCAGAAGATAAACCTGGATTTGATATCCAGTTCAAATCTGGTGATCACCTGCGTCGTACCTGAAGGCGATCTTGTCCGCGGAACGAGAGCGCTCCACGAAGGTCTTATCGAGACCGACGCCTAAACGACGACTTCACTCTGATCCCGAATAGATCAGGGCGTATCTGAGTATTCCTCCACGGGCGGACAAGAGCACACCAGGTTGCGATCTCCATAGGCTTGATCGATGCGTCCCACCGAAGGCCAGAACTTGTGCATCTTTGCATGCTCACTGGGGAAGGCGGCCAACTCTCTGGAATATGATCGATCCCAATCGTCTGCAATGACTCCTGCTGCGGTATGTGGAGCATTACAGAGCGGATTGTCCTCTGCAGGGTATTCCCCAGCTTTGACAGCCATCGCTTCTGAGTGAATACCCCTCATCGCTTCAACAAACCGATCCAACTCAACCAGAGGTTCACTTTCTGTCGGCTCGACCATCAAGGTTCCCGCCACAGGCCAAGACATCGTCGGCGCGTGGAATCCATAATCGATCAATCGCTTGGCAACATCATCGACAGAAATCCCGGCATCTTGTTTAAGAACTCGGGTATCGATAATGCACTCATGAGCAACGAGTCCATTCTCTCCTTTAAACAGGATCGGATAGACATCACCCAGACAAGCGGCAAGGTAATTCGCAGAAAGAATAGCGACCTGCGTAGCATGTACTAAACCGGCAGATCCCATCATTCGAATGTAGGCGTAACTGATCGGCAATATGGTGGCACTTCCGAAGGGCGCTGCGGAAATCGGGCCGATCGCCTGATCACCACCTGTCTTACGCAAAGGGTGTCCTGGCAGGAAGGGCGCAAGATGTTCTCCGACACCAATGGGACCCACACCTGGGCCTCCGCCTCCATGTGGAATGCAAAAAGTCTTGTGTAGATTGAGGTGACAGACATCCGCACCGAAGTCACCCGGTCGACAGATACCCACCATGGCATTCATGTTCGCTCCGTCGAGATACACCTGCCCGCCTGCGTCGTGGATCAGATCACAGATGTTGCGGATCTCTGTTTCGAAAACTCCATGCGTAGAAGGGTAGGTCACCATCAAAGCGGCAAGGTTTTCGCGATGTTTCTCGATCTTGGCTCTCAAATCCTCAATGTCGATGTTTCCGGCATCGTCGCAGCCAACGACGACGACCTTCATTCCTGCCATGATCGCGCTCGCTGGATTCGTCCCATGAGCGGATTGGGGAATGATGCACACGTTTCTGTGCTCATCTCCATTTGCGGTATGGAATGCTCGAATCACCATCAACCCAGAGTATTCTCCCTGAGAACCCGCATTCGGCATCATTGTGACTTTACTGAAGCCCGTGATTTCTGATAACCACTGATCCAGCCGATCGATGAGGATCTGATACCCCTTGGTTTGCTCTTCGGGTGCAAACGGATGTATTCCCGCAAATCCCGGATAGAGAATCGGGAACATCTCTGCCGCTGCATTCAATTTCATGGTGCAGGATCCCAATGGAATCATCGCTGCGTTCAAGGCGAGATCACGCGTCTCAAGATTGTGCATGTATCGCATCAATTCGGTCTCACTCCTGTAGGAGTGGAAGACAGGGTGATCCAGATATGAGGTTGTTCTCGCATGGCCCTGAGGAAGATCGACTTCGACACTTCTTGCGAGTGCGTCAAGATCACTCGAACCCGCAGATGCTCCAAACACTTCAAAGATAGAAAGGAGATCAGCACGCAAGGTGGTTTCGTCTACAGAGATTCCGATGCTTCCGTCAGGGTAGTAACGGAAGTTCCGATGTGCAGCGAGGCTTCGATTACGAATTTCACCATCGCTCACCCCCACCGGGAGAACCTTGACCGTATCGAAACGAACGGCCTCCATCACATGATGACCCAGATCGCTCAGCCCCTTGGCAAGTATCTCCGTCTGGAGTCGAACCTTCCTGGCAATCCTCCTCAGCCCTTCCGGGCCGTGATGAACCGCATACATACCCGCACACACCGCCAACAACACCTGTGCTGTACAGATATTGCTGGTCGCCTTGTCTCTACGAATATGCTGCTCCCTTGTTTGCAGAGCTAAGCGTAGTGCGTTCTTGCCTTCCGCATCTCTAGAGATGCCGACAAGCCGACCCGGCAATTGTCGTTGGTGCTTTTCGAGTGTGGCCAAAAACGCCGCATGTGGGCCTCCGAATCCCATGGGGATTCCAAAGCGTTGAGAGGAACCCACCGCAACATCTGCTCCCATTTCACCTGGGGGACGTAACAACGTCAGAGATAATGGATCAGTTGCAACAACGACCATAGCTCCGACTTCATGAGCTCTTTGGCTGATGCCTTCAAGATCGACGACACATCCATCCGTGTCGGGATACTGAAGCAGCATTCCGAAACATCGCGTAGGGAAAGTAAAATCTTCGTGATCACCGATCACTATCTCGATACCAAGAGGCTCTGCACGCGACTGAACGATGTCTATCGTCTGGGGATGACACTTTTCGGAGACAAAGAAAAGATCACAACTCTCTCCCCTTCTCGCCTTATCTTGAATCCGATGACACATGGTCATCGCTTCTGCTGCTGCAGTTCCTTCGTCCAGCATTGAGGCGTTAGAAACCTCCATGCCTGTGAGATCACAAACCATCGTTTGGAAATTCAGGAGCGCTTCGAGTCGACCTTGGCTGATCTCTGGTTGGTATGGCGTGTACGCTGTGTACCAGCCTGGAGATTCGAGGATGCCCCGCTGAATCGCCGGAGGCGTGATGCAGTCGTGGTATCCCGTTCCAATATGTGAACGATGCTGTTCATTTCGGCCAGCGAGATCTTGCAGTTCTTGAAGAACTTCAGCCTCGGTCGCCGCAGGAGAGAGGGAAAGAGATTCTCGGAAGCGAATAGTAGAGGGGACAGCCTGGTCGATCAGTGATTCGAGAGAATCTAAACCAATCTTCTTCAACATCGCAGAGATGTCTTCTTGGCGGGGTCCTACGTGTCGGTCCCTGAATACATCTCCGGAATCCAAAAGGCTGGAAGCATCGTCTTTCATGGAAGTCCTCCGATTCAATCGATACGAAATCGCTACGGGCTGGAGCCTCTAAGGGCCCCACAACACCACGTGTATAGGATAACAGTCCGATAGAGCCCAGCAACCGAACCGCACCTTGAACGGTGGCATCTGTGACCAGAGAAGGCTTTAATGCCCGATCGATACGAAAAATCTAGCCATGGGTCCATGACAATACCGGCAGATCTCAAGGAGGACACTCGATGGAAAACTACACCTTTAATCCCGGAATACCCGAGAACGAACCTATCTTGAATTATGCCCCAGGTTCTGCAGAGAGAGTCTCTCTCGAAGCACGTCTTGCTTCCATGGCTTCAGAGACTCCAGAAATCCCCTGCATTGTCGGAGGCCAACCGATCTTTACAGGAGAAATCCGTGAGCAGAGATGTCCCCATGATCACTCACTGGTTCTGGCTCGCTGGCATTGCGCCACACCTGAGGTTGTCCAAAAAGCCGTAGATTCTGCCGAGTCTGCCTGGGTTGAGTGGTCCAATACTTCACAACAAGTCAGAGCTGCTGTCATGGAAAGGGCTGCGAATCTATTGCAGTCCTCATGGCGAGATGAAATCAATGCCTCCACGATGCTCGGCCAGTCAAAAACAGTTCTTCAGTCGGAGATTGATGCCGCTTGCGAGCTCATCGATTTCTTCAAATTTAATAACTACTATGCACTTCAGCAAATCCCAAAAGAGCAGCCACCCATCAACCCACCTGGGGTATGGAATCACGTGGATCATCGACCTCTCGAAGGATTTGTTTATGCGGTGACCCCTTTCAACTTCACCTCGATTGCCGCAAATCTTTGTACCGCCCCCGTATTGATGGGAAACACCGTCGTATGGAAACCATCAGAACACTCGGTTCTTTCGAACTGGGTTGCATACAAATTACTTGAAGAAGCCGGACTTCCACCTGGAGTCATCAACTTCGTTCCGGGAGATCCTGTCGGCATCACGCAAGAGGTTCTTTCGAGACCTAGTTTTGCAGGAATCCACTACACAGGCTCAACAACGATCTTCCGGCAACTCTGGCAGCAAATAGGAAATCAGTTAGAAAGCTACAAGAACTATCCGAGGATCGTTGGAGAAACGGGTGGAAAAGATTTCATCTTTGCTCATCCCAGTGCTTCCGTTGCTGAACTATCCACTGCTGCCATACGTGGAGCGTTTGAATATCAGGGACAAAAGTGTTCTGCAGCCAGCAGACTCTATGTACCCAAAAGCCTCTGGCCAGAATTGAAAGAGTCCTTAGTTGAAACAACCCGGTCACTCGACATGGGCGACGTTTCTGACTTCAAAAATTTCATGGGCGCCGTCATCCATGAAGGTGCGTTCCAAAGAAATCAATCCGCCATCGAGAGAGCTCGTGATCATCAGGACTCTGAAATCATTTGTGGAGGAGAATGCGACAGCTCCCAAGGCTGGTTTGTCAGTCCGACAATTATCGAATGCCAAGATCCCAAAGCAGAAACTATGGAAACGGAACTCTTCGGCCCCGTCCTATCTGTACATGTCTACAAAGATGAACAAATGGAAGAAGCGTTGGACTTAGTCGACACCACCAGTCCTTACGCCCTCACGGGTGCGGTGTTCTCATCTGACCGGGTCGCCGCGGATAAAATATCTGCAAGACTTCGTTACAGCGCTGGAAATTTCTACATCAACGACAAGCCCACCGGTGCGGTGGTCGGACAACAACCCTTTGGGGGTGCTCGAGCCTCAGGGACCGATGACAAAGCCGGCTCTGCTTTAAATCTACTCCGCTGGATTGCCCCTAGGACCGTAAAAGAAAACTTGATGCCGCCTAAGGATCACACCTATCCACACATGTCCTGAACCGCCGTATATAGGCCGCTGAGTCATGTAGGGTCGCAATTCAGGGCACGGGAGTCTACTTTTTTACATGGTAGTCGGACCCGAACCTCCAGATTCTCGCGACGCTCATCCAGTCCTGGGGTTAAATCCATCAGTACAGTAATCGTGATCGGATTCATTGATCCGTCCAACATACCTGCTTGTTAAGGAAACCTATGACACATCTCTATTCTAGAGGTATCGAATACGCTCTCAGGTGCCTTCAGCTGATGGCGCAAAACCCTGCGATTCCCCGGACTGTTGTGGAACTTTGCGAAGAAGCTCAACTTCCAGAGCACTTCACTCGGAAAATGCTGCAGCCCTTGGTAAGAGCCGGCTACCTCAAAAGTAATCGCGGCCCTGGTGGAGGTTTTCTTTTCGCAGTTCCGCCTGAGAAGATCACCCTCAAAAATGTAGTCGAAGGCATCGAAGGCAAGACTCGCAAGAAGTACTGTCTCCTCGGTGGCAGTGCGCCAGCCCTTCTGGACAAACGCTGGACAGAGATCTGGGATCTTTCAGAGCAGCTGTTGGTGAAAACAACCGTCGCTGATTTGATCAAGGGTTGGGACGGAACAGATCGTATTCAGTCCGAAAGCACCAACTCTGTGACGACGATTCAGGCTCTGGAAGATAAAGAAGCCCCTGATGAGGAAAAAGGTCGTCGTTACTTGCCGAGGAACTAGTGCGGTAAAACGAAAAGGGGTCTGATCTGTCGGGCCTTCTTTTCGTTTTACCCGTCTCGACTTCTCTTCGAAGACCTGAAGAGTGATCTTCGCATTCTCTCACGGAACTTTCGCGCTGTATCTTTCACGCTGTGATTCGCACGCTGTAATTATCACGCTGTAGTTTTCACGCTGTAGTTTTCACGCTGTAGTTTTCACGCTGTGCCAAATCACTTCCCAGTAGAAGACTCCTGGATCCCCTCCCGAAGTAGATCTTCCATGCGAACAACGCCCCGGGGCTGGCCTTTTTCCGAAAGAATGACCAGCGAAGTGATCTGGTGATCCCGCATCAAGCCCAACGCGTCCACGGCAAGACAGTCCGCTTCGACAGTGATCGGAACAGAAGTCGTTCCGTTCTCTCTCCGACTGTTGACCCATGCCTCGTTCACCGTCAATTCCAGTGGAGAAGGGCACTGTGTCAATAATCTACGAAGATCACCATCGGTAAAGACTCCTCGAAATACTCCGCTCGAATCAACGATGCACGCTAAGCCCAAGCCCTTGCCATTCATCTCCACAAGGAGTTGGGGAACCGTCTCCTCGTCTGAGATCACCGGTAATTCACTGCCTTCTCTTAATAGATCTTCACACCGAACCAGCAATCGACGACCGAGAGCTCCCTCAGGATGGAATCTCGCAAATTGCTCCTCTGTGAATCCTCGAGAATCCAGAAGGCTCATCGCCAGTGCATCGGCGACTGCGAGTTGCAATACCGCACTGGTTGTAGGAGCGAGAGAGAGGGGGCCTGCTTCATTGATTTCTGGAATCAAAACCACCACTTCGCTCAACTTCGCCACCGGCGAATCCAAAGATTCGCACACTGAAATGATGGACGCGCCCAGTCGTTTGAAATGTTTAAGAAATCTGACCAACTCTTCGGTATGACCACTCTTGGAAAGAGCGAGCAAGACATCCTCGGATCCAACGACACCTAGGTCGCCGTGCAAAGCTTCAATAGGATGGATGAAAAGAGCCGGAGTCCCGGTGCTGGCGAGAGTACCCGCAACTTTTTGAGCAATGCTGCCGCTCTTCCCCACACCAGAGACAAGAACCCGCCCATTTACCTTTGAAAGTAGCTGAACGGCTTTCTCAAAACTCTCGCCTAGAGAAGAAGCGAGAACCTCGAGCGCTTTCGCTTCCTGCTCGATGACCTCGCGTCCGATGCGCAGGCTGTCCGACAAGGTTTCCCTCATTTCATTCGTGCCGAGGCAAGGATCGACCCCGCCATTCCTTCATTCATGATCAGGATAGCGTCTATGACCCCATCCCAGACAGAAAAAGAGTCTCAAGTCAGAGGATCCTTCTGCCGATCATTATTGTGGGGAGAAACTCCCCATGGAGGATTCATGGCGTCAGAAAGTTCAAAAAAGCCGAAATCGCCCCCTATAGAGGGCATCCAGAGCGATGAGGTCATTCCCAGTCGTGAACAGCAATGGCGTGAGATTGTCACAAACCCTCCAGAGTCGCTTCCCCCTCGACATCTCATACCAGAAACGACCGCACCTGAATCGACCGCTCCTGAATCGACCGTTCCTGAATGGGCCCCCCTTGAGAAGCCTGAAGAAACCTCAAACTCTGCTCACACAGATTCTCTCTTCGAATTTGAGGGCACCCCTCAGGAACTCACTCTCCGTCGTGGGATTGCCATTCTGCTACTCACTGCGACCTTCCTCATATTGTGGCAAGAGGTCGTTGGAGATACGGGTCTAAACTCCGGAAGCCCCATCAATTCCAGTCGCATCCAGCAGGTCCTTGAGCACTAATTTACGGAGTCGGTTCGGACTCTTCCTCAGATAGCATTTCACGTAATTTCGCTAATCTGTTGCGTGCTTCTCCTCCGGTGACGGGAGGTCTGTCTTCTTCTCTGACTTCTTCTCGTTTCAATAAATCCTCAGGAATATCCAGCAGGAATCGACTCTCAGTACAATCCATGTCCCTACCCACCCTCCGACGAGTTCTCGCCATCGAAAGATGGAGTTGGTCCATGGCACGAGTCATCGCCACGTAAAGTAATCGACGCTCTTCTTCTTCACCTGCTTCAGGATCTTCAGCGATCGCTCTTCTATGGGGAATAAGTCCTTCTTCGACACCCACGAGATACACCACTGGGAACTCCAGTCCCTTGGCACCATGGAAAGTCATCAACGTAAGAACTTCTCCACCTTCGTGATCATCGGCATTGGGCTCAAGAGTGATGTCCCTGATCCAGCGATCTATTTTCCCAGTCCCCTTCTTTTCTTCAAAGCGAGACAACGATTCGAGTAGGCCATCGACCGCAGATCTTCGTGCTTCAAGATCTAAAGGATCTCGATTTGAGATCTCAATCAGATGTGAGTCGTATCTCACATCCTCAAGTAGTTGCTCAAGAGCTTTACGGCCATCGTGGTTCATTTCTTTCCGTGCACGAGAGAGTGCTTCCATCAATTTTCGCCCGCCTTTTTGCCCCAGCGACGAAACCTTAGACATACATTCATCGTCTTCCAGGACCTCTTGAACTGAGATTCTCCGAGTTCTAGAAATCTCGTCGATGGTCTCCCGAGCCGCTTTCCCGAAGCCCCTCTTGGGCACGTTTAAAACCCGGAGCAATGCGATGTCATCCTCAGAAAAAACCATCGCTCTTAAAAAGGCGATGGCGTCTTTGATCTCTCTTCTGTCGAAGAAACTTCTCCCCCCTACGATGGTATAGGGGATTTCAAAAAACCGGAGTTTCTCTTCAAAGGGTCGCGCTTGAATCGCAGACCTCAACAAGATGGCCTGCTTCGATAGAGGCAAACCCATCTGACTCATCTTGTGGATCGAAATTACGACAGCGGAAGCCTCTTCCTGATCACCGTCATAACTCGAAAATCTGATCGTCTCTCCCGCGCCCCTCATCGAGATCAACTTCTTGGGATGTCGCTTAGGGTTTTTCGAGATCACGGCGTTGGCAGGCTCAAGTATGGATGCCACCGAGCGATAATTTTTTTCGAGAGTCACGACATGCGCTTTTGGAAAGTCCTTGTTGAAATACAATATTTTCTCAACTTCGGCACCCCTGAAAGCGTAGATCGACTGATCGTCATCTCCGACGACACATAAATTTTCCCTCTGATCGACAAGTGCTCTGGCAAATCGGTATTGAGCAGAATTTGTATCTTGGTACTCATCGATAAGAAGATGATCAAAGCGTTTCTGCCATCGATCACGAACCTCAGAATCCGACTCCAAAAGCAGGACAGGAAGATGGATCAAATCATCGAAATCGACGGCGTTGAATCCTTTCATCCGATCCTTGTATCTCAAGTAGGCCCGGGCTTGTAACTCTTCAGTGTCATCCACGGATCCATCCAGAGCCTTTTCCGGAGAAATAAAGTTCATCTTCCAGCGAGAGATTTGACGGCGAATCCCATCGACGTCTTTTTCCGCCTGCGTGAGTCCGCCGATTTCCCTGAGGATTTCGGTCAATACAGAACGAGTATCAGAATCATCGTAGATGGGGAATCTCGACCGAATACCGTAGGACTTGTACTCCTCACGGAGAAATTGCAGACCAAAGCTATGAAATGTAGAGACCAACGGACTCGGATCCAGATCGGGATACATCCTGTTGAGACGATCCCTCATTTCTCGGGCCGCTTTATTCGTAAAGGTGAATCCTAGTATTCGGTCCCCGGGTACATTTCTCCGGGCCATGAGGTGGGCCATTCTGTAGGTGATGACTCGGGTTTTCCCCGTTCCAGCACCTGCGAGGACCAATAATGGGCCTTCGCCATATTCGACGGCTTCGAGTTGCTGAGGATTTAAGAGAGACAGATCGAGACGCATGGAACTCCTTAGGCGAATGATCCTAGCCGCAGGAAGACCTTGAGGCGAGGGTTGCCGGAAAGACCGGCATCAACGAGACTCGAGTCTGAATGTCGACCGATTTTCCAGTGTGAAAGGATGCCTGAATGCATCGAAGAGAATTCCTCCTCAAAGGGGCTACCGCGGGTGCAGGATTTCTGGCCTCCACGGGCCTTCAGGGTCAAGAAGGAAGCGGAAGTTCAAATCCTGGTGAAGTCGTCATCATTTCCACATGGCCCTTTGGTAAAGATGCCAATCTAGCCGCGTTGGAAATCCTATCCTCCGGAGGATCTTGTCTCGACGCCGTCGAAAAGGGCGTCATGACCGCAGAAGCGAATCCTGCCATCCAAAGCGTCGGTTTTGGCGGTCTCCCCAATCGCTCGGGCGTGGTCGAACTAGACGCCGCGATTCAGGACGGACGAAGCTTTGAAAGTGGAGCCGTCTGTGCTCTTCAAGGCGTCCGTCACCCCATTCAAGTGGCTCGAGCAGTACTGAATCACTCCCCACATCTGGTCATCGTCGGTGAAGGGGCGAGAGAATTTGCAACCGCAAGAGGATTCGGCGTCGAAGAAACCCTTTCTGACAAAGCAAAGGAAGCCTATGAACGCTGGGTGAAAAAAAATCCCGGCAAAGACGGGCCTGCAGAAGGTCATGACACCTTGGGACTCGTCGCCCTCGACTCCACCGGACATATTTGTGCCGCATGCACCACGAGTGGCATGGCATGGAAACATCCCGGACGAGTCGGTGATTCTCCACTTCTGGGACATGGACTATATGCTGATGACCAAGCGGGAGGCTGCGTTGCCACTGGGGACGGAGAAGAAATCACCCGCGTATGTGGCAGCTTTTTGGTGGTCGAAAAAATGCGACAGGGAGCCACCCCTGAAGAAGCTATCTCGGACACGCTCGACCGTATTGCACAGCGTTCTCCCAAGGGATCAAATGTTCACGCCTCATTTGTCGCCATCCGCGCAGATGGAGTTTCTGGTGCAGGGTCGATGCGTCAGGGATTTCACCAAGCGGTCACTCGTTCAAAAGAAACAAAAGTAATCGCTGTTCCAGCTCATATTGAAAGCACTCGAAAATGAGATCTGAAAAAGGAATCGTTGCAGCTGCCGAACCGGAAGCCGCAAAAGTAGGCCGTGACATTTTGTCAGCAGGCGGAAATGCTATCGATGCTGCTGTAGCCGTGGGCTTCGCACTCGCGGTGACATATCCCGCCGCAGGAAACCTCGGCGGGGGCGGATTTCTGGTGGGTTCGATCGGGCGGGAGAAAGAAACGTCGGAGACCCCACAGGAAAATTTGAGTTCTGTCGCATTGGATTTCCGAGAAGTCGCTCCTCTTCAATCTACGAGCGATATGTATGTCAAAGCGAAAGAATCGTCCTCACTTCTCGGACATCTCGCCTCGGGTGTTCCCGGATCGGTGGATGGCCTACTCCATGCTTTAGATTCCTGGGGATCCATGTCGAGAGACCAGGTACTAGCTCCTGCCATCCGGCTCGCCAAAGATGGTTTCCCCATGACTCAGCGCACACATTCCATGTTGGCAAGAAAAAGCACTATGAATGCGATGCTGAAGTACCGGGCTTCTGCTGATTTGTTTTATCCCGGAGGAAAACCGGTTCCCACAGGCACCCTTTTTAAACAGCCGGACTTAGCAAGAACTCTAGACCTAATCCGTCAAAAAGGGCGTGAGGGCTTTTACTCGGGTGACGTGGCGGATCATTTAGCGACCGAAATGAAAAGAGGTGGAGGACTCATCTCTCTCAAGGATTTGAAGGAGTATCGTTCCGTCGAGAGAACGCCCATCAAGTTTCCCACCTCAGACGGCTTCGCCATCAGCATGCCTCCTCCTTCGTCCGGCGGGATTTGTCTGGCTCAAATATCCAGTCTTCTTGAGGGCTATCCCTTCTCGACGACTGAAGCAGGATCGGCAAGACACCTCCATCTCCTTGCAGAGGCGATGAGGCGATCCTTCGCCGATAGAAATCAGTTTTTGGGGGATCCTGATTTCGTAGACTGCCAAACTCAATTGTTGCTCTCCACCGACCATTTGAACAAATTGAGAAGCTCTATCTCTGAAGATGTCGCCACTCCCTCATCAAATTTCACCTCTTCTCCTCAAGGCGTAAAAGAGTCCGAGCAAACAACACACTATTCCATCGTTGACCCGGCAGGGAACGGAGTCGCAGTCACAACAACACTGAATGGTTCCTTCGGTTCTAAAGTGGTCGTTCCCGGAACAGGTTTCTTGCTCAATAACGAAATGGATGACTTCACCACCCGACCCGGCGTTCCAAATCTGTTTGGATTGATCCAAGGAGAACTCAATGGCATCGCTCCGGGTAAAAGGCCTCTCTCCTCGATGAGCCCCACCGTTTGGCACTATTCAGACGGAAGCGTCCGCGGAGTTCTCGGAACCCCAGGAGGCCCCACCATTATCACGAATGTGTTTCAAGTCCTCTTTGCACTAGACCGCCTAGGGCTCTCTCCAGAATTGGCCGTTTCTATGCCAAAGATGCATCATCAATGCTTGCCAGATCAAATCTATGTCGAACAAGGCCACTCAGAATCAGTTCTTCAGCAATTGAAGGCCTTAAAACACAAGATTGTCACAAGAAGCAATATTGGCGACTTTCAGCTTATTACTCATCTAAACAGCCGTGGATGGACAGGAATCAGCGATCCACGTGGAGGCGGCGCTTCCTTTTAATCCACATCGTCTCATATTTCACATCAGTCAGTTAAGTCACCCCTACTTCCCTTTGCAAGTAATATTTACTTACGCTAACATTCGTTTTAGTTAACCAGATTTCAAGCCAGGCTCGTCTTTTAATCGAGCATTCAATATGAAGGCTAAATCGGGCAGATTCGTTTTATATTCAACGGGAACCTCAATCAGGGGGAAACAACGGCACTTTGAAGACGCTCTTCAAAACACGGAGGTATTAGGTATGCAATCCTGTATGCTAAATAAGTTAACTTTTGTAGTCTTATTGTTAATAAGCACCCTCGCCCATGCAGGCGGAGGTCAGCAACTAACAATATCAGACGCTTCTATCCTAGGGATCAGTGAAACTTCACTCGATATCACTATGGATTCAACGGCACCGACTGAAGGGTTCGTCCTCGCTATCGGCGTCGATGATAGCCTTCTTTCAATCTCAGATATTGCGGCTGCGGGAAGTACCTTAAGTGCCTCTGCCGAGCTTGTCGTACCTGAGGTCTTCTCAAACGGCGCGACTCTCGGAGTCGTTCTCGATGCGCAGTCTCCATTTGATGGTCAAACCATCGGAGCAGGATCGGGTCAACTGATCGCAACGATGTCTGTTGCGGCACTGATCGTCGCAGACGAAGACACCGACACCCAGGTGACTTTCCTCGATGGGTCTCTGAACTCACCGACACTGGACAATATTTTAGTCCAGGGTGGCCTCAGCCTCGGTGCGACAGACGGACTCGGTCTGAACAGTGGAACCGTCACTCTTGAAGAAGCTCCTCCTGCCACCATGTACAGCATGGACGCATCTGCACCTGCAGATGGAAATGGCACCACCGGAGATGCGCACATTACCATCGATAACTCTTTGGGTGCGGTCCAAGGTTATGTCACAGCTGTGACTCACGATTCGACAGTGATCACCCTTGAGAGCATCTCTCTGGGTGCGACTGCTACAGACAACAGTGCTGAATTTGAGATTTCCAACATCTATGAGAATGGTGGAACTCTTGGAGTGGTCATGGATTTCAACTCTCCCTTCGATGGGCAGACGATTCCACTCGGCACAGGACTTCACATCGCCACTTACACATACTCCTGCAACGATGAGAACATCTACGTCCTTGGAGAACCTGAGCCTGCAGCTGCAACCAGTGAATTGACTCTGGACAGCGGTGCTCTCGGATCACCCCCCCTCGATAACGTTCTCGTCATCGGAGGACTCTCACTTCCTCCGCTACTCTCTTCAGGCACCTTCACTTGTGAACCTATTGGAGTTCCCGCAGAAGACACCATCCTCTGGATGGAGACGGAGTTTGATACGGATGAGGGCAACTACGCCTACCTCGGTCAGACGGGTGATCTTTGCTTCTACTACAAAGACGACGACGATTACA